>Ga0268299_1000445_pt1 | contig 129886 bp, 121 predicted proteins | sample NOBtaG_FD_193484 | JGI IMG/M metagenome (GOLD analysis project Ga0268299, IMG submission 193484) | Activated sludge microbial communities from bioreactor in Nijmegen, Gelderland, Netherland - NOB reactor | ecosystem: Engineered > Bioreactor > Aerobic > Activated sludge | place: Netherlands...
AGGATGACGAAGAAGAAGATGAGGACGATGAAGAAGAGGACAGTGCTAGTGATGTAACCGCAAGCGAAGAGGATGATGACGAAGAAGATGAGAATGATGACGAATAATTCCCTTTTTGATTAAGAGACATAGGCTTCAGAACTTTGACGATGACATATCATATCTTCCAGAGGGGAGCTAGGTTTTAAACTGTCTCAAAAAGAAATATTCATTATGGTAGTTATTAATATTACTACTACAAAAAGTAATTCTCGTCTTATGTGAAATAATTCGGTATCAATAAGATTGTCCTGAAGTAGATCAGCATTAATTATAGGCTAATGCTGATTAATAGTTGAATTTTGTTTATCAGTTAACAACTCTCTTACTATAATGCTTCAATTTATAGAAGGGCTTTTACTGTGGCAGAAGAGTCACAAAATAAATTGGTTTATGCGGGAAAACTTGGATATAGCTTTCGTCGGCATTTGCATGAAAGATTTATAGAATCATTTTTATTCTTATCAGCGATTCTTTCGGTTGCAATTATGCTTGCAATCATTGTGATGCTTCTGAAAGAGTCGGTAATATTTTTTCGGCAGGTATCCATTTGGGATTTCTTGACGGATACGCAGTGGACGCCGTTATTTGATGATGCGCATTATGGAATACTACCGTTAATTTCTGGAACGATAGTAAGTTCTCTAATAGCGTTGCTGGTTGCGCTTCCTATGGGTACCATAATTGCCATATATCTTTCTGAATTTGCGCCATTTTCTGTGCGTGAAATTGCAAAACCTTTCCTCGAATTATTGGGTGGTGTGCCGACAGTTGTTTACGGATATTTTGCACTATTATTTGTAACCCCATTATTGCAAATTATTTTCCCGGAATTGCCAGGTTTTAATTTACTGTCTGCTGGATTAGTAATGGGAATAATGATTATTCCATATGTAAGTTCAATGACTGAGGATGCTATGCGCGCCGTTCCAATGAATCTGCGTGAAGGTTCTTACGCCATGGGAGCTACACGTTTTCAGACATCCATTCGCGTAGTTATGCCAGCAGCATTTTCTGGTATAGCGGCTGCATATATTTTAGGTATATCGCGTGCTGTTGGTGAAACAATGGTAGTGGCGATTGCCGCCGGAATGCAGCCGAATTTGACATGGAATCCAATGGAACCAGCGGCAACTATTACGGCTTATATCGTTCAAGTAAGTTTAGGAGATCTGCCACATGGAAGTATCGGTTACCAAACTATATTTGCTGCTGGCTTGACTCTACTGTTAATAACGCTCGTATTCAATATTATTGGACATTTGCTGCGGAAACGATATCGCGAAATTTATTGATGAATTGGAGACGATTTTGATTATTAGCGCTTTGTTGCAATAAATAATTTCTTAAGATGTTTGCTAGTGGAAGCATACAATGAAAAGTGGGAAAGGTCTTGAAGAAATTAGAAAAATCATTAGCCTGCATAAAAGATGGGATTTGATTTTCATGATCACTGGCATTATTGCGTTAATGATAGCGATAATGACTTTTATTGCCTTATTTGCGCATATGCTGATCGATGGTTTGCCGCGTTTATCTTGGGAGTTTTTTACATCATTTCCATCACGACGCCCAGAGTCTGCTGGGATCCTATCTGCTTGGGTTGGTACCACTTTGGTTATGCTCGTAACGGCAGTAGCTGCGGTGCCATTGGGTATAGGGTCGGGCATATACTTGGAAGAATACGCCCCACGGAATTTGTTGACCGAGATCATTGAGATTAATGTCACCAATTTGGCGGGTGTACCTTCAATCATATATGGTTTGCTTGCATTGGGATTGTTTGTGTATCAATTAGGTTTCGGGCAGAGTATTTTGGCAGCTGGGTTAGCTTTAGCGCTATTGATTCTACCGGTTGTTATTGTAGCTACACGCGAGGCGATACGATCAATTCCCATTACTATACGAGAGGGGGCTTATGCATTAGGCGCAACCAAGTGGCAAACAGTTTCGGATCATTTATTGCCATACTCAGCCGCAGGAATTCTAACAGGAATTATTATTGGCTTGGCCCGAGCAATTGGTGAAACTGCTCCTATTATTACGATTGGAGCATTGACGTTTATAGCTTTTTTGCCTCCGTCTCCAGTAAAGAATGAATTTCCATTTGTATCATTTGAGTGGCTCACGGCTCCTTTTACTGTGATGCCAATACAAATGTTTAACTGGGTGTCACGACCGGAGGAAGCTTTTCAGTTGAATGCGGCTGCAGCGGGTTTGGTGTTGGTTGTTATGACTCTTGCCATGAATGGGTTGGCGATTTATTTACGCTACAGAATGCGGAAAAACATTAAGTGGTAAAATGATGCGTATACAGAAAGAAATTGCAGAGTCTGCTCAATATAAATCTGAAGTAAAGAACCTCAGCTTTTACTATGGAGAATTTAATGCGCTTAAGAATATTGATATGGTGTTGCACGATAAAAAGATTACAGCACTGATTGGGCCATCTGGATGCGGTAAGTCGACATTCTTGAGGTGTTTTAATCGTATGCATGATCTGTATCCAGGAAATCGCTATGACGGTGAGATAATTTTGTACCCTGATGATGTAAATATTTTAGCCTCGAATGTTGATCCGATTGAAGTAAGGATGAGGATAAGTATGGTGTTTCAAAAGCCAAATCCATTTCCTAAATCAATTTATGAGAATGTGGCTTATGGATTGCGTGTGAGAGGGATTAAACAGCGGGCAATTCTAGATGAAAAAGTAGAGATAGCTTTACGCAATTCGGCGTTATGGGATGAAGTCAAAGATCGTTTACACGATCTTGCTTTTAATCTTTCAGGGGGGCAGCAGCAGAGACTTTGTATTGCTCGTGCGCTAGCAACAGATCCAGAGATTTTGCTATTTGACGAGCCAACCTCTGCACTTGATCCAATAGCGACGGCTAGTATTGAAGAATTGATTACCGACTTAAAGACTAAAGTCACTATACTCATCGTTACTCACAATATGCAGCAAGCAGCGAGAGTATCGGATTATACTGCTTATATGTATTTAGGTGAGTTAATTGAGTTTAATGTAACAGATACAATATTTATTAAGCCTAAAAACAAGCAAACTGAAGATTATATTACTGGTCGTTTTGGTTAATGAATGGCAATTGTCTATAAATAATCAATCGATTTTTTTAATCCCTTGCAGGTTTAATTCCTCGCTTCAGAGATATTTTTCTATCTAAGTTGCGCATGCAGCACTTAATTTTGTTACGAGTCAGATAAAAATCTGCATAATGCAGGGAATGATTATATGAACGGCGCTGATGTTGCGTAATTGACTTGATAAAGAATCAAGGGTAGCATCGCCCATTTTGGAAAGTCGGAGTTAGAAGCAAGATGCGTAAAAAGATGGTTGTTGGTAATTGGAAGATGCATGGTAATTTGTTAGAGAATAAACAGCTACTTGATACGATAACCTCTAGTTTAGATGGATTGCACGAAGATCTTATTGCAGTTTGTGTGCCTTACCTCTATCTGCCGTCTGTACAAAACCAATTACAGCACTCGGGAATTGCATGGGGCGCTCAGAACGTGAGTCAATTTGAAAAGGGTGCGTACACAGGAGAAGTTTCAGCGCCAATGTTGAGTGATTTTCGGTGCCAATATGTTATTGTAGGGCATTCGGAAAGAAGAATGCTCTTTGGTGAAGGCAATGATGTGGTCGCAGAAAAATTTGTGGCAGCTCAACACGCAGGAATAATTCCAATTTTATGCGTCGGAGAAACACTGGAGCAACGCGAAGCTAACAATACTGAGCAAGTCATTGAGCAACAATTAATGTCAGTCATTAATTTGGCAGGGATCGAGTCGTTTAACAAAGCTGTAATTGCTTATGAACCGGTCTGGGCTATTGGAACTGGTATGACTGCATTGCCAGAACAAGCGCAAGATGTGCATGCATTCATTAGGGAAGGCTTAGCTAAGCAGAATTCAAACGTGGCAGAGCAGGTGGTTATTCTCTACGGGGGGAGCGTCAAAAGTAATAATGCCTCTGAGCTATTTGCTATGTCAGATATCGATGGTGGCTTAATAGGTGGCGCTTCGCTCATTGCAAATGATTTTATAGCAATTTGTCGCGCATTACGTCATTAAAATTTTTGGAGTATAACGTTGGAAATCTTGGTTTGGGTCGCGCATGTTTCGCTAGCGATCGTATTAATAGTTTTGGTATTATTGCAGCATGGTAAAGGCGCAGATATGGGAGCTGCATTTGGTAGTGGTTCAGCCGGCAGCTTGTTTGGAGCGAGTGGTTCAGCTACTTTTTTAAGTCGTGCTACAAGCTTTGTTGCGGCAATGTTTTTTGTCACAAGCTTGAGCTTAACTTATTTTTCAATGAATCAAACCACGGGCGGTGTAATGAGTAGTATCATGGATGGTTTGGACGAGACTGGGAGTGCTGCAGTGACAGAAATAAATGGATCATCGACTTCTGTGCTTGATCGCACTATGTTTGAAGATGATGACAGTTCAATAGTTAACAAAATACCTGAGTAACACTTCGACGCTAAAGTTAGTGTAGAAGCTTGATGATAAGATAGAGCATGGTTTTGCCGCCGATGTGGTGGAATTGGTAGACACGCCGTCTTGAGGGGGCGGTGGCGAAAGCTGTGCGAGTTCGAGTCTCGCCGTCGGCACCATGTGTGTATGTAGTCGATTTATTTAAATTCTAACTAATAAATTAAGATGCTTGAGAACTATTTTCCGATACTATTGTTTCTTATTGTTGGTTTTATGGTAGGAGTTGTACCAATGCTTTGCGGATGGCTACTTGCGCCCAACAATCCAGATAGTGAAAAGCTTTCGCCTTATGAATGCGGATTTGAGGCTTTTGAAGATGCGCGGATGAAATTTGATGTGCGTTATTATTTGGTGGCAATATTGTTTATTTTATTTGATCTGGAAATTGCGTTTCTTTTCCCATGGGCGATTGTGCTAGATGAAATTGGATTGTTTGGATTTGTTGCAATGATGGTTTTTCTAAGCATCTTGGTGGTAGGATTTGTTTACGAATGGATGAAAGGTGCGTTAGAGTGGGATTAATGTTATGGGTATAGAAGGAACGCTTGAAAAGGGTTTTATTACTACTAGTCTGGATTCGATTATTAATTGGGGGCGAACCGGTTCTATGTGGCCAATGACCTTCGGGTTGGCATGTTGTGCGGTTGAAATGATGGAAACAGGAGCTTCTCGTTATGATCTTGATCGTTTTGGAATAGTATTTCGTCCAAGCCCTCGTCAATCGGATGTTATGATTGTTGCCGGAACGTTATGTAACAAAATGGCGCCTGCTTTACGCAAGGTCTACGATCAAATGGCTGAGCCCCGGTGGGTGATATCTATGGGGTCATGCGCGAATGGGGGCGGGTATTATCATTATTCTTACTCGGTAGTTCGTGGGTGTGATCGTATAGTACCGGTTGATATTTATGTGCCTGGTTGCCCACCAACAGCGGAAGCTTTGTTGTATGGCATTATTCAGCTACAGAATAAGATTAATCGTACTAACACAATCGCGCGCTAGATCCTAATTAGTATGTCTACTATTCAACAAGAAACTCTTGCTGCATCATTGCGGGGATTACTGCAAAATAAACTAATTAACCTGCAAATGCAGCGAGATGAATTAACCATCGTAGTAAATGCCGAGGATATTCTGGAGGTCAGTAAAGTATTGCGTGATGACTCGGCACTTATGTTTGATACATTGATTGATCTGTGCGGGATAGATTATCTGATTTATGGCGATGATTTGTCAGCTAAATATGAATTAAAAGATAGACGTTTTGCAGTAATTTATCATTTGCTATCGGTTGTGCGAAATCAAAGGCTACGCGTCCGAGTTCTGGCAGAGAATAATGAGTTTCCTGCCGTGCATTCAGTGACCGAAGTATGGCCTGCTGCTAATTGGTTTGAGCGTGAGGCATTTGATCTCTATGGTATTGTTTTTCCCGATCACCCGGATTTGCGTCGTATATTGACTGATTATGGGTTTATCGGAAATCCTTTTCGTAAGGATTTTCCGATAACTGGGTATGTTGAGATGCGATACGATGAACAACAGAGACGCGTTATTTATCAACCTGTTAGTATTGAGCCGCGAGAGATAACACCGCTCGTAATACGTGAGGAATACTATGGAGATAGTGAATCCTCATGATCTCACCTTGATTGTGTTTTTTAAAGAATTTTCAAGCAAGAAGTAACTTATGGCTGAAATACGTAATTACACTATGAATTTTGGACCACAACACCCGGCAGCTCACGGTGTGCTTCGGTTGGTTCTGGAATTAGATGGAGAAGTTGTTCGACGTGCAGATCCGCATATTGGGTTGTTGCATCGTGCGACTGAGAAATTAGCTGAAAATAAAACATATATTCAATCAGTTCCTTACATGGATAGATTGGATTATGTCTCCATGATGGTCAATGAGCATGCTTATGTGATGGCAATAGAGAAGCTGCTGCAAATTGAAGTGCCCATTAGAGCGCAATATATACGCGTAATGTTTGATGAAATTACTCGTATTCTAAATCACTTGCTTTGGATTGGTGCACATGCTCTTGATGTTGGCGCTATGACCATGTTTCTTTATGCTTTCCGTGAAAGAGAAGACTTGATGGATTGCTATGAGGCAGTATCAGGTGCTCGGATGCATGCTGCTTATTATCGTCCTGGAGGAGTATATCGAGACTTGCCGGATTCCATGCCTAAGTATCAGCATTCGAAAGTCCATAGCGAAAAACAGACTCGAGTACGGAATGAAAATAGAGAAGGTTCTTTATTAGACTTTATTGAGGATTTTACCAATCGTTTTCCAGCCTATGTTGATGAATATGAAACTTTATTAACAGATAATAGGATTTGGAAGCAGCGTTTGGTTGATATTGGTGTTGTTTCTCCTGAACGTGCTAAAGCGCTAGGGTTTACTGGCCCAATGTTGCGGGGATCGGGTGTGGAATGGGATTTGAGGAAAAAACAGCCCTATGAGGTTTATGATCGTCTTGAATTTGACATACCGGTTGGAGTAAATGGTGATTGTTATGATCGATACTTAATACGTATGGAAGAGTTTCGTCAGTCAAATCGTATTATTAAACAGTGTGTCGACTGGTTACGTAAAAATCCAGGAATAGTGATTACTGATAATCATAAGGTTGCGCCACCTTCTCGTGTTGATATGAAACAGAATATGGAAGAAATGATTCATCATTTCAAGTTGTTTACAGAGGGTTTTCATGTGCCACCAGGCGAGGCTTATGTTGCTGTTGAGCATCCTAAAGGTGAGTTTGGTATATATTTGGTATCTAATGGGGCCAATAAGCCATATCGACTGAAAATACGCGCACCTGGTTTTGCACATTTGGCTGCTTTGGATGAAATGTCTAGAGGGCATATGATTTCTGATGTGGTCGCAATTATTGGTACGCAAGATATAGTATTTGGTGAGATAGATAGATAACGATGTTAAGTGCTGAATCTCTTAAAAGAATAGATCGTGAGATCGCTAAATATCCAGTTGACCGAAAACAATCAGCTGTAATGTCGGCGCTCGCAATTGCGCAAGAGGAAAAAGGCTGGTTAGCCAATGAAACAATGAATTTTGTCGCTGAATATTTGGGTATGCCGCCAATCGCGGTTTACGAGGTAGCTACTTTTTATAATATGTACAATCTGGAACCGACAGGTAAGTACAAAATAACAATATGTACTAACTTACCTTGTGCTTTGTCGGGTAGTAATGACAGTGCAAAATATATAAAACAAAAATTAGGTATTGAATTCAATCAAACAACACCAGATGGAAAATTTACATTAAAAGAGGGTGAGTGTTTTGGAGCCTGTGGAGATGCGCCGGTCTTATTAGTGAATAATAAACGTATGTGTGGTTTTATGTCTGAAGAAATGATCGATAAATTGCTGCGGGAGCTGGGCGAATGAATCAGTATCCACAGACTTTAATGAATGGAGTCGATCCATCTGATTCTGAGAATTGGCGACTTAGGAGTTATGAAAAACGCGAAGGATATGCGGCTCTAAAGAAAATATTAATAAAAAAAATAGCTCCTGAAGAAGTTATTGAGGAAGTTAAGAAGTCAGCGCTGCGTGGTCGTGGTGGAGCAGGATTCCCTACAGGGTTGAAATGGAGCTTCATGCCTAAAGGCTATGAGGGTGATAAGTATATAGTATGCAATTCAGATGAAGGAGAACCAGGAACTTTTAAGGATCGTGATATTTTACGATATAACCCTCATATTCTGATCGAGGGTATGATAATAGCAGCGTACGCGATGGGCGTAAAAGCGGGTTATAACTATATCCATGGAGAGATATGGGAAACATACGAACGGATGGAAGAAGCCGTGGAAGAGGCACGATCAGCAGGTTATCTTGGAAATAATATTCTAGGTTCAGCGTTTAGCTTTCAGCTATATAATCATCATGGATATGGCGCTTATATCTGCGGAGAAGAGACGGCACTGTTAGAATCAATAGAAGGTAAGAAAGGTCAGCCGCGCTTTAAGCCACCTTTTCCTGCTAATTACGGTCTTTATGGAAAGCCGACTACTATTAATAATACTGAGACATTTGCTTCAGTTCCTTGGATAATTCGTAACAGTGGGGAAAAGTATCTTCAGCTGGGCAAACCTAATAATGGTGGTACAAAAATATTTTCAGTATCAGGTCACGTCAATAAACCAGGAAATTATGAAATACCACTCGGTACATCTTTTGCAAAATTATTGGAATTGGCCGGCGGCATGCGCGGGGGAAGAAAATTGAAAGGATGTATACCAGGGGGATCATCTATGCCGGTATTGCCTGGTGATATCATGATGCAAACAGATATGGATTACGATTCCATTGCTAAAGCAGGATCGATGCTTGGTTCGGGTGCTGTTATCATCATGGATGAGACGACTTGTATGGTAAGAGCATTGGAACGCCTGTCCTACTTCTACTATGAGGAATCTTGCGGACAATGCACGCCTTGTCGAGAGGGCACAGGTTGGCTTTATCGTATTGTCAATCGTATTGAGCATGGCAAGGGTCGATCTGAAGATCTTGATCTTTTAGATAATATTGCGGACAACATACAGGGACGGACCATTTGCGCCTTAGGTGATGCCGCAGCCATGCCTGTTCGGGCGATGCTTCAACATTTTCGTGACGAGTTTACTTACCATATAGAACATAAAAAATGTATGGTCTAGCTATTAGTAACTTAATAATTCAGAACGCGTCAATTTAATTATTCGTGATTAACACAAGAATTTTAACCGATGGTCAATATAGAAATCGACGGTAAGGAAGTATCTGTACCTAAGGGGAGCACCATTATGGATGGTGCAAAGCAAGTTGGTATATACATTCCACATTTCTGCTATCACAAAAAATTATCTATTGCTGCTAATTGTCGTATGTGTTTGGTGCAAGTAGAAAAGGCACCCAAGCCGTTGCCTGCTTGTGCAACACCAGTGATGGATGGAATGAAGGTATATACACATTCTCAGCAAGCCGTGACCGCGCAAAAAGGTGTAATGGAGTTCTTGCTAATTAATCATCCACTGGATTGCCCTATTTGTGACCAAGGTGGTGAGTGTCAGCTACAAGATCTGGCCGTGGGATATGGTTCAAGCGGATCAAGGTACTCCGAAGCGAAACGAGTTGTTCTTAATAAGAATTTGGGGCCATTGATATCAACAGATATGACGCGATGTATACATTGTACGCGCTGTGTTCGGTTTGGTCAGGAAATTGCCGGGATTATGGAGCTTGGTATGGTTGGACGTGGTGAGCATTCGGAAATACTTGCGTTTGTTGGTAAAACAGTCGATTCTGAATTGTCGGGCAACGTGATTGATCTTTGTCCTGTCGGTGCATTGGTCAGTAAGCCATTTCGTTATTCGGCTCGTACATGGGAGTTATCTCGGAGAAAATCAATTAGTCCGCATTGTGGCTTAGGGTCAAATCTTGTGGTTCAGGTTAAACAAAATCGTGTAATGCGGGTGCTCCCTCGAGATAATGAAGAAATTAATGAATGCTGGTTATCTGATAAAGATCGATTTTCTTATGAAGGATTGAATTCTGAGGACAGACTGATACACCCCATGATCAAACGTGATGGTGAATGGTTTGAGTGTGATTGGCAAGAAGCATTGGAATTTACAGCCAATACTCTTCAGGCAATAAAACATCAATATGGTGCAAATAAAATTGCTGCATTAGGGTCTGCGTATAGTACCGTGGAAGAGCTTTATTTGTTGCAAAAATTATTACGAAGCTTGGGGAGTAGCAATATTGATCATCGCCTACGTCAATCCGACTTTAGCGCGGACAAGAAAATGCGAGGTATTCCATGGTTAGGCACTAGCATTGCAGATATTTCGCAACTAAAGTCAGTTTTGATTATTGGCAGTACGCTTCGTAAAGATCATCCACTCATAGCACAACGCTTGCGGCAGGCAGTTAAGAGTGGTATGAAAATGAATATTGTAAATCCAGTAGATGATGATTTGTTAGTTAATGTTGCAAACAAAACAATCGTTGCTCCGAGTTTAATGGTCAGAACTCTGGCTGAAATTTTAAAAGTTGTTGTTGAAATAAAAGGAATAGAGCAAACGGATGAGTTAAGACGAACCCTTAATTCGTTAAGTGTTCCGAGTGCAACTAGTGCTGCGATTGCATCTAGCTTGATTGATAGCACACCAGCTGCAATTTATTTGGGTAATATTGCGCAACATCACCCTGATTATGCGAAGTTAAATTGGCTTGCAGGATTAATTGCTAAAATAAGTGGTGCAAGTTATGGTGTATTGGGTGAGGCTGCGAATAGTGTAGGCGCTTATCTTGCTGGCGCGATACCGGAAATTACCCCCACAACTACAGCATTTTCAATTTTTGAAAGACCGGATAATAGAGAATGTGGATTGAATGCTGCCCAAATGTTTGGATTCGACAGCGAGCTAACAACCGAAAGATGCAGTGCTTTTATATTAATGAATACAGAACCGGAATACGATTCTTATAATTCGCAACAAGCATTAAAAACCATTAAAACGAGTAAGTTCGTGGTGTCATTGAATGCTTACCAAGGAAATGCAAAAGATTATGCAGATGTATTACTACCAGTTACGCCATTTACTGAAACATCAGGAACCTATGTTAATACAGAAGGCAGGGTGCAGAGTTTTAATGGAGTAGTTTCGCCATTAGGTGAAGCTAGACCTGCATGGAAGGTATTGCGTGTACTAGCTAATTTACTAGAGCTGGAAAAATTCGAATATGAAACAACAGAGCAAATACGTGCGGAGATTTTTCCTAATGGATTCGAGATTGACCGGTATTTGAATAATAGTTTAGAAAACTTTGAGGTTGCCATTTCGATAGATGAGAAAGAGGGTATCGAACGTATTGGGGAAGTTCCGATTTATCAAGCAGACCCGATTGTTCGTAGGGCTGAATCTCTACAGGCTACACACGATGCTGACTCGCCCAAGGTCTGGATGACGGATCAAATGTTGGAAAAATTAGGTATTGTCGTAGGTGATAAATTAAAAGTTAAGCAAGGAGAAGGAGTTGTGCAGCTTGAAGCTGGATTAGATGAAAAATTGCCGTCTAATTGTGTCCGTATCGCATGTGCACATCCTAAAACAGTCGCGCTCGGCGCTCTGTTTGGTGAAGTAAAAATAGAGAAACTGTGATGCCAATGGTTGGAGTTTATTAATGGAGAATATTCAACAACAGTTTGTAGATGTGTTGGGTGCAGAATGGGGGAGCATGATGTTCTCTTTAGCTTCAAACATGACATTTATTTTTGCCATTGTTATTCCATTGTTATTGGGTGTGGCGTACCTTACTTTTGCAGAACGTAAGATAATTGCTTATATGCAAATTCGTGTAGGTCCGAATAGAGTAACTTTTTTTGGTATACCTTGGTTACGCGGTTGGGGGCAGCCGATTGCTGATGCAGTAAAGGCAATCATGAAGGAAATCATAATTCCGACAAGTGCAAATAAATTTCTTTTTATTCTGGCGCCTGTGCTAACCATCATGCCGGCGTTGGCTGCTTGGGCGGTGATCCCTTTTTCACCTGAACTCGTACTTGCGGATATCAACGCCGGATTGCTTTATATTCTGGCAATGACATCTATGGGTATATATGGGATCATTATCGCGGGGTGGGCATCTAATTCTAAATATGCTTTTATAGGTGCCATGCGCTCAGCTGCTCAAGTAGTTTCGTATGAGCTGGCAATGGGATTTGCCTTGGTATGTGTTTTAATGATGTCCCAAAGTTTGAATTTGGGTGATATTGTGAATGGCCAGCAAGGTAGTAGTCTGTTAAATTGGTACTTGATCCCACTGTTTCCGATGTTTCTGGTTTATTTAATTTCAGGCGTGGCTGAAACAAATCGTGCACCATTTGACGTCGCTGAAGGCGAATCAGAAATTGTTGCAGGTTTTCATGTTGATTATTCAGGTATGGCTTTTACCGTATTTTTTCTTGCCGAATATTCCAATATGATATTGGTAGCAGCATTAACATCTATTATGTTTCTGGGTGGATGGTTGCCGCCGATTGATATTGCACCATTTACATTGGTACCTGGTTTTATTTGGCTACTATTAAAGATTGCATTTATTTTGTTCTTTTTTCTTTGGTTTCGTGCGACCTTTCCGCGGTATCGGTATGATCAGATTATGAGATTAGGCTGGAAAATATTTATTCCTATAACACTAGTGTGGATCGTTTTATTAGGTGCCATAATGCAATTGCCTGAATCAATACGAAATTCGTTTCCGTTAAATATCTGGTTTTAAAATTGAGAGAATATAATGGATCGTATCAAAAAATTTTTTAATACCTTTTTATTATTTGAGTTGTTAAAAGGTATGGCAGTAACTGGAAAATATCTCTTTAAACCAAAGATAACTGTACATTATCCAGAAGAAAAAACTCCTCAATCACCGCGCTTTCGTGGCTTGCATGCATTACGTCGTTATCCAAATGGAGAAGAACGCTGTATTGCTTGTAAATTATGTGAAGCGGTCTGTCCCGCGATGGCGATAACCATAGAATCAGAACAACGTGCGGATGGTACGCGGCGGACTACACGGTATGATATCGATTTAAGCAAATGTATTTTTTGTGGTTTCTGTGAGGAATCCTGTCCAGTTGATTCAATTGTTGAAACACGCATATTGGAATATCACTGTGAAAAAAGAGAGGATTTTATATATACCAAAGAAATGCTGTTGGCGGTAGGAGATCGATATGAAGAACAAATTGCCAGAGACAGAGAAGTCGATGCACCCTATCGTTGAATCTTGCCGGTAAATACTAATGATTTTTCAAGATATTTTATTTTATTCTTTTTCAGCAATACTAATTGTATCGGCACTCGGTGTGATTACAGTGCGTAATCCAGTAAATTCAGCTTTATTGCTGGTATTGTCATTTGTTACGTGTGCTGGTTTATGGCTGCTGTTAGAAGCAGAATTTCTTGCGATTACTCTAGTATTGGTTTATGTAGGTGCTGTCATGGTTTTATTCTTATTTGTAGTAATGATGCTGGATATTAATCTGGACCGGTTACGCGAAGGATTTTGGAAATGGTTTCCGTTTGGTGCGATGATTGCATTGGTTATAGTCGTAGAAATATCAATGGTGCTGATGAGTAAGTATTTTGGGTACGAAGAAATGCCTATACCTGAACCAAAAGGTGCTGACTACAGTAATACCAAGGAATTGGGGCGATTGATTTATACCGAATATGTGTATGCGTTTGAATTGGCGGCTGTACTTTTGCTGGTTGCGATGATTGCGGCGATAGCGCTAACACTGCGTCATCGTGAAGATAAGAAATCTACGAATCCGTTTAAACAAGTCAAAGTAAAAAAAGAAGATAGAATTCGTATAGTGAGCATGTCGGCAGAAAAAAAAGAATGAGCGAGTGTGTACATACGTGTTTCTGCTTGATGGCTATATAAAATATAAAAGAGGTGGCCTTTGATTTCACTGTCTCATTACCTTGTACTTGGTGCGATATTGTTTGCGATTGGATTAGTCGGTATTTTTCTGAATCGAAAAAATATCATTATTATACTAATGTCAATCGAATTGATGCTGCTGGCGGTGAATATGAACTTTGTTGCTTTTTCGCACTACTTGCAGGATATATCAGGACAAATTTTTGTATTTTTTATTCTGACAGTGGCAGCTGCTGAATCGGCTATTGGTTTGGCAATACTCGTAGTACTATTTCGCAATATGCATACAATTAATGTTGATGATTTAGATAAGCTTAAAGGTTAGTTAAGGAATATTTTAAGTATTTATAATTATAAGAATTATTAATCAAGATGCAGAAACTTTATTTATTGGTTCCGTTGGCTCCGCTCTTGGGATCGCTTATCGCGGGATTATTGGGACGTTTTATCGGGCCTGTTTGGAGTCATCGTGTCACGATTGCATTAGTATTCGCTTCCTTGATGGCGTCTATTGTTATTTTTTGGGATGTACTAGAAGGTAATAGCTATAACGGCAGTGTCTATACCTGGTTAATAACAGGCGATACGCGATTCGAAATTGGTTTTCTAATTGATCAGTTATCGGCAACGATGATGGTTGTTGTTAGCTTAGTGTCACTAATGGTGCATATTTATACTATTGGTTATATGCATGGTGATCCAGGCTATCAACGTTTCTTCAGCTATATCTCGCTGTTCACCTTCTCGATGATGATGTTGGTGATGTCAAATAACTTCTTGCAATTATTTTTTGGTTGGGAAGCTGTTGGACTGGTCTCGTATTTATTAATCGGTTTTTGGTATACGCGCCCTACTGCTGTTTATGCCAATATGAAGGCATTTTTAGTAAATCGTGTCGGAGATTTTGGCTTTCTCCTTGGTATTGGCATGATACTAGCTTATTTTGGTACGCTTGATTATGCATCTGTTTTTGCACAAGCTCCGAGCATCGTCGATGAAAATATCGAATTGATATCTGGTATGCCATGGCTTGTGATCACGGTTATTTGTATATTGTTGTTTATAGGCGCAATGGGGAAATCAGCGCAATTTCCTTTACATGTATGGTTGCCTGATTCCATGGAAGGACCAACACCTATCTCAGCATTGATTCATGCCGCAACAATGGTGACTGCGGGTATATTCATGGTGGCTCGTATGTCGCCGCTTTTTGAGTTATCCGATACAGCTTTGTCAGTTATTTTAGTAATTGGTGGAATTACTACATTATTTATGGCACTTGTTGCCGTGGTTCAAAATGATATTAAGCGAGTTGTTGCCTATTCTACACTATCTCAATTAGGTTATATGACTGTGGCACTGGGTGCATCTGCTTATTCCGCAGCAATTTTCCATCTGATGACACATGCATTCTTTAAAGCCGTTTTATTTTTGGGTGCTGGTTCTGTCATTATCGCCATGCATCATGAGCAAAATATGCAGAAAATGGGCGGACTTAAAAGCTACATGCCAATTACCTATTGGACGATGTTTATTGCTGCATTAGCCAGTGCGGGTGTTCCGGGATTTTCTGGTTTTTTCTCTAAAGATGCAATTATAGAGGCGGTTTACTTTGCTAATATTCCGGGTGGCAGTTTTGCTTATTTCTGTATTTTGACAACGGTGTTTGTGACTGCTCTTTATACTTTCCGGTTAATCTTCATGACGTTTCATGGGGAACCTCGGATGGATCAGCAAACTAAAGAGCATTTGCATGAGTCGCCGTGGGTGGTGACTGCGCCATTGTTGATATTAGCTATACCGACTATAGCGGCCGGATGGTTTATTGGCCCAATGGTTTTTGGTGATTATTTCAGCAATGCGATACATGTATTACCACACCATGATGCGATCGAGAAATTGGGTGCAGAATTTTCTGGGATAGGTGGGATGATAATGCATGCGCTGTATACCGCACCATTTTGGCTGTCGATGGCAGGTATTTTTACTGCTTGGTATTTGTATTGTGTAAGAATCGATATTCCAGAAAAAATGAAGGCGAGCTTTGGCTCAGTGTATAACTTGCTTGATCGCAAATACTATATTGACGAACTATATTCATGGCTTTTCTCTGGAGGAACACGTGCCTTAGGTACGGTGTTGTGGAGGTATGGCGATATCAAAATTATAGATGGATTCTTTGTCAATGGTGCGGCACGAGTGGTTGCACTGACTTCATCAATCGTTCGTCGCTATCAAACAGGCTATATTTATCATTATGCATTTACAATGATTGTGGGCATATTTTTTCTATTGACGTTATGGCTCTATTAGATTGCGTAAATAAGTAATGAAATATGCTGTTGTTTGTAGATATCAATAAATAAAATACCTAAAAGTATATAAGTACTACTAACAAATAAAACGGAATAAGTATGTCGTTTGAATTCCCACTATTAAGTTTAATTATTTGGCTACCCATTGTGTTTGGTGTAGCCGTTTTTGCAACTGGAGGTGATCACAATGCACGACTTGCTCGTTGGATCGCTTTAATTGGTTCAATTTTGGGATTTTTAGTAGCGATTCCACTGTATACCAATTTTGATTCTACAACCGGCGCTATGCAGTTTCTGGAAGATCATGTATGGTTTGAACGTTTTAACGTTAACTATCATATCGGCGTAGATGGTATTTCTATGCCATTAATCTTATTGAATTGTTTTATTACTCCTTTAGTGGTGGTGGCTGGATGGGAAGTTATTAAAGAACGTGTATCCCAATATCTGGGGGCATTCTTGGTGATGTCCGGAATTGTCAATGGTGTTTTTTCTTCACTGGACGCGGTTCTATTTTATGTATTCTGGGAGGCATCGTTAATACCGATGTTCTTAATAATTGGTATTTGGGGCGGCCCTAATCGTGTTTATGCAGCAATCAAATTTTTTCTTTATACGTTGCTTGGTTCCTTGTTGATGCTAATTGCATTTATTTATTTGTATCATGCATCAGAGGGGAGTTTCTCCATAGAGGATTATCACAAGCTAGCAATACCCATGACACCACAGATTTTAATATTTATTGCATTTCTTCTGGCATTTGCAGTTAAAGTCCCTATGTGGCCAGTACACACTTGGTTGCCAGATGCGCACGTTGAAGCACCCACGGGGGGCTCAGTAGTTCTGGCAGCAATCCTGCTCAAACTGGGGGGGTATGGTTTCTTGCGTTTTTCATTGCCAATCGCACCGGATGCAAGTCATTACTTAGCAGAAATGATGATTGTACTATCGCTGGTTGCTGTAGTTTACATCGGGTTGATTGCACTCATGCAAGTCGATATGAAGAAGTTAATAGCCTATTCATCTGTTGCCCATATGGGATTTGTAACATTAGGCTTTTTCTTGCTGAACGCTTATGGTATTGAAGGTGCAATGGTACAAATGATTTCGCATGGCTTCATTTCCGGTGCGATGTTTCTTTGTGTCGGCGTGCTTTACGATCGATTACACTCCCGTCAGATTGCTGATTATGGCGGGGTCGTAAATAAAATGCCTGTTTTTGCGGCCTTTTTCATGCTATTTGCGATGGCGAATGCTGGTTTACCAGGGACGAGCGGTTTCGTAGGCGAATTCATGGTGATCATGAGTGCCGTTAAAGTAAATTTTTGGTACGCATTTCTTGCTGCAACCACATTGATATTTGGCGCTGCTTATACTTTATGGATGTATAAGCGCGTTATTTTTGGTGTTGTAACAAGTCCTGCGGTTGAAAGCTTGCAGGATATATCCACGCGAGAGTTCGGTTTGTTGGCAATTCTGGCAATTTCAGTTTTGTGGATTGGTATTTACCCATTTCCATTAACTGAAGTGATGCATGCAACTGTTGATCAACTTCTAACTCATGTTAGTAATAGTAAATTGTAATATAGAAATTTCAGAACGGTGATCGTTCCTGTTATAAGGATAATGAGTTAATGAATTTTATACCACCTGATTTTGCGCCAGCCTCGTCCGAGATATTTATGCTTATCATGGTGTGCGTGGTAATGCTTGCAGATCTTGCCGCTGGCGATAGGCGCTATATTGCATATTTGTTGACACAAACTACGCTGCTGGGTTGTACGATACTTACTTTCATATCATTTTCCACTGAATCAACGCTAACTTTTCACGGTATGTTCATCGATGATTCCATGGCCGACATTCTAAAATTGATGGTTTATGGTACGGTATCAGCTGCACTTGTATATTCACATTCCTATATAAGTGATCGTGGAATGTTGAAAGGAGAATTTTTTAGTTTAATACTATTTGCAACTCTGGGCATGATGGTTATGATATCAGCCAGTCATTTCCTGACTCTATATATCGGTCTGGAATTGCTTTCCTTATCACTTTATGCATTAGTGGCATTAAGGCGTGATTCCTTGGTGGCGACAGAGGCAGCTATGAAGTTCTTTGTGTTGGGCGCATTGGCATCAGGTTTTTTACTGTATGGCATGTCTATGGTCTATGGAGCGACAGGAACGCTTCATGTATCTCAGCTTGCACAAGTTATTCAAAGCGGCGCAAGTAGTAAAGAAGTGCTCGTTGTCGGATTGGTTTTTATTGTGGCTGGTATTGCTTTTAAGCTTAGTGCAGCCCCTTTTCATATGTGGGCACCGGATGTTTATCAGGGCTCGCCGACTGCGATAACACTATTTATAGGCTCTGCACCAAAATTAGCGGCATTTGGTTTTGTAATGCGACTATTAATAGAAGGAATGAGTGAAATGGTTACTGACTGGCAAGGCATGCTGGTCATTTTGGCCGTTTTATCTATGGCGGTGGGTAATATTGCGGCGATAGCGCAAACAAATATCAAGCGCATGCTAGCTTATTCGACTATTTCGCATATGGGCTTTTTGTTGCTTGGATTTATTAGCGCTGATGCAAATGGTTATAGCTCGGCTTTGTTTTATATCATTGCTTATGTCTTGATGACTCTTGGTACTTTTGCCCTGATTATGTTGTTGTGTCGATGCGGATTTGAAGCTGAAAACATTGATGACTTTAAGGGGCTTAGCAAGAGGAATTCCTGGTATGCATTCATTGCACTGTTATTGATGTTATCACTGGCAGGTATTCCACCTATGATTGGGTTTTATGCAAAATTTGCTGTGTTGCAGGCAGTTGTCAATGCTGGCTATATTTGGCTGGCTGTGATGGCAGTGGTATTTTCGTTGATCGGCGCTTTTTATTATTTGCGTATTATCAAATTAATGTATTTTGATGATCCGGAAACTATAGAACCTCTCGTTTCTAATAGTGATGTTAGAATTTTATTGAGCGCTAATGGTTTTGCAGTTTTAGCATTAGGCATATTCCCACAGGGACTCATGGGGTTAAGTCTTTATGCAATCCAAAATTCTATGTAGTTAACAATAGACAGAGCGTTTTTTCGAGAAATCCTCTGTTGTGACGTAACTACATCTCACAGAAAATCGAAGTAAATTTCTTATCTTGCCGAACTGGAGTATTTTAACGATATTCCTTGAGTTATCGATTATGAAAAGAGTTTGTTTAGATAACATCATGATAAGCTCTATAATCGATCTATGATCAATTAGCTTGAATTCTTCAGTTTAAATCCCATATCTAGGCAAAACATTTAAGGAGGTAAACATGCAGGATGCAACAACTAAAGAACAATTAAGTTTTCAAGCGGAAGCAAAGCAATTACTAAAATTAATGATTCATTCCTTATATAGTAATAAGGAAATATTTTTGCGCGAACTGATTTCAAATGCTTCTGATGCGGCAGACAAATTACGTTTTGAAGCTCTTACGGATGCTGCACTTTATGAGTCGGACTCCGATCTTAGAATTCTCGTTAGTTATGATATTAATGAGCGAACTATCTCCATATCTGATAATGGTATCGGCATGTCCCGCCAGGAGGTTATTGATCATATAGGAACTATTGCAAAATCAGGTACCCGCGAATTTTTTAATTCATTAACGGGCGATCAAGTCAAAGATGCGCATTTGATTGGTCAATTTGGTGTAGGATTTTATTCAGCTTTCATTATTGCTGACAAAGTGACCTTGACTACCAGACGTGCCGGACTGACCGCGGAACATGGGGTGAAGTGGGAGTCTAGCGGCGAAGGTGATTACACGTTGGAAACTGTTGATAAATCAACGCGTGGAACCGAAATAATTCTGCATTTACGCAAGGAAGAGGATGAGTTTCTGAATGGAATGAGAATTCGTAATATTATTCGGAAATATTCAGATCATATTACCTTGCCAATTGTGATGAGAAAGGAGGAATGGTCGCAAGAAGAAAGTAAAAATAAAATTCTTGATGAAGATGAAACCATCAATCAGGCGAATGCATTATGGGCGCGCCCAAAGAATGAAATTACTGCAGAACAGTATAATGAGTTCTATAAACATGTGGCGCATGATTTTGAGCCTCCGCTTGCTTATGTACACGCACGAGTAGAAGGTAAGCAAGATTATACACAGTTGCTATATATTCCCGCTCGAGCACCTTTTGATTTATTTGATCGTGAGCGCCGCCACGGGATTAAATTATACGTGCAACGGGTTTTCATCATGGATGATGCGGAAAAGCTATTGCCTAATTATTTGCGTTTTGTACGAGGCGTGATTGATTCGAATAATTTACCTTTGAATGTGTCACGAGAAATTTTGCAGGAATCCAGAGATATTGATTCAATCAGGGCGGGTGTGGTCAAGAAAGTTCTGGGATTAATTGAAGATTTATCAAAACAGGAAGACGATGACGGTAAAGAAAAATACAAGACATTCTATCGGGAATTTGGCCAGGTTCTAAAAGAAGGTGTAGGGGAAGATTTTTCTAATCGTGAACGCATTGCCAAGCTATTACGTTTTGTTACAACAAGCAGTGATTCCGATGAACCGACAGTTTCTTTGGAAACCTATCTGCAACGAATGAAAGAAGGTCAAGAAAAAATTTATTATGTGACTGCGGATAGTCTCAAGGCGGCTAAAAACAGCCCACATCTTGAGGTTTTTCGCAAAAAGGGCATTGAAGTATTCTTATTATCGGATCGTGTTGATGAATGGCTGGTGAGCAATCTAACGGAGTTCGAAGGAAAGCCCCTACAATCAGTAGCTAAGGGTGGATTGGATTTGGGAAACTTGGAAGATGCGACTGAGAAAGAAGAACGCGAGAAAGAGACCAATGCTTTCCAAGGATTGACTGAGAAAATGAAAGAGACACTCAATGAACAAGTAAAAGATGTGCGTGTCACGTTTCGCTTGACTGAATCTCCCGCTTGCCTGGTGGCGGACACTTACGATATGGGTGGTAATTTGGAAAGATTATTGAAATCGGCCGGGCAAAAAATACAACATACCAAACCAATACTGGAAATTAACCCACATCATCCAATGGTGCAAAGATTAAATACTGAAGCGGAAAATTTTGAGGATTGGAGTCAGATATTGTTTGATCAAGCTTTACTGGCTGAAGGCGGTCAGCTCGAAGATCCAGCTGCGTTTGTCAAAAGACTCAACGACTTGTTACTGTTAAAGTCTTAAGTATTGCAAATATTGTATGAGGATATTCTCTTAACAAGTCATAGAGATGCTGGAGAATTGAAGCTGAAATGTGAAACTTCTGGTTATCTCGAATGTCCATTTTTCGGACAGGTAAAGTGTGGTGTTATAAATTCTGTGAGTAAAATCAAACAAGCCGATGGTGAGACCGAAGAATAATCAGGCAATCGATTCAGTAAAAACCTACCAGGCGAAGTTACTGGCACCCTTTGCAGTTTTAGGTATTAAAACAGAAGAGGATTGGCTTACTAACATTGATTATTTGCCGGTTGATACACCACTTCTGGCACCACAAACTGGGTTGGCAAAAGAAGTATGTAGGCAATTGCTCGCTTACTTGAATGAGTCAAATTTTACATTTGACTTGTGTTTGCATATCCATGGCACGGTGCATCAGCAGCGTGTTTGGCATGCTATTCAAGCTATTCCATGCGGAAAGACCAGTAGCTATGCAGAAATAGCAACGCAACTGCATTCAGCACCTAGAGCGGTAGGTGGAGCGTGCGGTGCCAATCGTATCCCGATTGTCATACCGTGTCACCGGGTTATTTCCAAGAGTGGTGGAATAGGAGGTTTTATGAATGCGAGTGAAGGAAATCCTTTAGAGATTAAACGTTGGTTGTTACAACATGAGAGTTCCTGAGTTAAATGCTGGACTTCTGGATGAGTTTTCTGATGCTTTATGGCTCGAAGATGGCTTGTCGCGTAATACACTGGACAGCTATCGCAATGATCTGCAACTTTTTAGTGAATGGTTGAAGAGACGTAATCCGAGTAATAGTAAGTTAACCGAGGCGACAAATTCTGATCTGCTGGAATTTCTTGCATCTAGAGTTGCAGCTAAGATGAAAGCCAGTACTACGAGCCGAGAGTTATCCAGTTTAAAGCGTTTTTATCGATTTCTACTGCGCCAGGGGAAAATTGCAATTGACCCAAGTCTTAATATTGAAACGCCTAAACTGCAACGCCACTTGCCGGAAAGTCTCTCAGAAAAAGAAGTTGAGCTGCTGCTAAGTGCACCGGATCTTGCGCAGCCGCTTGGCTTGCGCGATCGTGCCATGCTTGAAGCTTTGTATGCTAGTGGATTACGGGTATCGGAATTGATCAACCTTAAGTATTCGCAAGTCAGCATGGATATGGGGGTATTGCGGGTCATGGGTAAGGGCAGAAAAGAGCGCCTTGCGCCAGTGGGAGAAGAATCACTCCAATGGTTGAACCGTTATACTAAAGAGGCGAGGCCTCTGCTGCTAAATGGTATCGTTACGGATACCATATTTGTGACAACTCGTGGTGCCGCTATGACACGCCAAGCTTTTTGGTACCTTATCAAAAGGTACGCGCAATTGGTGGGCATCGCCAAACAGTTATCGCCACACACGTTACGCCACGCATTTGCCACTCATTTGTTAAATCATGGTGCTGATTTGCGCGTTGTACAATTACTATTGGGGCATGCGGATATATCAACCACACAAATTTACACACATATTGCACGAGAACGTCTTAAACAGCTTCACGCCAAGCATCATCCACGCGGATAATCCGAAATTTGACTATCTTCTGGTCAATAAAGGATAAAGCGCCACAATTCCAATGCCAATAAACGCAGACAATGACCAATCAGGGATTGTCAACGATAAAAATATCCAATCAACATTAGCGCAATCTCCATTAGCCTCAAACATTCCAGGCCACCAATTAGCGATGGGCAATGAGTTCAGCAAGACTTCTTCAGGGCTGATACCACATTCAAACGATTCCGGATATCGAATCAACCAGGCATGTCGTGCTGCAATGATTGTTCCCATGAACGCAAGTATAACTATCAATAAACTATAGAGGTGACGCCCAAAGGATTTAGGGTTATGAAGAAGAGCAATAAATGCTGTCAATGCCAATGACCAATATACCAGACGCTGTGCAACACAAAGCGGGCAAGGTAATAAGCCTTTTACATGTTGTAGATATTGGGCGTAGCTCAGAAGTCCGATACAAACTAGTAAGATGAATAGAAAGAATAATCTCATTGGTTCTTTATTAACGGAATCTAATTGATGGGATAGTTTATCCATAAATCGTTTGTGGAAATCGTACAATTTGCTATGATGAACAAATAAGAAAAATACCAATTTGAAACAAGGTTTCGGAACAATACTCGATGTAAATATAAAGTGTAGATTTATTTATCTGGTAGCATGTCTGTAGTAGTTGTGGAATTTTTTTCAATCATCAATTCAAGGAGATTCACCATGCAAGCAAGGTTATATTTCTTGGTTCTAATTATTCTTACTTTTCTGGTTTCAAGTGTATCCTTGGCTGGAAAATCAGAAAATGTCGGTGAAGCTAAATCGAGTGTAGGAACCAATCTCTATCATATCAAATTAGCCGAGCATTACGAAAAGGAATCCAAGGAAATGAATGCAAAAGCAGAAGAACAAAGAGAGATGCTAAGAGAGTATGAAGAACACAGTGAATACTACGGTCGGGCAGGGCAAGAATTCCATGCACATCATGAAGCTCTATTAAGAGAATATACTAAAGCTGCAAAACAAAATGAGGATATGGCTGCTGCTCATAGGAAAATGGCAGAATAGATCAGGGGATTATATTTGTTTATAACAAGTTAACGAATAGATTGGGTTATCATATTCTGAAATACCAATACCTTCATAATTCGTACAGGATTATGAAGGTTTTTTTGAGAAAAATAGCTTATTTTTATAGCATACAAATATCGAGGTGATCCCATCCGTTATTTTTCCCTCCAGATTGCATATGCAAGTAAAGCCCAAGCGGTGAGGAATGAAATACCGCCAAAGGGTGTGATCATGCCGAGGGTACGCATATCAGTTATGCTAAGCGCATAAAGACTGAAGCTGAACAAAACAATGCCAATCATCATTAACCAACCGGATATTGGCATTAAACGAGACTTGGGGAAATGCAGCAGAAGCAGGCCGATCACGATGATTCCAAAAGCGTGATAAAAATGATATTGCACGCCAGTGTGATATACCGAAAGCATATCGGCTGATAACATTCTTTTCAATCCATGCGCACCGAAGGCGCCTAATGCGATGCATAAAAATGCATTCAATATGCCTATAATTAGAAAAGTTCTTGACATCGGGATCTCTTTGTTATTGTTAAATATGGAGAGGAAGCTATCGACTATTGGTCGGAATCGTTGGTCATGATGACATCTGCTTTACATATTCCTCGTGCGAATTTTACCTTAATTCTATCCCCGGAATGAATTTGTTTGCTGCTACGAATGATAGTGCCGTCCTTGGAATGAGCGATACTATAACCTCGTTCCAGTATTGATTGCGGGTTTAGATGGAATAACTGTATCTGTAAATGTCTTAACCCGGAAAACAATATTTCGGAATAACGGGAATAGGCATAGCATAAACGTGAAACCAATTCATCGTGTTGTTCTTGTAATCGGGTAACCCGTGGACGTGCTGCCATTAACCGTTGATTGAAATCGAGCAATTTCCATTGTCTTTTTTCCAACTGATGTACCCATGTTTTAATGAGCCGGTCTTGCAAATGTTGTTGATGAATGACTTGTTGTTTGATTTTGTCCCCAGGATAAATTAACCGGTGTGACAGAAGGTCCACTTGCTGCATTGCGTGTTCGATACGATGCAGAGTGGTACGGTACATGCGCTGATGCAATATATTCAATCGATGGCTCAATTCTATCCAGTCCTTGCTAACCAACTCTGCTGCTGCAGTAGGTGTAGGGGCGCGCATGTCTGCAACAAAATCAGCAATGGTGAAATCTGTTTCGTGCCCAATGCCGCTGATAAGGGGAATTGAGCAAGAATCAATAGCACGCGCTACAGTTTCTTCATTAAATGCCCATAAATCTTCAATGCTGCCACCGCCGCGGCAAAGTATCAGTACATCACATTCTGTTCGTTGACACGCTGTTTTAATGATTTCTGCAATGCTATTAGCGGCTGTTTTTCCCTGTACCAGGGTGGGGTAAATAATGATCGACAAGGAGGGCATGCGGCGTTGTAAGGTCGATAAGACATCTTGTAGTGCTGCAGTATCCAGGGAAGTAATGATGCCGACTTGTTGGGGAAAGGTAGGCAATGGTTTTTTCTTCTCGGGATTGAATAACCCGGCTTGTTGCAGCTTGGATTTAAGTGTTTCAAACGCTGCAAATAACTCTCCTAGCCCCGCGCGCCGCATAGTTTCCACATTAAGCTGAAAATCACCGCGCGGCTCATATAGAGTGACCAATGCAAGCACTTCCACTTGCATGCCATCTATGGGGCGCCAATCAATAAATTGATTCTTGTGACTGAATAACACGCAACGTACTTGCGCTTGATTATCCTTAAGAGAAAAATACCAATGACCTGATTGATAGCGCTTTAGATTGGATATTTCACCTTTAATCCATAATAATGGAATATTATGTTCCAGTAACTGTTTGGTATTATTGTTTAACTCGCTGACTGTCAATATCTTGTGCACCGGGTTGTTGGGGAAGAGCAGATTCATTTTGACGGGTAGGATTTGTATGGATGAGTATCTTCTAATACTCTGAAATAAGTATCAAAGCTATTTGAGGAATTAGAGTATTCAAGCTCGATTCTGTCTGGCTTGGTTAAAAATTTTAATATGTATTCTATCACTGCATTGCCCCTAACCCATCGCTGGAATGTTTCAGCGATAACTTGAATCAAACATGTTGCCATATAAGTTTTCATAGTTTGAGAGGCAAGACTGCATGCGATGATCATTGTAGTTACACGTAAATTGTCGTCGTATTCGCGTAAATTGCACCTTGATAGGCATTAGATACTTGTTATGGCAGCTCAGCCAAATTAAAACTATTAACCTATTTCCTTATCTGTTAATCTTGCTCCTCAAAAGAACAATATTGATTTTCTTTGAAAAGAATATTGACATTTAACCCCATAACAAGTTGTAATACGCGGTTCTATTGATAAAATAATATTCACAGGAGCGTCAAATGAAACGTACTTATCAGCCTTCGGTAACTAAAAGAAAACGCACTCATGGATTTCTAGTGCGTATGAGAACGCGGAGTGGTGCCGCGATAATCCGTGCTCGTCGTGCAAAAGGCCGGGCTCGATTGAGTGTTTAAATAATTTTGGGTTATATTTTTTATTTTTAGATTTGCTGAAATTCAATCTTTACCAAAGAATTGTAGATTACACAAAGCCTCGGAATTTTCTGCAATAATTAATTCTAAGTGTCAGATCAGTGGGGATTTACTTCAAATTTATACAAAACCGAATGGACTGGGTTACGCGCGTCTAGGGTTGATTGTTTCAAAAAAATTTGAACGCCATGCAACTCGGCGTAACCGGATTAAACGTATTTTGCGAGAAACATTTCGGAGAAAACGGGGCCGCGAAAAAATAAAAGAAATGGATTGGTTAATACGATTAAGACGCCCTATGATCAAAAGTGAATCCAAAGGATTGGTCACCGAAATGCAATTAATAATGCTCGAATTAAGCGATGTTACGATTAATAATTAGCATAAAAAATTTTATCGACATTGCAAGACTCCTATCCTGGTGACTATATACCGATTCAGCTCAATTTATTCGCAATATGCATGCGAAGCATACAAAAATATCTGGCTGATATTTGGGCCACGATTGATTATATGTCGTGTGCTAAGTGCATTTCCTGGAGCAAGTAGTACGTGGATAGCCTTATCGAGAAAACCAACTTGATTGAAAAATAATGGAAACAAAAAAACTTCTACTCATCATCATTTTTTCCACCTCATTACTGTTTTTGTGGGATGCCTGGCAAAAAGAATTATACCCTCCCAGCTCACAAGTAATGCCTGGAGTAACCTCAACAGAGTCTTCCAATCAACGTCATGATCCTCTGCCGGTTCCCGGAGATGAATTGGCTGCTTCAGCAGCTGAATCCAGCGCTGCTTTAGGAATCGAAGGTGTCAGTCCCTCTGTAACACCTAATCTGTTCCCTATGGGTGAAAAGATTCAGGTCAAAACGGACATGGTTATTGCTGAGATTGATACCGCGGGTGGTGATATCCGGCAACTGGGTTTGATCGAGCATCCATCCCGGGAAGATATCAATAAGCCCTACGAGCTTTTATTAGATAAAACTGCGCGGTTTCAAGTCGCCCAATCCGGACTGATTGGGGACGGATTGCCCAATCACAAAACAAAATATACCGTAGAGGACAATAAGTATTCCTATCAGCTGGAACCCGGTCAGGAAAAGGTTGTGGTACGGCTCGTGGCACCCGAAGCGGATGGTATACAGGTTACAAAAATATATACCTTTCATCGCGGCAGCTATGTCATTGATGTTGAATTTGAGATCGCCAATCATAGCGAAGCGGCGATCATTCCGTTTTCTTACTTCCAGATGTTGCGGGATCCTAATGAGCCCGTGGGAGCTGGCGCCTTGGTTCATTCTTATACCGGTGCCGCAATGTATACGGATGATGAAAAATTTCTGAAAATTAAATTCTCGGATTTGGACAAGAACAAAGCGGAATATCCAACCAATGCGGATAATGGATGGATAGCCATGCTGGAGCATTATTTCCTCACTGCTTGGCTGCCTGAACCCGGTTCGCCTCGGGAATATTTTGCCAAACGATTGGCTCCCAACCAATATACTGCCGGTGTTATTGCTCCTGTTGGCGCTGTGGAGCCGGATCAGGTTAAAAACATTTCGATGCCTTTTTATGCCGGTCCGCAAGAACAGAATAAACTAGCTGAATTGGCTCCAGGACTCGAGTTGACAGTAGATTACGGATGGCTGACCGTGCTAGCCAAACCGCTATTCTGGCTCCTTTCTTTTTATCATTCCTGGACGGATAACTGGGGTATCGCAATTATTCTCCTTACCTTGACGGTCAAGCTGATTTTCTTCCCGTTATCCGCCGCGGGCTATCGCTCGATGGCCAAATTGCGGGTCGTGACCCCTAAACTGCAACGTATTCGCGAACAATACGCGAGTGATCGTCAGCGTATGCATCAGGCCATGATGGAGTTTTACAAGGAAGAGAAAATCAATCCCATGGGTGGATGTTTGCCCATATTGGTTCAGATTCCCGTATTTATTGCATTATTCTGGACATTATTGGCTGCTGTCGAATTACGTTACGCGCCACTAGCGTTGTGGATAACTGACATGTCAGTGCCTGATCCCTATTATGTGCTTCCAGTAATCATGGGCGTATCGATGTGGATTCAATCAAAACTTAGCCCCACCCCCGCTGATCCAATACAAGCAAAAGTAATGCAGATTATGCCGATTGCGTTCAGTATTTTCTTCTTCTTTTTCCCGGCAGGACTTGTGCTTTATTCGCTTTGCAACAATATTCTTTCCATCGCGCAACAATGGCAGATCACGCGCATGTATGAGAATAAAGCTGAAGCGGAAGCCAATAAAGATAAAAATAAGAAGAAAATTAAAAATGGTCCGGAACCCGTTAAAGAAAATCTTCAGTTGACGGCTTCTGTTGAAAATGCGGAAGCGAATATTGCTCCGGTCGAAGCGGTATCTGCAGGAAGTGCAGATAAGAATGAAAAACCGCAGACGCAGATAAAGCAAACAGCTGTTTCGGGTAGAAGTAAGGCACCTGTAAAACCAAAGAGCAATTCGATTGCTAAGAAAACAAAGAAAAAATAATCATGATTGCCGGTTATTGCTCTGGATAACCGGAGCGTAACTACTCATACCGTCATTAACAAGATCGTTAAAAAACGTTATTGAGGCAGTTGATGCAAGGCAAAAACAGGCTCGAAATGCTTACTTATTAAGCATAAGCTGCGTTTCCTCGCCTGTTTTTATACCGCAGCAGTAATGCAGATGGTTTTTCAACGGTCTGTTAGGGAGTTGATACATAGTTAGTCCTGATATCATTGCAGCCATTGCGACACCACCCGGGTACGGTGGAATCGGCGTAATTCGCATTTCCGGCAATAACCTGGCAAAACTCGCCCAAGTAATTCTTGGCAAGCTCCCTAAACCACGCCATGCCAGCCTTGGTAAGTTTCTGGATGCCGAGGGACAAATCGTCGATCAAGGTATTGTGCTTTATTTTCCGGGGCCTCATTCGTATACGGGTGAAGATGTGCTCGAGCTGCATGGGCATGGTGGTCCGGCGGTCATAAATTTATTACTCAAAAGCTGTCTCAGTGCTGGCGCCCGTTTAGCGCAACCCGGTGAATTTACACTGCGTGCTTATCTCAATAATAAAATCGATTTGGTTCAGGCCGAGAGCGTCGCTGCCCTCATCGAAGCCAGCACGCAGGAAGCAGCGCGCTGTGCGGTCAATTCTTTGCAGGGTCATTTCTCCGCCAGGATCGAAACACTGGTTGGTTTGTTGATCACGCTGCGGATGCTGATTGAAGCAACCCTGGACTTCCCGGAAGATGAGATCGACAACTTGAAGGCTTTGCAAATTCGCGAAAAACTGGATCATATTGTTGCGCAGTTGGAACAAACACTTTCCGGTGCACGGCAGGGCAATTTGCTGCAAGAAGGCATCCGGATCGTTTTGGCGGGAGCGCCGAATGTCGGCAAGTCCAGTTTGTTGAATCAATTGGTCGAAGAAGACGCCGCCATTGTTACGGAAATACCCGGAACCACCCGGGATACCATTCAACGCACCATTACCCTGGGCGGGATGCCAATTCATATTATAGACACTGCCGGACTGAGAGAAACCGGTGATATCGTCGAACAGAAAGGCATTGAGCGAACACTGGCTGCGATTAAGCGCGCCAACCTGGTGCTTCGGTTGCTAGATAGCAGTCAACACCAGCCAGCCGCTCCTGATCCGATAAAACAATACATTCCTGATGACAAACCCCAAATCACCGTGTTCAACAAAATTGACTTGCGCAATGAGAATCCCAAGATGGAAGGGGATGAACATAACAGCAGCATTCATCTTTCGGCCAAAACCGGTGCAGGTATTGAATTGCTGCGACAAAAGATTTTGCACCTGGCAGGCTGGCAATTTAATCATGCCGGTGAAGGGATATTCATGGCCAGGCAGCGTCATTTGGAGGCGTTGACACAAGCAAGCGCACATTTGCAAAATGCGCTGGAATATACTGAAAACGAATACCAACTGGAGCTTATTGCCGAAGAACTTAGGTTGGCGCAAACCGCACTATCAACTATTACAGGTCAATTTACGGCGGATGACCTGCTGGGGGAAATTTTTTCGCATTTTTGCATTGGCAAATAGCTTCAATTCCGCCGCGATCCGTGAAGTTTAGCTAAGTTTAAGATATATTCAAGCGGCGTGTTATGATCAATAACTGTTTTGTCACTCAGCTGTTGTTATATGACGCTCAACCAGAATCCGGAACAAAAAGCCCGCGATCATATCGACATGCGACTCAACCAGGCGGGCTGGGTTGTTCAATCCGCCCGGGAAATCGATCTGAATGTCGGGTTAGGGCAAGCGGTACGTGAATACCAGACCGACGTCGGCCCGGCGGATTACGTGCTGTTTGTAGACAAAAAAGCGGTGGGCGTGATCGAAGCCAAAAAGGCGGATCTGGGACATAAAATCACCGAAGTGGAGCAGCAGACCGAAGGCTACGCCAGTGCCCGGTTGAAATGGATCAGCAACACTCAGCCGTTGCCGTTCCTGTACGAAAGTACCGGCATCATTACGCGCTTCACCGATGGCCGTGATCCCAAGCCGCGCTCGCGCGAAGTGTTCAATTTTCACCGCCCCGAAATGCTCAAAGCATGGATTGCGCAAGATGCCAGCCTGCGCCAGCGTTTGCAACACATTCCGTTGCTCAACCCGGATCATTTAACCGCCCATGCGCTGCATCTGCGCAACTGCCAAGAAACCGCCATTGCCAATCTGGAAATCTCATTCCGTGAAGGTCGCCCGCGCGCGTTGATTCAAATGGCGACCGGTGCGGGCAAAACCTACACCGCGATTACCGTCATGTATCGGTTGCTCAAATACGCCGATGCCCGGCGCATTTTGTTTCTGGTTGATACCCGCAATCTGGGCGAACAGGCCGAACAGGAAATGATGTCGTACGTGCCGCTCGACGACAACCGCAAATTTACCGAGATCTACGCCACGCAACGCTTGAAATCGTCTTACATTCCTACCAACAGCGTGGTTTGCATCAGCACCATCCAGCGGCTGTATTCGATCCTCAAAGGCGCTGAACTGGATGAAGCTGCGGAACAAGTTAATCCGGCGGAATTGATGCAATCCAGAGCGCCGCTACCGGTGGTTTACAACGAAAAAGTCCCGCCGGAATTCTTCGATTTCATTTTCATCGACGAGTGCCACCGCTCGATCTATAACCTGTGGCAGCAAGTGCTGGATTATTTCGATGCCAGCTTGATCGGCCTCACCGCCACGCCGGACGACCGCACCTACAGTTTTTTCAACAAAAATGTGGTCAGTGAGTACAGCCACGAAAAAGCCGTCGCCGATGGTGTCAACGTCGGCAACGAGGTGTATCGGATCGAAACGCAGATCACGCAACAAGGTGTGCAGCTTGCCGCCAGGCAGCAAGTGGAAAAACGCGAGAAACTGACGCGCAAGAAACGCTGGGAAATGCAGGACGAAGACGAAACCTACTCCGCTACCCAACTGGATCGCAGCATCGTCAATCCGGATCAGATCCACACCCTAATTCGCGCGTTCCGCGACAAATGGCCGGAGATCTTTCCGGGTCGGCGCGAAGTGCCTAAGACATTGATCTTCGCCAAAACCGACAGCCACGCCGACGACATCATTCAGATGGTGCGTGAGGAATTCGCCGAAAGCAACGCCTTCTGCAAGAAATTGACGTATAAAATCGACGAAGACCCCAAGTCGGTGTTGGCGCAATTCCGTAATGACTACCTGTCGCGCATCGCCGTTACCGTCGACATGATCGCCACCGGCACCTACGTGAAGCCGCTGGAATGCCTGCTGTTCATGCGCGGCGTGAAAAGCCGCAACTATTTCGAGCAAATGAAAGGCCGCGGCACGCGCACACTGGATCTGGACGATCTGAAAAAAGTCATGCCGTCCGCAGTCAGCGCCAAAACGCATTACGTCATCGTTGACGCCATCGGCGTCACCCGCTCGCTCAAAACCGCCAGCCAGCCGCTCATCACCCAGCCCAGCGTACCACTGAAAGATCTGGCGATGCAGGTGATGATGGGCGCTGTCGACGAAGATACCATCAGCTCCTTAGCCGGACGTCTGGCGCGGCTCAACAAGCGACTGAATACTGAAGACCAGCGCCGCATCCGCGATCTGGCGGGCATGGAACTTACGCAACTGGTCGGTAAACTGTTCGCCGCCATCGATGTCGACAATATCGAAGCCAAAGCGCTGCAACTCTCCGGGCAACCCATCGGCACCGATCCCGGCGATGCAAAAAGAGAACTGGCGCAACGGCAATTGGTCGGCGAGGCGGTGCGCGTACTGAACGGCGAACTGGTCGAACTGATCGACAGCATCCGCCGCGACAAGGAACAAACCATCGATCACGGCAACTTTGACGAACTGGTGCGCGCCGGATGGGACAAAGACGCCGCCAGCCACGCGCAAGCATTGGCCGATGAATTCGCCGAATATTTGCGAACCCATCAAGATCAGATCACCGCGCTGACGATCTTTTTCAGCCAGCCGTACCGGCGGCGCGAATTGAGTTACGCGCTGATCCGTCAAGTGTTGGATAAACTCAAGGCCGATCAACCTAAGCTTGCGCCACTGCGCGTGTGGCGAGCGTACCAACAACTAGAATTCCGTCATTCCCGCGCAGACGGGAATCCAGTCAATGAACTTACGGCACTAGTCGCGCTGATCCGCCAGGTATGCGGCTGGGACAAAACCCTAACCCCCTTCGACGACACCGTGCGCCGCAATTTCCAAAGTTGGATCATGCAACACCACGCCGGCAGCGGCGAAAAATTCAACGAAGAGCAAATGCGCTGATTGCACATGATCCGCGACCACGTTGCCAACTCGTTCCACATCGACCGCGACGACCTGGAAATGGCGCCGTTTGATGCTCAAGGCGGATTGGGCAGGATGCATCAGTTGTTTGGGGCGAAGATGGAGCCGTTGCTGGATGAATTGAACGAGGTGTTGGTAGGGTAAAAATGTTACAACTACAGAATGTGAAGAAATTGCCAGAAAACTGGACTACCTGTGAGCTTGATAATGTACTTCTTAAAATTAGCAATGGCGCAAACGTTATTCAGTATGAAGAAAAAGTAGGGTATCCAATTTGTAGAATTGAGACTATTTGGAAAGAAAATATTGACCTCGACAGAGTCAAATACATCAAGGAAAACGGCAGAGAATTTATTGAGAAACATGCACTTCAATATGGAGACATTCTTCTCAGTCATATAAATAGCGATGCTCATCTTGGCAAAACAGGTCTATTTAAAAATCAAGTTGAAATACTAATTCACGGAATAAACACCCTTCTGATTCGTCCTGTCGAACATTTTTCCTCCGATTTTCTGAATTATCAATTTAAGTACCTGAGAGTAAAAGGTATATTTATTGATGCCGCACAAAGAGCAGTAAACCAATCTTCAATAAATCAGAAAAAATTGAAATCATTTCAGATCGTTGTTGCTCCGCTTCACGAACAACACCGCATCGTCGCCAAAATCGAAGAACTGTTTTCCGAGCTGGACAAGGGTATCGAAAACCTGAAAACCGCCCAAGCACAGCTCAAGGTGTACCGTCAGGCATTGCTGAAACACGCATTCGAAGGCAAACTCACCGCGCAATGGCGTGCGCAGCGTCGTGTTAAACAATCCGTCGCCCCCGCGCAGGCGGGGGCCCAGTTTTTGAATGACACAAACTCCCGCCCCACGCCTTCGTGTGGGCAGGCACTGCGTGGAAATAACGAAGCAGGGAGCGGAAATGACAAACCCCTCGGAACCGCCGATGCTTTACTCAAGCATATCCAGCAAGAACGTGCACAACGCTACCAGCAACAACTCGCCGACTGGGAAGCCTCCGGCAAGCAAGGCAGCAAACCCAAACCCCCGAAATCCCTACCCCCGCTCACCGCTGAAGAATTGGCCGAATTACCTGAATTGCCGGAGGGGTGGGTTTACATACGAGTTGGCGCTGTAATTGATGATCCGACCTATGGCACTTCAAAGAAATGTGATTACGAAGTTGACGGGATAGGTGTCCTGAGAATTCCCAATGTAATTTCGGGAAAAGTTGATGCTTCCGACTTGAAATTTGCACAATTCACTGCAGATGAAATAGCGTCATACAAATTAAACGTTGGTGACATTTTGATAATCCGTTCAAATGGCAGCGTTTCGATTGTTGGGCGATGTGCACTTGTTTCTAGCGCAGATATTGATTATTTGTATGCTGGCTACTTGATCAGATTGCGTTCGAATCTACACATTGTAGAACCGAGATTCTTGCTCAATACATTTGCACTTCACTCAGTTAGAAAGCAGATTGAACAGAAGGCAAAATCAACTAGTGGTGTGAATAACATCAATACGGGTGAGATTCAATCGTTGGTTGTTGCTCTGTGCAGTGTTGAAGAACAAAGACAAGTTCATTTGGAACTTGAATCTCGCTTATCCGAAACCGACCAACTCGACCAAACCATCACGACATCCTTACAACAAGCCGAAGCCCTGCGCCAGGCTATTCTGAAAAAAGCCTTTTCCGGCCAGTTGGTGCCGCAAGACCAGAACGACGAGTCTGCCTCGGAATTGCTGGCGCGTATTAGGGCGGGACGTGAACAATCTGACAAACCAACGCGCGGGAGAAAGGCGACATGAGTGCGGCGGGAGGCGGAAAGGCATCATTCAGGGTTGAGGATGCTATTACTGTTCGTTCAGACAAGCTGAAAGAGCTAAGGGTGGTTGTCAGTTATTGGAAGGAATTTAGTGCTGTCATCAGCAGTGCTGCTCAGTTTCGCTTGATTGTGGACACTAATGTTGTGCTGGGTGACCTTCTCTGGGCTGGTAGCTGAACGAAAGAATCCAACAGCCAAGACCGATTTGATGGAAGTTATTGAGACAGAAACGATTGACCTGTATGCACCTCCGGCGCTCTTTGATGAAGTGGAGGAACATCTACCCAAGATCGCTGCAAGAAAGGGGCTGGATATTACTCGGCTAACTGCCGAGTGGGCAAGCTACAGGATGCGGATTAAGATTGCTGAACCGGATAGCGAGAAGGTACTCGAATTAAGGGAAGGTATTGATCCGGATGATGCCGAATTCGTGGCGCTCGCGCAAACCATAGGTGCAATAGGAGTAATCAGCAAGGATAGACATATTGGGCAGATGGGGGGAAACCACATTTCTGTTGAGTGCATCACCCATCTGCGCAACTATTCGCGTGCCACGGCAATCGAGCTGAACATTAAAATTGGAGGGGTGGCATTTGCAAAGGTTGGTTATGCCGCCATTGCCGGAATATATTCAGAAAGCAAAGCGTTGATTGCGAGGGTTAGCAAAGCCCCGGATTGGGTAAAGCTGGCATTGCTTGTTGGTGGATTGTTTGTTGTGTTGCATCCCGATGCAAGAGCACGTGTTGCTAATGGTTTGAGGGTGGTATTCGAGGGCATTGCTGAGGCAACACCATTTGTCATTGAGGAAATCGCAGCAGCGATAGCACTCGCGCAACAACATAACTCAGAAGCGCAGCAGCATCATGATAATGCTATGAAGGAGCTGGGCAGAAATTAGTTGTATCGAGAGCATAATAGGACACAGGATTAATAAATGAGCGCAACCACATCGATCGTTTCCAAAGTCTGGAGTTTCTGCACCACGTTGCGCGATGACGGGGTGGGTTATGGCGACTACCTGGAACAGCTCACTTACTTGATTTTTCTGAAAATGGCGGATGAGTATGGCCAGCCACCGTATAACCGCCAAGTCGGCATTCCCGCCGAACACAACTGGCAAAGTTTGAAAGCGAAGCGTGGTGCGGAGCTGGAGGTGCATTACGTGGCGCTGCTGATGGAACTAGGCAAACTACCGGGGATGCTGGGGCAGATTTTTACCAAGGCGCAGAACAAGATTCAGGATCCGGCCAAATTGTACCGCCTGATCGACATGGTCAATGAAACCCAGTGGGTAACGATGGGCGCGGATGTCAAAGGCGATATTTACGAGGGCTTGCTGGAGCGCAACGCGGAAGATACCAAATCCGGTGCGGGGCAATACTTTACGCCGCGGGCGTTAATTAAATCCATGGTGGCGTGCGTGCGGCCGGAGCCGGGCAAGACCATTGCCGATCCGGCGTGTGGTACCGGCGGGTTTTTTCTGGCGGCGTATGATTTTCTGGTCGCTGGGTATGCGCTGGATAAAACGCAGAAAGCGTTTCTGAAGCACGAGACGTTTTACGGCAATGAAATTGTCGCCAATACGCGGCGTCTCGCATTGATGAATATGTTTTTGCACAACATCGGAGAGATCGACGGCGACAGCATGATTTCCCCGAATGATGCGCTAGTGGCGGATTCCGGTAAGCGCTTCGATTACGTGCTGGCGAATCCGCCGTTCGGCAAGAAAAGCGCGATGAGTTTCACCAACGAGGAAGGCGAGCAGGAGAAAGACGAGCTGACTTGCAACCGGCAGGATTTCTGGGCGACGACATCGAACAAGCAGCTCAATTTCGTGCAGCATATCCGCACCCTGCTGAAAACCACTGGGAAAGCTGCCGTGGTGGTGCCGGATAATGTGCTGTTCGAGGGTGGCGCAGGCGAGACGGTACGGCGCAAATTGCTTGAGACTACTGATCTGCATACGATTCTGCGGCTGCCGACCGGTATTTTCTACGCCAATGGCGTGAAGGCGAATGTGTTGTTTTTCGATAACCGCGAGGCCAGCAAAGAGCCGTGGACCAAGGCGGTGTGGTATTACGATTACCGTACCAACATTCATCATACGCTGAAAAAGAAACCGTTGCGCTTTGAGGATTTGCAGGATTTTATCATCTGCTATAACCCGCAAAACCGTCATCAGCGGCAGGAAACCTGGAACGAGCAGAACGCGGAAGGCCGCTGGCGCAAATACGGCTTCGATCAGATCATGGCGCGCGACAAAACCAGCCTGGATATTTTCTGGATCAAGGATAAAAGCTTGTCCGATCTGGATAATTTGCCGGAACCGGACGAATTGGTGGGTGACATTATCGAGAACCTGGAGGCCGGGCTGAATAGTTTCCGGGATATTGCGGCGACACTATCCAAGTGATGGCAAATAATTTTATTGCTTTGCATTTGAAAACATTTGTATTGATCAAGTATTAAAGGCATCGCGTGGAATATCAAGTATTGCAAGTTGAGAACGGCAAACCGGTCAAACTATGGACCAGCGGTGTACCTGTCGAGGACGATGCCCGCACTCAGTTGATGAACACGGCCCGTATGCCCTTTATCTACCGGCATCTGGCGGTAATGCCGGATGTGCACCTGGGTAAAGGTTCGACCATCGGGAGCGTGATTCCCACGCAGGGTGCCATCATTCCGGCGGCGGTGGGCGTGGATATCGGCTGCGGCATGATGGCTGTGCGCACGACACTGTCAGCGCAGGATTTGCCGGATCAGTTGTTTGAATTGCGTAGCGCCATTGAGCGCGCCGTACCGCATGGCCGCACTTCAAAACGCAACCAGCGCGATCAAGGCGCCTGGGATACGCCGCCGGCATCAGTGGATAGCATGTGGGCGAGCCTGATTCCCGGGTTTGATCGTATTGCCGGGAAATATCCACGGTTGAAGAAGACCAACAATTACAAGCATCTGGGTACGCTAGGCACGGGTAATCACTTCATTGAGGTTTGCCTGGATCAGATTGATCGCGTGTGGTTCATGCTGCACTCAGGTTCGCGTGGTGTCGGCAACGCCATAGGTACTTATTTCATCGAGCTGGCGCAAGCGGATATGCGTCATCATATTGCCAATCTGCCGGATCGCGATTTGGCTTATTTCGAAGAAGGCAGCAAGCATTTCGAGGATTACGTCGAAGCTGTGGGTTGGGCGCAGGATTTTGCGCGGCGTAATCGCGCGGTGATGATGCAGAATGTCATTGCCGCTGCGCGCAAGGTTATTGCCAAGCCGTTCAGAGCGGATGTGGAGGCGGTCAATTGTCACCATAATTACGTACAAAAGGAAATCCACTTCGGTGCGGAAATTCTGGTAACGCGCAAAGGTGCGGTGTCTGCGCAGAAAGGTGAGCTGGGTATTATTCCCGGTTCCATGGGCGCCAAAAGCTACATCGTTCGTGGCCTGGGTAATCCGGAAGCCTTCTGTTCATGTAGTCACGGCGCCGGGCGCATCATGAGCCGTAACGAAGCCAAGCGCCGTTTTACGGTTGCCGACCAGATCGCGGCAACAGCCCATGTCGAGTGCCGTAAGGATGCCAGCGTGATCGATGAGATTCCGCTGGCCTACAAAAATATCGATGCGGTCATGCAGGCGCAAAGTTCTCTGGTGGAGGTCGTTCATACCCTGAAACAAGTGGTGTGCATCAAGGGATAATTATTTGCAAACGGTGATGGAATACAAATTTTCTCGCGTCTTTCCCGCACGTGTTTTCAAAGAAAATGATCCAGCAATTTACGGCTCTGGCGATCCAGCGCCAAGCGATCCTGAATCAGGAAATGAACGCCATGATTGTCGGTGATGATTAACGATGTTGCTGATAAGTGACGGATATCTTCTTCGCCCTTAAGAATAAAAGCAGTTTCGCCGCGATCCGTTTCAACCTCCCAGGTATTGGGCGTGATAAAGCCGGATATTTTCAAAACGCGTTTGATTTTCGGCATAAATTCACGATGTGCCAGCTCTGATTCAATCAGTTCCCGGTAATGCGGTGGCAAATCATCAAGCTGATTAATCCACACCAATTCATGTCCCTGTGAATCAATCAGTGCAATGCCATGATCTGGATCGGTGATTGGAAATGCCCGGATCGGCACTACGCCTTCGTGCATCACGCCGGATTGATTCATCAGAACAAGCTTTCCATACAAATTCCGGGTTAATTGGTAATTAATGATCATATTCATTTATACGCTCCCGCGGCTACTGTGCGCTTCAATCGGAGCCAGGGTCTTGTCTTCCGTATCCACATTGCGTGCCTGTGCCAGCCATAAGCGGTAGTAATAGCCTTGCTGTGTCATCAATTCAGTGTGATTGCCGATCTCAACGATCATGCCCCGATCAAGCACGATGAGCCGGTCGGCTTCGCGCAACGTAGACAGACGATGGGCGATGGCAATCGTGGTGCGGCCACGCACCAGATTATCCAGTGCTTGTTGAATGTCTTTTTCGGTCGTTGTGTCCACAGAGGAGGTTGCTTCATCCAAAATCAGGATGCGTGGATTAATTAGAAGGGCGCGAGCAATTGAAATGCGCTGACGTTCGCCGCCTGAGAGGGCTTGCCCGCGTTCCCCCACCAGCGAATCGTAACCATACGGCAGGCGCAGGATAAATTCATGGGCATGCGCAGCACGCGCAGCGGATACAATTTCTTCCCGAGTTGCATCGGGTTTGCCATAAGCGATATTTTCAGCAATCGTGCCAAAAAACAAAAAAGGTTCTTGAAGCACCAGGCCAATATGTTTGCGATATTCAGCAATCGATAAGGTGCGGATATCATGTCCGTCGATCAGCATAACCCCTTCCGTGACATCATAGAAACGACAGATCAGATTAACCAGCGTGCTTTTCCCCGAGCCGCTGTGTCCGACCAGGCCGATCATTTCTCCCGGCTGGATAGTTAAATTGATGTCACGCACGATGCTGCGCGTTCCGTACCGGAAGGAGACATTGCGTAATTCAATCCGGCCTTGAGCCGCGGATAAATGCACGGGATTAGGTGATTCCGGGACGCTGGATACCTGATCCAGAATGTCAAAAATGCGCTTGGTGCCCGCTGCGGCTTTCTGCGTAATGGAGACGATACGGCTCATTGAGTCCAGGCGAATGTAGAAGCGGCCGATATAAGCCAAAAAGGCTGTCAGCACGCCGACGGTGATCTCGTCTTGGGAGATCTGCCAAATCCCGAATACCCAAACAACCAGCAGGCCTACTTCAGTCAGCAATGTAACGGTGGGTGTGAATAAGGACCAAGTCCGGTTCACGCGATCGTTGACGTGTAAGTTACGCTGGTTAGCCGCATGGAAACGCGCCGCTTCTCTCTTTTCCTGAGCAAATGCCTTAACCACCCGGATGCCTGGAATGGTATCCGCAAGAACGTTATTGACTTCGGCCCAAATCCGATCGACTTTTTCAAAACCTATGCGCAGCCGGTGACGCACGCTATGAATCAACCAGAAAATAATGGGTAACGGTACCAGCGTTATCAGCGCCAGCCAGGGATTGATTGAAAGTAAAATTGCGGCAGTCATCGCAATCATGATGACATCGGTAGCAAAATCCAGTAGGTGTAGAGAGAGAAAAAGATTGATCCGGTCGGTTTCGGCACCGATACGCGCCATTAGATCACCGGTTCGCTTGCCTCCAAAATATTCCTGCGAAAGATTCAGCATGTGTTCGTAGGTTGCGGTACGTAAATCAGCGCCAATTCGCTCGGAAACACGGGCCAGCATATAGGTTCTGCCCCATCCTAATATCCAGGCAAGAATCGATGCGCCCAGCAAACCGGATAGATATAGTGTCACCAGATCCCTATTGATGGGTTGGCCATTTTGATAGGGTATCAGTACGTTATCCATTAATGGCATGGTTAAATAGGGTGGCACCAAGGTTGCAGCCGTGCTGCATAAAGTCAGCAGAAACCCAATGAGCAAACGTCCTTTATAGGGCTTCGCAAAACGCCACAAGCGAAATAAAGTCCAGGTTGACGGGGCAGTATGATTTTGTTTCTCGCAGACTGTACATTCTTCTTCGGAAAATAAATATATAGAACAACTTGGACGCTGTGCTAGCGTATCGGAGGATGACGGGAGCTTACCGGTAAGATGATAGCCTCGTTGTTCAGTGAAGCAGTGAATCAAACGGCTTACTGCAGCATCGTTACCCAGGCGATAACGCCAAAATGAAAGTCGTGCATGCGGATCATATAACTCTAAGCAGCCAATGCCTGCATAATCGCGTTGCGTTAATGACAATCCGTTGCGATAGTGCCATGCTTGCCATGCTTCATCGCCAAGCATTTTGGCCAGTAAGCGTTTATTGGTTACCACGATCAACCCTGGTGAGAAATGCAGCTGGGTATCGAGGTCGATTGGGAGCCAGGCCAGTATAGTTTCTTGATCGATTAATTGTGCTGTAATTTCATCGGCCCAACTGATGGAAGGATGACTGAGAGATGAATAATCAGTTCGCTGCATGAACTAAACGGCGAAGAAAACAAGATAAAAATTATCTTGTAGGAAACAAGTGACGGGTGCGGATTTCAAATGGAATGATCGCTGTTGCTGCTGATAGAAACGGTTTTGTTGATGAATTAGAGGCTGCTTTTTTCATGCTTGATAAACAGGATGAACGAGCTTTGCGCGATGAAACAGGCTGGTGACACCAAAAAACGGGAGATTTTTCAGGCCTCCTAGCAACGGTTAGTTATCCTGCCAGCGTTGCTTGATTTCTTGCCTTTTCTGGGCGGGCAGCTGTTCCATTTTTTTGTAAATTTCACGCACTTGCTTTCTTTGTTCGGAAGTCAAAGCATGCCAGCTTTGCATTTGTGATTGTATACGGTGCTGTTCCTTCAGACTCATTTTGGGATAGCGTTTTGCAATGCCGAGCCATTTTTTCTTTCTCTCCAGTTTCATGACATTCCAATCTTCCGCCAGGGGTCCCAGAATTTCTTGCTGTTGATTTGTCAGATCTTTCCAGTCGAGCTGATGCGAATCGGCCAGGACTTCAGTAGTGAAGAAAAAAAATATCCCGCATAAAGTGATTAATCGATATCCAGCCATTTCTCAAGCTCATTATCAATGTAAGCATCCACTGGCAAATCATCGGCCAGTATCAAGGTATCAATCGCTGCATTATTTTCATGCTCAGCAAATTGGGTCAGCATGATATTCATCAAAATATATATCGCGGTTAACAATAATAATAGCTTTCCACCGGTTGAGTATCCGCCGTGTCTGCCATAAACTGAGATATTGCGGCCTGAATTCATGAGGTTTGATTCCGGCTCGCATTGCTCCAGGGCAGCTTGACGTGCCGATTGCAGCTGGTACAGTGTGCTTTGTTTGATAGTTTCATCGCTACTTTGGTCTAACAATCGGGCAATGCTTTTTCCAAATTCCTGCTCGTTCACAATTTCACTCCTTTTGCTTTGAGTATTGTAGCTAATGTATGTGTTGCTCGTGAACAATGTGTTTTTACACTTCCTTCCGAACAGTTCATAATTATAGCAGTCTCCGCCAAACTCATTTCTTCCCAATAACGCAGTATAAAAGCTTCGCGTTGACGTAACGGAAGCGTTTTTATCGCTTCTTCAATTAACTGGATCAACTGAGCTTTCTCAAGTTGGGTACCGGGATCGTTGGATTCCTGTTTTATCGGTAAAGTTTCGAGAATATCGAAGTCTTCATGATTTTTATCCCGGTCATCAGGCGTAAATGATGAAAACAAAGAAGTCCATAGTGAGCGGATTTTTTGCCTTCGGTAGTAATCCCGGATGGTATTTTGCAGTATACGTTGAAACAAAAGCGGTAGTTCTTCGATTGGTTTCGCTGCGTACTTTGCCGTGAGCTTCATCATGGAGTCCTGGACGATGTCGAGTGCTACATGCGTATCTTGCACTGCAAATAAAGCTTGCTTATAAGCACGTCTCTCGATTTCAATCAAAAAATCCGAGAGTTCTTGTCGAGTAGCCAGGATTGTCAACCTTTAGATAAGTATTCAAGAGTAAGTGAGAAAAGTTTAATCTAACGTATGTAAAATTTTTGTAAAATGCATAGCCGAATATTACGTTGACAACTTTTTTCTTGCCATCTGCTACATTAGTAAAAATAGTCTGAATAACAATAATCTAACTTTTCATTGCCAAAATAGGGTGATTGCCTTATTGTCTGTTATCAATGTAAGGATTTTCTTTCATGCAACAGCGTAAAGTTAACTGTCCACAATGTGGGGAAAAAGTAATTTGGGAAGCTGCTAGTCGTTTCAGGCCCTTTTGTTCAGAGCGATGCAAAACAGCGGATTTGTCACAATGGGCTCAAGAATCTTACCGAATTCCGGAGCCTGCGAATACTCGGGAAGAAAAAAATAACTGAGCCTGTAGAGAATGGATGAATCGGTTTATGATAAGAATCGTGAGTTACAGCGTAAGCTGGATCATTTCATCAAACAGGCCAGAGTCAATGAAAAAAAACAGGAGTTATACGAAACCTTTGGTTTTGAGATCATTGGCGCCAGCACCCCTAAACAGTTACGCGATTTACTGCTATCTCAAAGTATTGTGCGATTCCAACTCCTGGATATGGTGCTGTGTCTCGTGGACCATCACAAAGATGCTGATCGCTTATTTTTTGAACATGACGAAGAAGCGCGTTTAGATTGTGCCAATAAGTTATTGATTCTTGACGTTATCAACGATGCGGAGATCATTCAGTCATTCATCGTCAATCCGATGCTGGGAACCGAGGCGCTAAAAAAATATCGATGGATGATCAATGGGTTAAAATCATCGGATCAAATTAAAAGTGCGGCTTTTTTACCATTGTGGCGCAGTAATCAGGTTATTGGTGCAATGATGCTGCTGAGCCAGGATCCTCATCGTTACCAAAAGGATATTGGGACTTTTTTTTTGCAAAAACTATCCGCCATGACAGCGGTTGCAATAGAAAACTGCTTCAATCAGCAGAGAATCAAGGAAGTCAGTTATCAGGATGCGCTAACGCAAGCTTACAACCGGCGTTATTTCGATCTGCGCCTTAAAGATGAAATTGCCCGATGTATCCGCTGGAATGATGATTTAATCTGCATGTTTCTCGATGTCGATCACTTCAAGAAAATCAATGATAGCCATGGTCACCAAACAGGTGATTCGGTATTAAGACACATGGTGAGTCTGATCAAGGAGCAAGTAAGATCCTGCGATATTGTAGCCCGTTATGGCGGAGAAGAATTCGTCGTGGCATTGCCTTCAACGGCCTTGCATGCTGCACATGAAATTGCTGAGCGATTACGCAAAGCAATTTGTTCCTCGGCGATTATTCTTTATGACAAGCAACTCAATATCTCGGTATCCATAGGCATGGCCAGTCTGCGAGACTTACCGGTTGCACTGCAGCAAGATGCTGGTTTTATCTGCACGACTCTTCTGGAAAGAGCGGATAAAGCCCTATATGAAGCTAAAGAAGGTGGAAGAAACCAGGTGGTTGTGTATACCAATCCGATTTTATAGAGAATTATGATTATGTGATTCCGCGCATCATGGCAATACCCTGTGCACCCCTTTCCTGCGCAATGATCAAGTCTTCCGAACTGAGTCCGCCCAGTGCATAAACCGGCAACGAGTAGTCGCGAATGATCGAGGCGAACTTGCGCCAACCCAATGGCGGTAATCCCGGATGGCTTAGGGTCGATTGAACCGGTCCCAACACAACAAAATCAAGCCCTAACAGCTCGGCTGCATAGAGTTCTTCGGCATTGTGACAGGATGCGCCGCATAACCCATATTCCGGGCCGGGGCGGCATGATAGTGCCATCAATTGCGCTGATGTCAAATGTACGCCATCGGCGCCGGTCTCGCGCGCCAGCTCGGCATCGCTATTGATCAGAACTTTCGCTTGATGAACGCGTGCCAGCGCCAGCACTTTTTCCGCAAATTCACGCAACTTATCTTTCTCCATTTGCTTTTCGCGAATTTGCAGTAAGCGCAAACCGTTTTGCAATGCGCGATTGATCTGCTGCAAGGCTGATTCGAGCCCGATCTCGCTTGCGCGGGTGATGGCATAAAGTGGTGGCAGCAACAATGCCTGCAAAATCGGCCCATTCGCCGGCAAAATGGGAGCAACTGCAATTTCTTGAGGCATCTGCCAGGATACAGTCTGCATTTCTCTGGGTATCAATTTGCCTTCCCATTCCACCACGCGAAAAAAATGCAGCCGTACAGTCGCGTGCGCATAGGCGAAAATGCGTGATATCCAGGGCTGGGCATAATGGACATGGATACCCAATTCTTCCCATAGCTCACGCTCCAGTGCGTGCAATAAGGATTCACCTGGTTCAACCTTGCCACCGGGGAACTCCCAGTAGCCCGAATATACTTTGCCCTCCGGTCTCTGTGCCAGCAGAAACCGGCCATCCGGTTGCAGAATGATTGCAGCGACAACTTCGACGATAGGAATGAATTCAGGGCTGGGAAGGGTGATATGACTCATGGGATTTTGCCGCTGACCGACTGTGTTCTTCCCGCCCAGTCCCGTGCAAACTGCCAGGCCACGCGTCCGCTACGCGATCCGCGCTGCAACGCCCATTGTAATGCTTCGGCGCGAGTCTGCGGAGTCAGCTTGCTGATACCGAAATAAACCAGCCAGCCATGCACAATCTCCAAATACTGATCCTGATCGAACGGATAAAAAGACACCCATAAACCAAAGCGCTCCGACAATGAGATTTTTTCCTCGACAGTTTCGCTCGGATGTACCTCCTCGCCGATATGCCGCGTATCCAGATTGTCGTACATGAACTCCGGAACCATATGGCGCCGGTTCGACGTCGCATAGATCAACACATTATCGGAAACCGTGGCAATCGAACCATCCAGCACCACTTTAAGGGCTTTATAACCCGGCTCGTCGGTTTCAAACGATAAGTCATCGCAAAACAAAATAAAACGTTCCGGGCGTTGATAAATTCTTTCGACGATGTCATGCACATCGATCAGATGATGCTTTTCCACTTCGATCAGGCGCAGTCCGTCCTCAGCGTATTGGTTCAGCAATGCCTTGATCAATGACGATTTGCCGGTGCCGCGTGCACCCGTCAACAGTACATTGTTGGCCGGAAATCCTTGCACGAACTGGCGTGTATTCTGATCGATGCGCTGTTTTTGATCATCAATGCCGCATAATGCATCCAGCGTAATCCGGTGCGGATGTGTCACCGGCTGAATAAATCCGGAGTTTCCTTGCCTGCGCCATCGAAAAGCTACCGCTGCTTGCCAATCCAGTTGCGGATGATTTACCGGCAGGAAATGCTCCAAGCGATCCAACAGCTTGTTCGCACGCTTATACAGTTTATTCCGATCACTCATGATGTTAACCCCATGGTCTGTCAGCTGCGGTAACTTGCATTAATCTTGACATAGTCATACGAAAAATCGCACGTCCATACCGTGGTTGAAGCCGCGCCACGGTTGAGCATGACACGGATGGTGATTTCAGCCTGATGCATCACGCGCTGACCGTCTTCTTCGCGGTAATCCGCCGCGCGGCCGCCTTTCTCCGCTACCAGCACGTCATCCAGATAAAGCTGAATGCCATCGACATCCAGATTATCGATGCCGGCATAACCGATGGCTGCCAGAATACGCCCCAGATTGGGATCGGACGCGAAGAATGCGGTTTTGACCAGCGGCGAATGTGCAATTGCATACGCCACCTTGGTGCATTCCTCCTTGCTTTGGCCGTCTTCGACTTGCACGGTAATGAATTTGGTTGCGCCTTCGCCATCGCGCACGATCATTTTCGCCAACTCGGTGGCAACGGCGGTGATGGCCTCCTGCAATTGGCAGAATTCCTCGGTGTGGGGATTAACAATTTCTGGGTTACCAGCTTTTCCGGTTGCCATCACGATGAATGCATCGTTGGTCGAGGTGTCGCCATCCACGGTAATGCGGTTGAACGAGCGATCCGCCGCATGCTGTACCAGCTTTTGCAGCATCGGCTGACTGATGGCTGCATCAGTTGCGATATAGCCTAGCATGGTTGCCATATTGGGGCGGATCATGCCGGAACCCTTGGAGATGCCGGTGATCGTCACGGTTTTGCCTTTGATTCGCACTTGCTTCGAGGCCGCTTTGGGGACGATATCCGTAGTCATGATCGCATACGCTGCATCGAACCAGTTATTGGCTTTACGGTTTTCCAGTGCCGCCGGCAATCCCTGGACGATCCGATCCACCGGCAGCGGTTCCATAATCACACCGGTTGAGAACGGCAACACCTGTTGCGGTGCAAGGCCCAATAGCCCGGCCAACGCCGTGCATGTCGTTTGCGCATTGAGAATGCCGGATTCACCGGTTCCGGCATTGGCATTACCGGTGTTGATTATCAGCGCGCGTACCGATTGCACCAGATGCCGCTTGGCCACGATGACCGGCGCGGCGCAAAAACGGTTCTGCGTAAACACCCCGGCGACTCTCGCGCCCTCGTCCAGCACTATCACCAGCAAATCCTTGTGATTCGCCTTCTTAATGCCGGCTTCGGCAATGCCGAGGGACACACCCGCAACGGGCAGCAGTTGTTCAGTAGTTAAGGGAGGAATATTGACAGGCATAGCACAACTCACCATAGGGATTGAAATGCCGCTATGCTACCGCAATCCGGATCGGTTTTCAGGAATTCCGCGTAAATTCCGATAATCGCCCGCAGTACCCCGGCGCACCCATTCTAATCTTTCTCCATTTTTATTCAATTGGTTGCTGTAAGCATGAGACTTACCCACCAAGAGAAGCTCGATATCATCAAACTGCTGGAAGCCGATAAGGTGCTGCTTAACCCATATGGACTCCATAATGACGGAACACATCAATTTTGTTTATATCAATGAGGAAAGTTTCAAACATTATCAGCTTAAAACTTTTATCGAACTGATAAACAGTTTTACTGCTTATGAGAATTGGAGAGATGCTACAATTAAAAAAGCCCGACCGTAAACGGTCGGGCTTTTTTAATTAATCTACATTTATTGCGGTACGATATTGGATGCTTGTTTACCTTTGGGGCCGGTTGTGATATCGAAGGTAACGCGCTGAGCTTCTCGGAGTGATTTGTAACCACCGCTGCTGATTGCAGAGAAATGAGCAAATATGTCTTCTCCGCCGTCATCCGGGGTGATAAAACCAAAACCTTTAGAATCATTGAACCATTTCACTGTACCTGTTGCCATATCTATTTCCTTAATAATTAATAATTTATGTTGCAACCATGAGAATCCATGGTAGTCATCGAATATCAAGGAAAAAGCTCAAGCAATCGCATCACATTTCACAACTTGAATCCAAAAGACCCGTATACGATACACGTTTATTGACAAAGTTCAAGCCTTTATTATTTTGATTCCCATCATGAAGATTCAATCTTCATGATGGGAATTCATAATGCTATGATTATAATTAGTTAACTACGAGGGTGACTGGGTGCTTAACGATTGAATACCGGCAGAGTGAAACAATATGACCGAAGAGGTTTGCCTGAATCGATTGTCTATGTGGTTTGAATAACTGAAAATTATTGGTCCATATTAAAAGGAGACTGTTATGAGTGATTCAAAAAAATTGACCACGGCCGCTGGCGTGCCTGTACCCGATAATCAGAATACCATGACGGTCGGGCCACGAGGCCCCGCTTTGCTGCAGGATGTATGGCTGCTCGAGAAGCTGGCGCATTTCGATCGCGAAGTGATTCCTGAACGGCGCATGCATGCAAAAGGTTCCGGTGCTTACGGCACGTTCACTGTGACACACGATATCACCCGGTACACGCGGGCTAAAATTTTTTCGCACATTGGCAAAAAAACCGATTTGTTCGCGCGTTTCACTACAGTTGCCGGTGAGCGTGGTGCGGCAGATGCCGAGCGCGACATCCGTGGTTTCGCGGTTAAATTTTATACTGAGGAAGGCAACTGGGATATGGTCGGGAATAATACGCCGGTGTTCTTCATGCGTGATCCCCTGAAGTTCCCCGACTTGAATCATGCTGTGAAGCGTGATCCGCGTACCAACATGCGCAGCGCAAAGAACAACTGGGATTTCTGGACTTCGTTACCGGAAGCGTTGCACCAGATCACCATTGTCATGTCTGACCGCGGCATTCCAGCCAGTTATCGCACCATGCATGGTTTTGGTTCGCACACCTTTAGTTTTATCAACGCTGGTAACGAACGTTTTTGGGTTAAGTTCCATTTTAAGAGCCAGCAAGGCATCAGGAATCTGACCGATGCAGAAGCCGAGGCGATTATTGGCAAAGATCGCGAAAGTCATCAACGTGATCTGTATGAAGCTATCGAGCGGGGTGACTTTCCGAGGTGGGTATTGCAAATACAGATTATGCCGGAAGCTGCTGCATCCCAACTGCCGTACAATCCGTTTGACCTGACCAAGGTATGGCCGCACAAGGATTTTCCGCTGATTGAAGTGGGCGTGATGGAACTCAATCGCAATCCGGAGAATTTTTTCGCCGAAGTTGAGCAATCAGCTTTCAATCCGGCTAACGTTGCGCCAGGTATCAGCTTTTCACCCGATAAAATGCTGCAAGCCCGTCTTTTCTCCTATGGCGATGCGCAGCGCTACCGGCTTGGTGTCAATCATCACTTGATCCCGGTGAATGCTCCGCGCTGTCCGTTTCACAGTTATCATCGTGATGGTCAGATGCGCGTCGACGGTAATCATGGTGCTACGCCCGGCTATGAACCCAATAGCTATGGCGAATGGCAGGAGCAACCGGATTTTCGTGAGCCGCCCTTGTCTGTTGAAGGCGCCGCCGATCATTGGAATCATCGTGAAGATACCGACTACTATTCGCAACCCGGCGCTTTATTTCGTTTGATGACGCCGACGCAGCAACAAGCTTTGTTTACCAACACGGCTAAGTCGATCAGTGGTGCTCCACGCGAGATTCAGATTCGCCATATCCGCCATTGCCTTAAGGCTGATCCCGCTTATGGAAAAGGTATTGCTGATGCGTTGGGTATTCCGTTATTGGATGTTACTGATTAGAGTCAGGCGAGAGCGGCTCACGGGGGAAGTCATCGAGGTAAGCTCTCGCACGCAGGCAGCAAATAAAACGATATACGTGTTAACGGACTACCTGACGGAATTTAATTCGTAAAATCGGGAAAGATTGCCCGCTACCGGGAATTTACTTTCTGTTCAATCGTAGGGATTACAATTGATGACTTCTCAGCAATAGATCAATTGTTACAGGCTACTTTCCATTCTGCTTCATCGACGCTATCCGGCGGGATCGGTACCCACTTTTGCGGTTGATTGTAGGAGCGGATCAGATCGCCGCCTTCCATATTCCAGCTGAAAAACTTGTAAGCCAGTTTGCGCATTTGCTTTTGTTTACAATCGTACTCGCGGCGGATTCTTTCTGATAAATATTCAACACCGGAGGTTTTCTGCACGGTTTGGTAATCAAATAAAGCCCACATTTTGGCGCGGTCTCCAGCCTTTTGGATCGAAGCAACATCGGCGTAGGCGGTATAGCCTCCATTGAGGCTGCTTTCACCTACTTTGGTCCATTCCGCCATTGCGCTAGTGCTGATCAGAGTCATTGTCAAAGCTAATAGTTTTATCATGTATTTTCGATTTTGTTTATCATCAATCGGATTGTGTGTAGCGTAGTAAGCTCAATAGTACCGCTAATTTAATAACAATCATAGCGCATACCTCAGTATTATTTTTGCGCTGGTTTTCTCTCAAAACCTTTACTTTTAACACGCTGTCATGACCTTGGTAACGCGCATTGTCGGGGTCAGGAACGCGTGTCCGGAAAGAATTTATTGGCAATAAATCAGCATCTCATCAGCCGGATCGTTTCTGTGAACTTGAGTTGCCTTCTACTTAGCGCCTGATAAATCAAGAAGATCCAATTTTTCGAGCTCTATTATAGTTTCCTGAAGCGTGTTGGTAACTCGATTGGCTCCCACCGTTTGTAGCTTATTAGAGTTATTCTTGATCGATTGAGGGTCGTTTATACCGAATCTGCTGGCAACGATGACTATCTCCGGAAATCGTGCACGTATGCGTTTGCAAAGATAGACGGTATGCGCTAGATCGCCTGGATAAACTGACGCGATAACGGCAATACTGGCTTTTAATTGTTCAATGATTGTTAGCGTTTCAGTTGCAAGCCCTAATGAATTAAGTTGATGGCACTCAAAATCTTTATGGGGTATTGATTTAATTAGTATTTGTGCTGCCAGATCATCAATAGAATCTCGTGCTGGAATGACTAAAATAATATTGCGCTCAGTCTGTTCTTGCTTTTCATTTTCTTTGGTTTCTTCTTCATGATCTTTAATGACTGCTGTTAAATTATCGACTAATTCATTTTGTTCATCGGTATCAATTTTACCGTGGCGTAAATCGATTCTGGCCTGCATTAATGCGGGAATGGCTAAACTGTCGAATGCTTGTACTAAGGTATGATCAGTATCAGAAAGGTGTTTTTCAACTATGTCAGAAGCTTCATCGATGTCATCGGCTAATAATCGTTGATAAAAGCGCTGTCCGGCTGACAAGGTGGGGCGGTCGCCGAGCAGTGTATCCAGAAAACCTAAATAAGGAACATATCGGCCCAGCACTACGATACAAACAGTCAGCGGTGAAGCTAGGATAAGGCCGATGGGCCCCCACAGCCAGGTCCAAAACGCGACGCAAACCAGTAAAGCTGCCTGGGATACACCGATGCCACGACCATAAAGCATAGGTTCGATGATCATATTGGTTATCAGCTCAAGTACGCAGAACATTGCGAGCACCATTATCGCCAATGACCAATCCGGTGAGAGTAGCAAACTCAGTGTAATGGGCAGGATTGCAGTCAACCATGCACCGAGATAGGGAATATAACGTAACAGCGCCCCGAAGAATCCCCATAACGCTGCATAAGGAACGCCGAGTAACCATAAACCCAGAGCCACTGCGATGCCGTATCCTAAATTTATCAGCAATTGCATCAGTAAATACCTGCTGACGCGTTGACCCGCATCCTCGAATGCTCGGGTTGTGTGGGCCAATTGTTCTACACCGATTAACGAAATGACACGATCGCGTAAATCTTCACGATTGAGCAGCATAAAGCAAACCAGCACAATGATTAATCCCGCGTTAGCCAGAGGTTCCAGCATCGGGCCAAAAACAGACCACAATTGTGAAAGCTGAAAGGGGCCATCGTCTACAATGCGTACGGGTTGAGCTTCAATTTTTTCTTTTTTGTCGACAGGAATGGGTAAGTTGTCTTCAATTGCCGGATTATTTGTCAATTTCTCGGTAATACGTTCTGTTACAACCTGCAACTTGTCTAATATCCCATCGCGGTCGCGTTCGGTGATTTGATTGAGTTTGGATAAAATATTGTTTTCATATTGGGGATAGGTATCCAATAAGCTTCCAATTTGACTGGTTACCCCCCAAATTGCCCCCACAATGCTGCTTAATGCCAGTGAAGCGGCTAGGGCGACCGCTACGACTCTGGCGACACCATGCTGCTGTAGCCATGCAACGATCGGCGTAAGTAAAAAAGTTAAGAGAATCGATAATGCAACAGGAATAACGATTATCCTGGCCCAATAAAGGAAGCCCAGTACTAATGCCAGAGCGATTAGCATTGATACGTTATTGGTAACCAAAAGATTTTTTTTCATATTACTTCTTCGTGTACTGAGGGGCTAGGAGGTTTGAATCTATGCGGATAAAGCGTTACATGCATAATAATACATCATGTTTGATTGATTAATGATACGACATGGCCCAATAGGCGACTCGGGCAATCCAAGCAATATCGTTGCCCAGGTACAATAACTGGAAGTGCCGCTTGTTAAAGCGGTTGAAAATACAGGGTCTTATTTGCTTTTGATGCCTCTAGTTACATGATTCTTCGATTAAAAGAATCATGTAACTTGTTTTGCGTTTCCTTGGTAAGGATTTTTAAAATGAGTAAAATATTTTTGCCGCACCTTTAAATTAGGCAATGGTCATTGCGTTGAATGGGTAGTGGCGTGGTGTATGCTGAACGCTTATCCATTGATCGGTTGTGAATGCTGCAATGGCCCATACTCCATTGAAACGACCAACTCCTGAATTCTTTTCGCCCCCGAATGGGTTGTAAGGTAAATCGTTGACCGGCTGATCATTGATATGCACCATGCCCGATTCAAGTTGTTGCGCGAACCGTAGGCCGCGCTCTACATCTTGCGTAAACACCGCGGCAGCCAACCCAAGGTCGGTGTCGTTGGCGATATTCAACGCGTCCGCTTCATTGCGCGCGCGTATGATCGGTGCGATGGGACCGAATGATTCCGTTTGTGCCAATGGCATCTGATTGGTGACTTGAGAGAATACGTGGGGCGGAAGCACCAGGCCTTGTGCATCACCACCCGCCATTTGGCGGGCTCCCGATGAAATGGAGTCGTGAATCCGTCGCTGCAGACCCTGTAACTGGGATTCATTGATAATGGGACCGATCATGGTATCGGCTGCATCCGGATCGCCTACTTTTAGCTGTCGTACTCGATCAGCAAAGCGCTCGACAAACTCATCGTGAATCCGATCTTCAATAATGAAGCGATTAACGCTCATGCAAGTCTGGCCCTGGTGCAGAAATTTACCAAACACGGCGGCTTCCGCGGCTTGTCCGAGATCGGCATCATTCAATACCACGAATGGGCCATTCCCACCCAGTTCCAATTCAAGACGTTTGAGCATGGGTCCTTCGGCTGCCAATTTTGCGATATTGCGGCCAACCGGCGTGGAGCCGGTAAACGATATGACGCGAGGAATAGGGTGGGTGACAAAGGCATCGCCGATCTCGCTGCCTGCACCCACGATAACGCTGAGTACACCCGCAGGCAATCCCGCCTCTTCAAGGATTTTTGCAAACAGCAGTCCGCCCGTTACCGGAGTATCGCTGGCTGGCTTGACCACAACAGCATTACCGACAGCGAGCGCGGGCGCTGCAGAACGGGCGGTGAGCTGGAAGGGCCAATTCCACGGGCTGATCACACCGACAACCCCCACGGGTTTACGATACATGCGGCTTTCCTTGCCAGGAATGTCCGCCGGAAGAATCCGGCCTTCCACCAAATACGGCAGGGTAGTTGCCTCGAGAAGCACACCATGCACGGCGTTCCATTCCAGATTGGCTTTAATGCGCGTGCCGCCGGATTCTTGAATGATCCATGACACAATCTCTTCGCGCCGCGCTTCCATGATTTGCGCCGCGCGGCGCATGATGGCTGCTCGCTCGCCCGGTATTAACGCCGCCCATGCATGCTGCGCCTTGGCGGCGCCGCGATAGGCTTCGTCCATGTCATCGCGATTGGCATGGGGTATTTCGACCAGCGTGCTGCCGTTATAGGGATTGAGGTCGCGCAAAATCTTTGCTCCCTTGCCGTGACGCCATTGGCCATTGATGAATAGTTGGTCGAAATTTGAATAAGGTGATTGGGATTCTGTTTTCTTTTCCATAAGGCACTCTCATGCGTGTTTTTTTGGAGAACTACTCAAAGTGTGTGCAAAGATTTTGCACTACAATCGGATTATCGGTTTAATCGTGACACCTTTTTCGCTATCTTCAGCGGCCTGATTGATTTGATCGAGGGAATAGAACTTGACCAGTTTGTCAAAAGGAAATCTTCCCTGCTGATAAAGCTCAACCAGTGCCGGGATAAAGAGATCCGGTTTGCTATCGCCTTCGACGATCCCGATAATCCGTTTTCCTGTCGTCATCACCCCGTTCACATCGAAACTCGCTTCCGTACCCAAGGCCGGTGCGCCGACAATGCCGCATGTCCCTCGAATAGCCAGCGCATCAATGGCTTGGCGCAGTACGGCCGGACGTCCGCTGGATTCCAGTGTGAAATCAGCGCCGCCATTCGTTATTTTGCGAACCGCTTCAACCGGATCGGTTTCCCGGCTGTTAATAGTATGGGTTGCCCCGAGTTCCATCGCTAGGGCTAAGCGCGAAGGAACCACATCGGCCGAGATGATGGTCGTAGCGCCGGCAGCCCGTGCCGCCATTATGGCACTGAGTCCTACAGTACCGCCGCCAAAAGCTGCGAAACTGTTTCCCGGGCTGACTTTAAGCGCGTTCATGACGGCTCCGGCACCGGTTTGAATACCGCAACCCAGCGGACCAAGAAGCTCCAAGGGCGCATTTTTGGGGACTTTGATGACGTTACGCTCATGCACCAGCGCAAAGGTGCCAAACGACGATTGCCCGAAGAAATGATCGTGAACCGGCTCTGCAGCATTATCCGTTGTAAAGGTTGAGATGCTGCTATCTTCCCGAGCACCACCAAAATTCAGTGCGTAAAAATGCTTGCAATAAGTCAAATCACCGTGTAGGCAGGGCTTGCAGTGACCACACCACATATAGGTCAGCACCACATAGTCGCCAACAGCGACTTTCTTCACATGGCTGCCAATCTGTTCGACCACTCCCGAGCCTTCATGCCCCAATACCACCGGCAGAGGCACCTCATAAAGCTGATCGCGCGCAACCATATCGGTATGGCACATTCCGGTCGCTACGATGCGGACGCGCACTTCATCGGATCGGGGTTCATCCTGTATCAGATCTTCAATCTGAAAAGGCCCGCCTTTCTGGCGGACGACGGCTGCCTTGATTTTTTGCATGGTTACCTCCGCTTTGGAATCGTCAGGTCTTGCTCACGGTCAAAATGAAACTAGCGTATGCCTGATTTTCCCGGCGCAAGAATGCCATTGGGATCCAGCGCCTTTTTAAGTGTTTTGTGAACATTTCTTTGCACCGGACCATAGGTTTCGGCGACCTTATCCATGAATGCCGTATTGACACGATAAGTTCCATAGCCGCGCGCGGAGAATTCGGTCAGCAATTCCTCGAAACATTGATAGGCCGCCTTCGTCTGCTCTGGGTCGGTTTTGTCGTAAAGTACATCGACAATATGATGCATATCGCGCATTCCGACGATAAATTCGCCGGAATAATCCAGTCCGTACTTGGCCAGTATCTGCTTGGTCAACGCCATTTGCTTGAGGGTTTCGCTGCCACGTGCCTGGGAGACGGGCGCGAACCACATTGATCCGCCACCTCCACGCCAGTTATATAACGAAAATTCCGTGAGCGTCATTTCTCCCTTCATGAGCTTGGCGCGGTAAGCAAATGCGGGATCATCCGCCGCTTCCTGTTCCGTCAGGATTTTTGCCTTGCCCGATTGGCCGAATGCCTGCGTCACGATGTTCCAGTTCACATCAATCTGCTCCTGCGTGCCATAGAGCGCGGCATATACATTCCAGATTCCCAGTTTGTGATCTTTCATAATCCGATACACCGCTTCATCCGGAATGGAACCCGGTCCGGACACATAATCACTACGCTTGGCTTTTACGGGCGCCTCATAGAGCGCATGGGCGATGACCACAGCATTGGGAATGACACCGCTGATGCGTAGCGGACGAATCGTTTCGACGATTTCCACGATGTCTTCTTCATGTTGGTATTGAATCACAAACGGCTTGAATGCCGGCGGTTCAGGCATCAACCAAAAACCGAATTTGGTGACGATACCATAGTTGGATTGTGTAAAAATGCCATCCAGATAGGGACCATACCCCCATTTGAAGACCTGCCAGGTGTTGGAATTGGGCATCGAACCCATACCGGTGCGCAGTACTTCACCATTCGCCAGCACGACCTCCATGCCGCAAGCGAACAAAAAATGCTCGCCATAGGGCGTGTAACCCACGCCGCGATCCAGCGTGTTACCAACCGGTCCCGCGATGGCGGAAGGGGCGGGCATGGATAACCATAAACCCAGCTTGTGTTCTTTGATGTGATCGTAAAGCTGTTGATAGGTTACACCTGGTTCAACCAAGGCGAAGGCCAAATCCTTATCCACTTCGAGAATGCGATTCATGCGTTTCAAATCAAGCACTACCTGACCACGCTCTGCCGGGGCTGCCGAGCCGTATCCCAGATTTTTTCCAGTGGAAATCATCCAGATCGGTACTTTGTATTGATTGCAAATCGCAACGATTTTCTGGATTTGTTCGACGGTTGTGGCCAATAGTGCCGCAGACGGCGTATGTTCGGCATCGGGAACCGGCATCATCGTCTTGATATAAGGCGCAAGCTGTTCTGCGCTGGTGAGTACGGAAGCGTCGCCGAGTACCTTGCGAAAATCACGGATGGCCGCATCGAAGTTTTTTTCCGATACGCCTTTAGGCAATGCGATATATTGACTGGTCATACTGTGTTCTCCCTACACGTCGATTACGAACGAAGCGAAATGATTTTCCGATAACCCTTGCTGATCCGGATGGCGCTGACCTGATTGATGCACGAATGCGCGGCTGGAACAAGGTTCCTGATGCGTTCCCATACCCAATGCAGTTGCTATAACCGCATAGCCGGTAGCTTCTATCCAGTTGTCAAATCGGAGATGTTCAAGTGTTGCGCCCGGCGCTGTTTGATCTTGATTGATGGAAGATCCCTCGCCCCCGGATGATACCGATTCCCAATTTTTGGATGCTTTCCAGCCAATCCGTTGACTGGCTTTCAACGGAGAAACTCCGGCGCAATGCAAATGAGTTGCAGGTTGTTCAGCCAGCCAATAAGACGAGAATCCCGTTAGTGATGAATCTTTAATTGCACTATCTGCTCCCGCTTGTTCAAGAAAATTTTCGACAATAGAGAAATCATGCTGATTTTGAGTGAGCAGGGAGGCTAGTAATCCTCCTGCGCTGTATGCCGGTGATGCGGTAGTCCACATATGTCTCATAGGCAAGGAAGCGTCATTGCCGGAAGAAGACATGTGCGAACCCAATGAAAGCAGGCGGCCTTCAAAATTTCGTACCAACTCAGTGAATATGGCCGCATTGGCATAATCCATGATGGCTACCCAGCGCATATTGGAAGATTGCGTCAATAAGTCGGCTATACGCAGAGGGTCGGTTAGTAGTTCATCCGCTAATTGAAATGTCGATAACGCGCCTTCTTGGCTGAAATTTCTGTAACCGGCACAAGCAGCTTGAGCGCCTTTGGCAAAGGCCTCGTCTATAGGGGTATTCCCCAGTAACAGCCGGCAATTGTGCGTACCACCCGAAAGCGTTTGGCTGATGGACACTGCCTGCGTGACGGTAGGAATACCGAAAGCCAGCAAGGTTCCACCCGTAAGCATTCCCTTGATAAGGCTACGTCGAGTTTCATCCATGGAATGTAATCTCCTTAATACTGAGCTTATTTTTGTGAAATGAAGTCCGCCAGTTTTTCCAGTGATTCATCGTCGATTTCTGAAGGGCGGAAGGCCGGCATGGCCCGATTCCCATTGCGAACGATTGCACGGATATAAGTTTCTGGAAGGTCGCGATGGCGAATTTGCGGTCCAACTTGAGCTTCATGACAATAGGCACAAACTTTGGTGTAAATTTCTGCACCATCCTTCCATGCAAGTCCTGGATTGTTTTTCTCATCTTGCGCTGACCATGCGTTGCTTGTCGCAAAAATGATTGCGAACAGGAAACCGAGTAACCCATTTTCCAATTTTGTTTTTTTCATACTGATTCTCCAGTATTTCAATGAAATGATAATAAACTGATTGCTTTGTGGCTTTCATTCAAATACTCATGGTTGATTGACTGCCAATAAAGTATCCACCTCAAAATTCCATCCTTCTACTGCCACAGAAAGCTCGTCACTTTTTTCCCCATAATCTCATCATTAAATACAACCCTTGGTAAGGGCGTGTCGGCGCAGGCAATACCGTAACAAACATGCAGAGGCAATAAATGTTCTTCTCGTGGATGACAGAATCGCGCAAATGGCGCCCTTTCCCATTCAATCAATCGTTGTTCGCGTTCTTCAGATAAAATCTCCGGATCGGTACACGTTTCAATCAACCAATGATCAAACGCATCGTTTTCTCGACCGCTGTCAATATCCTGCCTAAAAAATGTTTTCAAATTATGAAATGACATGCCTGAACCGATAATCAGAATATTTTTCTCCCGTATGGATGCGATAGCTTTTCCAAGCGCAATATGCATTCGAGGATTCAAATTTTTCAGCAATGATAGCTGGATGCAAGGAATCCGAGCTTGCGGAAACATCAGCTTGAGCGGCACAAATAAGCCGTGATCAAAACCTCGCTGGTCATCAAGTTTCGCGGGTATGCCGCTCGCCATTAATAGGGTGTAAATTTCTTTCGCCAACTTGGGATTACCCGGTGCCGCATATTGAATGTTATAGGCTTCGGCAGGAAATCCATAGTAGTCATAAATTATTTCAGGATGATTACCACTGGTTATCATTGCCTGTTCCTCTTCCCAGTGGGCGCTGATGACTAAAATCGCGGATGGCTCGCCCAGCTTACTTGCGATATTCTGCAGAAAAGAAACCATCTTCTCATGTCCTTTGTCGCCCAAAATCGGTAATGGTCCGCCACCGTGCGGTAAAAACAAAACGGGCGAAAGCGCTTGTGATATTTTGCTTGTCATCGTTAAAATCGCCTGTTGGTAGAGAGGCGGTACATTTTATTAAGTTGGCTTATTCACGACATAGTCTGCCCGTTACTTCCGCAACATGAGTACCTTGAAAGCGTGCAATTTTTATTTCGTTGTCTGATGGTTGACGTTTCCCATCGCCACCGGCCAGCGTGCTTGCTCCATAGGGCGATCCGCCGGTGATTTCATTCATGTTCATGATTTCCTGACAGGAATAGGGAACGCCCACGATGATCATGCCGTGATGAAGCAGGGTGGTATGGAACGAGGTGATCGTGGTTTCCTGTCCGCCATGCTGCGTACCGGTAGACGTAAACACGCTACCTACTTTGCCGATCAGCCCACCATTGAGCCATAACCGGCCTGTCTGATCCAGAAAATTGCGCATTTGCGCGCACATATTGCCGAAACGCGTAGGTGTACCAAAGATGATGGCATCGTAATCGGGCAATTCATCCACCGTCGCAATCGGCGCTGACTGATCAAGTTTGGCACCGACCCTTCGTGCCACTTCTTCCGACATGAGTTCGGGGACGCGTTTAACGACAACCTCCGTATTCTCGACGTTGAGCGCACCTTCAGCTACCGCGTTGGCCATGATTTCGATATGACCATACATGCTGTAATACAGAACAAGAATTTTTGCCATGTTGCACCTCCTGATTTATAGGGTTGTGAACTAAAGTTCTGCCAAATTTTGATAATACTCTTTTTACATTACTTATAAATTAAAAATGCAGAAGCGTTGTTTTAAACTTTCCATACTTACCCCAGCTTGATTGCGCGTAGCCGTAATGCATTGACGATCACGCTGACCGAAGATAGCGACATCGCTGCCGCAGCAAAAATCGGAGAGAGCAAAATACCGAAGAATGGATAAAGCACCCCGGCTGCGATCGGCACGCCCGCTGCATTGTAGATAAAGGCGAAGAACAGATTCTGGCGGATGTTACGCATGGTTGCTTCGGAAAGGCGCCGCGCCCGGACGATATCCAGAAGATCGCCGCGCAGCAAGGTTACCCCCGCACTTTCAATCGCAACATCGGTGCCGGTACCCATGGCAATGCCAACATCGGCGGTGGCCAAAGCCGGAGCATCGTTGACTCCATCCCCCGCCATGGCGACCACTCGCCCTTGTTCGCGCAATCGCATGACGATTGCCGCTTTCTGATCGGGTAACACTTCCGCTTCCACTTCGTCGATACCCAGTTGCCGGGCAACCGCTTCAGCCGTAATGCGATTGTCACCGGTCAGCATGACGATGCGGATGCCGTCGGCGTGCAGAGCATCAATAGCAGCAGGTGTCGACTCCTTCACTGGATCGGCGATAGCGACAATACCGGCTGTCGCTCCATCGACTGCCACGAAGATTACTGTCGCTCCCTGTTGGCGCAGTTCATCTGCTTGTGCTTCCAACACCCGGGTGTCGATATTCAATTCTGCGAGAAACTTGGTATTGCCCAGGACGATGCGGTGTCCATCGACAGTACCGACTACGCCTTTGCCAGTAGGTGAGTCAAAGTCGGTCGCCTTGATCAGCGGAATAGAGCGCTCCTTGGCTGCAGCGACGATGGCGGCAGCCAGGGGATGCTCACTTCCTTGCTCCAGGCTGGCCGCAAGGCGTAGCAGCTCGTTTTCGTCAATATTGCCAGCAGCGCGGATTGCCGTGACCCTGGGTCTGCCTTCGGTCAGCGTACCGGTCTTATCAATCACAATAGTGTCGACCTTTTCCATGCGTTCCAATGCTTCGGCGTTTTTGATCAGAACACCTTCGGTCGCACCCCGTCCGACACCAACCATGATCGACATCGGTGTTGCCAGACCCAGTGCGCATGGACAGGCGATGATCAGTACGCTGACGGCGGTGATCAGGGCATACCCCATGGCGGGCTGCGGACCCCAGATCGACCAGGCGGCAAAAGCAAGTATGGCGACCAGCATGACTGCCGGAACGAACCAGCCAGCCACGATGTCCGCCAGGCGCTGAATCGGTGCGCGTGAACGCTGTGCTTCCGATACCATGCGGACGATTTGCGCCAGCATGGTGTCACGTCCAACTTTTTCCGCATGCATCACAAAACTGCCCTGACCGTTGATGGTGCCGCCGATCACCTTGTCGCCGGGCTGTTTGCGTATCGGCATGGATTCACCGGTTACCATCGATTCATCGACATTCGAGCCACCTTCCGTCACTTTGCCATCGACCGGTATCCGGTCGCCGGGACGTACCCGTAGGCGATCATCCACCATTACCTGATCCAGATTGATCTCCTGTTCTGCATCGTCGTCGCCAAGACGACGGGCCGTCGTTGGTGATAAATTGAGTAAAGCTTTAATCGCACCGGAGGTACGTTCGCGCGCTCGCAGCTCCAGCACCTGGCCCAATAACACTAGGACGGTGATGACTGCCGCAGCCTCAAAATAAACTGCGACCGATCCATCGCTGCTGCGAAAAGCATCGGGAAAGAGATCGGGCGCAACGGTGGCAACAATGCTATAGATCCATGCCACACCCGTGCCCATCGCAATCAATGTGAACATATTAAGCGCGCGGTTCTCAATTGATTCCCAGCCGCGCACGAAAAACGGCCACCCTGCCCACAAGACGACGGGTGTTGCCAATGATAATTGTATCCAATTGGAAATCTGTGCAGATATAAGATGTGCCAAGCCGATCAGGTGGCCGCCCATTTCCAGGATGAAGACCGGGATTGTCAACATGAGGCTGATCCAGAAACGGCGGGTCATGTCGGCAAGCTCCGAATTGGGTGCGTCGTCAAGCGAGATTTCTGCCGGTTCCAATGCCATACCGCAGAGCGGACAACTTCCCGGTCCGGTCTGCCGGATTTGTGGATGCATCGGGCAGGTATAGATAGTGTCGGATGCGGATTCTTTGATTGGAATCTTGCCCGCTAGATAAATATCGGGTGTGGCTACGAATTTATCGTAACAGTGGGCAGAGCAGAAATAGTAAGCTTGTTCACCATGCTCAGCGCGATGCTTCGCTGTATATGAATCGACCCGCATGCCGCAGACGGGATCGGTCGCTATGGCATGGTGATGCGTATCATGATCGTGGCTATGCTGTACATGTTTGTGATGTTCGTGAGTCATAACTTGTAATCCTTATAGACCAGGTATTTTCGTGTTTCGGCGCTTTTTCAGCGGATTATATCTTAGCGCGGAGAGCCAGCCGCAAGTCCACACTAATAGCTGAAAAACATGTATTCATCCAGTTACGTTTAACCTTAAACTTAATTCTAATCAATAGAATTTTGAGACTTATATTCAATGATGTGTGGAAAAAGCAATTTTGTGCGCGTAGCACGTGTTCAGGCTGTTACACTATTTTTCACTTTCGCAGCGAAAAATAGTGCGCTTCAGTGTTACATTATGACTCCGCTATTTACAAGTTTCCAGTATAGGAAAATAAAGAAAATTTAAAATGATATCCGCAGCGTTATATGATACGAAACCTTATGATCGTGAATATTTCCAGAATGCTTTATTCCACGAAAAAATTGATTGGCAATTTCATGAATTCCGACTTTCCGCCTCGACAGCAGCTACTGCCGCAGGGATGGATGCTGTATGCATTTTTGTAAATGATTGCTTAGATCGTACTTGCATTGCTCAGCTTTCCAAAGCCGGGGTAAAATTGATTGCTTTGCGCTGTGCCGGGTATAATAATGTGGATCTCGATGCCGCCAAGGAATTTGGTTTTACTATCGTGCGTGTGCCTGCTTACTCTCCTCACGCTGTGGCGGAACATTCCATAGGTCTTCTATTAACGCTTAATCGGCATATTCACCATGCTTATAATCGTGTACGCGAGCACAATTTCTCTCTCACCGGACTCATTGGTTTTGACCTTGCGGGAAAGACTGTTGGCATTGTGGGAACGGGTAAAATTGGTCGTATTGCTGCCAAAATCTATCGAGGTTTCGAGTGCCGGGTTATCGCCCATGACATCAATCCATGTCATGATTGGGCTGCTCAACAGGGAATCGAATATACGACCTTTTCCGCCTTACTAAAAGAAAGCGACATAATCTCCCTGCACCTTCCGCTTAATTCGGAAACTCACCACTTGTTATGTCGTGAGACATTTAAGCAAATGAAACGAGGCGTGTATCTTGTCAATACCAGCCGGGGAGGATTGATTGATACGACCGGCCTCCTGGAAGCCCTTAAAGCAGACTGTATCGGCGGTGTCGCGCTTGATGTCTACGAGAGAGAAGGAGGGATCTTTTTTGAAGATCATTCCGGACATATTTTGCAAGATGATGAACTTAATCTTTTACTTACCTATCCCAATGTTTTGATGACATCGCATCAATCTTTTCTCACCCACGAGGCGCTCAGTGAAATAGCGCGTATTACAACCGAAAATATTATTCGTCTCCAGGCTAATCAACCCTATATTGATGAAACGGTTCTGTAAAATTGCAAATTTATTGAATTCGATAAGATTAATGAACGAAACGTATAGTCACTTGGGCCATTCGTGATCGGATGACGGCTACTTCCCCCGCATTGTATGATCAGCTATGTATTGTTCTTATTTACGTTGCCCTAAGCACTCGCGAGTTGGGTTGGTGAGAATTGATTCACTTTCCGCGCATAAATAATTTGTCCAGATCAGCCAGACTGGTTTCAAACCAGGTGGGTCTGCCGTGGTTGCATTGATCGGCGCGTTCGGTCATTTCCATTTCACGCAACAAGGCATTCATTTCTTCAAGGGTCAGCTTGCGGTTGGCGCGAATCGCGCCGTGGCAAGCCATCGTTGCAAGTATTTCATTGCGTTTGGCGGTTAGCATCTGGCTTGCCCCATACTCACGGATTTCGCGCAAGATGTCGCGCGCCAGTTGTGCGATATCGGCATGTTGCAGTGTGGCCGGTACTGCGCGCACCGCTACTGTCGTGGGTGAAAGCACTGCAATCTCAAATCCCAATTGGTCCAGGATTGTCTGGTTTTCTTCGATTGTAGCGATTTCCAGATGCTCGGCATAAAAAGTGACCGGAATTAACAGCGGTTGCATCGGTATTTCATGTTGATCAAGCGCTTGCTTGAGTTTTTCGTACAAAATGCGTTCATGCGCGGCATGCATGTCGACAACAATCAAGCCGCGTGCATTCTGCGCCAGAATATAAATGCCATGCAGCTGTCCGAGCGCAAAGCCGAGAGAATGATCATTCTGATTATTTCCGATCGCGATCGATTTATCAGGTTTTATAGCGGGTGCGGTAGGGGCTATGTTAACCGGGGTTGTTGGGATAGCGCGTACATCCGTGCCAAACAAGGTGCCGTAAAAGCTGGCCGGCTGCGATACTGTACCGCCCTGAGCTGGACCTGTTTTTGGATAAATCGAGTAAGGCCGGGCGATTGATGCCGGTTCTCCAGATGATGATTCTTTGTGTGCTGAAGACAGCGCTTTGTTGATCGCATGAAAAATGAATTGATGCAGCGCGCGTGGTTCGCGGAAACGTACTTCTGTTTTGGTCGGGTGTACATTGACATCCACGCTTCCCGGATGAATGTCAAGAAACAAAACGAAAGCCGGATGCCGCTCCAGATGCAGCACATCCCGATAGGCTTCGCGCAGCGCATGCGAAATTAATTTGTCGTTGATGAAACGATGGTTGACAAAGAAATACTGCGTATCGCGCGATGATCGTGCATAAGCTGGTAACGCAACCATGCCATGCAAATGCATCTCAGCCGACTGTTCGTCAATCCATGCGGCGGTTTGTTTGAATTCATCCCCTAGCACCGAGGCAATTCTTTGTGCCGGGTCGCCTGCGCGTAAATGTCGCCGCACTTTACCATTATGTTGTAGAACGAATTCAATACCTGATTGCGATAAGGCAATACGTTTAAACGTTTCGTCGCAATGCGCGAATTCGGTGGCTTCCGACTTTAGAAATTTGCGTCTGGCAGGAATATTGAAGTACAAGTCATTGACATCCAACGTGGTGCCCTGTGCCAATGACGCAGGCATAGGCTGCGAGACCGATTTGCCTTCTACCAGGATTTGCCAGGCATGGCTTTGTGCTGCTTGACGGCTGGCCAAGGTCAAGCGTGAAATCGCAGCAATGCTGGCTAATGCTTCACCACGAAAGCCCAGACTGGTGATCTGGTGCAAATCCTCCAGTGTGCTGATTTTGCTGGTGCTGTGGCGGGTCAAGGCTAGCTGCAGTTCATCTTTGGCAATGCCGACGCCATCATCGGCGACGCGAATCTGCTTTACGCCACCTTGCTGAAGTTGTACGTTAATTTTCTTGGCACCCGCATCAACACTGTTTTCTAGAATTTCCTTAAGTGCTGCGGCCGGACGCTCAACCACTTCGCCAGCAGCAATTTGATTGATTAATAGCTCAGGAAGCGGTTTAATCGTAGCCATATTCAGCAGATGTTTCAAATGTAGTGATTATAATGCGCAATTGAACATCCATTGTACTTTGGCAGGATCATTAACTGCAGAAAATTTGGGAGGGGATGATGTTAGCGATAGACCGATTGAAAACCCATGTTCCGGATGTTGTTCTTGATCAGATTCCTGATTGCGTTGAGAAATTTAATATTAATACGTCCTTGCGCCTGGCACACTTTCTTGCTCAGTGTGCGCATGAAAGTGCAGAGTTTAAGGCGCGGGAAGAAAATTTGAATTATTCTGCTGCAGGTCTGAAAAAAGTATTTGCCAAATATTTTCCGGGTAATCTGGCGGAAAGTTATGCGCGCCAACCTGAGAAAATAGCCTCACGGGTATATGGTGGCAGGATGGGCAATGGGGACGAAGCCAGCAAGGAAGGGTATAAGTACCGGGGCCGGGGATATATTCAGTTGACCGGAAAAGACAACTACAGCGCTTTTTCTAACAGTATCGGCGATGACATTTTAAATAATCCTGACTTGGTGGCTTCAAAATATCCTTTACTGTCGGCCGCATGGTTCTGGGGTACCCGATCACTCAATTCACTGGCCGATAAAGGTTCCGGAGATGAAGTAGTGACCCAAATCACTAAGAAAGTGAATGGCGGTCTTAATGGCTTGGAGGATCGTATCGCGCATTTCAAAAATTATTACGCTTTACTGATTTGAGAACAGCATCTATTTATATTAGCGGCTTGATAGGCCTGCTCTTTTTTTCTGCTTGGGTTGATGCAGCGGAATCGCACTGCCAGATGCAGGAACAAGTGATATTTTCCTGTTCCTTAGGGAAGAAAACAGTTTCAGTTTGTGCTTCGAAGGATTTTTCCGTTCACAGCGGCTACCTGCAGTATCGATTTGGATCGCTCGGCATGCCTGAGCTGATATTCCCAGCAGTGAGCGCATCCGATCCGGTGGCTCAATTCATCCGGGCGAGAACCTGGATGTTTGCGGGCGGTGGCGGCGGTTACTTGCGTTTTATCAACGGACAGTATCATTACCTCGTGTATACCGCCATCGGTAAGGGCTGGGGGACGAAAGACGGTGTTGCGGTGGAGAAAAACCATCAAGTGATTGCTAATCTGGAATGTCAGAATGTTCCAATCTCGAAAATCAGCGATGATTTTTTTAAGCGTGCTGGGTTACAGGTTGATCAAAATGAATTCGAAATCCCAGGACTTGATTAAGCAAGGGTCAGAGTTTCTAAAGTACTTGGAACAGGTGAGTTTGGTAAAAGCACCGGAAGATCTGATCACAAAAGATTTTCTTATGCAATTATTTGCGATGCTGTTAAAAAGCAGTGCGCAGGGAATTGATCGTTGACAGTTTTGATGAGCTCCGGCAGCGGCATGGCCTTGCCAATGAGATAGCCTTGAATGACGTCACATCCTAATGCCCGTAGGCGTTCGTAAGTTGCGACATCTTCCACCCCTTCGGCAACTACGGATAGATTCAGTCGATGGGCAAGATTGATCATCGAATCGACGATCCGGTCGTGTTTATGATGTGTTGTCATATGCTTGACAAATACCATATCGATCTTGACCTCGTCGAGAGGCAAGTCCAGCATGCGTGCCATTGATGAATAGCCGGTTCCAAAGTCATCCATGGCCAGCTTCAGACCCATATCCTTGAGCTGGCATAAGGTATCCAGGGTTCCTGCTTGATTGTCCATAACAGCTGTTTCGGTCAGCTCGATGGTAATATCTTCTGGCGGTACGTTCCATAGAGATAGACCTTGTAGAACCAGTTCAGTAAGTTCAGGGTCGCGCAGGTCGTCAGCAGAAAAATTGATCGAAACACCGGCATTTAATCCTGCTTTACGATATTCAGAACATTCCCTTAATGCGGTATGGAAGACCCACAGAGTAAGTTTGGACATGAGCGGGGTACCTTCAGCAACCTGAATAAGTTTATCGGTGCGGATCGGCCCGTGATGTGGATGATGCCATCGTAACAAGGCTTCAGTGGATTTGATCTTGCCACTGGCAATATCGATCTGGGGTTGGTAGCCTAAATATAATCCCCCGTTCTCGATAGCGTTACCTAAATCTGACCAGAGATCAATTTGAAACAGGAGAGGATCTTGCATTTCGGCGTGAAAGAGCTTGCTCGGGAGTTGTTCCAGTTTTGCTTGGCGCACGGCCGCACTTGCGTTACACATCAACTGATCCAACTCATCCCCGCTTGCATTGTTTACTGCCACGCCAAGACGCGGGGCCAGAATGATATTTTTCCTGTCAAGTACGAATGGGGGTGTTAGTATTCGTAGGATTTTATGTGCAGCCAGCATGGCATGTGCATCGGTAAGCAAATCGACCAGTAAGCAGCATATTTGATAACGTCCGGTAATACCGACCAGATCATCCGGGTTCAGAGCATCTCTTAATTGTTGGGCAATTTGCTGCAGCGTATTATCGACAATTGTAAATCCAAGGATGCCATCCAATTCTATTAAGCGCTCAAAGTTGATGATCAGCACGGCATTGCGACGACCCAATTGGTACTCGTCGCGTAATCTTTGTGAGGCTTGTTGTAAAAAGTGTTGATAAGCTAGGATAGTCATAGATTTTGGTATTTATAAATAATATTTCTTTGGATCGATTCCGTAAGCACCTTGAGGGAGATCATTGACAATAACGTACTCAACCCCCCCTGGATTTTTACCGGCGATTCTTAGATCCAAGGTTACAGGATGATCATAAGGCTTCTTCTGGGCATCGCAGATGATCATGACCTGAGGAAGAAATCGCTGTGTTCGATTGTGAGTCAGAATAATGGCAATTTCGCCGCTGTTTAGTTCAACCAGACTGCCTACGGGAAACATGCCGATACACTGCGAAAATTGCTCCACCAAAGTATAATTGAGTCCGTTTTGCGCGTTATCCTTGAGTTCTTTTAGTGCTTGAAAAGGCTTTAAACCTGGCATGTGCGGTTCCCCCCAGATAAGTTCTTCATAGCAATCGATAATGGCGGCCATACGCGCATAGGGATGTAATTGATTAGCGTACAGTCCGGAAGGATAGCCGTTGCCGTTCTCGCGTTCATGATGCTGTAGAACAATCTGTACCACTTCTTCTGGTGCATCACTTAGTTGAGTGATGATTTCTTCTCCATAAGCGATGTGCTGTTTCATTAATTTGCGTTGATCCGCTGTGAGTGACATATTTCTTTTGTCTTGGATGTCTTTAGGCAAACGCTGCTTTCCGATATCCATCAGTAATCCGCCCAATCCAAGAATGCTCAATTCCCTGTGGGGTAAGCCGAGATGACGGCCGAAGGCAAGCAAATGTATTGAAGTCTTAATGGCATTGTCATAGAGTTCTTTTCCGGTGGTTTTAAGTTGTGCCAGCAGCAATGCTGCATCGGGATTACGAATAACGCTTTCGCGTAATGTGTCGACCACTTCATGCGCTACACACATGTTGATTCGGGTATTGCATTCAAGGCTGGTGCTAATATCGGTAAATAATGTGGAGGCAATATTATACGCTTTAGTGGCCGCTGGAATTTCTTGTGCCGCAGTGCAGATGTCACTGTAGGTATTAGCGCGTTGTAACAGTGAGTCGAGCGACTTGGTTTCATGCATTGTCGGTAGTTTACCCCGATCTGAGACTATGGAATTAGCAGGGAAGGAAGCGCCCGATTCATGAGATACTACTGATGGTTTAGCTTGATCTGAAATAGCCCGAGAGTCATGAGAAGTGCCTGACAAATGCTGCTGAACAGCGAATGGCTCACTTCTGTCAATGTCCACGTAAACGTGCTTGCAATAACGCCGAAGTTCGTCAATATCAAGTTGTGATTGAATCAGGATGCCTTGGATAGGGTAGGGTGTTTCAAGCCAAGGACGATCAAGGTCACTGATATACATGCCGGGCTGCAAATCATTGACAAAAATCTCAATAGTGCTATTGCTTATCATCGCGGGGGAGTCGATACAATAATAAAATGTAATTAGTTGATATTCTTAATTAGAATGGAGAGAACAAGATTAATCTCTGTGTCTCATAATTACGACTTTTTTAGAGTGTTTCTTAAGGTGCTTTTGAACAATTGGAAAAAGATTTAACGTGATGGGTTAATGAAAAATTCGCGCATCAAGAAATCTTCCAATCCTGCAGTGTCTCTTTCTCGTGCGGATAGAACGACGACACGATGCAGACGATGCGATTCCCAATTAAAATCTTCTTTGTAATATTCTCGAATCAGTTGGATCATACGGCGAATGATGGCGCGTTCAATATCGCCATCAGTTCCGGCTTCGACCCGAATCATCTGTAATCGCGGATTGGTTTGGCCGGTAGTCCAGGCGCGGAAAGAAAATTCCGCTGTACGTGGGCCAATGCGAAGAATCTGGAATATCCCACTGGTGCCCGGGTTTTGCAGATTGCGCCGGACATTCGCCATACGGATTTCATCCGCTGTAGGTTGTTTGGCGGTACTGCTGGACGCAGCGCTTTCCTGGGAATCGAAGATTCCTTCTGCGGCGCGGCGACGTGCTTTTGCTTGATTGATATACTCGGACAGATCCGCGGGAGCATCCGCAGGCGGCTCCGGAGGGGCTTTCATTCTTGCAACTTCCTGCGCCGGAATTGGCGCTTGGGGTTTGTTCGGCTTCTCGGCTGCCTTAGGCTTGGTCGGTGGTCTTGACGGCGGTGGCTGAGCAGGTGTCGGCGGTGCTTTGGGCGGAGGTTGCGTTTCAGCTATTTTGGGTTTCTCGGGTTGCGGAGCGGGGACGCTGGGTTGTGATGCAGGTAGCGAATTATTAGCATCCTTGGATTCTTCCAAATCAATGAAGCTGGCAGCGATGGGAGGTGGCGTCTCAATCTCCACCTCCGGTAGCGATAAAAAGAATCCTAGACCCCAGATGACCAGCAGCCAGATCAGCGCTGCCAATGGCAGCGGCCACCACAGGCGAACTTCTTTCGATCGGGAGCTTGCCATTCTCAAGGTGTTATTTATGTTTGACTGCAATCAGAAAATGCTGGGCTCCGGCTGATCGGGCACGCAGCATGGCCTGTACGACGACACCTTGCGGCGCTTCATTATCCGCGGATACAATTAATTTTTGCTTGGAATCCGCGAGTAGCGGTTTGAGTGTGGTTGCCAGCGTGTCCAGCGTGACTATAGTCTGATTGATATAGATTTTGCTGTCTTTGGTCAATGTCAGTGTGACCGGCTTTTCCGCGCTGAGCTTTTCGGCTTGCCCTTCGGGCAAATCGACCTGCAATGAATCCAGATTTTGCATCGATAAAGAAGCCAGCATGAATGTTGCCAGCAAGAAAAACATCACATCGATCATCGGAATGATCTCAATTTTTCCTTTTGGAATGATGCGGGATTTACGCAGTTTCATTGTGATAATCCTGTTGATCCCGACGGATATTGTCGATCAGTCGCGTACCCAGGCGTTCCATTTCATCCATCGTTAGCGATTGCAGGCGGGAAAAATAATTGAATCCAAACAAAGCTACCAGAGCAATTGCCAGACCAACTACGGTAGCAATGAGCGCTTCGGCAACCCCGCCGGTGACCGCCGTAGGGTTGACCAGACCTTCGCTGCCGATTACCTGAAAGGCGCGCATCATACCGATCACCGTCCCTACCAGTCCTAGCAATGGTGCCGCGGTAACAATGGTTTCCAACGCCCATAATCGACGTGCAAGCGATTCCTCAATAATTTGCGCCTCATCGGCGGCGCGGGATTCCGTCCACCAGGTCGGTTGATGCCGGTTGGAAATCACCACTTCAAAGAAACGCTTGTAATAATGACGACTATCCAGTCCGGAAAGTATTTTTTCCAGATCGTTCCATTTGAAACCATAAGTTTCCACCAGATTGAGTAAATCGCTGGAAAGACGCGCATAGCGCCAATAGATAAATGCCTTCTCAAGCATGATTGCCACCGCAATAACCCCCAATAAGACCAGCGGTATGATAATAATTCCACCAAGCTTTAACATGATCCAGGCTTGATTCAATTCTTCCATCATATTTAACTCCAGATTAAGGCTATTCATAAAACTATCGTTGCTCGTCGTGCTCATTGGTTGATCTTTTAGTACAAAAACTTCCCGCAGCGTCCACCCGATACGGAATCATTACGCGATACAGATTCGCCCCAACGATCAGCAAAGCTGCAACCAACGTATTGTCGTGCAATTTTTCAAAAGTCTGCGGATAAAGAGCCCAATATCACAGGCCGTATGGATGCTAAGAATAGTTGAAAACACCAGCAGTTGGAACTATTTAATGGCAAAATGACTTACATTTATGGTTTTGTCGCGCAAAAATGAAACCTGTTCGAATTACCTGCTGTTTAGGCATTGAGTAGAATGAGAAAACAGCTCAAACGCGCAAATTATAACAATTAATGATGAAGAAATATTTACCCGTACTACTCCTGTTATTCGTTGTCATCCCCGTACACGCCAAGTGGATTAAGCTGGATATGGCCACCAAGCAAGGTGAAATCCATTATTTTGATCCTGAGACGATGCAGAAGAACGATCAGTTCAGGAAAGTTTGGGTGCTTTCCAGCTATGATGAGAAGCAAAAAGGCGGGCATCATGCAGTTAAAACCTTGTATGAATTTGATTGTACCTATCATAAGGCACGCTCGATCACGATGCTGCTATATCCTGACAAAAACGCCACAGGCATGGTGATTGGCGCGCACCATGAAGAATCCAGAGAGTGGTTTGGTTTCTCGGCTAATTCGATGTTTCGACATATAGCGGAAACGGTTTGTATTGATTGAGAGGGTCTAGTTAAAACCAATGCTGGCTTATTCGATTCGGTCATTTCTGGGTTATCGGTTTTGTCGGGTAAACGAGCTCTGATGACCATACTGCTTAAACGAGCGTATGAACCGTATATGCCAAGTGACGGATTTCGAATTCTTGTCGATCGGTTATGGCCGCGAGGAATTTCCAAGGATTCAGCACATATTGATTTATGGCTCAAGGATGTGGCACCCAGTACTTCTCTGCGCAAGTGGTTTGGTCATGATCGATTAAAATGGATTGAATTTCGAGATCGTTATTTTCTGGAACTTTGTCATAATTCGGAAGCTGTCGAGCAACTCGCCAAGCACGTGAATCGTGGCCAGGTTACGCTCGTTTATGGCGCGAAGGATGAAGAACATAATCACGCTGTTGTTCTCAGAGAGTATCTTGAGCGGCATTTCTGAAGGGCGATTTGACTCCGATATCGAAGATTATGAAAAAATTTAATGGTAAAAGTTGCGTAGCATTGAGCATTCGGATTTCCTTTGATTCTCATATTTTATGAGAATCAATTAACGTATAGCGGCACCCAACTTACCTCACATTCCCCTAATTCCGTCGCCACATAAGCAGATTCTTCGGAGATCGTGACGGATATATCCATGGTTCGTTGTGCTAACTTTGCCAGTGCCTGGATGTTGTGCCATTGAAACTGGAAAATTGAGGCCGTCAACGCATTAAATTTCGCTTGTTCCTGTATCCACCAGATATTCGATTTGGAGTTAAAACTATACACTTTCACCGTATCAGCAAGCCGCGTCGCCTTTTTGATTCGTTCCGGAGCGGGTTCGCCGATATCGATCCACAATGCAATCCGGCCATCCGGGCTATGTGCCCAGAGGTCGGGTTCATCTGCGGTACTCAACCCCTTGGTGAGCAACAGCGATTCCCGAGCATTAATGCAAAATGCGAGCATGCGCGTCATCATGCGTTCAAGCGTTTCTGAGGGGTGTTGGGCGATGGTCAGATGGAGTGAGTCGTAGTAATTGCGATTGAGATCCGTCAGTGCAATCTTGAATTTATAGATGGTTGGTTTTAAAGCCACTGGCTTTTCCTGATTGTTGGAAACTTCGGAATAGTACCTGATGAGCTATTCCGAAGTATCCTGAGATGATTTATTTTTCCATCGTGCTGATAAACGCGTTGGCTTCATTGATCGATTGTTCCATCGAAGCAATGAGCGCAGATACATCGGATTTGATCGTTCCCAATTCATTCTTGAGCGAAGCAATGGCGCGCGCATTCAGGTTATGCTTGAGGAACATGACTTGATCCTGGAAAACCCGGAGAATAGGTTCAATTTTGGCTTCGGCCTGTTTCATTGAGGTGATCAATTGGCGGTAGTGTGCCTGGGTTGACTCCAGTTTTTTCTGGCTGCTTTGTTTCATCGATGCATTGCTGTATTGCGTAATTTCTTGTTTCCATTCTGAAAATAACGCTTCAGAAACGCTTTCGATATCCGCAATGCGACTATTTACTTCCTCGGCTTTGCTGACGCTGGCTTCATATGCATCATTCAGTTTGTTATAGGTGGCTTCGAGATCGCCACCTTGGAAGTTAGTGGCGGCAGTGAACTGTTCTAGAGCGGATTTGAATTGCTCTTTGGTTTCTTCTTGTGTGTCGCGTGCTTTCTCAACGCGATAAACCATGACATCCCGTTTGGGAATGCCTACTTTTTCCAATCCTTCAAGATACATCGTAGTGCAAGCAGTGAGTAATACAAGGACCGGAAGTAAGAATAAGCGATGTAAATGATTCATGGTGATCTCCCTAAGAAAATTCGGTTGGTAATTTTATTATCAGGTAACCGGTTATTAATCTTGATCTTTATAACGCGTTGTTTAACGTATAACGCCGTGGCGTAATAATCGCCAAGCGACTTTCAAGCCCCACAGAATGGGATGACGGCGTAATACCGGTGTAACTTCCACATGTACGCCGGTATGTCGCTCGATTTTCCATGCGGCGTAAGCTACGCTATTGTTAAATGTCAGTGTAGCTTTGGATAAGCGTAGGATAGATAGGATTCTTCCCTGCCAGCGACGCAAACGCCAATGCCAGTGTGCTTGCCTTTGCATCTTGGGTGTAGTCAGGCAGCGATATTTTCCATTAGCTTGTTTTTCCAGTATTTCTTTTAGCATGGGACTTGCAACATCTGTCAGGCGGGTAAATGCGCTGAGATTGGTTTGAGCCAGATGACGCGCACGTGTTTCTCGCTCAGCGCGTAATTCGGCGGCATAGGTGAGTGTCAGGCAGCGAGTCCAGATTTCTTCTACATCCCATATGCTGGCATCGATTGTAGAGGCACCGGATTTCAGAAAATTAATCACAGAGTGAGCTTGTGCGACATATAGGCGTTCCCGTACGACATCATCGCGAAAATATAGCAGTCGTGATGGTTGTGCAAAGCGCGCCCAGATATAAGGATGAAACCAGAATTGCGCGCCACGTTCAAAATCCTTGGTCGAAATAACCGCGTATTTGGCGCGTAATGTACGTTCCTGGTGCGGTACTTCGAGATAAAAAACATTGGGTGGCAGCCAGGCGTTCAAATTGGCTAAATATTTTTGTGGATAAGCATTGTAGTAGCTATTAACGATGACATACAAGTCGACTATGCCTTCGTCCAGGCTGACGGAAGAGTGCAGACAGGAACCGTAAAGCATTACGGCATCCAGTGATTCGCCAAAGCGCATAATCAGAGCGTCTATCAGCGGTATGAGATCGGGCGATGTTTCCTTGTTGTTTTCCCAAGCAACTTCGCTAATCAATCGAATGGGTAGTTGTTGGGCGGGTAGTGTTACGGAAGAGGTCATGGTAATTGCGGTGTCCTTGAGTACTAAAAACGTTATGGGGTTAGTTGCGGTAATTCGCAGGGCATTTTGTATATTATTCGATCGATACAATTCACCGTCTACAATGTATTCATCATTCATGTGCACAGTCAAGGCGGCGGTGTTATGGCTATAATAGCCATCTTTTTCCTGTAGCGTCCCACCTCCACCTGAAAGTAGCGGCCATAATGAACGCCACAAGCGTTTGTATTGTTGATCAACCCATGTTACATGGAGCGGTTCGGGTTCTGTGCCCCAATAAGGGCGGATATTGAGTAGGAGCTTATCCAGAGCGCTGACCAACACAAATAAATAGGTACCCTGATGATTCCGGCCACTAGCTTCTGTCATCGCTATTTGGACGGGCGTCCACTCCTTTTGATGGCGGCCAAGTATCATGCCGGTCATTAAGCCAATAAGAGACCGCAGCATAATTAACGAGGTAAAAATACTCCCGGTGACCCCGATTTGCTTCACCGAGCTGCGCGAAAATTTGACGCCGCGCGCGACCAGTCCTGCGGCAAAAAACATGCCGTAAATCGAGTTTGCTCCTGCTTGCTCGATGCGCAGCACCGGACGTTGTACCAATCTGAGTGCGGATGAATTAAGCAGAAGGCCATGCAACTGCTGGATAATTTTTTCCGGTTTGCCGCGAATTCCCAAACCCAATGGTGTCATATTGGTGGTTCCACCCGGGACAATCATGATGAGTGGCCATTGTTCAGGGTGCAGTGATGCGAACAGATGACCTAGAATTGCATGTGTGGTACCGTCTCCTGCAACGATGAGCAGTAAGTCGATATTCTTCCGGATGAACTGGTTAATGGCGGTTCTAAAACCGGCGTCATCATTGGCTTCGAATATGAGAATGTCCGGTATGGCCTCCAATGTCTGGCGGATGGCTGGTTTTCTTTTGCGCACCTGCCCGCTCATGGGGTTAAGCAGGCAGCCGACCTTGGCGGTTCCGGCCGTTATGCGATCTATTCGCGATTGTAAAGTCATTGGGTGTTGTGTTGTGAGTCGTGAAATTTCAGGATAGCGGAAACGGCTTCCTAAGATCGATCGGGGAGCGTGTAAAAATTCTAACCGCTAATATCTCCCGGTCACGTGCCGGGTCGATGTCCTGCAACCAGGATTTCAGTGCCCCTTCTCTATTTTTGGTTTGCCACGCCATGAGCACGCGCCATGCGAGAAATGCAGTTGAGATTAAATGCCAGAATACCACCAGATACAATCCGATATCCGGGCGGTCGATCAACCAACCCCAGCTTAGAAAAAGTAGATTGGGATTACGCCGAGCTGTAATCAGGCGGTTAAATGAATCCAGCTTTTGCCAGATAAATAGATCAAACGGCGCTAACCATAGTTGAAATGTGCCTTCGCACAATCGTCCGCCGACATAACCCAAAAACATCAGCCCCATGAAAATTTCCAGACCGGGAATAGCGGTTTGCGTGCCTGCTAATCCCGCTCCCCAAGCCAGGTACCATAACGGTGGGTGGATGATGTCCAACCCGTGATCCAGAACGTCTCCTATGCGGCTCGAAGTCACTGTGACCCGTGCCAATTTTCCATCGACCGTATCCAGAAAAGTCATGAGCCATCCCATCAATAATCCCATGCCGAAGAATCCGGCCCAGAAGGCCAGTCCGGTCAGAATGGCAAGCACGATACTGAGGTATGTCACATGATTGGGCTGCCAGCCCCTGCGTACGCAGAAGTGCGTAGCCCAATATGCCGGTAATGGCCATACCCATTTGGTAACGAGGTCGGTGACACCTTTGTATGATCCGGAGAATAGTTCTTTTTCCAATAGTGCGCGATTTTCCTCGCTGACAGGCAAAATATATGGCGGGTCTTTTTTCTTCAGATTCTGTTGAAAATCAATTTTCAAATCTTTCAAGCCAATTCGTGGAATGGTCAGCAGTGCGAATTTGTAATTCTGGTTTTTGTTATTGTTCAGATTTCTCAGCAGTCGCGGTGCCTGATTGCCATCGGTGCGTATCGCAGCAGGGCACCCATCCTCATTGTATAAAGCGATATTCTTATCCAGTTTGAGCAATACCGAAAGTACACGGGTATCGAACAGAAAATTGGCGTTCAGGAACAACGTACTGGCATTCGTGGGAATTTTCTCGACATCCTCGGCAAGCGTGACATATTCGTATGCTTTCAGCATACGTTCCAGACGCTCGTATCCGGTTAACCCCCAAATGGTTATTTCATTGTCACCGAAAATATGAATATAGGTTGAAGCTGGCATATGCTGTGGTGTAATAGTTATTGGATTGTATGTCTGTAAGGATTTTTCAGTTAAATATTTTTTAACTTTAAACGGATCATAAATTATTTTTAATCAATAGAATTAGCCTACCTGTATGTCTGCATTGGCATATTTAATATGCTTTTTCTTTGGAGTGGCTAAAAAGTACGCGAAAGTTAGTGGGCCTACACGGCCAACGATCATCATAAATATAATCAATATTTCTCCTTCCATACTCAACTGAGCGGTTAATCCTCTGGATAAACCTACAGTGCTGAGTGCAGATACTACCTCGAAAACGATATCAATAAATGGTGCTTTTTCAATTGCAGTCAATATAAATATTCCAATGAATATTATGGTAATGGATACAATTGCCAGCGCCAACGCTTTCATGACTTGATGTTGCGGTATAGTACGCTGCAATATAACTACGTCATCTCTGCGACGCAGAAAGGTATAAGTAGCCATGATCAAGACCACGAATGTGCCTATTTTGAGTCCGCTGGCGGTGCTTAACGAACCTCCGCCGATAAACATCAATAGGATCATCAGCGTTGTTGTGGCATTAGTCAACTCTTCTATAGCTAAGGTATTAAAGCCCGCCGTTCGAGGTGTTACCGCCTGGAACCAAGAAGCTATTGCTTGATCGGCAATAGATAATTGGCCTAATGTTGCAGGGTTTTGGGCTTCGAGAATCCAGACAAGCACGAATCCGAAGAGATTGATAATGAATGTGCTGATTAATACAATTTTGCTGTTTACGCTTAGTTTGTGCCACTTTTTTTGTGTTTTTATATCTATCAATACCAAAAAACCAATACCGCCAATAATAAAAAGAGCCGTGATTACAAGATTGACTGATAAATTGTCGGAATAATGCATCAGGCTATTACTGTTTAACGCAAACCCAGCATTATTAAACGATGAAATGGTATAAAAGAATGCATGGTAGGCAGCCTTGTCGAACCCCAGATCATTGAGCCAAATTACTGTTAGCGCTATAAATCCGATTAGTTCGATGAACAAAGAGTAAATCAGTACATATTTTGCGGTGTGAGCAACTTTTTCCAGACTGGTTTGATTAAATGCTTCTTGCGCAATCATTTGTTGCCCGATTCCCAGTTTTGTGCCTAAGCTTAATGCCGCAACAATTGCAAAAGTCATGAAGCTCAGGCCTCCTATTTGAATCAGCAATGCAATAATGATCTGACCAAATAACGTAAAATGGGTGCCTGTATCGAGAATCACCAGCCCTGTAACTGTCACCGCTGAAGTTGCAGTAAATACAGACTGTAACCAGCTGGTTTCAGCATTCGTAGCAAATGGCAGTTTTAGGAGTAGAGAGCCGATTGCAATAAGAAAAATGAATCCGAGTAATAGAACTGCCGGCGGGCTAACGTTAAATGCATACTTTTTTGCTGCAGAAAATTTATAAGGTGAAACATGGGGATCCCATGGTCTCATGATTACGCTAGCCTTGGTGCAATTGTTTTAAGCGCATTTAATGATCCTGCCAATACGAGAGAGTCATCCATTTCCAAGGTAAAGCTGGGTTCAATCCGTTTGAAGATAGTTTTTTTTCGCCGTACCAGTAAAGGATCTATAGAGTCTTTAGCTTGTTTTAATAATTCTGCAATTGAGATGCCTTGGCATTTCTCAGTTATTTTAATTTCAACGACATATAAACTATGCCCAATCGGCATATACTGATTGACCATAGGATAACTGAGCGATTGAGCCACTCTCATACCCATTTCTTCTTCAGGATGAATGATTCGGGAGACTCCAATCCTAGAGAGAATGGTGTGGTGTGGTTTTGAAGTGGCCTTGACCCAAATTTCTGTGATGTTCATGCTTTTGAGCAGTAACACACATAAAATGCTGGCTTCCAGACTTTCTCCAATTGCTACTAACGCGGCATCACAAGCTGTTATGTTTAAATCATTAAGTGCGTGTTCGTCCGTTCCGTCCGCTACTGCTGCAAGGGTCAATTGATCGGCTATTTGGTTCACAATTTTTGCGTTGATATCCACACCGATTACTGAATGTCCAAGGCGTATTAATTCCAACGATGCTGCTGAACCAAACCGACCTAAGCCTATTACCGCAAATTGTCCCATTTTTCGTATTTATTTAGTTTTAAGGTTACATCTAGGTGTGTTTCTTTCTATCTAATGTTTGGAATTAATTAGTTCTGCGTAACCATAAATTGGCTACCATAATTATAGTAAAACCGGGTGCCAGTGCTATCAGCGCTGGATTTAATTGCAATATCAAACCCGCATTTGCAATAATTTGATCGAGCAAGTAAACCGCGATACCAATCAGCGAAGCGAATACCAATTTGTTGCTCAAACCGCTGCGGATGGATCCAAAAACAAAAGGAATGGATAATAACAGCATTGCGATGGTCATCAACGCACTACCGATTTTCCGCCATAATGCCAGTGCGTAAGAGTCAGCCTCCTGGCCGGTGCTACGTAGAAATTCAACATGCCGGAACAACTCAAGTGGTGACAGGCTCTCCGGCGGTTTAGTCAACGTGGCGATGTCTTCCGGACTGACAAAGGAAGACCAGTGTAAAGTAGTATGGTGAGCTACCGTGATTTGATTGTTTGCAAAAGTTCTGACGATAACATTGCTGAGTTCCCAGGTCTCATTATCGACAATTTCTGCGGTTTGAGCCAGAACATGGGCAGCTAAAAAGCCTTCTTCATCCAGTTGTAGAATTTCAATAGCAGCAGCTTTATTATTGCTGATGATTTGACCGATACGCAGGATATTCTTTTCATTGCGTGTCCAGATTCCCAGATTTCTTCCGAGTTCAGCACTTTGCTCTAATGCAATAGCCCGGTAAGTAATTGCTTTCTGTTGCAATTGCGGCGCAATGAATTGCTCTAAGATGGCAACGCCCAGTAAAAGTAAAATACCGACACTTAAAGGTGCAAGACTGATGCGCCAAGGGGAGAGTCCAGCAACCCGCATGGCAATCAATTCCGAATGTACCGCCAATTTACCCAGTGCCGTGACCGTACCCAATAAAGCCACAAAAGGGGCAATTTGAATAAATCTGCGTGGTAACAGCAGGGTGGTATAAAGAAACGCATCGGTAATATGATAAGTCCCTCTACCCACATCGTCCAATTGATCAAGTAAGTCAAAGAAACTGAAAAGCGGCAATATCACAGCGATGGCAATCAGGAAGCCAATCAGTACCTGACCAGAGATGTATCGATAAATCATTATCTTGAGCGTGATTGTTTTTGTCTAACAATCAGTGCATAAGTGACGAGCGCCAGTAGCATGAGCAGTTCCAACCACCATACGCCAGGTACGCTGCCAATCGTTTCCTGTTCAACCCACGTTTTTGCTAATCCGCTCAGATTATAGTATGCGGCGAAAACCAAGGCAGCAATGAGATAGGTTTTTTCCGTTTTGTCTTGGCGTGGAGCGGTATGAATGAACGTTAAAGCAATGAGCGCCAGTAGTACGGTAGCAAGCGGACGTGAGATGCGCCATTGCAACTCGGCTATGTCACGCGGCAGATCGGATTCCCACAATGTTCTTGTCGCGGCCGCTTTGCGTCGATAATTGGTAACAAAATCATTATCAATGAAATAGATCATCTTTTTGAACTGAATAACATCATCGGTGCTGGCGATGCTTGTCAACTGATAGATAGTGCCTTCCGATAACTGAATGTGCGGTCTATCGTCTTCTGCCGTGGGTTTAATTTGTTGAGCTTGTTTGGCAATGACGATTTCACTGCTGTCAGGTTTCTTGATGTAATGAAAAATATTTTGCATTTGTTTGTCCGCTTCATTTTTATTGCGTACATAGATTACCCTGCCACTTTTTTCGCTACCATAGAACCGTCCGGCTTGAAATCGATTGGTATTGAGTTCCGCCTCTGCCTGCGCGTCGAGAATGTAGCTTTCCCCATAAGCCCAGGGACGAACATAGGATGACAACATGCCACTGATGATACCCACCGGTATCGCGACGCTCAGTACCGCAATAACGATGCGGTGGCCGCTGATGCCTACTGAACGGATAACATTCAATTCCTGATCTTTGTTGAGTCTTCCCAGGCCCATAATGACTGAAATATAGAGGGCGATGGGAATTAACACCTCCAATGCGATCAGGGTTTTGAGAAAAACCAATTTGATCAAACCGGCGATTCCCAAAGTTTCTGTGACGGCACCGGCTAAAAGTCTGGCACTGCTGAAGCTGGCGAATAGTCCGATCAGGATGAGAATAACTACCGTGAAAGGTAGCATTATTTCCCGTGCGATATAGCGTTCGATTAATTTCATGACTCTGATCTGAGTATCGACTCAGCCAGTACCAAGTCTTCGACTTTATCCACGTCTATTCCGGCGCGTGGATCGTCCAGCATAATGGCTTGTATGGTTACCCCGGATTTTTCCGATACTGCCGTTAATGCCTGGTGCAATGTCAAGGATCCCAACAAATAAGAAAATACCGTTTTGAATCCGAGGACTTGTGCAATTAAACGCCATGGGCGTTTGCGTAAATCTTCCGCTTTGCGCCAGAATTTTACCACTGAGCGCCCTTGCGGCTTGAATGTAAACAAATTGCAACCACAAAATCCGCCATCACTCAAACGGATGACTGTGCGCTTGGCATTTGGGAATGCGCTCGCGATCACGTTCTGATTAATTGCACCGACTGTGGCATCGCTATTTACTGCGAGTGATTTTTGCAAAAAATTCTGCACAATGCCGGGCGTGAGTAAGGCATGATCGGCAGTGGTTAATAATACCGGTGTATTGCTGGATACGTGATTAAGACCACTCTCGGCGCTGCGGCTAGGAGAGTCTAAGTTGGGGAGCCACTTTACTTGCCCTGAAGCGATGCGCTGTTTTAATTCCGGGCAATGGGCGTGCAAGGATTCTGGAGGGCCGCATAAAATGACGCTGGAGATTTGATTACAAGCCATCAACGTATCCAGAACGCGGATAATCATCGGAATGCCGTCAACCGGCGCGAAGGCTTTGCAAGCCGCACCGGTATGTTGCGTGATAGGATCTTTGCCGGTGCGGTCGGCGGCTAGAACTAGGGCAACAAATTGCTGCGATGCCGGATTGAATGCATCGCTCATAATATTTTTTGGTAGATGCGATAGCGCTTGTACTGCTCACTACCCAGATGATCGAGAATATTGCGCATTGCCATGTTATCTTCCAGTATCCACGACATTTCAACTTCCTGAATGCCGCGGGCGATGCCAGCTTGCCGGGGCGCATCAATGACCAGGCATGCCAGTGCCAGACCCATCGGTGTATTATGAAACTGTTTGCGTACTCCCATCAGCGGTATACGGCCTGAGCGAATTTCATGATTCCTGATGCTTCTGATGAGCTTGAGCCAACCGAATGGAAACAGGTTTCCGTTCAGCTTAGCTAAAACTTCGTTAAGATTAGGTAAACCCACCATAAATGCCGCAGGTTTGCCATTGACTTCGGCAATTTGGATGAATTCATCCGGTAGCAACAGGCGCAGACTACTTCCCAGTTCGGCGAATTCTTCCTGTGTAAAGGGAATGAATCCCCAGTTTTCAGACCAAGCATCGTTGAAGATATCGCGTAGCGTTTCCATTTCTTCATCAAATCTATCGCGACGGAGTGTGCGTATTGTAATTTGTGAGGAAAAGCGACTGATCAGTATCTGCATGATGCGTGGTATTGCAAAATCCACTCTAACCCGGTATGCCAATAAATCTTTGGCCGGATAATATTCCTGTTCTGTCAATAAGCGGTCATACCAGCGCGCTGAGTGCGGCATCATGATAACGGGCGGCGTATCAAATCCGTCTACCAGTATGCCGCATTCCTGATTTATTGAAAGATTGAACGGGCCGCTGATACGGCGAATTTGCCGGGAAGCTAACCATGCTTCCGCGTGAAGCATCAAAGCGGCAAACACTTCCGAATTGTCGATGCACTCCATTAAACCGAAGTGGCCGCTGTCTGTCCCGTAGCGTTCCTGGTGCAGCGAGTCGATTTGTGCGCTGATACGGCCAACGGGTCGACCATCCTGAAATGCCACCCAGGCTTGCCATTCACCGTGTTTAAAAAAAGGATTATAACGGGAGAAATGAAAACGTCGTTCCAGACGCAATGGCGGTACCCACATCGGGTCATTTGCGTAGATATGCCAAGGCACATCAATAAACTTACTCATATCACGATATGTCATCACCGGTCGCACCGTCACTAAGGGATTGGCCGGTTTATCGTGTTTGGTCATACGGTATGAATATTTCTGTATAAATTCGAGGAATGTTAATTACGAATCAATTTGCTGTTAACTTGTATTTGATAGATCCACTCAGAATGTTTAAATATGCGTATGCTTGAGTAAGTTCGATAGTAGTTGATGAAATTCTATCTTGGGATCGAGTCCGGTGCTGGCAGGTTGATTCGTGGCAGTGGAGTTTTGTTCAGCTGCGGCAATCTTTTCATCGGTAAGGCTACGACAGAAATCACGGAAATTGTTCCAATCTGTGTTGTATTCACGTAAGCGATCCTGTGGAATGAATACGCGTAGTACTTCAAAATTATGATACATTTCCGGCAAGCGGGCGGTAAGATAATGGTTAATATTTTTGGGCCAGCGTTTATGCTCCGGATACATATCGGCAAACTCCTTTTCAATCGTGTAGCGAAAGTTATCGATGGCCAAGGCACGGCGCTTACGGTTAATAATATCCACCATAATAGCTACTATTCCTAATAAGCCAAATAATACAAATGGCCATAGTGGCACGGTTTCGAAATATCCAACAATTTGATTAATATTTTCGTCGTTCAATGTCGTCTCAATTTAAATGCATTTGAAATACAGAATGGGTTTTAGTATTGAAAATCCAACCCCTGGTATTTTACTGAAATAGGCGGTCATGATTTTGAATCATGATGTATATACATGGTTTAAATTTATTCTGAAGAGCAAATATTCACAATTCCAGCGATCTTGACCGAAGCCTGTATCTTGCCATAGTAAGGCCTATGTATCAATATTGCCGGCTAGTACAGTAAAATTGAGGGTAACTGAGAGAATTGGAAGCGATTTCCCAAGTTATGAAAGTTAGCTTTGTTTGTGGGAGATGGTGGATAATTGAAACCGCTTTTGCTAAATTTGCATTGACCTCATATTGCTTCTTGCGTTATTTTTATCTGTTTTTTGTAATAAAATCACCTATGATTTTTATCAGTATCTTATTTGCTGGCTAAAGTTTTTTATGAACAAATCATCTAAACAGGCTGTTTCGTCTCAACCCGAGAGTTTTGAAGCAGCATCCGCCGAACTTGAAAAAATAGTGGCGGCTATGGAAGCAGGACAAATGACATTGGAGGCTTCGCTCTCCGCCTATCAGCGTGGTGCGGAATTGCTGCAATATTGCCAGGATAAATTACAAAGTGCGCAGCAGCAAGTGCGTGTACTTGAAGCCGGAATGTTAAAGAACTTTACCCGATCTGATAGCGATGAATCCTGATTTTCAGAGTTGGGCGGCTGCTTGTCAGGCACGTATTGAAACTTTCTTGGAGGCGAGATTACCAGCCGCCGATTGCGTCCCTGAACGATTGCATAAAGCCATGCGCTATTCGGTGTTGGGCGGTGGGAAACGCGTGCGTCCATTATTATCATTTGCGGCGGGTGAACTTGTCGCTGCCGATTTGGAACGCGTAACCGTGGTGGCTGCAGCCGTGGAGCTGATTCATGCTTACTCTTTGGTGCATGATGATTTGCCTTGCATGGATGATGATATTTTGCGGCGGGGAAAACCTACCTGTCATATCGAGTATGACGAAGCTACCGCATTACTGACGGGCGATAGCCTGCAGACGCTTGCGTTTGAATTGCTGGCGGAAAAACCATTGGCGGATATACCTGGAACGCAGCTTCAGATGATTGCGCAGTTGGCATTGGCGTCAGGCTCTCGGGGTATGGCGGGAGGACAGGCATTTGATCTGGATAGTGTCGGTAAGATGCTCAGTTTGCCAGAATTGGAGTTCATGCATATCCATAAAACCGGTGCGTTGATTCGTGCTGCGGTGATGCTGGGAGCGCGGTGCAGTAGCTGTTTGAATGATGAACAGCTGGCTCAGCTAGATCATTTTGCCAAGTGTGTCGGTTTGGCATTCCAAGTGGTTGATGATTTGCTGGATACCGAGGCAACAACAGCGACATTAGGTAAAACCGCGGGGAAAGATGCAGAACATAATAAACCGACTTATGTCAGTATTCTGGGTATCAGACAGGCACGCGAGCTGGCTGAGAAACTTCAGCATGATGCTTATCAAGCATTGGATGGTTTTAATGAAGCTGCGCTAAGGTTACGTCAGGTAACTGATTTTATAATTAAACGTAAATTCTGATTCCAAGAATTTTTTCTACATCTTTTATTTTCAGGCATTGAATGTATCCATTGTTAGATACCATAAATTTACCCTTCCAGTTACGAGAATTGGATCAGAAGAAGTTACCGCAGTTTGCTAAAGAATTACGAAGTTTCCTGATAGATTCAGTCGCAAAAACCGGCGGGCACCTTTCTTCCAATTTAGGTACAGTTGAATTAACCATTGCTTTACATTACGTGTTTAATACACCTCACGATCAATTGGTTTGGGATGTGGGACATCAGACGTATGCGCATAAAATTCTGACAGGCCGTCGTAATGGAATGAATAAATTACGCATGCAGGACGGTCTGGCCGGTTTTCCACGGCGGGATGAAAGTGAATATGACGCGTTTGGTACCGCGCACTCAAGTACTTCGATCAGTGCCGCGTTGGGGATGGCGGTTGCCGCGCAATTAAACCGGACTGATCGGCGAGCTATCGCGATTATTGGCGATGGTGCCATGAGTGCGGGCATGGCATTTGAAGCATTGAATAATGCTGGCGTGATGGATGCGAATTTACTGGTTATTCTGAATGACAATGACATGTCAATATCCCGTCCCGTGGGAGCGCTTAACAATTATCTGGCCAAGCTGATGTCGGGGCGATTTTATGCGACGGCGCGGCGTGCGGGTGAGAAGGTATTAGGGGTTGTTCCGACTGTACTGGAATTGGCCAAGCGTGCGGAAGAGCATGTCAAAGGAATGGTAACGCCGGGTACTTTATTTGAAGAATTCGGGTTTAATTATATTGGCCCGATTGATGGTCACGATTTGGATGTATTGGTTACTACCCTAGGAAATATCAAGCAGCTGGAGGGGCCACAGTTCCTGCATGTAGTGACCCGTAAAGGCGCGGGCTACAAGGTGGCGGAAGAAGACCCCATTTTGTACCACGGGGTGGGAAAGTTCGATCCGAAAAAAGGGATTGTGGTCAAATCAAATGGCAAACCCACCTATACACAAATTTTTGGCGATTGGTTATGCGACATGGCAGCGCAGGATTCCCGTCTGATCGGTGTGACACCAGCGATGCGTGAAGGCTCGGGATTGGTTCGTTTTTCCGAAGAATATCCGGAGCGTTATTTTGACGTGGGCATAGCCGAGCAGCATGCGGTCACATTCGCGGCGGGTGCAGCATGCGATGGTTTAAAACCGGTTGTAGCGATTTATTCAACTTTCTTGCAGCGTGCCTATGATCAATTGATTCACGATGTGGCGATTCAGAATTTACCTGTAGTGTTTGCTATTGATCGGGCCGGCTTGGTCGGGGCGGATGGGCCTACGCATGCGGGCAGTTTTGATCTGACCTATTTGCGCTGCATTCCGAATATGACCGTGATGGCACCTGCAGATGAAAATGAATGCAGACAAATGTTGTATACCGCGTTTAAACTCGACACACCAACAGCAGTTCGTTATCCCCGGGGAACTGGACCGGGTATACAGGTTCAAAAAGAAATGCAGGTACTGCCTATCGGACGCGGAGAAATCCGGCGTCAAGGGAAAAAAATTGCTCTGCTGGCTTTTGGCAGTATGTTGGCGCCTTGTCTGGCGGCGGGAGATGAACTGAATGCCACAGTGGTTAATATGCGCTTTATCAAACCGCTGGATGATGATCTTTTGGCATCGCTAACCGCGGATCATAATTTGCTGGTAACCGTGGAAGAAAATACGGTAATGGGCGGTGCCGGCAGTGCTGTCATAGAATCGCTTAACAGTCAGCGAATTCAAGTTGGCGTACTACAGCTTGGATTACCGGATATCTTTATTGAGCAGGGCGATCATGCGCAAATGCTTGCAAATTGCGGATTGGACAGCAGTGGTATCATCAAATCAGTACGAGCAGTATTGCCTGAGTAATCATTAACAATCGATCAATTGCTTGATTTACGGTTAGCAGGGTCACTTGGTCGTACAGGAGAAAATATGAACAAACAGATAGATATGCCAATTGCCGATGTACAAAGCTCATTGGACACCCGGCGTATTGCGATAGACCGGGTTGGAATTAAAGCGATCCGTCATCCGGTGGTTGTGGCCGATAAGAATGACGGTGTACAGCACACTGTGGCGGTTTTTAACATGTACGTTAATTTGCCGCATAATTTCAAAGGTACGCACATGTCCCGCTTTGTTGAGATTCTGAATAGCCACGAACGGGAAATCTCAGTAGAGTCGTTTCAAATCATTTTGCAGGAAATGATTGCAAAATTGGAGACGGATTCGGGTCATATTGAAATGACCTTTCCCTATTTTATCAATAAGTCAGCACCCGTTTCGCAGGTAACAAGCTTGCTGGATTATGAGGTGACATTCATTGGCGAGATTAAAAATGGTGAATATCTATTCACTATGAAAGTCGTCGTTCCTGTCACCAGCCTATGCCCTTGCTCCAAGAAGATATCCAATTATGGCGCGCATAATCAACGTTCGCATGTCACCATCTCGGTACGTACAAACAGTTTTGTGTGGATTGAAGATATTATCCAGATTGCTGAAAGTAATGCATCGTGCGAGCTTTACGGTTTGCTGAAAAGGCCCGATGAAAAATATGTAACCGAGAAAGCATACGATAATCCGAAGTTTGTTGAAGACATCGTAAGGGATATTGCGGAAGTTCTGAATCATGATGAACGGATTGATGCGTATGTCGTGGAATCGGAGAATTTTGAATCTATTCATAACCATTCCGCGTATGCATTGATTGAAAGCGACAAGAAACGGCGCAAGCAGTGAAATCGTGGCGGTTTACTAGGTCTGCTAGGATAAGAATAATTCTTCGATTTTAGCGGCACTGATGGGTTGGCTAAATAGATATCCTTGCACCTTTTCACAACCCAGGTTCTTAAGAATATTGAGCTGTTCTGAATTTTCAACACCTTCGGCGATTATGCCATATCCTAATTTGTGTCCCATTTCTATCATGGAGCTGATTAAGGTTAGGACTTGTTTATCGGCAAGCATATCATTAACAAAAAGCTTGTCTATTTTTAGGTAATCAACCTTAAGGTGTTTAAGGGAAGCGAAGGAAGAGTAACCTATTCCGAAGTCGTCGAGGGCTAATGAAACCCCCAGATTTTTCAAGTTTTCAAAGATTGAAAGATTCCGAGGATCGGTCTGAACAATACTTTCCGTAACTTCTAATCCCAGTTCAGCTGGAACAATGTCTACTTCTTCAATAGTACGTTTAATCAGTGAAGCAAATTCATTGTGTAGAAAAAGACTGGGTGAAATATTTACCGCCATGCGAATCGGGCGCATCCCTTTTCCTCTCCAATAAACTATTTGGCTGCAGGCTGTTTTTAATACCCACTCGGTCAATGGTTTAATCATTCCGATTTTTTCTGCTATAGCGACAAAGTCCAAAGGAGGAACTTGGCCTAATTCCGGATGATGCCAGCGTGATAATGCTTCAAAACCGAAGATTCTTCCGGTATTTACTTCGATCTGGGGCTGGTAAACTAATGATAACTGTTGCTTCTCAATCGCTTCTCTTAGGTTCTGCTCGATTTGAAATCGATATTCAGCCTTTTGAGTAAGTTCCATTTTATAAAAAGCGTACTGATTTTTTCCATTTTCCTTTGCCGTATAAAGCGAAGTATCCCCTGCTTTCAGCAGAGTTGATAAATCTTTCCCATCATCGGGGTAATATGCGATTCCAATACTGCAAGCGGGTGTGAGTTTTCTGGAATAAATCTCGATCGGTTGAGATATTGCATTAAGACAACGTTTGGCAACGTTGGCAGCGTAATCTTCTTCGACTTCTTCAATGAGAATGCAGAATTCATCGCCACCCAGGCGTGCAATAAAATCAATATCACGGCACGTATTTCTCAGGCGCTCCGCGATGATTTTAAGCAGCAAATCACCCGCATCGTGCCCCAGGCTGTCGTTAATATGCTTGAAATTGTCCAGATCAATGTACAGTAATCCAAAACGACGGCCATGTCGGAAGGATATTTTAGTGACTTCTTCCATATGCTGAATAAAAGAGGCGCGATTGGCAAGTCCTGTCAGTTCGTCGGTATAGGCGAGTGTTCGGATACGTTTTTGCGCTTGATCCCGCTCCATGACGATACCTGTAAGTCTGGCAGCAGATATCAAGTCTTTCAGTTCTTTTTCATTGGGAAGTGCGGGATAATCGTAGTACATGCCAAAAGCGCCCAAAACTTTTCCACTTGAACTCTTGATCGGTTCAGACCAACAGCAACGCATGCCATGCGGTAGCGCAAAATGTTTGATTTTTTCCCACTTGGGATCCGTTTCGATGTTCTCTACAAGAACGCGTTGTCCCGTGAAAGTGGATGTGCCGCATGAACCGACACTGGGACCGTTTTCCAGACCGTGCACGGCTTTACAATATGCTTCCGGCAAGCTGGGAGCGCCACCGTGTAAAAGCTTATTCCCACTCAATTCGAGCATTGAGCATCGCATTCCGGGGTGGCGCGATTCGTACATGAGTGCAATCGCATCATAAATGTCTGATGCAGAATGACCTATCGCAATCATCTCGAGTATTTTGGCATATTGATTGTCAAATGCCTCTGCAATTTTACGTTCGGTGATATCCACATGTGTACCGACAAGGCGAATGGGTTTGTTATCCGATTTGCGCGTTACCAGAAATCCGCGCGATAACACAAAAACCTCGTGTCCATCTTTATGATGCATGCGCATTTCAACTTCAAATGAATTCTTTCTGCCGTCAATATATTCCCGGGCTTTTTCGAGCACTCTATCCTTGTCATCAGGATTAACCAGATTTCCCCAGGTATTGATCGTATTCCCCAGATCCTTTTCTGCATAACCCAGCATATTTTTCCAACGGGGGGAATAATAGACTTCGTCAGTCTCAAGATTCCAATCCCAAAGTCCATCATTAGCTCCGCGCATCGCCAGAGAAAACCGTTCTTCACTTAAATAAAGTTCGGCGGTAAGTTTTTCTGTCATCAGTTTAATATCAGCAAGTCCGGTCTGTAGTCGCTGTACTTCTTCAAGTAGCTGAGATATGGATTGATTGTTATTATTCATGGCGATATTTGTAATACGAAGTAGAATTTACATCACTCAATAAGCGAATCGAAGATTGTGCTGTTGGTTTTCATAGGCTTATCGGAGAGGGAGGGATAACACGATCCGGAGTGAATGAATTCATGTCAGAATTCCTGAAGTTATCGAAGACTAAAAGTATACAGAACATCGGATCGACATAATAGTTTGAATACCCTAAAAGTTAATTTCTTACTGAACTGTAAAGGAGGTGGGTGCGAACCAGGAAAGATAAACGTATACATAAGGTTATGACAAGATCGTCTTGGTTAAATCCGATTTATTCGGACATCAAAGCTTATCTTATTAGATGCAATATAAAATCAATAAGATATAAACGATCTGGATGTACAGCGGTAGCAAAAAAATAGTCAAATATGGAGTTCTTTTCTGAGATTAGTGCACACAGAAACGACAACCTTCGTAGGTTGCAAAGTTGATATATACAGCCGATAAAAAGCCGGAAAATTCTGTCAAGTCAGACGCTATGTGGCCCATTCAAGAGGGAACACCATTCAGAGCGTTGTCGGTTACTTGTCAACGGACATAGTGGGTTGGGAGAAGACGGCAGAAATCTCATCATTACTCAATCCCTTGCGATCTCAAGTAATCCTCATAATTTCCTCTGAAATCATGAATGCCATCCGGTTTCATTTCAAGAATCCGTGTAGCCAGCGAGGAAACGAATTCGCGGTCGTGGGAAATAAAAATCAAGGTGCCGGTAAATTTCTCCAACGCGCTGTTCAGTGATTCGATGGATTCCATATCCAGATGATTGGTCGGTTCATCCATTAGCAGAATATTCGGTTTTCGGAGGATCAGCTTGCCAAAGAGCATGCGGCCCTTTTCTCCGCCGGAAATCACGCGGGTGGATTTTTTGATGTCATCACCGGAAAACAATAATCGGCCTAAAGTGCCGCGTATCGTTTGATCGTCATCATTGCCTTGCCGCCATTGATCCATCCATTCGGTTAATGACAGTTCTTCTTCAAAATCGGCCGCATGATCTTGTGCATAGTAACCGCGATGCGCCTTATCGGGCCATTTGATTTCACCGGAATCCGGCATCAGATCACTCGCCAGACAGCGCAGCAGCGTGGTTTTCCCGATACCGTTGGGGCCGATGATGGCAACTTTCTCGCCGGCTTCGATATCGACGCTAAAATGATCGAATAAAGGTTTATCCAATCCAGGGAAGCCTTTGCCGATTGCCTTGATGGAAACGGCCAGACGGTGCAGCTTGTCCCGGTCATCCACTTCAAAGCGGATAAAAGGATATTGGCGGCTGGAGGGTTTGACGTCTTCCAGTTTGATTTTTTCGATCTGCCGCGCGCGGCTGGTTGCCTGTCGGGCTTTCGACGCGTTGGCGGAGAAACGGCTGACAAACGACTGCAAATCGGCAATCTGCGCTTTCTTTTTGGCATTATTGGCCAGCATGCGCTCGCGCACCTGAGTCGAAGCAGTCATATAGTCATCATAATTGCCGGGGTAAATGCGCAGCTCGCCGTAATCCAGATCGGCCATGTGGGTGCACACGCTGTTCAGAAAATGCCGGTCATGCGAGATGATGATAATGGTGTTTTTGCTGGTATTGATGACATCTTCCAGCCAGCGGATAGTATTGATATCAAGGTTATTGGTCGGCTCATCCAGCAGCAAAATATCCGGATTAGAAAATAACGCCTGTGCCAATAACACGCGCAACTTGAATCCTGGCGCAATCGCACTCATCAATCCTTGATGCTGATCAGAAGGGATACCTACCCCAAGCAATAGTTCCCCGGCGCGCGCATCGGCAGAGTACCCGTCCAGCTCGGCAAACTCGGATTCCAGTTCGGCGGCATGCATATAATCATCTTCCGTAGCATCTGGATTGGCATAAATGGTGTCGCGCTCCTGCTTGATGCGCCACAATTCCGCGTGCCCCATCATCACCGTATCGATTACCAGACACTCTTCAAACGCGAACTGATCCTGCCGCAACATGCCCACCCGTTCGCCGCTGTCGACCGAGACATTACCGGATGTCGGCTCCAGATCCCGGCCCAGAATTTTCATGAACGTCGATTTGCCGCAACCGTTCGCGCCAATCAATCCATAACGGTTACCTCCGCCGAATTTAACGGAAACATTCTCAAACAGCGGCTTGGCGCCGAATTGCATGGTGATATTGGCGGTTGTAATCAAAACGGGTACCTGCGGATGATGGTTGCAAGAAAGGGGCGCATATTCTAAACGTTTTTCAATGGAATTGCTGGGGTATGGTAGATATTAATTCATGAACTAGACGATCCATTGCACGGAATGGTGGCTGGATGAGTATGCTTTACGCGTATGGAATCAATATTTTCTTGCGATGCAACTTGAAGTGGCGACAATCTTTAAGAAATAAGAGAATGGAATAAGTACTGTAACATTAGCAATTATTCTTGACGTAATCTATCACGTTATTTTGAACATCTAATTGTAATAAGACATTAACATTTGGTTATTCTTGTAAGGTTAATATATGGTTGAAGTATGGCATTAAACCGTATATAGTTGTGATCCATTAATCATCCATTCATCAGAGGAGCACATCATGGCTATGAAAAAAATCACCGTAAATCTCCCAGAAGACCAAGTAGAGTTTCTTCAGAAAATTGCGGCAGCAGAGCAAGTGACATTTACTGATGTTCTTCGTAGATCAATCAATTCCGAAAAGTTCTTCGTTGATCAAGAAACAAACGAACGTAAAGTACTCGTAGAAGACGCTGACCATCGTATTCGCGAGGTTATACGTAAATAGCAATAATTACCGGGGGCAAAATGGGCGAAGAAAAAGCTGAAGAAACCCAAGCAGCAGCAGAAGCAGAAAATCTCTCTACTGGAGAGCCTGCCGCGAGCGACGAAGATGCTACGAACAGTAATAGTCTGGATTTCACAGGAGACAGTACGGTTACCGATTAGGCTCCAGCCCCGCAGGTTGGATACAAATACGATCCTAGGCCACATGAAGATGGAGCACGGCGAAGGATTGCCTATCTGCTGATCGGCTTGCTTGGGTTTGTCGTGATTGGAATGCTAATCTTGCTAGGGCTTAGCATTATCTGTGTTGATGACATCAAGGAGTTTGGAGTTATCCTGAATCCAATAATTGCTTTGGTTTCAGCAGCTACTGGTTTTTATTACGGAACTAAATCTAATCCCACGAATGGGAAGTAAACTCAAGATCTAACGTTCCATTCAACTTGGACTGGCGGCGATAAAGCCGCCAGCCGGCTAACCCGCATAAGGCGGAAGCTGAAAGCGTTCCGCCGAATGGAAATGTTCCTCATGTATGATCCTGCTGGATGAGCGTGATGATGGCATTGAAGGATAGGTTGGCACCGGATTTGATTTGACGAATCGCCTTTCTCGGGCTCCACCCTACAAAGCTGCACGCTCCAGCGCCGCTCAACGGACGTTAAACCGCAATTCGGAACACGTTGAAGCCGTGTGGAACCGTGTAACCCCTAAACTCAAAGGAGATATGACATGACAAAAATTGCAAAGAACACGATCTGCCTCTGGTACGACAACGACGCCGAGGGTGCTGCGCGATTTTACGCCGAGACATTTCCCAATTCATCAGTCGGCGCGGTGCATCGTGCACCGGGAGATTATCCGTCGGGCAAAGAAGGGGACGTATTGACTGTCGAATTCACCGTTATGGGCATCCCGTGCCTCGGACTCAATGGCGGCCCTGCGTTCAAGCACAATGAAGCCTTCTCGTTTCAGGTGGCGACTGAAGACCAAAGTGAAACGGATCGCTATTGGAACGCGATCATCAGCAACGGCGGTCAGGAGAGCGATTGCGGCTGGTGTAAGGACAAGTGGGGTATCTCTTGGCAGATTACGCCGATTGCCCTGACGAAAGCATTCACCAGTTCTGACCGCGTAGCCGCCAAACGAGCATTCGATGCGATGATGACGATGAGGAAAATCGATATTGCCGTGATCGAAGTGGCATTTCGCGGTTGAGATGCGAGTGGACTGATAATCCATGTGTCCAAAGATGGCGTGCCGCATGCGGTGGGTCAATAAAGCCATTGACGGCATGAGGGAAACGCTGATTAATCCGATGAACGAGATAAAGCGATAGACATACGGAACGCAGTGGCCAAGACATATCAACCAGATAAGCTAGGGAATGAATACCGCGCAACGAATCGATTCGCTCGTACAACTAATTAATCAGCGTTTCGTTGTGTGTAGGAAGTAATCCCCGCTTTCTTGCACGACGGTCTCGATAACATCGCATCCAAGTACCGCGCTACCTCGCCATAGGGCGAAAAATCGAATCTGCCGCCCAGCGCATAGGACAAAACACCGGCCATATTGATATCCGCAACGGTAAATTTGCCAGTCACCAGGAAATCTTTACCGGCGAGATGGCTGTTTAATACCGCAAGCGGTTTCATCAGTTTCTTTTCTGCTGTCTGAATGATGTTTGGATTTCTAGCTTTTGCATCGAAAACCTTCCGGTGCAGAATAAGATCTACACAGGCAGTTTCCATCTGAGTGACTGCAAACAGGCTCCATTTGTAGATCTGCGCTTCGTCTTCCAGCCGATCTGCCCACAGCTTCCCAGCGCCGTATTTCCTCGACAGATAAAAATTGATCGCCATCGCTTCGGTCAGCACCAGATCGCAATCGACCAGCGTGGGAACCTGTGCCAGCGGATTCAGCTTTAAATACTCGGGCGCGTATTTTTCTTTCTCGAAAGGGTTGATTCGGACATGCTGAAAATCCAAGCCAAGTTCCGCCAGAGTGAACAAAACATATTTCGCGCGTGACCATTCAATGCCATATAAAATCATCATGTTCTCACCTTAAAGCTAACGCTGTAGTCTTATTATTGCATTTTAGCGGATTAGTGTTATGGTAGGCGTTGATTCACAGACTCGATGATCCATCGTACGGGGGACTGCGGCTGGGAGATATTCTCCGCAAGAATAAGGATTATTAATTGAGACCTTTGCACGGTGTCATGAGCGGTACGAGAATAAGGCAAAAATTTGCGAAAAAGCGGAGTTTACACAGGGTAAATGAGCATTTTTCGCAAATTTTTAACACAATTATCGTGCCGCGTAGTAACCGTGCAAAGGTCTCTAGTTATGAATTTGGCCCTATTTTTGTGTTTAATGACAAAGACTCAAGTGAGGACAAATTAATGACGAAAAAGGCAAAAAGCATGTAAAATGAAAAAAGTAACCTTTTTTGCATGAAACATGCAAAAAATATAATTAAATGCATTTTAAATGACGCTTAAGTATGCTAATTGAGTTTAATGTTAGTAATTTTCTTTCTATTCGTGAACAAGCTTCACTCAGTATGGTTGCGGCGAATGGACTTGAGTTGGTGAATAACAATACTTTCTCTGCCGATATATCAGCAGTCCCTTACTTATTGAGAAGTTCTGCTGTTTATGGAGCAAATGCAGCAGGTAAGTCCAATTTTATAAAAGCACTTCGGATAATGCGTCAGTTGGTAATGCAATCATCCACTAAGATTCAGGTGGGCGAAGAATTACCAATAACTCCTTTTTTATTAGATGAGGAAAGCTCTTTCAAGTCTACAGGGTTTGAAGTTACTTTTATTAATCAGGGAGTGCGTTACCAGTATGGTTTTTCAGCAACAGTCGAGCGTATTACTGAAGAATGGTTGCTAGCTTATCCATCTGGAAAAGCACAGCGGTGGATTGAACGGCGTTATGACAAAGAGAGCCGCTCATATCGATGGGGGGGTATGGGCAACTTAACAGGTAAAAAAGAGCTTTGGAAAGAAGCCACACGTTCTAATGCTTTGTTTCTTTCAACTGCAATACAACTAAACAATCAACAGCTTAAACCAATATTCACTTGGTTTGCTGATATGTTGCATGTCGCTAGATTTGGCCGATGGGACCCAGGGTTTTCGATAGAAGCTTGTGAGGAAAACAATACAAAAAAAAGAATTATCTCGTTTCTTAGAGCAGCTGATGTCAATATAGATGATATCGAACTAGAAAAAGAAAAATTTGATTTGCAAAGCTTACCAAATGACATACCAGAGGAAATCAAAATACATTTAGAAAAACAATATAAAGATAAAACTATCGTACATGTTAAAACAGTTCATCGACTAAAGGAAACTCAAAGAAAAGTATTATTTGATTTAGATGTTGAGTCGGACGGCACTCAGAAAATTTTTGCTTTAGCCGGGCCTTGGTTAGATACTCTAGAAAATGGGTATATTCTTATTATTGACGAGTTACATGACAATCTTCATCCTTTAATGGTTAAATTTCTGGTTAGTCTATTTCATAATCCAGAAACAAATCCTAAGAATGCACAATTGATCTTTACTACTCACGATACTTCAATTCTTAATCAAGAAGTATTTCGTCGTGATCAAATCTGGTTTTGTGAGAAAGATACTCATCAGGCTACAACAGTTTATCCATTAACAGACTTTAGTCCTCGGAAAGGTGTTGAGAATTTGGAGCGAGGATATTTATCTGGTCGCTATGGTGCATTACCTTACCTAACAAGCATTAAGGCAAGAATGGAAAATTAAATGAGCGACAAGCTTTTCCATAAGAAACGAGAAAAAAGTAAGAAAGACCTTGAACGCAAAAAAGCGAAAAGATCAAGTTTTGAAAAAGTTTTGATTGTTTGTGAAGGTGCAAAAACAGAGCCCAATTACTTCAGAGAACTGAAAGACTATTATCAACTTAATACAGCAGATGTTGTAGTCGATGGTAATTGCGGATCGGATCCATGGAGTGTTTATCAACATGCTCAAGAGCTTACGAGAAAGGCGAAGGCGGACAACGATCCTTACGACAAAATTTATTGCGTATTTGATAAGGATAAACATTCTACTTATCAAAGAACAATCGTTACAATAGCTGATAAAAAATTTTTCACTGCAATTAACTCGGTGCCTTGTTTTGAATACTGGCTATTATTACACTTTGACTATATGGTTCAACCTTTTAGCGCGACTGGAAATAAAAGTATTTGTGATAAAACTAATGACGAGTTAAAAAAACATCTTCCATATTATCAAAAAGGTACTCCAAAAATTTTTAGAGAATTAATATCTAAGCTGGATATAGCTAAAACTAACGCTGAAAGAGCGCTTCGTGATTCTGAATCTAATCAAACTGACAATCCTTCTACCCGTGTTCATATTTTGGTTAATTACTTACAAAGCTTAAAGAAGTAAAGTGCATCCCATATAAGGCAGAAGCTGAAAGCAAGCCGCCCAAAAAACGCATCGCGTCTTCACCGGTTTGGAGTCCGGCTTAGCTTGTAACTGATCTGATACTCTGCGCTTTCCGCCTCGATGATAATCGACGATTCCCGGCTGTTTTCGCTTTTTTTCAATGCGGGGATCGTGGCGGTGAACGGGCCGTCGTCGTCTTCACCGCTGTCCAGTTCGAATACGGTGATGTTGAGCCGGTCGTTGAACGCGGTGTTTTTAGGGTAATAAGCATTGAGCATGCGCCGCTCGTCGTCGTCGAAGTCTTCGTCGGTGAAGTCGAGGAAGTTGGTCGCCATATCGTCGGCGGTTAGGGTAAGGTGGATTTCGTCCGCGCCGAGCCCGCTTTGATCGTCGATGCTGTAGATTTCCAGATGATTCAGATAGGAAATGCTGTAGCGATAGCCCGCCAGGAATTCAAAGTCCGTTATCTGGCTGCGCTCCAGCAGCATGTAAACATCCTTGATGTCGGCGGCGCGGTCATAGCCGATTAGCGTGAGCGCGTCTTCGTTCGATACTTGCTCAAAAGGCGCTGGCGCGGCGATGCCTTCTAACAGGCTGAGGCGGATTTTCCGGTTGAAATCGTTTTGAATGTAAAACTCTATCCGGTAAGGATTGCCGCTCAGCAATTGCTCGGCCAGCGGCGCGCGGAACCAGCATTCGTCGTTGGCGCCGTTTTTCTGATCCACCGGCAAGCGCGGATCTTTAGGATCGTCGTTCGGCAATAAGCCGATGGCGAGGAAACGGTTCTCGCCGGTGTGCTTGATGAAGGAAAAAGCGATGTTGCCGGTGAATTGATTCTCTCTTTCAGTGGCTTTCAGGCGAATGAACATCGGCTTATGCACATCGACTTGATCGCCCGTTTCGGAAAGCTGGAATTCGTGTCGCAGACCGTTTAACCAATCGATGTCGAGACCCAGTTCGTTCCACTTGACGTGATTGTACGGATCGATTTGGGTCGACATGTTGTTCTCAAAATAAAATGCGGCTTCCAAATTGGGCGAGTAAGTGAAGGTGTAGGTACCCGGTTCGCGGATGTAAATCCACTGGAACACGCCGGGGGAGGGGATTTTTAGGTCATTGGCGATATTGACTTTGACCAGTGAATTCGGTGCCTGAAAATGCGCAAAGTTGCCTTGCAGTTTGGCTTGATTCGGCGTGTTGTACGGAAACTGCCAATGCACTTGTGCCAGAATGCCACGGTGGTCGCTTTGGATTTTTTCAAACACCATATCCAGCGCGGAGAAATTTGACGGCAGAATCCGCATGTGCTGCGCGACTAGGCGACGCGGCGTTTCGCCGACGGCATCGGTGCGTTGCTTCGGAAAGCAGATGTAATCCAGTCGCTCTTTCAATCCCGCCGGTAAATGCTCGCCTTCTTTCAGATTGGTGTTGGTCAGACCAGGGTCGGCTTCCATGAAAGCGCCCGGAGGCGTCATGAACGTGCGCCAGCCGTCGATCAGTTGCTCGGTAAAAATCAGATGGTTTTGTCGGGCGGTAATGCCTAGCGAGGAAATATTGTACGGGCCGCCGTTGTTGATAAACACATTAGTCCATTCGCCGTGGCCATCGGTGGAGTAGGGCGGCGTATCGCCGCGGATATTCAAATCGCCGAGCACGATGACTTTATCCCAATTGGTGTTGTTTTCCGGCGTACCGAGGAGATCGATCAACGCGCCTTCGATGACTTTCAATTGCCGCAGGCGGATGGTGTGGTGTTCGCCGACTTCGTCGTAAAACGCTTGTAAGTGCGTCAAGGCTATAGTTACGGCTTCAAAGTGCAAGCCGGTGCTGATTTGAACGATGGCCGCGCCTTTTTCCGCCCAGCCGTCATCCCCGGCGCTCATTGGGTAAGAAAAAAGGCTATTGTAGGGATAATACCGGCTGAGATTACCGGAAAAGTTTTTCTCCGACGGTGGCAACGCGAAGAACCCGAATTTGCTGAATATCGCCAGCCCGCCATCGTTCAGATCACCGCTGCCGCCATCGAACGACACAATGTTATGGGGATATAGATGCTTCAACCCATCTCTCAGGATTTCTTTCGCATCTTCATTGTCCGCTTCGTTGAACACCACCACATCGGGATGCTCGTCAAAAGCAAAATTAGCCGGATCAAGCGCTTTGACTACCGCCTTCGCACGCCATTCGGCATCGCTGTGAGGACCTGCGGGCCAGGCTTGCGCCTGGATGTTCATGGTGAGGATTCTGATGTTTCTCATGATGGGACTCCCTCAGTTGGATAATTGATAGCGTATCGCAACGATCGTCGAATCACAAATAATGAAAAATTCCTATCAGCGATGCGCCTCCTGTTGCATAAATGAGCGGACTGTCCCAGGTGTGCGGAGAAAAAGCCTCGGCTAAGGTAATCAGGGTCGGCATGAGCAGCAGTGCGACGATAAGCTGGGTAGCGCTGAAATAGGGGTGAAATGCCAGTATGGCAATAACCGTCGTTAGCCATACGCATGCGCTGCCGACATAGCTTCGCACGTACTTCTGTTGGGTAAAAAGTGCATAAGTCGTATATTTTCTTGTGCCGAATTTTATCCCGACGGGTTCCGCCAAACCGTCACCGATGCCATTGGCAACGATGATGATCATCACGAGCGGCAGCATTTCACGGCTTTCGAAATAAGCCAGCAACGGGATGAGTACCAAGTAACTGGCGATAAACTGCGTGTATAGCCAGGTCAAGGTGAATGGCCTGTCTTCCGGCCTGTCAAACGAACAGAACATCACGGACAGTACCCTGAATTTATTGCGTAAGGGCGCTATAAAAAACGTCAGAAAAATAAATGCGCAGATAATATCGATGAAAAATGTTGTTGCGTTGTATGGATATTGAATGACGGATGACAGCAAAGTCGGCAGAAAGAAAAATGCAAAGTGATTGATTTTGCGCGTGTAGTTAACTCTGAAATTTTGATGAATAACGAGCAGTCCGCAAACATAATGAATAAGAAAAAGTAATGCGTAGAAAATGGCGTGATGCAACCAGTATTCGAAGGGGATGAGCATGTGCGGATCGGCTATAGCTGTATTTGTGTCTGCTTAATACGATTGCATCGTTACCTGGTTTATTGGCGTTTGACGGGGTTCAGTCCGATCGCGGCGATGATCATCCCAAGCAGTGCCAACCCCGCCACTATAGGAAAGGTGCCTAAATAGCTACCGGTAATATCTTTGATATTGCCGGATATCAGGGTGCCTAGAATCGCACCGGCGCCATAGGCCGTATACACGATCCCGTAATTCTGCGCATAGTGCTGCTTTCCAAAAAAGATTCCGGTTGAAGTGGGCGCCAGAGCAAGCCATCCACCCAGGCACATCCATAATAGGCAGAACGCGACTACATATAGCATCGCGTTTTCTTGTCCGAAAAAGAACATCAACAGGGATGCTGCAACAATCAGGGTAAATGAGAGCATCGCGGTATGTTTGGGCCCCAGCTTGTCGGTAATGGCGCCAAATATGGGTCGCCCCAAGCCATTAAATACCGCAAAAAGTGAAACAGCCAGCGCTGCCGTGGTTGCATCCAGTCGAGCTACTTCCGTGCCCACCGGGGATGCGATACCGATCGCCATTAATCCCGCCAGGCAACCGATGGTGTAGGTAGCCCATAGCGCATAGAAACTGGGAGTATTAAGCATTTCTTGCCGGGTGAGGCTTAATGCGGGCCGTACGGCAGTAGCGGTTGTTTCTGATCCTGCAGGCATCCATTCGGCGGGTGGAAAACTCAATAACTGTGCCAGAAGCGTAATAATTACGCCAAATGCTATCCCTGAATAAAGGAATGTGTTCATGATGCCTATATCCGGATTGCCGATCAGCGCTTTCATCAGTGGCGCTGTAATCAACGCCGAAATCCCAAACCCCATCACCGTTAAGCCGATCGCTAACCCGCTTTTCTGCGGAAACCATTTTGCCACCACCACAATCGGGCAGCCGTAAACGATACCGACACCGGTACCACCGATGACTCCATATAAAAGAGTCAGGATAAAGATATCCGGTGAGAAGCTTGCAGTGATCCATCCCAACCCCACCAGCATGCCGCCCAGCATGGTAGTCTTTCTTGGTCCCCATTGTGCGATTAAATTGCCTGCCAGGGGCATCACGATTGCAAATACTGCCAGAAAAACCATAAACGGATAGCCGCTTTGGCTGGATGTAATATCCCATAAGCCTTCTAACGGTTTTCTGAAAACGCTGAATGCATAAATGGAACCTAAGCAAACATTGATCAATAATCCGACCAGAACGAGCAGCCATCTGCCTTTTTCTGCGGCCATGCCCAGTATTATCAATGGTTGTTCCGCGGTTTTGTTGCTATTCATCAGACTGGTCTTGAAGTTATTCGATTTATTTAATGCGCAGACCCACGGGATCAACGCAGATACGCGATTAACCAAGGAAGGGGATGAAGACAAAACTGCGCTTGGCGGGTTATGAGCTATATTTTAAATGTGCGATGCTCCGTGGTTTGACCACGGGGGCATTTATTTGATGACATAGTCGCAAACTTGCCACGATTCATCTGCTGCTTTGATCAGCGTGACTGTCTCCAGAATCAGGCCCTTTCCGGTGAAAGTGGTGTAGAACTGCAAAACCACGTAATCTCCATCAGGAAATCCGGATAATGATTTTGTTGCACCCGCTGTGGCGATAAATCGGGTGTTTATGGCGCCACGCGAGGATCTGAGCGTAGTCAATGATTTGATCCAGACGGCTTCCGGTACTTTGGCTCTTAAGAGTGGGGATGAATTTTCCCAGCTTTCTTGATATTGTCCACGATCAACAAATTCCAGCCATGAGCGCGCACTGCTTTCAACCTTTTGAAGAATATCGCTATCATCGGCATGCACAGCATGAGTAAATAGAAACAGCAGTAATATCGCGAATAATCGTTTTGTCATGAAAAAATCCCTAAAATTTTTGTACGTAGTCATTATTTCATTGGGTTAAGCTCGGTTATGCATGGGGAAAAATATTTCCAACCAGCCAGATGGAAGAAATTCCCAGCAAAATAAGAATAACTTGTTGAACGGTCGCGTGAATCTCAGGACGTTTATGCAGGCTGGGAATTAAATCCGACATCGCTACATAAATCATGCTGGCGGAAGCAATGCCTAACAAGGGCAGGATTAAAAAGTCCATCTCATTCAACATGAAATACGCCAGCACGCCTCCTACCAGCGTAGCAAAACTGGACACTATATTCAGCAGAAAGGCCATGCGGCGCGTATAACCGGAATTCAATAGAATGATAAAATCTCCGGCTTCCTGCGGTATCTCGTGCGCAATAATCGCAATCGACGTCACAATGCCGAGTTGCACATCTACCATGAATGAGGCTGCAATCAGAATGCCATCGACAAAATTATGGAAGGTATCTCCTACGATTACCATGATTCCACTGCGTCCATGATCATGCTCATGATGTTTGTCCGGGGTGAGTGCAAGGCCATGCAGCGGATCATGGGCTTCACAATCTTCCAAATGGCAATGGCGCCATAACACCAGCTTCTCCAGAATAAAAAAAACTAAGATGCCGGATAATACGAAGATAGTGACTTGTGTCGGATTATCTGCATGTTCAAGTGCTTCTGGCAGGGTATTTAAAAAAGCGACGCCCAATAATGCGCCAATAGCATAGGATATCAGTACTGAAAGCCATGAGATCCTGGCGTTGAGCGCCAATATGGCAGCAATTATCAAACTTAATACACCGCCCAGCAAGCTGACAGCAATAATCCAGGTAAGCGTTGACATAACACGAATTAAAAAAGAAAGGCGGGATTATACGCTGTTGCAATGCAATAAATCACAACATAAAGGACGAGAGTTTACTCAAGCCAGATTAGTGCAGCCATGCGCCCGGTTTCGCTGTCCCGTCGATACGAAAAAAACCGCCCGGGATCACTGAAAGTACAGATCCCTCCGCCATAAATCCTGGTAATGCCGCTGTTTGCCAGACGTTGTCGCGCCAATAGAAAAATATCCGCGAGCCATTTTCTTTCACGTCGATCATTCTTGACTACAAATGCCTGTTCCGCCCGTTTGTCATGATGGACAAAGGTTTCGTACACATCGGAGCCGACTTCAAAGTGATCCGGGCCAATTGCTGGCCCTAGCCATGCTATCAGCTGACCATGATCCATTTGCATGGCTTTAATGGATTTCTCAATAATTCCTCCGGCCAGACCGCGCCAACCCGCATGTATGATGCCGACAGTAGTGCCTGCGGTATCGCATATCAATACTGACAAACAGTCGGCTACCATCACCGCGCAAACTGTTTTTCGTTTATGGCTGAAAGCTGCGTCTCCCTCCGGAATTTCCGTTGTCGCATGATCTATCGCGATCGGACTGGTACCGTGCACCTGTTTCAACCACCTGGGCTCGGCGGGTAAGTAATGGCGTAATAAAGCCCGATTTTGTGTTACATCGGCCAAATTATCATTGACGTGCGTTCCCAGGTTCAGCGAAGTATAAACGCCCTTTGCGCCACGGCTCACACCGCCTTTTCGTGTTGTAAACAGCGCTTTTACATTGCCGGGCGCAGGCCAATCAGGAATGATCCAGTCATGCATAGTTATCGAACGTTAGATGTTATCCGGAAAAGTATCGAAAAATATAATTTATAAATCTTACAGCGATTTAATTGTAATCATTAGAATGCTTGTGTGCGCAACGAATTAAACCTAAAAATAGATATTTCTGAGTTAAAATATTGCCAATGAGGCCCAATCTATTCCAATGCATGTTGCATTGATCATTCAATCCCATTAATAACCCCGATAGTTGATAATAACAAGTCCGATATAGGTGTAACAATGAATGCTATAAAAGAATCAATTAGTACCACGTGCAAATTTTTCACAGGCGCAATCATCCTTATTTTTTTAGTGACATCCCTTGCACAAGCTGCGACCGAGGATGAAAACGAATTTCTTAAAGCCGCATTTTCCGGAAATATGGAAGCTATTAAGCAGTTATTGGAAAAAGGCGTCAATGTCAATTACCAAAACGAAATGGGATTTACCGCACTGATTGTCGCTTCCCAGTTTGGACATACCGATATTGTCGATGCGTTGCTGGAAAAGAATGCTGATGTCACTATTAAAAATGCGGGTGGTGTCACTGCATTAACCGTTGCTGCAAAAAATGGCTATGCCGACATCGTTAATAGGTTGCTAGCCAAAGGCGCGGATATCAATGCTCAAACCACCGACGGTATCACGCCGCTGATGCTGGCAATACAAAAAGGTCATGAAGCGATTGTCGATACACTGATTGAGAAAGGTGCGGATGTGCAGCTGCAAACCCAGGAAAAACTTAACGCCTTGATCATTGCTGCCATGGAAGGCAAAAGCGCCATTGTCGATAAGCTTCTGGCCAAAGGTGCGGAAATTGATACGCAGGCATCTGACAATACCACCGCGCTATACATGGCCGCTAGAAATGGACATACGGCGATCGTCGAAACCTTGTTAGCGAAAAACGCTCCGGTTGATCTGGTAGCCATCAACAATACCACACCGTTGTATGTTTCTGCACAGAATGGTCATCTTGATATTGTCAATGCTCTGTTGGAAAAGGGCGCCAAAGTTGACGTAAAGGATGAAAATGATGCAACGCCTTTGATCTTGGCGTCATTAATGGGTCATGCTGAGGTAGTAAAGACACTCATCAAACATGGCGCTGTGGTGCGTCATCAAGCCAATAATGGATTTACCCCGTTGATTCTGGCCGCACAAAACGGACATGTGCCGGTTGTGGAAATTTTGTTGGATAGCGGCGCTGATATTAATCAGCAAAATGACGATGGCATAACGGCATTGATGTGGGCGGGCTTGCATGATCATGCAGAGGCGGTAAAAGTGTTGCTGAGCAGAGGGGCTGACGCAAAAATCAAAAGCAAAACCGGAAAAACTGCGGCTGAAATTGCTAAAGACCCGGCCATTATCGAGTTATTGCAAGCCGCTCAATAATCACGTGATGCTATTCATAACCACGATGCGCGAACATGAATTTGCTACCTGAAAAATGCAAGGTATTTGCGCATCGCGGTGCAAATCGGGAAGCGATGGAAAATACCCGCAGTGCTTTCGACAAAGCACTGCGATATGCTATTGACGGCATTGAAACCGATGTGCAGCTGAGTCGCGATGAAGTCGCGGTGCTGTGGCATGATCGTTTTCTTAATAAAATCGGACTGAACGATAAGAACATCGATGATTTCGATTATCAGCAACTACAAACGCTGATTAATCCAGGTTCTGAGAATGAAGGCATTATGACTCTGCGGGATTTTCTGGTGACTTACCGCCAATGTTGTCATTTATTGATTGAAGTTAAGAATCGTGAGTGGGAACCATCCGCCCGTCATCAAACAAAAATGCGCCAAACGCTGGATTTGATCGGCAACGGTCCTGATCAAAATATACTGGTTTCTTCCTTCAATCTCGCGAGTTTGGAGTATGCTCATTGCTACCGGGCGGAGGTTCCATTGATTTATAACTTTGAAACTGGCCAAACCATTACCGATGCACGCCGGTTACTCACTACCCATGCTTTTTTGTATGGTTTTTGTCTGCCGATTTCAAGCACCGATCAAGCCATCGTCAATTTATTGCATGATCATCGCAAATGTGTCGGCGTATATACCTGCAACAGCAATGTCGAGATTAATAAGGCCTTGCAGCTGGGCGTTGATATTCTGATCAGCGATTTACCTAATAAAGCGCTGACACTGCGCGATCAATGAAGCGGGATTTTGCAGCATTATCCGCTCAGTCTTTTGATCTTTTGATTTGCGGTGGCGGTATCTATGGCGCTTGGACAGCCTATGATGCGGCGCTTCGCGGCCTGAAAGTGGCTATCGTCGAACAAAACGATTGGGCTAGCGCAACGTCTTCCGCATCGACCAAATTGATTCATGGTGGTTTGCGTTACCTGGAAACATACGATTTCAAACTGGTCAGTAAATCCCTTAAGGAACGTACCATGCTGCTGCACGCCGCACCCCATCGTGTATGGTCATTGCACTTCGGTGTGCCGGTTTACGCGCAGCAGCGTCTCAACCGATTGCAACTAAAACTAGGCTTGTCGTTGTATGATTATCTGGCGGGTGACGCCAATACATCCATGCATCATCGCTATTATGATGCGCAGCAATTCAGTGCACATTTTCCCATGATTAGAGAAGATACTCTGAAAGGGGGATTCACTTACGCTGATGCACAAACGGATGACGCACGATTGACCCTGGAATTGATTGCGGGTGCACAGACGGCCGGTGCTTGTTGCGTAAATTATTGCCGGCTGGTTCAGGTGTTGGACGTAGATGGAAAAGCCAATGGTGCATTCGTTCAAGATCAACTTACCCAAAACAAACAAAGAATTGATGCTAAACAAATTGTTTTTACGACGGGTCAGTGGCTGACTAAAGAGACGCCAAGCAATGCATGGTGCCGTCTTGCCAAGGGCGTTCATCTGGTCATGCCCGCTTTGTTGAGTGCTGAAGCTTTGTTACTGACCGCCGCATCAGATGGCCGTGTATTTTTTATGATTCCTTGGTACGGCTTAACACTCCTTGGAACCACCGATACCGATTTCAAGGGCAATGTGGAGCAGGTTATAGTTGAAGACAGCGATATCGATTATCTGCTTGCTGCTGCCAATAGTTATTTGAAAACGCCATGGGCACGCAGTGATATCATTGGCAGCTTTGCCGGCTTGCGGGTTTTTAAGCAAAATGAATCGACAACCGCTTCCAGTTCACCTTCAGTAATCAGCCGTGATTGGGAATTGAAATCTGCGCCTAATGGCGTACATTATGCGATTGGTGGAAAAATCACTTCGTCACGCCAGGATGCTGCACGTATCGTTGATGCTGTTTGCGCACAACTGGGTATTTCACCACCTTGCGCTACTCAGGATCGTCCGTTTCCCTGGGCGCCGCAGGAAGATTTCATGGCCTGGTGCGCCCGTATATCTGAACAGGCGACGCAACTGGGTATTGATGCGGAAAGTGCGCGATGGCTATTGCGTCGCCACGGGGTACGTGTCGTAGAAATTTTCCAGCGGATCGAAATGATGCCTGAGTTGGCACAACGCATTATTCCAGCGTTACCCTTTCTTCGTGCCGACCTGATGTATTGTGCCGAAACCGAGATGGTTATGCACCTGGATGATCTGCTGCACCGCCGTTTACCATTGCTTATTGTGACAAAGCTAACCGAAGAGCAATTGCTGCAAATTGCGCGGTGGGTAGCAGGTGGCTTGAATTGGAACGGTACGCGGATGGCGCAGGAAATTACACGTTGCAAGAATTATCGGAGCATGCAGTGATAGTGGCGCTCGCGCTCGATTTGGGTACGACATCCATCAAAGCAGCTTTGATGGATCATCACGGAATACTCCGGCACATTGTCACCCACCCGGCACCTGCTATCGACAGCTGCGATGGGCGATACGAAAGCAATGCATCGCAGTATGCTGCCGTTGCTGAACAGGTTCTGACTGAATGTCTTGTACAAACCCAGATTAAGAACAATCCACCGCTGGGATTGTGCAGTCAACGTTCGTCTTTTTTACTCTGGGATAGAATCACCGGTAAACCGGTAACACCATTAATTTCCTGGCAAGATGACCGTGGCGCAAGTTGTTGCGACCGTCTGCAGATGTTCTCAAATACCATTCACAAACTTACCGGCTTACGGCTAACGCCTTATTATCTGGGGCCTAAGTTGAGTGTGCTGTTGCAGGAAAATCCGGCATGGCGGGAGAAACTTATTCAAGGTGAATGGCTGGTGGGTACATTGGATACGTTTTTGATTTGGCGCTGGACCGGTAAGCAGCACTTTATCACCGATGCATCAATGGCCGCGCGCACGCTGCTGATGGATATTCATCAGCAGCAGTGGGCAGATGTTTTATGTGACTTTTTCGATGTTCCTCGTTCGATTTTGCCGCAAATCAGGCCTTCAACCGGATTGGATCTCACTTTAGACAATGGATTAATCTTACAAGCTAGCGTCGGCGATCAATCGGCGGCGTTGATTGCCAGTTTGGCAAATAATCAGAGCGAAGCTTTGGTTAATCTGGGGACGGGTGGTTTTGTGATTCGTTCGACTGCCAAGAGAGAAGTAGCGTTTAATGGATATTTACATACATTGGTTTATCAAAACAGAAGCCGGCAAGTACAATTTGCTATCGAAGGGACGCTTAATTCCATTGCCTCAGCGCTTGCGCCTTACCCGGTCAATGAATGTTGCATCGAAGATCTGGCGTGCAGCGATATTTTCTGCTTGGCAGAACCTAGTGGCTTGGGTGCGCCTTATTTTCGCAACGATTGGGGCATTCATTTTTCTCAGCCGGTCACCGGGTTCACCCCACGACAAGTTGCTTTACTGTTGCTCGAAGCGATTATTTTCCGGGTTGCGCGTATCCTGGAAGAGTTTCACCAGTATGCGCCGTTAACTCAGGTTTATTTATCCGGCGGTTTATCCGAGTTACCCTGCTTGCAATACGGCATTGCACAATGTGTTATTTTTCCGGTTTATCACTTGCAGCAGAAGGAAGCCAGTCTGCAAGGTACCGCTGCATTGGTCTGTGGAGTTAAAGCAATTTATCATCGGGAGGTGCAAAAAATAGAAAATAAGCAAACAGGCATCGCGCTCATGAAAAAGTATCGGCGTTGGAAAGAATGGCTGGATGCTTTATTAAGCACCCCGCACGGTTAATTTTAAAAAGTCTACCCGAATGAATCATCAATCCTGTAAAATCCGCCTCGCGAGCGGCACTTTTGTGCATGATCAGATTATTTATAACTTGTTGTTTCCATTTATAGAAACATAACATCAATCACATGGCATTCATGTGATTGATGTTATGTTATTGTTTAACCTTTCAAAAGGAAGCCTTATGACAACCAATATACCTGGGTATACCTATGGCAGCGCTTCGCTGCAAAAATCTCCCGTATCCATGGATGATTTTGCCAAACTTAAACAAGCCAGCCTGTTTGGCGACGATGATGTACGTTACCTAAAAATGTCGCACGATGTACTGAAAGATCAAGTTGAACAAATCCTGGATGTATGGTACGGCTTTGTCGGTTCAACCCCTTTTCTATTGCACTATTTCACTAATGCAGCTGATGGTCAACCTAACATGGATTACCTGGGGGGTGTGCGTAAACGTTTTGGACAATGGATTCTTGATACTGCCAACGCCGAGTACAATCAGGACTGGCTCAATTATCAATATGAAATCGGATTGCGTCATCACAGCTCAAAGAAAAATACTACCGATAATGTAAAATCCGCACCTATCATTCATATCCATTATATCTTTGCGTTGTTGATCCCGATCACCACTACACTGCGTCCGTTTTTGGAAAAAGACGGCCATTCCCGTGACGACGTGGATCGCATGCAAGACGCATGGCGCAAATCGGTGCTGATGCAAGTGATTCTGTGGTCACAACCTTATATTAAGTCAGGCGAGTTCTAAGTTTGTAAGGGAGAGCGCAAGTGCTGTTCTCCCTCTCCCTATCAGTATTACTCTCGTTTATTGCTTAAAAATAATTTTTTTGGTACATGCGCTTATCCGTCATCGTTCCCGCCTTTAACGAAGAACAACTGATTTTGGATTGTTTGAATTCCATCCAGGAATCTGTCAGCGCAAACTCAAAACCCGGTTTCACTTATGAGATTATCGTTGTCGACAACAATTCAACCGATAAAACTGCGCAACTTGCTACACAAGCTGGAGCGACAGTAGTATTTGAGCCGATCAATCAAATCGGGCGTGCGCGTAATGCCGGCGCGGCTGTCGCCACAGGGGAGTGGTTGCTGTTTGTCGATGCTGACAGCTTATTGAACTCTGGTATGGTTGCCGATATCCTGCAAATGATCGAAAGCGGAAAATATGTCGGTTGTGGTAGTGTAATGCACATGCCTAATTTACCGTGGTGGGGGAATGTTGCGATGTGGCTTTGGACGGTGCTATCAATCACCTTCCGTTGGGCATCCGGCGCACTGGTCGTATGTCGCGCTGATGCGTTCCGCGATGTCGGCGGATTTAACCAGGAATTATTCGCCGCTGATGAAATCGATTTAAGTCAATTGTTGAAAAAATGGGGACTCAAACACAGTCTGAAATTCACCATTCTGACTCATCATCCGCTGGTCACGTCACCCCGTAAAGTGCAACTGTACACCGGGTGGGAAATTGCCATGCAATTCTTTAGCGTATTATTCAGTCCTCGCAAGGCCCTGCAAAACAAGAAGAAACTTCCGATTTGGTATGATGGGAGGCGTTGATCTCAGACTAAAAAAGCAGTGTAGACACTGCATAATTAATGTTCAACTACTGCCCGCATCCACTCTCAGTTCGTAAAATAAGGAAAAGCTATTTCATACTATTTTGTCGGGATGTGACAAAAAATGTCATATTTTTTGATCAAAAATAGGAGAAATAGCATTCCATGTAAATAATATTCTGGTACTGCATAAAGCTTTTACTCTTTTAATTTTCCTTTTATAGCAATATTTGTACGGCATTCATAGCTCTTAAGAGTGTAATGCGCATCGTAAAAATTAAATTGTGGCACAGTTTGTGCTTAGTTAGTTCTGTAACTTGAAAAGGCAAACTTTGCGAAAGCAGAGGGCGCAAAGTCACTGATCTAAAGGGAAAGCTCCCAATGACAGCAGGACTGCCAGGTAACGCCACCTGTTTCACTCACGTACTTACTTAGATAAGTCACGGGTAATAAAACTTCAGAGCGTATCCATGCAGTTCCTTTCTTGAAACTCTAAGGAGGAATTACTTATGAAAATCAATAATCAATTACTGATTATTAATTCGAAAACACTAACTATCAGCACGAACATTAGACAAGCACATATCTTAGTAATCGCACTATTATTTTTTGTCAGTATGATTTTAGTACCCTTGAACGTGGTAGCGGCAACAACGGATCCTACAGCTGTCAAATGGCACCCAGGGCACTACTACATAATAAAGGGCTCCAGCAAAAATAATGCAACCTACTTGTCGCAAGTATATAGTGAGCTTGACGCAACACCAGCATTGAATGGAATGATGATTCGTTACTTCTGGAATGATCTGGAAAAAGCAAAAGGTGTGTATGATTTTTCATCCATCGATAAACGCCTTGCTGAGTTGACTGCTAAAGGAAAGCGCCTTGTTATTCAGGTGCAAACAAAATCCTTCAATAAAAGACAAGTTGTGCCAACTTACATGAAGACAGCTGAATATGAAGGCGGGGAATTTTACACTACTGATTATGGCAGTACGGAAATAAGAGGGCGTAATATCAAATTGTGGAATCTCCAAGTACGTAGCCGCTTAATTGCTTTATTCAATGCAATGGGAAAACGTTACAACTTACATCCCAACTTTGAGGGTATCGGCATGATCGAAACTGCCTTTGGAGAGCCTATTGAACCGATTACAAATGCGCAAGTTAATGGTTTTTATAATAATAAGCTCGTTGTGCAGCAGAAAATGCGTCAGTTTTTCCCTAATACGATGACAATTCAGGAAGTGAATTATCCGCGCCCAATTCTCGCATCATTCGTGAGTAGCCTCAAAGATATCGGAACTGCATTGAGTAGTCCGGACCTTTTTATCCAAGAAAAGGGCTTGAATTTTGAAGGAACAAAATATGATCCGCATAAGGGTGTTTATAATTACTATGAGGAATTTTCCGGTCTGATACCTATGGTTCCAACGGTTATGCCAAAGAATTATAAAAATACCAAAGGTGATGGAAGCGGATATGTGCCAACTGTTTCTCAGCTCCTGGCTTTTGCGCGAGATGAGTTAAAGGCTAACTACATCTTTTGGACACGGGAAGCGCACTACCTTCAGGTATTGGAAGTATTGAATCAAAGTGCGCAGAAGACGACTGATGGTGCGGGCGGATTGAATCCTGTTTGCCCAGCTTCTTATTCATCTTGTGTGAAATAGCGATGATATTCCCGCTAAACTGACGGGATGAAGCCTTGTATTTTTATTGTGTTAGAGCGTTACAGGGTAGATAGAAAGTAATAACTGAAGTTACTAAATTTCTTGTATATGGATAATGTAAAGAGTTTCTCAAATAGGGAGATCTATCTACAGCTGTAACAATAACAATTCAGCATTGAAAGATGAAAAAGGCAAACCCTGCGAAAGCAGGGGACGCAAAGTCACTGATCTAAAGGGTAAATACCCCAGGATGGCAGGGCCGCCAGATACCGCATCTCGTTTTAATCACGTATGTGAATAAACGAATCGAGCCATACAACTTCGAAGCGTATCCACGCAGTTCCTGCCTTTTAATTAAACTAAAAGGAGGAATCAAATGAACATAATCCCACGGTAGCGATAACTACACCCAAAGTCGCACTATGAAAAAGGCAAACTCTGCGAAAGCGGGGGACGCAAAGTCACTGATCTAAAGGGCGAAAGCCCCACGATGGCAGGACTGCCAGATACCGCAATTCGTTTTGCTCATGAATGAGTATGAACGAGTCTCGAGTAATAAAACTTCGGAGCGTATCCTGCAGTTCCTACCTTAACTTTAAGGAGGAATTACTTATGAAAACCAATGATCAATTATTGGTTATCAATTCGATAACACCAAACACTAGCACAAGAGTTAAAACGGCGCATATTCTAGCCGCTTCATTACTGCTTATTATCAGTATGGTTTTAGCTCCGTTGAATGTATTAGCTGCAACAACTGATCCTACCGCCGTCAAATGGCATCCAGGTCATTATTATACAATCATGAGTTGGGGCAATAACAATTCTACCTATCTATCCCAGGTATATAGTGAGATCAAAGCAACCCCAGCGTTACGCGGAATACAAATGCGTTATCTATGGGCGGAACTTGAGAAATCAAAAGGAGTGTATGATTTTTCATCCATTGATAAGCGCCTCGCTGAACTGACTGCCAGAGATAAACGTCTGGTTATTCAAGTACAAACGAAATCATTTGATCCGAATTGGAAACTCGTGCCTGATTATCTGAAAGGAGCTGCATATGAAGGTGGGCAATTTCCTTTTTCGGATTATGGCTCCACCACTATTAGAGGATATAACATTAAGTTGTGGCATCCTCAAGTGCGTGATCGTTTGATTGCCTTATTTAAGGCATTGGGAGAGCGTTATAATTCGCATCCTTACTTTGAAGGTATCGGTATGATAGAAAGCGCTATGGGTCAGCCTCTTGAGCCCGTATCAAGCGTACAAGCCGATGAGTTTTATGTGAACATGATTCAAGTGAATCAAAAAATGCGCTTGTTCTTTCCCAATACGATGACGATTCAGGAAGTCAATTATCCACGCCCAGTTCTCAATTCATTAGTAACCCAACTCAGGGATATGGGAGCAACGCTAAGTAGTCCGGATACTTTTCAGGATGAAAATGGGTTGAGTTTTAAAGCTACACAATACGACCCCAATCAAGGAGTTTATAATTACTATTCGGATTTTTCTGGCATGATGGCTATGGCACCAACGGTTATGCGGAAAAATTATGAGAATACGAGAAATGATGGAACAGGCTATGTGCCTACTGTTTCTGAAATTCTGGTTTTTGCCCGAGATACCTTGCATGCAAACTACATTTTTTGGTCACGGGTTCCAGAATATAAAGATCAGGTGCTGGAGGTATTAAATTGGAGTGAGCAAAGTAATGATCCCGCCGGTGGATTAAGCTCCGTTTGCCCTACAGCTTATTCATCGTGCGCTAATTAATAGTTTTTCTGATAAGTTCACGAGTTCGCCTATACTATAAAAGCATAGGCGAACTTCCTTCTAGTACTTCTGCACTTTTCCTGAAGATTTATCAGTTTGAACCAAACTAGGTGCGTAATTTCCTTTTGGTAGGGTCCAATATCATTACCTATACTTTTTTAATTTTAAGATTGATGAGATAAAAATATATGAATAGAGGAATTTGCTTACTTACTATCATTTACCTGACCGTGTCGGTAGTCGTCGATGTTCGTTTCTAGGATGCTGTAGCAATTGACAAGCACGACGGAAGTTCAGCAGTGTTTTTTGTGCATAGCCTAAAACTGTATCGGAAGAATAATCATTTGTCAGGTTATCTGTGCTAATCCCTGTTGGAAGCCCGGTTAACAACGCCAGCCCCTCGATAACGTGCTGCATCGTATAAATTGCAAATGAACCCTGCTTTACCGCCGCAATAACTGAGTGATCCAACATTAAATGCGACCGGTTCTGATAAGGAATCAATACGCCTTGTTCACCGGTTAAACCTATTTTCTCGCAAAGTCTGAAATAACCCTCAATCTTGTCATTAATGCCTCCTACCGGCAAGATTTCACCGTATTGATTCAAAGCACCTGTTACTGCAATACTTTGTTTTAACGGCACCCCTGACAGCGACGACAACAGTGCGTAGAATTCCGCACAAGACGCAGAATCTCCTTCGATGTGGGTATACTCCTGCTCAAATACAATCGATGCACTAAGTGAGATTGGCGCAATATGGGCAAACAATCCAGTCAGATAGTTCTGCAATATCAACATGCCCTTATCATGAATCGGACCAGACATATCCACTTCCCGGGCAATATTGACTACCCCATCTTCTCCCGCGAATGCGCGCGCAGTAATACGCACAGGAGTGCCAAAACTGTGATCGCCCAAATCAATCTGCGTCAGTGCATTAAGTTGACCTACCTCCATTCCATGCGTTGCAATAGCGATTTCACCCTCAAGAATAGTTTCTTGCAAACGCAGGTCGGGATAGTTATGGCGTATTAAACGTGCTTGTAGCGCTGCTAAAATATCTGCCACTTCCACCCTGTGACCGTCACGTGAATTGCAAAATGCGGCACTTTCCAGCAACAGCATTTCAGTACTGGCGAAGATAGCGCTCTGCCGCTTTTGATCCTCAACCTCCCGGTGCGATTCTTCCAGCAAGCGCGCCACCGCAGCCGCTGTGAAATGCGGCAGTTGTGCCGCAGTGCAGATATTGGCCACGAGTACCGCTGATGCTTGATAAGTTTCAGCGCTGGCGATAAAGCTTGCAGCGAAATCAACTTTAATCCGGAAATGCCGCATGAATTCTGGATCGATTTCCTGCAAATCGTAGTATGCGCTTTGCGATCCGATTAAAATAATTTTGACATTTACTTCGACGGCTTCAGGTTCCAGAGACAGAAGTGCACTGGAAGTCAATAATGAACCGGTCTCTTCGATTTGCAACCGCTTGCTGCGCAAAAATCGCCGCAGTTTTATCCATAAACAATCATCGGTTAATAGATCATCCAGGTGCAGCATAAGAAACCCGCCATGCGCTTTTAGCAAGCTACCGGCGCGAATACGCATAAGATCGGTCCTCAGTTTGCTATTTTCGAATTGATAATCAATGCTACCGAACAAGGAGGATATGGAGGGATTGTCCTCGATAAAAACAGGTGCTCCTTGTACACCCGCGTTGTCCACCACCAGATTGATCTGATAACGAGAGAAAATTCGATTTAATTCCATCTGCTGCTTTTCTTCCTCGATATCATTTGTCTGAAACACTATCAAATTATCGAGAATATCCAATTCTATCTGCGAGAAAAAAGTCTTCAGCCGGTCGTTGAACTTTAATTCTTGCTGTAATCCGTTATAGATGTTCTCCAATGCAAGATTCAGTATAGGTTGAACAAGGCGCCGTTGCAGTACAGCCAATGCTTGGCTCCTTTCTTTCTCTATGCGTTTGAATTCGCCAAAATACTGTTCGATCGCTTCATGCAATGCCTGCTCGGCTTGCTCTATTTCAACCCTGCGTATCTTGGGCAACTTCAATAAATTTTCTGCTGTAAGAATTTCATTTTTTTCATTCAACATGGTAAAAACGATTTGCTCGTTCTCACGATGTATAGTGAAATGCAGAGATTCGGCAAACTTATCCAGCTCGATGTAAGCCTGATCCGTTGCGATCTTAAAGTTTTTTTCGATGTCATTACTGTGAAGCTTGAAATCTTGCCCATTCAAACATTGGCTTATTTCAATCGGAAGCGATTTCGCAAATTGCATCAGCGATTGACGCAACATTCGGCCTTGCCCGGCTGGTAAGTGCAAAGCCAAAGGTCTTTCAGGTGAAATAAAATCGTACAAATAGCACAAATCCGGTGACGGCTGCCTCGTTGCTGCTGTAGTCGTCATAGCTTGATGCAATAGAGTAGTGCGCCCTGATCCTGCTTCTCCTAGAACAAACAAATGATAATCCGGCTGCATCATATCTAAACCAAAGCGTGTGGCTACTTCCGCCCTTTCCTGACCAATCCAGGATAACGTGCATTGCAATAGTTCCGATGTATCGGAAAATCCCAGTGAATCCGGGTTGATGGTAAGACGTAATTGAGATGAATCTAGAGCGTTAGTCGACATATTGGGATAATGATTATAAAGCGAGAATATTTCGCGAATTACCCGTATTGTATCTATTTAATAGATACTGAAAAAAATCTTTGTCAATTGCTATCGGGACAGTGACTTCTAATGGAGAAGTTAATACAAGTGTTACAGCGATTAAATTTTAATATGTTTGATTCCCAGTTTCTTGGGGCGAAGATGGGTTGGAAGGTGGTGGATTTAGAGTGTTTATAGTTTTCCTATCTTTTGCTGCAGGACGCTCATTTTACTCATCATTTTGGCTGGAAGACACACGGATATTGGACATTCTGGCGGAAATGATGATGGTAAAATGATGTATGGATGAACTAGCCGGTGTGCAACTGGAAATGACTAGATATCCCTGCACACGGTCTGTAATCGTTATATTACAAACGTGCACATCCTGGGTCTTCGCGAATTACGTGAATCTTGCCTGCAACGAGATCTGTAAGGTTTGTATGAACCCCTGAAGGCCACTCAACAATCACTGATTCGGCCATAGAATTATTTGCCAGGCCAAAATGAAGTCGGCGATCGTCTTGAACGCCATTGCGTATCCCTCCTGCCTGCAGGCGAGCCTGTTGTTTGCCGCCAGCCGTGACTACGACTCGTGCACCGATACCATCGCGATTGGATTGGCAACCAATAAGATCAATCTTCAACCATTGGTTGCTTCCTCCTTTATTGCGCAAGAGAAATTGGCGTCCGTAATTAAATGGATATTCAAGCTCTCCTCCGTCGGTAACTAGCAGATCGAGATAGCCATCATTGTCATAGTCGGCTACGCTGACCTTTCCACCCTTGCCAATATTTCTGGTGCTTGCTCCACCTGCATCGGGTACAGGCACAAATGCTCCGTCAACATTTTCAAGCAAAACATTGTGTCGATTGCGCAGACCATTAGCGCATGTAAGGTAAACATCGAGATCCATGTCATTGTCGAAATCGCCAACAGCCACCGAGCGACACGAATCTGTCAGTTCATAGCCAAAATTTTCATCAACAATAAACTCACCTTCGTGCCGGGATAGCATTACCAGCTTGCTGCTAAGATCTTTAGTCCAAAATTCACGCCCATCTGAAACTACTTTCTCAAATTCAGCATCGATTGCTCCAAATTTTGCTCGAAAAGCATCCGCCCCGCGAATCTCAACCCGCCACTGTCCGATATGCGGCACCCAACCGACATACATACCGGGGAGCGTTTGCAGCCCCAAGTTTACAATACCGCTCATCTCAGGGTTGGTGGCATCCAACTTCAATTTGATGAAATATCGAAGTTGGCCCCGGACAACCTCGGAAACAAGTTCCGCTAAGTTACTGCCGGACTCACCGACGTGTATCATGCTAGGAGTCCAAGGATCAAACGCGCCATAAACGCGAATAGCCAGTCTGGTTGGTCCTTGAAGCCAGAAATTCAAACTTCCTTTTTCTATTGACGATATTCCATGTGCATCGACAGTAACCTGACGGCGGGTTTTGGGATCCAGTATCCATGAGCTTACCGTTGGAGTATGTAAAACCAACAGATTATCTTCCAGGTTTCCATCAAAGTCTGCCACCGCAGTATCCTGTAAGTATCTGAATTTATGTCGGGGTTCCTCAAGTATAGGTAAAGGTGTGGTGTCACCTAGCCGATACAGGTCCTGGGGATAAAATACCCAACCGGATGTCAGCAGGTGCACGGCAGAATCGAAGTAAGCCAATTGAGCGAATTCCCCGATAGTTTGTTTCGTCATTTCAGGCGTAGCATTAAAAGTCCCATCTTTTTCCTGCAACATCAACCGGCTGGGCCCGAGGTCGTCAAGTGGACGTTTTTTATTGACCATATAGAGATCCAGCAGACCATCATTATTCCAATCCAGCCACAGGGGTGTCCTGCCACGTCCAAAACTATCATTTAATCCACGCACTATGGCTTCATCGATTAGCTTGTTCGCATTGTTAACATAAAATGCCTTATCGTCGGCGGCTTTGCCTCCCCGGTTTCCGTAAAGTTCAATCAAATCCTGATCACCATCATTGTCAAAATCAGCCCAGGCACCCCCATGAGCATCGCGGAAAGAATCTCCTTCCCAAAATTCCTTCAGCCTCTCAGTGAAAGTACCATTGCCGTTATTGATATACAGCTGCGGTCGATTTGTATGGTTGCCCACCCAGATATCAAGCCAACCGTCTCCATTGAAGTCGCCCCACGCTGAACCGTAACCGGCTCGAAGTGTAGTTGTGAGACCCGCCGATTTAGTTTGATCTTCAAATGCGATTTCGGCGTTTAATGTTTGAATGCTTCCGAGGGAAAATACAGTAAAACAATAAGTTATTATTTTTATTAACTTAATCATTTATTGGTTTTTTGGATTATGGTTGTATCATGATTGTAATATGAATAACTGAAATTTGAATGCTCCGTCAGAATTCATGAATGCTCCGTCAGAATTCATGATTAATTTTTTGAAGGAATATAGCCGGCTGGTTGTTCCGCACCCGAACCAAAGAAGTGTGCTTCCAGTTGTTCTGCTAAATATTTGCGTGCTTTTGCGTCTGAAAGATTTAAACGGTTTTCGTTAACTAGCATGGTTTGGTGTTCGATCCATTGACGCCATGCTTCTTTGGAAACATTCTCAAAGATACGCTTACCTAATTCTCCGGGGTAGGTTTGAAAATCCAGACCTTCGGCTTCTCGGCCTAGTTTGATGCATTTAACCATTCTTGTCATTTCATGCTCCACATTAATCAAAAAAGATATTCAAAAGGAAAAAGCTGTCGTTGTGAGAGATTCCGTTGAGTAAGCCGTCTGTGCATATTTTGCACGATAAGCTACAGGTGTTTGATTAGAACCTTCGAGCGGCGCTGATAGTTATATAAATTCTGTTTGGCTGGTGGTAACTCAGCAGTTGTGGCTTCGCTAAAGCCGTGTTCAATAAACCAGTGCGCTGCATGTGTGGTGAGTACAAATAAGGTATAAATATCTTGAGACATGGTTTCTTTTTCGATATGTTTAAGCAGATGGCTTCCATATCCCCGGTCGCGATAATTCGGATGAATTGCCAGACAGGCAAGTTCGCCAGCGTGTTCTTCGGAGAAGGGATACAGAGCTGCGCAACCTAGCATACTGCCGTCATGCTCTAGCACTGTAAAGCGGTCGATTTCAATTTCCAATAATTCACGGCTACGCCTGACCAGAATACCTTCGGCTTCCAGTGGTTCAATCAGCTGCAGAATACCGCCGACATCTTCAATTTTCGCTTTTCTGAGCGTTTGCAGCGTTTCTTGCGAGATCATCGTACCGATGCCATGATGGGTGAAAAGCTCTTGCAAGATGGCACCGTCGTTATGACGGCTGATCAAATGCGTGCGTGTCACACCCATTTCACAGGCTTTGGTAGCCGATTGCAGCCAGGGACGGATCGTATCCGCTAATAACGGTGTTGTTTCCGAAGTCTTATTTCTCAATAATAAATTGCTTTCCGCAATCGTGAGTTCGCGGGGCAGTAATTCCGGTTTGTTAGTATCGGATGAATTGTAATCCGTGGTATCCAGTAAAAAAATCAGCTTCTCGGCTTGCAACGCGATTGCCACTTCGGTGGCTACGTTTTCCATTGTCAAATTGAATATCTCGCCCGTTGGTGAGTAACCCAAAGGTGAAATCAGCACTACATCACCTTGCTCTAGACGCGAATGAATTGCCTGTGCATTGATTTTACGTACCTTCCCCGTGTGCATCAAATCAACGCCTTGTATGATTCCATGCGGACATGCAGTAACAAAATTCCCGCTGGTGACACGAATAGCTGCATTGGCCATCGGTGAATTGGGTAATCCCATTGACAGTAACGCAGCAATTTCATGATGCACGCGTCCTACGGCTTCTTTGACACATTGCAATGAAGCAGGATCAGTGACGCGCATACCCATAACGGTTTGGGTTTCCAATTGTGATTCATTCAGGCGCAATTGAATTTGCGGGCGTGCACCATGCACTAAAACCAGTCGGACACCAAGACTGGCAAGCAAGTTAATATCGTGAATGAAGTGCACAAATTTTGCATCGGTGATTATTTCACCACCAAAGCCTAGGATAAAAACTTTGTCACGAAATGCATGAATATAGGGTGCAACTGAGCGAAACCAGGAAACAAACTCAGTCATGGTATTCATTTTATTGTTGATAGCCATTGTCAATAATCTCCCCAGAGTGCCTGCATGGCTGCAATCGTCGCTAAAGCCGCACTTTCGGTACGCAGTATGCGTTTCCCGAGGCGCAAGGGAATGAAGCCGGAATATGAAATGGCTGTTTCTTCTTCTGCTGTAAACCCGCCTTCAGGGCCGATCACAAGCGTTATATTGGCATCAGCAGCTGGTTTAGATATGTTTTTTAATCCGTTTGTGGTTTGGGTGGACAGCATGAGATGCATATCATTCGCGCAATGAGAAGTTTTCTTCTGGCTCAACCATTCCGCTAGTGGAATTAATGGGAGAACTTGCGGTAAACAGTTTCTGCCACATTGTTCGCAGGCAGAGATGATAATTTTTTTCCAGTGTTGGAGGCGTTTATAAGAGCGCTCATCGGATAAATGCACGATACTGCGAGCAGTGAAAACCGGTTGAATACGAGTTATGCCCAGTTCTACTGATTTTTGTATGATCCAGTCCATTTTCTCGTTGATGCAGATGGCTTGAGCGAGCTCTATGGACAACGGTGATTCCCGATCGGTATTGTGATAAGCATCGATCAACACCGTGGCACTGGATTTGCTGATTGCTTCAATATGTGCAGAAAATTCTCCACCAAGTCCGTTAAATATCGTGATTGGATTACCATTCTTCAGCCGTAGCACCCTTGTCGCATGATGCTTGTTTTCAGCGGATAATTCGATGATTTTTCCTGGGGTGATTTCTTCGGGATGATAAAAGCGTGCATTCATGATGAACTGGTGTTAGGAAAGCGACAGAGCAAGTGACAAATTCAATAAATGGACTCATGTTAATATAACACGTTATGAGTCTGGCATTGTTTGCCCAGTGAGTAGATTTTAAAGGCAGCAAGCTGAAAAATAAATTTTTGCAACATTTTCAAGTGTAGGAGGTGTATATGGCAAGTTTGGAAACACCGGTGTGCGATTTTGGCTGGAAAGCCATTGATTTTGATTTGCTGGGTGTCGATGGCAAGCGTTATAACCTGGCGTCTGTAAAAGGTGAAAACGGACTGCTGGTGATGTTTATTTGCAATCATTGTCCGTATGTCAAGGCGGTGCAAGATCGGATTATTCGCGATGTCGATGAATTGAAACGCCATGGTGTAAATACTATTGCGATCATGTCGAATGATCCCGCGGACTATCCGGAGGATTCTTTTGAGAATATGGCTCTAATTGCGAAACAGCTGAATTATCCTTTTCCGTATGTCTGGGATGAAACCCAGGAAATAGCTAAGCAATATGGGGCAGTATGCACTCCCGATTTTTTCGGTTTCAATAATCAGCTGGAGTTGCAATATCGCGGACGTCTGGATGCCTCGCGCAAAGAAGCGGCACCCGCAGATGTTCGTCGCGATTTGTTTCAAGCCATGATGCAGGTTGCAAAAACTGGTCATGGTCCGGAAGAGCAGATTCCCAGCATTGGTTGCTCAATCAAGTGGCGTTCGGAGTCATAGTGCTAGAGGATGTTATTACGGCTGTAAAGGAGGTTGCCCAGCAAGTCATCATGCCGCGTTATCTGCGGGTAGACAGGCGGCTTAAAGCGGATGGCAGTTTTTTTACCGAGGCGGATGTTGCGGCACAAAATGCTTTGCTGGAAAGATTGCAAAAAATTCGCCCCGCTGCTGCCATGGGTGAAGAAATGACCCAGCAGGAACAAGAGGCGCAGTGGATTAAGGGAAATACAGGATTGTGGAGCGTAGATCCGATTGATGGTACTTCCAATTTCTTCAATGGGCTGCCTTATTTTGCGATTTCTGTGGCTTTCATGGAACAGGGGAAAGGTGTTTTGGGCGTAATTTATAATCCGGCAACCGATGAGATGTTTTATGCAACTCAGGGTGGTGGCGCTTTTTTGAATGGGGTCGCGCTACCTCTCAAGCGATATGTTCCGACATTATCAAGCGCTATGGCAAATATTGATTTGAAACGACTCGACCGAAGATTCGCAGCCAAAGTGGCTGCCTTCCCGCCGTTTGCATCACAAAGAAATTATGGTGCTTGTGCGCTGGAGTGGTGTTATACCGCTGCGGGTTATTTTGATTTGTATTTGCACGGTGGGCAGAAACCTTGGGATTATGCGGCTGGATCGCTGATTCTTAAAGAAGCGGGTGGCAGCATGTGCGGTTTTGACAATGATGATTATTGGGCTGGATCGCTGTGGCATCGATCTGTAATTGCGGCATTGGATCCTGGGTTATTTATACAGTGGCGCGATTGGGTGCGCGCAAATCGCAAGGAATAGGGAAAGCTATTGAAAATTATCATTCTGGGTGCCGGCCAGGTTGGATCAACAGTTGCTGAAAGTTTGGTAAGTGAAGCCAATGACATCACCGTGGTCGACATTGATCCGCTGCGTTTGGCACTATTACAGGACCGTTTGGATTTACGCACTGTGGTTGGCAATGCCTCGCATCCTTCCGTTTTAGTTAATGCTGGTGCGCACGATGCAGATATGGTGTTGGCGGTAACCGAGCACGATGAGACCAATCTGGTTGCGTGTAAGCTGGCAGCTACCTTATTTAATACACCCACTAAAATTGCGCGGATTCGATCGACTGAATATTCGGCTTATCCGGAAATCTTCTCAGCCGAGAATTTCTGCGTTGATTTTGCCATTAGTCCAGAGCAGATTCTGACCAAGTATATTGAGAAGCTGATCGAATTCCCTGAGGCTCTTCAAGTACTTGATTTCGCATCAGGAAAGGTGAGTCTGGTTGCCGTGCGTGCCTTAAAGGGTGGATCTCTGGTCGGGCAGCAATTGCAGGAATTACGTAAGCATGTCCCTAATCTGGATTCACGCGTTGCAGCTATTTTTCGTAGAGATCGGCCGATTATTCCCGAGGGGGATACCGTGATTGAAGCCGAAGACGAGGTATTTTTTATTGCCGCCACTAAAGATATTCGGATTGTAATGCGGGAATTGCGGAAAATGGATAATCCGGTCAAGCATGTGATGATTGCGGGTGGTGGAAGAATTGGCCGACGGCTCGGTGCAACACTGGAAAAAGATTATCGGGTCAAGATAATTGAGCGTAATCATCAGGCTTGCGAGCGTTTGGCGAGTGAACTAAGTGATGCGTTGATATTGCACGGTGATGTGACGGATGAAACCTTGCTTGAAGATGAAAATATAGCTGAGATGGATATGTTTTGTGCGCTGACGAATGATGATGAAAATAATATCATGTCAGCATTATTGGCAAAACGCATGGGGGCACATAAAGTTATTGCGCTGATTAATCGGGGCGCTTATGTAGATTTGATACAAAGTAGCGGAATTGATATCGCCATTTCGCCTGCGCAAGTTACGATTGGTTCATTATTGGCTTATGTTCGGCATGGTGATGTTGCTGCAGTCCATAGTTTGCGTCGTGGCGCAGCGGAAGCATTGGAATTGGTGGCACATGGTGATGCTAAATCGTCCAACGTGGTTGGACGCCGGATAGATGAGATTAAGCTGCCCAAAGGCGCGACAATAGGTGCTATCGTCCGTGGATTACCCAAATCGGAAGGGATATTCGATGAAAATCCGAGTTTGGAGCAAGGTAAGGTAGTGCATGAAAGTAGTGCGATCAAAGTTATTATTGCGCATCATGACACGATTATAGAATCAGAGGATCATGTAATTATATTTGTGATCAATAGAAAAATGATTCGAGAAGTAGAAAGGCTGTTTCAGGTTAATGTTGGTTTTTTATAAGCCCAAAATCACATGAATCGACTGTTTACTGTTGTAAATGTGCTGGGTAAGATGATATTGGTGTTTGGGCTGACTATGTTTGTTCCACTTGGAGTAGCATTCTGGGGTGACGACGGTGCGCAGTCAGTTTTTGAAGAATCCATTGCGGTTACTTTCAGTAGTGGTTTAGTGATGTGGTTGGCGACGCGCCGCTATCATCGTGAGCTGCAAATAAAAGATGGTTTCTTGCTGGTTGTGTTGGTTTGGTCGGTATTGCCGGCTTTTGCTATGCTGCCATTGTTATTTTATTTGCCTGAGCTTAATCTCAGTATGGCCTATTTTGAGGCAGTTTCCGGATTAACAGCTACTGGGGGCACAGTGTTATCTGGATTGGATAAGTTGCCGCCCTCAATTAATATATGGCGCGGTGAAATTGTTTGGCTCGGAGGTATGGGCTTAATCGTTTTAGCAGTTGCAATTTTACCACTATTGGGGGTGGGTGGTCGGCAGTTACTGAATGCCGAAATACCTGGACCCATGAAGGAGAATAAACTAACTCCGCGTATTGCGGAGACGGCTAAAGGGTTGTGGTCAATTTACGCGGGTTTGACTTTGATGTGTGCTATTACCTACAAATGGGCTGGTATGAATTGGTTCGATGCCGTGATGCATGCTTTTACGACTTTAGGTTTAGGTGGTTTTTCCTCTCATGATGCTAGCTATGGTTATTGGGATTCACCGCTTATTGAGTCAGTTGCAATTATCTTTATGTTGATTGCCGGGGTAAATTTTGCAACACATTTTTTGGCGTGGCGGGAAAAAAATTTAATTCCTTATCGCTATGATTCCGAGGTGGGCTGGTATGTGATGATTATTTTGTTCAGCTGTCTGGGGTTAGCATTTTATCTATGGTTTAATAATGTTTACACCGAGCCGCTGATTGCCTTACGTTATGCCGCTTTTAATATAGTTTCCGTTGCAACGACTACTGGTTATAGTAATACCGATTACAGTCTCTGGCCGATGTTTGCCCCATTATGGATGTTATTTTTATCTGGTTTTTGCAGTTCCTCAGGTTCTACTGGCGGTGGTATGAAAATGATCCGGGTACGCATTCTGTATCAACAGGTATATCGCGAAATTATTACGATCATGCATCCTAATGCAGTAATTCCAGCTAAGATAGGACGAAGTATATTGGCTAACCGAATCATCTTTTCGGTACTGGTGTTTTTATTCGTGTACTCTGCAAGCATTTTATTAATGGCGCTGGCGCTAACATTCAGTGGATTGGATGTTGTTACATCTTTTTCAGCAGCAATAGCCTGTATTAATAATCTCGGGCCAGGTCTGGGGGGTATTGGTCCAGCCACGACTTATGCGCTGCTGACAGATATTCAAATATGGATATGCAGTTTTGCTATGGTGCTGGGTAGATTAGAGTTTTTCACAGTACTAGCTATTTTTGCGCCGGCTTTCTGGAGAAAATAAAATTTTTTTGACTGAGAAAGCTGTGAGTAGTGATAATTTACTTCTGAGTAGTTTAAGCCTAATAGAAAAAATGATCAATAATGTATAACCGGATTGATGAGATTTGCTTAATAGGCATAAGGAGTTTTCATGAATAGTACCGGCGCTCTGAAAGGTATTAAGGTTATGATTATTGATGATAGCCGCACGATTCGGAGGAGCGCTGAAATTTTCTTAAAGTCATTTGGATGCGAAGTTATTCTAGCGGAGGATGGTTTTGAAGCAATGTCAAAAATCGTAGATAATCACCCGAATATTATTTTTATTGATATCACGATGCCGCGGTTGAATGGCTATCAAGCATGTATGCTGATTAAAAAGAATGCAATCTATCAGTCAATTCCTGTGATTATGTTATCCAGTAAAGATGGTTTATTTGATAAGGCCAGAGGAAGAATAGTAGGATCTGACAATTACTTGACAAAACCATTTACCGCTGATGGTTTATTCAGCATAATACGGAAGGCTTTAGACTAGCAGAGGTTAAAATATCTAACGAGTTGCCATAGTTCAGCAGGTTGTTTTTTCATCGCCATTGAGATGCTTTTAAATGCAGTTCAAGGCTAGCTGATACGCCATTAAGCTTCGCCAATCGTCACCTGGCAAAACTCCAAAATGATTCGATACCGTTAATGTGACAGGTGACCATTCCAGACAATTCATTGTTACAATGTGATACTCGAAAATGCCTGGAATAACCTACATCTACTAAACCATTATAACCAACGCCAGCCATCACTATAAATGACACTTTCAATGGATACTTTACTCAGTATTACCGCTTGCAAAGTCTCAATCGCTTACAATCCGGTACTATTTCGGTCAATACCCTATCTCGTCCTTTTTAAACACACCCAATACGGGTTGTTTTAATGTGCCACGACCGCGTTTGAGTTTGCCATGATAACCGTGATGATGTTTCGCACCAAAATAGCTTTCATCAACTTCCACTTTACTCAAGGAAACGCTGATTTCAGCCCCTCCTTCGACTAAGAACAAGGAACGGGCGCGCGATAGCGAAATGCATCAAACCAAGAAAGGCCAGCAATGGCACTTCAGCATGAAGGTACACATCGGTGTCGATGCGCAATCAGGGCTTGTTCACACCCTGATCGGAACGGGCAGCCAATGTCCACGATGTTACTCAGGCACAGGCGCTGCTGCATGGTGATGAAACCGATGTGTTTGGTGATGCGGGCTATCCAGGCATTGAGAAACGACAAGAGAATCCTGAATTGCCCGTAACCTGGCATATTGCAATGCGTCCTTCCAAGCGCAAGGCATTGCCCAAAACAACAGCAGGCGAACTGATGGGAAACTTGAACATGCAAAAGTCGGCATTCGCGCCAAGGCTGAGCATCCCTTTCATGTTGTAAAGAATCTGTTCACGCACCGCAAAACCCACTACAAAGGAATGGCCAAAAATAACGCTCAGATGTTTTCACTGTTTGGGCTTGCCAACTTGCTGCTGGCTCGCCGGTGATTATGTAGCTCAGCCAGCCGGATTGCGTCTTAAAGACAAGAATTGAGGGGAATAATGCAAGAAATAGCGCAATTCAAGCCAGAATATGGCAAATTCTAACCTAATACCCCAAAACCGTTCGCTTAGCCCCTGGGGTGCGGTGTATTAATCAGTGTTTCCCTAACAAATTGCTTCTGGTTGTCTAAAGACTACGAAATTATATGGCATGATTCACCGCCGTTTATAGTATATAAATTAAGAAATATTATTGTACGCATTGAGTTATAGTCGTTATCGTTAGTATTTGTATTAAAATGAAATTAATGAGAGTATTGGTAAAAATCCTTTTAGAAGGGAAGGTAATTTTATGACAAATGACTTGACTTTGAACCCCAAGGTCGACTAGCCTGAGAGGTGTAGCTAAAAGCGGGGTAGAATAATATAAGTTATATGAAGGTTTTGGCTACCGAGTTTAGAAGTAC
>Ga0268299_1000446_pt1 | contig 129602 bp, 105 predicted proteins | sample NOBtaG_FD_193484 | JGI IMG/M metagenome (GOLD analysis project Ga0268299, IMG submission 193484) | Activated sludge microbial communities from bioreactor in Nijmegen, Gelderland, Netherland - NOB reactor | ecosystem: Engineered > Bioreactor > Aerobic > Activated sludge | place: Netherlands...
CCCAATCTTCAAAGAGCAATCACCGAAGCGGTGAGCGCAGAAAATTTCAACTAAAACAGAGTCTGTTTGCCCTCTGTCCGGGACTGCGACTCTGGCAGAATTTCAACTAGGATTCGGACAACGTCTCGACAAAGCTTCAAACATGCAGAACATATCAATGGCGGATGTGAGTGCCTTCATTACTCTGATCTGCACATCAAATTTCCGGACGGTTCAGACAAACGTCCTGACGTTTCCATCTTTTGCCACGAACCGACCGAAACCGAATCCGCCGTCACGGAAGTTCCCGAAGCTGTGGTTGAAATCATCAGCAAAGGTTACGAGAAAAAAGACCTGGAACTCGGCCCACCGTTTTACCTTGGCCAGGGCGTCAAAGATGTCGTTGTTTATGATCCTGTGAGCCGTGTGACCTGGCACTTCACTGCTGACGGTCAACGCCAATACACAGAATCTGTAACACTGACGTTGCACTGCGGATGCCAGTTGACACTGTGACCCCGAAAATCATCCTACGTTGGCCAGACCGAAACGCGGCTGGCTGCGAACGTGTTGAATCAGTCGGGCTGTTTCGGCGGCGCTGATACGTTCAGTCAGCAAATAATTGGCTTCGCCTTTGGCCAGTTCCAGAATCTTCTGGTCGCGGACCAGGTTGGCGAGGCGAAATTCTGGCAATCCCGATTGTCGCGTGCCCATCACTTCGCCGGGGCCGCGAATTTCCAAATCCTTTTCGGCGATTTTGAACCCATCGGTCGTCTCTTCCATGATCTTCAGCCGTTCCCGCGCTTCTCTGGTTTTGGAAAATTGCGCCAGCAATATGCAGTAACTTTCCGCCGCTCCGCGTCCGACTCGTCCGCGAAGCTGGTGCAGTTGCGACAAACCGAATCGTTCGGCGTGTTCGATCAACATGACCGAAGCATTCGGCACATCCACGCCTACTTCGATGACGGTCGTCGCCACCAGAATCTGCGTTTCGTTCGCGCTGAATGCCTTCATCACTGCCTCTTTTTCGGCGGGCTTCATTTTGCCGTGCAGCAGGCCGACCTGAAATTCCGTGAATACGTCACGTCCCAGGTGTTCGTACATTTCGGTCGCGTTTCTCAGGTCGAGCTTTTCGGATTCTTCGATGATCGGGTAAACGACGTAAGCCTGCCGCCCTGCCTGAAGCTGCTGGCGGATGAATTCATAAATTTTCTCGCGGCGGTCGTCGCCTCGCACAAAAGTTTTGACCGGCGTGCGACCGGGCGGCAATTCGTCAATGACCGAAACTTCCAGATCGCCATAAACCGTCATTGCCAGACTTCGCGGAATCGGCGTCGCCGTCACCACCAGCACATCAGGATTTTGCCCCAACTGGCGAATGGCCGCGCGCTGCATTACGCCAAAGCGATGCTGTTCATCAATCACCGCCAGACCGAGTTTATGAAACTCTACGGCTTCCTGAATCAGCGCGTGCGTGCCGATGATAATGTCAATTTCGCCGGACTTCAGCGCCTCTTGAATTTCGCGCTTCTCTCTGGCTTTGGTGCTGCCCAGCAGCAGTTCTACGCGATAACGAGTGTCAGCCAACCAGCGTTTGATGTTGCGCGCGTGCTGTTCGGCCAGAATTTCAGTCGGAGCCATCAACGCGGCTTGATAGCCGTTTTCAACCGAAATGACCATCGCCTGCACGGCGACGATGGTTTTGCCGCTGCCGACATCGCCTTGCAACAAACGGTTCATCGGCTCATCGCCGCTCATATCCGCGACTATTTCCTTGATGGCTCGTTTCTGCGCATCGGTGGGTTTGAAAGGCAAAATTCGACGAACGGCTTCGCGCACGCGGTCTGTGATTTCGATCAATTCGCCTTTCGGCTCTTTGACTCGCTCCAAGCGGCGCAGCCCGATGGCAAAGGTCAGCCAGAACAACTCTTCGAAGATCAACCGCCGATGCGCCGCCGATTTCATCTGGTTGTAATCGTCAATCGGCGCGTCATCCGCCGGAAAGTGCGCGTTGCGCAGAGCGGCATCGCGTCCGAGCAGCGCGTTTCGTTCGACAACGTCGGCTGGCAAAGATTCAGGAAAAGCTTCAGTCAAATTCGCCAGCATATGATGAAAGATCGAACGAAGTTGCCGCGTGCGAAAATCGCCGAGCTTGCGATAAACCGGGACGCGCCGCGCGGTGTGAATAGCGCCGGGTTCATCGTCGCCTTCTTCGTCGGTCAACAATTCGTATTCGGCATTTTCAACTTCAAAAAATCCTTTGTACTTGTTCCATTTCCATTGGCCGTACAACACAACGCGCGAACCGCGATTGAACACGCGATTCAAAAACACCTGATTCCACCAAAAGGCGCGCACCTGCCCTTCGCCGTCGGTGGCGATGAATTCATACATTTTCAACCGCCCGCCTTTCAGCGGAACTATGCCGCCGACGCGAACCTTCACTTCCACCGAAGCCATCACGCCGTCTTGCAAATCGGCGATCCGAGCCAGATTCGACCGGTCTTCGTATCGCATCGGCAAATAATGCAGCAGGTCTTCGACGGTGGATTTGTACGGATTGGCCTGGGCAGTGATCGCGGCAATCTCAACGGCCAGAGACTCCGACGTTTTCTTGCCGATGCGCGGCAAGCCGTGATGATGGAGTTCGATCAATGGAGTGTTGAGTGTCAGCACGGTTGGCCAGGCGTTTTAGAAGACCGATTATTCAATTCCCAGCGTTTTGGGCCAGGCGGAGCATTTCATCCAGCATTTCTTTCAAACGCGGGCATTTCTGATAAGCAACTGCCGGGTCAAGTTTGGCGAACAAATTACGCCCGGAAACTGGTTTCTGATAGGACTTCTTCAATTTCGCCCCATACAGCTTTTCCAATAACACTGCCGGAGGCTGGTTGAAGTTGACCGTTTCGGGATTGGCAATTGAGGCAGGAAAACCTTCTTTCACCTCTTTGGGAAAGATATTGGGATCACTCAGCAGCCAGGCTTCCAGTTCATGGACGGCAAAGAATTGGCGAAAATTTGACTGGCCGACTCGACTTTCCAATTCTTGCTTGGCCCAGGCGTAACGATCATTGAAACCTGACAGGTTCGCTGGAAAGAAGTTTTTCGGAAGTCCATAAAGGTCGAGCAAGCCAATGACGGCAATGATTTCTCTGGCCTGCGGATCATGAAGCTGCTTGGCCACCCGGTTAACCACCTCTTTATATGTATCCGCCGCTGCCGGAAAGTTTGACGACTTTGATGCTTACTCGACGGTTCAGTCTTGGATTGAGCCAGCGTCCTAAAAATTCCGGCAGCACTGCTTGCTCAGCGTCACCTTCAACCAGCATCACAAATTTCATGCCATGGCCTCCAACTGGCCAGATTCGAAGAGCGACCCAAGAGAGTAATCTTCAAGCCAATAATCCAATTGCTCTCCGTCCAGAGTGTGAAGAGATGTTTCGCCATTTTCCCACCCTGTGATGGTTGTTGTTACTCGATTTTTGCCAAAAGCACTTAGCAATTGCGGCGAGTGAGTGGTGAAAACAACTTGTGTACGGGTAGATGCTTCGACCGCATATTCGGCAATGATCGGAAACATTGACGGGTGTAATCCGGTTTCCGGCTCATCAATCGCAATCAGGCTTGGAGGATCGGGGGTTGCCAAAATGGCGATGAGTAAAAGAAACCGCAATGTGCCGTCCGAAAGTTCGGATGCATGCGAATCGCGGTTGAGAGTTTTCCAGCGAATGCGAAGCTGAACTCGGTGGTCGGCATCCGGCGGAATCACCAGCTTTTCATAAACCGATCCAAAGGCAGCACGCATCGCCAAGTCTACGTCCCGCTCGAAGTCACGATTGCCGACGTAAAGAGTGTGCAGCACTTCCACCAGATTCTGACCGTCCGGCTCAATCTGTCTTTCGGATCGCGCAATGACGGCTTGCCTGATTTTGGAACTCTGGCTGACATTCAAATCGTGATGAATCGCCAGTTTGCTGAGGTAATTGCGAAGCTTTTGCGTAGCAGCATTTGAGATCGTAGGGATGAATGGGAAAGATAAAAGAGTCTCTTCTTGTGGGATATACCCGAGTGAATTAACCAGAGTTTCGGCGTAATCGAACTGAAGATTTGTTCGCTCAATGTGCTTAATAACAGGCGGCTGAAGATCACTCTTACCCAACGGTTTGCTTGAGAAAACTTCTCGCTGAACAACGCCCGAACTTGTGAGACCTAACCGAGCTAGCTCAATGTCGTAATCATTCTCAGGCGAAGAAGTTTTCAACCCAAGATGGATTGAAGGCGAAGCCCCATCCCAAACAATTGCGCCCATCCCGCCAACCGAAAGAATGTGCTTTGACAGACTGCCTTGTGCTGAGGCCGAGAGCAGTTCCAACGCCCGCAGCAAATTCGATTTGCCGGTTCCGTTTGGCCCGATCACGAAATTCAAATTGCCCGGTTGCCAACTCACGTCCTTGAGTGATCTGAATCCGGCTACGTCAAGCTGTTTGATTTTCATTATGAGTTCCTTTCGGCGTTCAATCTGCTGGCGCTGATTCTAAACTCGCGCGGCCATTACGGGCTATCTATTTTCGGCTGCCGAAGATCGTCGCCACGATTCGTCGCGCACCGCCGTGGTTGCGGTGTTCGCAGAGGTAAACGCCTTGCCACGTTCCCATGCGCAATCGTCCGCGATGGATCGGAATCGAAAGCGACGCGCCCAGAATCGAAGCTTTGATGTGGGCAGGCATGTCGTCCGCGCCTTCCAGCGTGTGTTCGTAATACGGCGCGTTTTCGGGAACCGCATGATTGAAGTGGCGCTCCATATCGCCGCGCACGTCGGGATCGGCGTTTTCGTTGATCGTCAGCGAAGCCGATGTGTGCTGGATGAACAGGTGCAAAATGCCGACTTCGATGTCACGCAGTTCGGGCAAGTGTTCCAGCACTTCGTTTGTCACCAGATGAAACCCGCGCGAACGCGCGCGGAGCGAAAATTCTTTTTGAATCCATTCCATACGGGCAGCTTATAGCAGTTTTCTGATGCGTGCGACCGTAAACCACTGATGGACACTGATTCACTGCGGATGAACACAAATCAAGCCTGAAACTCCATCTGTGTTTATCTGTGCTGATCCGTGTTCATCTGTGATCCTTACTTTCAGTGTTGGTCGCATACAACTGAAAATCGCTATAAAACAAGTCGGCAGGCGGCACAAAAAGCCAGCAGCAGGTCAAAAGCCCAAACTGCGGCACATGCCGCACTGGTCGCAGGGTTTGCCTTTTTCGATGGTGCAGCCTTGAGCAGAGGTCAATTCCAGCAGATTGCCGAGCTGAGCGGCGATTTGTTGAGAAGCTTCGGCAATGTCGAATTTTTGCTGGCTGGGATGCGCTTCGTAACTGACGCCCGTCCACGGCGCAAAGTATTCCTTCGGCGACGATTTGCCGCTGTCTGGCGAAGCGGCGACGCCAGCATTGTTCAGAGCCTGGCGAACGGCTTCACGGATTTGAGTTCTGAGATCGAGTTCGCTCATTTACTTTCCTAGTGGAAGCTTCGCGCTTTATTTACAGCAGTCGGGGACGACTGCGTACCCAGCTTGCTAGCTGTGATTTTCGATGAAGTCCACGACGCCGACGATGGCGGAATCAATGGCGGCTCCGGCTTCGCCTGTGGAAGCTGTCGAAGCCGACCAGCCTTCCTGAACGACGATGACCAGATCGCCTTCGCCCGCATCCACCGAATCCAGCGCCAGCACCGAAGCTCCGCGCGGCGTGCCGTCGGGATTCACCGGCTGGACGAGCATGATTCGCGCCTCGCTGTAACGCGCGTTTTTTTGCGTCGCCACCACATTGCCCAACACTCTGGCCAGAATCATGCCTTGCCTCCAATTACTTTGACGTGAGCTTCGGAATCCACAATGCCGATGATCGTGCAATCGGTCGGGACTTCGCTGCCTTCGAATGGAAAGCTGGCTTCTTTGCCGCGACACCAGAACACCAGTTCGCCCGCGCCTGCGCCAACGGAATCCACGGCGACCAGCGGTTTGCCGGAAGCTTTCAGATTGCCGTCGAGCGGCTGAATGACCATCAGCTTGCGGCCTTGCAGCGCAGAGTTTTTGATCGTCGCTACGACGTTTCCTTTGACGCGAGCCAGTTGCATAGAATCAATTGCGAATTGCAGAATGCGGATTGACGAATGGTGAATCCAAATGCAAATGGATTTTCGACCATCGAACCTCATTTATCAAATTTACCAAAGAGACATAAACCCGCTTGTTACCGCGCGCGGTACTGATCCGGGCGACTGACAAACATGCTCAAAGCAATCATCTTTGACTTCAATGGCGTGATCGTGGACGACGAGCCGCTGCATCTGGAACTGTTTCGTCGCGTGCTGGGCGAAGAAGGCATAACCCTCAGCGACGAGGATTATCACTCGAAATATCTGGGTTATGACGACCGCGGATGTTTCACCGCCGCGTTGGCCGACGCCGGTCGAGCCGAATTGGCCAGCGACGCAGCCATCATCGCCGAACTGATCGAACGCAAAGCCGGTTATTACCGCCAGACAATCGAAGAACGGATGCTGCTCTTTCCCGGCGCGGTTGAATTAGTGAAAACGTTGGCGGGGAAATTTCCGCTGGCGATTGCGTCCGGCGCGTTGCGCGAAGAAATCGAAATCGTGCTGCGGCGAGGCAAAATCCGTGACTGTTTCAGCGTCATCATTGCCTCAGAAGACGTGATCGCCTGCAAACCCGATCCCGAAGGTTATGTGATGGCCCTGGCGGCGCTGAACGCTTTGCGCAACGAACCGATTTCTTCGCGCGAATGTCTGGTGATCGAAGATTCCATCGCCGGAATCGAAGCCGCCAAACAAGCAGGAATGTGGTGTCTGGCTGTGACCAACAGTTACCCGGCAGAAAAACTGACCCAGGCCGATTGGATTGTGGAAACGTTGACGGATTGCGATCCTGAAATCTTGTGCGCTTCGTTGAACGATTGCTGATTGTTTTCAGCCGCTGAGCTTATTTGACGACCAGCAATTTGTGAGCGCCTTCTTTAATTTTGAAGCTGGCGGTTGCGCCGGGCGAAGCGCTGCCCAACACCTTGTCGTCCACCGAAGCGGTGATTTTCTTTCCCTCAGAGCCGGGAATTTGCACGCGGACTTCGGTTTGGGTTTCCACCATACAGGCCAGAATGCGGTCGTTGCTGCGATAACCGCGCAATCGAACCGGCGCTTCGAATTCGATTTCGACGTTGCCGTCGCGTCGAATGATGGTGCGTTTGGGACCTAGAATGATGTCCAGACTCGATCCGGCGATTTTCACTCGTTCGACACGCGCTTCTTCGGTCGCGTTCTGATTGCCGAATGTCAACCCGAACCATGGATCAGTTGCCAGAGTTTCTTCGATGGCGGGCAGATACAACAACGGCGCAAACGACGGTTGTCGAACGTTCAAATCGGAACGCGGCGAAGGCGCGTTCGCCAGTTTCAAATTGTGCCGCGCCAGTTCCATCGCTTCGGTGTAAAACCCGTAACGTTTCAAACCCACATAAACCAGATAGCTGATCGCCGGTTGTTCGACGCTGATTTCGGAAAGCTGTTGTTTCCAATCGCGCAACGATTCCAGCATCAGTTTGGCGCGCGGCGCATCTGGAATCCCAGCCGCCAGCGGCAACAACAAATCCGGCGCGCGGCGATTGGAAAATTTCCCTTCCCAATGCCTGTCCAGATACAAACCGTCTTCTTCGCTCCACAGATGGTCGTTGATCAGTCGTTTGATTTCGTCCAATCGCCGCTGCCAGCGATCCGTTTCGGCGGTCAATCCGATTTCGCGCGAAATCAGAATCATCAATTCAGTGTCGAGCGCGTACAGCGCATTCAATGCCACAGGCGAAAGCTCCAACGTATGCGCCAGATCGTTGAATCTGGCATCGGCAGTGGGCGACACGGCTTCGGACAAGGCCAGTTGTCGTTTGTTGGTGCTGGTCAACGAACGAAAGCTGAGTTCGCCGAATTCCAGTTCGGGGTCGAATCCATGTTCAAGCAATCCGTCGCGGTTGCCGTCGCGCCATCGTCTGCCGTCACCGCGGTTGGCGTGCCACCAATCATTCCATTGCTGCAATCGCGGATAGGCCCAGGCCAGAAACGACAAATCCTGAGTGGCCAGATAAACCTTCAACGCGGCCAAGGCTCCCAACGGAGGCATCGAACGCCCGGCCAGCACAGGCGATTCGTCGCGCGGTTCGGTTTGCCAGTATCGTCGCAGCGGAACGCGACCATCCGGCGTTTGCCCGGAAAGCAAAATGCGCAAACTCGCCGTCGCGCTTTCGCCGTCGGTCAAACCGGTCAACACAGACAACATCAACGAATCCCAGCCGAGCGCGTCGCCTCGCAATCCGACGCCGGAATGTCTGTGCAGCGTGACGTATTCATAACGTTGGCTGAACGAATAAAAACGATTCCACATCGTGGCGCGCGCGATGGCGTCGAAGCTTTTGCCGAGCATGCCGCCGGTCGCGGCTCCAATCGCAGCGTAACTTTTTTCCGCCTTGTCCAGAGTTTCGGCAATTGGAGCGCTGAGCAATTTATCGGCGTCGCGCCCCATCGCTTCAAAGTCTTCGCCGACTATCGCTACAAACCCCACGGGCGCAGCAGGGCTTAGCTCAAACACCAATTCGCCGCGCGCCACATCAGAAACTTCAGATTGCCCGTTGTTGATTTTTCCCGATTCGGCTTCGGCAATTTTTGCCAAGCCGGCTTTTTCTGTTCGCAGCAAAAAACGATTGAGCGGCGCTTTGGTTTTCTGGTTGTGAACCTGTTCGCCGAGAATCGTTCGGCGGTCGGGTTGTTCGTGATACACCGACCAGGCCAATTCATCGCGCGCGTCTCCGCACGGACGATACGTTTCCACCGTCAGCCGTATGTTGTGCGAAGCGGCCACCTGCCCAACAACGAATTGTTTTCCAGCGCGGCTCCAACGCAAGGTGACTGTAGTTTCAGGATCGAATTCCGGTTGCCAACTGACGCTGGCAAACGTTCCGTCCGGCGCGTGCTGGCCGAGTTTGAATTTGCGCGGACTGGTTTCAACCTTCCCCGACCGCGACACGATGAATCGCACCCCAAAGCAGTTTTGCTCCAATGCGTTTTGTTGTCCTGTGACGAAAACCAGTCCATTGACGTGCGCGACATCATAAGCATCTATCAGGATTCGGTCGGCTGGCGCGGGCGGATTTGCTGGCTCCTGCTGAGTTCGCGCATGTTGCAGAGGCCACACGACGATGGCTGAAACCAAAATTGCTGTCAGAATTGCTTTGCTCATAACGACAATCGCCTCAAAAACCTTAAAGCTTGGACACCCGGCGCAGCTTATGTTGATCGCTGTTGGCTTGCAAGCATTTGGACTGCCCGACGTATCGCGTACAATCCGCGCGGCAATTCCGCCGCATTCATCAAAACTTTATGGCAACTTACAGCGACCTGAGCCTGCATGTCAGGCTCTTTCTAAAAGGCTATCCGTTTTCGCGGTACGCGATTGAGCATGGTTTGTGCGCCAAGCTGACCAAGCCGCTTCATCAGGCGCGCGTGGCATTGGTGACGACCGCCGGACTGAGAACTCCCGACCAACAAGGCTTCGATCATTCCAACAAAAAAGGCGATTCGACGTTCCGCGAAATTCCTACCGCAATAGAAGCGCAAACGTTGATCGAATCGCATCGCAGCTATGCGTTCGATCATCTCGGATTGGCCGCCGATACAAATCTGGCGTTTCCGCTCGACCGGTTTCGGGAACTGGAATCGCGTGGCGTGATTGGCCAGCTCAACCACAGACATTTCAGCTTTATGGGTTCGATTGTCGGCCCTGGAAAGCTGATGGAAGAAACCGCTCCACAGGTGGCGCGCATGTTGCGCGAAGACGGCGTTGACGTGGCGTTTCTGACGCCCGTCTGACCGATGTGTTGCCAGACGGTCTGTCTGGTGCAAGCCGCACTGGAACGCGAAGGCATTGCGACAGTTTCGATCTCGCTGCTGCGCGAAGTGACGGCTCAACTCAAACCGCCGCGCGCATTGTGGGTTCCGTTTCCTATGGGCTTTCCGCTGGGCGAACCGAACAACCCGGACTTGCAGCATGAAATCATCGCCGCTGCGTTGCGTTTGCTGGAACGCGATGACGTGCCAGTGCTGGAAAGTTTTTCCCCAAATCAAAACCGAACAAACGAACAATGACCAACATCCTTGAACGCACTTTCAAACTCCGCGAAAACAACACCACCATCCGCACGGAAATCGCAGCCGGAGTGACGACTTTTCTGACGATGGCCTACATCATCTTCGTCAATCCTTCGATCCTCAGCGAAGCGGGCGTGCCATTCGCGGGCGCGCTGTTCGCCACCTGCGTTTCGGCGGCGATTGGTTCGTTGATGATGGGATTGATCGCCAATTATCCGTTTGCGCTGGCTCCGGGAATGGGCTTGAACGCTTATTTCACCTATTCGGTCGTCAAGGTCATGGGATACGACTGGCGCGTGGCCCTGGGTGCTGTGTTCATTTCCGGCGTGGTGTTTCTGATTCTGACAATGGTCCGCATTCGAGCGATGATCGTGGACGCCATTCCTATGACCATGAAAACCGCCGCCGCCGCCGGAATCGGCCTGTTCATAGCCTTCATCGGATTGAAAAACGCCGGGGTGATCGTCTCTTCACCTGCGACATTCGTCACTCTCGGCCACGTCATTTCCAAACCGGTCTTGCTGGCGCTCGGCGGATTGCTGATTACTGGGGCATTGATGGCGCGCGGATTCAAATCGGCGATCATCATAGGCATTCTGGCAGTGACGGCGGCGGCCATCGGATTCAATCTGACCAAACTGCCGACCGGTGTGGTTCAATGGCCGGATTGGCGTTCGACGTTTTTGCAGTTGGATATTCGCGGAGCTTTCAAGCTGGGGTTGTTTGACGTGGTGTTCGTGTTTCTGTTTGTGGATTTGTTCGACACGATTGGTTCGCTGATGGGATTGGGACGCCAGGCTGGATATTTGACGCCTGATGGCAAGATGCCTCGCGTCAATCGCGCGCTGTTTGCCGACGCGGGCGCGACGATTGCCGGATCACTGTTCGGGACTTCGACGGTGGTGACTTATATCGAAAGCGCAACTGGCGTCAGCGAAGGCGGGCGAACCGGATTGACCGCGACGGTCGTTGCCGGATTGTTTCTGCTGGCGGCGTTCTTTTCGCCTATTGCCGGAGCGATTCCGCCTATTGCGACGGCTCCGGCGTTGATTATCGTCGGCGCGTTGATGATCAGTTGCGTCAAGGCCATCAACTGGGACGACATCACCGAAGCCATTCCGGCGTTTTTGACCATATTGGCCATGCCGCTGACTTTTTCCATCGCCAACGGGCTGGCGCTGGGCTTTATTTTTTACCCGTTGATGAAGGTTTTGACCGGGCGCGCGCGCGAAGCCAGTCCGCTGGTTTACGTGCTGGCCGCGCTGTTTGTGCTGAGGTACATCTATCTTGGCGCTGAATAAGATCAGCTATATCGCAACCAACGAACCAGTTCGGGGATCGTCGGGCGTTTGCCGTACATCAGCACGCCGACGCGATAAATCTTGGCCGCCAACCAGACGGCGCCAATGATCGTCGCCACCATCAACGCAATCGAAAGCGCGATTTGCCAGCCGGGTGCAGCCTCCAGCGTGATTCGCAAAAACATCAGCGAAGGTCCGAAAAATGGAATCAGCGAAAGAATCGTCGCGGCGGTTCCGGTCGGGTTTTCTATCACCAACGAAGAAACGATCATCGAAACCATAAAAGTCATGGTGATGGGCATCTGAGCCTGCTGGCCGTCATCTTCGTTCGAGACAATCGCTCCGACCATTGCGTACAAAGTCGCGTAGAGAAAATATCCAAGCAGGTAATAAATCACGAAAAAGACAAACAGCCAGGGAGAAATCTTCGGCATCTGGTCGGCGTACATCATCAGCGCAGGAGCGGCGGACAATGCGCTGAGGGTTATGCCGAACACAGACCAGGTCAGGTATTGAGTCAAGCCAACCAGACCGATGCCTATGACTTTGCCCATCATCAAATAAAACGGACTGACCGAAGACAGCAAAACTTCTATGATGCGGTTCTGTTTTTCTTCGGTCACGCCGCGCATTACCGTCACGCCGTAAACCAGAATCGTCAGGTAAATCACCATCAACAGCGTGAAGGCCAGAATTATTTGTCCGCGCCCGCTTTCGCCGCGTTCGTTGACGGCTTTGAGCCTCACGTCCTTGGTCAATTCGCGGACTCTTTCGGCGTCCAGACCGGCCTGCGCTATGCGAATTTCCGAAATGGCCTTGTTCAGCGCGTCTTCAAACCTGGTTCTGCCGATGACCGCGCTGGCGTTTTTGGTGTAAAGGGTCAGCTCATTTTGGTTGAGAGCGTCGGCGGGCAGAATCAGGATTCCGTCAAATTCTTTTCTCGCCATCCTTTCGGCAAAAGCCAGTCGGCGCGTTTCCATATCTTCGCCCGGATTTAACACTTCGCGGATGAATTCGTATCGCGGTTGCCCCGAACGTTTTGGTATCAACAAGGCGTCAAGCCGTTCGTAAAGCGAGGTATCGCCGGTTTGATCCAACACGACAATGGAATATTTATCCGGGCCGCTGTAACGTCCGATCAAAAATGGAACCAGCACGAACGACGACATAATGATTGGGCCGAGTATCGTGCCGATGACAAATCCTTTTGATTTCACACGTGTCAGATATTCGCGTTTGATGATCGTCCAGAGCTTGTTCATGAATTATCGCTTCTCCGAAAGTGATGGTTTTTCGACGCACAGCCTACTTGGTCGGCGGCAATTTCCCAAACGTCCGGACGAATCAGGTTTTGCGCTGAGAGTCCTTGCCAACCTAAAATCTCTTTGCAATCAATTTCCTTCGTAAGGCTGACAATGAACCAATACCTGAATCTGTTGGCGCACGTGATGGAACACGGCGTCGAAAAAACCGACCGTACCGGCACAGGAACAATCAGCGTCTTCGGCCACCAGATGCGCTTCGATCTGGCCAAGGGCTTTCCGCTCGTCACCACAAAAAAGCTGCACTTGCGTTCGATCATTTACGAACTGCTGTGGTTTCTGCGCGGCGACACCAACATCGCCTACCTGAACGAAAACCGCGTCACCATCTGGGACGAATGGGCTGATGCCGACGGCAATCTGGGTCCCGTGTACGGCAAACAATGGCGAAGCTGGGGCGCAGCCGATGGCCGCACGATTGACCAGATCAGCCAGGTCATTCACCAAATCAAAACCAATCCAGATTCACGCCGGTTGATCGTTTCCGCCTGGAACGTCGGCGAACTGGAGCAGATGGCGCTGGCTCCGTGCCACGCCATGTTTCAGTTTTATGTGGCTCAGGGAAAACTGTCCTGCTTGCTGTTTCAACGTTCGGCAGACAGTTTTCTCGGCGTGCCTTTCAACATCGCCAGCTACGCGCTGCTGACGCACATGATCGCCGAACAGTGCGGATTGGACGTGGGCGAATTTATATGGACAGGCGGCGATTGCCACATTTACCTGAATCATTTGGAACAGGTGAAATTGCAATTGTCGCGGCAGCCATTTCCTCTGCCGACGCTGCGGATCAAACGAAAGCCGGATTCCATCTTCGATTACCAATACGAAGACTTCGAGTTGTTGAATTACCAATCGCATCCGTCCATCGCCGCGCCAATTGCCATCTAACTTTTATCGAAACGATTTCAACACCCTCCGGAGGGCGCTCAGAGTACCAGCTTTAGCTGGCAGCGGCGGCTTCAGCCGCCAACACGGTTCGTAAACGAACCACTTCCGCCTAAAGGCGGTACTCTGAACGCCTTCACTCAAAACGCCATCAAGCAACGCGATTGAGCAATTCCTGGCCATCCACAAAACGCCGCAGGTTTTCCAGAAAGTGATCCATCAACCGTTCCATCTCGTCGGAATGACCTCCGCCGCTGTGTGGCGTGATAAAGCAATTCGGCGTCGTCCACAGCGGATCGTCCGGTGGCAGAGGTTCCGGTTCGGTCACGTCCAGATAAGCCGCGGCCAGCCGTCCCGACAACAAAGCTTCGCGCAAAGCCGTTTGATCCACAGTCGTGCCGCGTCCGACGTTGTATAGAATTGCGCCGGGTTTGACCTGATTGAATCGCTCGGCGTTCAGAAAGTGTTTTGTTTCGGCGCTGGCGGGCAAAACATTGACTATGTGATCAGCCGTCGGCAAGACGCTTTCCACTTCGCTGTCGGGCAAGACGCGAATCGGTTCATCGCCAACTACCCGGCGACGAACGGCGACGATGTTCATTCCCAGCGGCGATAGCAATTCGGCAATGCGACGCGCGATGTGGCCAAAGCTGAGCAACAGGACGGTTTGCCCTTTCAACAAACGCGAAGCCGCTCGCGTGGGATAAAACGGCCAGCCGCGTTCGCCAAGCTGGTTGGCCATGCACTGCGGCAACTGCCTGGCCATCGCGTACACCAGCGCAACGGCGTGTTCGGCGGTCGGTTCGGCGTATACGTCGGAACTGTTGGTCAGAATTTTGTTTTGCTGTTTGAACGCCGCGCGAAAATCGTCGCGGTCGTAAGCCGTGTAACCCGCGCTGTTCAAATGCGCCCAGCGCAACGTCGCGCTATGCACCAACTGTGTGGCGTCGGGTTGGCCAAAGGCAATTTCGGCGTCTGCGGGCAGATCCGAAGCCGGTATGGAATTGCCAACTGTCGGCGCGTCGGCGGTTTCGTCGGCAAAGATGATTTGATGATCGCCCAAAGCTTCGCGCAATCGGGCTTTCGATTCCGGCGGGAACAGAGCGTTACACCAGATTTTCATGATGAGATGAGTAAGCAGGAAGGTTGAAGAGAGCCACGCCAATGACGCGGCTCTCTGCGTTGGCTCAGTATTCCAGTTTGTCGTTGTACATCATGTCCGCGACTTTGAATCGCATGTTGAGTTTGATCGCGGGCGAGACTTCGGCATAAAAGCGCACGTAACCGCTATCCGCCGTGACAAACGGTTTTCCATCCACCACGCGCGGAAAGACGAACTTGGCTCCCATGCCATCGCTGCTCGGTTGCAGATATTGCTCAACAAAGACGCGGTCGCCGTCTTTGGTTTCCAGATAGGTATTGGTTTTGAGCTGGCCGGGATTGGCCACGGCAAATGCCTGCATGGCTGGACCGGACAAGCGGCGGTCGGTCGAATCGAAATCCACCGCCACCACTACCCATTTGTCGGAAGTTTGTTCGGCAAAGGCCTTCAAATCCTCTGTCATCTGCGGATTTTTCATGATGATTTGTCTGGCAAAAGCCTGGCGGATGGGTTTGGCCGACAGAAACCGAATGCGATAGTTCATGTTGACCGCCTGATTCAACGCGCCTTGCTGGCTGCGGCTGGAACTATTGCCGCCACCGCTCGCCGTGGGACTGAAAAACATTTCGGACGTATTGGTGTCGGTTTGCGTCTGTCCCCAAGGAGAATCATTCAACATTTTGGTGACGTCTTTTTCCGACCATTCCATCCAGGGTTTGTATTTCTTTTGCGCTCCGGCGACAACGGTCAGAGCAAACACGCAAACCAGAATAACAAGCGCTTTTTTCATTTTTTCCTCCAGGTCAAAATTTTCCAGCCAGTCAGGCCGGTTCGGGCTGTTCAGAATTATGGGCAAACAAAATCCAGAAACGTCGAAAACCGATCCGAACCGTGATCCAGCGCAATGTCTCGGCGTTCGTGGTCAAGGTGCATCACAGACATCAGCAGGGTTGCGCGTCCGTCGGTCAATCGCAAACTCAGCGGTTCGTAGCTTACTTCGCCGGGGATCAATTCAGAAAGCAAAAAGTGACGACAGGCAAACGGCGGAATCGCGCCCAATGAAAGTCGCGTCACCAATCCGCGCGAACTGAATAATTCCAGCGAAGGATTGGCTTCCAATCCCTGATCGTCAATGTTGATGACGCCGATCAACTCATCGAATCGAATCGTCGTTTTGGTTTTGACGACGCGCGCGCCGGATGCAATGTAATCGGTGGCCAACCCGCCGCGCTCTTTCGGTTTTTGATACAGCCGCGCCGAGCGCAGTCCGGGACGAAAATGCGTGAAGGCGTAAGCGTCCCATTCCGCGACGCGCACTTCGATTTTCATCAGCGTGTGGTTGGTGTCGGGCGAAACCGCCACGCCCAAACCGCCAGCAGTGAAATCCGGCGAGATCGAAAGCCGGTTGAAATCCAGCGCACAACTTTGATTGGCTCCCAGCCGAATCACGCCGCGTTCGGTTTGCGTGGGCAATGCCGTCGCCAGTTTTTTGTCTTCCATCGCCGACCAGACCACTTCGCCTTTGCCATCTACAGCGAAGGGATACAGCCACAACGATTCTTCCAACGGCAGACCTGCGCCCAGATAAAACCGCGATTCCAAAGTCAGATTGCCGACCTTGTGTTTGCGAAACAGCAGCGGCGTGTACAGCACGTTTTTCGCCTTGAACTGATTTTTGTCGTCAAACGGGGCGGCGGCGGGTTTCTGTTTGAACACGCTTTGATGAATCGGGTGTTCGACGCTGAACCGGCGTTGCGCGTCGCGGCGAATCATCAAATAGCCGAAGCTCTTTGCCGTTCCCTGATCGTTGACGACGGCAATCAGTCCGTTTCGGTCACTGGGCGACATCTTTTCCGACGACCACGGAGCGGAAATAGTTTTGCCGGATTGCAGATCGAACAACAACGAAGCGTGCGGTTTCAAATCGTATCGCTGCCCGGCAATGCGTTTGCCCAGCGGATCAAAGACGTTGATTTCTCCGGCGCTGCGGTCGTTGTTCGGATTGAACAAACTGAACACGCATTCATAGCCGCCGGGATACGGCATCGAATAAAAATAACTGTCGGTGTTCTGCCATTGCAGCGGATCGGGATTGGCGTGAACGTTGTCGAATGAGTTCGCCGTTCGCCAACGCACAAAAGCCGAACTGAACAAGTCGCTGGCGTGCGGCATTGCAGTTTCGCCAGCCGTCGGACGCAATCGAACTTTCAAGCCGCCAAAAAACTGTTTGGCGTCGCCAATCAATTCTCGAATCGGAATGACCGTTGTTCGCATTGCCGGAATGGTCATTCGCCGGGTGACTCCTTCTGCACCGATGACGCGCCCGGCAGCGTCGTAAAGGCAAATTTCGTAATCGGTCGAAACCTTGCCGCTGGCGTGTCCGGCGACACCGGCAAATGTGTCAGAGGTCAGCACCAGGTCGCATTCCACGCCTGATTCCGCATCAACGACCACGAATGGTGCGGCAACTTCCAACCAGCAACCTGCGGTTGAAGCTGGTAATGATTCCGCGTTGACGATTTTTGCAGAAATGATTGCTCCGGCAAGCGAGCAGGAAATCGAGGCCAGAAAACTGCGACGGTCGAAAAAAGGCATTTAATTACGGCGTGAACAGCCTGTGCAGCCAAATTGACCATGCAGGCTGTTCACGCGAAATGAGGGTTAGAAATTCAACCGGGCAACGATCTGAACCAATCGTCCGCCGGGGTCTTGAGTGTTACTGGTATCCTGGAACGCCGACGTGACCTGGCCAAACAACTGGTTGTTGTAATTGGTCAGGTTGGTGCTGCCCAGAAAGTTGATGTTGTTGAACGCATTCAGAAATTCACCGCGCAATTCGAAATTGACCCGCTCGGTGATCCTGAACCGTTTGACCGCGCTCAGGTCAAAGCGGGTGAACATCGGACCGGTGACGAACAGATTTTGTCGCGCGCAATCGCCCGTGACAACCTGAATGCAGGTTCGATCATTGGCCGGAGCCAGATAACGTCCGGTTGGCGCGCCTTGCGCTCCGTAACCGTCCGCCGAAGTCGCGCTGACGCTGAACGCTTTGATCGTGTTTTCGACAATGTCTTTCGGCAGATGATAAACGACCTTGGCCGCATCGTCGAAATACAACCCGAACGATTTGCTGAATTCTTTTTCGGTCATGCCAACGAGCTTGACGTTGCCGAAATCCTGTATGCGTCCGCTTTGCAGGCGACCTGTGCCGTGAAATTCCCATCCGCCCAGGAACTGATTGGCGAAATTGCCAATGCCGCCCCAGAAAGCTTTGCCTTTTCCGAACGGCAGTTCGTAAACCCAGTTCACCTTGAACGAATGCGCCACAAACCCAGGCGTGCCGGAGTTGAGTGTATTGACGCGCGGCGCACGGAACGAAAAGCGCGACGAACTGAAGCCCTTAGCCCAGGCGTAATTGGACTGGACCAGAAACCCATCCGCCAGACGGCGACGGAATTCCACCTGCAAGGCATCGTACCGCGTATAACCGCCGTTGCCTATAAACAAGGCTCCACCGCGCAAATCCGGATTGGTCAAAAACAGGTTTGCGGGCAATCCGGCAGCCAACGCATTGGCGCGACGATTCGCATCGGTGTGCAGATTTGCGGCGTACGTCAACGGCGCAGGATTGTTCAACGCCAGTGGATTGACGAACGTCGTGCTGGTGAACAAGTTGGCCGCCGTAGTTCCGATGACCCCCGCGGTGTAATTGGCGGCGACGTTCGGATCGCGGTTGCCGGCAAAATACGCCAGTGTGATGGGCAATGGCGCAGTCCCTGTATTCGGGCCGAAATAACGGAAATTGGCTCCGCGCCCCGCCGCAATGTTGGCCTGTAAATTTGCCTGCGCCAGTTTGAACTCATTGAGCATTCCGTTTTCCAGAATGTTCTGCTCAACGTCATTCAGATCGTATTCAGTCCAACCGCGCAGATTGCGCGTGCCGACGTAACGCACTTCAATCGCCATGTTCTTGCTGATTTCGCGTTGAATGCCGAACGTCCACGATTGTGAATAAGGCACTTTGGTATTGGGATCGAAAATTTGCGCGTCGCCGGTAACCACTTCTCTGAGTGGATAATTCGGCGTACTGGCAAAACTCGGTGGCCCCAATCGGCTGGTTTCTCGCAACAGAACCGGCAACGATCCCAAACTGCCGCCGACCAGATTGCCTATGGTCAAATTGCGGTCGGCATTGATCGCAGAACCCGGATTAGCGCCGAATTGGCCGGAAAAATCTCCCAATCCATTCCGGTTATACGCGATGGAATATCCGGCGCGCACGACTGTCTGGCCGCCATTTCCAACCAATGACTTCAACCAGCCGTTTTGCGCCTGCGGAGTCCAGGCAATGCCAAGATTGGGAGCGAAGTTTTTGTAATCAACGTTATATGACTGTGCTCCGTTTCTGAACGGAATGAATTGCGGAACACGGCCTGTCATCGTGCCGGGTTTGAACATATTGCCCAACCCGGAAACCCCGAAAAGGTCGCTGACGGTGACGGTCGTCCAGCCTTCATTCAGCGCGGTGAACGGCCCCTGCACTTCCCATCGCAAGCCATAAGTCAGCGTCAGATTCGGGCGCGCGCGCCAGGCGTCTTGGGCAAAGACGCCGAATTCACGCTGACGACCACGATTGACCGATTCGCCGAGGTAAACATATTGACCTGTTTTTTCGTCCAGCACAGCGCTGGCGGCAATGGAAGTGACTCGCCCGGTCAACACTGCATAAATGTTCTGGGCTGCGGTCAGATTGGCCGCCGAAGCTCCCGGAAAATTCGCCGCCACGAACATGCTGATGGCCGGATCGTTGGCATTGACGCCGAAACCTATATTCGGCGCAAGCCCCGGACGGCTGTGCAATGTCAGATTGAATTGCTGGAATTGACCGCCAAAACTCAGGTTGTGCGAGCCCCGCGTCCAGCTCAGCGTGTCGCTGAATTCGCGCAACAATGGATTGCGACGGCTGGTGGCAAAGGTCGAAGTGGCGTTGTTGATTCCGGCGACGGTCAATCCGCCTGTTCCAGCCGCCGAACCGAATGTAAATCCTCCCTGATTGGCAATGGTTCCATTGTAGCTTTCTGCGGTGGCTTCAGGGTTGAAACGCGAAGGCCCGCCTGAAAGCCCCGTGCGCGCTTCGTTGACCAGGGTTGGCGACAAAGTGGAACGCACAGCCAATGAGCCAGTGTACCGGTCGCCAATCTGACTGCCTTGATTCGGGAAGCCGGGAAACGCCGGATCACGGCTGTTCAGGAAATCCGGTTGTGAATAGAGTTTCTGGTAATTCCAGGTCAATTCCAGGTGATGTTTGTCTGTGACATTTACGTCGAAGCGCGTGGTCGGGAAATAGGTCGAATTATTTCCTGTCGCCACGTAGGCAAACCGTTCCAGGTTGGGATCGGTCAAAGGCGTGATGCCTCCGCTGCTGGTCGAATTGCGAATGTCGGTCAGCAACTTGGCAATGGTCGGGTCGGGCGTGGCGGTTTGTCCGCTCCTGGCGGCCAGTTCAAACAGATTGACTTCCCGCACTTGTGTCTGGCCACTGACCGTCACGTTGTAGCGGAAAATGCCTGACTGGGTTCGCGGATTGAAAATGGTGCGCGTGCGGTTGGCGGCATTGGGCAAACGGAATTCTTCATAATTGACGAAGAAAAACGCCTTGTTGCGCCCATCGAAAGCCGCCGGGCCAAAGATTTTTTTAGGGAAGAGGAACGGCCCGCCGACGCGAAAACCATATTGATTGAGCAGAATGCGCGCCCGATCAGCTTTGCACTTTTCAGCGTCAAAGGGTTGCGCCGTAGTTCCGCAAGTCAGCCCTGTTTCTTTATGAATTGGCGCGCCGTCGCGGTTGTTGAACCAGTAGTTGGAATTCAAAACAGGGTTGCGATGGTATTCATAAATGCTGCCGTTGAAATCATTGCCGCCCTGACGAGTGACGAATTTGATCTGGGTTGCGCCGCCTCCGCCGTTATTGGCGCCGGGCGTCGCTGTGGAAACGGTCACTTCCTGAATGGCGTCCAGTCGCGGAGCCACGCGGGCAAAAAAACCATCTCCTGTTTTGTTGAAATTGTCCTGCACGTTGATGCCGTCGAGCGTGATATTGATGGCGCTTTCCGGCAGACCGTTGATGGTGGCGTCGCGCGTCAATCCCGGCGCATCCACGCCCGGCAGAAACACAATGAAGTTGAGCGCGTTTCTGGAATTGAGCGGCAGATTGATGATCTGGTTGACATTCAATGTGGTGGAAATGTTCGCCGACTGTGTTTGCAGAATTTCCGCGCCGCCCTGAACCGTGACGGATTCATTGGCCGCGCCGACTTCCAGCGTAACGTTCAGATTAGCGGGAACGCCTGCGTCAATTTTGACATCCCGCACAATGACCTGTTTGAAACCGGGAGCCGAAATCACCACGACGTAAGTGCCTGCGCCCAGCGATGGCACGGTGTAACTGCCGCTGCCGGAACTCGTCGCGCGGAATTCTGCGCCGGTCGCAGTGTTTCTGACTTCGATGATTGCGCCTGACAACACGGCGCCGTTGGGATCAGTGACCGTGCCGGACAGATTCGCAGTCACCTGCCCTAAAACCGACATGCCGATCATCGCCATCCAGGCAACGACCACCATCAGATTACTTGCCTTGTATTTCATGACATTCCTCCTGAAACGAAAGGGGTTGAGGGGGTTCCGGTCTGACGCTTACCGTCATCAGACCAAAAATGACAAAGCCAGCGCTGAAGATTGATTCGCCCAGCGAATTACCCAGCCGTCCGTCTGAAACCTGAGTGGCACGTGTCGCTAACAAACGATGCCGCTTGCTTTCAGATCGCGCTGTTGATTTTCGCTTTCAAAGCAATTGAACAAAAATTTGTCGGTAATTTCATTTCCCATCTTTCATCTGTGATTTGTCATTTGTCATCGCACAAAGCGCTGAGCAGCAATGGCAAATGACAATTGAAAAATGACAACTGGAAAATGAAACGCTATCCAACAAAGCCTTTGCCTATTCGCTTAAATATCTCTGCCTTCTCAAATAGGTTGGTAGCCAAAAGAACCAAAGACAGGTTTCCCTGTCACGTCTCTGTCTGGTAATGATTTGTAGCTGGACGGACTCTCTTTATTCTTGAGGATGACGGCGGCTGGTAAAGCTTGTTGTCTGCCGTCGGTTGCTGATACGTCTAACCCGCGGAAAAGGATGCGGGTTTCTTACCACTAAAAAAAGCAGAGAGGAGTCCAGCCCCAAAGCCAAACCCCTCTCCCGGATGAACCTAAACCTGCGTCTGGGTTTAGAAGTTGATACGACCGACCAACTGGATCAGGCGTCCGCCGGGATCGTTCGTGGTCGAAAGATCGCGGTAGGCTTGCGTCACCTGACCGAAGGTCGCCGTGCCGAAGCCGCCAACGGTGTTCACGTCATTCGCCGGGTTGCCGACGATGAAGTTGATGTGATTGAAGGCGTTCAGGAATTCGGCTCGGAATTCGAAGTTCACGCGTTCGGTGATCCTGGTCTTTTTGACGATGCTCAGGTCGTAACGCGCAAAGCTCGGTCCGTACAGGATCATGTTGGTCGAACCGCATTGGCCGGTGAAAGCTTCAATGCAATTGCCGCGGCTGGCCGGAGCAATAAACCGTCCGGTCGGCGCGCCGAGCGTGCTGTAGCCATCAGCGCTGGTCGGGCTGACGTTGAACGCGCGGCGGGTGTTGTCAATGATGTCCTGCGGCAGGAAGTACGCAATGCGTCCCGCGTCATCGAAACGCATCTTGACTTGATTCTGCAGATCGTCGCGGGTCATTCCAATCAGTTGAACGTTGCCCAGATTGAACGGAGTTCCGCTTTGCACGCGGGCAGCGCCGTGGAATTCCCAACCGGCGATCATGCGATCAACCGCTTTGCCGACGCCGCCGCCAAACGCCTGTCCGCGTCCGAACGGCAGTTCGTAAATCCAGTTCGCCTTCACCGCATGTGTGATGTTGAACGGCGTCACAGTCTTGCTCAGCCCCATATCGCGGAAGGTCGAGGGTTGCCCCGCCACCACCGAACTGCTGGCAAAAGCATTGGTGAAGCCTTTGGCAAAGGTGTAATTGCCCTGCACCAACAGGCCTTTGGCCAGACGGCGACGCAATTCGACCTGCAACGAATCGTAGTAAGAACGACCGTTGTTTTCGATTGACCACGCGCCACCCAGTTTGCCGGGGTTGACGATGAAGAAATTCGCCGGCATGCCCGCCGTAATGCCGTTGGCGCGGAACGTGGCGTTGCTGATGAAGTTGCTGGTGAACGTGCCCCACGCAGGACCGTTCGCAGCCAGAGCGTTGACCAAAGTGGCGTTGGCAAAGTTGGCGTTGCCGTAATTCGCCGCCGTGGCCGCCGCAGCAGCCGATTGACCGGTCAGGAAGCCCAGAATGATCGGCAACGGAGCCGTTCCGGTGTTCGGACCAGCGTAACGGAAATGGGCGCCACGACCAGCGGCAATGTTGGCTTGCAAGTTGGCCTGAGCCTGTCTGAACTCGTTCAGGAACCCGTTTTCGATGACGTTGGTTTCGTTCAGGTTGAACTGCTGCCACAGCTTGACGCCGCGGTTGCCGACATAACGCGCTTCAATCACAGTGTCGCGGTTGATTTCGCGCTGCATGCCGAAACTCCACGATTGGACATAGCCCAATTGCAGGTTCGGATTGAAGGCATTCGCCGAATTGGTGATCGCGCCTTCATTCGGAAAAACCGGTTTGGTTTGGAAGGTGGGCGCAGTCAATCGGCTCTTGTCACGGAACAGCACGGGCAAGGTTCCCAGATTTCCAAGCGCCAGATTTTTGCTGGCGACAATCGAAAGTCCAGGATTGCTGGCCAGAATGCTGGTGAACACGTTCAGGCCTTCGCGGACAAAAGCGACGGAATATCCGCCGCGAAACACCGTCTGTCCGCCATTGCCCAGAACTTTGTTCATCACACCGCCACTCGGTCTCGGCGTCCAGGCGAAACCCAGGCTCGGCGCAAAGTTGTTGTAATCCACATTGTAAGAATTGGTCTCAGGGGAAAACTGGGTAAATTGAGTCACCTTGCCAGTTTGAGTTCCCGGTTTGAACAGGTTGCCAGGGCCGGAAATGCCGAACAATTCATTAAACGTGGTTTGCGAATAAACAGCGGTTTTGGCTTGGAAAGGCAATTGCACTTCCCAGCGGACGCCGCCGGTCAGCGTCAGGTTCGGATTAACGCGCCAGGCATCTTGGGCGAAGAAACCGAATTCACGCTGGCGACCGCGTTGCACGTTGGCGCCGAGATAGGTGTATTCCAGCGTGTTTTCGTTCAAGATCGCGTTAGCGTTCACCGATGTTACGCGACCAGTCAAGGTGGCGTAAATATTGCGAGCATTGGTCAAATCGGCAGCCGAAGCGCCAGGGAAATTGGCAGCGGTGAACATTGCGTTCGCCGGATCGGTGGCATCCACGCCCAGACCAATGGTCGGAACCTGTTGCTGTGACCAGCTCCAGAAATCAATGTTGGTGAACGAACCGCCGAAGCTCATTGAGTGCGAGCCGCGCGTCCAGGTCAGCGTGTCGGTGAAAGTCTTCACCGGAGCATTGCGGCGGCTGGGCGTGGTGGAGACAGTGGCTCCGGTGATACCGCCTGCCAAACCGATACTGAAACCATCCTGATTCGCCAACGGACCGGTGAATTGTCCAACGTTGACGTTCGGGAAGAACAACACCGTGCCGCCCGTCAATCCAAAACGAGCTTCATTGACGATGGTCGGCGTGATTGTCGAACGCAACGCCGTGGTGTTGGAAAAACGATTCGATCCCTGATAGCCCTGATTCGGGAAATTCGGGAATGTCGGATCGGTGCTATTGAGGAAGTCAACCAAACCGGTGAACAACTGATAGTTCCAGACATTTTCCAGTTTGTGTTTTTCCGTCAGGTTGAAGTCCAGACGGACGGTCGGGAAATAGCGGGTTTGACCGCCCTGGTTGGTGAAGGTGAACCGTTCCAGATTGAGGTCGGTCAAGGCCTGCACCGCGCCGGTTTGCGTCGTCGAACTGCGAATGTCCTGCAACAGTTTGGCAATCGTCGGGTCAGGGGTGGAAGTGTGGCCGTTGGCCGCCGCCAGAGCGAACAGGTTCACGCCAGTGGTGTTGGCTCCGTAACGGAAAAGGCCGCTGCGCGCCGGTTCGCTCAAGATAGTGCGCTGACGAGTGGTTTGTTCCGGGATGCGGAATTCTTCGTAATTGACGAAGAAAAACGCCCTGTCTTTGCCATTAAACAGTTTGGGAATCCAGATCGGGCCGCCGAAACGTCCACCGAATTGATTCAGGATAACCACATCGCGCGGCGCAGTGGTGAAACCGGGTTTCGGATTCTGGTCGCGGTTGTTGAACCAGTAGTTGGCGTTGAGCCAGGGATTGCGGTGATATTCGTAAATGCTGCCGGAATACTGGTTGGTTCCGCCACGGGTGACGAATTTGATCTGCACGGCGCCTTCGCCAGCGCTTTCCGCGCCCGGCGTGGCAGTCGAAACGGTCACTTCGTCAACGGCATCCAAACGCGGACGAACGTAAGTGAAAAATCCGTCGGACGATTTCAGGATATTGTCCTGCACGTTGACGCCGTCCATAGTGATGTTCAGCGAACCTTTGGGCAATCCGTTGATGGTCGAGGTGCGCGGGCGTCCCGGGGTGTTCGTTCCCGGCAGCAGCAGCACCAGGTCGAGCGCGTCGCGCGAAGTCAGCGGCGTTTCCGTAATCTGACGCCCGGTGATCGTCGTGCTGATGTTGGCGGATTGCGTCTGCAAAACTTCCGCGCCGCCTTGAACGACGACTGATTCGGTAGCCGCGCCGACTTCCAACGTCACATTAACCGTTGACGGCACGCCGACGTCGAGTTTGACATCCTGTACCACGACTTTCTTGAAGCCCTGGGCTTCAACCGTCACGGTGTAAACGCCCGATCCCAATGAGGGAACGCTATAGGCGCCGCTGCCGGACGAAGTGACTTTGAATTCCGTGCCTGTGCCGTTGTTTTTGACAGTCACGGAAGCGCCGGATATCACCGCGCCATTCTGGTCAAGCACGGAACCAGCAATGGTGGAGGTCGTTCCCTGTGCCAGAGCAGCAATGCTTGCGGCCAGCACAATGAACGTTACGGTCATGAACCTGAGCAAATTGCTTTTCATTGTATTTCCCCTCTGAAAAGATGTGTTGTAGAAGTTTACTGTTTCTATTTGACCTTTTTACTTGCTGCTCGCTTGAGAAAACCGATCAACCTCACGCAAGCACCAATGGCCAACATTCGCTTAACGTAAATTCTTTCACCTGAAAATCTGATTGTTTCTGTAAAGTTTACTTAGTTCGGACGAACTGTGAGAGCAATGCAATTTTCTTTAGGCAAGCACTATGCCCCTTGACTGTAGTAAGTAGTCAGATTGATTTAACAAGATTTATGGCCTCTCCCTGTTGAACAGCATGTTTAGTACATCCATTTTTCTGAATATATTTTATTTTTTCGGACATCAGGTCGGCGTCGCTTACAAATAACTACTGCTTGTCAAACCAAACTACAGCGGCCTTGAGAAAAATCACGAATCACTTTTCGGAGTGAAAACGGGTGTGTTATGGTGCGGCTCACCTTTTTGAAATTGCGCCTGAAAAATTCCGCGAGGCGTTGATCGAAATACGCAAAACATTTAGTAACTGCTCAGGCCATCGAATAAGCCGCCAATGAAAGGCGGGAAAAATGACGGAACAAACGGAAATAACTGAACAAACGGAAATGAGATTGGAAAATTTCCGTCCATTCAGTTATTTCCGTCTGTTCCGTAATCTCTTTTCGATTCCCCCTGAGCAGTTACAACATTTATTTATCTGAAAGTGTTCAGCAGTTCAGGACTGTCCGTCACGGTAGGCTTGGTGCCGCTCTATGAAACCTACTATTGTTCGGGCACTGGCTTTTTCAAGGTTTTTTGTTCTTAGCCTGACAGCCCGCTCCATCTCTGAATCGAAACACGGGTATGCTGCCGAAACCTTGCCGAATGCGGCGCCCGATGGAGCTTTTTCGCGCCCAATTTCACCCTACCGTCAGTTCTGCTCCACAATAAAATCAAGAGTTCTTGAACTATCGCGCGCCGTAACCATTCGCGGCGTTTTATGCTGCCTGCTTCTTGCCTTGCTGGCTTCGCAATACGCCGGGGAAAACAGTGTTTCCTCTTTGCGCGCTCACACTCAACAGCCGCCAAACCTGCGTGTCGCATTGAAAGTCGTCAATCCGACATTGCCAGTTACAGTCGGGATTCCATTGAGCGAATCGGCCAACCTGACAGACGCCGGCGCTTTGGCAGTTGTGGATGCCGCAGGAAACGTCACGCCTTCGCAATTTCGCGTGCTGGCGCGCTGGGGAGCGACGGCAACCCAAACAAGCAAACCGATCAAATGGTTGCTGGTGGATTTCAAACCCACGATTTCGGGAACGCATTTTCTGATTCGCGCGGAACGATCCGCACAATCCACAATAACGCCGGTTTCCGTGCTCAATGCTGGCGAAGCTGTTCGCGTCGAAAATTCCCACTTGAAAATCGAATTCCCGAATCAGGGCGACGCCCTGATCCAAAGTTTCAAACTAAACGGAAAAGAACAAATTCGAGCGCCGATGTCGGCGCACATGAGCTTGCCGCGTCGTGTTTTGGTCACTCAATTGAGCGCTTCGCCGGATACGGTGAAGGTGACGGACACGACGTTGCTGCGAGTTGGTGACGAGGCGAGATTCGAGCACGTAGCCACGCTGAAGTGGGATGCAACAGCGGGGAGTGCCCGCCTCGTCACCGCCGATACGGGTTTTGCCAAAGGACGGCGTTACCGTGTAGGCGAAGGAAGCGCCAGGCAGGAAGAAGTGATCGTCAATGCCGCCGATTCGGGCGATCTGAAAACCGCAACCCCGCTGCGCTTCAATCACCCGGCAGGAACAACGATCCGCGATTTGAGCATCGAACAGGAACGCGCCACGATCAAGGAACTCAACGGCCAGACCGTTCGGTTTCACGCGGCGCTGAAAGTTCCGCATTCGCACGGCGAAACCCTGTTTGTCGTGGGCGCGCAAAATGAAGTGGCTGTCGCCGCAATCGAAAAGACTTCCATCGAGGAATCGAACAACCTGCGCGTCGTCGTTCGGCAGGATGGTGTTTTCAAAGTCGGCAACGAGACGGTTCCGCCAAAGCTGGCTTTTTCAATTCGCCATGTTATTTACGCCGACCAGCCTTTTGTTCGCGTTCGGCTGCGTTTGATGAACAACGGAGCTTATGGATTCGGCGCGCAAATTGGAGGTCCTTCGCCCTTTGCCGAACACGCGCTGTTGCGCAGTTTGTCCGTGATTGTGCCGACTGCGGCAACGTCGAATGACAAGGTTCAGGTGACGACATCCGCTGAAGCTCACCGCAGGTTGGCGGAACGACAAAGCGGCGCGTCGCTCATTGGCGGGCAATTTGAAATCGCAGTTCCCGAATTCGTCGAAAACTATCCGAAGGCGCTGATCGCCAACCGCGAGGGCCTGCGTTTCGACATTCTGCCCGACACGGGCGAAGACCACATCTTCGACGGCGCGCGTGCCAAAACTACGGACTTTTATCTGGGACGAAACACCGTTTCCGCGCGCGCGTTGACCAACACGCAAAACGCCACGCTTGATCCGGCCTACATCGCTTCGACCGGAGCCGTTCGCGCGGCTTTCGTAGAACGCCGCAATTGGCAAACCGTTTTTGAAAAAGACCTGCAACTGGCCGAAGCCGCTGCGCGAATGGAGCGCATGCTGGCAGTAGGGTACGCCGTCGAATCCGCCGAAGCCGCAGGCGGAGTTACTGCGCAATCGGCGTTTGAATACAGGCGACGCAGCGAACAAGGCGAACAATTCGGCTGGCGCAATTTCGGCGATCTGGCCTGGGGCGATGGTTATGCGAATGTACATTACGATCTGCCGTTTGTCGTGTTGCGCGAATACCTGCGAACCGGCGACGCCCGAGCGTTTCAACTCGGCAGCGAAATGGCCAGATACCGCGCCGATTGGGGACAGTTCCGCTCCGATGATTTTCCGAACGAAAACTGGAATCTGCGCGGAATGGCGTTTTACGAAAAAGGCGATCACGGCTCTTTCCGCGAACCGGTTCCCAGCCACACATGGATCGAAGGCATGTGGCTGTATTGGGCGTTGACCGGCGACGAAGCGGTGCGCGAATCCGCCGTCGAGGGCAGCGACGCTCTGGTTCGCATCAATTTCACTTATGACAGCGCGCTGAGTTGGAACGAATCGCGCTGGATAGGCTGGCCGACACTGGGGTTGATGGCGGCGTATCGTTACACCGGCGAAGCGCGTTACATCAATCAGGCACGCGACAATGTCAACCTGATTGTTCAAACCGAAGAGAGTTTTGGTCGCAAAGGTTTTTACGTCGGTAAAAATCCGGGCCAGCCGAACATACAGCCCTGGATGTGGACTGGATACACACAACTTGGCGTGATTGATTACTGGCGCGAAACCGGCGACGCGCGCGTGGCCGATTATCTGGTGCGAATGGCCGACTGGCTCATCAGCAAAGGCGACAATCCGCCGCTGAAACCCGGCTTGACGCTCAGCGACGGTAGCTACCTGCCCACCGGAATGTCTTATTTCTGGCACGCGGACAAAATCGCCGAAGATCGTTCGGTAGGACTGGCCGGATTCTGTTTGCCCGTGCTGACCGTGGCCGCGCGAATTTCAGGCCGCGAAGATTTGCGCCACCGCGCCAGACAATTATTCCGCGATTACGCTTTTTACCGCGATCTGCCCGATGGCCGAGCCATTGCGCCTTCAACGCGCGCAGTCATCAATTTTCGTTCGCTGCAATTTCCAGGCTCTTCGCCCAAAGCCTACGGCCAGATGGGATTGATTCTTTCCGATGTATTGCCTGAATTGGCGGATTCCATCGTAGCGCCGAAACCATTCACGCCTGCGCCAACGCCGCGCCGCGAAGAACCGGATCTGGCGAAATTGACCAACGTGGCGATGAACGCGCGGGCTTCGGCGTCCAGCACCCGCGTCTGGCCGGATACGGTCGGCGTGCCTGCGGCGGCCAACGACGGCCATTTGGAATCGGCGGGCAAATTGTCCATCTGGCATTCCGAATCCAACACCGGCAAAGCCGAATGGTGGCAGGTTGATCTGGGCCGCGCCTGCAAAATCCAGGTGATCGAAATTCTCTTTCGCGCGGATCAGGATCAACCGCTGACTCGACGCAATTTCGAAGTGCGCGCGTCGAACGACGCCGCGTTCACCAAGTTCGCCGTGCTGGCTGCGCAAGGAGAAAAGCCAGCGCCTTTCGGACAAATCTGGCGCGCGACGCCGACCGAACCCGGCAGTTACCGGTTTGTCCGCGTGCAGAAAACCCGGATTGATCGCGATCCGTTTGGCAATGCGTTTTTCAATCTGGGCGAAGTGCGTTTGCTGGCTGAACCGTCCGGGGCAAACACTCCAACACCGACTCCGCCGCTCGCTTTTCCGCCGACGACGCTGGCGCAATTGAAAGCCGAGCGTTTGCTGATAGGCCAGAGTTTGAGCTTTGCGCTGGCCACTAAAAATTCCAACGGCCAGCCGCTGCAAATCACCGCGTACAACTTGCCGGAAAATGCCAGCTTCGATGCCGCGACAGGCCGGTTTTGGTTTACTCCGACTTCCGCGCAGGCCGGAAATGTGTACCAGATCAGTTTTCGTTCGATTGTCGCCGAAGCCGCAACTTCGCTGGTTCGTTTGGATGTGGCGGTGACGATTGACGGAGCGCCTGTGGTCAGACTGATTTCGCCGAATTTCAGCACGCGACTGGCCACCGACCAGACAACCTTGATCGCGTGGGCGGTTCCGCAATCGGCGCCTGTAATCAAACACCAGGTGCGGTTGTCCACAGACGGCGGGGCCAGTTACCCAACGGTGCTGGCCGATTTGCCCGGTTCGACCACACAGTTTCAATGGCGCGTTCCCCGCCACCTGCTCAACGGCAATCAATCGTTTGTCCGGTTGATGGTGCAAACCGTGGACGTAGAAAACCGCGTCGGCGTGGATTATTCCAAACAGGATTTACGGGTTTCGTTGGGCAGCCCTCAACGATGATCGTATGAATTCGGATTCAGCGGAAACAGACCCAGGCAAAAACGACCAGCGCAATGACGCTGAGCAGCAACAACTGCACGGCGGTCGCGAAATACCGGGTCTTGCCGGCTGAGTTCTGTGTCATGTTCGCGGCGGTGGGATGATTCGGATGCGCCGTCGGCAAAGCGTGGTTCACATCGGGCTGAGTTTCCGGTGTCGCTGGATTTCGATTTTTCAGAACGCGCGCTTTTGCCGATTCGACCTTTTTCTTCAGCAAAGCGAGTTTTTGTTTTCGATCATCCTCATTGGTTGGAATCCCCAACGAAATGATCGAGGTTTTGTGCCGACTGTTTGGCATTTTCATCGGCCAGGGAATGGACACGATGTCGGAATCGGGTTGCAAGCGGCGGCCTTCGGGTTCGGCCAGTTCATACACGATCGGCAAAATGACCGCATCTTCGCTTTGCCGCCAGGCGTGTTGCGAATCCACGCGCAAGGTCGGCGGGCGAAGTTGAAATCCTGTTTTGGGCTTCCGCGGTTTCATTACTGCTTCTCCAACGGGCAAGCTCAGCGTTCATTCAATAACTTTTCGATCTGTCGTTCCAGTTTGCGATATTCTCCGACGCCGCGTTTGACGTGGCGAACATTGCCGCGACGATCAATCAAAATCACTGTCGGCAAACTGCCGATTCCATATCGTTCGTCGTTGGTCACATCGTCCATTCTGCCGATGGCAAACGGATATTTGAGTTGATATCTGGTTTTGAAATTCCGCAGCGCGTCCAGTTCCTGGTCGCGCTTCAATCCTTCTTCGGTATCGGATCGGCCATACAGTTTGGTGACGCCGATGATTTCCAGTCCTTTGCCGGAAAATTTCTGTTGAAGCTCGCGCCATTTTGGAAAGGCCGTCGTGCATTCGGTACACCACATCGCCCAGAAATCCATCAAGACGACCTTGCCGCGCAAACCGGCCAGCTTGACCGGTTCGGAATCCATCCAGCGCGGCGCGTCCAGTTCCGGCGCAGGATTGAACATCAATCGCGCAGCGGCCAGTTCAGCTTCGTAATAGGCCTTAAGCACTTCCTGTTCATCGAACTCGGTGGCCAGCACCTTTTTGTGAAATTCGCTGGCTTCGGCCTTGAACCCGCTTCGCTCTTGAGCGGCAATGTATTCGGCAGCCAACACCAGACGGTTCCGGGTAAGCACATCAGATAAATCGCGTTCCTGTAAAAACGAAAATCTGCTTTTGGCGACTTTCAGGTCGTATCCGCGCCGGGCATATTTGGAAACCAGATCGTAACGTCCGCGTTCGCGCCAGGCGATCGTCAACAATCGAACCAATTCCACCCGATCAGCCACGACAAGTTGATTTTGCGGCGGCTCCCTGTACAACTCGTCCAGCCATTTCTGCGCTTCTTCGAGTTGTTCCAATTCCAACAGCGCACGAATCAGGCCTCCGCGAACAGTGTCTGTGAATCGTGATCTTGGTTCTGTTTGCAGAAACCGGCGGCTGGCTTCGACCGCCAGGGCATGCAGTTCCGCCTCTCGGTAAAGAATGATCAGCGCCAGCAATTCCAAGCCTTTCCAGTTTGCGATCTTGAATTCCGCAGCACGGTCGGCAGCCCGTTTTCGCATCGCGTCGGCGCGAATTTCCCATTCGTAGGTCTGCGCTTTTCCGTTGGCCACGTCGCGGTCGAATTCTTGCTGAGCTTTCAGTTGTTCTTCCTGCAACTGGCGCAAGGCTTTTGACGGCTTGCCGCTCTGCGCACGGACGGGCGATTGCCCGACCAGTCCGATCAACAGCAGAACAATTCCAACCAAACTCGTGAAGAATTCTTTTTTCGACATAATGAAACCATTATACGCGGGACATTTGGGCGTGGGCTGCATTCTATGCACAGCTTCACGCGTGAGCAACAAAAGTTTGCAGTGAGCATTTTCCCACGCACAAATTTGTCATTGGGAAATTGTCCGCATGGTTCGACGCCGTAAATCGAGCAATTGCGTCATTGACGACTGGCCTTGAAATTGCCACTTTGCAGGCAGGGGGATCATGAGCACGAAAATAGTCCGCACAAATTTTCTTCAAAAAGCAGCCTTTTGTCTGGCCGTATTGATTTTTGCCTCCAACTCGATGTTCGCCGCCTCAGCAATTTATGAACAAACAGGAACAACCGCTCAATCCAGTAAACCAGGCAAACCGGCTGCCAAGCCCAAGATGACTGAACAGGAAATTGCCGAAGCTCGCCAATCGCTGCACGCGCTGGGATATTGGGTTGATCTGAACGCAACCGGATTGGACGCTTCGTTGCGCCACGCCTTGATCGCGTTTCAGAAGATCGAAGCTCGCCCGAAAACAGGCATTTTGACGCCATCTGAATTGGACGCGCTTCGCGTGGCTCAACCGCCCGCACCGCGCGAAGTCGGGTTTCCGCACATCGAAGTTGATCTGGCGCGACAGGTGCTGTTCGTCGTCGAACTCGGCGAAGCGCCATTGAAAGTGCTGCCGATTTCGTCCGGCTCAGGCGAATTGTTCACCGAAGGCGGCGTGACGCGTCGGGCCGTGACGCCAACCGGACGGTTCAAAGTGCAGCGTAAAATCGAAGGCTGGCGCAAAAGCCCGTTGGGGTTGTTGCATTATCCGAGCTACATTTACGGCGGCATAGCCATTCACGGCAATCCGTCGGTTCCGGCAACGCCGGCCAGCCACGGTTGCATTCGCATTCCCATGTTCGCGTCGAAAGCGTTCAGCGAACTGGCCGCTGTTGGCACGGTTGTCATTGTGTATGACGACAGTCTGACGCCTTAATTTCGATTTTTTATGACTCAAGCTTTCATCAACAACCAATCTTACGAATTCGACTCCGGCCTGACGATCTTGCAGGCGTTGCGGCGAACAGGAAACGAAGTGCCCACGCTGTGTGACGACGAGCGGTTGAAACCGTGCGGCGATTGCCGAATGTGTCTGGTGGAAATTGCCGGCTGGTCGCATCCGGCGGCTTCGTGTCTGACGCCGCTGACGGACGGAATGCAGATCGCCACGCACACGCCGGAACTGGAAGACGAACGGCGCGCATTGCTGGCGATGATGGCGGCGCGGTATCCGGCAAGCTCGCTGGCGCAATTTCCCGACAAACAGTTTCATCGCCATTTGCGCGATTACGGGCTGGAGCACGCTTGCCTGGGCGAAATTGATCCGTCGCAGCTTGACGATTCGCATCCTTACATTCGCGTGGACATGTCTCAGTGCATTCATTGTTTGCGCTGCGTTCGCATCTGCCGCGAAGTGCAGGGGCAATTCGTCTGGGAAGTGCTGAATCGCGGAGCCGAAACTCGCATTCTGCCGGATTCGGGAACGACCTTGCTGGAAAGTTCCTGCGTCAGTTGCGGAGCCTGCGTGGACGCATGTCCAACCGCCGCGTTGGTTGATAAATCTCTGATTGAATTTGGCCAGCCGACCGAATGGGTCAAAACCACCTGTCCGTATTGCGGCACAGGATGCGAAATGGATGTAGGCGTGCGCCAACAGCGTATGGTGACGGTGCGCCCAACGGCGGAAGCTCCCGTCAACAAAGGCCATTTGTGCGTCAAAGGCCGTTACGGATTTGAATTCGTCTACGCCGACGACCGCGTCACTGAACCTATGATCCGCGAAAACGGCGAGTGGAAAACGGTTTCGTGGGAAGAGGCAATTCATTTCACGGCGGAACGATTGCGGCAGATCGTCGAACAACACGGCCCGGACAGCGTAGGCGTGCTGGGTTCGGCGCGCGCCACGAACGAAGAAAACTATCTGGCTCAGAAATTCGCCCGCGCGGCTCTGGGAACCAACAACGTGGATTGTTGCGCGCGCGTTTGCCACGCTCCGACAGCGGCGGCGATGAAACTGACGCTTGGCACTGGAGCGGCCACCAATTCCTTCGACGACATCGAACTGGCACAGACCATTTTGCTGTGCGGAGCCAATGCCACCGAAAACCATCCCATCGCCGGAGCGCGAATCAAACAAGCCAGATTGCGCGGCGCAAAATTGATCGTCATTGATCCGCGAAAAATCGAACTGGCGCAATACGCAGACATCCATCTGCAATTGCGTCCGGGAACGAACGTGCCGCTGTTGAACGCCATGGCCTGCGTCATTCTGGAAGAGAGTTTGTTCGACCAAAACTTCGTCAACGAACGAGTCGCCGAATGGACGGAGTTCAGCGAATTTATTCGACAGTTTTCGCCGGAAACAGTCGCGGGCGTTTGCGGCGTCGAAGCCGAAACGATTCGTCAGGCGGCCAGGTTGTATGCAACGGCAAAACCGGCGATGAGCGTTCACGGGTTGGGCATGACCGAACACACGCAAGGCACGGAAGGCGTGATGTGTCTGGTCAATCTGGCTTTGCTGACCGGCAATCTGGGCAAACGCGGCGCAGGCATCAATCCGTTGCGCGGCCAGAACAACGTGCAGGGTTCGGCGCACATGGGTTGCGAACCCGGCAACCTGACCGGTTTTGTTTCGCTGGCCGACGGACGCGAAAGCTTTGAAAGCGTCTGGCAAACCACGTTGCCGACGAATAAGGGTTTGAACCTGATGCAGATGATGGACGCCGCCGACGCTGGCAAACTGCGCGCATTGTGGGCGATTGGCTATGACGTGTTTTTGACCAACGCCAACGCTTCGGCAACGGAACGAGCAATGAACAAGCTGGATTTGGTGATTGTGCAGGATATGTTTTTGAACGAAACCGCGCGGCGATTCGGCCACGTGTTTCTGCCGGCGGCTTCGTCGTTTGAAAAAGACGGGACGTTCATGAATGCCGAACGCCGTGTGCAGCGCATCCGGCAGGCCATCGAACCGCTCGGCAATTCCAAACCTGACTGGCAGATCATTTGCGACGTGGCGCGAGCAATGGGCGCAGGCGACAAATTCGCCTTCAATTCGCCCGAAGCAATTTGGAACGAAGTTCGCGCCGTGTGGAAAGTCGGGCGTGGTATCGCTTATGACCGGATCGAACACGCCGGATTGCAATGGCCCTGCCCGGCGGAGGATCATCCCGGCACTGAAGTCCTGCACGGCGAATCGTTCCCGATTGGCAAACGCGCCGCATTGCGCCGGATTGAATTTCACGCCTCCGAAGAAACGACGAGCGAGGATTTCCCGTTCCTGCTGACCACAGGTCGAACGCTCTATCACTTCAACGCCGGAACCATGACCATGCGAACCAAAAACAAATCGCTGCGTCCGGCGGATTTTCTGGATATTTCGCCCGCAGACGCCGCGCGGCTCGAATTGCGCGATGGCCAGCGCGTGCTGCTTCGCAGCCGTTACGGCGAAGCCACATTGCCGATCAAGCTCAACGAAGCGGTCAAACCCGGCGAACTGTTCACGACCTTTCACACTGCGGAAACGTTTTTGAACTTTGTCACCAGCCCGCACCGCGACGGTTTTGTCGGCGCGCCGGAATACAAAGTCACCGCCGTCAACCTCTCCAAAATCGAAAAAGGCGAGGTTGATGGTTCAGCCTCGCCTTCGGGTGTTGTTTCTGTTTGATTGACGATTAGCGGGAGCGCGAAAAGCGCGGCCCTTCGTCCAGTGTCATGGACAAGGTCAACCGGCGACCGTCTCGCATCACTTCGACCTGAACCCTGTCGCCGACGTTTTTGTTGTTCAGCACGCGGTCATAATCGTCACGGCTGACGATCTTTTGCCCATCCATTGCCACAATGATGTCGCCGCCAATCGGAATCTGATAGCGACCATATCGCACAGCCTGAGTCGCGCCTTTGATCCCTGAGCGTTCCGCAGCGCTTCCCGATTGAACTTCGACCACCATCAAACCTTCGTTGACTGGAATTTCCACCGCGCGAATGAATCGTTCGCCCAGATTTGCCAGCGGGATGAAATTCACGCCCGGACGCGGTTTGCGAACACGACCAAATTGTTTGATGTCGTTGATGACGCGAACGGCGGTTTCGACAGGAACCGCGAAGCCTATGCCGACCGAACCGCCCGACGGCGAATAAATCATGGTGTTGATGCCGATCATCTGCCCGCGCGAATTCAACAACGGACCGCCTGAATTTCCGGGATTGATGGCCGCGTCGGTTTGAATGGCGCCGTCAATCAACCGCTGTGTCATTTCCGAACGAATCGGACGCGACAGGCCGGAAATGATGCCGGTAGTCAATGTGCGATCCAAACCGAATGGATTGCCGATGGCCAGAACTTTCTGACCGACGAACAGATTCCTGGACGCGCCTAGCGGCACGACACTCAATTCGTTCGTTGGCGCGCTGATTTGAATCACTGCCAGATCGTTGTCCGGGTCAGCGCCCAGCACTCTGGCTTCGTAGGATTTGTTGTTGGACAGTTTGACATCGAGTTTTTCAGCATCCTGTATGACGTGGTAGTTCGTCAAAATGCGACCTTCCATGTCCAGTATGGAGCCGGAACCGGTTCCCTGTTTTGGATATACGTTGAACCAGTCTTCCACCAGCACGGTCGAGGTAATGTGAACCACGCCGGGGCTGACGGCGGAATAAACTTCCCGATTGTTTTTTTCGTCCGTGGCGACCGACGGGTCGGTCATGCCTTCGATGTTGGTCACGGTTTCGACCGCAGCCTTTTCAGGTTTGGCTCCCACCAATCGTCCCAGCAAATCCGCCCCGAAACGGTCATAAAACAGCACTGCTCCCGATGCGAAGACCGCCGTCGCCAGCGCCAGCACAATCAATTGTTTTGCGGTGATCTGATATGTTCTCATCGCATTTCACTCCTTCTGAAAATTTAGCGTAACCCCTTTCAAGGTTGCGCAGATTCTGATAATCACGTCTTTCAAGCAAGCTAGGCGACTTTGGCAAGTCGCTCTATCATTAAATACAAGGGCATCCAAAAATACCCGCGCTTACCGGGAAAAGTTCCGAAAAAGCCTGCACAGACATGATAAAACCTCGTTCCAGCATAGCCATCAGCGGCAACGATGTTAAAATTGTAAAGCTGACCAAGAAATCCGTTTCTGAAAAATAAAGATTCCGCTGGATGTCGTTATGAAGAGTTTTCGTTTAGGCCGACATTGTACCATTGCCATCTTGGCGATGACGTTCGTCATGGTTGCAACGCTCCGCGCAGGCCTGGCGCAATCGCAACCCAAGGCCCCTCAGAAACCGCAAGACGCTTCGACGCTGCGCATCGAAACCGAACTGGTGCAGATTGATGTGGTGGTGACGGACAAGCAGGGCAAGTTGGTCACGGATTTGAAACGCGAAGAATTCCAATTGCTCGAAGACGGCAAACCTCAAAACATCACACACTTTTCCATCGGCACTGCCACACGACAAGCCAACTGGCTGAGACCATCGCAAACCGCCGCCAATAAAAATGTCCCGGTTCCACCTGTCGTCATCACGCCGCCGCCGCTGGTGGACGCGGGGCGGTATCTGGTGCTGGCCGTTGACGACATTCACCTGAAACCAGGCAATTTGATGTTGGCCAAACAAACACTGACCAAATTCATTGACCAGCAATTGGGCGTCAGCGATCAGGTGGCGCTGATAACGACCAGCGGCCAGGTGGGCATGTTCCAGCAATTCACCGAAAACCGCGAAGCTCTGCGTCGCGCGGTCAATCGGTTGTCGGTCGCCGCCCGTTCCGTCACGAACAACTTCGACGTGCCGCGCATTACGCCTTACCACGCCGAATTGATTGACAACGGCGACCTGGACGCGCTGGAACTTCCAGTGCAGGAATTGATTGCGAAATTCAACATGGATCGTCGCCAGGCGGTTGCAGAATCACAGGCGCGGGCGCGAGCGATCATTCAGGAAAATCGTTACCTGACGATGAACACGCTGACGACCATCGAAAACATCGTCAAGGATTTGCGCGGATTGCCGGGGCGAAAAGTTCTGGTGTTGTTGTCTGACGGTTTTTTGCTGGGCGGCCAACGCGAAGGCGTGCATTTCGATCTGCGCCGTATCACAGACGCCGCCACGCGAGCCGGAGTCGTCATTTATTCGATTGACGCGCGCGGATTGGTGGCCATGCCGGATACGATGGACGCTTCATCGCCTGGATTTTTTGGCAGCGGACGATTGGCCGGAGTGCGATTGAGCATAGAAAACAGTTCCATCCAGGCCGAGCGCGATGGAATGTACGCGCTGGCCGAAGACACCGGAGGCAAGGCGATTTTCAACAACAACGATTTGAACTTCGGATTGCAGCAGGTGATGAACGACACGGAAAGTTATTACCTGCTGGCCTTTGAACCGACGGTTTCCTACCGCGACGGGCGATTTCGCAAACTGGAAGTTCGCGTCACGCGACCGGGATTGAAAGTCCGCACCCGCAAGGGATATTTCGCGCCCGACGACAAAGCCACCGAAAAGGCCGAACGCGATTTGGCCAAAGCCGCCGAAAAGGACAAAAACAAAACTCCCGAAAAGCTGGCCGCCGAAGCCAAAACCGCCGCCAACAAACAAATCGTTTCCGGGCTTGCTTCGCTGTTTCAGCGGCGCGAAGTTCCGATTGAAACCGCCGTCACTTTTTTGAACGAACCTCCGCGCGGAGTTCAAACAGACATCGTGGCGCACATAGAAACTTACACGATTCGTTTCAAACCCAGCGGCGACCGCCAAACCGCCAAACTGGAATTGGTCGGCGTGGTGTACCGAGAAAATGGCAAGGAAGAGATGAATTTTCTGGAAACCCTGGCCATGAATCTCAAGCCGAATTCGCACGAAGCGGCGCTCAAAAACGGCATCACCTACACCAAACGACTGCAATTGAAACCGGGCTTTTATCAACTTCGCATGGTGGCGCGCGACGACGGCGGAGCGCAGGTCGGCACGGCCTCCAACTGGTTTGAAGTTCCCGATCTGGACAAACGGCAATTGACCTTGAGCAGCGTCTTTTTCCCGCTGCCTAATCAGTTGGAAGGACCAGCCGTTGACCCCAATCGAAAACAACAAGCCACAGAACCGAAACCAGAATCGCAGGTTCCGTCTCGCCCGCCCATTGTTTATCGCCGATTCAAATCAGGCGGCAGTTTCGATTTCATGGTCTTCGCCTACAACGCCAAATCCAACAACAAAGGCGCAACCGATCTGGCCATACAGACACAGGTATATTCCGGCAACCAGTTGATCGTCGCTTCGCCGCTGAAAAACTTCAGCGACGATTCCGAATCGTTGGTTCAGCAAACCGCAGCGGCGTTGCAACCTGCTTCGGACGCCGGGCGAGCTTACATGGCGCGGTTTTCCCTGGACAAGTTCAAGGCGGGCGAATACGAATTGCGTCTGGTCGTCATTGATCGCAACGCCAAAACCAGCGCCAAACGCTCCATCAACTTTACGGTTGAATAGACGCAAAACAGTTCCAACCAATTCTTGCCGGAGTAATCGAGTCGTATGCTGACGCGCATTCCCATCCTTTCGCCGCTAAAAGTTGTTTGGGCGATGATGTTGCTTTGTTTGGCAATCGCCGCCCAAAATTCCTCTGCTCAGCAACCCAAACCGACTTCATCAAAAAACCAGGACACGCTGCGCATTGAAACCGAACTTGTGCAGATTGATCTGGTCGTCACCGACAAACAGGGCAAACCTGTCGCCGATCTCAAACGCGAAGATTTCGAATTGTACGAAGACGGCAAAAAACAAACGCTGACTCATTTCGCCGTCGGCACGGCCAAACAACCGGCTCGATGGATTACGCCGGAGAAAAAACCGTCCGCCAAATCCTCCGCCCCGATTGAAACCGCAACGACGACAGAAGCGACGGCTGGCCGATTTATCGTGCTGGCGGTTGATGATTTTCATCTGGCTCCGGCCAACCTGATTTACGTCAAACGCACTCTGCAAAAATTCATCGCCGAACAAATGGTCGCAGGCGATCAAATCGCCATCGTCACCACCAGCGGCAACGTCGGTTTGTTTCAGCAATTCACCGACCAGCGAGACGTGTTGGAACGAGCCATCAACCGGTTGAGCATTCAGGAACGCAACATCGTTGATCCGTCGAACATTCCTTACATCACCGAATATCAGGCCGAACTGATTGAATTCGGCGACAAGGACGCGATTGAACTCGCCATCGCCGATCTGGTTCGCCGCGAAGGATTGCTGCAGGGCGGCGGCGGATCGGAACAAGCAGGCGGCGGCAATTCACCGCCACGCCAAAGCTCAGGCGGCAGAGGCGGAGGCCAAAGCCAGCAAAACCAGTCATCATCGTCCAACAGCGCGCCCACTCAACGCGATTCGTGGGAATACCGCGTCCGCACACAGGCCCGACTGGTGCTGGCCATGAGCGGCAATTACACACAGGCGACATTGGACACGCTGGAAAGCGTCATTCGCAGCTTGCGCCCGTTGACCGGGCGAAAAATGATGGTGCTGTTGTCAGACGGTTTTTTCCTCAGCGGCACAGGCGTTTACACCAAACGTTTCGATCTGCGCCGCATCACCGACGCCGCCACGCGATCCGGCGTGGTGATTTATTCGATTGACGCTCGCGGATTGGCGACTCTGGCACTGGGCGGCGACGCTTCGGAACGCGTCGAAATGGATGTGTCGTTGGCCAACGCGCAATCGCGAATCCAGATGTCTGCGCTCAACGCCAAACGCGACGGACTTTACGCCCTGGCGGCTGAAACCGGCGGCACACTGTTTTATAACAGCAACGATTTGAATCTGGGATTGCAGCGAGTGCTGGACGCCAACGAAACCTATTACGTGCTGGCATACGAACCACCGGAATCGCGCCGCGACGGACGTTTTCACAAGATCGAAGTCCGCGTGGCCAATCGCCCCGACCTGAAAGTCCGCACTCGCAACGGGTATTTTTCGCCTGACGACAAGGCGGAAAAAGCAGAACTGGACGAAAAGAAAACCGAAGAAAAACGGCAGGAAAAATTGAAAGGCTTGCCGCCCGAAAAACAGGCGCAGGAAGTGAAAGCCGCAACAGACAAACAACTGGCCGCCGGAATCGGTTCGTTGTTTCCGCTGCCTGATGTTCCGGTCAAACTGGCTGTGGATTTCGTTGACCTGACCGAAGGTTCCGGCGCGCTGGTCAACGTGCTGATTGACGCTGGAAACTTCCGACTGGAAGAAATCAAAGGCCGGTTGCAAGGCAATCTAGACCTGGCTGGATATTTTTTCGACGAACGCGGCAAAGTGGCGGCCAGCTTCAACGAACGCATCAACATCAACGTCAAGCCGGAAACGCTGGAGCGCGCACGGCAACAAGGAATCAATTATCGCCGGATGACTTTGCTCAAACCGGGTTTTTATCAGGCGCGCATCGCCGTCCGCGAATCGCAAACCGGCCAGTTGGGCAGCGCCAACGGCTGGGTTGAAATTCCCGCGATGAAATCCAACCAGTTGATGATGAGCGGCATTCTGCTTTCCGAACCCAGCCTGAAAACCATGCAATTGACGCCGACTTCTACGGCTGAGCAGAACATCGGATCAATTCCCCGTTTGTCGTCGGCGTCGCGGCGATTCAAATCCGGCGGCGATATGGATTTGCTGCTGTTTGTGTATAACGCCAAAGCCGAAGCCAACACGGTTGATCTGGTGACTCAAACTCATCTCTTCAGCGGCAGCAAACTGATTTACGCTTCGCCGGTGGTGAAAATGGCTGTCGCACAGGATTCCGATCTGCAACGAGTTCCTTATGCCGCGCGCGTTCCGCTGAAAGGCTTTCCGCCGGGATCGTATGAATTGCGCGTAACGGTGATTGACCGACTGACCAAAGCGACGGCCAATCGGCGGGTGAATTTCATCGTTGAATAGATTCTCGCTTAAGCTGTGAACTCAGTTTTGACGATCTTGGCAATGGCCCGCAACTGTCCAACCATCTCTCGGAACATATCGAACAACAAAGCCTGCGGTCCGTCGCACAAGGCGCGCTCCGGGTAAGGATGCACATCTACCAGAATGCCGTCTGCGCCGACGGCAATCGCCGCGCGCGACATCGGAATCACAGTGTCGCGGTTGCCGGTGCTGTGGCTGGGATCGAAGATGATAGGCAGATGCGACAATCGCTGCGCCGCCGGAATGACGGACAAATCCGGCGTGAAACGCGAATGGCTGCCGAATGTGCGCACGCCGCGTTCGCACAAAATCACCTGATAATTGCCTTCGGACATGATGTATTCGGCGGCGAGCAAAAATTCTTCCAGCGTCGAAGACATTCCGCGTTTGAGCAAAATCGGTTTGCGCGCCTGTCCGGCGCGTTTGAGCAAACTGAAGTTCTGCATGTTGCGCGTGCCTATCTGAATGACATCGGCATAACGTTCACACAAATCCAGCGCGGGTTCGTCAACGGCTTCGGTGACGATGGCCAGGCCGAAGCGTTCGCGCACATCAGCCAAAATCTTCAACCCTTCTTCGGCCAGTCCCTGAAAAGCATACGGCGAAGTGCGCGGTTTGAAAGCTCCGCCGCGAAACCAGCGGCAGCCCATTTCAGCCACGACTTCCGCCGTCAGCATCGTTTGTTCATAAGATTCGACAGCGCAGACTCCGGCGATTATCGCTGGTTCTTCGCCGCCTAATTCAGCTTCGCCGATTTTGATGACTGACTTGTCGTGTTTCAGATCGCGCCCCACCAGCTTGTAAGGTTTGGTCACCCGCACGCATTCGGCGACGCCGGGCAGGTCAGCAAACGGCTCGGTCGGGACGGGGCCTTGATTACCCGTCAAGCCAATCGCCGTGCGATTGGCTCCGGGCATCGGATGCGCCTTGAAGCCCAGAGATTCAATTGTTTCGACGACACGCCGAATATCCGTTTCGGTCGCGTCGGATTTCATGACTATCAACATGAGTTCAGTTTCTTTCCTGGTAACGAAGATAAAAGCCAGACAAGTGAGAGAGTGTATGCACTGGCCGCAGTTCGCGCCAGCAGCAATCGCCTTTTTCGCTTCACCTGAACAATTCTGTTCAAAAAACCAAACCTTGAAACAAATTTGTCGGCTTGAATATGGGCAAGTTTGTTTGCGCTGCATTTGCCGCGCCAGGGCTAACTGCTTGCAGATGAATGCCATTGCGCAACAACGCGCGCTTGGCGGCAATTCACAGTCCGAGCTTGGCACATCAAATGCTGAGAGAGCGTTCAGCCAACGATGAAATCAATCATTGTCGTTGCGGACGAATTGAAATCGGCTTGGTTCGAACTTGCAGATGGCGATTCTTCCGCGCGTTGGCTGACCAGATTCTTGACCAAACAAAAAAGGAAAAACCCCGCTTCAGCTTGGCGGCCAGCGGGGTTCTCCCAACTCCAATTTGACTTTACCCAGAAAGGAGCGGCGCGAATGCTAGCAAAAACCTTTTCAACGAGCAAAACATTTGCCTTCGCTGTTCACCCAATTCTCAACAAATTCAGTTTTCGATCTCTCTTCTTGACGCTTATCGCCTTGTGCCTTATCAGCGCGGCAACCGCGATGGCTCAATCTTATCAGGGAGCGCTCCGCGGAGCGCTGCACGATGCCACGGGCAACGCCTTGCCCAACGCCACGCTGACATTGACCAACACCGCGACGAATCTCATACGTGTTACCACCACCAATTCAACGGGCGAGTATTTCTTCGAAAAAGTTGACCCCGGCAAATACAAACTGGACGCTTCGGTCGCCGGTTTCAAGAAGCTGGAACGCAGCGCCATAGTCATCGAAACTCAGCAGCAAATCACGCTCGATCTGACGATGGAAATCGGCAACGTAGCCGAAACCGTCGTCATCACCGACGAAGTGCCGTTGATCGAATCGGCCAATGCTTCTGTCGGACAGGTCATCACCAAACAGTTTTTGAGCGATTTGCCTAATTCCGGGCGCAATCCGTTTTCGCTGGCGGCGATTTCGCCCAACTACATTCCGGCGGGCAATCCGACTTTCTACCGGCAACAGGATCAAAGCGGCTCTTCGCAGATTTCGCTGGCTGGAGGGACTGTGCGCGGCAACAACTATTTGCTGGATGGCGTGCCCATCGCAGACATAGGCAATCGCGCCGTCATCATTCCGACCTTTGAAGCGATTCAAGAATTGAAGATGCAGGTCAACAATTACGACGCCGAAGCCGGGCGCACTGGAGGCGGCATCTTCAACGTCTCGGCGCGTTCCGGCTCAAACCAGTTGCACGGTTCGCTGTTCGGATTTCTGCGCCCGAATCCGCTGCAATCGAACAACTTCTTCAACAACCGCAACGGCATCAAACGGCCTGACGCCGATTATGGCTTGTACGGCGGTTCAGTTGGCGGGCCGGTTTATATCCCCAAGGTATACAACGGCAAGGACAAGACGTTTTTCTGGATCGCAATGGAAGGCTATCGCATGCAGAGCTTCCTGAGCGAAACCTTCACCGTGCCAACCGAACTGGAACGTCAGGGCGATTTTTCGCAGACGAAAAACGGCGGACAAGCGGTGGTCATTTACGATCCGCTGACGACCCGAACGGTCAACGGCCAACTGGTGCGCGATCCGTTTGCGGGCAACATCATTCCCGTAAACAGGCAAGACCCGGTCGGACGCGCGTTGTTGCAATTTTTCCCGAAGGCGAATCGTCCGGGCGACGCTTCGGGGCGCAACAATTACGCGGCGACCAGCACGCTGGACGACCGCGCCGATTCACACTGAGCGGCGCGTATGAATTGCCGTTTGGTCGTGGCCGCGCGTTTCTGACGGGAGCCAATGGCCTGGTGGATCGTATCGTCAGCGGTTGGCAGCTCAATGGAGTTGAGCGTGCGTTTGATGTGGTAATGCAGCGATTGGGCGGCACGAGAAGCGGTAGCGAACCGGCGAATCCGAATCCGGGTTCAAATGAGAGCAAACCGGTTGGCTATCGCTCCCCGTGCCGCTCATTCAAAACAGTAGCTCAACCTGTCAACCGAACAAAATCAATGACGAAAGACGAAACAAGTTGTACCGGGCGCGCGATGAACGCCGAAAATCGCGCGCTGAATGGTTTGCGAGAGAAATTGCGCGATCAGTTAGCGGAGTTTTCCGCCAACTGGCGCTCGCCGGAAAAATGGGTGCAACGACGCGGAGGTTTTTTCGGCGGCACGGTCGCGGCGCTGATTGCCGTGCCTTACGGAATGGCGCTGTCCATCGCCGGATTGCTGACCATCAATCAATTGCTGACCGTGGTCGTCACTGACCGATTGCCGGAACGTTTGCCGGGCGAGTTGAATGCGGCGCGCGGCGAAGTGAAATTCAACCGCGAACTGGTGGCTCAGGGCGTGGCGAATATGGCTTGTCCGTTTTTTGGCGCGCCGCCGGGCGTGGCCATGCTGGCCAGAACCGTTGCCAGCGCCAAAGCGGGCGCGGTCAGTCGCTGGTCTGTCTTTGCGCACAGTTTCATTCTGCTGCTGTTTCTGTTGCCGTTGCGCGAAATCATCAGCCACATTCCGCTGGTCGTGCTGGCGGCGGTGACTGTCGCCGTGGGATTGCAGCTTGTCGGGATTGATCGGTTTCGCAATTTGAACCGCATGAATCGCGCGGATGCAGCGTTGTTTCTGCTGACTTTTGCGCTGGTGGTCTTCAGCGATTTGATCGTCGGCGTAGGCATCGGTTCGCTGATCGCCATGCTGCTGTTCGTCGAACGCGCAGCGCAATCCACGCAATTGGAGCAGATCGAAAGTTTAGTTCCTGGTCCAGCAAAGCAGGAGCCCTCGGCCATTTTCCTTTTTCCACGCAGCGCCACGTTGCAATCCGAAATGCAGATGTACCGTCTGACCGGCCCGTTGTTTTTCGCTTCGAGCGAAAAAGTGCTGACCCGTTTGTTGCGCGAAGTAACGGCAAAAACGCTGGTGTTGGATTTGACGGAAGCCGGGCCGATTGATTCCGCCGCGACGGATTGTTTGCGCCAACTGGCTGCCCGGCAGCGCCAGCGAAACGGTGAATTGCATTTGATCGGTTTGGACGCCCGACTGTTCGATTCCATCGAACGAGATGGTTTGCTGAGCGAAATCGGCCTGGCAATTCGCCGCGACGAACCGCAGACGATCCATCGAACGCCGGAACACGCGTCCGGCAAACTTTCAGACAATTCAGTTTTGGTTCACCCGCCGGTTTATTCCGTTCCGGCAACCCATTCCCGCGTGGCGTGAAAGAAGCGCGACGCAAAAAGCATGTAGTCCCGCCTTCAGGCGGAAAGTTTCTACGGTCACGCATCTTCCGCCTGAAGGCGGGACTACAAACCATTTACCAGGAGGAACTTTATGACCAGTCCACAACACGCGGAACGAAAATTTTCCCGCCGTTCGTTTAGCCGTATGGCGGCGTTACTCACCGCAGGCACGACGTTGCCGTTTTATGGCGAAGCCAACCTGGCGATGGCGCAACTTTCCAAAACCGGCCCCATTCCACCAGACGCCGTCAAGATCAACGCCAACGAAAACCCGCTTGGCCCTTGCCAGGAAGCGATCGAAGCCATTTCCAAAGTCATCGCCAAAGGCGGACGTTATGAATATGGATTGACGGACGAATTCGCCAAAACGCTGGCCGATCTGGAAGGTTTAGACCCCGAATACGTTTTGCCGTTTCCAGGTTCCAGCGATCCGCTGCATCGTTCGGTGCTGGCGTTCTGTTCAAAGGAAAAACCGTTTGTGATGTCCGATCCGGGTTACGAAGCAGGCGGACGATTTGCGCAATTCGTCGGCGCAAAAGTCATCAAAGTGCCGTTGACACCCACACACGCGCACGATGTCAAAGCGATGGTCAAAGTCGCCGCCGAACGCAAAGCCGGATTGATTTATATCTGCAACCCGAACAATCCGACTGGAACGATCACGCCGCGCGCCGACATCGAATGGGTCATTGCCAACAAACCGGAAGACACCATCCTGCTGCTGGACGAAGCCTACATTCACCTGACCGACGAAACGATGGGTTCGGATTGGGTGGCGATGGACAAGGACGTGATTATCTTGCGCACGTTTTCCAAGCTGTATGGCATGGCGGGTTTGCGCGCAGGCGCGGCGCTGGGACGTCCGGATTTGATCGGCAAGCTGAGAAACTTCGGCGCAGGCGCATTGCCCGTGACCGGAATGGTGGGCGCAACCGCCAGTTTGAAAGTCAAAACCCTGGTTCCCGAACGCCGCAAAATCATCAAAGACATCCGCGAAGACATGTTCTCGTTTTTGGAAAAGAACAAGATCGAATTCGTGCCTTCGGTCAGCAACTGTTTCATGCTGAATGCCAAGATGCCCGCGCGCCGCTTGGTCAACGCCATGCAGAAAGAGAAGATTTACATTGGCCGCGTCTGGCCTGCCTGGCCGACGCACGCTCGCATCAGTATTGGCACCAAAGACGAAATGGCCAAGTTCAAAGCCGCACTGTTGAAAGTGATGAGCGATTTGCAGGCGTAATTTCTGGCTTTGCGGCAAGAGCTTGATTTGCTGGGAGGACTCTCTTGTTGCCGCTGTTCGGAACGTCTGGGCAGTCGCGGCTGCACTGCCCAGACGTTCTTGTTCAATTTGCAATCGGCATTTCATGCTCAGCAATGGATTGCCAAGCTGCTTTCCTCACAATGTGATTCCAGTTATCGAGCGGCAATACTGACCACGCGTCCCGGCTGTACGGCATGGCGAGTTTGCGCAGACGCGGCGCTGGGGCGCCACGATTTGATCGGCAAGCTCAGACGCCAGAGAAGGTGTTAGCTGTGGTAAATCATCAAACGACGCTGTTCCACTTGATCCATGAGTTCTTCGATGGTGTACAACCCCGGCTCCGTGCCTTCAGCCGCCATGGTTTCGACAATGTTCAGTAACGTGGAATTGTATGGAGTCGGCACGCCGTATTTTTCACCCAGCAAGATGATTTCGCCATTGAAATAACTCGCTTCGGTTTCGCCGCGCTTCCGTTTCAAATCAGACCAGGTTGATGGAAAGGTGCGAAGCTCAACGGGCATCTCTTCAGCCAGGGCGATTTTTTCAGGGTCTTCGGTTGTGTTGCGCAAATCCGCCAGTCGTTTGGCAAAGTCAATCGGGTTGTTTGTATCGGCAAGAGAAATTCCTGCGACTTCCAGCGCGTGCAATCCTTCTTCTTCGACATCGGCCATAAAACGGCTGATGGCGGGCGACGCCAATCCGTATTGCAAATGTTTATCAATGATCGAAAACGTCGCGTTGTGCAGGTTCAGAATCAGCTTGCTCCATTTGACGGCCATGATGGATTCGTGCGTGGTGACGCGAAATCCGGCTTTTTCCAATTGTTCGGCAACGTCAAAACCGAATTCATCGCAACCGAGCGGGTAATTACCAAGCGAGATGAGGTGGTTCAATGTGTGCGAAATGACGCCAGGCGAAATCATAGTCACGCTGACTCCGGCCATTGCTCCATACACGGTCAGAAAACGCCGGGCGGCTAGTTCTTCGTTTCGCACACTGTTCTGCAAACAGAAGATCGGAGTTTCTTCAGTGAACACTTCGCGGAGCGATTGAACCGAAGCGGCGGTTTGCGAACTTTTGACGGTCAGGAACAGCACATCGTCGGCGCGTGGAGTGAGTTGGTGCGGAGAAGTGACGGCAGATAATTTCACCACTCGATCACCTTTGACCGATTTGATATGCAATCCGCGCTGGTTGATCGCGTCAGCGTGGGCGTCACGGGCAATTAACACGACTTCCGCGCCGCTATCGGCCAACCAACCGCCGACCAGGCTGCCGACTGCTCCTGCTCCATGGATGATGAATCTCATCGCGCACCTTTGGGAAACGTGAGTTGTGGTGTTCGGTTGGAAATTGAAGAACCGCAAAACTGCAACGGGCATCGGTTGATGCCCGTTGCGGCTTGCATTTGCAACGCCCCCGGCTGGACTCGAACCAGCGGCCCTCAGCTTAGAAGGCTGATGCTCTATCCAACTGAGCTACGGGAGCAACGCGGCGTAATTTACGCGATCATCCGCAGGCAGGCAAGCGACGGCGCTTACCGTTTCACGTCCAATTGCCGGTCGTCATAAAAGCGAATGCGGTCGGCGGCCAGCAGTTTGGCGATGAAGACAATCTGGCCGGTGTGATAGCTGAAATGTTCGACTGCATGAAAAATCGAATCGAGCACGGTCTGTGAAAAGCCTTGCGGCACGATTTCTCGCTGAAGCGGCGATTCGTTGTCGTTCAACTTGCGTTCCAGTTGAGCCAGCACGGCGTCAACTTCTTCAAGCGTAGTTTGCAGTTTGGCCAGCAGGTCTTCCTTGCTGAGTTGGCTCCTTTCATCGAATTCGCCGGAGCGATTGCGTATGTCTGCCGCGCCGCCGACTCCGGCAATCAGCCATTGCCGCACGTTGCCGCACAGATGCAGGATCAGATTGCCAATGCTGTTGCTGGCTTCATTCGGACGCCACCAGAGTTGTTCATCGGTCAGTTCGGCCAACGCGCCTGTGATTTTGACCGGGTAATCTTCGCGCAAGCGAAACCGCGCGTGTCGAACAAAGGCCTGGCCAATGGCGAGCGGGTGTTCAGGCGGTTCCAGTAAAAACGATCTGCGAGCTTCTTTCATTTTCAACTGCTCCCTGGACAAGATTCCATGGTTTGCGCCGATAACGTGGCGCTTGGTTTATGGCGCGTGTTATAAACCGTCCACACAAATCCAGCCAACAATCCAAATTTCCAAAACATCGGGAGCGAAAAATGAAACGAATGGTTCTGGTTTTTCTGGCAGTCTTTGTGCTGTCAGCGTCGGCGCAGCAGCAAGGCGGCAAGACTCAGGTGTTGATTTCAGACGGGACGCTGATTGACGGGACGGGAGCGGCTCGGCGCGTCGCTGATGTGCGCATCGTCGGCGATACGATCAAGGAAATCGGCAGGTTGAAAGCGCAACCCGGAGAGCAGGTCATTGATGCCAAAGGGTTGATCGTTGCGCCGGGATTTGTGGACATTCACAACCATTCGGAACGCGGATTCGCCAACGATCCGACGGCCAGAACACAAACTTTGCAGGGCATCACTACCATTGCCGTCGGCCCTGACGGGGGCTCGCCGTTTCCGATTGCCGATTATCTGAAATGGTGTGAAACGCAGCGATTGGCGACGAATGTGATCTCTTTTGTCGGGCACGCGACGGTTCGCCAGAAAGTGATGGGACAGGATTTCAAGCGCACGGCAACGGAAGCAGAAATCGCCAAGATGGCCGAACTTGTCGAACAAGCCATGCGCGAAGGCGCGGTTGGGCTTTCCAGCGGGCTGGAATACGACGTGGGAAACCCGGCGACGACGGAAGAAGTGATTGCACTGTCGAAAGCCGCTGCGCGATACGGCGGAATTTACATGAGCCACGTCCGTGATGAAGCCGACCTGGCGTTCGACGCTTTTCGCGAAGCCATTCGCATCGGACGCGAAGCCGGATTGCCGGTGCAGATTTCACACATCAAACTCGGCACGGTTGGCGTCTGGAACAAGGCCGCCGATGTCGTGAAGCTGATTGAAGCCGCTCGAAGAAGCGGGCAGGACATTACGGCGGATTGTTATCCATACGAGGCGTGGGCTTCGACGATTACGGTGCTTGTGCCTTCGCGCCGTCACGACGATCCGGCAGCCGTCAAAAAGGGGTTGGATGATGTAGGCGGTGGCGGCAATGTGCTGGTCACCAATTGCTCGGCGCATCGCAATTACGAAGGCAGAACGCTGGATGAAATTGCGAAGATGAATGGCAAGTCGGCAGTGGATGTTTACATACAGATCGTCAAAGACGGCGGCGCGGGCGTTGTTTGCAAATCCATGATCGAACCCGACATCAAGACGTTTTATCAGCAACGCTGGGTGATGGTTTCCAGCGACGGCGGCATAGGCATGCGGCATCCGCGTGGAGCCGGAACCTTTCCGCGCGTGCTTGGCCGCTATGTGCGCGAACAGAAATGGCTCAGTCTGGAAGAAGCAATTCGCAAGATGAGTTCGTTTCCAGCCTGGCGGTTGGGCTTGAAAGATCGTGGCGCGATCAAGGTTGGCATGAAAGCCGATGTAATTGTGTTTGACTCCAATCAGGTGATTGACCGGTCAACGATGACACAACCCGGCATAGAGCCTGTTGGCATTCATTATGTCTGGGTGAATGGAGGAATGGTGGTTGCGGAGGGGAAAGTGACGGGCGAACGTTCTGGCGCAGTGTTGCGGCACAATTCGTCCGCCAGGAAGAAATAAACTGTTGCGATGCAAAATGCGACTAAGCGTAGCTCTTGTCGCGGAAAACCAGCAGATAGAGTCCCGATCCGATAAAGGGGATCAGCAGAATGATGACCAGCAACACGATTTTGGTCGCCCAATCGCGCCGCGAATTCATTACGTCGTAAATGGCGAAAATATCCAGAACAGCGGCGATCACCCACAACATCGTACCCATGATTCCATCCTCACTTTTACTTTGGTTTACGTGGCGAGGTCATTTTGCGCACCGCCATCGTTTGTTGAACAGACTGCCTTACGAGCCTGGTTGGCTGACTGTTCCTCAATAAACACTTATGTTTCAAGCGCCGAGTTTCGATCTGACGAGTTGGTTGACGACTTTGCCGTCCACTGTTTGCCCGGCCAGCTTGGCCATGACGGCTTTCATGACATTGCCGAGTTCTTTCATCGAACTGGCTCCGGTTTCGGCGATGGCTTCATCCACGAATTTGGCAATGGTGGCTTCGTCGGCAGCGGCTGGCAGATACGCTTCAATAAATTTGATTTCGGCGGCTTCTTTTTCGGCCAGTTCGGCTCGCCCTCCTTGCTTGTATTGTTCGATGCTGTCGCGGCGCTGTTTGACCAGCGATTGCAGCACCTTCAGGGCTTCGGCGTCGTCAATCGTCGCCTGGGCGTCGTTGGCTTTGCCTTTCTTTTCAATCTCGAAATTCATCAACGCGGTTTTGACCATCCGCAAGGTCGAGAGCTTTTCAGCTTCCTTGTTTTTCATGGCGGCGGTGATGTCCTGATTGATGCGTGCGATGAAACTCATTGTGATTCTCCTTTTGATGGCGTTTGGGATATTCGTTGGTAGTTATAGGTTGATGACCGTAAGCTGTCAAACGCGCGTCAATGGCTGTGTTGCGCGCTGCTAGGTAAATTTGTTAGTCTGCGCGTTCAGAGGTAAGCGAGCGAAAGTGGCGAAATTGGCAGACGCACCAGACTTAGGATCTGGCGCCGAAAGGCGTGGGGGTTCGAGTCCCCCCTTTCGCATAAGATGCCTAAAATCCGTTCCCACGCTCAATTCATCAACGTCCTGCCAATGATTCATGTGTTAATTTGATCGAAGCGACGGTTAATCAGAGTTGACGAGTTTCATCCCTGATTTGTTGATGAGCTATGAGCAATAAACTCTAAGGAAGGTAGATTACGTGTTGAAACAGGAAGTAGTCATTACTGACGTCTCTCAGTGTCAGAAAGACTTGGCGATTGAAGTCGCGGCGGAAGAGGTTACTAAGGAGTTTGAAAAAACCTACGATGCCTATATGCGGTATGTGAAAGTGCCTGGGTTTCGTCCGGGGCGTGTGCCGCGCGGAGTGATCAAACAGCGATTCAGCAAAGAGATCAAAGACGAAGTCATCGGACATCTGGTGCCGCACGCTTTGGAGCATGCCGTAAAGGATCACAGTCTGAAAATCATCGGCGACCCGCAGATTCAAGAGCTTTCCCTGGAGGAAGGCGAACCGCTCAAGCTCAAAGTCAGCATAGAAGTCCTGCCGGAAATCGAACTCAAGCAATACAAGGGATTGAAAGCCACCAAGCGCTTGGTCAAAGTCACGGATGAAGACGTAGAGCGCATGATCGAAAGCTGGCGCGAAAGCGAAACCGATTTGGTTCCGGTTGAAGATCGTCCTTCGCAGGATGGGGACATTGTTTCCATCAATCTGGTAGGCAAATATCTTGATCCGCAGGAAGAGCACGAAAAAGAAGATTTGAAAGCCGACGGAATGGAAGTCGAAATAGGCGGTCAAGGGACATTGCCGGAATTTTCCGAGAACCTGCGCAACGTGAAACCGGATGATGTGCGCGAATTCCGTGTGGTTTATCCCGAAGAGTTCAACTCCAAAGGATTGGCTGGCAAAACCGTTGATTTCACGGCCACTGTGTTGGCGATTCGTCAAAAGGAATTGCCTGAAGTGAATGACGAATTCGCCAAGACTGTGGGCGGATACGAATCGGTTCAGGAAATGCGCGACAAGATTCAGGAGAATCTTGTAAAGAATGCCGAACAGGAAGCAGACAATTTGTTGCGTGATGATTTGCTGACGCAGTTGCTCGATCTCAATGAGTTTGAAGTTCCGAATGTGCTGGTGCATCAGCAAGCCGAAAGCCGATTGCACGATTTCAGTCACAGACTCAGACAGATGGGGATGCCTGCCGAAATGCTTCAAAACGTCAACTGGGAAGAGCGATTCAACGAAGCCGTAGATTCCGCCAAGCGAGATGTCCGCTCGGCATTGCTGGTTGGAAGGATTGGTCTGGCTGAAAATGTCACGGTTGAGGAAGGCGAAATTGATGCGGAAATTGAGTCAATGGCACAGGCAATGGGGCGCGACGCAGAGGAGGTAAAAGCTCGCTTGACAAGGGATGAAGCGGTTTCTACTATCGAAACCAGATTGCGTTATCGCAAGGCGCTCGACGTTGTCATAAGCAACGCCGAAGTTACCACCGAAGAAGTCAGTCGAGAATCGTTGGCTGAAGCGAAACAGGAAAATTCTGAGGCTCAAGCCACTGCCGAATAAAACGACGCGAGGTCGTGAAAAATTTTCCGATGTAACCTGGCCGACAGACCATCTGTCCCGAAGAAGTAGAGTAAGCGTTATGAACAATATATCTGCAAGTTATTATCCACCGACAGTTATCGAACAGACGCCGCGCGGTGAACGCGCTTATGACATCTATTCGCGGCTGCTCAAAGACAACATAATTTTTATCGGAACACCGATTGACGATACCGTCGCCAATCTGGTCGTTGCTCAATTGCTGTTCCTTCAGTCCGAAGACCCGGATCGGGAAATTTCACTGTATATCAATTCACCGGGCGGATCGGTGACTGCCGGTCTGGCGATTTACGACACGATGCAGTTTGTGCGTTGCCCGGTTTCGACGTTCTGTGTCGGCCAATGCGCTTCGATGGCGGCAGTGTTGCTGGCGGCAGGAACCAAAGGCCGTCGGTTTGCATTGCCGAATTCACGTATCCTGATTCACCAACCGCACGCAGGCGGAATTTCAGGTCAGGCCAGCGACATCCAGATTGCTGCCGAAGAAATCATACGTATGCGCCAGCGGCTCAACGAAATTCTGGCTGAGCACACTGGCAAAACAGTGGATCAAATTTCCAAAGACGTTGACCGTGACCGCATTATGAGCGCGATGCAGGCTTATGAATACGGAATCGTGGATCAGGTAATCAAGCAGCGTGAGTAATGTCGGGTTCCTCAATTTTGCCCTGCTCTTTTACGCGCCATGGATATGAACAGTAACAACCACCCCGTCACTTCTGGTTCAAGAGGCAGCGGATCGTTAGACCGGCAACAGTTGCGTCCGGTTTTGCGCTGCTCTTTTTGTGGGTTGGGCGAAGGCGAAGTCGCCCGCTTGTTTGAAGGCACTTCCGGCTTCATTTGCGACGAATGCGTGGATGTGTGTGTGCAGTTGCTTTACGATTACCGCGAATTGGGAATGAAACCTCCAAAGCCGACTCAGCCGTGGTACAAAAAACTGTTCAACGATGAAAACAACGACGTGGCGTTTTGCAGCTTCAATGTTCATGATCGGGGAAATCCGCAAGGCGACAGGGTCTTTCCCGGAATCAACGCGCAAATCTGTGACAAATGCGTTCGCGCCTGCGAAGTGTTGAAATCCACTCTGGTGCTGGGCGATTAATAGACTGGTTGTAACCGGGGCGTTTGCTTGCGCGGGTTTGGCGCGTTGATTATGATTGCGCCGCTTTGACGGTATCGAGGAAGGAATCGGAGTTCACCGAACAATGTCTAACACTCAATTTGAACTGGAGGCCACAAGGTGATGCGAAGAGGTGATGATACGTTACGTTGCAGCTTCTGTGGCAAAAGCCAGAACGAGGTCAAGAAGCTGATTGCCGGCCCCACCGTTTACATTTGTAATGAGTGCATAGACATCTGCATTGAGATCATCAGCGATGATGCTCAACAGGAAGCCGCCGCCGCGCGCCCGCCGTTGCCGAAGCCGCTGGAAATCAAATCCTTTCTGGATGAATACGTCATCGGTCAGGAAGAGACCAAAAAGAAACTCGCCGTTGCCGTTTATCAGCATTACAAACGCATCGAAATGATGAAGCGCCGTTCGGATGTCGAAATCCAAAAGTCGAACATCATGTTGATCGGCCCGACCGGTACCGGCAAAACACTGCTGGCGCAAACGCTGGCGCGAATGCTCAAGGTTCCGTTCACAATTGTGGACGCGACGACATTGACTGAAGCCGGATACGTTGGCGAAGACGTTGAAAACATCATCCTGAAGCTGCTGCAAGCCGCCAACGGCGACGTTGAACGCGCTCAGCAGGGAATCATATACATTGATGAAATTGACAAGATTTGCCGCAAGGACGAAAACCCGTCCATCACGCGCGACGTTTCCGGCGAAGGCGTGCAACAGGCGTTGTTGAAAATTCTGGAAGGCACGGTGGCCAACGTTCCTCCTCAGGGAGGCCGCAAGCATCCACACCAGGAATTTTTTGTCGTGGATACGACCAACATTCTGTTTATATGCGGCGGCGCGTTTGTCGGTTTGGACAAGGTTATCCAACGGCGCATCGGGCAAAAAGCCATGGGCTTTGGCGCGAACATCCGCCCACTGGCCAATCCCGTCAGCAAGATGTCTTCGGCGGATTTGCTGGCGCAGGTTCAACCCGAAGACCTGATTCGGTATGGATTGATTCCCGAATTTGTCGGTCGTTTGCCGGTCACGGGCACGCTGCACGAACTCGATGAATCGGCGATGATCGAAATTTTGACCCAGCCGAAAAACGCACTGGCCAAACAATACCAGCGTCAGTTTGAATGGGATGGCGTCAAGTTGCGGTTTACGGATGAGGCGTTGCGGGCAGTGGCGCGTCATGCTTGCCAGCGCAAAGTCGGTGCGCGAGGCTTGCGAATGATTCTGGAAGAGCTGATGCTCGAAGCAATGTACGAACTGCCCAGCCAGAAGAGAATCAAGGAATTCGTTGTGACGGACGAGATGGTCGAAAATCGCCAGACGGTCTTCCCACTTGAAAAGGCCGGTTGATGAGTTGGCCCAACGGCAATCCAAATCTGTCATCTACAGCCGGTTCGCTGCTCAGCACTGGACGTTTGAACGAAGCGACGAATGATCGGCACTTTTCCAACCACTTTCCGATTACAGTCGGCGGACTGTAATGATTTCCCCAACAAGATGACGCTTGCGGGATGCAACAGGCAGAGTCGCGTTTTTGCGAAGCCCCGCAATGTTACTTCGTTTTGAAAGTCACCCGGCATTACATGATTCAAGGCCGGAGATTCGTTTGCCCTGAGAGGTTACTAAAATGAAAGAGTTTCACGATGGAACGCCAGATGATGTCGCCAGTTACCCGATGGTTCCGATTCGTGATGTAGTCGTGTTTCCTCACACCAAAGCGGCCTTTGTGATTGGCCGTCCCGCTTCGGTGCGCGCTCTGGAAGAGGCCATGGCCACTCATCGGTTGATTTTTCTGGCCACGCAGCATGACGCTACGGTTGAAGACCCGACCGAGGATCAGATTTATCAGGTCGGAACGATTGCTCACATCGCCAACTGCACGCGCAAACCCGAAGAAGACACGATCAAGGTTCTGGTGGAAGGACGCGAGCGCGCTCGCGCAGTTCGATTCGACGAAGTCGGCGGTTTTTCTGTGGCGACAGTTCGGCGCGCTCCGATCGTGGCGGAAAATCACAAACGCAATGCGTCACTGATTTCCCGCGTCGTCAGTCTGGTCGAGCAATATCTGAAAATCGCTCAGGAAGGAAATTTCGATCAGATTCAGGCCGCGTTGCGTGCGTCCGATCCGGGGCAGATGGTGGATCAACTGGCAGACAAATTGAAAATTGACCTGACCGACAAACAGGCATTGCTGGAAATTTACCCGGCGCAAACGCGATTGTTGAAGATGGTTGAAATCCTGGAAGTCGAGATTGAAAAGCTCAATCTGGATCGCACCATACAAACGCGCGTCAAACGCCAGATGGAAAAACAGCAACGCGAGTATTTCCTGAACGAAAAAATCAAAGCCATTCACAAAGAGCTTGGGCGCAAGGATGATCGCGCCGAACTGGATGAACTGAAAGAAAAAATCGAACAGGCGGGAATGAGTTCCGAAGCCAGGGAAAAAGCTCTCGCCGAATTGCAGCGACTGGAACAGATGCCGCCGATGTCGCCCGAAACGACCGTGTCGAGGAATTATCTGGATTGGTTGCTGACGGTTCCCTGGAAAGAATCGAGCGAAGAAAAACGCGACATCACGCTGGCGCAGGAAGTGCTGGATGCCGATCATTACGGTTTGGAAAAAATCAAAGAGCGAATTCTGGAATATCTGGCGGTTCGCCAGTTGGTGGAAACTCCGCGCGGTTCAATTCTATGTTTTGTCGGCCCGCCCGGAGTGGGAAAAACCAGTTTGGGGCGTTCCATCGCCAAAGCTACCGGTCGCAAATTTGTGCGGTTGAGTCTGGGCGGCGTCCGTGATGAAGCCGAAATTCGCGGCCATCGGCGCACATACATCAGCGCCCTGCCGGGGCAAATCATACAGTTGATGAAAAAAGCCGGAACCGTCAATCCGCTGATACTGCTGGACGAAGTGGACAAACTGGGGCGGGATTTTCGTGGCGACCCGGCGGCGGCTCTGCTGGAAGTGCTTGACCCGGAACAGAACCACACGTTTCACGATCATTACCTGGACGTGGAATACGATCTTTCGCAGGTGATGTTCATCGCCACGGCCAACGTGCTGCACACGATTCCTCCGGCGTTGCAGGACAGGCTGGAAATCATTCGACTGGCCGGGTACACAGAACGCGAAAAGATGGAAATCGCCAAGCGCCATCTGGTCGTCAAACAATGCGAAGCGAACGGGTTGAACCCGGAGCAGATTGGCTTTACCGAAGACGGCCTGAAAACGCTGATCGAGTATTACACCCGCGAAGCAGGCGTTCGGAATCTGGAACGTGAAATCGGTTCGATCTGTCGCAAGGTCGCTCGCCAATTCGTACAGCAAAAAAAGGAAGCCGCCGAACCGTTCAGCTTTGTGGTAGACGCAGTTTCCGTTCGACAATTGCTTGGCCCGATCAAATTCCGTCCGATTCGAGTCACCGAACGCAGCGAAATCGGCCTGGTCAATGGTTTGGCCGTGACTGAAGTTGGTGGCGACGTAATGCAGGTCGAAGCCACCTTGCTCGAAGGTTCGGGTAAAGTGACGTTGACCGGCAAGCTCGGCGATGTGATGCAGGAATCGGCGCAAGCGGCAATTACTTATATTCGTTCGCGCGCCGCCGAGCTTGGCATTCCGAAGGAATTTCACAAGAGCCACGACCTGCACATCCACGTGCCCGAAGGCGCGATTCCGAAAGACGGTCCTTCGGCGGGAATCACCATGGCAACGGCGATGGCTTCGGCCTTGACGCGCATCGCCATTCGCAAGGAAGTGGCGATGACCGGCGAAATTACGCTGCGCGGAAAAGTGCTGCCCATCGGCGGAATAAAGGAAAAGCTGCTTGCAGCTCATCGCGCCGGAGTGACCACCGTCATCATTCCCAAAGACAACGAAAAGGATTTGAGTGAAGTGCCCGCCGACGTTCTGGAAGAATTGCAGGTGCTTGCCGTGGACACGATGGACGAAGTGTTGCGAGTCGCGCTGGAGCGGTTGCCGTATTCCGAATCCGGTGCGAATCTGGAAATGACGGCTCCAGTTTGGCAACAAGCTTCCGTACTGACCGGCGTCGCCGAAAGTCCTATAAGCAGTTGATTCAGGCTTGAAATGAAAGTTACCAGCGCCAAATTCGTCGCCGCATCCACCAGTCAGGCTTCGATGTGGAAGGACAACAAACCGGAGATCGCTTTTCTGGGGCGGTCGAATGTAGGCAAATCGAGTTTGATGAACAGCCTGTTGAAAGTGACAGGATTGGCGCGCACCAGTTCGACTCCCGGGCGGACGCAGTCACTGAATTTCTTTTTGATCAACGATGCCTTTTATTTTGTTGACTTGCCGGGCTATGGATATGCCAAGGTCTCGAAAGACAAGAGGCACGAGTGGGGGAAGTTGATCGAGAAATACCTTGCGGAACGTCAGCAGCTTGTGCTATCTATCTTGATCGTTGATGCTCGACACGAACCTTCCCCGTTAGACCTTCAGATGAAATCCTGGCTCCAGCATTTCGAGCTTCCCTATTTGGTGGTCTCAACGAAAGCTGACAAGTTATCGTCGAATGAACAACGCAAGTCTTTGCAAAGGGCAAAGAAGGTTCTAGGCACGGAACGTATCGTTCAATATTCGTCAGTCACGCGCGAAGGCGCCAAAGACATTTGGAATGTAATCGGCAACAGCATCACAGCGAAAAGTTAATCCCACTTGCTCATATTCAATCGTCCGTCGTTATAGTCACTCGTCATTTGCCGAAAAACCCCTTTCAACATTTTCACAACTTTTGACAAGTGAATGAGGCATTGATAACCGTTTGGACGACTCAGGTATGTTCGCTGGCCGAAAGCGGCCGGCTCAGCGCCTGATCTTTAGCCGCAGCGATATTTGACGTTGGCATTTCAAAGAATCCCGACTGATTTCAGACAGGCTTTCAGCAGGCTTTTTTATCAAATAAATGATGTCGGCAGGTGATACCAGTCCCAAGCCGGCGAGGGTTTTTTGCTCAGGCTGCCCTGAATACAGCCGCAAACTAACTGTACGCGTGCAATTCGCCTTGCGCGCCGTCAAATGACTAACAATCCCGATTAACCAAGGAGATTTTCTCGCATCGCAATAGATGTGGCGCATGTGTTGTGCGCTTCATTCGGTGCCGAGAAAACAAAATGAGCTATGGCAGACAGAAATAACAGGCCGAAAGATTACGACGATTACGATGAAATTGACGAGAGTTATGAAGGTGGCTCTTTTCTCGACATCGCTGATTTGAAGGAGATGAACATCTCCAAGCTGACACAGATCGCCAAGGATTTGGATGTGCCCGGAGCAACCGGCATGCGCAAACAGGAATTGATCTTCAAAATCCTGCAGGCGCAAACGGAAAAATCCGGGTTGATCTTTTCCGAAGGCGTTCTGGAAACCTTGCCGGACGGATTCGGCTTTTTGCGCGCGCCGGAATACAACTACCTGCCGGGCCCGGACGACATTTACGTCAGCCCGTCACAGATTCGGAAATTCGACCTGCGAACGGGCGACACTATCTCCGGCCAGATTCGCCCGCCGAAAGAAGGCGAGAGGTATTTCGCGCTGATCAAAGTCGAAGCCATCAACTTCGAGCAGCCCGAAATTGCGCGCGACAAGATTTTCTTCGACAACCTGACGCCGCTGTATCCGAACGAACAATTGAAGGCTGAAACCAATACGGAAAATGTTTCAGGCCGTGTGATTGATTTGTTCACGCCAATTGGCAAAGGCCAGCGCGGATTGATCGTCGCTCCACCGCGCACCGGCAAGACGATGCTGCTGCAAACAATCGCCAATTCGATCACCGAAAATCATCCTGAAGTGACGTTGATCGTGCTGCTGATTGACGAGCGTCCCGAAGAAGTCACGGACATGCAGCGTTCGGTCAATGGCGAAGTCATTTCTTCGACATTTGACGAACCGGCTTCGCGCCACGTGCAGGTGGCCGATATGGTCATTGAAAAGGCCAAGCGACTGGTTGAACACAAACGCGATGTGGTGATTCTGCTGGATTCGATCACGCGCCTGGCGCGCGCGCACAACGCGGTGGTTCCGCCTTCGGGCAAGATTCTTTCCGGCGGTGTGGATTCGAATGCATTGCAGCGTCCGAAACGATTTTTCGGCGCGGCGCGCAACATCGAAGAGGGCGGCAGTTTGACGATCATTGCCACGGCGCTGGTCGAAACCGGAAGCCGCATGGACGACGTGATCTTTGAAGAGTTCAAAGGCACGGGCAACATGGAAATTCACCTCGACCGCAAACTTTCCGACAAGCGTGTTTTCCCGGCGATTGACCTGCAAAAATCAGGCACGCGTAAGGAAGAGTTGCTGATTCAGAAACAGGATCTGGATCGCATCTGGGTTTTGCGGCGCGTGCTGAATCCGCTGTCGCCCGTCGAACAGATGGAACTCGTGCTGGATCGTCTGGACAGATCGAAGACGAACGGCGAATTCCTGTCCTCTATGAACCAATAAGCCGGAAACAAACTTCGGCTTTACAACACAAACGCGGCATCAGGGCGCAGTCTCTGTTGCCGCGTTATGTTTTTTTTGGCAACCGCAAGCAACAGGTTTCGCAATGCAACTTTGTCTTCGCAATCGAATTCGATCTGTGCTGCGAAAATCGGCAGCGATGCATTGCGAACCGTTTCCATCGGTAAATTGGCGGCGTCTTTTTCGGTGACGATGATGGCTTCGGCGTGTGCGGACTGAGCGTCCGCAACGATGGAGGCGAATTCAGATTCAGAATAACGATGATGATCGGCAAAATCGCGCCTCAGCACGATCTGCATTCCGGCCTTGTTCAAATCGTCAATGAACCGTTCTGGCCGGGCGATGCCGGAAACGGCGGCGACGGGTTTTCCTGAAAAGTCCGCAAGCTGGGCAGTTTCCAGGGTCTGCAAATTTCGCAGTTGAGTCATTCGATGCCAGGCGAAAAAGATGGGCGTTTCGGGGCGCGACAATCGGTTGAGTATTTCCAGCAACTCGGCTCTGGAGGTTGAATCTGCCATCCGGTCGCTGCGTGTGACGATGACGGCGTCGGCGCGGCGAATTTCGGTCAGCGGTTCGCGCAATCGGCCAAAGGGAATCATCGCCGCCTGATTGATCGGTTCGGTTGCGTCAATCAAAAGCAAATTCAAATCGCGCGCCAGCCGCAAATGCTGATACGCGTCATCCAGCACGAACACCGAAACCGGCGCGCGCGATTCCAGCCAATGACCGGCGGCGACTCGATCACGGTCAACCACCACACGAACTCCTGGACAACTCTGCGCAAGCAAAAACGGTTCGTCGCCGGATTCGGCTGCGGTGCAGAGAATGTCTGTGCCGTTGGAAACTTCGACTCGCCCTTTGGTCTGGCGTTTGTAGCCTCGGCTGAGAATCGCCGCCTGATGACCGCCTTCGCGCAACGTGGCTGCGATAAACGCCACGCAGGGAGTTTTGCCCGTGCCGCCGACCGTCAAGTTGCCTACGCTGATGACCGGCGCATTCAAGCGAAAGGTTTTGAACAGTTGATTGCGGTAAGCGGCGATGCGCGCGCGAACGCCCAGTTCATACAGTTTGGCTGGAACGTACAACAGCGCGCGCGCCAATGTGGATTCAATCATTCTGTTGATGGTGTCGTCATTGATTTTTGCGTTTCAATTCATGCAGCAATGATTCAATGCGCGACGATTCTTCGTCAGTCAAGGCGTTCTGGCCGAACCGCGCGCGCTGATACAGTTGCGTGATTTCCATGACGGCGGGCAGCTTGACCGCCGTCGCAAACTCCAGCGGAGTTTGATGCGGTTGGCGATGATGGCCGGAACGTTCCAGCGCCCGCAGCATTTCTTCGTAAAACCTGATGCTTTGTTGAACCGGCGTAACATTCGTCGAGCGAAACCGTCCGCGCAATCGGTAATTCAACAGGAACGCCAGCCCAATCACCGCCAGCCCAATCAGAGCAGCCGCCAACGGGCGGTAATCCGTTCTTTGCCGAGCCTGAACAGCAGGTTCGGAATTGGCGGTTTCAATTGTGATGTTGCTTGTCGGAGAAGGCGGAGCGTCCAGCCATGAACCGAACTTGCGCGCCCACTGCATCCATTGCTGGGAAACATTGAACTGGAAGGTTGACGCCAGATTCTGAGCCGTCGCCAACATCGAAATCTGTTTGGACGTGTTGAAACTGACGATTTCTTCCAGCCAGAACATCTCAAAGGCTTCGCTGTATTGCCGAAACCACGCCATGAATCCGTCGTCGTATTCGCTCAATCCTGCGGGCGGAGTCGGATCGAATGCGACCCATTTGTGCTGTGAAAAATAGGCTTCCACCCAGGAATGCGCGTCCGATTGCCGCACGGTGAAGACGTCGGCTCTGGAATTGTATTCGCCGGTCTGGAATCCGTTGACGATGCGGGCGGGAATTCGTCGCGCTCTCAGCATCAGCACCATGGCCGACGCAAAGTATTCGCAATGCCCTGCGCGTGTGTTGAACAAAAAATCCGCCACCGGATCGCCTTGTTCGACGCGCCTCAGATCGAGCGAATAATCGTATTGCGTTTTCAGATGCAGTTCGATGCGTCGTATGGTTTCGATCGGAGTCCTGACTCCTTCGGTAACTTTTGCCGACAACTGGTCAATTCGTTCGTCGTGATCGTCGGGCAGTTGCAGATAACGCTGGCTGATGCTGCGCGGATAATCGCGGGAATTGTCTTCGGCCAGTTCCGCATCGTTTGGCGTGAAGGTGTCGGAATACACCGAATAACTGAGCTTCTCGTAACCTGGCGCTTCCGTCCACAACCCGTCGCCCAGATCGCGGGACAGTTCCGGCAATCCGCTGACAAACACCGGGCGCGGAGCAGCGAACACAGTGTGTATGTTCAGCGGCTCCATGAAAAACTGCTGTTCGGTGAACCCGTGTTTCCAATTCGGGTCTTCGACCTGGAAATTATCGCCTCGTCGCCGAATCGGAGTCGGATCGGGGCCAACGTTGTTCCAGCCCTGGCCGTCGTACCGATCCAGCGTGACACCACGCCAACGCAGGTTGTTGCGAGGTTGCTGCTCAGCCATTCCACGCGGATAGGCCACGCGAACACGCATGACCACTTGCGGATTCAATTTGACCTGCGCCACTTCGCCCAGGCGTACGGTGTCGGAAAATCCGGAAAGCGTTTCGCCCTGCATCAGGCCGCTGGGGCCGCTGCGACCGGCATTGCGCGAGACTCTGGGAACGAGCAAAAACAACGGCGTCGCCAGAATCAAAATCATCGCCAAAGCCAACACCGAAAATCCCAACACTCCGGTGAGTCCCGGTTTGCCCAGCGGGCGACGAACGTCGTTCACTTCGCGCCACAATTCAATGACGATTTTTTGATTTTTTACTTCGTCAAGGAAACTCTGCTGGGTTCGCCGGATTTCATAAATGACAAAACTCGAAATCGCCGCCAGCAGATAAAACATCAGCAACAACAGGAATGTTGTTCCCATAGTCATTCCCGCCGACATCAGCACGATGCAGAATGAAATGACGTACAGCCACAACCAGTCCCGTGTGTCTTTGCGTTTCAACAGCTTCAGCGCCGAAGCGAACAGCACGAAATGCGTAATGACCACGACCGGCGGCAGCCTGAACATCTGCCATTCGACCACTGCGATTCCCAGCCAGCCGATCATCAAGCCATTGGCCAACCGACGTGACACGTTCCATTGCAAATAACCCAGGTCAATCAAACAGCCCGCGATCAATGCCGCGAAAAACAAAGCCAGCGACACGCCTTCTATTTGCCGCGTTGACGACAGAATCCAAAAGCTGGCGACCAGCAAGCCATACGAGGACGCAATGAAGTAACGGTCTAGATTCATGGCATTTCTTCAAAGCTGATTACGCGAGTCGCAACCGGATGGGACGATGCGGCCAAACCATTTTTGTTTGCGGTCAGCAAAATTTCGATTCCCGATTGCGGGCGTTCGTCGCCGGCCAGTTCTGTTTCGCCTGGAGCGGCCTGCGCCAGATGACGCAGCAAATCCAGGCGATGTCTCTGGCCGGAGCCGAATCCTGTATCCACATCGGCCATCACCAGCCGAACTTCGGCGCCTAGTTCAATGTAATGTGTCAGCAAACTGGCGGCAAACGTCACCGCGCGTTCAAACTGTTCGGCAAATTCCGCTTCGGCCATCTCAGGGTCGGCTTTGCGGCAATCGAACCGCAGGGTAATGCGCCAATCGTCTTCGCGCGTGAATTCCCGAACCATCAATTGATCTGTTTTGGCCGTCGCTTTCCAATCAATGTGATGGTGATGATCGCTGGCCAGATACTGGCGGATTGCATACAAGTCGCCGCCGCTGCCTTTGGCGCGATTTTCGATTCTGCCGGCGACCATTGGCAACAATCCGGCAAATTCATTCAGCGGTTGCGGTTGCGGATACACGACTATTTCGCTGTGCCATTCGATCAGGCGACGTTGTTCGATGAACCCGAATGGAAATCCCGAATTGAGGATAAAGCCGGTGACTGGGTAAACGCCTCGTCGGTCGAACACGCGTTCGATGCGTGAACGCGCGTGCGACCGAGCCGGAACAAGCGGAAAGTAAGCCAGCGCCACCGCGCGTTGTTCGACCGGTTTCGATTCGCTGTTGGGTGTCCGATGTTCTTCGACCAGATCAACCGAAATGGAAAACGACGGCATCAACCGTTTTTGATTCTGCAGTGTGACTTCAAACGGAACCGATTCCCCCGCAAAAATGTGATCTGGATACCGAACCGATGGCTTCAGGCGTCGGATGTTCAATCGCGTCGAAATCATCGAAACGATCATGGTCGCCAGCAATGCCGCCAGCACCAGATACAGCAAATTGTTTCCACTGCTGAGCGCCAGCACGGTGACCATCAAAACTGCCGCGCCGAAAATCAGTCCGGCATTGGGCACGTGCATGGCATAACTTGACCGCCAGTTCAGGCTGCGCGCCAGTTTGGGCAGGGCATAAACCAGCACAATCAACGCCAGCAGAAGCGCGACGCGGGAACTGTGCGCGGCCAGTTCGTATTTGCCAAACTGACTGGCCAGACCGGCAAGCAGCGCCGCAAGCAACGCCGCGCCGGTCAGCGATACCGTCGTTATGACAAACCGACGCGATTGTTTTTGGAGAAGAAAAGCCAGCATCTTTCTTGAGTCCGACAAGCTGCCAGCTTGTCGAGGTTGCGTTCAACAGAAGAAACGTTTTTGCCGGTCGGGCGCCTGACAAGCTGCCAGCTTGTCTGACATTTTTAGAGGGGAACAGGGACGCTTTTGAGAATTTCAGTCAGAGCGCTTTCAGCGACATCGTGGCCGCGCTGGCGATTGGAATACCGTGTGTTGACGGCGACGCGATGCGCGAACACCGGAACGACCAGTCGTTTGATGTCGTCGGCAATGCAATAGGCGCGGTCTTCAGTAAACGCCAGCGCCTGTGCCGCGCGATGCAGCGCCAGCGAACCGCGCGGGCTGACGCCCAGTTCCAGCAGTTCCGATTTGCGCGTGGCCGCGACGATTTCCATCAGGTAATCCAGCAGCGATTCGTCCACGCGGACATTTTTGATTTCTTCCTGCAAATCCAGCACGTCTTCGCCGGACATCACCGGACGGATTCGTTCCAGCGGATGACGATTCGTCGCGGCGGCGTGCTGGCGGAGAATTTCTTTTTCTTCTGCGGCGGACGGGTAACCCATGCGCACGCGCATCAGAAACCGGTCGAGTTGAGATTCGGGCAGCGGATACGTGCCGTGATGTTCAATCGGGTTTTGCGTGGCCAGTACCAGAAACGGGCGAGGCAAATCGTAGGTTTGATTTTCAATCGTTGTGCGTCCTTCGGCCATGGCTTCCAGCAAACTGCTCTGGGTTTTGGGCGTCGTGCGATTGATTTCATCTGCCAGAATGATGTTGGCAAAAATCGGGCCGGGTTTGAACTCAAATTCGCCCAGATGCTGGTTGTAAACCGAAACGCCGACAATGTCCGATGGCAACAGGTCGCTGGTGAATTGAATTCGCTGAAAGCTGCAATCCAGCGACCGCGCGATGGTTTGCGCCAGCGTGGTTTTGCCGACGCCGGGCACGTCTTCGACCAGCAAATGGCCTCCGGCCAGCAACGTGACAATCGCCAGATGCACGGCTTCCGATTTGCCGCGAATGACGCTTTCGATGGTTTGCTGTAATTCGCTGATGCGATTTGTAGTGGCGGTAATCAAAAGTGCTTAAGCCTCATTACATCTGAATTCCCGAACTATCGGGCGAATTTGAATTTAACACACGCCCGACAAGTACGACAAAACCGGCTCAAAAGATCAATTTTCGGCAAAAACGCTGAGCGTTGCTTCCTGTTGGATTACGACGCGGCGACCTTCGACGGAAATCAACCCGTTTTGTTGCAATCGGGCCAGCGCACGTGACACGACTTCACGCACCGAACCTATGCGCGCGGCAATTTGTTGATTGGTCAGCACCAGAGTCAATTCCAATCCGCCATCAATTCGGTTGCCTCGCGCACGCGCTTCAGCCAGCAACCAGCGAGCCAATCGCTGATCCACTTCGCGCAACGACAGGGCTTCCACCAGTTCAGCGCATTTTCGCAAGCGACCGGCCAGCAGCTTCAACGCCGCCAGAGCGATTTCAGGATGCGCCAGGCACAACGATTTCACTTCGCCTTTGGACAGGAACAACACCGTCGAATCTTCTTCGGCGGCAACCGTCGAAGGGTAGGGTTTGTCGTCAAATACCGGTAATTCGGCGATGGTCGCTCCGGTGCGTTCGACGTGAATGACCTGTTCGCGCCCGTCCACGCCTTCGCGGAATGCGCGCAACGCGCCTTCGACAATGACGAACAATCCGGCGGCTTCGTCGCCAGCGACGAACAGAACTTCGTTGCGGCTCAGGCGGCGTTCGACGGAGCGTTCGGCCAAAGCTTTCAATTCTGTTTCGTTAAGCTCCCCGAAAAGCGTCGTCCGGCGCAAGGCAGCAATTTTGTCGGTAGTCATGGCTGGGCATTTTCGCGCCGAGCCGGGTTCGATTCAATGTCCGGCGTCAGATCATCGAACGAAAGGTCAGGGTGGTGAAAATCAGGAAAACGACGGAATAAACGATTTCGGCGATGCCAATTTGCTTCAGGTTCAGGTGCGGTTCGGGGCTGAGCAGGCTGCGCAGCGTCCGCGCCAGCACGGGGGCGAAAGCTATCAGGGCAAACAACGGCAAGCTCCGCGTCATGGCCAGCGCCAGCAACGAGCAAAGCAGAAAGGAATGGTAGAAAGCACATTGCCACTGAGCACGTTTTTTGTCTTCGGCGTTTTTGGCATGCAACCGGGTGACGCGCAGTTTGACGTAAAACACGCTGCTGGCGAAATACGCCGCGCTCAGCGCCCACAACCACCAGGCGGTTGCCGTCCAGGTTCCATTGGTAACGTACAATGCCGCCGGAGCCGTCATCGTCAATCCGGCAATGGCCAGGACTTCGCTTTGCACTGTGCGATCTTCAAATTCCGTCGCCTGCCATCCGTTGACCAGCAACAGCACAGTGCCGGCGAGCGCCAGCGGAATCAGCCAGTAGAGCTTGTATACGAAAATCAGCGGAGCGCCTGTCGCCCCGGCAATCAGCCAATACACCAGCAATAATCGGCGGGCTTCGATGGATGATGGGGTTTGTCGTCCGCGTGTTCGCGCACGCCACCAGATCAGCAATGATTCGCGGGAAATGAACGCCGCTGTTGCTGCAATCAGCAGCAGCAATGAAGGCACATTGAAGTTCCCAGCCACCAGCAATCCCAGCACGAACGGAATGTAAAACATCGCCCATGCGCCATGCTCTTTGGGCAGTTTCAAAGCGGATCGGAGTTTCATCGGTTTTCCTTTTCTGATGGCGGCATAAAAACATGCCTTTATTTTTGCCACGATGACTTAAGTCACTGCTTTGGCAATCGTCAACCGGTAAGGTGTCTTCGTATTCAAGCATCGAATTTTGGCAACCGCCTGCGGGCGAAATCAATTGGAGGGTTTATGTCTGTAACTGCGACTCATACGGTCAGAGAACTGGCCGTCACCATGCCGGGCGCGACGCGCGTGTTTGAACTTATGGGCATTGATTATTGCTGCGGCGGCGGGCGCACGCTGGCTGACGCTTGCAACACGTTCCGGGTGCCAATCGAAGAAGTCGTGCGCTCACTGGAAGAAGTCGAGCGCACTGCTACGTCGGGCGAAAAAACCAGGGATTGGCAGACGGTATCCTTGACCGCCCTTTGTTCTTACATCGTGGACAAACATCACGTCTTCACTCGCCAGGAACTCGAACGGCTGGAAAAACTGCTAGACAAGGTGTGTTCGCGGCACGGAGAAAACCATTCCGAACTGTCGCAACTCCAATCGCTGTTTCTGGCGCTCAAGCAGGATTTACTCCCGCATATGCTCAAGGAAGAGCAGGTGTTGTTTCCATACATCGAATTGATGGAAGCGGCCATTTCCAATCACGCCGACATTCCGACGCCGTTTTTCGCCACGGTTCAAAACCCGGTGCGAATGATGATGAACGAACACGACACGGCAGGCGAACTGTTGCGCCAGATGCGTTCGGTTTCCGGCAATTACGTTCCGCCGCCCGACGCCTGCATCAGTTACCAGACGCTGTATCAGGCGATGACCGAATTTGAAGCCGATCTGCACCAGCACATTCATCTGGAAAACAACATTCTGTTTCCGCGCGCTGTGCAACTGGAAACGCAGGCAGAGCCGAAATGGCAAACGATGGCCGACCGGCATCAATGTTTCGGTCATTGAGTTTCGCCATATACTGTTTGCGAATTCCATATCCACGCGCAGAGAATGCTGTTTCCTCTGCTCACAAATTGGAAATGTGAAGTGTGGAATCGCCTGTTGAAACGGCAGGACATTCGATCGAATAGAACGCGGACAGTTTGAACGTCATGAGGAAACGCGCACACAAATTCGGATTGATTATGGCGGTGGCCTTCGTCGTTTGCATGGTTCCGCAAAGTTTCGCCATTCGGCAGGATCAGCTTCAGGACAGAGAGGTGATAGGGTATCGCCGCGCCGGAGCCAGCGACGCCATCGCGCGATTGCAGCGGCGAATCAACAGCGGTGAATTGAAGCTGCAACATTCAGACAAAAACGGTTACCTGGAATCGGTGCTGAAAGCTTTGAATGTGCCGGTTTCTTCGCAGGGGCTGGTGTTTTCCAAAACCAGTTTTCAATTGCATCGCATCAATCCGAACAATCCGCGCTCGATCTTTTTCAACGACGAAGTGTATGTCGGCTGGGTTCGCGGCGGAGATTTGCTGGAACTGGCGGCAGTTGATCCCGATCTTGGCGGCGTCTTTTACATGCTGGAACAGACCAAAACCGACAAGCCGCGTTTCGTTCGCAACGACGAATGTCTGCAATGTCACACGTCGAACGCGACGCAGAATGTGCCGGGTTTTGTAGTGCGGTCTGTGTATCCGGACGAGCGCGGTTACCCGATTGCGCCGCTCGGTTCGCACATCACCAATCACGCCAGCCCGCTCGCTAAACGCTGGGGCGGTTGGTACGTCACCGGTACGCACGGCGAAGCGCGCCACGCCGGAAACATTCTTTTCAGCGAAACCAGCAATCCCGAAAAGCCTGAACAACTGACCGGCGCGAATTTGACCAGACTGGACAGGAAATTCACTCCGACCGGCTATCTTTCAACGCACAGCGACATTGTGGCGTTGCTGGTGCTTGAGCATCAGACTCAGATGCACAATCTGATGACTCGATTGAATTACGAAACCAGATTGGCGCTGCATCATCAGAAAATCATGGATGAAGCCTTGCAACGCTCAGGTGAAGAATTGTCCGACAGCACACGGCGACGAATCGAACGCGCCGCCGACGAAGCGCTTCGGTACATGTTGTTTGTCGGCGAAACTCGCTGGCCTTCGCCGATCAGCGGCACGACTGCCTTTGCCAAAGAATTTGCCGCCGCCGGGACGCGCGATAAGCAAGGGCGTTCGTTGCGCGATCTGGATTTGCGGCAAAAGTTGTTTCGTTATCCGTGCAGTTATTTGATTTATTCCGAAGCTTTCGATGCGTTGCCCGAACCGGCGCTCGATCATTTGTACAAACAACTGTGGCTGGCCTTGACCGGCCAGACCAAGGACAAGGATCTTCTGGCCATCGCGCCGGAAGACCGCAAAGCGATTCTGGAAATTCTCCGCCAAACTAAAACCAATTTGCCCGCCTATTTTCAGCGGGACAATTGAACTCACTCCTTCCATCCGCCTGGAATGAATTTTGCGAAAGACGCAGTAAGCGGCCGACGGTCGCAAGTTTTTCGCAATAACTGAGTAACAAAACGCAATTCAACACAACTGACTGAGCAGATTTCCGCACCGCCATTGAGCGTGATGTGAAGGGAATTGTTTTGCCAACCACTTCGCCTGAGTGCGGGGAGGTCAGGATGGAAAAGCTGAATGTTCAAGTTCCGGGCGAAAATTATCACCAGGGATTGATCTCCTGTCAGGTTGCATGTCCTGTCCACACGGACGCGCGCGGTTATGTTCGCGCCATTGCCGAAGGTCGTTTTGACGAAGCTTATCTAATCGCGCGCGGCCCGAATCCCTTCGCTTCGATTTGCGGGCGCATCTGCGGCGCGCCATGCGAAGCCGCCTGTCGTCGCGGCAAAGTCCCGCGCGTGGACGACGATGGATGTTTCGTCGCCAACGACCGGCCAGTCGCCATTCGCGCTCTGAAGCGTTTCGCCTGTGAACAGGCAGGCCCCGAAGCCCGCGACACCGCCGAAGTTCTGAAAGCTGTTCAATCCTTTATCCCGCCAGTCGCCGCCGCCGCCGAAGAAATTGCAGCGTTGCTAAATTCCTGTCTGGACGGTCGCATCGCCAAAGTCGCAGGCGAACGCATTGCCATCATTGGCGCCGGCCCTGCGGGATTGTCCGCTGCGCATGATCTGGCTTTGCTGGGATTCAAGCTTGTGGTGTTTGAAACCGAACCTGTACCGACAGGGATGCTGGCCGTTGGCGTGCCCGCTTACCGTTTGCCGCGCGAATTGATTCAAAAAGAAGTTGCGGTGATTCAGGCGCTAGGCGTGGAAATTCGCTGTGGCGTGACTGTGGGTAAAGACATTTCCTTCTCCGAATTGCGACGCGATTTCGCCGCTGTGCTGATCGCCGTCGGAGCGAAAGCTTCGCGGAGTCTTGGCTTGCCGGGCGAAAACGGCCCGCGCGTTTACGGCGGAGTGGATTTGCTGCGCGCGGTTTCGCTGGACGAGCGAATGGACATTGGCCGCGAAGTCGTCGTCATCGGCGGCGGCAATGTCGCTTACGACGTGGCGCGAACAGTCGTGCGACAAATCGCTTATGACGCGGCTCGCACGGCGGCGCGATTGGCCGTAACAACGCGCGTGCATCTGGTTTCGCTGGAAAGCCTGGAGGAAATGCCCGCCGACACTGTCGAAATCATTGAAGGCGATGAAGAAGGCGTAGAGCGTCATAACGGCTGGGGGCCGATGGAAATTCTGCGTGATTCCGAAGGCAAAGTTTCCGGTGTGCGCTTTCGCAAATGCGTTCGCGTTTACGACGCGGACAGGAAGTTCTCGCCGCAGTACGACGATCAAACCACGGTGGTAATCCCCTGTGACACCGTTCTGCTTTCTGTCGGCCAGTCGCCCGCGCTGAAATTTCTGGAAGACGGCGGCGAAGACATTGAAATGATGCGACCGGGTTGGCCGAAGGTTGATCCAGCGCGGTTGACCACCACAGGCGAAGGCGTGTTTGTCGCAGGCGATCTGGCGCATGGCACGCGCTTGCTGATTGACGCAGTAGCTTCAGGCAAAGCGGCGGCGCGTTCGATCTATCAATTCGTCACCGGGCGCGCGCTCGCCGCCGATTCGGTTTCGGCGCACAACATTCTTGAACACTACCGGCGCGAACGCGGTTACGAATCGTTGCGCCGCACGTCGGTTCCGGTCATTCACCCCGAAGAACGATTACATCATCCTGAAGTCGTAGTCGAAACCGGTTACACCCGCGAACAGGCGATGCGCGAAGCGTCGCGCTGTCTGGATTGCGGCGTGACGCCAGTATTTGACGGCGTGCGCTGTGTGCTGTGCGGCGGTTGCGCCGACGTTTGTCCCACCGAATGTTTGAAACTGATTTCGCTGGATAGTCTGGCGCTCAACAGCGATCTAGTTTCCGCCATCGAACATTCGCTGGGAACAGATGCCGACCTCAAGGAAAACTCCGCCATTTTGAAAGACGAAGACCGCTGCATTCGTTGCGCCTTGTGCGCACAGCGGTGTCCGGTTGATGCGATCACGATGGAGCGCGTCACCTTTTCCACCACTTGGAGAACCGTATGACTGTCAAAGCCGGCAAACCACAATCCCGTCTCGACTCCGATCCAATGCCGCGCCGCGATTTTCTGGGACTGTCGGCGTTATGGGCGATGGCGGGCGCATTGCTATTTTCGGTTTTAGGGATGTTGAAACTGCCCAAAGCGGCGGTGCTTTCGTCGCCGTCGAAAAAGTTCACGGTGACGTTGCCCGAAACGCTCGGCGCAGGCGAAGCCTTCGTACCGCCCGGTCGCGCTGTGGCGATGTTCCGGGACAACGAAGGCGTCCACGCGGTTTCCACCATCTGCACGCATCTGGGCTGCGTGGTGAAACCGACGATCGAAGGCTTTGAATGCCCCTGTCATGGCTCGCGCTTCGCGATGGACGGCGAAGTCACGCGCGGCCCCGCGCCAAAAGCATTGGAATGGTTGAAGGTCAGCAACAAAGGTGGCGCGTGGGTGGTGGACGAAGAAACCAAAGTTCCGGCGGGAACGAAGGAAAAAGCATAGAGCTTTTGCAGTTCACAAGATTGATTGCCACAGAGGCACGGAGTTCACAGAGAGCAACCTGCATTCTTCGCTTTACTCAGTGTCTCTGAAGCTCTGTGGCAAATAAAAGGGAGAAAGCATGAGCGCTCCAATGATGAACGAACGTTCGGCGTTGCAGGTCTTCCGCGACAATCTGTTTGCGGCTCCGCGCCGGTTTGTGGAGGCGATGTTTCGCAGCGGCAAACCCACAACGGATCGCACGCGCTCGACTTTTGTTTTTGGCAACGTGTTTCTGCATCTGCATTCGGTCAGAACGCACCGCTGGAATCTGCGCTGGACGACGACGATGGGACTGGGCATCGCTACGACGGCGGCGTTTTTGATTACGCTGGTGACCGGCGTGCTGCTGATGTTTTATTACAAACCTTATCCCGACGCCGCTTATGATTCGATCAAAGATATTCATTTCGTCGTTCCCACCGGGCGTTTTATTCGCAACATTCACCGCTGGGCGGCCAACGTCATGGTTGTGGCCGTGATCCTGCACATGGCTCGCGCGTTTTATACGGCGGCTTATCGGCGACCGCGCGAATTCAACTGGCTGATCGGCATGGGTTTATTCGTAACCACGCTGGGGCTGTCGTTTACGGGTTATCTGTTGCCGTGGGATCAACTGGCGTATTGGGCAATCACCATCGGCGCGAACATCGCCCAATCGCCGCGCGAAGTCACAGACGCGCTGAACATCACAGACTGGTTCGATCCGGGCGGATTCCAACGTCTGCTGCTGCTGGGTTCGGATATCGTTGGCGACGAGGCGTTGATTCGTTTTTACCTGCTGCACGTGATGATCCTGCCGTTGGCGCTGGTCGCGTTGATGGCTGTGCATTTCTGGCGCATTCGCAAAGACGGCGGATTGGTTCGACCCGTGGACGCCGACGCGCGATTGGAATCCCGCAAGGAAGAAACCTATCCCGTCTTCACCGAAGCGCCGAAAAAGACCTACCAACTGGCGGCCATCGTCAAAGGCAAAACTCCACTGGTCAATCGCGGGCCGGAAAACACTGTGCCTTCGATGCCGCATTTGTTTTACGCCGAACTGGCGGTGTTGATGCTGACGACGTTGATTTGCCTTGCGCTGTCGCTGGTTTCAGACGCGCCGTTGAAGGAATTGGCAAATCCGGCAGTGCCTGAAAATCCCGCTAAAGCTCCCTGGTACTTCTTGGGCTTGCAGGAAATGGTGGCGTTCTCGGCGTTCATGGGCGGCATAGGCATCCCATCCATCGTCATCATCGGCTTGGGGCTGATTCCGTTTCTGGATCGTGAAGAGCGTGGAACCGGCGAATGGTTTGGCGGCGCGGGCGGTTGGCCGCTGGTCAAACAAGCTATGGTCGTCGGCTTTGGCGCTTCGATTTTGATCGAAGCCTTCGCCATTCGCTTCGGCTGGTTGCGCGAATGGTTCCCCGCCGTGCCGCAACTGGTTATCACGTTTATCAATCCCGGAACAGTGCTGACGCTGGTTTACGCCTTGTATTCGATCTGGCTGGTGCGGCGCTACAACTCCACGCGCGCCGGAGCATTGGGTTTGTTCACAGTGTTTCTGTGCGGGTTCATCGTGCTGACCGTCATAGGCACCTACTTTCGCGGACCGAATTGGGAATTTTTCTGGTCGCCGGCGGACTGGCCGAAACATTGACCTGGTACGCGCGCTCCCGCGTACCGCTAGTGGCGAACCCGCACGCGAGGGCGCGTGCGTACCCATAAGGGCGTTATGAACAAGAACAAACATCTGTTGCTTTGGTCGAGTCTGGGCGTGTTCGTGCTGTTGCTGGTCGCCGCCGGGCAGGAGAACTTCGGCAAGGAATGGCGCAGCATTCAAAAGGCTTCGCGTTCGGCGGAAGGCGCGCTTGATGTGCGTTTGCGGCAGATTGTGAATCCGACGCTGGGTATTTCCGACCGTTGCGTTTCGTGTCACGTCGGAATGGCTCCGGGCGAAACAGGAATCACCGGCCCGGCAATGACCGCCGCCCACATAAACGTAGTTCATCAAACCGCCGATTACGGCTGCACGACCTGTCACGGCGGACAAGGCCGCGCGACGGAAAAAGCCGATGCTCACGGCGCGGTGCATTTCTGGCCGCAGCCTATGCTGCCGATGAAATACAGTCAGGCCGGTTGTGGAACCTGCCACAGCGCGCTGAACGTGCCGAATATGGCTGGTTTGGAAAAAGGCCGCAGCGCGTTTGAGCGATTGGATTGTCTGGCCTGTCATCGCGTCGAAGGTCGCGGCGGCACAATTCGTCCCGGCGGCGGCGGCATGGAAGGGCCGGATTTGTCGCATATTGGCGTTCGTGGTTACGCCGCCAATTGGTATGAAGCGCATCTGCAATGGCGCGAAAAGTCCAGCGAACCTGTCTGGAAACAATCCTTCGACGCCATCAGCGAAGCCGACCGCGCGGCGCTCGGCGATTATCTGGCGACGCGCGTTGGCGCATCGAAACTGATCGAAGCCAAAGCGCAGTTCAACTCGCTGGGCTGTCTGGGTTGCCACAAAGTCAGCGGGGTGGGCGGCGACGCCGGACCAGACCTGTCGCGCGCCGGAGAGAGAGACCCTGGCCAATTGAACTTCGCGCATGTGCCGGGCGCGCCGATTCTGTCGAACTGGCTGGCCGAACATTTCCGTTCGCCGCTCGGCATCGTGCCGGGTTCGCAGATGCCTATGATGGGTTTGACGGAAAAACAGATTGATCTGCTGACGATGTATGTGCTGTCACTGCGGCGCCGCGAATTGCCGGGCGCGTATTTGCCGAAAGACCGCGTCAGTGTTGCGCGGTTTGGCGCGCGTGAATTCGCCACGGATGGCGCGACGATCTTCAGCGCAATTTGCGCGGGCTGTCACGGCGCTGATGGCAAAGGCGCGCGCTATCCGGGCTTGCCGCCTTTTCCGAACATCGCTGGGCCGGACTTCCTGCAACTGGCTTCGGACGAATTCATCGCTGAAAACATCAGGCAAGGCCGGCCCGGTCGCAAAATGCCTTCGTGGGCGAATGAGGCCGGATTGAAGCCGGAGGAGATTGCGCGCGTGGTGGCTTATTTGCGGCAACTGGGCGGCAACACGGCGGTGACGCCCGATACGAATCCACCGCGCTGGGCGAAGGGCGACGCAGCAGTGGGCGCGAAGCTGTTTGCCGCGAATTGTTCAGGCTGTCACGGCCAGAAAGGCGAAGGCGGCGAAGGGCCGGCGCTGAATAACAAGGTGTTGCTTTCGACTGCGACTGATCGCTTCTTTGTCGAAACCATTGGCAAAGGCCGGCGCGGTACGGCAATGAAAGGCTTTCTCGAACCTTCACCAGTGCGGCGCGCGCTGACGCAGGCGGAGATTGAAGCCATCGTTACTTACATTCGTTCCTGGGAGGCAAAGTGAAGTTATGAAAAAAGAACTATCTCGACGAGATTTTCTGCAAACAGTCGCGGCTGCGGGCTTCGGCGCGCTGGCAGCTTCAGCGGCCAACGCCTGGGAATTGGAAGCAATCACCAATCCGCTGGCCGTGTACCCGGATCGCGGCTGGGAGCGCGTTTACCGCGATTTGTGGAAGTACGATTCCAAATTCACTTTCACTTGCGCGCCCAACGATACGCACAACTGCCTGCTCAACGCTTACGTGCGACAGGGCGTCATCACGCGCATCGGCCCGACGATGAAATATGGTCAGGCCAAAGACCTCAACGGCAAAGGCGCGACCAATCGTTGGGATCCGCGCGTTTGCCAGAAGGGGTTGGCATTGACGCGGCGCTTTTACGGCGACCGGCGCGTCAATCAAACGATGGTGCGCGCCGGATTCAAACGCTGGTACGAAGCCGGGTTCCCGCGCAGCAAAGATGGCCGACCGCCGGAAGAATACTTCCAACGCGCGCGCGATGAGTGGGTGCGTCTGCCGCACGCAGAAGCCGCCAAGATCGTCGCCGCCGCGTTGAAAAATATCGCCGAAACTTACACCGGCGAAGAAGGCAGGAAACGTCTGACGGCGCAGCATTACGACGAAGCAACCATCGAAGCGATGCAGGGCGTCGGCACGCAGGTCTTGAAGTTTCGCGGCGGTATGCCGCTGCTCGGCGTGACGCGCGTGTTCGGTTTGTACCGCATGGCGAATTCGATGGCGCTGCTCGACGCGCACATTCGCAAGGTTGGCCCGGACAAGGCCGTTGGCGGCAAGGGCTTCGACAATTACTCGTGGCACACCGATCTGCCGCCCGGCCATCCGATGGTGACGGGGCAGCAAACCGTCGAGTTCGATCTTTCAGCCGTTGAACATGCAAAGACCGTCGTCGTCTGGGGCATGAACTGGATTTCGACGAAGATGCCCGACGCGCATTGGTTGACCGAAGCGCGTTTGAAAGGCACGCGCGTTGTGGTCATCGCCTGCGAGTATTCGTCAACGTCCAGCAAGGGCGATGATGTAGTGGTCGTTCGTCCCGGCACGACGCCCGCGCTGGCGTTGGGTTTTGCCAACGTCATTCTGCGCGAAAATCTTTGGGACAAAGAGTACGTTCGGCAATGGACGGATATGCCCGTGCTGGTGCGTATGGACACACTGAAATATCTGCGCGCGCAGGAAGTGTTCGGTCAAAACCTGGCTGCACTGAAAAACACTGTGGTGCTGAAACCGGAAGACAAAGAGCCTGCTCCGCTGGCGCAGACTACGCAGAATTACACGACTGAAAAGTTGCGCGGCGAATGGGGCGATTACGTGTGGTGGGATCGCGCCAGCAATTCACCAAAGATGATGACGCGCGATGAAGTCGGCAAAAATTCCAAAGTCGGCGACGCGCTGCTTGAAGGCTCGATTGAAGTCACGCTGGCCGACGGCAAGAAGGTTCGCTGCCGACCGGTATTTGATCTGGTCAAAGAATACGCAGCACACTTCGATCCGAAGACGACGGAAGAAATCACCTGGGCGCCTGCCGCTGCGGTGGAATCGCTCGCGCGGCATTTCGCGCAAAATCCCGGCACGACGCTCTTTGCCACCGGCATGGGGCCGAATCAGTTTTTCAACAACGACAACAAAGACCGCGACATCTTTCTGCTGGCCGCCCTGACCGGCAATGTTGGCAAGATTGGCGGCAACGTTGGTTCTTACGCGGGCAATTACCGCGTGGCGCTCTTCAACGGCTGCCCTCAATACATCAACGAAAATCCCTTCGACATCGAACTCGATCCGGCGAAGCCCGCGCGTCCGAAGCAGTACTGGAAATCCGAATCGGCTCATTATTACAACCACGAAGACCATCCGCTGCGCGTCGGCAACAAACTGCTGACCGGCTCAACGCACATCCCGACGCCGACCAAGGCGATGTGGTTCGCCAACGCCAATTCGATTCTGGGCAACGTCAAATGGCACTACAACACGGTGGTCAACGTGCTGCCGCGCATTGAAATGATTGCCGTCAATGAATGGTGGTGGACGGCTTCGTGCGAATGGGCGGATGTGGTTTTCGGCGTGGATTCGTGGGCGGAATTGAAGCATCCGGACATGACGGCTTCGGTGACGAATCCGTTTTTGTCAGTCTTTCCGCGCACGCCGATTCCGCGCATCTTCAACACGCTGGGCGATATTGAAGTGCTGGCGCTGGTCGGCACGGAAATGGCGAAGCTGACGGGTGACAACCGCTTCAACGATTACTGGAAATTCGTCCGCGAAAACCGGACTGACGTTTATCTGCAACGAGTGCTCGATCATTCGACCAACACAAAGGGCTACAAGTTCACAGACCTCGAAGCCAAAGCGCTGGAAGGCGTGCCCGCGTTGATGAACAGCCGAACGACGCCGAAAGCCGTCGGTTTCGATCAACTGACCGATTCGATGCCCTGGTACACCAAGAGCGGGCGGCTGGAAATGTACCGCGAGGAAAACGAATTCATCGAAGCCGGTGAAAACCTGCCCGTGCATCGCGAACCGGTGGATTCTACGTTTTACGAACCGAACATCATCGTTGCGCCGAAACACGAAGCGCTGCGTCCCGATGGGCCGGAAAAATACGGCGTCAAACGCGACGACCTGTCGTGCGAAACGCGCTGCGGACGCAACGTGGTTTATTCGTGGGCCGAAGCCAAAAAGACCGAGCATCCTCTGATGAAAGACGGCTTCAAGTTCATCTTCCACACACCTAAGTATCGCCATGGTTCGCACACCACGCCGGTGGACGTGGACATGATCGCCGTGTTGTTCGGGCCGTTTGGCGATCTGCATCGCCGCGACAAACGCATGCCGTTCGTGACGGAAGGTTACGTGGACATCAACCCGACCGACGCGCGCGAACTGGGAGTGCAGGACGGCGATTACGTCTGGATTGACCCTGACCCGGAAGATCGCCCCTTCCGCGGCTGGAAAGAGAACAGGAAGGATTACGAGTTTTCACGCTTGATCTGTCGCGCGCGGTATTACCCCGGCACTCCGCGCGGCGTAACGCGGATGTGGTTCAACATGTATGCCGCCACGCCTGGTTCGGTGCAGGGGCACAAAGAACGCGCCGACGGTTTGGCCAAAAATCCGCGCACGAATTATCAGGCGATGTTCCGTTCCGGCTCGCATCAATCGGCCACGCGCGGCTGGTTGAAACCCACGTTGATGACCGATTCGCTGGTGCGCAAGGAAATGTTTGGCCAAAAAATCGGCAAAGGCTTTCTGCCGGACACGCATTGCCCCACCGGCGCGCCGCGCGAAGCTTTCGTCAAAATCACCAAAGCCGAACCCGGCGGCATCGAAGGCCACCAGCTTTGGCGTCCGGCTGAATTAGGCATTCGACCCAAATACGAATCTGAAGCGATGCAGAAATATCTGGCTGGCGGTTTTGTCGCTGAATAATGGAATGAAATTGGCGTTGAAGGTAGCGCAACCTGCCGAGGTTGCGCTGTTTCCTAACTTGCCCTAGCCCGGAACAACGCAACCTCGGCAGGTTGCGCTACATTTTTGAAGGAGACGATCATGGCTCGTGTACACAATTGGCAACTCGGCAGAGAAATGTCGTACTGGTATCCCGAAAGCCGTCCGAACAAACAATTCGCGGCAGTCTTCGACACCAACAAATGCATTGCCTGCCAGACCTGCACGCTGGCTTGCAAGACGACTTGGACTTCCGGCCTGGGGCAGGAATACATGCTCTGGAACAACGTCGAGACCAAGCCTTACGGCTTTTATCCGCTAGCGTGGGATTTGAAGCTGCTGGAAATGCTCGACGGCCAGAAATGGAGCGAGCAGGAATACGAAGGCCAGAAGCTGCACCGTTACGAAGGCCAGACGATTTTTGAATCGGCTCCGGCGGGCGAGCGCGTACTTGGCTGGCGACCTGAAGACGTTGATTACGCCTACCCGAACGTCGGCGAAGACGATTGCGCCGGGCAGGTGGACGGCGGCGCAAGTTATTCGTTGCAACACATGGCGCAGCACATGGCCTGGTTTTATTACCTGGCGCGCATCTGCAATCACTGCACCTATCCGGCGTGTCTGGCTTCGTGCCCGCGCGGTTCGATTTACAAACGTCCAGAAGACGGCATAGTGCTGGTGGATCAAGGCCGCTGTCGCGGTTATCAGGAATGCGTCAAAGGCTGTCCGTACAAGAAAGTTTTCTACAACGCCATGACAGGGACTTCGGAAAAGTGCATCGCCTGTTTTCCGAAAATCGAACAGGGCATTCAGCCACAATGTTTCGTCAACTGCATCGGCAAGATTCGACTGGCGGGTTGGATTTCGACGCCGGACAAGGCGCGTCCAGACAATCCGATTGATTATCTGGTTCATGTGCGAAAAGTGGCGCTGCCGTTGTTTCCGCAACTCGGACTCGAACCGAATGTTTATTACATTCCACCGATTCACGTGCCGCTCTCGTTCACGAAACAGATGTTCGGTCCCGGAGTAGCGGACGCGGTCAAGACTTATCGCAACGCGCCGAACGATCCCGATTTGCAAGGACTGCTGGCGCTGTTCGGTTCGTCGGAAGCGATGATGCCGCGCTGGCGGCGACAAGGGGATTGGGTGAGCGGCTTCACCGAAGACGGCAAGGAAGCCGTCCGCGTGCCGATCAAAGAACCTGTTCACGTGCGCCAACCTTATGACCGGCTGTATCAGATCACTCGCACAAATTGTCCATAAGAAAAGCTCGTAGTTACGCCTTCAGGCGGAAAGACTCGCTTATCGAACCTTTCCGCCTGAAGGCGGGACTACGAACGTGGAGGCATAAGTTATGTGCAAATCCATTCGTTATTTCATACCGTTCTTCTTACTGAGTCTGCTTGTTGCCGCAGGTTGCCGCAGCGCCGTCGCCACAACGACCGAAGTTGTCGCCGTTCAAACGAATGCCGTGCCAACCGCGCCGACCGACGCGGCCTGGGATGAAGCGCCTGAACATCAGGCCAAATTGCTGTTGCAGGATTTGGTTGAACCGCGCTTGATGAAAGCTTCGACCGGCGAAGTCCGCGTGCGCGCCATCACCAACGGCAGCGAAGTCGCGTTTCGTTTGGAATGGGACGACAAGACAAAAGACGACCTGCCCGGCCCGGCGCGTTTTATGGACGCCTGCGCCGTGCAAGCTCCGGCAAAACCGGAAGCGAACGTTCCCGACCCGCAAATGGGCGGACAAGGCAAGATTGTAGAAATCACGTACTGGCGAGCCGACTGGCAGGCTGTGGTGGATGGCCGCCCGGATTCGCTGAAAGAGATTTATCCGAACGCGAGTGTGGATGGTTATCCGTTTGAAGCTCAATCGCTGGAAAAAGGTTCCGCCGCACAGCAGGAAATGGCGACGCGTTACGCGCCCGCACGCGCGTTGGGCAATCGCCGCGTAGGCCCGCGCGAAACTCCTGTCGAAGATTTGATTGCCGATGGGCCAGGCTCGCTCGCTCCTGCGCCGCCAGCAGGCTCGAAAGGCAAAGGCGTGAAATCCGACAAAGGCTGGTCGGTTGTCATAACGCGCAAGTTGCCGAACGGTTTGACTCCGGGCGGACGCACGCAAGTCGCCTTTGCCGTCTGGGAGGGCGCGCATCAGGAAACCGGTTCGCGCAAAATGCGCACCGGCTGGATTCCGCTGTTGATGAAACCTGTGAAAGGAGCGGAAACAAAATGACTGCCGCAACAATCGCCGCGAAAACTCAATTGCTGAGCGAAGCCGCTGAATGGCGTTTGCTGAGTTTGTTGTTTGAATGCCCTTCGCCAAATTGGCGCGAACAATTGGATGCGCTGGCAGCGGAAGTTGCCGACGCTGATTTGAAAGTCGCCGCTGAAACCGCTCAGCGCGAAGCGAGCGAAGGTTTGTATCATTCGACATTCGGCCCCGGCGGTCCGGCTCCGGGGCGCGAAATCAGTTATCGCGATTGGGCGCAACCGGGTTATTTGCTGTCGGAACTGACCAGCTATTACGAGGCCTTCGCTTATCATCCAGACCAGGCCGCCACAGTGGAAGCGCCCGATCACGTTTCGGTCGAAACAGGTTTCATCGCATATTTGAAATTGAAAGAAGCCTACGCCGAAGCAAGCGGCGATGACGAACACGCCGCCATCACGCGCGAAGCCGCTGAGCAATTCATCAACGAGCATCTTTCGGCAATGACCGAACCGATGGCGCGTTCGCTGGAACATTCCGGCGTGGAATATCTGGCGCTGGCGGGCAAAGCATTGCTGGCTCGCATTGGCCCGAAACGCGATCAATCGCCGAAACACAACCTGCCGATTCTGGTCGCCGACGAAGAATCGGAATTCGCCTGCGCCGAAGTTTGATCCAATAACGGCAACATAAGCGTTCTTGTCCGGCGATTTCCCTGCCTGACGATTTCCTGCCGTTATGTGCCTTTCAATGACCGCGGCGGGTTGTTGAAACCTCTTCTTGAGGCGTAACATTAGCCAACGCAAGCCGCACGCAAATTTCCCCAATCGAATTGGAAATTTGCGGAATCCACAGATCATCTATCAGCAATTGATTGCTCGCTGGTTCAGGGGGCTGGATCAAATCCGCAATGTATTTTTTATGCGACTCGATGAAATAAAATGAGTTGGCAATTTGTCGCTTTTTCGGACAAAGGTTTTTTAAGTGGTGATGATTGGTTGCGCGATGTTTGCAGGAAAGCGCATATCAATCTTTGCTGACACACAGGGAAAGACTCGCTGAAATGACAAAAGAGACAATTCTGGCCGGAACGTGGGGCGCAATGGTGACGTTGTTGCTGGCGTTATTGATCGTCTTCGGGTCGCGCAATCTGGCGCATTTCGATGCGGCGCTTGTGGCCTATACCTTTGCCACTCTGTTTGCCGCTTTCGGCATCACGTATCGGTATGCAATGTGGTTGCAACGTCCGCCAACCGCGATGTATTGGCGACGCGGCTGGCAGGTGTTTTTCCGACCGAAGTTTCTGGCGCGCAATCTGGCCACGTGGCTCGTTCGCGTGCCGAAAGAATTCGCGCTCAATCATTTCATCTTCAAACGCGGGCGGTCGCGCTGGGCGGCGCACTGGTTGATTATGTGGGGCTGCCTGATTGCAACGGCCATCACCTTTCCGCTGGTCTTTGGCTGGATTCATTTCCAGACTTTGCCGGAAGACACCGACTGGTATCGCACCTACGTGCTCGGCTTTCCGACTTTTGCCTTTCCTGTTCATTCGATCATCGCATTTCTGATTTTTCATGGTTTGGTCTGGGCCTCGTTTCTGGTCATTGCCGGAGTAATGCTGGCAATGAGGCGGCGCATGCGCGATCACGGAGTAGCAGCGGTGCAGCAATTCGCTGAAGACTTTCTGCCGCTGATTTTGCTTTTCGCCATCAGCGTCACGGGATTGATGTTGACGGCCAGTTATACCTGGATGCGCGGATATGCTTACGACTTCCTGGCCATTCTGCATGCGATCACAGTGATTTTCACGCTGCTGTGGATGCCGTTTGGAAAATTCTTCCACATCTTTCAACGCCCGGCGCAACTCGGCGTCAGCTTTTACAAAGACGTCGGCGCGCTGGAGGATCAAGCCGAATGTCGCCGCTGCGGCGAAGCCTTTGCATCGCGGATGCATATCGAAGATTTGATCGAAGTCGAACGCAAGCTGGGATTTCGTTACGAACTGGAAGGTTCGGCGGAACATTACCAGCGCATTTGCCCTCGCTGCCGTCGCGCCATGCTGGCATTGGCGCAAGGCCGGTTATGGCATTCGTAGATTTCAAATTTGAAATCCGAGATGAAAGATTGAACTGATATGTCTACATTACCAAATCAACTGAGCGATATTACGAACCATTTCGGGCCGCACCTGAATTTCAGTCATGGGGTGCGGCTGGAAACCGGCGTTGAGCCGGACAAAATCGTCGAAACGCATTGCTGCTTTTGCGGGCAGCAATGCGGCATCAAGCTCAAGGTCAAAGACAACACCGTCATCGGCTTTGAACCCTGGGAAGACTTTCCGTTCAACAAGGGAATGCTCTGCCCGAAAGGCGTCAAACGCTATTTGCAGGGCGAGCATCCCGACCGGCTGACGACCGCGTTGGAGCGCGACCCTGCTTCGCCGGGAGGGTTTCGTTCAATGCCTTATCAACAGGCGATTGAGCGCGTGGCGTCGGAAATTGCGCGCATTCAATCCAGCTACGGCAACGATGCGTTTGGCATTCTGAGCGGAGCAAGCCTGACAATTGAAAAAGCCTACCTGATGGGCAAGTTTGCGAGGGTGGCGCTCAAAACGCCGTTCATTGATTACAACGGGCGGCTGTGCATGGTCAGCGCGGCGGCGGGCAACAAAAAAGCCTTCGGCATTGATCGCGCGGCCAATCCCTGGAACGACATCCTGGGCGCGGAAGTCGTCTGGATCAGTGGCGCGAACGTCGCCGAATGCGCGCCGATCACCACCAATTACGTCTGGCAGGCGCGCGAACGCGGCGCGAAGATCATCGTCGTTGATCCGCGCATTACGCCCATTGCCCGCACCTGCGATTTGTTTCTGCCGATCAAGCCGGGCCGCGACATCGCGCTCTTCAACGGCATTCTGCATTTGATGATCGAAAACGACTGGCTCGATCACGATTTCATCGAACAAAACACAGTCGGCTTTGAAGCTTTGGCCGAACACGTCAAACAATGGACGCCGCGCCAAACCGCCGAAGTCACAGGCATCAGCGAACGCGCAATTCGTCAGGCGGCGGAGTTGTGGGGCACAGCGAAAACCAGCTTCCTGCTGCACGCGCGCGGCATCGAACATCATTCGCACGGCGTGCAGAACGTGCTGGGCGCAATCAACATTGTGCTGGCTTCGGGACGCATCGGACGCGAAAACTGCGGTTACGCCACGATCACCGGACAGGGCAACGGTCAGGGCGGACGCGAACACGGCCAGAAATGCGATCAACTGCCCGGCGCGCGTGACATCTCCAACCCCGAACATCGCGCCTTCATCGCCGACATTTGGGGCATTGATGAAAAAGAACTGCCGGGCGCGGGCGTGGACGCTTACGAACTGATTCGCAAGATTGATAGCGGCGAAATCAAAGGTCTGTTGTCGTTGTGTTTCAATCCGATGGTGTCGCTGCCCGACAACAATTTCGTCCGGCAGGCGCTGGAAAAGCTGGAGTTTTATGTCGCGATAGATTTCTTTCTGAACGAAACAGCGCATTACGCGGACATCGTTTTGCCCGGTTCGCTGCACGAAGAAGATGAAGGCATAGTCACACAGATCGAAGGCCGCGTCATCAAAATCAACCAGGCCGTTGATCCGCCCGGCGAAGCGCGTCAGGACTGGCGCATCATTCAGGACATCGCCAAAGCGCTGGGACGCGAACGCGGCTTTACGTTTGGCAGTCCGCGCGAAATGCTGGATGAATTGCGCGTCGCCTCGAAAGGTGGCGTGGCGGATTATTCCGGCATCACTTACGAAAAGATCGAACGGCAGGGCGGCGTTTTCTGGCCGTGCCCCAGCGACGATCATAAAGGCACGGAACGGCTGTTCGAACCGGGTTCGTGGAATCCTGTGGCCAAAGGCGCGGGGCCGTTTTATTTCCCGGATGGAAAAGCGCGCTTTAACGTCGCGCCTTACACGCCACCCGCTGAAGACGTGGACGATGAATACCCGATCATTCTGACCACGGGCCGCGTTGTCAGCCAGTTTCTGTCCGGCACGCAAACGCGGCGCATAGGGCCGCTGGTCAATCAATATCCCGAACCGCTCATTGAGATGCATCCGCAGTTGGCGGAACGACTGGGCATCAAGGACGGCGATTTGGCGACTGCCGAATCGCGACGCGGAACGATCACGCTGCAAGCGCATGTGGTGACAACCATTCGCCCCGACACGGTCTTCATTCCATACCACTGGCCGGGCAAAAAGAGCGCGAACCAATTGACGATCTCCGCGCAAGACCCGATTTCAAAGATTCCTGAATACAAGGTCTGCGCGGTTCGGGTGAGGAAGGCGTAAATGATGGAATTTTTCATTGATCCCAACCGCTGCATTGGCTGTCAGTCCTGTGTGCAGGCGTGCGGCGAATGCGACACGCACAAAGGGCATCCGATGATTCACCTGGAATATGTGGATCGCGCGCATTCGGTGCAAACCGCGCCGGTCGTCTGCATGCATTGCGACCAGCCGACCTGCGCCGAAGTTTGTCCGGCAGACGCCATCAAACGCACTGAAGACGGCGTGGTGCAATCGGCGCGCAAACCGCGCTGCATCGCCTGTTCAAATTGCGTGCTGGCCTGTCCGTTCGGCGTGCCGAAGATGCAGGCAGAATTCAATCTGATGATGAAATGCGACATGTGCTACGACCGCACGTCGGCGGGCAAAAAGCCCATGTGCGCTACCGTTTGTCCCAGCGGCGCGCTGTTTTTCGGCACACGCGAAGAAATCGAAAAGTTGCGCCCGCGTTCGACGCCGGTCAATCAGTTCCGCTTCGGCCAGCAAACCATCACCACAAAGGTCAATTTGATGACGCCGAAAACCGCTCGCGTCGAATACGTGGACGTGGCGGCGGCGATGAACGAACAAACCATCGGCAAGGAAATCACTTTCAACATACTGACAAATCTTTCTGACAACGAAGAGGCAAAGCGATGATTGCACCAAACAGGGAACAGATTTCCATTCCGCCTGACGGGCGTCCCTTGAGCGAGCAGCCCAAATGGCGGCGCGATTTTCCGATTGACTGGCCGGAGGATCATTACGTCGCGCGGCGCGATTTCACGAAATTCATGGTGTTGACCAGCTTCGCCTTCGTCGTCGGCCAGACGTGGATCGCCGTGCAGAATTTTCTGCGCCAGCGACGCGGCCAGCCGCCGATGATGAAAATTGCCGCGCTCAATCAGCTCGCCGTCGGTCAATCGCTGATCTTTAACTATCCGGCGGAACACGACACCTGCATTCTGGTTCGGACGGGGGAAAACCGCTTCGTCGCTTTCGATCAGAAATGCACGCATCTGTCGTGCGCCGTCGTGCCGGAACCGGATAAAAAACGGTTTCTGTGTCCGTGCCACAACGGTTCGTTCGATTTGGAAACGGGCAAGCCGCTGGCCGGGCCGCCGCGCCGTCCGCTGCCGCGCGTCAAGCTGGAAATCATCAATGGCGCGATTTACGCCGCGGGCCTGGAATTGAGCACAGTCTGAATATGAAACGCCATCCAAGTCTTCATCCGCTGTCGCGCGATCATCATCACGCGCTGGTACAGGCCAGAAAACTGAACGTTGCGGCTGCCGCAAATGATCCGACCGGATTGGCGCAGGCAGCCGAGCAGTTCGCCGCGTTTTGGGAAAACGATCTGCAAGTTCACTTTTGGCAGGAAGAGCGAATCGTCCTGCCAATGTTGGCAAAGCAGTCATCGCCGGTCGTAGTCGCCGAAACGTTGAGCCAGCACGCGGAAATCAAGCGGCTGATCGAGGAATTGAACTCCCGGCTGGCGCGGCGAACATCGCTCGAAGCCGATATGCTGGGCGCACTGGCCGAAGCCTTGCGCCTCCACATTCGCTTTGAAGAAAACGAACTGTTTCCCGCCGTCGAATCTGCGGCGACGGAAGAAGACCTGCGGCAAATGAGCGAGCAGCTTGAGACCGAACGATCACGAACCGGGCAAGGCGGTTGCGCTTTGCCGCCGAAACCTCACACGACGGAGGAACAGCGATGAAACGCCAGTTCACGCGCGAACAAAAAACGACGATTGTTTACGGCATCCTGTGCGTGGTGATCGTGCTGGTGGTGCTGCAACTGTGGCTGCTGGTGGCGACGATGAACGCTTACCTGGGTGGCGACAACGCGGTCATCTGGCCTGCGCTGGCGGCCAGTTTGATTTGCCTGTTCCTCAACCTTGGATTGCTGCGGTATCTGTACGCAATCGAGCGGAGATAACCTTATGACCACTTCTACCACTTCGTCTTCCGGCAACAATCTGCAACTGGTGATGGCGACCGGAGCCTTTGCCATCTGTTTCGCTGTTTTTGGTTCGGTATCGGCAATGATGCCGATTTTGAAAAAGAATCTCGCGCTCGACCCCGTGCAGGTCAGCATTGCGCTGGCCATTCCTGTGCTGCTCGGCAGTCTGGGGCGCATTCCGTTGGGCATGCTGACGGATCGGTTCGGCGGGCGATTGATCTTTTCGATTGTCATGGCTTGTTCGATTGTGCCGGCGTTTTTGATGGGATTCGTCGGCGCGTACTGGCAACTGGTCGTCTGCGGATTTTTCATTGGTGTCGCACTGGCCAGCTTTTCCGTCGGCGTAGGTTTTGTCAGCGGATGGTTTCCGCCTGAACGACAAGGTTTTGCGTTGGGCGTTTACGGCGCAGGCAACATCGGCCAATCGCTGGCGGCTTTTGGTTCTCCAGTGCTGGCCGCGGCAATGGGGTTCAAGTGGGGCTTTTGGACGTTCGGTGTCTTGCTGCTGATCTGGCTGGTGGTGTTCTGGCTGAAAGCAGAAAACGCGCCGCGGCGAGCGCCAGCCAAATCTTTCGGTGAAGTGCTCAAGCCGCTGAAAGACGGCAAAAGCTGGATATTGAGTCTGTATTATTTTCTGACCTTTGGCGGGTTCGTGGCGATGGCCATTTATCTGCCGATTTTTTTGACCGACATTTTCAAACTGACGCCGGGTGACGCTGGAGCGCGCACTGCCGGATTTGTTTTGCTGGCCACGTTGTTGCGCCCGGTCGGCGGCATGCTGGCGGACAAAATCGGCGGGCGACGCATTCTGCTCTGGGTGTTTCCGGCGACTGCGGCGATGGCTGTTTTCCTGGCCTGTCCTTCTATGATTACCTTCACGATTGGCGCGTTGGGAATGGCGGCGGCCATTGGGCTGGGCAATGGCGCGGTGTTCAAACTCGTTCCGGAATACTTCCCGCAATCTGTTGGCGCTGTCACAGGATTGGTTGGCGCGGCGGGCGGACTTGGAGGTTTTTTTCCGCCACTGGTGTTGGGAGCAATTCGACAGGCGACAGGAACCTTCACTTTCGGATTTGTGCTGCTCAGCGTTTTTTCGCTGATTTGTCTGGCAGTGGCGTACAAATCCGGCTCCAGGCCAACACAAAAAGGGCAGTTGGTTTCTCAAAGCGCAACAATATGAAAAAAAGAAATCTTCGACACATTCTCCTTGCTGTGTTGATTGGTCTGGCGGCGGGAATTGGCGCTTACACGTTTGTCTATGCCAAGGGGTATTCCTATCTGACCAACGATCCGCAATCCTGCGCCAACTGCCACGTGATGAACGAACAATACGATGGATGGATGAAGTCTTCGCATCGCGCGGTGGCGACCTGCAACGATTGCCACACTCCGCCGGGCGTCATCGGCAAATATGCGACCAAAGCTTCCAACGGATTCTGGCATTCGTTTTATTTCACCACCGGCGGATTTCACGAACCGATTCAAATCGGCAAACGCAATCTGGCCATCACTGAACAGGCTTGCCTGAAATGTCACGCCGAACTCACTCAAGGAATAAATAGCGCTCATTCGGCAAAAGGCGGCGAAGAAATTTCCTGCGTCCGTTGCCATCGTTCGGTCGGACACATGCACTAAAAGCGCGTTCGTAGTTCCGCCTTTAGGCGGCAGCACTCTCCCATTGAATCAACGGCCTGAAGGCGGAACTACGAGCATTATTATCGAGAAAAATTATGACTGACAAAGCTCAAACACATGGCGAAACCATTTGGAGCCGACGAAGATTTGTATTGTTGACGGCGTTGATTGCCACGCTGGCCACCATTGGCGGCGTGGCTCTGCTCATCAACATCTTCGAGCATCGGCAGGAAGGCAAACATCCGTTTTACCGCGTTGTTGATCTGACCGACGAAACGGAAGACCCGGCCATCTGGGGCAAAAACTTTCCGCTGCAATACGACGATTACAAACGCACGGTGGATATGGTGCGCACGCGATTCGGAGGCAGCGAAGCCGAACCGCGCACGCCGACCAGTTTCGATCCGCGCCACATCGTCGCGCAGTCCAAGATCGAAGAAGACCCGCGACTGAAAACGATGTGGGCGGGATACGCTTTTTCCAAAGATTTCCGCGAAGAGCGTGGCCACGCTTTTATGCTCGACGATCAGACCTTCACCGAACGGCAACTCGTGGTGAAACAGCCCGGAACCTGCATGCATTGCCACGCTTCGGTTTATGTGCCTTATAAAAAGCTCGGCGGCGGCGATTTGATCAAAGGCTTCGAGGTCATGAATCAGATGCCGTACACCGAAGCGCGCACCAAGGTTTCGCATCCCGTCGCCTGCATTGATTGCCACGATTCGGCGACGATGCAATTGCGCGTCACTCGCCCCGGTTTCATCGAAGGAATTCGCGCCTTCAAAGCCTCGCAAGGCGTGCAGAATTACGACGTGAATGCAATGGCCACACGGCAGGAAATGCGTTCGTTCGTTTGCGGCCAGTGCCACGTCGAGTATTACTTCAAAGGGCCGGAAAAGCGCCTGGTTTATCCTTGGGCGAAGGGAATCAAGGTGGAAGAGATCATGGCCTATTACGAAGAAATCGGTTTCAAGGATTGGACTCACGCCGACACAGGAGCGCCTGCGTTGAAAGCCCAGCATCCTGAATTCGAGCTTTACAACCAGGGCATCCACGCGCGGTCGGGTGTTTCCTGCGCTGATTGCCACATGCCTTACAAACGCGAAGGCGCTTTGAAAATCAGCGACCATCACATCAACAGCCCGCTGCTGAAACTCAACCGTTCGTGCCAGACTTGTCACAAATGGTCGGAAGAAGAATTGCGCTTGCGCGTCGAAAACATTCAGGAGCGGCATTTCAAACTTCGCAACATTGCCATGGATGCGTTGATGGATTTGATCGCCGACTTGAAGGCCGCCAAGCTGGCCAGCCGCAGCGACGCCGGAATGGTCGCGGCGCAGAATTTCCAGCGCAAGGCGCAGTTTTACCTGGACTTTGTCGAAGCTGAAAACTCCACCGGTTTCCACGCGCCGCAGGAAGCCGCGCGCATTCTGGGCGAATCCATCAACTTTTCTCGGCAGGGACAAAATTCGCTGCGTGGCGCTGCGCCTGCCGCTGCGCCGCAAGTCCAGAAAGTCGCCCTCAAGGCCAAATAGATTGCCGCTACGCTGCCGAACATCCCAAAGTGCGCGATTTGTTGAGAGAACGAATCGCGCACTTTTTTTACCTGTGGTTGGATTCTGGCCGAATCAGGCAAGCGGATTGCTTTGTAAGCGGGTGTCCAGGAGGGATGGACTTATGTTTTCCAACAAACCAAAGAATTTATGGGCAGCAATCATTCTGGCGTTATGTCTGAGTGTGGAAATTGGCGCACAAGCTCAGACCGCCAGCGAGCAAGCTGCGAAATTAACCGCAACGAATGTCGCAAAAGAAACCGTCAAACCTGCGCCTTCTCCAACTCCAATAAAAATCGGCGGTCTGACTTTGAGCGGCAGCTTGCGGTTGCGAATGGAAAGCTGGGATTGGTTTGAATCGAACACAGCCGAAAACAGCTACAACTTCGGAGCGGCGACCTTGCGTGTGGCGCTCAGCCAGCAGTTGGAAAAATTCGAATGGCAGGTGGAAGCCGCCGCGCCGCTGTTGATAGGTTTGCCGAACAACGCCATCGCGCCCGCGCCGCAAGGTCAATTGGGATTGGGCGCAGCTTATTACGCCGCAAATGGACGGCAGGACGGCAGCATTTTCATCAAACAGGGTTTTATCCGTTTCAAAGGTCTCGGCGGCGACAAAATGAGCAGCTTGAAACTCGGACGCTTTGAATTCAGCGACGGGTTGGAAACCACGCCTTCTGACGCTTCGCTGGCGACCATCAAACGCGATCACATTTCGCAGCGATTGATTGGCCCATTCGGTTTTACGCACGTCGGACGCAGCTTCGACGGTGTGCATTTCTTTCGCAACGCCAAGGTCGGCAACTTCACATTTGTCGGCGCGCGGCCAACCGAAGGCGTCTTTCAACTGCGCGGCTGGAATCAACTGGACGTGGATTTTTACTACGGTTCGTTCAACAAAGGTTTCAAGACAAAATCTTCGGAAAGCGACATGCGTCTGTTCGCCTTGCATTACCACGATGGCCGCCGTGTGCTGAAAACCGACAACCGGCCAGCCGCCTTGCGCGTGGCTGATGTAGAAAAGATTCGATTGACAACCGTCGGGGGGCATTACATCGGCGTGACCAAAGCGGGCAGCGGCAAAGCTGACATGCTGTTGTGGGGCGCGGGCCAGTTCGGCGAATGGGGCAGGTTGGATCACCGCGCCGCCGCCATCGCCGCCGAAGCCGGGTACCAATTCGGCGGCAACAAAACCGCCGAGAAGATCAAACCCTGGCTTCGCGCCGGTTATTTCCGCAGCACAGGCGACGGCGATCCGAACGACACGACGCACGGAACTTTTTTCCAGGCCTTGCCCACGCCGCGCATTTACGCGCGCACCCCGTTTTTCAACATGATGAACAACGAAGACAGCTTCGTTCAGTTGCGGCTGAAACCGCACGCCAGACTGGCTCTGCGAACCGACGCCCATTATTTGCGGCTGAGCAGCAAGCGCGATTTGTGGTTTGTCGGCGGCGGAGCTTTTCAGAAACAAACTTTCGGTTTCGTCGGACGAACCGTCAACAACACCAAAACGCTGGGAACCTTTGTTGATGTCAGCGCGGATTTGACGATTACTCCAACCACTGTCATGACGTTTTATCTGGCCGGTGTTCGCGGCGGCGATGTCGCCAAAAGCATTTACCCGGCGGGAAAAAATTTGCGGTTCGCTTATCTGGAACTGACCAAACGCTTTTAGTCCCCACTGAACAACGAAAAGCCCTGTCGAGCATCATCGCTTGGCAGGGCTTTTCGTTTGCGTTGTGCAGAACGCTTACCAACCCATTGCGTATCGTCCGCGCCGAACGTCTGCGCCCGCCTGAATCAGCTTGGTTTTCGGATCGAAGATGACAATCGTCGGAGCGGCAGATGGAGCGAAATCGTCGCTGATTTCGACTTTGTGGCCGCGCCGTTTCATTTCCGCCGCCAGAGCTTCGCCCATGCGTTTTTCCAGCGTCATGCTGCCTGGGCTGAATGTGTGATCGCTGAACGAACTGACGAAATGCCGAGTCTCGAACCGCGCGGCTTCAACAGCCTGTTGCGGGTTCATGCCGAATTCGGTGATGTTGAACATGACCTGCATCAAGGCTTGATCCTGATTGTCACCGCCGGGAGTCGAAAGCGCCGCAAAGGCTCCGCCGTCTTTCATCACCAACGTCGGCGACAAAGTTATGCGCGGACGTTTGCCGCCTTTCAATTCGTTCGGATGGCCGCGTTCGAGCAGCGCGCTCTGCAACCGCGACGAAATCGGAATCCCAGTGTCTCCGGCGACAAATGCCGGAAGCCAGGCTCCGCTGGGAGTCGCCGAAAAGACGTTGCCCGCCGCGTCAATCACGTTGACGCAGGTTGTGTCGTGCGCGCGTTCGGCTTCGGGGATGTCAACTTGCGGCAAATTGAATCCGATCAATTGCGCTACGGCTTTTTTGTTCAGCGGATCGCCCGGACGCTGTTCCAGCGAAGCAGTTTTAGGGTCAATCAACGCGCGGCGCACATCGGCATATTCACGCGACAGCAACTCTGCGCCGGGAACTTTCACAAATCGCGGATCGGCGTAATAGCGGTCGCGGTCGGCGAAAGCGAGCTTTATGGCTTCGGTGATGGTGTGGACGTAATCCGGCGAATTGTGTCCCATCGCCTTCAAATCATAAGGTTCCAGCAGATTCAACGCCTGCAACATTGCCGGGCCTTGAGACCAGAACCCGACCTTGTAAACCTCGTACCCGTGAAAACTGACTTTGGTTGGCTGGTCAATGTCGGCTCGGAACGCGGCCATATCGCCCGTGCGCAACAAACCGCCAGCTTTTTCAATCGCATCGCAATAGCGTTTGGCCAGCGGGCCACGGTAAAAATAATCACGCACCGCTTCCAGCGCGGCGACGCGACCACGTCGGGCATTTTTCTTTTCGACGGCGACCAGTTCGCGCAACGTCCGAGCCAGATTCTTCTGGACGAAAATATCGCCGACTTTTGGAACTTCGCCGTTTGGTAAAAAGATGTCGGTCGTGTCTTTCCACTTTTCATAAGCCGGACGGGTGTTTTTGATGTATTGCACGCGCAGTTCATCAATCGGGAATCCGTCGGCCAGGTCAATCGCCGGTTGCATAACGTCCGCCAGTTTCATCGTGCCGTAATTTTGCAAAGCGACGATCATGGCATCCAGCACGCCGGGAACGGTCGCCGCCGTCGGCCCGGTAGAAGGAATGACGGCAGGCTTCGACGGGTCTTTGCGCTGCTGCTCGAAAAATTCGATGGTCGCCAGCTTCGGAGCCTGCCCTTGTCCATTGATGGTGATTGGTTGCGGCTTGTCGGCCATCTTGATGATAACAGGGACTTCGCCACCAAACGCGAAGTGCGAAAATTCGATCACCGAACCGGCAAGTGTCGCCGCGACTCCGGCGTCTATGGCATTGCCGCCTTTGTGCAGCATTCGCATTCCGGCTTCAGCCACCAACGGATGGCCTCCGGCGACAACTGCGCGCGTGCCGCGCACGGTCGGGCGATAGGTCAACGTTTGAGCGAAACTTGAAACGATCATGGAAATTGCAAACGCGATGACTGACAGTCTGACCAGCATTCGTGATGTCATGGTATTTCTCCGGGATTCGAGCTTGGTTTGGACGGCCATCTTCCACCAAACCCGCAGACTCGCACAAGGTCGCGCGGCTGTGCTAAATTTTTGGCGTCAATTCAAGAAATTCAACTTCAGAACGTTCAAGGAGGTAGAAAAAACAAGTTATGCCAATTTACGAGTACGTTTGTCAGAAATGCGGTCACCATCTGGAAATCATGCAGAAGATGAGCGACAAGCCGCTGAGCAAATGTCCCGAATGCAAAGGCAAGCTGGAAAAAATCTTTTCGCAAACCAGTTTTCAACTGAAAGGTTCGGGCTGGTACGTCAGCGATTACGCCAACAAGGGCAAGTCGGAAAAAACCGAGAAGGTTGATAAAAGCGATAAAGCTGACAAACCGGACAAAGTCGAAAAAACCGACAAGAGCGAGAAGAAAGAAACGACAGCCGCAGCGAGCACCTGATGCAAATGCGCCGCGCGTGTGCCGCCTGTCACCAAAAACGTTTGAGAGGTAGAGTTATGAACGCCACTGAAATCAAGAAAACCGAATCAGGTGAATGCTTCACCCCTTCACCCCTTCGCCACTTCACCCCTTCAGTTTTCATCGTCCTTCTGTGGTTGTTGCTCTTCACTATGGCTGGGCTGGCGCAATCCGGACGCAATCCGGTATCCGGTCGGCGAACGACGGTGTTGCATGTGCTGGCTCAGCGCGTGGAAGATCCGAACAAACCCAAACCTCTGTTGGCGGGCAGCGGCAATCAAAACGAAGAGCAGGAAAAAATCGTTCAACGCAGCGTGCTGGAATTGTTCGACGGCGGCGTGCAGCAAAAGATCGAAGCCTTTTCGCCTGACCCGACTCCGGCGCGCATCGTCGTGTTGATGGACAATTCGCTGACGCTGCAAGCCGATGTGGCAAAGTTGGCTTCGGTTCCGGCGGCCTTTGCGCCGGAAATTTACGAGGGCGACAAGGTGATGGTCATCGGTTACGACCTGAAGCCGGAAATCATCACGGATTTCACCGACGTTCCAAAAGACCTGCAAAACACCAAAGAGTTGTTGCGGAAAACTGACCAGCCGAAATTGTTCGACGCGCTGAATGTGGTGATGGAAGACGTGTTGCGCCCGGAAGTCGGATTTTCCAAGCGCGTGATTGTCATTGTCGGCGATGGGCTTGACCGCGACAGCGCAATCAAATTCGACGAGATTCTGCCCAAGCTGCAAAACGAAAACATCACCGTTTACGCCATACAGGTGCGCGACCGCACGCGAGGCGCTTTGCGCAAAGACGCGCCGAAAGCCGGAGACGCGCTGAGGCTGCTGACCGATGGCACGGGCGGCAGGATTTTCAAAATCGAAGACGACGTCAAACAATCGGTCAAGGAAATCTGTGACGAACTCCGCAACGACCGCTATCAACTGACCTACTTTCCCGACGGTATCAACGTCATCAACAAACGCTTGCTGCTGCTGACAACCACCGACGCCACGCTCAAGCTGCGGTACAAAGGCTGGCATCCGCCAGTGAAGCAATAGGTGAATAGTCCATGGAAACGAAAACGATAGATTTGCAGGTTCATCCTTCTCTTGATGATTTGCTTTCAGTAGTAGCGACCGGAGCCGATGTTGTTTTGACTGAAAATAGCGAGCCGTTGGCCAGACTGACATCTCTAAAAACAACCGCCAAGCCGCGCACTGCCGGATTACATGCCGGGGCAATTCAGATGAGCGAGGATTTTGATGAGCCGTTACCGGATAGTTTCTGGTTGGGTGAAGAATGAAATTGCTACTCGACACGCATGCATTCATCTGGTGGGATAGTGAACCTCACAAGCTTTCAGCCACAGTTCTTGCTCATGTTCAATCACCAACGAACGTAATTTTGCTCAGCGTCGCAAGTATTTGGGAAATCCAGGTCAAGCACCAACTTGGCAAGCTGCCGCTTCGGCTTCCGCTGGCTAAGATCATCGAAGACCAACGACAAAATAATGGGATCGTCTTATTGCCGATTCTGGGTGAGCACGTACTCGCACTGGATCAGTTACCGCTGCATCACAAGGACCCTTTTGATCGAATGCTGATTGCTCAAACCAATTGTGAGGGCGCGATACTGGTAAGTAACGACATGTTAATCGCGCCATACGCCGTCAAACTTCTTTGGTAAGCGTCAGCAGAGTTCCACCTTGTAATCTTCAATCACCGGATTCGACAGCACATCGTGAGCGAACTTTTCGACCTGCGCGCGAGCTTGCGCCTGATCCAGCGAGCCGTCGAGTTTGATCTCGAAGTACTTGCCTTGCCGCACATCGGCGATTCCGGCAAAGCCGATGGTTTCGGCAGCGTGATGAACAGCCTTGCCTTGCGGGTCGAGAACTCCGTTTTTCAGCGTGACATAAACTTTTGCGAGCATGAGTTTCCTTTTGAAGAATAGTCAAAGCCCCGAAGGGGGGCGAAAGATAATAGCCCAGGGCAACGCCCTGGGGATGACGATAGAAAATGGTTCAAGCCCTGAAAGGGCGACAGCCCGCAATTTTCTTTCGCCCTTTCAGGGCTTGCCAAATTGTGGGCGAGTTGACTAGGGACGTCGCTTCGCTTTGTCCCTGGCTATTGTCTTTCGCCCCGTTCGAGGCTGCCAGTCTGTCTTGAACTATGAAACGCTTTTTGACGTTTCCAAAGGCAAAGCGCCGCTGTATTTATCAATGCCGGTAAAAACGCGTTCAAAGATTCGATCCACATTCTTGAGTTGAGTTCGCACATCGAAGGCGCGTTCGATTTGCTCAGCGGTGACTGTGCGCGAAATGTCCGGGTCTTGTTTGACCAGTTCGCGGAAATCCAGACCTTCGTCCCAGGATTTCAAGGCGTTGCGCTGCACCCAGTAATACGCTTCTTCACGTTGAGCGCCGCCCGCCGCCAATTCCAGCAACAACTGGCCGGAAAACACCAAGCCGCGCGTCGCGTTCAGGTTTTCCATCATCCGTTCGGGTTTGACGACCAGAGTGTCGAGCAAGCTGGTCGTTTTGGCGATCAGGTAATCGGTCGAAATGCAGGCGTCGGGCAGGATGACGCGTTCGGCTCCCGAATGCGAAATGTCGCGTTCGTGCCAGAGCGCGTTGTTTTCCAGCGCCGTCACCGCATAACCACGAACCACGCGCGCCAATCCGCATATTCTTTCGGACAAAATCGGATTGCGTTTGTGCGGCATCGCCGACGAACCTTTTTGGCCTGGTTTGAAAAATTCATGCGCTTCGCGGACTTCGGTGCGCTGCCAGTGGCGAACTTGCAGGGCGATTTTTTCCAGCGACGAAGCGATGATCGCCAGCGTGCAGACAAATTCCGAGTATCGGTCGCGTTGAATCACTTGAGTCGAAACGCTGGCCGGTCGCAAGCCCAACAAAAAGCAAACACGCTCTTCAATGTCAGGATCGAGGTGCGCAAAAGCTCCCACTGCACCGGACAATTTGCCGTAACTGACGCCGGCGCGAGCGCGCGTCAGGCGGTCAATGTTGCGACGGTTTTCTTCGAACCACAGCGCGAAGGTCAGCCCCAGCGTAGTCGGTTCGGCGTGAATGCCGTGCGTGCGACCGATCATCGGCGTGTCTTTGAATTCCAGCGCGCGCCGTTTCAACACATCGCTGAAGGCTTGCAGCTTATCCAACAGCAAATCGCCCGCTTCAACCAGCAACAATGCGTTGGCGGTATCCACAACGTCCGAAGAAGTCAGACCGAAATGCACCCAGCGCGCTTCAGGGCCGATGTTTTCGGCCAGGTTCGTCGTGAAGGCTATGACATCGTGGTCGAGCGTTTTTTCCAGTTCGTGAATGCGTTCGACGGAAAACGCCGCGCGTTGGCGAATGGGTTCGACCACTTCGGCGGGAATGTTTCCGGCTTCGGCGTTGGCCTGGCAAGCGGCCAATTCCACGTCCAGCCATTTGCGGAATTTGTTTTCTTCGGTCCAGATCGCGCCCATTTCGGGCAAGGTGTAACGTTTAATCATTTAGGTGACAGGTTTCAGGATATAGGGTTCTCTTGAAATCAGAACAAGCTACATTGAGATACAGTGGCCAAAACAGGATGAGCATGATTTTCGACAGGATTTACAAGACCATCAACTTTTGAACCGATCCAGCCGATTCTGAATCCTGCTCATCCTGAAAAAAAATCATGTTCATCCTGTTTCAAAGTTTTTTGCTTCGATTTAGCTCTCTGACTTTTCTGATTGGCGCGAGCGAGAAAAACACGACACGCTGATGGCCGCCGCCGCAATTGGAACCAGCCAGTGCCACGTTTCACTTTGTCCTTTGGCAAACAGCAACGCCAAAGTCCAGCCAATGGCGGCGATGGCCAGGCCGAATCCGGCTCGGCGGTATGCGTTTGTCAGCTCTTTTCGTTCTTCGGTCATCGAGTCGTAATTTTTCGATTGTCGTTCGGTTCGTCCGGGATGTAATAGCTGCTGCGCGAACGCAGGCTGACGCCTTTTCGCGCGGCAATGACCTTGATCGAACGTTTGTCTTCCAGCGTAGGCGTGCGTTCGGTGATGAACGACAGACTGTATTGCGCTCCGATTTCGCGCGAAACCTGCCGATGCGCAAGAATCAGATCGTTGTGACTTGCTGGCAGCAGCAATTCGCCGCCGGTGACTTCGGCCAGCACGCGCAATTCCGCCGTCGCGCCTTCCAGCATCGAAGCATAACGTCGCAACTCGGCAATGCGTTTGGCGGCGTTCATCCCGCCGGGTTCGTGATTGGCTTTCCAGCCGATGGCAAGTTCCAGTTCGCGTTGCAGCGCATCCGCCCAACCGACGATGAACACCGACGCGCGGGATTTTTCCAGCGCCATCATCGCTTTGGATTTGCCGGTTTTGCTGCTGGAATCCAGTCCGTCGGTAATCAGCACGACAATGCGGCGACCGTTCGATTGCGATTGCAATTTGTCGGCGGCCAGTTTCAGCGCGTCGTGGTAGCTGGATTTGATGCCGACACGATATTTCGACGCCAGCGAATTGAGCGCCTGTTGGCGGTCATTCGTCCAATCCTGAATCAACTGCACGCGGTCGTGATATTGAATGATCGCAATCTGGTCTTCCGGCGAAAGCATCGAAACGAACATATTGGCAAACTGTCGAGTCGTCGGATTGGAGATGATCTTATAGTCACGGCCTTTTTCCCAGATCGGGCGTTCGCCTTTTCCGTAAACTTCCGTCGCGGCATTTTTGTAAGTGCCGAATTCGTTGCTGCAATCCATTACCAAAACTATGTTGGCCGGTTCGCGTTTGACGCGCGTCACCTGGCGGCCTTCGCCTTCCTCCAGCACGATCACGTCCTTGGTTTCCAAATCGTCAACGAACCTGCCTTCGGCGTCATAAGCCATCAACGGCAGCACGACTTCGCGCGTTTCAATCCGCAGCGGCGGGGCTTCGCCGGGTTTCGTTTGCGGTTCGCCGGGTTTCTGCTGTGGCCTTCGACCTGATTGGGCGTTCGCGGTCACAGGCAAAAGCAGCAACAACAAGGCAAAAGGCAAAAGGCAAATATCAAAAGTCAAAAGTGCGGGAGTTCGAATTTCCACGTTCCATTTTTGATATTTGCCTTTTGATATTTGCCTTTTGATTTTCATAACTCGATCCATTCCGCCGGGCGGTCGTAAGGAGCGATCTTCACGCGCTGTTCCGCCTGAGCCGAAAACAACGGCGCGCGCGATTGCAGTGCCTGAATCGCCGCCAACCGCGCCACGTCGGGATGATTGGTGTTCTGCGACAAATGCGCCAGCACGATGTGTTCGGCTTTGCCGTCGAAATCTTCCGTCAGGTAACGCGCCATTTCGTCATTCGACGTGTGGCCGTGACGCCCCATTATTCGCTGTTTCAACGCCCATGGGTAATAAGTGCAGGCGCGCAGCATTTCGGTTTCGTAATTGGCTTCGATAATCAGCAGATCGCAGCCACGAAATCGCTCCGCTGCCAGTTTGTTGATGTAACCCAGATCAACGGCGATTCCCATTTTGACGCCAGCGGTTTGCACCGTAAATGCCATTGGATCGGCGGCGTCGTGTGGGACTTTGAACGGGCTGAAGCGGAACGCCCCTATCTGGAAATCTTGCGAATCAAGTATGGCTTCAGCCTGTCGAACGTGTTTGGCCTTGTCCGCCAGATTGCAGGCTTTGATCGTCGCCGTTGAAACATACACCGGCACGCCGAGTTGTTTGCAAAGCATGCCAAGCCCGCGGGCGTGGTCGCCGTGTTCGTGTGTGATGACTATGGCGTCCAATCGGCTCGGGTCTTCGCCGACGGATTGAATGCGGCGAATGGTTTCGCGGGCGCTCAAACCGCAATCAATCAGAACGCGAGTTTCGCCTGCGACCAACAAGGTCGCATTGCCGGAACTGCCACTGCCAAGAACGCAAACACGCATGTAATGAATTTCGGGAACGAATGGGATGTGGAATTTGAGCGCGCATCTTAGCAAACGCTTTCCGCGAACAAAAACCCAGGTTCTATTCATTCTTCTGCCACAGAGGCACTGAGACACTGAGAAGAAATTATTTCTGAGGTGATGAACTGAGTGGAGATGTTGAACTACCCTCAAAATTTTCTCCAATCAACTCTGTGGCTCAGTGCCTCTGTGGCCAAGTTTTCAGAGAATGAACAGACCCTGACGAAAATCGGCGAGAATGATGCTTTTGCAGATTGGCTCAGATCATCTGCAACGCCGTCCGGACGGTGTTGCAGTGCGCCTCGACCGTGTCATTGACGTCTTTCGCGTATCCACCGCCCATGGTGGTGACGACCGGCAGATTGCGTTCGCGGCACGCGCCGATGACGAATTCATCGCGCCGTTTCAATCCATCCAGCGTCAGTTTCAATTTGCCCAGCCGGTCGCGCTCAAACGGGTCAACGCCCGCCTGGTAAAACACAAAATCGGGTTTGAAATTGTCCAGAACCTCGCCGACGTGTCGTCTCAAGATCGTCAGGTAATCTTCGTCGCCTACGCCGTTGGGCAGATGAACATCCAGTTGGCTTCGTTCCTTGCGGGCAGGGAAGTTCTTTTCGCCGTGAATTGAAAAGGTGAAAACGCTCGGATCGTCCTGAAAAATCGCCGCAGTGCCGTTGCCCTGATGCACGTCGCAATCAATCACGGCGATGCGTTCGGCCAAACCGTCGCGTTGCAAGACGCGTGCGGCAATCGCCATATCGTTCAGCACGCAATAACCTTCGCCGTGATCGGAATAAGCGTGATGAGTGCCGCCAGCCAGATTCGACGCCACGCCGTCTTTGAGTGCGGCTTTGGCGGCCAGAATCGTCCCTTGCGTCGAAGCGCGCGACCTTCGCACCAGCGATTCCGACCATGGAAAGCCTATGCGCCGGACTTCATGCGGAGTCAGTTCTCCGCGCGCGCACCGCAGCCAGTATTCTTCCTTGTGAACAAGCAAAATGTCTTCGTCGCTGGCCAGCGGCGGTTCGGTCAAATGCCAGTGAGTGATCGCGCCTTCGGCCAGCAACCGGTCGCGCACCAGCCTGTATTTTCCCATCGGGAATGGATGGGCTTCGGGCAACGGAACGGCGTAACGGTCGGAGTAGCAAATTCGCATCGGCTGGAAACTACTGTTCATCTTTGATTGGAATCGGTTTTCGACCTTCATCCACGGCGACGTAAACGGCTTCGGCTTCCATGACGCGGGCAATGTCGTCGCTTTCGCGGTATCGCATGGCTTCGACGATGATGCTGACGGTGACGGACGTGCGTCCAACTTTGATCGTCCGCGTGTAAAAGCTGACCACGTCGCCGACAAAAACCGGCGCGATGAATTCGATGCCGCGCATGGCGACGGTGACGAACAGTTTGTCGGCGTGTTTGCGCGCTTCTATGCCTCCAGCCAGATCCAACTGGCTCAGAATGACTCCGCCGAAAATGGTTCCGCCGGGATTGGTGTCGCGCGGCAACATGGAAACTCGGATGGCAAGGTCGCCAATGTCGCAAGGTTGATCTCTTCTGGGTTCATTCATAAGCGGCGTATCGTAGCCCGCAGTAGCGCGATTTTCCAAACTGAGTCAAAATCCCGGCCATGCAAGATATTCAACCACTCAAACATCGCGCACAGGAGTTTTTTTTCGACTTGCAGGATCGGATTTGCCATGCGCTGGAAGAGGCTGACGGACAGGCGCGATTCCGCGAAGATAACTGGCAACGCGAAGGCGGCGGAGGTGGACGAACTCGCGTCATCGAAAATGGAGCCGTTTTTGAAAAAGGCGGCGTCAATTTTTCCGCCGTCGCCGGAGTGCTGCCCGAAGAGTTTGCCGCCAAAATCGGCGAAGGCATAGCCAACGCCGAAGGCCGCGAATTTTTTGCCACAGGCATTTCGCTGGTGCTGCATCCGCGCAATCCATACGTGCCGACCGTTCACGCCAACTTTCGTTATCTGGAAAAAGGCGCCGCCGCCTGGTTTGGCGGAGGCGCGGATTTGACGCCCTATTATCCATTTCGCGAAGACGTGGTTCATTTTCATCAAACGCTGAAAACGGCGTGTGATCGTCATGGTTCGGAGTTGTATACGCGTTTCAAATCCTGGTGCGACGAATACTTTTTCATTCGCCATCGCAACGAAACGCGCGGCGTCGGCGGCGTTTTTTTCGATTACCTGACAGACGAACCGGAGGCGCGTTTTGCGTTTGTGCGTGATGTCGGCGAAGCGTTTTTGCCCGCTTATCTGCCGATTGTCGAACGTCGCCGTGATGAAAGTTTCGGCGAACGCGAACGACAGTTTCAACTGATTCGCCGAGGCCGTTACGCCGAATTCAATCTGGTTTATGACCGTGGAACTGTTTTCGGGTTGGAAACGCGCGGCAGAACGGAATCCATATTGATGTCTCTGCCGCCTCTGGCAAGCTGGGTTTACGATTACAGGCCTGAACCTGATTCGCCGGAAGCCGAAGCGTGGACGTATTTCAGCCCGCAAGATTGGCTCGGTTGAGATCGGAAAAAAAAATCTGTGACGACCAAAGCGACTACAAGTTTGATCGAACATCTGTTCAGCGAACACGAACGGTTTTTGTGGGGCGTTTGTTACCGCATGACCGGCAATGCTGCGGACGCAGACGATCTGGTGCAGGAAACGTTTGTTCGCGCGATCAACAGTCCTCCGGCAAAACTCTATGAGCCGTTGCGTCCGTGGCTGGTTCAGGTGGCGATCAATCTCTGCCGCGATTTGCTGAGGCACAGAAAGCGACAGGCTTACGAAGGTATCTGGCTGCCTTCGCCGATTGAAACTCCGCCAGAATCTTTTCAAGTAAAGCCAGAGTTGATTGGAAACGACAATCCGGTCGCGCGTTATGATTTGCTGGAAAGCGTTTCGTTCGCTTTTTTGCTGGCGCTTGAAGTTTTGACGCCATCTCAGCGAGCGGTGCTGCTGCTGCGCGATGTTTTCGATTATTCGGTCGCTGAAACCGCTGCCGCATTGGCCATGTCCGAACCGAACGTCAAAACGACGTTGCATCGCGCGCGACGGGCAATGAGCGAATACGACCGTTCGCGCCAGATTCCGACGCCGGAATTGCAACAGCGAACACGGCAAACCATGGAACAGTTTCTAAGTTTTCTGACCAGCAACGATGTCGCCGGAATAGAAAATCTGCTGGCCCGCGATGTTCGCCAATTGAGCGACGGCGGAGGCGAATTCATCACTGCGCGCGTGCCGGTCGTCGGACGCGAAAAAGTCGCGCTGTTCAATTTGCGCGTCATCCGGTTGGCCAAACTGACTGAATTGAAGTTCGAATGGCGAATGTTGAATGGCCTGCCTGCTCTGGTGGTGGAATATCCGCAAGCTCCGCCACAATACGCCAAGCGTATCGTCATGCTTTGCGAATTGGATGCAGAAGGCCGGATTCGACGGCTTATGAACGTGGCTGCGACTCGAAAGCTGACCGCCATTTGACGGCAGCAGGCGATTGTCAGCCCATTTTCCGAATGCTAAGATCGCGCGCGTTCTCGCCTGATGCTCTTCTAACCAAGACACTTTGTGACGAATCTGATTTCCTGAAGTCAATGGGATTTCTGTGGCTGGAAAATGCGACTGGCTTAACTAACTCGGAGATTGTTGATGCAGCAAGAAACTTCTACCCCTGTGCGATTGGTGCAAATCGAACCGTTGAAAAAGCCCACGGTTGAAATGAATTTGCCGAAATTGACCGAAGGGCAAATCTTCCGCAAGAAGGCCTACATCGGGTTTCGCAAGATCACGGGACTGTTTTACACCAAACACTCCTGGGGCGCGACGCGGCGCTGGTTGCTGTCCAACGTTTTACCGGACAAGGTGCTGCATCGCTGGAAACCATATCAACGCGGCGGCTGCAATCGTTGCGGACTTTGCTGCAAGATCGTCTATCGCTGCCCTTTCTTTTACGAAGAAGGCGAAACGACCGCATGTTTGATTTATACCTCTGAAAAGCATTTTCCGGCTGCCTGCGTAGCCTTTCCGTTCGATCCCATGGATTTGGCGGAGGTGCAGCGCGAAGTCGCGCCCGCTCCTTGTCCGTTTCATTACGAAGGGCAGCCCGAACATCCTACGACGTGGGCTGCGCTCAGAGCGGAACTGCGCGCCCAATGGATCAGCGGCGTCAACAAGCTGAAGGAAGTCTTCGATTGATGGAGAGCCGATTGTCCGAGTCAAAGCATGAAAGTTTGGAAAAGCGCGGAGTCGGTTCGCCTTTTGCCGAATTGCTGGGCTTCGAACCGGTCGAACAGGAACCGGGACGTGTTTTGTTGCGATTGCCTTTTTCGGAAACTTTGTTGCAATCGCTCGGTCGGGTTCACGGCGGAGCGATTTTCAGTCTGGCCGATCACGCTTCGGGGTGGGCGGCCTATTCCACGCTCGAACCAGATGAACGCTGCGCGACGCTAGAAATGAAGATCAATTACATCGCCGCACTTCACAACGAAACCTGCCTGGCGGATTCTCGCGTCATACATCGTGGCCGCACCAGCATCGTCATTGAAACCGACATCAAAACCGAAGCCGGACGATTGATTGCCAAAACTCTCGCCACTTTTATCGTCCTGAAGAATCAGGGCTGAATGCCTGAGTGTCAGAAACCTACGAATAGCTTTATCCCAGGGGAAAGACCTGCCTTGCCATAACTCAAACGCACCAAATCGTTAATGAGTCCCCACCGATTGGTATGAACAATGGCAGGTTGAACGCTGCCAGATTCCTTTTGCGTCTTTGGTCAAAAAAAAGAAAACTCAATTTCAGTCAATGCTTTAGCCTGCGATGAGCCAATCCTTTTCTGGCGTGGCACGAGCCTTGTTTTAGGTTCAGGCGTGAAAGGCAATCGGGATCAGCAGGAGAAACATTGAGGGAGAAGTTGTTCGCAAGCCGCCACCAAGAATTCAACAGAAGCGGCAATCAGTTTCGATCTCGAGTCGCCAAAAGTTCTTTACAAGATCGGCGCGCCAAGGAGAGCAAGGGGGTATTTCGGAGCCGCAGACGGTCTGCGTGACTTTGAAATTTTCCGAAAGCGCGTCCGTAATTTTTCCCGACAACCAACTCGCAGGTTGATGTGGGAAATAAGCGCCGTGCGACAAATGTAAAGGGGGCTGGAAGGATCGTCTTTCAGCGTTTGTCGCGCGGCGTTTTGCATTTCAGTCTCAGCTTCAATTCCGCTCGTCTTCCAGAAAACAGAAACTCAACCCAACGTTTAATGCAAAAAAATGAATTTCATCCGAAAATTCATAGCCGGTTGTAAGTCTGCGATGTTCATCAGACACTTTTGTCGCTTCTTCTATTTGTCTTAAAACGTTTTGCGTTCATAAGGTTATCGTCGCAAAAAGTCTTGATGGCAAACAATTATGACGACTCTCAGATACCGGAATAGCCCTTGCCTTTTGAAAGCCTTCCAAATTATCTTTTGTTCGTTGTTTTCTTACGTACCTCAACAGTAATTGCCGGATTTGATCGAACTTGTTCGGATTTCCCTTCCTAAAATTCAGAGCTTTGTTGTTTTCTTCAACCCTGAGCTGAATTTGGCAATCAAGTTAAATCTGGCGTGACGTTTAAGAATCATCCACCAATCAAAACGTTCAATCAGGAGGATCTGAAATGAGACACAAGTCTTTCCGAAGTATAGGCTGGCTGTTGGCGAGTCTGATGCTTCTCATCGCATCGGTTACTGTCGCCAGCGCTCAAACCGGCACGTCCACCGTTAGAGGGATAGTTTCGGATGTGCAGGGCCAGGTGGTAACTGGCGCGACGGTTACGATCAAGAACGATGCGAAAAACTTTTCGCGCGTGACAACCACCGAAGGCAATGGCGTGTATACGTTCACGGCCATTCCGCCCGGTGTTTACGTTCTGGAAGTCGAAGCGCAAGGTTTCAAGAAAGCCGTCTCGACCGAGGTGAAGACCCTGGTTGATACTGCGTCAACGCTTAACGTGACGCTTGAAGTCGGTTCGGTCAACGAAGTGGTTTCGGTCACCGCCAGCAGCGATGTGACGGTCAACACACAGGATGCTTCGCTCGGCAACGTGATTGCCAACCAACAGATCATCCAATTGCCGTTGCCTGACCGCAACCCGGCAGTGTTGCTGACGCTTCAGGCAGGTGTGACTCGTGAAGGATATGTGGCAGGCGCTCGCAGCGACCAATCAAACATTACGCTCGACGGTGTGGACATCAACGAAGCTCAGTCGAATTCGTTGTCTGCTCCGGTTCTGCGACTGAACTCCGAAGCCATTGAAGAATTCCGCGTCACCACGTCGAACGCCAACGCCAATCAGGGGCGTTCCGCAGGAGCGCAAATTTCTTTGGTGACCAAGGCCGGAAGCAACAACTTCCATGGTGCGGCATTTTATGGCAACCGAAATGACTTTTTCGGTGCGAATGATTTCTTCAATAACCGAACTCCTGATGCGGAAAGACCCGGCCAAACAGTCAAAAGGCCAACCCGAAGACGCCACTTTTATGGCGGAGGAATTGGTGGCCCGATTGTTCCGAACAAAGTGTTTTTCTTCTACAGCTACGAAGGATTGCAGGAACAGCGTGGCGTTCCTGTCACGCGCACCGTTCCGCTGCCCACCTTGGGACAGGGGATTGTCCGTTACCGCGATGCAACCACTGGCACGATTTCGCAACTCACCGCCGCGCAAATCGCCACGATCTTCCCGAATGCCGGAACCAACCCGGCAGCGATTGCCGCTCTCGGAGCTGCCGCTGCCAAATATCCGGCCAACGATTTCAATGCGGGCGACAGTGCCCCTGGCAGATTGCTGAACACTGCGGGTTACCGTTTTAACGCGCCTGTCACTGAAGACCGAAATTCACACATTCTGCGTTTGGACTTCAACCTGCACGAAAAACATCAGATTTTTGCCCGCGGCAATTACATCTGGGACAATCTCGGAAACGTGCAGAATTTCCCGGATACTCCGCAACCTTCGACCTGGAGCCATCCGATCGGTTTGATGGTGGGTCACACCTGGACGATCACCAACAGCTTGGTGAACAACTTCCGCTTCGGACAAACGCGAGACGCTTTTAGCTTGCAGGGCGATTCCGGCGCCAACGCCATTTCGTTCCGTTTCATTTTCAGCCCGTTCCTGTTCTCGCGCACCTTGAACCGGACGACTCCGGTTTATAACTTCACCGATGACGTGTCGTGGAATAAAGGTTCGCACACCTTCGGATTCGGTACGAACATCCGCCTCATCCGAAATCAACGCGAATCGTTCGCTAACTCGTTCGATAACGCCATCACCAATCCGTCGTTCTATCCTGGCGGCGGAACTTCGATCACATCGCCGATTCTGGCTGCCGGGTTCAATATCGCTGGAGGCGATATTACTCCTGTCCAAAATGCAGTCACCGCGATTGTTGGACGTTACAGCCAGTTCGCGGCCAACTTTATTTTCAACAAAGACGGTTCGCTGACTTCCGCCGGTTCGCCCAGCGCGCGCACCTTCGCCACGGAAGAATATGATGTCTATGCGCAGGATTCCTGGAAGATTCGTCCGAATCTGACTGTGACTTACGGGTTGCGCTACGGCATCAGCAAACCGGTCTATGAAAAATTCGGGTTTGAAGTAAAGCCGAACATCAGCTTGGGCGAATATTTCAACCGTCGGGTTGCTGGAATGAATGCCGGCAGACCGTACAACGAACTGATCTCGCTGGATTTGTCCGGCCCTGCCAACGGCAAGAGCGGCGCTTATCAATTCGACAAGAACAATTTCCAACCGCGCGTTTCGGCGTCGTGGTCGCCGGATTTCAAATCCGGATTCCTGCATAAAGTGTTTGGGGATGTTGGCAAATCGGTTTTCCGTGGCGGGTTTGCGATGTTCAACGATTATTACGGACAAGCCTTGGCTGTGGCGTTTGACCTGAACAACACGGTTGGTTTTTCGTCCAGTTCAGTGACCGCTGCCAACACGTTCAACCTGACCAGCAACCCTGGTCCGTTGTTTACGGGTTACGGTCAGGCGGTGCGCGGGTTGCCAGGCGTCGTGGTTCCAGGCAACATCTCGTTCCCGCGCACTCCCGCAAGGCGTTTGTTCCCTGGAAACATCGAAGCCAGCTTGGACGATTCAATCATTGCTCCGACGCATTACAACTGGAACTTTACCTTCGAACGCGAACTTTCGACAGGTACGATTGTTCAGCTTTCGTACATTGGGCGGAAAGCCAGAAACCTGCTAGCCACGCGCGACATCATGACCACCAGCAATCTGGTAGATACCAGAACAGGCGTGGATTGGTATGGCGCCGCCGGTATGCTGGAAAATCTTCGCGCTCGCGGCACGTCGGTTTCGGCAATTCAACAAATCCCGTATTTCGCCAACCTTTTCCCGGCGGATTTGGCGGACATTCTGGGTTTGAATCCTGCTTACAATCAGACGCAGGCGATTTACGCTTTGACGGTGCCGACCGCGTTAGGAGGCAACAGCAGCTTCTACAATTACGGCAACGACTGGACGAGCGTCCTGATCGAACTTTCCACGTTGGGCAATGCGACTTGCAACCCGCCCAATCCTTACTCATCTGCTTGCCACATGTTCTACCAACCGCAATGGGGAACCTTGGGCGCTTGGAGTTCGATTGCCAATTCCGATTATTACGGGTTCACCTTCTCAGCGCGTCAGCGTTACAAAAATTCGCTGACCATGGACTTCAACTACACTTATTCGAAATCCATGGACGATGCTTCCGGGTTGATGACCGCAACTGCCACGGGCGGTTCTGCGACCATCCTGAATCCGTTCCGTCAGCGTGACAATTACGCCATTTCGGATTTCGATGCTCGACACATCGTCAACGCGAATTTCGTTTGGCAGCTTCCGTTCGGCACGGGCCGGAAATTCCTGAGCTATAACAAAATTGCGGATGTTCTGTTCGGCGGATGGCAGTATTCAGGCATTCTCCGTTACAACACCGGCCTGCCTGTGTCGGCTCCGTATGACGATGCTCGTTGGGCGACCAACTGGAACGTGCAGAGCAATACCACGCGAACCAGAGCCGTCGAAACGTGCCCGACGCGCGGTGGCGCTCTCTTCGGATGCAATACGACCCAGGCATTCCAAAGCTTCCGCAACGCTCTGCCAGGTGAAACCGGCGAACGCAACATTTTCCGAAATGTCGGGTTCTTCGGATTTGATTCCGGCTTGGGTAAATCCTTCAAGATGCCGTACAGCGAAAAACACAACCTGCAATTCCGCTGGGAAGTGTTCAATCTGTTCAACTATCAGGCAATGGGCGCGTTCGATACCAGCCGCAGCGGGTTCGGACTTCCGCTTGATCCGGCGACGAAGGCTCCGCCGGTCAATTTCAGCCGCTATACCGGAATTCAGGGCGAACCACGCTTTATGCAGTTCCTCCTGCGTTATAGCTTCTAACCGATTTTCCTTCGGGAAACGTCAAAGGCCGCTTCAGTAGCAATACTGAAGCGGCCTTTTTTATTGAACAGTTCGTTTGCGGGAACTCGAGCGATCCTGATTGATCAAGTGATGCTGCCGCCATCCACAGTGACGACTTCGCCAATCATGTAAGAGTTCTTTTCCGACACCATGAATGCAGCGAACTCAGCCAGTTCTTCGGGTTTGCCGCTGCGAGCCTTGGCGACCCAGAAATTGTGCATTTCCAGCAATCGGTCCGGCAGCATTTCAGCCAGTTCGGTGTCGAAAATGCCTGCGGCAATGGCGTTGACGACGACGTTGAATTGCGCTCCTTCTCGCGCCAGGCATTTGGTGAAGCCAATGACGGCGGCTTTTGAGGTGGCGTAATGCACTGCGGTCGGCATGGATCGAATCGCGCCGATGCTGGTGATGTTCAGGATGTTGCCCGAACGTTGTCGCAGCATGTGTTTGTAAATCGGTTTGGTGACGTTGAACAGGCTGTGGACATTGGTGTCAATCACCTGGTGCCAGGCGTGTTCGGTCATCGTTGCGAAGTTGTCGGCTCGATTGATTGCGGCGTTGTTGACCAGAATGTCAATGCGACCGAATTCGTGATGAATCTCGCGCACCATCTTGTTGATGGCCGGTCGGTCGGTGATGGAAGTCTTGTATGCTAATCCTGTGCGGCCATACGAACGGATTTTTTCCAACACTTCCTGCGCCGCATCGTCGCGCGAATGGTAATTGAACGCGATGTCCGCGCCTTCGCGGGCGAAGACTTCGCAAAGAGCGCGACCGATGCCGCGCGAGCCTCCGGTAATGATTGCTTTCTTTCCTTCTAACAGTCCCATAAGTTGGTTGAGATAAATGTCCGGATCAGGGAGTCATCGTGTGATGGCGGCGGTTTCCGGTTCATCGGCTTGTCGGGTGACAGCGACTCGGTCTTCTATTTTCCGCATCAATTCATCAACGATTCGTTTGGTGGCGTCGGGAATTGCCAGACGCGAAGCCGCCGTGCGCATGGAAATCAAGTGTGTTGGTTCGTGGATCAAGCTTCGGACGACAGGCACGACATCGGTGGCGCGTTCCAGCAACACACCAGCCTTGTGCCGCGAAATCAACGTTGCGGTTTGCGATTCCTGCGGCATTGGCGGGGTGATCGTGTCGGCAATGATTGGCAATCGCGATGCCAGGGCTTCAAAGGTCGTCAAACCGCCGAGCTTGGAAATCATGACATCCGCCGCGCCCATCAATTTTTCCATCGCGCTGGTGTAGCCGATAACTTTGGTCGGGAACGGCGCGCGACGCGCAAGTTCATTCGCCTGTTGGAGCAGCTTGTCATTGCGACCGGCCAGAAAAATTGCCTGCGAAGTTTTCAATTGTTCGCCGTGATTGACCATCTGCTCGAAGATGCGCGGTATGTTTCCGCCGCCAACCCAACCGGCGTTGATGAACATCGTGAAGCGCTCCGGCTCCAATCCCAGTTCGGCGCGCGCTGACAGTTTTTGATCTTCGCTTTGAAACTGGAATTTTGGATGAATCGGAATGCCGCAGATTTTGATTTTGTCTTCGCTGACACCGTAATCCAGCAACTGTTGTCTGGCCTCTTCGGTTGCCACCAGATACAAACTGACTTCGTCACAAGCCCAGCCTCGCCAGAACCCGTAACACGGGTCGGTCACGACCGTCACCAGCGGAATGCGGTCAAGCAAGCCGAGTTCGCGCAACGCCCGGGCAAAGAAATGCTGCACCATCGGATGAACCGAGACGACGATTTGCGGGCAATACTTTTCGAACAGTTGCTTCACGTAACGCGACGTGATGCGGTACAGCAAGTTCGATTCATTCGGGCGAAACCGCTCAATCGCCCAGTAGTAATACTTCATCAGCGGTTGATGGTAACGGAGCAGGTAGTTATAGAAATCGGCGCCTTTCTGTGCCAGGTAATGCGATTCTTCAATCGCACGAGCGATATTGACCAGACAGTCCGCCGCTCCGAATCGTTTCAACCCGTCGGCAATGGCGGCTGCGGCGCTGGTGTGGCCGCCGCCGGTTTCAGATGTGATGATCAGGAATTTTTTGGAAGATTCTTCGAGCATTTCGATAGAGTAAAGATCAGGCGGCTGTTTGAAACCGGATTTCCCGGATGATTCTGGATACTTCTTCTTCTGATTGAATGTGGCGCGTGAGCACTTGTTCGGTGGTTTCAAGAACACGGTCGGCAAAGATTTTTGCCAAGTCCTGACGCAGTCCTTGCCCAACATACAGCTTCATCAACGCTTCAATTGACATATCGCGGCCAGCAGCGACCTTCTTCATCGAAGCTATAACATCATCAGGTATTTGAACTGTAACCATAGTGGCAGGGCGCGGTCGCAACTTAAGTTCAAAGCCTTCTTGCGTGATGACAGATTCGTCAGGCTTGTTCATAGAGTTTCCTTTCTTGTCGTGTAACCGGTCTCGCCGAAATTATTCTTGTGCGAATGCTGCGTTCCACACTTATCACCAACAACAAATGCCAATCAAATGTGTATCCGATGATGAACTCACGTGGTTCTTCGTCAACTGTCGCATCGCCCGTTTGATGGAATGGGTCAAAGAAGGCCTCTGCCGCTTCTTCAAAGGTAACCCCATGTTTTTCGAGATTGGCGGCGGCTTTGTCTTCGTCCCATTCAAACTCAATGCCTTGAAGACAAAATAAGACTGTCATGGTTTTCAAGCCGTGCTAGGTTCGAGAACTCCCGCACCATCGGACACGTGCGACTTCTTCAACTGCCGTTCCAGCTTTTTGATCTGGATCAGATGCTTGGGATTGAACGCCAGCGACGGGTAATAACAGTTCGATTCGTGCGTGCAGTAACAACCGTTTTTGACATGCTCGCGGCGCACTTTCATTTCAGGCGAATGCCACAGCGCGTTGAAATCCCAGTCGTAATCTCGCAGATTGCCGATTGGGTCAAGGTTTTCGCAGCTCGACACCGTGCCTTCGTCGTAAATCACGCCGCCGGTGGTTCCGGCAAAACAACGAAGCTGCGCTTTGTGCTGTTCTTCGGTACGGGCGATCAGTTCATGCATGTAAATATCCACCGCCGCTTTGAAATACCCGCCTTTGCCTTTGTAATGGTTTTTGATGACGCCGCGCTGCGAATCGGAATCAATCATCTGCGACAGTTGGCGATAACGGCTCAGATCAATGTTCAACTCTTCGGCTTTTGCTGAAGGCGGGCGAATGTAATTGACGTTGATCTTGTCGGGTTTTAATTCATAGCGCAGAAAGTCGTACCATTCAAAAATGCGATCCTGATTCGAATTCATAAAACAGGTGCAGGTCTGCACATCCAAACGCGGAATTTGTTTTTGAATATCTTGCAGTTGACGCGCTGTGCCGATGGCTTTGTCCCAGCTTCCGACCTTGCCGCGAATCTTTTCGTGGTCTTCTTTCAACCCGTCAATACCCAGCGCGACCGTCACGTTCAGGTTCGGGCATTCGTCCAGTATGCGCGAAACATCCGGAATGATGCGTTGCTGGATGCCGCCGTTCGACATCAGGTAGACCGATTCCAGCTTGTTGTTTTCGTAAAAAGCGCGAACCACTTCGGGCAGGTCTTTGCGCGTGAATGGTTCGCCGCCCGCGATAATCAAAATCGGCAAGCTGCCGCCGAGCGTTTCGCTGATACGAACCAGATTTTCCGTCGTCATTTGCAGCTTCTTGCGCGGTTTGTCGTCCAATTCTTCGGTGAAGAAACAATGCACGCAGCGCATGTCGCACACCGAAGTAATCAGAATGTTCAGAATGACAGGTGAAGTCACGCCTCCCGTCAGCACCTTGCCGTAACGTTTGATGAGTTCAAAATTGTAGTTCATAAAGATTCCTGTTGACCGCGAAAACTCGGGAAATTAGGGAGGAAAGCAGGCGGCTATTAAGCGACCTTTGACCGGCAAAGTCAAACGATGAGCAATTAGTCAAACACCTGACAATAACAGGTTAAACTCGTTCTTCAGCCAGTCCCAGCAAGGCGGCTTCCATCGCCACCGGACGGTTGATGTTGATGCGCAGGTTGCGGCGAACTTCGCCGATTTTTTCGCTCCAGCGTATGGCTCGGACCAATCCAATTTTCTCAGCAAGCTGTTCCAGTTTGTCCGCTACGTCTATGTTGACGATTTCTTGTCGAGAGCCGCCCCCAGACAGCAGAAACACATCGCGCAGCAGCGAAGTCATCAGATCGAGTTCTTTTTCAAACTCTTCGCGCTCTTTTTTGCCGATGTATTCCGCCGCCTTTAGCAGGCGAACGCGGTTTTGTCCTGCGGCCATCAGTTCCAGCAGTTCGATCAGCGTGCGACGCTCTTGGCGGTACACAGACAGATCAAACGCCGTTGCTTGACCTATGCGCCCTCCGGTGACGCGCGCCAGCAATGCCGTATCGGCAGTCGGTCGGGGATAATGCCGGGTCAGGAATGTTTCCATTTCGGCAATGGTCAGCGGCGCGAAGTTCAATCGTTGCGAACGCGAACGAATGGTTTGCAGCAGCGAATTCGGTCTGGACGTCAGCAGAATCAGCGTCGAAGTCGGCGGAGGCTCTTCCAGGGTTTTCAGCAGCGAATTGGCGGCTTCTTCGCGCAACCGGTCGGCTTCGTCAATGATGAAGAATCGCTGGCGACCCTCGCGCGGACGGTAAACCACTTCTTCGGTCAAGGCGCGCGTTTGAGCGATTTTGATGAACTGACCGTCAGGTTGAATCGTCGTCACATCGCCATAAGTGCCTTCGTCAATGCGGCGACAGGTAGGACATTCGTCGCAACTATCCGTCGCAAAGGAATGGTCGGGAGCTTTCTGGCAATTGGCGGCTTTGGCGAACGTCAGCGCGAATTGCCTTTTGCCTACGCCGTCAGCCCCGGCAAAGATCAAAGTGGCCGACACGCGACCGTTGCCGAGCAATCGTTGCAGGATTTGTTTGTTGCGTTCGTTTCCAATCAGCCTGGCGAATGACATGGCGGCAATCTATCTTCATCAATGGCAAAGTCAACAGGCAAAAATAGTTTTCGGACTGCGACGGGCTTGCCTTGACACATTTTCGGTCGGTCTGTACCCTCTGCGTTTTGCGTTTATCGGCAGATTGCCTGCAAGCAGTAAAAATCGGTTCAAATCTTATGTTCGAGTCATTATCAGACAAGCTGAAGAAGGTCGTTAAAGACCTGCGCGGCGAAAGCCGCCTGACAGCGGAGCATCTGGATTTGGCGATGCGCGAAATTCGCATCGCTCTTTTAGAAGCCGACGTCAATTTCAAAGTCGTCAAAGACTTCGTCGAGCGTGTCAAAAGCAAGGCCCTCGGGCAGGAAGTCATGCAGCAGCTTTCGCCGGGGCAGCAAGTCATCAAGATCGTCAATGACGAAATGATTGCAATGCTCGGCGGAACGTCCAGCCGATTGTTGTTTACGTCGCGGCGACCGAATTCGGTGATGATCGTTGGATTGCAGGGGTCTGGAAAGACCACTTCGACCGGCAAGCTGTCGAAATGGCTCAGCAAGAATCAGAACCGCAATCCGCTGCTGGTTTCCGTTGACGTGTATCGTCCGGCGGCGCGCAATCAATTGTCGGTTATCGGCAACGCCATCAACATTCCGGTTTTTGAAGGCGAAGGGCTGAACGATCCGCTGGAACTGGTCAAGGCCGCGCGGTTGCATTGCGAACAGGTGGGCTTCGACACGTTGATGATTGACACGGCTGGTCGTCTGCATATTGACGATGAGCTGATGGCGGAATTGCAGCGCATCAAGGCGGAAATGCAGCCGGTCGAAACGCTGTTTGTCGCCGATGCCATGACAGGGCAGGACGCTGTCAAAAGCGCGAAAGAATTTCACGACCGCGTTGGCATCACCGGCGTCATCCTGACCAAGATGGATGGAGATGCTCGCGGAGGCGCTGCGCTTTCGATCAACGAAGTCATTGGCCAACCGATCAAATTCGTCGGCGTCGGCGAAAAATACGACGCGCTGGAACCGTTTTATCCTGATCGAATCGTGTCGCGCATTCTGGGAATGGGCGATGTTCTTTCGCTGATTGAAAAAGTCCAGCAGGAAGTTGATGAAGAAAAAGCTCTTGAATTGCAAGAGAAGATGGAGCGGAATGCTTTTACATTGGAAGATTTCCGCGATCAGCTTTCGCAGATGAAAAAACTCGGTTCACTGGAAAGCCTGCTGGGGATGTTGCCCGGCGATATGTTTGCCGGAATGCCGAAGATGACGCCGGAAATTTCGGCGCAGATGGAATCGGAAATGAAGCGCACCGAAGCGATCATCAATTCGATGACGCCGAAAGAGCGCGAAGATCATTTGATTCTTGGCCCTTCGCGCCGCCGCCGAATTGCATTGGGCAGCGGCACCAAGGTCAAAGACGTTGACAACCTGCTGAAACAGTACGTCCAGATGAAAAAGATGATGCAGCAGTTGATGGGCGGCGAAGGAATGATGGGCGGGTTGCGCGGAAAAGTTGTGCGTAAACTGACAGGCGTCGGTTCGCGCAAGAAGAAAGACAAACGAAAGAAGAAGAGGCGATGACCGGTAATTTTGCAGTTGTCGTTACGGCGACTGACAACCGGAAACCCGTCATCTATAATCCACAAGCTTTTTAACTATGTTTTGGAGGTAATCGCTTTGTTAGCAATCAGACTGACCAGACAAGGCGCGAAAAAGAAGCCGTTTTATCGTGTCATCGTGGCCGAAAAGCGCAGCAAGCGCGACGGTAGATTTGTTGAAATCGTCGGCTATTACAATCCTTGCCGCGAACCAGTGGAATTGAAACTGGATCACGAGCGCATCAGCTACTGGCTGAAATGCGGTGCGCAGCCGACTGACACGGTTCGCAACTTGATTCGCAAAAGTGAACAGCAACAGCCCGTTGCTGCCGAAGCTGGCAACTAACCCGCGTTCAGCGCAAGTTGATTCGGAGAAATCGTAATGAAGGAATTGGTTGAGTTGATCGCCCAGTCATTGGTTGATCGCCCCGACGAAGTCAAAGTCAAGGAAATCGAGGGGCATCAGGCGACCGTGCTGGAATTGCGCGTCGGCGACGGCGATTTGGGCAAAGTCATCGGCAAACAGGGACGCACGGCGCGCGCAATTCGCGCGGTGCTCAATGCGTCCGGCACGAAGCTGAAAAAACGCTTTGTGCTGGAAATCCTTGAATAAGCCCGAAAGTCTGCTGACACCTGTGGTAACGATGGATGACGATTTGATCAGTGTGGCGCACATCACTCGCCCACAAGGCATACGCGGCGAAGTCATCGCAGATTTGCTCACTGATTTTCCCGAACGGTTTTCCAAACTTGGCGCTGTGACCGTCAGAAAAGCCAGCGGCGAACTGGTGACGTTGCAGTTGCAACAGTCGCGTCCGCACAAAGGCCGCGTGGTTTTGAAATTTTCCGGCATTGACGACATGAACTCGGCGGAAACGTTGCGCGGCGCTCGCGTACTGATTACCGCCGATCAACTGGTCAAATTGCCCAAAGACAGTTTTTACGAGTTCGACCTTGTAGATTGTGAAGTCATTACTGCCGATGGCCGGCTCATTGGCAAAGTGACCGGCGTGCAGCGATTCGGCGCGGCGCCATTGCTGGTTGTGAATGACGGTGAACGCGAGCATTTGATTCCGCTCGCATCCAGCATTTGCACCGATGTGAATATCGAGCAGAAAAGAATTGTCGTTGATCCGCCGGAAGGTCTTTTGGATTTGTAATTTTCCATTTGCGATTTTCCATTTGTCATTGCCGAGGTGTTGAAGTCCTCACAGTGAAAAATGGGAAATGGTAAATGACAAATGGAAAATGTGATGCGTTTCGATCTGCTGACCATCTTCCCGGAGTTTTTCGCCGGACCTTTTGAACACGGCATCATTCGCCGGGCGCGTCAGCAGAACCAGATCGAGATTCAAGTTCACGATCTTCGCTCTTTTACAGACGATAAACATCACATCGTAGACGACCGTCCGTTTGGCGGCGGCGATGGAATGGTGCTGAAACCGGAACCGATTTTCCGCGCCATTGAAACCTTGCTGGTTGAAGAGCAGCCCGACCCCGAACCCGGCGACGAGCAGAAACGAACGGCAATCGTCTTGATGACTCCGCAAGGCCGCGTGTTTTGCCAGGCCGAAGCCGAACGATTGGCCAAAGAATGTTCGCGGATGATTTTGCTGTGCGGACGTTATGAAGGTGTTGACGAGCGCGTTATCGAACATCTGGTGACAGACGAAATTTCCATCGGAGATTACGTGCTGACCGGCGGCGAAATTCCGGCGATGGTGGTGGTGGATGCGGTGACGCGGTTGTTGCCGAACGTGTTGGGCAGCGAAACGTCCGCGGTTCACGATTCGTTCAGCGCCGAAACCGGCGGCTTGCTTGATTATCCGCATTACACTCGTCCGGCGGAGTTTCGCGGTTGGCAGGTTCCTGAAGTGTTGATCGGCGGCCATCACGCCGAAGTGGCCAAATGGCGACGCCGGGCGGCTTTGTTGAAAACACTGCAACGAAGACCGGAGTTATTGGAAAAAGCCGCGTTGACGGAAGACGAGCGGCGCTGGTTGGCCGAAATCGGCAAGGAAAATTCGTAATTTTAGTTTTTGAAATCCTGAGATTGAGAGGTGATTGCAATGAATGCTTTGAGTAATGTTGAAAGTGCATATTTGAGAACCGATATTCCCGAGTTCATTCCCGGAGACACGATCCGCGTTCACGTGCGGATCAAGGAAGGCGAAAACAAGGAACGTTTGCAGGCTTTTGAAGGCGTCGTTATCGCCCGCGGCGGCAGCGGCGTTCGCGAAACGATCACCGTTCGTAAAACCTCCATGGGCATCGGCGTCGAGCGCATATTCCCGTTGAACGCGACGATCATCAGTCACATCGAAGTCGTCAAACGCGGTCGCGTCCGCCGCGCCAAACTCTATTACCTGCGCGCGTTGCGCGGCAAAGCGGCTCGCATCCGTGAACGCGATACTCGCGTGACGGCTGCCAACAAAGCTGCTGGCAAAGCGGCCAAAGCCGCCAAAGCCGCTGCAGGCAGCGCTGAGTAAACCAGCCAATAGTGACAAGATCGAAAGCAAAAACCGGGAGCAATCGTGCCCCGGTTTTTGCCGTTCCTCACTCGGAAACCATCTCTCAGCCAATACAGAAAAAATAGTTGTTGGCGAAATCTTCGCCGACAGGTTTTGTCCCTTGCCCAAACATTATGACGCGGAGGCAGCCTTGCTTCGCTTTTTCTTGAGGTCATCGTCTGCGGTTTTGACCGCAACAGAATCGAGTTGTTATGACTGAGCCTGCCAACGAAATCTCCACTACCGAATCGCCAGCCGAAAACGGTTCCGGCGACAACCTGCCGCAATCCGGGCGACTGAGACTGATCGGCGCAATCAGCCTGATTGGATGTTTGCTGATTTATCTGCTGCGACTGGACAGAGTCGTCGGGTTGTTTGTGGACGACGGCTGGTATGTGCTGCTCGCCAAATCGCTGGCGACCGGGCAAGGGTATTCGCTCATCAATTCGCCGAGTTCTGGAATTCTGCCACTGTATCCGCCTGCCTTTCCGTTTCTGTTGTCGTTGGTGTATCGCCTCTCGCCAAACTTTCCCGACAATGTGTGGTTGCTGAAATCGGTTTCAGTAGTGGCAATGATGGCGCTCGGAATCATCGCGTACCGATATTTTGTAAAAGAACGCAACCTGCCGCCGATGCTTGCGCTGACCATTTGTCTGGCCGCGGTGCTCAGCCCGCCGCTGGTGTTTATGGCGACTTCGACAGTGATGTCGGAATGCGTCTTTGCGCTGATCTTTCTGGCGACGGTGGTGGTGATGGAAAAATGTCGTCGCGCGGAAACGACAGCGGCGCAATTGAAACTGGCTGCCGTTGGCGGAGCGCTGGCGTCTGTGGCGTTTTTGACTCGTTCAATCGCCATCAGCGTCATTGCCGCCGGATTTTTGTATTTGCTCAGAGCCAGATTGCTGAAACCGGCGATTCTGTTTGCGGTGATCGTTGCCGCGCTGTGCAGTCCCTGGGTTGTGTACACACGCTTGCACGCGCCGACTATAGCGCAACAAACCGAACAGGGCGGACACATCGTCCTGCCTTACACGCAGCAGTTCTGGCAGAAACGCGCCGGGTTCGGATTTTCAGGAACCATTACCGTCGCCGAGTTGCCGGAGCGCGTTTTCAACAATTTCATCGAAGTCACTGGCCGTGATATTGGCCGCATCATCGTCACGCCCGTCTTTGAAGCCTTGCGCGATCCTTACCAGGAAGCGCAAAGAATGAGCGTCAAACAAGGCGGCAGAGGCGAGACCTGGAGCCTGTCGTTTGTGTTGAGCTTGTTTGCCGTCATTGGATTGATTGCCGTGGCGCGCGAACGAATGACCATGGCGGAATTTGCCGTGCCGCTTTCGCTGGCAGTGACGTTTTTGTGGCCGTGGGAAACCTTCCGGTTTGTGTTGCCGCTCATTCCGTTTGTCATCTTTTATTTCCTGATGGGCGTTCGCGCGTTGATTCAGCTCATTCAAAAATCGTCGAGCGCCGCGACGCAATGGAAAATAGCGATGGGCGTGGCCGCGTTGATCGTCGCCGTGAACCTGTATGGCAACGTCAGCTACATTCTGAAAATGAACGATATGCTGGATCGCCCGCAATGGCTGCAAACTTATGACGAAGCGGAAGCCATGTTGAAATGGGTCAAGGACAACGTGCCGCCGACCGACGCCGTCGCTTCGCTCAATCCGCCGTTGGTTTATTTGCTGACCGACCGCAAAACCATAGCTTCGGATGATCCGCCCAAAAACTGGGAAAACTGGAAACGGCTGGGAGTGCGTTATCTGGTGAATGCTTCGGTGTATGCCGAACCGCCCGATCCGGCTGAGCAGAAGTTCAAAGTGGTGTACCGCGCGCGCGGCAGAGTCAATTTCCGCGTTGTTGATCTGGGGCCGGCGGAAACTCGTCCGAACTGGTAACTACCGAAGCAGGGAAGCGATTCCGATACTCATCGAAAGAAAAACCATGCGAACGAAAAATCAATCCACAAAAACAAAACCGGCTGAGGTTCCGGCTGAAAACGAGCCTGTTCCGAAATCGTCGAATCGAAAATTCCTTGTCGCCGGCGTTGCGTTTGCCGCGATTGTGTTTCTGGTGGTGTATCTGTGGCGGCTGGATTCGGTTGTTGGATTGTTTGTGGACGACGCCTGGTATGCTTTGCTGGCGCAAGCTTTGGCGACCGGACAGGGTTACCAACTCGTCAATTCGCCTTCGCCTGGAATCTTGCCGGTCTATCCGCCCGTCTATCCGTTTCTGGTGTCGCTGGCATATCGTTTGTGGCCGAGTTTTCCGAACAACGTCCTGTTGCTGAAATCGGTGTCGGTAGTGGCGATGATGGTGGTCGGCTGGGCCAGCTACAAACATTTCAAACGCGACCGCGAATGGCCGCATCTGCTTTCGTTGCTTTCGGCGCTGACCGTGACCTTGACGCCTTCGCTGGTGTTTCTGGCGACGTCTTCGACGATGTCCGAATGTGTGTTCACCATGTTCCAGTTGCTGGCGGTGGTGGTGATCGAATCGGCGGCGCGCGCTGAAAATGGAAAAACTGAACTGCGCAGCGCCGCGTTGGGCGGCGCGTTGGCGGCGATTGCCTTCCTGACGCGCTCAATAGGCCTGGCGGTAATCGTCGCCGGATTGGTGTTTTTGTTGAAAGAACGGCGTTGGCGTTCAGCGGCGGTCTTTGTCGCCGCCGTGGCAATCTTTGCCGCTCCGTGGGTGATTTATTCGCGCACGCATCAACCGACCGAAGAACAGCGTCTGGAACAAGGCGGCATGATCGTTCAGGATTACGCCCAGCAATTCTGGCAAACGCGCGCGGGCGACGCGCTTTCGGCAAAGGTCGGTTTGGACAGATTGCCCGAACGAATGTGGTCGAACGCCATGAAAATCGTCAGCAACAACACGGCCATGATTTTTACGCCCACGTTGCATCGTTCGCCGAAACTCAGCGGCGAAGAAACGCTGGAATCCGGGATGGCTTCGCACGGTCTGTCTTATGTGCTGAGTCTGGCGTTGTTGTTTGGCTTTGCGCTGGCGGTCAGGCAACGCTTGGGAATGGCCGAACTGACGGTAGTCTTTTCGCTGGGAATCACCTGTCTGTGGCCCTGGGACACATTTCGATTTTTGTTGCCGCTGACGCCGTTTTTGTTCGCGTACCTGCTGGAAGCGTTGCGCGGCGTGCGCGAATTCACGCGCATTAAACTCGAAGCCAAAGCTGCGCCCGAACCCTGGCGGGCGATGGCGATTTTTGTTTGTTTGTTTCTGGCGCTGTTTTTGTTCGATCACGCGGCTTATCTGGCTCAACGTTCCGATCTGTCACGCGCGGAGTATCTGCCGTGGCGGGCGCTTTTCAATGAAAACCAGGAAGCGTTGGACTGGATTCGTGACAAGACGCCCCAGGACGCCGTGTTCTGTTCGATGAATCCTGCGCTGATTTACCTTTACACCGGGCGCAAAAGCGTCGCGGGCGGCAACCCCGAAGGCAATTGGGAAAACTGGAAACGGATCAACGTGCGGTACATGGCTTACCTGTCCGTTTACCCGATTGCCGATCCCGGATTGGATGAAGGACGCTTTCAACAAGCCTACCGTTCGCAGGGGCCATTGAAATTGCGCATCATGGATTTAGGACGCCCGGAAAATCGTTTGCCGTGGCGGTCATTCGGCACAACTGGCGGTTCGATCAAAATTGACACCCTGAAGTGAATGCAGACCTGACTGAAGAATGGAGCGAAATTAGCTGTGCCAACTCACCGCAAAGGCGCAAAGAACGCAGAGGAAACGCAGAGAGATGAAAAAACGCTCTGCGAACCCTCTGCGGAACTCCGCGTCTCTGCGGTTGAAATCGCTTCTGAAGGAACTTTTTTGGCGAATGCTTCGCCGCGCGCAAAAGACTGGTTGGCGCGGTTGTTGTTGATCGTGTTGCCGCCGATGTTTTTCTGGCGCGAAACGTTGGGTTGGACGACGCTCGGCGATCAGGACGCGGTCTTCTGGTTTTTTCCTGCTTATCAGTTCGCGGCTGAACAAATCGCTTCCGGTTCGTTTCCGCTCTGGAACCCCTATCAATACGGCGGAATTCCGTTTTTCGCCGAATGGCAATCCGGGGCGCTCGATCCGTTGAACTGGATTCACTGGCTGGGCGCGACTTCGCGCACGTTGACGCTTTCGCTGGAACTGAGTTTTGCCGTTGCGCTGCTGGCGATGTTCAGTTATGCGCGTTGCATTGGCCTTACGCGCCGAGCCAGCATCATCGCCGCCGTCATTTTCGGCCTCAGTGGATTTCTGGTTGGCCGAACCCTGTATCCCGGTTTTGTTCGCATTGTCGCTCTGACGCCGTTGGTTCTGTGTTTCACCGAACGATTGAGCCGGCGTGGACGCTGGCGCGATGTGGCGTTCGGCGCGCTGGTCATCGCCTGGCAAATCTTCGCCGCGCATCCGCAACCGCTGATTTACTCTTCTCTGCTGGCCTGCGCTTACGCGCTTTTCAAATTTCAAATTTCAGATTTGAAAACGTCGCTCGGCTTTCTGCTGAAGTTTTCAGCCATGTTTCTTGCGGCGATTGGGCTGTCAGCAATACAGCTTGCGCCGGCCTTTGAGTTCGCAACAAAGTCCGTCCGCCAGGAATGGCCGTTTGAATTGTTCACCTTGCATTCGCTGCATCCGGCATCGTTGCTGGTGACGGTGTTTCCGTTTTTTCACGGATCAGGCAAAACGATTTATGCGCTGCCTTACTGGGGAACTTACTGGCATCACAACGAAGCGCAGATTTATCTGAGCGCGACGGCGCTTTCTTTGGCCGTTGCGGGAACAATCGCGGCCTGGAAATTTCGTTACAGCGTTGGCAGATTTTGGAGCATCGTCGCCGTTGTCGGAACCATGCTGGCGATTGGGAAATACTCCGGCATTGTGGCCGAAGCGTTGTATCGCGTTCCGCTGGTCAGCCATTTTCGCAGCCCTAACCGTTACTGGATGGCAGTCGTTTTCGCCGTCGCCGTGCTGGCCGGATATGCCGTTGACCGATTGATTCGCACTGAGCGTGAAGCAGACTTTCTTCGCCGCTGCGTGATTGCTTCAACCGCGACGATTGCGTTGCTGGTTTGCGGCGTCGGCGCATTTGCGGTTTGGCAAAACTCCGCGTTTGAAAACCTGCTGCGTTCGTTGCCGGATTTGCAGCATTTGCCAGTTGGATTTTTGCAGTTGGCAAGGTGGGAATTTCTGTTGCCGATGATCGTCGCGGCAAGTTCCGGGTTGGCCTTGATCGTCTTTCGCCGCACGCGCTGGTTGCCGGTCGTCGCGCTGTTACTGCTGCTGGCGGATTTCAATCTGTACGCCGCCTTTGCACCGATCAACAATCCTGCCAAACTCGAAACCCTGATTGGCCGGGCGATGCCGCCGGAACTCGCCGCCGTGCAAAATCCGCTGCAACCGATTCGCTACCAAATCATGCTGAACGCAGCGACCGGAGAATTCAGCCCATATTGGTTTTACGGTCACGAAATGATGGCGGGTTACGATCCTGTGCTGACCGAACGGCAGAAAATCTTCAGCGGTCTGGACGAAGCCGGACGCGCTTTCAATCTGACCATGCTTGAACCGCAGGACCGCACCCTGGACTTATTCAACGTGCGATTCGTCTTTGTGCCGCCGAACCTGTTCAGCGAACATTTGAACGACCAGACTCGCTGGCGCGAAGTAGTGATTCCACGCGCCCCCAAAAAGCCTTACGCCGATTACCGCATCTTTGAAAATCTGCGCGCGCTGCCGCGCGTCTGGTTGGCGGACAAAATCAAAACGGTTTGGGAAGGCGATCAACTGAAACTGATTCGCGGACAGATTGCTGACCCTGATTTCGATCCGCTCAGAGTGGCGCTGGTTGATCCTGATACTGCGACCAAAGTTCGTAGTACCGGCTTTAGCCGGAATCTTTCGCCATTTCCGCCTGAAGGCGGAACTACGAACTTGCCGCCTGAAGGCGGAACTACGAACTTGCCGCCTGAAGGCGGAACTACGAACGCGGCAACTTCAATCCTTCGTCGTTCGCCAACTGAACTTGTAGTTGAAACAAATGCCGATCAAACCTCTATGCTCGTCTTGAGCGAGATGGTTTATCCGGGTTGGAGCGTGACGGTTGACGGTGTCGAAGCGGAATTGTTGCGCGTCAATTACAATTTGCGTGGCGTGCAGGTTCAGGCGGGCAAACACATTGTCGAATTGAGATACTGGCCGGGTTCGCTGACAAAAGGAGCGGTCATCACATGGATGACCGCTCTGGTTTTGTTGCTGATTTTTATTTGGGAACGCCGTCGCGTTAAGGACGCGGGCGCGGAGTCGGCGTCGGTTTAGCTTTTGGAGTTTCTTTCTTCGGCTCTTCTTTTTTGGTTTCGCCTGATTTGGTTTCTCCGGGTTTCACTTCATCGGCTTTCGGATCGTCAACGATTTCCGTGCCGTCAATGAATTTGATGTCCGATTGGAACCGGCGATAGTTTTTGTATTTGATGACCATGCGCACGTGCAGCATGCCGCCTTTGTCGAAATACAGTTTGTCGTCGCCGTAAGTGTAGGTCGGAAACCAGTATCGGCCATCAATGTTTTCGCGGTAAGTTTCAAACCTGGGAAATCGTTGTTTGAATTCGGGAACCACCTTGCCAGCGCTTTTGACGACTTGCAGGTCTTCGTCGTCCACCCAGATGCGTCCCTGAAAAAACTTGCCTTCGATTTTTTGATCTTTCAGCTTCTTCAATTCACGCTCGTTTGTCATGACTTTCGGAGTCACGTCGAAAACGTAGGTGTTCAGATCGTCAATCTTTTCCTTGCCGACATAAGTGACGTTGTAAAGCGGCAAATCCTGCGTCGTCAGCGCAAACGGTTGCAAATTGGTCAACGCGTTTTTGTCTTCCTGGGTCATGATGCCTTGTTGTTCCAGGATGGACGGCGGCGCTTTGATGATGCGCTGCAACCGCTTTCCGGCGTCGTTAAACACGTATTCCGACACCTGATAAAACTCGCCCGTGACGGTGTTGGCCTGGCCGATTGTTTGAATCTTCGATTCCTGAATGTACTGGTACTCTTTCCAGATTTCATTCAACTCGCTTTCTTTGGCGGTGAATCGTCTGATGAGTTCTTCCGGCGAAAGCTGTTGCGACGATTTCTGAGCTTGCGTGGCGGATTGCTGTTGAGCCGACGCCGTCCACAACGAAGCCGTCAGCGCGACGGTCAGCAGCAAAGCGAACGTAAATTTTTTCATCTCCATTTCCCCCTCTTTCAATGATGTCGAGTAAAACGAACAGCGTGGTTTGAACGAAGCCTGAAGAGGTGACTTGCAAATTGCTCAGGCTTCGCCGAATCCCTCTTCTTCGGACGAATCAACTGCTTTGGCGGCTTCGCGGATTTTTCGCCGCACCAGGTCATAACTGAATCCACGCCGCATCAGGTAATCGAACAGTTTTTTGGTTGCTTCGGGTGTGGATGGCGCGCCTTTCAAACGCAATCGTTTGGCGATGGCGCGATCAATCAATTCCGTTTCCGCATCGCCATCATAAATCTGATCCAGCGTTTGTTCGGTGATTTCATTGGGCAACTTTTTGCGCTGCAAATCGCGGCGCAAGCGGGTTCGCCCCAGCGGCCTGACCGTCAACCGCGAACTGGCGTAACTGGCAGCAAACTGTTCATCGTCCAAATACCGAAGCTCGATCAGCCGAGTGATGACCTGCTCCACGATGGCGGCGTCCGCCCATTCTTTTTCCAGCAACCGTTCGCGTAATTCAGCGATGCTGCGAGGTTTGAATGAGAGCAGTTTCAACGCACGTTCCATCGTTTTTTCATAAGGTGTCGCAGCCATCGAAAACAATCGTGAAGCGGCTGACAGGTTTCGTCAAGTTCCGGGGTGTTTCTGAGATGAAATCAGTCACAGCAAAGGCGGAAAACCTACGATTGAGATTTTGGCTCAATAGCTGAATCTGGGAGCTGAGAGAGTTTCGGCTCCCCAGTTCTTTGATAAAGAAATCGAGTCGAGCATACTTTGCATATGCTCAAGATCGACAATTTGATAAACGACGCAAAGTGCTA
>Ga0268299_1000447_pt1 | contig 129553 bp, 147 predicted proteins | sample NOBtaG_FD_193484 | JGI IMG/M metagenome (GOLD analysis project Ga0268299, IMG submission 193484) | Activated sludge microbial communities from bioreactor in Nijmegen, Gelderland, Netherland - NOB reactor | ecosystem: Engineered > Bioreactor > Aerobic > Activated sludge | place: Netherlands...
CCCAGCTAGGTGAGTCATACTCAAAGAATACGCCAAATATCATGCAAAGTTCTACGCCAGATACTTTACAAAGTGATACTTAGCTGTCCCCTACAGAATAGTAAAGTATGATAACGTCCTTTATCATACTCTACTTTTGTTCTCTATTGATAGTGAAAAAGCTGCAATACTGATCTATTGCCGTTTCTCATGGCATATGGCATGATGAATGGTATGGATGTGAAAATTGATAAGTCTGGTCGGATCGTTGTGCCGAAACCGCTCCGAGATCGGCTCGGGTTGAAACCTGATATGGAACTGGAGGTTCAGGAACAAGCCGATGGGCTGTTCCTCCGGGTGCCCGTGTCACACCCTACGATGGTGAATGTGGATGGGCTCTGGGTTCATCAGGGGACGGCCCAGTCCAATGCGGACTGGGCACGCGTGCTGGAGGACGTGCGCGATGAACGCCTCCGCGCTGTGGGCTCGGACTGAGCCGCGATGCAGGTGTTTTTTGATACAACGGTCTTGGTCGCCGCGTCGGAACAGAGTCATCCCCATCATGCGCGCGCCCTGCCCGCCCTGCGGCGAGTCGTTGCCGGTCAGGATACGGGATTTGTGAGTGCCCATTCGATTGCGGAGACCTACGCGGCGTTGACTCGGCTCCCGGTGCAGCCTCGGATTCATCCGAGTGAAGCGGCCCGCATCATCACGGAGAATATTGTGCCCTATTGTACGGTGGTGCCCCTCACGCATGAGGAGTATCTCCAGGCACTGACCGTGGTGCGGGATGCGGGGATTCCTGGGGCCAAAATCTATGATGCCCTGCTCCTGGCCTGTGCGACCAAATGTGCGGCGGAGCGGATTTACACATTTAATCGCGGCGACTTTCGCCAACTCGCCACGGCTGATCAACTTCCGAAGGTCATGGCGCCTTGACGGCGCCCCGTGTGCGTTTGCGCGCCGGAGACGGTCGTCACACCATGGACGGAGTCCATCAAGACGAGGACCATCGATCGCCATATTGAACAGGGCAAGATCTCGGATTTCATTCTCGGCGCGGAGCGTATAAGTCCGCGTTGCTCGGGCGTCAACGGCCCCACCTTGCCGATGGCTTCATCCTAGTTCGATGACTCCTTTTCTATTTTGGCTTTTATCAAAAGCAAAAATAGGACATTCGTTTGATTCGGTTATTGCGTTTGTTTCGTTTGCGGGGTATACTGGGTCATACCAGTAGGAGAAACACATGGCTACTATGACTTCTAGAACACGAGAACCCGTTGTTCCTACCGCCCATGAAGCGGCCATTGCTCGTGAAGCGAGCAGGTTGTTGGCACCTTTTGTCGATCACCTGGAAACCATCCGTTTCCAGGTGGGCGAGGAGAAGAAGGCAGCACAACGCCTTTTATTGCCTCCCTCGGCTATAAGGCTCCTTCTCGATCTACTAACCGAAATGGCGTCAGGAAATGCTGTGACGTTGATCCCCATTCATGCTCAGCTTACAACGCAACAAGCTGCGGATGTCCTGAATGTATCCAGGCCATTCCTTGTGGGCTTGGTTGAGCAAGGGAAAATTCCTCATGTCAAAGTTGGGACGCATCGGCGCATTCTTTTTGAGGATCTCATGAATTATAAAAGGGAGATCGACAAGGAGCGCCAAAAGGCTCTCGATGAACTTGTGAAACAATCTCAGCAACTGAATATGGGTTATTAAAGTTGGCGACGTTCACCGCTCTCTATGACGCTTGCGTCCTTTATCCTGCCCCGCTTCGCGATCTTCTCATGGAGCTCGCGCTCACGGATCTTTTCCGTGCGAAATGGTCTTCCATGATCCATGACGAGTGGATAAACGCTGTTCTCGCAAACCGTTCTGATCTCTCCCGCGCAGACCTTGTCCGAACGCAAGAGCTTATGGATATGAATGTCCGGGACTGTCTCGTTACTAATTTCGAAGACCTGATTCCGGCAGTGCAGCTGCCGGACACCAAGGATCGACATGTGCTCGCCGCCGCAATACGCGGTCGCGCCGATGTCATCGTGACCTATAATCTCAAGGATTTTCCTGATGGGGAACTCAATAAATACGGCATCGCGCCACAACATCCCGATGAATTTCTTTCCCACCTTCTGGACCTTGCGACAGGGACCGTTTGCGCTGCAGCCCGGGCGCAGCGTCAGCGGTTAAAAAATCCCCCTAAGACTGTCGAACAATATTTTGAAACACTGGAGAGACAAGCTTTAACGGGGTTCGTCGCGGGCCTCAGACCCTTCGCAAGGGTTCTTTAGAAAATTCATATGAAGGGACAGGAATAACGTCGGATGGCACGAGAACACGTCAACCATAGTGATATCGTCAGGTTTGCCGAAGAAAAGGTGAACCTTCCGCGGGATAAAGCCGAACAATACCGCGCACAGGTTCGCGGATTGCGCGACAAGCTGGAAAGTTATCTCAAGGAACATCCCGATTTCACCCTGAAAAAAATGATGCTTTCCGGAAGTCTCGCGAAGGGGACGGCCTTGCGACAACTCAATGACATTGACGTTGCGTGTTATATCAGCGGTGCGGAGGCACCGCATGATGTCAATGCGTTGCTCCAATATCTCGCAGATCGTCTGCGGAAGGCGTATCCCAACTTCTCTCCTGACCAGGTGAAGCCAAAAACTTACAGCGTCACGGTATCGTTTAAAGGATCGGGCCTGGATGTTGATGTCGTTCCCATTCTCTACAACGGAGATCCGGAGTGGCGCGGCAATCTCGTAAGCCAGGACAATGGATCGTTCCTGGAAACAAGCATTCCGCTTCATCTGGAGTTCACCCGGAAGCGCAAGGCCCTTCAGGAAACACATTTTGCCCAAACCGCCCGCCTGCTTAAATTCTGGATTAGAAATGTTAAGCGGGAAAAGGCCGATTTCCGGTTCAAATCCTTCATGGTGGAATTAATCCTTGCCCATCTTTGTGATAAAGGACTGGACCTGTCCGATTATCCCGAAGCCCTTCAGCATTTCCTGACCTACATTGCCTCAAGCAATCTTCGCGAACGAATCGTTTTCGGAGACCATTATGATCCCAAGAAAGTGGGTCCATTTACGGAGCCTGTGCAAGTAATCGATCCCGTGAATGCAAAGAATAACGTGGCGTTGTTGTATACAGCCAACAATGCCGATGCGATCGTTGATGCCGCATTGGATGCTGGTGATGCGATCGATGCCGCCCTCCATGCTCCAACCAAGCAGGAGACCGTCCGTTACTGGCAGAAGGTCTTCGGACCTTCCTTTCAAGTGTAAGGAGACATATGAGCACGAGCTATACCTTAACGGAAACCAATACCTTCACTGCCACGCACGCAAAACACATGGCCGCGAAGGTCGCCACGGATCTCAAACGTATGCAGCGGCTGTACGGAAGTCCTGGTGATATTGACATTGACCGATACGAGCAGGAAGTCATCGTGTTTTTGAAGGCAGGGTATCTCGGCACCGTTACTTATGGTTTTTGGAGGAATGGTGATTGGATAGAGCCCACCATTCGCTATACAGCCCGCGATCTCGCGGGAGCATCGGCGAACGACGATGATCCCGGACGCATTCGACCCGGTAAAGACATCAGTGATGCAAAATTCTACAGCTATCTTACGTATGCCACGGCTTGGGACAAATTGTCGGATAGCGAGAAGGCCTCCTTCAGGGAAGCTTTACCATTCAAAAGAGGTGGAGCCCCTGAACCTGGAATCTCTGGATATTTTGTTCAGGACCAAACCTATTCCTCAGGTGGCCGTGCGATAGATCGAACCAGTGTGAGGAGTTTCTGATGACCGCACGTCCCTCTCTCGATGACCTCTTTGAACGGCGGCTGAGCTACCCCGACATTGATGCCAAGGATCGTTTCGATCTCCTCGTAGGTCTGGACGATCAAAAATCCCGTCTAACAAAAATACTCGGTCTTCTCGTCAATCCCCATGGTCTCGAAGCATGGGCCAAAAAGCACTATCATGGCATTCCGGACATTCTCGCGGCTGTTCTGCGGCGACCTCCGCTCGTCGTTCTTGCCGGCGATGTCGGTTCGGGAAAATCTGCGCTGGCTGAAACTGTCGGAGACGCCGTCGCCCGTCAGGAAGGAATCGACGTAACTCTCTTTCCGCTCAGTCTCTCCACACGGGGTCAGGGACGGGTTGGAGAGATGACACAGCTCATATCAGCGGCTTTTGATTGCACCATCGAGGAAGCAACCAAATTGAAGGGTTCAGGCGGCCGTTCTCGCGGGGCCGTCATTCTTCTCATCGACGAAGCAGATGCACTTGCACAATCAAGAGAATTTGCCCAGATGCACCACGAAGACCGTGCCGGTGTGAATGCATTTATTCGCGGCATAGATCGCATCGGCAATGGACGGTTGCCGGCCGCGGTCATTATGTGCACGAACCGCTTGGGAGCACTTGATCCTGCCGTTAGACGCCGCGCGGCGGATATCATGGCATTTCAACGTCCTACGGAGCACCAACGTCACGCAGTCCTTGATCAGCCCCTCAAGCAGTTAGGATTTACGGCGGCGAACATAACAGCTATCGTGAATGCAACAGGACATACGAAGGGACGTTCATACGGTTTCACTTTTTCGGATTTGACGCAACGGTTCTTGCCTTCGATTGTTCTGGATGCCTATCCAGACGGTAAGGTAGCTCCTGCCCGGGCCTTAGAAATCGTCCAGGCCCTTATCCCAACTGCGCCTTTTCAGGATACGGCCTCATGATAGAGCGCACCGACTGTGATGCACATATTGAAAGGGGACTCCCCTGATGGCCACAGCGAATGTTGCCCGTCGCCATGGTGATGATTTTCAGGCACGTCTGTTTTGGTTGAAGGCAGCCAGTCTCCTCGATCCCCAGAGTCCGATAATCTCGGTAGCTTATGAAAGAGGCCCTAAAGGCTTTGATGACATCCGCGTGGAGTTCGATCCCGATAGGGCTCGCCGTGACCACGAAGGAAAACCGATTTACAAAGAACATATTCAATGCAAGTGGCACACGACGGCCGGATCTTTCGGATACGAAGACCTTATCAATCCTGATTTTATCAATGCCAATCGCTTCTCTCTCCTTCAGCGCGCTCATGACGCGCAGAAAAACCATGCACTTGATGGGCTTGGCTGCCAATTCAAATTGTTGACAAATTGGCGCCTTACCAAGGATGACCCTTTGCAAGATCTCGTTCGCAAAGAAAGTGATTCCATCGATCTGGAAGGCCTTTTTGACGGCACCACTGATAAGAGCCGGATGGGAAAAGTTCGAAAGCTGTGGCGAGAGCATCTCGAACTGGACGATAAAGTTTTGGCTCTTGTGGCGCGCGTTTTGGCCATCGCTGAAACACCGGAATCACTCGCAAGCCTTCGTGAAAGACTAGACGAAAAGCTTGCCTTTGTTGGCCTGAAGCGGATCCCAATCAACGAGAGCGCCTTTTTGTATGATGATTTGATTGTTAAACTACATGCTCAGGGAAGAGTGCAATTTGACCGTAAGACTTTTCGACAGATAGCGGAGCAAGAGGGAATTTTGAACTTCGAGAAAGACGAGGATCAGAACCGTCCCTGCATTGGAATTCGCTCGTTCATGCACCCTATCGATTCGCTCGAGGAGCGGTGCGGGTCACTGCTCGACCTGGTCCCCTACTTTGACGGCCGTTACATCCGGTGCGATGCTGATTGGCAAAACAAAATTATTCCAGAACTCACTGCATTCCTCACGATCCATGCAAGAAGATCAGACAATCTTCGCCTCATGGTCGATGCTCATGTTTCAATCGCATTTGCTGTCGGCAGTATCCTCAATGTGAAATCCGGAAAAAGTGTCGAGATCGAACAACGCACGAATGGACGTCAATACTGGTCGAGAGATGACACGCCTGTCGATAACAGTTGGGCCAAGGTGACGTTTGACGAAGAGAACCTGGGTTCGGCCGGTGAAGATATCGCTGTTTCTATCGCGCTCACTCACGATATTGGAACCGCGGTCAGTTCCTTTGTCAGGAAAAGTCAGTTACCCGTCAAAAAGATTCTATATTGTAAGCCAGAAACGGGTCCTTCCCAGCGAGTGTTAGCAAGTGGCGCCCATGCTTTCCTCATTGCTGAAACAGTCGCCCAAAAATTATACACAACGATCCAGGGCAGATCGGACAGAAACCGCGTCCACATTTTCATTGCTGGTCCGAATGGATTTGCCTTTTTTCTCGGGCAGCACCAAAAGACCATTGGCCCCTGTTCTATCTATGAGTGGGACTTCGAAGGACAGCGAGGGGGTGGTTATTCTCTTGGGATTTCACTGCCTTAAATGGTCCTTTCTGCCATGCTTTGAAATGGCTCACCGAGAGCACACGGTCTGGGCGTATACAGAACGATTTGCGGGTGGGCCGGTATCCGTATTCCATTTACAACCTGATCAATGGTGACAGGGGCAGCAGGAGTTGGCGGCACGTGAATTTTATAAACTTTTCTATAATCAAAGCCCCTTCTAGCAGAAACCTACATATCCACGGCTAACACTTCGCCATCAAGTCATCAATGTTCCTGGCCGTAATGAACTCCGCCGGATTCTCTCCAACAGCCAGTGCTTTAAAGTGCGCTTTTCCACAGGCAATCTTTGCGCTTTCTCTATCCCGCAGATCATCGGTAAAAAGGCTGCTCTTGGTCTCGACAACGAAATAAAGACGCTCCGAACCGTCCTTCTCGACTAATACGGCCCAGTCCGGGTTATAGGTACCCAATGGCGTGGGGACCTTAAACCAACCCGGCAGCTTCGCATAGACCTTTACGGCTTCGTTTTTCTCCAGTTCTTCTGCAAATGTGCGCTCTACACCCGATGAATCGTAAACAACATGTTCGTAAACCGACTTATTCGCGGTCGCCATGTTCTTGAGGTAGCCCATCAATTCTTCCTGCTCAAAAAGTTCCTGGGCGTAATAGTGCTCGTCGCCGATTCGCTGATATTTGATACCATCCACGAGAGCCAGGCGCTTTGTCCGGTTCATGGATTCCGTTGCTAACTCTATGAACTGCTGCGGATTGCGCTTGAAGTCATCAAGGCGGCCGCTGCCTATCAAAATGCGCACAAGACTGCGGCGCGTAAGCTGCGTCTTGTCCTGCAACTCGGTCAGCAGGTCTGGCAGTTCAATGTCTGTTTCTTCGAGGATGATAGGAGCGCTGGCGGCCGTTTCTTCCGATAACACCCCGCCCCGTCCAATGGCGAGATCCGCCTTGCGGATTTGAACGCGCGTCTTGGTAATCGGCGGGCATTCGCCGATCGCCTTGGCGCACTCGTCAATCAGCTTCTCGTTATCAAACTGCACACGATAAGTGGTCTTGTGCTTGATACGGCTCCAAAGCGCCCGGAACTCCTCGCTGTGTAAAACTGCCTGCCGCGTTCTGATGGGTTGTCTCTCGTCCGCGTTCTTGATGTCGAGTTTTCCGGCGAGTTTGCGCAGTACATCCTTCACCTGCTGGAGGTGACTCTTAAACGGATCCGGAAGTTCCAGGGTGCCTTCCTTGAGGGCCTTCCTTAAATGATCTTGTACCTTGCCCTTCGCGTCTACGTATCCAGCTTCCTTAAGATGATTCCAGATGGCTTCCGACTGTGTAATACCGAGCGACGTGGTTTTCCCTGCTTCATCCGTCACCGGAATCGCTGCAAACTGGTGCTTCTCAACAATGCCGAACCTTATGCCAGTGTCCTCCTCGATCTCCTTCTGCAGGTTCGCGGCGAACTGCTCGTAGCTCTCGGTAGCGATAACCGTCAGTGTATTCACATCGAATCCGCGAACGCGCTCGCCTGTAGTGGAATTGACGCAAATCCGCAGGCCCCGACCGATGGTCTGCCGGCGTTCGCGCTCTGTCCCAATCTCACGAATTGCGCAGATCTGGAACACATTCGGGTTATCCCAGCCCTCGCGCAGGGCGGAATGGGAGAAGATAAACTTCAATTTGGTATCGAAACTCAGCAGCTTCTCTTTGTCCTTCATAATCAGGTTATAGGCGCGTTCCGCATTGTCGCGATTGCTCTGATTATTCTCGGCTGTGTCTGTCCACGCTCCCTTCTTATCTATGGAGAAATAGCCGTCGTGGACATCCGTGGCGTCACTTTGCAGATCCACTTCCTTGAAAAGAGTGTTGTACTTCGGCTTTGCAGCGGCCTTCCGGTATTCATCCTCAAACATAACCGCATATTTGCCCTTCACGGGTGCGCCGTCGGGCGTATAAGAGCGGTAATGCTCAACGGCATCGATAAAGAACAGGCTCAACACCTTGATTCCCTGTGGCTGCAAACGGAGTTCCTTGTCGAGATGCTCTTCGATGGTGCGGCGGATCATAAGCCGTTTAAGTGCATCGCCATCCACATCGCCGATGGCTTCACCTAGACGCAACGGCTTCTCCTGATTGCTCAGTTCGATATATTCTTCGCCAGATTTGCAGCCGATATTTTGCACAAGGTAGTCGGCATAGACGGCGCGCTTCGTGATCTGTTGAAGATCATCGCCGGGGTACACCGTGACGATGTCCCGGTTCACAGTCGTTCCCTGCTGCAAGTCGAGCGCGACTCTGGCGCTGAACGTACCCTTCTTGTTGCTCGTAGAAACCAGCTTCACATAACCTTTGTTGTGGCCACCCTGCACTTCAAGAGAGGCCACTTCGATCTGCTTGACAGAGAGGGCTCCGGAAATTCGGACAGTATGGTAAGTGGGAGCCTGGCTTCACCGACGCCACCGGGTGGTGGCGAACCAAAGGAGCAAGGCGATGAAGAGAACGAGACGGAATCACGGAGCGACCTTCAAGGCCCAGGTGGCATTGGCCGCCGTCAAAGGGGAGAAGACGGTGGCGGAATTGGCCGAGCAGTTCCACGTCCATCCCACACAGATTACCGAATGGAAGCAGCAATTGTTGGCCCGGGCCGCGGACGTCTTTGACGGAACGAAACCACCATCGGAGGCCCCGGATCTCAAGACCCTGCACGCGAAGATTGGGCAACTGACCCTGGAGAATGATTTTTTAGAAGGGGCGCTCACCAAGGCGGGCTTGCTGAGCGCAAAGCGATGATCGACCGAACCCACGCCTTAGCGGTGGTGCGACAATGCCAACTGCTGAAGCTGGCCCGGTCGACGGCCTACTATCAGCCGAGGCCGGTCTCCGAGACGGCACTGACCCTGATGCGCTGGATCGATGAGCTGCATCTGCAGTATCCGTTTGCGGGAGCACGGATGCTGCGCGATCTGTTGCGGCACGAGGGGCACGCCGTTGGCCGGCGGAAGGTGGCCACCCTGATGCGGCGCATGGGGATCACCGCGGTGTATCGTATGCCACGGACCAGCCAGCGCCATCCGGCCCATCGGATCTATCCCTATCTGCTGCGCCAGCTGACAATCATCCGACCGAATCATGTGTGGGCGTCTGATATTACGTATATTCCGATGAAACGGGGGTTCCTCTATCTGTGCGCGATCCTCGACTGGGCGACTCGCCGGGTGTTAGCGTGGCGCCTCTCCAATACGTTGACCACGGACTTCTGTGTGGACGCAGTGCAGGAGGCCATCACCCGCTATGGCACCCCAGAGATCTTCAACACCGATCAAGGGTGTCAGTTCACGAGCCAGGAATTTACGGGGCTCCTAAAAACCCATGACATTCAGATCAGCATGGATGGAGCCGGGCGGTGGCGGGACAATGTCTTCGTCGAGCGGTTGTGGCGAAGTCTCAAATATGAAGAGGTCTATCTCCATGCCTATGAGACGGTCCACGATGCCCAGGTCGGGATAGCCCGCTACATGACCTTTTATAATCAGATCAGGCCGCATCGCGCGCTTGACGGACGCACGCCCGATCGCGTGTACTGTCATAACCTGCCTGCACGGCCCACCGCCGCGTAGGCCTCATCCGCCAGGCACCACTTATGAACTCGCAGAAACTGTCCAAACAACCGGAGCCACCTCTGACCAGTTTGCGTTCGTAGGCGTCAACAGCGTCGAGACGATAGAGCATGTGGTGCTTGTCCGCGTGTGTGGCTGAATATCGCAGCGTACAAAGTGGGTTCATAGCGCTAAGCGCTTCTTTGCCCCGCCCTTCCAGGCCTCCATCCACACTCTGCGGCTCGTCCACGATCAGGATGGGCTGGGTAGCCTTGATGAGGTCGATAGGCTTTTCTCCGCCGGTCTTTTCGCTGTCCTTATAAAGGTTGTTCACGTCCTTTTTATTGATGGCACCAACCGTCACCACCATGATCTGGATGTGCGGGCTGGTGGCGAAGTTGCGGACCTGGCCGAGCTTGCTGGAGTCGTACAGGAAGAACTCAAAAGGGGTATTTGCATAGAACGCACGCAAATGATCTTCGGTCATTTGCAGCGTTTTGTACACGCCCTCCTTGATTGCCACGGACGGGACTACGATGACGAACTTTGTGAAGCCGTAACGCCGGTTCAGTTCAAAAATGGTCCGCAGATAGACATAGGTTTTTCCTGTTCCGGTCTCCATCTCCACGGTGAAATCGCCCGAGGCCAAGGAAGACGATGGTTTCAAACCATTGCGGATCTGAATGTCACACAGGTTTCCCAGGATCTCATCGTCTAACAGTTGCAATCGGTTGCCGATGCCGAGATCGTTTTGCACAAAGGCCATGGCTTGTTGAGCTGAGAGCGCATCACGGGTAACTGTAAACTCAGTCCGGCAGATTTCCTGGCCACGGAACAGATCGCAGACCGACTCTATGGCGGTGTGCTGGTAGTCCAGATTAGGTTCAAAGTGAAATTTCATGCTGTTTGCTCTTACAAGCTGCGCACATTCTCCAGCCCGTGCTGCTGAAGAATCGCTGTGAGGTTGGTCTTAGCCACGTCATCGGAAAAAGCACTGTCACGAAAGACAATCGTTGTCTCGCCAGCAGGACTCTGCTGTTTATGCCACGCAATAATGCCTAGAGCGAGCGGCTCCACTTCGTTTGTGGTTATTTTGTCAGAGAGACACACCATTAGCGTACCAGCGCCGATGCTTTGGACAGTCTTGCTGGCAATTGTCTTTTCTTCGATGGGGACTGTGAGGTCGAGGCCGAGCTTCAGCAGTAGTTCAAACAGAATGTCTTTTTCACTTCGACCCTTCTTTAGGTGCTCAGCGGATTCTTCCAGCGTCTTTGGAAGATCGTCACGGTCTGGTTCCCATGTTCTGATATTGCTGGAATCTAGCTTGAACACGCGGAAGCCAATGTCTCCTGCGAACATCGGGTTCTCCTCCTTGATTTTCTTCGCGGCACGGCGCAGGCGCTCCTTGGTAAGCTCGGCGATGGTCCGGGGCTTCTTCAGTTTGTCGCAGAAAGCGGCGGCAGTCTTCTGTTCCTTGTTCTCGGCGTCAAGTGGCTCAGGGAGTTGAACGAGGATGTAGCGACGGTTGCCGCCGTCGACCGAATTTTGTGCTATCACGGCATGGCCTGTGGTGCCGGAACCAGCAAAGAAGTCCATCACAACGTCGCTAGGTGAGGTCATTGTACCTATATATCTAGCAAGTACCTCGACGTCCTTGGGAAAATCGAAGACTTCACCGCCCATCAATGCAGCGAGACTTTTCGATGCTGCTCGTCGGTCCTTGTAAAACACGGACGCGGGGGACCACATCTCAGTCTGATGCAGATATCGCTTGTACTGAATACGTTGCTCGGTGGATTCGGGATAGATTAATAGTCCTTCCTTATCAAGGCTTTCCATCGCATCGCGATCGTAACGCCAACCATTTGTCGGTGGTGCGTACCCCTTCCAGTCGAAGGTCAAGTTAGGCCTAGGGTTAGGGCTTGATATATTGTCGCCGTACCACACCCCTCCAGCATCTATCATTTTGTAGTGTGCGTGCTCCTTCGGTGCGCTCCCTTCGGGGAGACTTTTGAACCAGGCTTGCAGGGCTTTCGATGCGGACCCATAGTCACTACCATGCAATGTGCGCAACTCCTCAGCCTTTGTGTACACATCTTCTAGTCCAGCCTTCCGCTCTCGCCATCGAACATCCAATTCTTGCAGAAAGGAGGAATCACGCGTGTAAATGACTATGTAATCGTGGCCAACCGATACTCGGCGAGCATCGTTCTTCCTTCCACCTTCCCAAACCAAGGTGGCTTCGAAATTCTCGGGGCCGAAGATCTCATCACATATCTTCCGAATGCTGCTAACCTCGCCATCATCGATACTGATGAGCATCAGGCCGTCCTTGGCCAAGAGATTCCTCGCGAGTTTTAAACGTGGATACATCATGTTGAGCCAGTCAGTATGGAAGCGACCGGAAGCTTCTGTATTGCTGCTGATCTTCTTCCCTCCTTCAACCTGTTCTGTCAGTTCCAGATAGTTTGTGGTGTTGTCTTGGAAGTTGTCGGGATATACGAAATCTTTGCCCCTGTTGTAGGGAGGATCGATGTAGATCACTTTCACCTTTCCGGCATAGGATTTCTGGAGGAGTTTGAGGACTTCCAGGTTGTCGCCCTCGATCATAAGGTTTTGCGTCGTGTCCCAATCGACGCTGTCCTCCGGACATGGACGTAGGGTCCCGGCTGACGGAGTAAGGGCGAGCTGCCGGGCGCGGCGCTTGCCGTGCCAGTTCAGACCATATTTTTCTTCTCTTTCATCAACAGCGCCGCCGAGGAGCTGCTTTAACACTTCAAAGTCGATCTTTCCCTCGGTGAAGGCTTCCGGGAACAGGACTTTGAGGCGCTCGATGTTATCCGCTACAAGGTCTGGCGATTTCGTTTCCATATCTTCGGCGGTCAATTTCTTCATCGTGTGATCCTTCACAGGGTTTTCTCTGTCGCGGCTACTTTAGCTTCCAGCCGCTTGATTTCAAGGTTTAGTTGCACACGCCGATTGAGCTGCTTCTCCTTTTCCGCCTGGGCCCGCAGTGCGGCCAGGTCGCGTTGAAGCCGGGCATGCGCATCAAGGCCCTCTCGCAGCAACTGGGCGCGACCATCGGAATCAGGCTGTACAAACTGGCCTGTGATCCGAGCCGCTTCCAATGCAGCCAGCCGATCCAGCCAGCCCTGATAGAGTGCAAATAAGTCCCGATTTGGCAGGCCTGATATAGCGAGGTTGGTAAGGAATTGGCCTTCTTCTGCAGTAGGGTTCTTTGGGTCAAACGGTGCTGTCCGGCGCACGTCCTCGATTACTACCGCGCCCGCCGCACCTTGCGACCATCGCTTGTGTGCCAGTGAGAGGCTCACAGCGTCTCCCTGCCCGGCCCAGAGTACGACCGGATAGGGAATGGCGCGATGAATCAGCTCGATAAGCCTCGTCGCCTGTGCGCCTGCGCGAAGCGTGGCGGTAAGAACAGCAATCTCCAGATACTCCCGCGCATCGTCGCGGAAAGCCGGGACCGCGATATTCGTGGGCTTCAACGCGGCAACCCAGAGCAATTCCTCAATCCCCTCCTGAATCTGCCGCTTGTCGGCCGCCGTCGGTGCGCCGTGCTCTGTCAGGAGCTTCTTGGGTACACGCTGATCCACTTGGGCGTCCGGAGGAAGGGCCAGAGCGTCAATGACCGGAGAAAAGGTCATGCGCCAGTCTCCTCCGGCAGCACGACAAGAAAGGCCACGACCTCGAAGTCGTTAATCCCCTGGAACTCGCCCTTCATCGCATGCGTACCGCCCGGCATGAACAGGCTGGCAATGGCGCGTTCCTCTTTCTTGCCGACAATCGAGGCGACGGCTTTACTGAGCAATTCCTGGGCGGCGCTCATATCCTTCCCGCCTTTGGTCATCTTGCCGAAGCGATCACAAGCTCCAGCGTCCGGCAGGTCGCAGCCAATGCAAAGCCGCTTCAGCCGATCCAGTACTTGCTTGGCCTGAGTAAAGGGCAGCAAAACGGCACCGTCGTCACCTACATGGACGACGTAGTGCGGAGCAAGCGGATAGCCCGGTTCCATGGCTTTGAGCGCCGCATCTCCAACGGCGCGCAGGCAGAAGATGATGCCTGACGGGATCGCAGATTCGCCGCTATTCTGTGCGGTGGTGACAGCAAACGTCCCAAATGGAAGACTCTCCAGTTTACCCGCGTGTTCTTTGAGGAACCCCGCGAGATCGACACGGAAATCATTCAGTGTCAGGTCGGCGATTGAAACACCGCTGCTTAGGTCTTCAAGATCGATGATCGCATCCTGGAGCCTGAGGAGCTGCTTGCGGCGATATTCCAGATCATTCATCTGGTCGCCCGATTGATGCTCGATGATGTTTTCCTCGCCGGTGGCGGATATGTCGAGCAGCACCATGCGTCCGCTGACGCGCTGTTCGAGATTGATGTACTCCTCCAGCTCCATGTTCGGCCAGAAGTTAATGAGCTGGATGCGCTCGTTGACTGAGCCGATCCGGTCGATCCGTCCGAACCGCTGAATGATCCGGACCGGGTTCCAGTGGATGTCGTAATTTATGACAGTGTCGCAATCCTGCAGGTTCTGGCCTTCGCTGATGCAGTCAGTGGCGATGAGCAGATCAATCTCACCTTCTGCGGTGAGATCCTCGGGCCGTTCTTTTGAGCGTGGCGAGAAGGCCGTAAGGATGCTCGTAAAGTCTTTGCGAAGCTTGGGCAGCGTCGTCTCATTATGACCCGCACCGCTTACAAACGCCGCATGGATACCAAGTTCCTTTTGTGCCCATCCAGAAAGCTCCAGATAGAGATACCGGGCCGTATCCGCAAACGCTGTAAAGACGATGACCTTCCGGTTTCCGCCGTTGATCGGCTGCCGGCACTTGCGCTCGATGACATCCCGGAGTGCCAGGAGCTTCGCGTCACGCGCCGCACTTACTTGCTTTGCTGCCGACAGGAGCGTAGCAAGCCGGTTGCGGTCTTCCATGAGATCCTGCTGCCAGCGGATACGGTCCACGTCCTGCAGTAAAACCTTCACTTTGCGGCCTACAAGCAAACTCTCGAATGCCGGGTCATCTACATCCACGTCATCGATGTCGATTTCCTCTACCTCTTCGGCATGAGCCTCAATCTTGTTCAAAGTGGCCTCGACATCGGCAAGCTGCCGCTTGATTGTGAGAGCGAAAGAAGTAACCGCGCTCTCCATGCGCTTCAGGACATTCACACGAAGCAGGTGAACAAGGCTTTCCTCACGATCTACCTGCCTGAAGAAACTCTCTCCGCCGCGGATCTGAGTGCTGTACTTTGCATCATAGGCCGCCTGTTTATGTGGCAGGACGTATCGCAGCGGCGCATAAGCAGCAAGCGTAAGCCGCCGGATTTCATTGTTGATATCGCGGACGGAGCGAAACTCCCCGGCAAGATCCACATCCGGCTTGATGTTGATGGGCTTCAGCCGCTCTGGAAAGCGCCCTGTCTCCTGAGTCCCGTAGTACTTTTCAACATGCTTTCGCGATCGTGCGATGGTCAATAGATCGAGTAATTTGAAATAATCGAAACCGAGCATTTCAAGGAGGTTGGCAGGCTTTCGTTCGGCATCCTCCAGGGAAAGCCACCGATTGAACTGAAGTTGTGCCTGCCGCACGGTTGCCTCAATGCTCGCAATTCCGTGTGAATCGAGCGCTCTATCATCCCCTTCCGTAACGAAAGCGATCTGATTCTTGAGATCGGCCAAACGGTTGTTCACAGGCGTGGCAGAAAGCATGAGGACACGCGTTTTCACGCCATCTTTAATGATCCGCCGCATAAGCCTGTCGTAGCGGGTTTCCCGCGTATTGTGCGTGGACTTGTTCCGGAAGTTATGCGACTCGTCGATCACGACGAGGTCATAGTTTCCCCAATTCACATGCGAAAGATCGATATCACCGGACATTCCACCGTCACGTGAGAGATCGGTATGGTTCAGCACATCGTAATTGAATCGGTCGGACGCCAGGAAATTGCGCCGGTCGTTGGCTTTATAGAGGGTCCAGTTATCGCGCAGGCGTTTGGGAGCCAGTACCAGCACACGATCATTGCGAAGCTCGTAATATTTGATGATGGCGAGCGCCTCGAATGTCTTACCCAGACCGACACTGTCGGCGATGATGCAGCCCCCTAATCGTTCCAGCTTGTCGATCGCGCCGACAACTCCATCCCGTTGAAACTTGTACAGTTTCTTCCACACTGTGGTGTTACGGATGCCGGTGGCGGATTTGATGATCCGCTCTTCGTCCAGCTCATCGCCAAGGTTGTTAAAAATCTGGAAGAGGGTCAGGTAATAGATCAGGGACGGCGCTTTCGCCTGAGCGAGTTCCTGAAGCCGCGACAGGAATCCGGCTCTCTGCTCCTCGGATGCCGGTAGACTGTTCCAAAGACTCGTGAACCAGGAGCCAAGAATGGCGGATTCCTCCGGTTTCTCGGAACATTGGATCAGACTGAATTGATTGCCGGGAGTGATGCCCAGGCCTTCCGTTGTGAAAGCGCAATTGCCCGTGATTACACGATGAAGCTTTGGATCCGGTTTGCCGGCAATGAGAATCGATTGTGGCAGCATGGCTGGAGCGCCACGAAACTCCACTTTCTTCTTAACCCATGCCGCACATTCGTGAGCGAGCCAGTGGAGCTGAAGCCGATTTCGAAATGCGCGATCTGTCTCCGAGCCGGCCAGTCCTAGATCATGCCCATCGGTTGCCGGGATTAGCACGCGGCAAGTGTCGAGTTTATCCAACAGATCACGCAGCTCTGCAAAAGCGAAGATGGAAAATGCAGGAGAAGCTACGTCAAGCGACGATGATGGCACGAGGGCTTCTCGGAGTTCGTCGATGACACGCTCACTCCCTGTGTTTTTAATAAGCTTCATGAAGAACGCAGTCTCTCACTCTTCCGAGCGGTTCCCGAGGATCGGCGCTCCGTTTTCCCATCATTCGCATCTTCCGCGACATACTTTTCCGCGGCATCTCTCACAACCCATGCCAGCGACACCTTTTTTCTTCGGGCTATCTCTTCGAGACTTCCATAAATACTCCTCGGGAAGCTCACAGATGCTCGTGTCGAACCAAATTCTCGTGCTTTAAGCACGAGTTTCATTCCGCTCTTTGTCTTTGCCATTACGTCTTTACCTCTCAAATGTGCACCACATTACACCACTTGGTTTATCAAGAGCACGTCCTTTTTAGAAAAACCACTATTTCAATAACCATTTCACACCCTGCACACGTATCGCCGCTTCCCCACCTCAGGACGCCCCGAATGGTTGCCTATGCAGGTTTGCGCGCGCGTCGCCGGCCGGGCGCTTTAGGCCTGCGGTCCCGCACAGGCCGCGCCAGAGCCAAAAAGCTCTGTCACGGTTGATCCTGTGCAATCCGGTCCCTCCGGCACGCCCACCGTCCCCGCGCTCAGTCCCCCTTGTTCCCTGTCGGGTTGAGTTTGCTCTCCCCCGCTTGTGAGAGAGCAAACATCAACTTCGAACAAGGAGGACAAGATGAAAACCGGCACCAGCAACGACAGCGATCAGCATGAGGGTATTACGCGGCAGGACGTTTACAGCCGCGTCACCGACCGGATCGTGGCCGATCTCGAACAGGGCGTGCGGACATGGGTGAAGCCGTGGACCGCCGAACACGCGGCGGGAAAGATCACCCGCCCCTTGCGGCATAACGGCACACCCTACTCTGGCATCAATATCCTTATGCTCTGGAGCGCGGCTATGGCCGGAGGTTTCGCGGCTCCCATCTGGATGACCTTCAAACAGGCCCTGGAGCTGAATGCGCATGTGCGCAAAGGCGAGAAAGGTTCACTCGTGGTTTATGCGAATTCCATCACCCGCAAGAAAACCGATGATGTTTCTGGCGATGAAACCGAGCGTGAAATCCACTTTATGAAGGGCTACACCGTGTTCAATGTCGAGCAGATTGAAGGTCTGCCCGCCCACTACTACGCCAAGCCTGAACCGCGCTTTAGTCCCGTACAGCGGATCGAACACGCAGAAAGCTTCTTTGCCAATCTGCGGGCCGATATCCGCCATGGCGGGACACAAGCCTATTACGCGCCAGAATCTGATTACATCCGCATGCCGCACGTTGAGGCTTTTTGTGATGCGCAGAGCTACTACGTCACCCTGGCACACGAGGCGACGCACTGGACCAAGCACCCATCGCGCCTCGCCCGTGAATTCGGGCGAAAGAAATGGGGCGACGAAGGCTATGCCGAAGAAGAGCTCGTGGCTGAACTTGGCTCAGCCTTCCTGTGCGCCGATCTGGAGCTGGCTCTGACGCCCCGCGAGGATCACGCCTCCTACATCGCACATTGGCTGACCGTCCTGAAGAATGACAAACGTGCCATCTTCCGCGCCGCTGCCCATGCGCAGCGCGCTGCGGACTTCCTGCACCGCCTGCAACCCGGCGACCAGAAGGAGGCAGCATGACTCCCTCCTCAATTTGCCTCCCGCACAGGACACACCAGAGCAAAGGCGGCCATCGGGCTGTTTGCTTGCCGCGATAACAATGCTTACGAAAAACAAAATTTATAATTGCGAGCCCTCGCCCGCACTGATAACACTGGCATATACAAGTTAAGCAGGATCAAACACAGGGCGGCTGGCAATCGATCGAAACTTCGCCGAAGGATGAAACAGCTTTTATAGCTTACTCAGGCCAGGCACATGCTTACGGAGCTAACAACGGCATGGTCATAGAATTCTGGTCGGACACAGACCTCCTGGAAGCTCTGACCGGCGAGAAACTCGACGAGGATCTTTACACTCATTGGCCACCGATGCCTCATCAACGCTCAAAATAAACCGATTCAGGAAGTAACCTGGTGCTGCGACCTATTTGCGTCGCAGACAGAGAGCTTGCGGCAGTAATACCAAACAAAAGCCCCGCCCTTTTTCAAGGACGGAGCTTAGTCGAACAGTGCAAATTTTTATATTCCGCTCCTGACGACGTTTCCGCCACCGGTTCAAAATATTTCCACTGCCCTGTTCCGACTGCATACTACTTCGCTTATGCGTCACGGCGGTACTGGCAAAACCCCTGGAGAGGGTAGGTACAGACAAGCAACAGGCCTGAACATAGAGTCCAATGGTCCGTGCGTGTATTCGATGCGTGCGACGGCCACAACGAATGTTCTCTCGCATGATGCCGACATCGCCAAGGTTCAGGAATTGGCTCGGGCATGCCATCGTCTCCACGCCCCGCCTCTATGTCGGCTCGAGCTAAAGCCCGAGGATTCCCCTGCGTTCCGCGTCAGATTAAAGCATCCTTCTCAGTGCTTGCGATCGCGTGGCGGCATGGGATCGTTTCCGGGCGGCACGGTGTCCGAGTCGCGCCAGTGCCCGTCTCGACCCTGAATGCGAACTTCTCCTCCGCCAAGGTTTGAGACGATCTCCTTCGCTGTCCGCTCGGCTTCGCGCTGCGTATCATGGCGGCTACTAATTCTCTCCGCACCTGCCTTTTTAACAGCCCATCCATCCTCGTGTTTTACAACATACCGGTCATTGTTCTTTCCCATAGAATCCTCCTTTACTGAAATTGCTATTCACGTTTATGCATGCTGATGGACGCGGGCATTGATCCACTCCCATGCATCCTTGGGCAACCATCCCGCGTAGTCACCAGTAATGCCGATCACAAGCAGGCGGTCATTCTTGTCGATATGGTTTCGAATTCTTGCGGAAATCTGTTCGGCGGTGAGATAGCTGTCCACAAGCCATGTGGATTCGAGATAGTGCCACCACGTTCCACAAGACTTGATGGCATCATGGACATTGGAATAATCCTGACCGGGCTTCTTGAGATCGTAGGTGATGAGATAGACCATGGGACCGTCCTTTCTGCGTGAAGGTGAATATGGCCGCCTGTCATAAATCCGTCATATAAGCGGATACGCGGATTAGCGTATCATGGGAGCGAGAAAGATGCAAGAAGCGAGGAGCGTAAAAGGAAGGCTACTGTAAGAGAGTCTGGCCGGAAGCGCTGGCAGAGAGGAAGCTAAGCCGCGACAGGCGGACACTGGCCGCTTCTTCTGAGACGCGGAAGGTGTCAGCCGCCGACCGGATGAGGTTTCGTCCATGAGTGGAGTCGGGCGTTACGGCTACATAAATTCCGTGATCCCGAAAGAAGGATGCAACGAGGTGTTTGACGGCTGTCGCAGGCATGAGCAGAGCGCCGCAGGCGTATCCCGCCTGCCATTCCATCCAGTCAGTCTTGATGGCGGCGAGGATGGTTTCCCGTTTACAGGTCATGGGCTGATTGGGCTGGCCGGTGTCAAACAGGCTTGATTGGCGCGCAACGGAATCCCACAGATAGCTGTGAAAATGGACATGGCTAAATTCGTGGGTCAGCGTGGTGCGCAAGCGGTTTTCCCGACGCAGGTCGTCGGAGAGAAGGCGGGATATTTTCACGTGGGGCTTTTCTCCAGGCCTGAATTCAGTCAGGCCCTCCACGTCCTCTCCTAATGCTGACAGATCGGCATAAAGATCGAGATCGTCCGCGTGTAATTCAATCAGCTTGGTGAGATCATCAGTGGCAACTGGATAACCGACAGTGCCGTGAAGTTCCCGTAGAAAATCACAAATAATCTCCTCGCATTCGGCATCAAGTTCGGCTTCGGTAAAATGGGGTCTTTCAGCAAACCGTCCCGTGCCGTCCTTGATGTGCATGACCATTTATTTGGACTTCCTGCTGGTGGCAAGACTGCGCCTGAAAGCGACCATGGAAGCAGCGAACGTCTTGTCATCCACAGCCAACGTCCGCAGATCTTCAGGCAGACGCCCGGCCAGGAAGTGTAGGTAATCAGCGTCGATTTTCAAGACGGTTGCGAACTTGCCTATCAAAAATGAGGTCGGGACACGCCGGTCATGTTCGATGTCGTTAAGATACTGCGGTGTGATGGAACCGTCTTCGTCTTCCCGCTTGATCTTGGCCGCCAGTTCTTTCTGGCTCAGCTTCAACTGTTTTCGAGCGTCCGCAATGGCTTGGCCCAATGTTTTTTGATGCGTCATAAGATCCTTCCAGCGGACTTCGCAACAAAGCTAATCCGCAGTTTAGCGTATCAGCGAGAGACATAAATGGCAACAAGGAAAGGGTAACTATTAAAGTTGAGCGATCAGGCAAGAGCAATCAATTTTGAGGAGTTTTTCGGCGAAAGCTTTATGACTTAGGTAGGTAGCGTTCCGATCAGGCTGCAATGGACCTTGTTTTCCAGACGTCTTGTGCCAGAGCCAGGAGGAGCGCATGACGCTTGTCGATGTTGGCAGAGTTCCATGTCGTGAACGTCTCCAATTTTGTATTGATTCTGTTGACAACCGTATAAAGCGCCTTCTTTTTCTCGAAGAAACCGCTGCTCGCGACGATGTTGTGGGGTTCCCCCAAAAGGGTCAGATTGCCCAGCCTATTTTTATAGACATCGTAATCGGCATTGGGGTTCTCCGCCTTCCGTGTCCCGAGCAGGTCGTTCTTCGGATTGTCCAGCAAGATATGTTCAATCTCCAGATTCTTGTACGGAGCCAGACTGGCAGGGCCTTTTTTATTGCGGAAGGCCAAGTCCACATGCTGAGTCAGGGTAATTCCTACACCGCAGGTCGCCGTGCCCATGGGCACGGACCGGTCGGTCATCGCACACGACTACGGAGGGACGTCATCACTGGTTGCTGTCCCGCAATGCCTTCATCAGGGCCTGAATCGTCAACGGCGCATTCCCCTCGCTGCGATTGTTGACAATCACGTACGCTTGCCGATTCTCCGCCACGGCCTTCTTGACGAGGTCCACAGTGTCCCGTCGCATCTCAGGCAATTCCCCCACAATCTTGTCATATGGCTCAGCCCGCTTCTTGGCCGCCTCATAGCTCATCTTCAACGGAGTGAGGAGTCGCAGCACGGTGAACGGAGCGGTGAAGCGTTCCATCTGCAGATGCTGCGCTGCCAATCCCGGCATGTCACTCCAGTGATTGTAGACATGGGCGACGCCATGCTTTTCGAGCGTGGTTCGATATTCTGGTCCTACGAGTCCTGCATTTCGAATCTCCACGGCATACCGAAAGTCTGTGGGGAGTTGGCCGAAGAAGGTATCAAGGCGCGCACAGAACTCCTCGGTGCTCATGCCGTGGCGTTGGAATTCGAAGAGAAAGGGGCCGGTGTGGGGGTGAAAGTTGGCCTCGCGATATGGTGTGAGGACCAGATCCTTGAAGAGTGTCGCATCCAGAAAACGGGGATTGAGCTGTCCCGCTTTGACCCCATAGCGGCCCCGCCGCGCAAATTGCGGGATCGTAATTTCCTCCCAGACCTTGAAACACATCTCGAAATCTTCAGGGATCTGATTCAAATAGTGACGGAGCTGATTGGATGTCGGCGGCCGGTAGAAGGTCGAATCGTTGCCGACGGTTCGAAAGAGCGGTTCGCCCTGGTACTGATACTGGCAGTATTCCCCGAGACACTCACGTGCGAACGTACGCTTCGCGTAGGTCTTCGTATAGACTTGGCCTTGCCAGCCTTCGTAGGTCCAGGTCGAGGTGCCGAATCGAATCAGCGGTGAGAGGGGCATGAGGAGGCGATTCTACAGGAGGTCTCTCCTCGAGTCAGCAACCAGGTCTGCGGAACGCGTGACGGACTAGGGACAGCCGATCGGGATGAATCCCCGACCGAACAACTTGGAGAGCGCGACGTACCGCGTATTGTCATAGAAGGAGTAGCTTGGTCCACGCTGATTGCGAGCGGAGAGATCGCCGCCATAGGAGGGATCCGACCCAAAGAACATCCCCCCACGTGTCTTTTGCACCAGATGCATCCATTCGGAGTAGAGCGAACAGACTTCTTCCTGCACCGATCCTGACGGCGCGATGCTGGTGTGCCAATCACGCGCCCAATCCGGGACCTGGCGATCGGCTCTCGCTGACACCCGTCCGTGAGTCGGGGCACTCTCCCGAGATGGAGTCGTTACCGTTGGAGGCATGGCTGGCCACGTTGCCCCATCGGGGACGGCCGACAGCGGTTTGAGCATCATCGCGTGGCACCCCGCCCCTTCCCTATTCGTATAGCGCGACGTGCCATCGGCTTGAGGACAGTCCCACACGACATCTGATGCGTCGAGGGTGTCGGCGAGACTGGGTGCCGTCGGGAGCAGGATCACCATTCCGGCAGACAGCAGCAGTGTAGAGAGCAACTGCATGGGACACCTCCAGAGTACATGGGGGAGGACGCCAGATCGCGCATCGGGACGGATCCGTGTGGTGGTAATATCGACAGCGTACGCAAGGTCGTCGTCAGGGGTCTATGCCACCTTGGGTGGGATCTTCCACACCTGTGCGGTTACGTGCTGACGGTCTCACTCGCCTCGATCCGCGACTCTTCATAGCGAGAGGTCAGGAGTTGCAGCTCTTTGACTGTAAGCGTGACAGTGGAGAACTGTTCCTCTACACGACCGGTCACGATGTAGGCGTGATTCGTGGCGAGGAGATGGCAGACGCGGCGATAGACATCGGGAAACACAGCGGCATCGTAGAGCGCGGTTCGATCTTCTAGCGTGAGGAACTCCATCGGCTCCCCTTTCTTCGTTGTGATGATTTTTTCTGTCACCAGACACCCGATCAGCGTAACGTCTTCCCCGATATGGTGAGGAAGATCCCTGGCTTCGATGTGTGGGGTGCGAGCCAGGACATCGGCGAACAGGTCAAGGGGATGACAGCTCAGGGGAAAGCCGAAGAGCTTCAGCTCTAGGGCGAGTCGTTGTTCGAACGAATATTCCGGTGGAATCGGAATCGAGACCGCTCGTGTCTCTGCGAAGGAGGCGAACAGTCTCCACAACAACGCCGGTCTGGTGAGTGCTCCAGCGATCGCATCACAGCAGCCCGCTTGAATCAGCAACGTGGCTTGCGCGAGGTCGGGTGTCAGTCGATGGAGTACGTCGGCCAGTGATCGAAACGCTCCGTGCGCCTGTCGCTCGGACATAATCCGCTTGGCGAATGCTTCTTGCAGCCCTTTGATCTGCATGAAGCCGACTCGCACCGTCTTGCCTGAACCGGTGTACACCCAGTCGCTTGCGTTGAGGTCGGGCGGCAGGATTGTGAGGCCCATGCGTCGCCCTTCCGAGAGGTAGGCACAGGCCGAATAGTACCCGCCCTGGTTACTGATCACCGCCGCGATGAACTCGGCCGGATAGTGGGCGCGGAGATAGGCCGACTTGAAACTCACCTGGGCATAGCTCGCGGAATGGGGCTTACAGAAACTATAGCCCGCGAAGCTCATGATCATCGCCCACACCTGGTCGATGACAGGACGCGTGAGCCCACGTACGGATGCTCCGTCGTAGAACTGGCGTTGATAATCTCGGAGCTGTCGCGCCTTGTGTTTCTTGCTCAGCACCTTTCGCAACTGATCCCCGTCTTCGACCGAGAACCCGCCGAGCGCCACGGCCACCTTCATCACATCTTCTTGGTACACCATGATGCCGTGCGTCTCCGCCAAGACCTCATCGAGGAGTGGATGGAGCGAGCGATAACGCTGCCCATGGGCGCGACGGACAAATGCATCGGCAAAGACGTTGGCGGCGGGACGGATGATCGAGGACACGATCACCAGATACTCGAACACATCGGCCTTGGCCCGTTGTACTGGTGGCATACCCATCCACAGTTTCTTGAGGAGCTGACGTGTCGCCGGCGATTCCACGTAGAAGCAGCCCATCGTCTCCCCTCGTCGAATCACCTCGTTCGTGGCGGGATCGCTGAGGGGGTCCCAGGTGGCATAGTCGATCAGTCGACCCGTGCTGCGGTGAATAGCCGCGATGGCGTCGCGGATCACGGCCAGGGCGCGATTGCCCAGCAGATCGATTTTGACGAGACCCGCCTCTTCCGTTTGATCCTTTTCCCATTGGATCACTGGATAGCCGGAGGCCGAGATCTCCACCGGGACATAGCGACGGATCTCATCGGGTACCAGCACGACGCCACCAGGATGAAGACCGAGGTTCCTGAAATGTCCCTGGAGCTGGACCGACCAGGAGAGGATCTCCGGCCACGGGGTCTTAAGCGACAGGGCTCGGCAGACCTGGGCGGCCCAGCTCGCGACCGTCATGCCCGGTGCGACCTCGACACAATCAGCGCGTCGATCAAGCAGATTCAACGCCTTACCGATCTCCGCTGCGGGAATCCCATGCACTTTGGCGAGCTCCCGGAGCGCGGCTCGCGTCGCGAGGGTGTTTTGATTCGCCACCATTGCCGCCTGACGATGGCCATAATGCGAGAACACCCAGTTGAGAATCGCGGGCCGTTCATCCCAGGGAACATCGATGTCGATGTCGGGCGGGTCATGCCGACCCGGATTGAGGAACCGTTCAAAGAACAGGTTGTGCCTGATCGGATCCACATGGGTGATGCCGAGACAGTAGGACACTATCGAGGCGGCCGCCGAGCCACGGCCACAGGTCCGGGGCGCTTGCCGGACGATCTCATCCACCACCAAGAAGTAGTCGGCATACCCTTTGGCTCGAATGACCGTCAGCTCCTTTTCAATCCGCTGCCGCACGACCGTGGAGAGAGTGCCATAGCGCCAGATGGCTCCCTCGTAGGTCTTGGTCGTCAAGGTCTCGAACGCTGACTCGGCGGAGAGGTGCCGGAAGGATGGAAAGATGGTCTCTTTGAAATCCCACTCGGTATGGCACTGCTCGGCAATTCGTCGTGTATTGGTGAGCGCCTCGGGAACATGGGGCAGATGCTGGGCGAGCGATGTGTCGGACATGAGCCACTGGAGCGGCGAGGCACAGTCCTCAGCTCGCACACGGGAGAGAGACGTATTCTTCGCAATGGCCCGTAACACGCGATGGGCGTGATACTCGGTCGGCTGGAGAAACGCCGCTCGCGTAGTGGCCACCGGGGGAAGGCCAAGCTGTCGGCTGAGTGCGACGGCATGACGGAGCTGGGGTCCCGGCGTCAGCTCCACATACAGATCGTCCGGCGAGGCGTCACGCCAGGCTCGGAGGGACAGAGCATCGTCTGACAGAATGATGAGCCCGGCACGATGCTGCGCGACCGCTTCGATGACGTGGAACGACGCGTCGCAGTGGCGAGCCGAGAGCAGCCGACACAGATTGGTGTAGCCCTCGGGAGTTTTGGCGAGGAGGACAGCACGATGGGCATCATGAAGGAGCTCTACGCCTACTATTGGTGTGAGTCCAGCCGCTTGAGCGACCTCCAGAAAGCGGATCACCCCATAGAGCCCGTTGCGATCCGTGAGGGCCAACGTCGTACATCCCTGACGGCGCACAGCCTCACAGAGCGCCTCCAGCGTGGGCACGCCATACATTGGCGAATAGGACGAATGCGCATGGAGATGCACGAAGTCAGCCGACACTCACAGACTCCTCCCATACCGGATCACATCTTCACCGAATCGAGCCTGGAGCTGGTCGAGCGCCACCGCGAGATGCTTGGCGCGGGCCTGCCGTCGTTGCTCGGCGGGTGATCGGGTATCGAAGAGCGGAAGTTGTTCGGCATAGCCGGTCAGACTACTGAGACTGATCGTCATCTGCCGGAGACGAATCCGTCGGGTGAAGCATCGGTGAAAAAGAGACTGGAGCACAGGAGCCAGATCGTCTTCCCAACAGGTGTCCGTGGCGAGCCGCTCGTGCTTCGCGACGTCCACCTGATCGCTGTGGCGAATCAGGAGCGTGACCGAACCGCACACACGTCGTTGACTGCGGAGGGTGCGGCAGAGTCGTTGGAGGGCATCGAGTAGGATCCCCCACAGCACCGGATCGTCAATGGCGTCCGGCTCTACGAGGATCGTCTCGTCGAGGCAGGGTTGCACCGCGGGCGGCAGCACCGGGAGATGATCGATCCCCTGCGCCCAGCGGGAGAGCGATCCCGCATAGTCCCCGACGACCACTTCCAGCGCATCGAGCGGGCTCTCGGCCACCTCCCCGAGTGTGCGCAAATTGAGGGCGTCCAGCCGTTCGAGCACCTTTCGCATGCAGAGCCGATGCAGACCTGGCAGGGTCCGCACGGACAGCGGCGACATGAAGACCTGTTCCGACCCAGGCCGGACATCGTAGAGTTCGGAGGGCGCCATTAAGGTGGCGGCCGTCTGGGCGATCAGTTTGTTACTCCCGACTCCGGCGACACCATCGAGGTGAGATTGCGACAGCACTTCTTGTTGCACGGTCGCGGCCACGTCCGAGGCGGGACCAAAGAGTTTGCCAGTCCCCGTGACATCCAGCACAACGGTGCCGGGTTGTGCCGGCTCCCAGACCGGCGCATAGCGCGTGATGGTCCGGAGCAAGATGTCGTCGGCGTAGCGAGCGCGTTGCGGATTCGGCGAGAGGACCTCCAGCGAGGGACACAGGCGCCGGGCATGATCAAGCGGCATGCCCATCGCCAGTCCTTCTTGCGCTGCTTCGAGCGATACTTCTCGGAGGAGCGCGCGCGGCGTGTTCAATGGCGCAATGGCGAGGGGTCTCGTGCGGAGTGCGGGATCGTGCAGCCGGGCCACGGCCACTTCAACGGAGGGAATCCCGACACAGACAATCTGCCGGTCCACGCGGCGCTACTTTTTCAAGTGGCGAATGACACCGACGACAAGCCCTTCGATGCGAAAGGTGTCGTGTGCCTGCACGATGATCGGCTGCATCGTGTCGTTGGCGGGATGGAGTTCGATGGTCCCCGCCTTACGGTAGTAGGTTTTGATCGTCGCCTCCCCGTTCACCAAGGCAATGACCGTTTGTCCGTTCCGGGCCGTCTGTTGCTTCTGCACGACGACCACATCACCCGGGAGAATCCCCTCGTCGCGCATGGACTGGCCCTTCACCCGCAGCGCGAAGGTCTCGCCGCGTCCCACCATGCTCTTCGGGACATCGACCCGTTCCATTTGCGCAATCGGTTCGATCGGCTCACCGGCCGCGACGATCCCGGCCAGAACCACCTGCGCGGTCCCGAACGTACTCAACAGCAGTGCCGCCATCCCGGGGATGCGCCGGGTGCCAACCTCGTACCGAATGATCGAACGACGCGTGGTCTTGAGTTGCTCGGCCAGTTGGGCCTGGGTTAACCCGAGCTGGAGTCTGGCTTGGCGGAAGTCCGTGGCACGCATGTGACCAATGGTCACATAAGACCGTGCGCCTGTCAAGGAGGACATCCGAAAGCCCTATAGCCGACCAATCCAGCCTCCACCTAGAATCGGTCCTCTGCGGAGGTGGCGATGGCATACCGATTCCGGCTCCACCAGCGATTTTCTCTTTCGAGCGCGCTCGTCTATGAGCGAGGATTTCGCGAGGGGCGAGGCACGGTCTCGGATCTTTCGCCGACTGGATGGCACATCTCTGGCAATCTCCCGTTACAGCGAGGCGAAGTGTGCGCGATGCGAGTCGTGCTGCCAACGGGTTCGCGAGTCTTGGTCTCGGCTGGGATTGTACGATGGGTGCGTGGGGCTGAGTATGGCATTGAAACGCTGGTGGTAGATGACCGATCGCGGGTCCATCTCGAGGGCTACCTACAAACTCGCATCACTGACCGATGAGCAGCGACAGTCTGCTGATCGGAAACCCACGAATGTCTCGTCTATTCCGGTTGACAGCTGTATCGTTTTGGATTCTTCTGTGAATCGATTCCGATTCACCCTCTCCCCTTTGAAAAGAGCGTTCACCCACAATTGCACGAATTTGTTGGTAGCCTGGTATCGGCCTCTACGGCATGAGAGTTGCTGCGTCACTCATCTCAAGTCTCAAGAGTGATCGTGAACTCCGCACAGCTCCAGAGAGGTAAGTGATGCCGACTCTCAAAAATTACGGGTCCTACGCTCGAACCGTCATGATGGCTTCAGTGCCCTTCATGATAGCGATGACGGGCTGCACCGACACCGTCACGGTGATCAACGGCAGCGGGCAACCTGTTGGCGTGATGGTCGACGGCCAGAACGCCGGCAGTCAGCTCAACGATCGTACCTTCACCTCGGGCGCCTCGCCAATCAATGTGGGCGACATGAGTACGTCGCCGCAATCCAACGAAGTGACAGGCTTCACCAACGACCGCCCGCCCACATATCTGAGTACCCCATGGACGACCGGCAGCGATGCGTTTAATCTCGATTTCCGTCCGGCGATCGGCATTCCGGTCACGGTATGGATTGTCAAAGGCCCGTTCGCTGAGCAACGCCAACACGCGATCGAGGCCTGCATTCGCACCTCGGTGATATGGCGCACCGAACGCATGGGCGTCATTTTCTCGCCATTTACTGTCATCGATGCCACCGGCGATCCCGAGGCCCCCGCCCATTACGCCTTCCCGAATGGCGACGTGGGGGATGTCGTCTGGAAACCCTTGCGCGACGACATCGGGTTCGTGCCGGGCCAGTTGAACATTTACTGGGTGGACACGGTCAACGGCGGGACGGGCTCGGGCTGGTCGAACTTCGGTGCCCAAGTGGTGATGGGCAAGAACACGGGTGACGAATTACTTTCCCATGAGATCGGGCACGCCTTCAGTCTGACACATGTCGATAGCGACACGAATTTCAACGTCGACAACATCATGCATAGTGCCAGCAACACCCGCCAGTATGCGACCGAAGGGCAGCTGTTTCGTTCCCATCTAAATCCCACATCGATTCTGAATGTGCTCTACAACGCCCGCCCCGGGGAACTGACGCGCACCTGCGGGTACTCCAATACCGCCACGTTCCCTTGTCCGGCGATTCAGAAACGAGTGTGGGCTGACGGCGGGTTTCCGCCTAATTGAGAGGTTCACAATGACACACCTAGCTGTTATCGCCCTGGTGGTACTAACGTCGTCTTGGGCCGGCGCGGAACCCGCAGCGGAGCGCCCCGCGTTCGCCACCGTCAAACCGGAGGTGCAGGTGCTCGTTCAGACCTGGCTGAACAAGAACTGCGGGGCCGCAGAACAACAACGACTCGAGACCCAGCTACGTGCCACCGGCACCGTGCTTGAACCGGTCTTCTGGGAGGCTTTTCGTTTCGGACCGACCGAGCAAGAGTTGAAGGAGGTCAACGGCGCGGTGGCCAAGCGCTATACCCAACGTCAGAGCTGGCTGCGACAATTTGGTGACGCACAAATGGGAAGGGAAGAGACGGCCCGGCAGCTGGCGATCACGGAACGACAATACGCCGACCGGGAACGCGCCCAATACACCGAGCGCTATAAGACTGCGGCGGTGGCGGCATTGGGACTCATTGGCACAAAACAGTCGGAAGCCGAGCTGACGCGCATGGCTGACGACGATCAAAACCCCGCGCAGATCTCTGCCCAAGAGGCATTGAAAGGAATTCGTCGGCAACGCGATCGCTGATGCCGCAGCAGACGCGAAGCCATCTCGTTACTTCGCTGACCGAAATGTCCCCGAGAGAGCTCCTCCAGCACCCCACGACGTTCGGTACGGGGAGGCCAGCTGGTCTTGTCGTTCTCGAGCAACCGCCGCTTCAGTGTGACGCATCCCCCTGTTCATCGAGACACGACTCGCGCGCCTTGCACAATCCTTGGCTGCCTTTTACAATCATCATCGTGCTGAGTTGTGAGTATCCCCGGTGAGATCTCATGTCGTTTGTCCTGCGCCCATACCGCCGCTTCCCGGTGCGCTGTGCTGTGACATACGCCTCCGGTCCCTTTCGCGGCCACGGCACAGTCTGGAATTTCTCCCTCGCTGGCTGGCGTCTCTCCGGAGATCTTCCTATGCGAGCCGGTGAAACGCTCTCGCTTTCCGTGACACTCCCTAACAAACAACACATTCAAGTTCCCGAGGCAGTCGTGCGATGGTCACGTGGTACCGAGTTTGCCGTCGAAATGAGTCAGGTCCATCCGCAGACGATGGCCAGGCTCCAGCATTATGTGACGCGATTGGTTAGAGAGCCGTCTCAATGAGTGGTGATCAACCTAAGCGCGAAAGTATGTCTCTCGAAGAAGCCACCATCTCCAACATGTGGGAGATTGCGGCACTGGTCGAAGTGTTGGAACGAAAGGGATTGTGTACTAAGCGGGACCTCTTCGACATTATCGCCGAATTTCGGACAAAGAACCCTCAGGCCAAGATTCCTGAAACGGCGTTTCCGGAACCCTACCTCCTCACGGAAACGGAAAACCGTATTATTGATGAGATTCTCGCGCTGCTCAACACACATGGTGTGACCTCGCATCAGTCGCTCATGCTGCTTGAACGGTTGGGCGGAATTATTGAGGTGGGGCAGAGATTGACCAAGGAGCCCCCGCAGTAGCACAACGCCACGGATCTGGCACCCGCGAGGAGCCCTCTCAGCTGAGGCTCATCCCAATCTGTTCATATCATCATATTTCCTGTCAGTGAGAGGTTTCCATTACAGCCACCATCGCCTTAGCTCCCAGCAAATAAGACAAGATTGGACACGCATTTGTGGTTACTGAATCGGAGCGCCAGGACAGATACAAGTACAGAATTGACTTTGCTCTGACACAGCATCAGCTTACTCTATAGAATCGAAGCTTGATTCCCTATCCTTAAAGTGGGTATCTTGCCAGCACATGTCTTCTTACTCTCCCCTTGGAGGCTGTCAGTAGCGTGGTTCAGGCAACACTCAGTCTTCACAACCCGGAATCACCAGCCAAGAGCATTTCTCCGCTTCGTGAGCTGGGGGCCTACGAACTTCTGTGGGCCCAACGAGGCGCTAGCTTCAAGAACATCGCTGAACGGTTTGCTGCCGCTCCCGAACTTCTTCCATCAGACCTCGTTGATGAAAAGGAAGCCCGAGAAGTAGCAGACGAGGTTTTAGCGATTCTGACAAAGAAAGGCGTCAAGAAGTTTGGAGTCCGAATACACGGCGCGGGCGAGTACCCTGGCAAACTTCGCGAAGCCATGCACCCTGTTGAGCTCTTGTACTACCGTGGGATCTGGGAACTCGTGGAGACGCCATGCGTGGCAATTGTCGGCACTCGGAGACCAAGTGACGGTGGAGTCGAGGATGCACGAGCTCTCACCGCCTTTCTCGTAAAGGAAAAGTGGACCATTGTGTCCGGTCTGGCAGATGGAATCGATACGGCAGCCCATACCACCGCGATACAGCAAGAGGGAAAGACCATTGCCGTGATTGGTACCCCGATTTGTGATGCCTACCCTTCGGCGAATACTGAGCTTCAAGAAAAAATAGCCAGAGAGTTCCTGCTTGTTAGTCAAGTTCCGGTCAAGCGATACTACATGCAGGATTGGAAACTGAACCGTTTCTTTTTCCCTGCTCGAAATGTCACCATGTCCGCACTTACCGACGCAACCATCATTGTTGAAGCGGGTAATACGTCGGGAACATTAGTTCAAGCTCGTGCGGCACTTCATCAGGGACGAAAGCTCTTTATCCTCGATCGGTGTTTCCGTAACCCCGATCTTACCTGGCCACATTCCTACCTCCAGCGGGGCGCCATTCGAGTCCGAGACTTTTCGCAGATCACGGACACGCTGAAAAGTGCTCAAGCTAAGTAAGGTAGATGGCCTTCACCTGCCTGACCACTACTATCTGACTCCGTCTGACAACTGCTTGTTTCTCCGAGAGTACGTTCCGGGTGTGGGATTCTCGGGTGGGGAAACGAACAATTTAATCAGTAATTTTAAAAAAGGTCTCGACAGAAAGGGTCGTCCGGAATGGCGGTACAAGGCTGTTGCGATTAAGCAGATTGCGCAGGAGTTGGCCAAAGCCCTCAACACCGAATGGGTTTCAATGGCCACACTCGTCCCTATCCCACCATCAAAAACGAAGCACAATCAACTGTACGATGATCGAATGACCCAGGTCTTACACCAAATACCTACATTACAAGGGGTCAATGGCGATGTGCGAGAATTGATTGTGCAAACAGCTGATATGCCCGCAGCGCACACATCTGATACACGCCCGTCGCCTGACGAGATCCGAGCCCACTACATCATAGACAACGCTAGTGCTGATCCTGCGCCAAGGGTGGTCGGACTTTTCGATGATCTTCTCACAACGGGAGCGCATTTTCGCGCAGCAGCGGATCTGGTTATCGAAAGATTCTCCGGGATTACAATTATTGGAATCTTTGTCGCCCGGCGGATCATTCCTGAAATAGAGATAGAGTGGGGCCCTGAATCGTAAAGATGATGTGAGATCAATTCTGTGGATCCGTACTTGTGGTGACCTTGCACGTTCTCCCCACTCACTGATCCGACGATGAAAGAGTACGCAATTTGCGAATAAGAACATCTGAAAAGCCGCTGTTCATGTGCTTTTCTAGAATTGAAAGGGCGCACTATTTAGTGTGCGCCTCAGTAGGTGAATATGCAGCAATACCCGCCTACCCTGCCGCGTTCCCGAAGAGTGACGAGGTCTTGAGCAATAGTAAGATTTCACGTGCGCTACTAGGGGTCTCCGCACATCTGAATGAATTTGTCGCGGATCGCATGGAAAAGCTCATAAGGTCAAGAGGTAGCGCCACCCTCGGCTCCAGACTTTTTACGGATGACATGTGACCGAAATCGCTTGTGTGCGATGAGAAACCGCGATTGTTTTCTGCCAACTGTACGGGGCCCCTCCGGACCAGCCGGCGCGTCACCGTCGCGGCAGGTCGTGCCCGATGGATGCAGCGTAACGATTGTACAATAGAAACCCTCGTCATGGCTGAAGAGTCAGGCGCAACAGTGTCCGATTCCATCCACGCACGTATCAACCCATCCTCATAAGCAGCACACTGTGCCTCCCCTCCCGAGGGCCGTTCAGCCATTGGAGACAGTCACCAGCCGACTCGTTTTAGTGTTCACTCGCGTATGCGAGGACGACCGTGGCAGCTCACGGCTCAGCTGAACTGATCGACTGCCGCGCGCCATCCTGTATAAGCGAGTGACGAGTAGGATCCCCTTTCTCCCCCTCGTGTCTACGATCCGCTCGCATGCTGCATACCTGAGACCGGCGTGGGTGTGGACGCGAGGTGCCTGTGCGGGTGCGTCCTCCGCCTTGGCTTTCCCCCGTTGGGCTGCGTCGATCACGCCAGCACACTGTCATTCCTCCGCGTTGCGCCCGCCGGTCCGCCAGGTGGCCTCGTCCTCGTTATCTCCTTTGTCGTCGCTGTGTGGCCTCCACCGCCTCGTGAGAGGCCAACACATCAACTCACACCAAAGGAGATCAGCCCATGGCACCTCAACCACTCAAACCCAAGCCGGTGACCACGCTGCGCTGCAGCAGCATTCAAGCGAGCATCTGGAAGAACGAGGGGGAGAAAGGTCCGTTCTACAACGTGACCGTAGCTCGCTCGTACAAGGGCCCAGATGGAACTTGGAAGAACTCCGAGTCCTTCGGCTTCGCCGACCTTGAGGCTCTCCTGGTCGTCGTTCAACAGGCGAAGGTCTGGGTCAGCGAGCATTCAAGCCGCTGACTGTCACTGGATGCCTCCGGCCCTCGCGCCGGGGGCGTCCATCACATTATGAAAGGAAAGACATGATGAATATCTATCGAGACTTTGCGACACACTTGAGTCAACTCCTTGACGAACATTCCGCTGTCCGTATCACGGTGTCAGGCTTCATGCCGTTGAGCGTTGAAGAGATCGGCATCGACGGAGAAGGACACCGGCTTGTATCCCTGTGCCACTATGGCGAGCAGAACGGCGACCTCATGCGTGACCCTGATCTCGTGTTCATGGTTCAGGATGCTCCACACGGTTTCATCGCTGAACCGGTGTCATTCAGGAATGATTATGTTGGCCTGGAGCAAGAGGTCTATCGCTACGATGAGACGGGCAAGCGCACCCATCTGGATACCAAACTGAAAGCGCAGTTGAAGGAGTTTGCGCAGATCTGGTTTGCCAATCTCAACGAACAAGGATTTTTCGGAGACCAGGCGGCTCGTACAACCCTGTCACCGTAATCCTTCATGGGGCATGATCGAGACCGATCATGCCCCTACTGCTTGCTGCGGTGATCGGCAAACCGAACGGTGTGGAAACGCGCGGACAGCCAATCGGCCCACTTCGCCGCCTTCCGCATGAGACCCCTTCGGTATCGGGCATTGTGTGTCGAGGTACGTGAGTGGTAATTGGCCACGCGCGTCCAGAGATCCCCTCGATCATGGAGGATATGGGATCGTAATCGCCACGCCGCCAATTCATAGGGATAGCAGCCTGCCTGCTCCACATCCGCAGCCGTAATACCGTAGGGCTTCAAGTGCTGAAGGTAGGATGTGTTGAACTGCATGGGGCCCACATCATAGGTCCCGTTGGTATTTTTGACCCATTGCCCCGGCTTCCCCCCTTCCTTCTCCGCCACTGCCAGCACAATATTGGCCGGGACTTCGTATTTCACCGCAGCCACGATCGAGCAGACGACCCGTTCCTGGTCCTGAGGAGGCAGATCCGCCACCATCATCACCGACCTCAGCGTACCAGCGGACAGGCCGCGAGAAAGGCGGGACCGCCGCCAAACATCTGTACCGCGTGGTATTTGGCTAATGCTGAGGCGCACTCGGCAGGAGCGGACCCAATCGCGCTCAGACAGAGCAGGGCTTCACAGGCGTCACGAGCCGTCCCTGTGAGCAGCGACAAGGCTCCACTGTTCGAGCTCATCCCAGGAGGCAACGGTGTGGCTCCTGGTGTCGCTGGTATGCTTGACATAGTCGAGACCGGTGGCTGCACACCTGATCTCTCCGCTTCTGCCGACCTCGTTCCAAGACAGAGGAGTGCGAGAAAAACAGCCGAGAGGATGACCCAGTGACGTGTCATGCGTTTCCTCCTTTCGCCCCAGTGGACGGCTCTTTCCGATCACGAAATGCGGCGATCTCTTCCTTCGGATGAAAGGCCGTGTCGTCGGCCTTGCCCTTCGACAGGCTCTCACCGCCGAAGGTGGGTTCCGGTGACGGCGATGCCGTGTTCGCATCGCTTCTGGCGACACTCGGATAGGAGCGGCCAGTGAATTGGGGGCCCGGGCTCACGCCATCCATGGCGGCCGCTAAGGGCATGTTCCCGGATGGACTCCCGCGTGGTGGAGTATTGTTGGGGCCACCTCCACTTGCGCCACTTCCACTTGGTCCACCGCTTGGGCCTGTGATCATCTGTGTTGGGGAAGGCGCACCCCCTGCGCCGTTTGAGACGGCTTGCATCAGCGAGTGAGATCCGGCCGCTCCACCCGCCATGCCTGCCCGCGCCATATTTGCCGCGAGTCCGACTCCCGCGGCCATGGCCGCCGCGGTACCGATCGCTGAGACCAGCGACACGCCTGAACCCAACGCCCCCACCCCGCCACCCATCGCGAGTCCCCCAATGAGGGGCGGGATTTTGTTGACCAGGGTTAACAGCATGATCGACGCGACGAGCACGACGGCTTCTTCCTCAAGCGACACATTTGATCGCATCAGGGTGTAGTAATTGGTGATGATCGAATACCCGATCCCGATGAGCAAAATCATGGCGGCTAATTGTGCTCCAAGCGCTAAGACTGTGCGGTAATAGCCAATGGCCATGTCGGAGGTCCACCGTGACCCACCGAACCCCAAGAAGAAGATCCCGGCATAGGCCAAGATCCATGTACTGACATAGAGCACCAGGAGATTGACTCCGATGAGCGCCAGAACCACAAGGATAATGCTGCTCATCATCAAGCCAAACATACTATCCACTGGTGACCAAATCGTGGATTGCGTCAGTACCCGATGTAATAGGTCAAAACCAAGATCGACGACTCGTGATGGAGAGGTGGTGGAACCTAACCCGCTTGCGTTATTGGCGATTCGTTGCAGTGAATCGATGATTTGTAGCGCGAATGTCGGGCCATTGGTGAGCAGCCACCAAAAAAACCCCGTCATCAACGTGAAGGAGAGGAATTCCCCAAGAAATTCTCCAATCTCCGCACGGCGCAGCGCCAACTGCCCTATCGTCCACACTAAGGACATCGTGGCGAGGGTCCAAAACAGCCAACTTGCCCGTGCCAGAATGTACGGGCCCCATCCTGCTGCCGCCGTCTGAAATTTGAGGAGTGCGTTATCGAGGAGATTTCCTGAATCGATGGCCGCATAGACTTCAAGCGGCCACCACCACAGAATCAGGATCATCACCAAACAGATGAAGGCACATCGGCTACGCAGGTGTTGCACCATTCGTGCGCGTATCATCGTTAACGGAATTTCTCTAGAGGCCCCGGACCGTTAAGCTCATAGCTTCTTGGGCATTCACACAGTTCGGTGTCGACGCGAGTTGTCCAGGATTACTGTGGCACTTCTTGACCATGGCGGTCATTTCTGCCTCATGGGCTTTGTACCACTCGACGGTGTTGACCGGCTCAAGGGCTTCCTTCGTACAGCCCGTGAGGGCGATCATGCCGCCGATGAGCATCGCGCAGATGAATCCTGTGGTGACGGTTACAGACGGAGGTACGTGATGTGTCCTCATGGTGAACCCTCGTGATTCAATCGTTCGATTGGTAGATTCCGTACTCAGTGCAGACCATAGACAGACCAGGTGCGGGCGGTGCTCTGTTTATACGCCGGTTGTCGAAAATTCCGATCCGCGGCCATCTGCATCGCCTCTCGATCCGCCTGCGCTTGGTGGCGGGTCGCGTCCATATTCTGTTGCGCCAAGAGGGCGGCCCGAATCTGCAGCAATTGATTCGCTTCCGCACTCGCCAGCATATTGGCGTGTTGAATCCCTTCCAGTTGCCCGTTGGACGTTTGGGCGGCCAGTTGGAGCCGCTTCAACCGTCGCGCATCGCCATTGAGCGTCTCGTACTGGCGCTCTAACCCACGGAACAGGGCCTCAATCGATTTCTTTTGCGATTGGGCTCCGATGACTTCGTTCTCCAAGATCAGGCCCCATTGACTCGGGGAACAGCCCGGCTCTTTGAAACACTGCGCATTGCGATACCACGCCATATCGTGGAAGTTGCCGGTAAAGCCGGCCACTGTCCCATACAGCTGCCGGTAGAACGACACGGTATCGATCATGTAGCGCAGATCGTTCATCGTCTCCTGCGCGTTGTCCCAGATGAACAGGCCGGGGTTCATCGTATTTTGCAGCATGTTCACATATTGCTGCAGCTGTAGCCGATATTGCTCGATTTGCTTCAGTTGTTGAGCCATATTCGAGATCGCCCCCGTCACTGACGGGGCCAGCACCGCGCCGTCGAACGTCGGAATCCCACTGCCATAGCTCGGTGTCCCGGGAGCCAGCAACACGATCGACAAGACGAGGCCGACAAGACGGGATGTGATGTTCCTCATGGCGTCTCCTTTCCTGCATAATCGAATTCTGTGTACGGCCTCGGCAACACGAGGTCTTTGACGACCACGACGTTGAATCGATAGCCAGGACGAATGGTGAGTTCAGGCGCGATGCTCAGATTTTTGGCGATGAGCTGCGCCGTGACTTGTCCCAATTGCTGCCCGAGGGCTTGGCTCATGGCAGTCCCGGCATTGTACTGAGGAATGGCGACTTGACCGGGAACGCCAGCCCCTTGCGCTTGTTGCTGGCTGAATGTGACACCGGCCGTTACCGCGGACATCAAGAGGGCGGATCCAAACAGCCGAATGTAATGATTGTTGACCAGATCGGTGAGGCCGGATGCCCCCGCCCCGGTGGCCCCTGGCATGGAACCGATATCGAGCGTCTTGCCGTCGGGATACCCGAGTCGTTGCCAGGCCACCAACAAGGCCTTCTGCCCGTAGCCGACCTCACTCGAATAGGTCCCAATGAGTTTGGTGCCTTGTGGAATGACCAGCTGGGTCTTGGTGGGCGTATCGTAGACATGCTGCGACACCTGCGCGATGATCTGACCAGGTAACGAGGAATCAATTTCCGACAGCATGAGCGCCGGCAGGACATCCCCAGCTTGGATCACGAATGGCGCACGGGGCGGAAGCTGTGCTCCCTCGTGCTTCCACCGATCGCCTCCCGCCGGAGGTGTTGTGCTCGTGGTCCCACTGTTGGCGCTGAGTCTCGCCGTCGGTGACGGTTCCGATCCGCCATCCAACGGGCTGAGCAGGCCGGATTGTCGTAATTGTGTGAGTTGCGCCTGATAGGCCTTCGTGGGGTCGTCACTCCGCGCCGCATTCGCCACTCGTTGTTGGGCTTCCGCGACACGGGTGCGCGGGTCGCTGGGCGATACAGACTCCGGCTTGCTGTCGATCGTCGGCGTGGGTCGCTCGCTCCGTGTGAGAGCAAAGCTCACGGTGGAGGGCGCTTTGAGCGCGTCCTGCAGCTGTTGAATCTTGGCGAGTCGCAACGCCTCCGCTTCCTCACCCGACGGTGTTCTTGAGAGCGGCTGGCCGGCGCCCAGCTGGACGCTCCCGGCGCGAGTCGGCCTCGGTGGGGATTCGAGATCATCAGGCCGTGCGATCACGATATTCGCGTTCACCTGTCCGTGCGTGTCGAGACTCCCCGCCCCGACCATCGGAGTCTCTGGCGCAGGGAGTGCTGGGCGAAGGATGAGTTTCGAGGCCGCCGGCGGGATGATGCCGCCCAGGTGCGATCCCGCGATCCGATCCGCGAGCGCCATCGTCCCCCCGCCTTTGCTCTGCTGTTGCGGCCCTGTGGTCGATTTCAACATCTGCGCTTGTTGCTGGGCCCGATCACTCGCCACCAGCGCCACCATGAGCGCGACCACCGCGATCAGCCCGATCCCGAGATAGAGCGGAAGTTTATTGGCGCGACGAACCCCAGCTCCGGGTGAGATGGACCCCGGGGACCGCTCAGGAGACATCTGAGGATTGGCGGAGGGACTCACGTTCCGTTACTCCTTCCGCACCCAGGCCCCGGCCTGTGCGATTACTTGTTGGTCCATGCGATAGACGCGACTCAAGGATTGATTCCCAATGAAGACGGTGACACGGTACAAGCCAGGCTCGAACGGACCATCGACCACATAGCGGAACGGGATGCCTGCTTTGTGGCTCACGGCTGGCTGGACTGGTCTTGGCATATCGTCTCGCGTGGAAATGGCTGTTCGCATGTTCGCGCGAGACTCCATCACCCCGTACCCTTTCCGCCGTAACGCCTCGATCAGCGCCAGGCCGTAGGCGTCGGTCGCGGGATGGATCACGGCGAGGCGCGTGTGGGCAGGCGGGTACAGATCCTCCATCCGCGTGACCGTGTCCTGCGCCAGCTGTTCAGGCATCTGTGACGGTACGGTTCCTGTCACCAGATAGCCGTATGGCGTAGGACTGACGCAGCCAGCCAGCAGGAGTCCGATCCCGAGAACAAGAGACAGCCGTCGCCTCATCATTTCCTCCGTTGGATCGTGACTCGATCTTGATTCGATCCGACCCCTGCGACGAGCACCGCTTTCTCAAAGATCGTATCCACGATATAGCGATGGCCTTGCAGCGAGTAGTTCACCATCACTTCTTCGGCCTCGGTGAACAGGCCTCCTTCCTTGCGCACGAGCAAGAGGATCGGGGCTTCGGTTTGCGTGATCGACGGCGGCATTTCAATGACGGTCCTCGCGCCATCGTTGTAGACTCGCACCGGTTTCCAGGCGGCCTGTCCCGACACGTCATACTCGAACGACAGTTTGGGCAGATAGTCATGCGTCTGCGGAATCGTCTTCTCTTTGACCTCCCGCTGCTGCCGAGCCTTTAGGAGGTCGAACTTCATTGCCGAGTCCTCGGGATAGCTAAAGGCGACTTGCGGCATGTACCGCGTCTTATGGGAGCGCAGCCGCAGATAATAGGCGCGGCGGTTCGTGGCGACGACCAACGAGGTCTCCAAGCCCACTTCACGGGGTTTGATAATCACGTGCTGGACTTCTTCGGCGCCGCTCCCGGTCAGCGCAGGCTCGATCGACCAGCGGACATTGTCGCCGACGTTGACCGAGTTCACCTGTTCACCCGGTTGCAGCGCCACATCGCAGACATGCAGCGGCGCACAGACAATGCTGATCTGGTTCACGCCGTAGGGAAATGTGATGAATCCATTGGCTCCCGCCACCGGCGCACTGCCTGATACCGTGCTGTGTTCGCCGTATGCCAGTCCCGCTTGTTCTTGCGGCGTGAGGGACGGATTGGAGCCGGTCAGTACGTCCTCCACGCTCGGGTCACTCCCAGCCAAGGCACGGAGCGGCAGCAGTAGGAGCAGCGCACACAGAACTGAGAGCCTCATCATGTTCCTCACTCACAAATGTTTAGACCAGGAGAAATCACGGACATAGACGGAGAGCGGGTTGCGCCGCAATTCGTCCTCGGTCACCGTCGCGGAGGGTTCGGCCCGATAGACGGTGACGAGCGCCCGCATCGGGACCGGTGGGGATTTCACCTCCCCCTTCCGGTCCCACAGGGACTCCAGCCAGGTCACCTCCCAGGTGTCCGCGGTTTGAGGCAGGACCGTGGAGATGTCCACCGTCACCGTTTCTTTCTCCGCCCGTGTGAACGGGTTCGAGTCCTCGGTCCCGTTCATCCATTGGTTCATTTTGCCGGTCGCCGGATCCTGTTCGCTCAACATCGCATACACGTGATAGACCGCCTTGCGCTGCAAGGCGGCATCGACCGTCACCAGCCGCGCATTGGCGATAAAGTCCCCGATGGCGGCGGCCAGCACACGGGGATCCGTCGGGCTCGCCCTCTCGACCGGCCCCACGGCCACGGCATGACCGTGGGTATCGACGTTGTAGAGAAAGGGGATGAATTTGGATTGGCTCCCGACATAGGCGATGCCGCCGACCGAGGCTAAGGCAATGAGCAAGCAGAGGATCGCGATCAGTTCCCACGACCGACGGGAGGCCACCTGCGCCTTCATCAGATCGTTCCAGGTCCGTCGAGCCGAGAGATAGGGATTCGGACTCTCCCCGGTGCGTCGTCCACCCTCTATCGTGATCTGAGACTGCCGTTCGTCCTTGGAGGCCCGCTCCCCTCCCAATAGGTACTTCACGTCCTTCCACGCTTCGACCAGGTTGCTCATGCTGTGACCTCGTCATAGGGTCCATAGTCACGGAGCGTGAGCCCACGGCTCGCGAGCCATTCATCCGTCCAGGCCTCGCCGTACTTGGCTTCCAGCGAACGGATCTCCGCGATGGACTCCTTATCCGACGCGCCGACGAAGGCGAGGGCCAAGGGTCCTAATGCGAGGTCGTAGAGCCGATGCCCACATTCGGAACTGTAGTAGTACTGGCGTTTCGGCACAGCCGTGGCCACAATTTCAATTTGCCGCGAGTTCAACCCCATCCGGCGGTAGAGGGCCGAGGTGTCCTCATCGCGCGCAAAGACATTGGGCAAAAAGATTTTGGTCGCGGTGGATTCGACGATCACATCCAAAATGCCGGAGTTCGCCGCATCGGTGAGACTCTGAGTCGCCAGCACCACCAGGCAATTGGCCTTGCGCAGGACTTTCAACCATTCCCGAATCTTGTCGCGGATCACCGGATGCCCGAGCATCAACCAGGCTTCATCGACGATGATGGCGCTAGGCTGCCCTTGCATACTCCGTTCGATCCGCCGAAAGAGATACAACAGGGTGGGGAGCGCATATTTGTCCCCGAGCCCCATCAACTCCTCGATTTCAAACACCATGAAATCCGCGAGCGCGAGACCGTCCCGTTCGGCGTCGAGCAGATGTCCCAGGGCCCCGCTCACGGTGTATTGCTTCAGGGCTTCACGGATGGCTTCATCCTGCACCATATTCACGAAATCGGAGAGCGAGGCCGGCGGCCGGTCCTGCCCGTATGCAGAGTCATGACTCACCTCATTGGCGTACAGCGCCATGACCGTTTCCGCGATGGCGTTCCGTTGGAGCGGCGTGGTCTTCACGCCGTTCAGCGCCAACATGGTATCGATCCACTCCAACGCCCAGGCCCGATCCCCTTTGGTCTCCAAAAATTGGAGCGGGCAGAAGGCTAAGTCCTGCGTATCCCCCGCGATGGTGAAGTGCAGTCCGCTCTGTCCGTTCGTGTGGGCTCGAATCGCCGCCGCCAGGGGATACATCGACTGGCCCTTATCGAAGACATAGACCGACATGCCGGCATAGCGGCGCAGTTGCGCGGCCAGCATCCCGAGATGCGTCGATTTGCCTGAGCCGGTCGGTCCGAGCATCAGGGTATGGCCGACATCCCGCACATGGAGATTCAGCCGGAACGGGGTGGCGCCATGGGTGACGCACTGCACCAAGGGCGGGGCGTTCGGCGGATACATGGGACAGGGCGCGGTGGCGCTGCCGGTCCAGATCGTACTGGTTGGGAGGAGATCCGCCAGGTTCATGGTGTTCAACGGCGGTCGCCGGACGTTTTCGACGCCATGGCCCGGCAAGCTGCCCAAGAAGGCGTCCATCGTATTAAGCGTTTCAATCCGTGCGGCGAATCCGAGCTGATGGATCGCCTTTTCGATGCGTCGCGCCGACCGTTCCACTTCGGCTCGATCTTCATCCATGAGCACCACCACACTCGTGTAGTACCCCATCCCGATCACTCCACTGTTCACCTCCCCCATGGCGGCCTCCGCATCGGCCACCATGGCCATCGCATCCTGGTCCAATGGACCGGTCTGCGAGTTGGTGATTTGATCGAGGAATCCTCGGATCTTCTGCTTCCATTTCCGCCGATAGGTCGTCAACGCGCGCACGGCCTCGTGTGAGTCCATGAAGATAAAGCGGGAGGACCAGCGGTACTCGATGGGCAGCTCCCCGAGCGATGTCAGGATGCCGGGAGTACTGTCGAGGGGGAAGCCTTCGATCGCCACCACCTGCATGTACTGCCGGCCGATTTTCGGAATGACGCCCGTCCAGACTTCCTGTCCGCCGATCACGGCATCGAGATACATCGGATGGGCGGATAAGGACACCGGCTGATTGATGCCGGTCACACAGCGTTGCAGCCAGCGGAGGAATTCGTCATGGATGACGGTCGACCCATCTTCGAGGACGAGAGACTGTCCACGGAGGCGATGCAGCCGGAAAACTGACGACAAGCGCGATTCAAAGGCTGCGCAGTCCCGGGTGAACTGCTCCACCAGTCCCGTCGTCCGGTCCTGGGCCGTGACGGCCGCCTGGTCATCGTCGAACATCAATTCCACGAACTTTCTCTGTGCGACCAACGGCGGGAGATACGTCAGCGTGACCACAAAGTACCCGTCGTACATGGTTCCCAATCCTTCAAAGAGCCGACGCCGTTCTTCGTCCAACGCGGCGGTCAGCGGATCGGGAAAATGGGAGAGACCGGGTGCGGCATAGCCGGCCGCCCGACGCCGTACTGCGTCCACATGCACCATCCAGCCATTACCGAACGAACTCAAGGCTTGATTGATCCGAAACGACAGGGCTTCGCGCTGGGGTTCCGTACTACTGGCCTGGTCGTCGCCGCGGTAGATCCAGGCCGCCATGAGCGAGCCGTTTTTCCCGACGATCACGCCATCCTCGACCATGGCCGCGTAGATCAAGAGATCCGACAGGCCCGCGTCCTGTGACCGATGTTTCTTCAACGTCACGTGTGCATCGGCTTCTCGAACTCGTTGGATCAGCAACAAGAGGAAGACGAGACCCAGCCCGGCAATCACGACGGTCAGTACCACCATCATGAATACTGGTTCCCTTGCCTGGCGCTGTTGATCCGCCAGGGCGTGCTGCGGGCGGGATAGTAGGGTTTGTAGCGCAACTGGCGGAGATAGACCTGCCGAAGCTTGGGATCGGCTTTGGCCATGAGTCGCAGGAGAGCGAGCATGACAAACCACAGACTCACACCGACGATCCCGGCCCTTAGCTCTTGCGCGGTGAAGACCAGCGCAAACGCGACGGCACCACAGAACAGCACCAGTTCACGATCCCCGCCCAAGAACAGATTGTCCCGATGCATGACGCGACGAATCGGGATCTTGCGGAGCGCCATCGCTAGCTCAGCCTCACGAGTTCAGACTGAGGCCATGACACGATCACATCTATCCCCTCCCCGCTCCACGCGATCTCGGCTCCAGCGGCAAAGAGCGTGGTCAGCACGTTTTGGGCTCCCACCAGAATGGCGATCAACAACACGAGGAAGACCATCATGCGGAGAAATCCGGTCAACTCACCGCCGAAGATCAATGCCCCTGCTGCTCCCACAATCCCGATCAACGAGAGGGTAAAGGCGACGGGGCCGGTGATCGACGCGCGCAACCGGGTCAAGGCGGATTCATAAGGAAGCCCTCCCCCGGCTGTCCCCGCCGCGTAGGCGTCATGCGGAAGCATGAATGCCCACAACATCAGGAGGAGGCCCAAGCACCACAGAGAGTCTGTCCAATGCGATCCGTCCCCGGCTTGTTCCATCAATCGTGCTCCTTCAGTTAAATCAGTGATCGTGTGAGGTACTGTCCATGCTCATAGCCCTGGACTTCGAGTATGTCGTCGACCCGACGCCCCTCCGCACAGCGCGTGATGTGCACCACAACCTGCACGGCTTCGGCGATGAGCGGTTCAATCGGTTTGGGATAGTCCTGGTTCATGCTGATATAGAGCGCCAGTTTCGAGAGCCCGGCTCTGGCATGGTTGGCATGCAAGGTTGCGATGCCCCCCTCATGTCCGCTGTTCCAGGCCATGAGGAGATCCAAGGCTTCCGGTCCTCGGACTTCTCCGACCAAGATCGTGTCGGGGCGCATCCGCATGGAGATCTTTAAGAGCTTCGCCATCGTGACATCCACGGTGGTGTGGTACTGCACGCAGTTCTCCGCACGACATTGGATTTCGGCCGTATCCTCGAAGATGAACATGCGGAGGTGGGGAAAGGTGCTCATCATCGTGTCGATGAGCGCATTCACGAGTGTGGTCTTGCCTGAGCCGGTCCCGCCCACCACCAATATATTGCGCCGGGTGGTGATGGCGGTGAGGAGCACATCCCGTTGCCGAGCCGTCATGATCCCCTGCTCCACATACTGCTCAACCTGATAGACCGCGAGCGCCCGTTTGCGGATCGCAAAGGTCGGCGCGGCGACAATCGGCGGAATTTGCGCCGCAAAGCGGGAACCGTCGAGGGGAAATTCGCCATCAAGGTAGGGAGACTGACGGGTGATTTCCTTGCGATGAAACCCCGCCACGGTTTTGATGATGGCTTCCGCACGGGCGGGTTGAACTGTCCCAATACACTCCATCCCCTGTCCCAGCCGTTCACACCAGAGCCGCCCATCCGCGTTGAGCATGACTTCCACGGTGCTGGGGTCACGCAGGGTTGCAAGCAACTGTGTGCCCATGTCCCGTTCAATCATCCGGCGGGCCCGCTCTCGCGTCGAGAGTCCGTCATCCATGCGAATCGCTGTGCTCACTCGTTACGAGGTACGCCTGCACAACCGCGTACGTATTGTACCTAATATGTAGTGCCTACTCACTTTTTGTTCGCACTACTACGTTAATGGGAAACGCCTGTCAAGACGTTATGCTGCATAGAGCGATAATTATTTTTGCAGTGTAGAGCCGTGTAGGGACGGGCCTCTACCGAAAGGCCGTACTTATTGAACAGTGTATGCGGTGGAGGACACTGACACGGACGGGTTACTTCGGCAGCGCTTTGGACATGTTCACGATCATGATCGGCGCGTGGGCGAGGCCATAGGCGATATGGGCCGCCGCGCCAAGATTCACGAAGGCACGAGGCGTCGCTTTATTCCGAAGGGTGGAGAGATACCATTCCTGCGCGTGGTTCTTGATCCGAAAACTCACCTGATATTTTTTATTCGGGATGGCCCATAACGTGATTTGTTCCACACCAGAGGCCTCCGCTAAGGCCCGTAAGACATCGTAGCGGGCACAGACGATCATCGGTGGGTCGGCACGCGTTGTGCTATCTCGAACAGCGGTCCCGTTCACGCCCCTCCCGCTCCGACGAGGGACGTGTGATCGTGTGTTCCTTCTCGGTTCTACAGGTTGGTGGCGAGATAGTCCTGGCACGTCTCTTCCTCCTTGGTCAGGTGACCCGTGCGCCTACCGTCAGACGTCTGCGTTGCATCACCTCGAGGCCAAGAGGCCCACACGTCTCCTTCTCAGATGTGACGCCATTCGGGAAATGGTACGTCTCCAAACGTATATATACTTATGTTTGCTGGATTTCTAGAGAAATTCCCCGTTCACCGATACATCTCCGACCTCTCCTCAGCGAAATTGGACCTCCTTCAGATGGTTAGCCCGTTCGAGCATTCTAAAATGTGTCACGCCTTACAATAGAAGAGGACTTTCCCGATCCTGTGGAGAAACCTTCTGAGGAAAGTGCGGATAGCTGAGCGATCGCTGGTGGCCATAGTCTCCTCCCGGCTTCATGGGGCGGGGAGGAGACGGTCTGTGCAGGTGAGAGTCTCGACGGCAGGACCGAAGTCGTGGATGAGCCAAGGGAATCGGTCATCTGATCGCAAATTCCGTTATCCCGGCTTGCCTCCAGTTGGATCGGTCGCTGGCCCGTCACAACCAGTTGTGGCGAGGTCCGCATAATACAGATACCTAAAGAGCAGGCAACTTGCTGAACAAACGTTAATTTTCTGCGAGGTGTGGGTACCCCTTGATCTGTTCACAAGGTTATTCCCAGAAGATGGGGACGACGGGATGGAACTTCACGGCTCGCCTCTTTCTTCTGTTCGTCTCATGCTCGCGAGCGTCTGCGACTGATTGTGCGTCTGGTTGGTCTTTCACTGCTCATCTGCGTGAGCGGTGTTCGCATCAGCTAGTTCCAGGGCACGTCACGAGGTTTCTTCATAGCCTCCAGATCATAGGTGATAAAGATCCGAATCACCACTTGAGAGGGAATCCCCTGCTCCTTGGCAATAATCTTCAGTCGACGGATCGTCCGCTTCTCCAAGTCGACACTGGTCGGCCTCCGTTTGGCATGTTTGTAGCGCTTCATCGCGCTCAGGATCCGTTCCGCATCCAGGACAACCCGCCCTTCATAGCCCTTCAAAGATTTCACGCGCCACCGTGGCATATTGGGTACGCTCCTTTCGATGTGCGGGTCGCCTCTGATGACGCGCTCGCGGCGGAACACAAATGCAATGTAAGACCTTTCCCTGCGCAGTGGGACCAATGACGCCGCAGAGCTGCTCTTTCCTGGTGGAGGTCTTCGGATCGTGTCACCCGGATGCGGTGGATCTGTTGTCGAAGGATATGGTAACTCGGGCATGTGAACTTGTTCACTAGCACCACCTACAACCAGCAGAAATTTGGCTGGGAGGACTCTTCTACCGTGCAGGAGCAGTACGAGAAGATTCACTCTGTTCAAGAGCTCGAATAATGGGGCAGCCTTTTGTAGCCTCTCCGGCTTCGCATTGCCGAACGAGCGTGGCCAATGCCTTACGCATACTCGTGAGTCCGCTCATTTTCTGGTCAATGGCGTTGATCTTGTCTCGGGCGAGAGCGCGGGTCTTGCCACAGGCACGCGCTTCCTCCAATTCCATAAGGACTGCTACCTCATTCAGGGTAAACCCAAGAGCCTGAGCGCGCTTGATGAAGCGGATGTGCTTCACGATGTCCGCCGGATAGCGGCGGTATCCCATGTAAGGTTTGTCCGGCTCCGCGAGAAGCCCCCGCCTTTGGTAATAGCGGATCGTTTCGACGTTGACCTCAGCCAGCTTCGCCACCTTTCCTATCGTTAATTCCTGAGCCATTGAATTACCCCCTTGATTCCGTACCTTAGTACAGGGTTTAGGATGAATCAACCAAGCGGCTCTGGAGGTAAAGCTATGGATTTAGGAAATGGAAAGGGAACGCTCATTGCGAGTGTGCTGACTGCGATCGGCGCGTCCGTGTGCTGTGTCGCGCCACTTGTCCTGCTGGCACTTGGTATCAGTGGGACATGGATTAGCACCTTGACCGCGCTGGAACCGTTGCGCCCGCTGTTCATTGGTTTAACGTTGCTGTTCTTAGGACTATCCTTTCGGAAGGTCTATCTAAATCCACAACCTTGTGTCCCCGGCACACCATGCGCCGATCCGCGCACAATCAAACGCCAGCGCAGCATGTTTTTGGTGGTCACGGTGCTGGCGCTCGCCCTGCTGGCGGTGCCGTGGGTTGCGCCATGAAAGGAGTGATATGGCAGAGGTACTGCTTCTATCGGTTCTGACGTGTCCGCACTGTCAGAACGCTGTGGAAGAAACAATGCCGACAGACGCATGTTTACAGGTTTATGAATGCCCGCAATGTAAAGCGGTGCTGCGGCGAAAAGACGGAGACTGCTGCGTGTTCTGTTCTTATGGCTCGGTAAAATGCCCGCCGGCGCAGATGCAGGAATGAAGCGTCAGGGCAAGCCGGTATGCGGCCGAAAACAAGGTCAGGAGGCCGGCCACTTGTGAATAGATTATGGACGTGGAGCCCACAGAATGATGGCCGCGCCGATGAGAGAGACCGTGGCTCCGATGATATCCCAACGGTCGGGGCGGATGCCTTCCACTGCCCAAAGCCAACTGAGCGTGGTTGCGATATAGATACCTCCATAGACAGCGTAGGCGCGCCCTGCATACTCTGCGGGACTCAGTGAGAGTAGCCATGCGAACAACGCGAGGGAAACCATGCCGGGCAACAACCAGAGAATGGATTTGGCTTCACGGTACCAAAACCAAAAGGCAAAACACCCGGCAATTTCAGCAATGGCCGCCGCAACATAGATTAAAAGTGTGAACATACCTGCCTTGCTGCTTCAGTCAGTGTAGGCACAAACTTTCCTAAAAGCCGATATTTGTCAAGGTGCAGGTTAGGATTGGGCTTTCGCTAAATCCGTAGCGGGCGTGTTTTGGTAGTTGGTGAATAATTTATCGCGTAGCCAAAATGCGACTCTCACCAGAGCAATGAGAACCGGAACTTCAACCAAGGGGCCGATCACGGTAGCGAACGCGACGGAAGAACTGAGTCCGAACGCGGCAATGGCCACAGCGATGGACAGCTCGAAATTATTGCTGGCCGCTGTAAAGCTGGTCGCGGTCGTCCTGCCGTAATCAGCCCCTAGAGCCTTGCCCATGAGGAAGCTGATAAAGAACATCACCACGAAATAAATCGCCAGCGGGATAGCAATCCGCAGCACATCGAGCGGCAATTCCATCACCATGCCGCCTTTCAGGGAAAACATCGCAAAGATAGTAAACAACAACGCTATCAGGGTGAGCGGTGCAATCTTCGGCAAGAATTTCTGCTCATACCAATCGCGGTTTTTCTGCCGCATGAGCACCACGCGGGATAGGAATCCGGCGAAAAAAGGAATGCCAAGGTACATGAACACGCTTTCGGCCACAGCGCGGAAGCTGACCTCGACAATCTGCCCACTGAGCCCAAACAGCGGCGGCAGTACGCTGATAAACAGCCACGCATAGACGCTAAAGAACAACAGTTGAAACACGCTGTTGAAAGCCACCAGCGCGGCGGCATATTGATTATCGCCCTCGGCCAAGTCGTTCCAGACAATCACCATCGCGATGCAGCGGGCGAGGCCAATGAGGATGACTCCGGTCATGTACTCGGGATAGTCATGCAGGAAGAACACAGCTAAGCCAAACATCAGCACTGGGCTGATGATCCAATTCTGCACAAGGGAGAGCAGCAGGATTTTCCAATCCGTGAAGATAAGCGGGAGTTCTTCATATTTCACCCGTGCGAGTGGCGGGTACATCATCAGAATCAAGCCAATGGCAATGGGGATATTGGTCGTGCCGACCGACAGGCTATTCAGCGCATCCGGTAATTTCGTAAACAGGGAACCAAGCGCGATACCTCCGGCCATCGCCAGAAAAATCCAGACGGTGAGGTAGCGGTCAAGAAACGACAGGCGTCGGGGTGAGCAGCAGGCGGCCATTGGTGAACTCCTCTACTTTTTCTCTGAGCATAAAAAAACGCGGTATCAAAGGCCGCATCGGCCTCACTGCCAGAAGCCTTGGCCGGGTCGGGGGTGCTCCAATGCAGTTTCTTTGGCTTACCGTGAAATAGCGGGCAGCTTTCCCCGGCGGCCTGGTCGCAGACCGTCACCACCACATCAAAATGTTGGTTGGCGAATTCGTCCCATGATTTGCTGCGCGGCTGGCCGGGGTCAATCCCGTGCTTCCTAAGCGTTTCAATCGACTTGGGATGAACATACCCGGTTGGGAAACTTCCCGCGCTCCACGCCTGATAGCGGCCCTGCCCCAGATGGTTAATCAGGGCTTCGGCCATGATGGAGCGGCAGGAATTTCCCGTACAGAGCACCAGCACTTTGAGCGGAGGCTTTTCCATCAGCCGCAACACCCTGCCGTTTTTTCCGAAGGCTCGCAGCAATTGGGCGTTCCCATGGTTTCCGGTGTGCAGCACGCACTTTCCGTGATGGCTGGCTTCTCTCCAAAGATTTGTGCGTCTTCCATCGTCCGGTAGGTTTCCCAGGCCACCCCAGCGGGGTCTTGCACCCATGTTTTATCGGACTTGGCATAACAGCACACCGTTTCACCTTCCTCGAAGGTTGTCAGCCCTGCATTTGTATCCGCCCGCGCAGTTCATCCAGCTCGCTATTGTCATCAACCTGAATGCCGAGATGGTCAACGCCTTTTTTGTTGGCGCGGGTCGAAACCGCAAAATTCACGCGCGGGTCATCGAGCAGCCACTTCGCGTAGTCCGCTTTGGTTTTGACTGGCTGCGCGCCGAACAGGGCACTATAGAAGCGGGTGGCTTCCTCGATATTTTCTACTCCCACATGGATGTGAAGGCGTTTCATGATGGTTTCTCCTTGGTTTGAGGTGGACAACAGCTTGGCATCTCGATCACGGAACAGCCGCGCTTTTTGTCCTCGCGGATACTGGCGAATTCCATGCGGCAACAATCCTTCACCATGTAGCGGATGAGGTCGGTGAAGAACTCAAAATTGGCCGTGTAAATAATAGAGCGGCCTTCCCGTCGTGACAGGACAAGCCCGGCATGGCTCATCTGCGATAGATGAAATGACAGCGTGTTATGCGGGATGCCGAGTGTCCCACCTAACACTCCGGCTGGTGCGCCGTCTCTTCCATGTTCAACCAGCAAACGGAACACCCGCAAACGGGTTTCCTGCGACAGCGCATCGAAGGCGGTGATGGCTTCATTAATGTCCATATGTCCAGAATAATGGACTAATAGTAGTTTGTCAAGCATTACGGCGGCGAGCTGCGAATGCTATCGATCCCATGCATAGGAGACTGGCTGAATAAATGTGCGATGGGCACAGGGTCTATGCTATTCTTTGAAATGAATGTTAAAGCGTAGATACTCAAATTTGCTGCTCATCGGGCTGGTTCTTCTTCTTGGAGTCCAACTCACTGGTCTCACGTGTCTGGATGAGTGGCAAGGTGCGATCGACTCAGCACAAGTTGAAATCGTGGACAGTTCTTCGTCTCCGGAGGGGAACGTGTTGGATCATGGATGTCCTTGTCATTTTATATTCCAGTCGGTATCCCTTGTCGTTCCTGAGATCCTGTCTCCTCACACAGATGATATAAGCTCAAGTCACACGCTATACGTGCCAACCTTCGTCGTGTCCCTCTTCCATCCTCCTCTCAGCATCTAACACATCACCAGAGTCGTTGCACATAGTGCGATCGAGGCTAGCATTGTCCGCCCTGCGGACAATGAGGATTCCTGCACTATACGATCATGTGGCTTATCGGCAGCATCACGTTGCGCTTAGAAGGCATCGGGGATCGCCGCGCATGAACGATGGCTCAATACAAGGTCCAGAGGTGAACGAAAGGGAGCAATCTTATGATGGGGATGCGAGGGGCGAATTGGGTGGGATTTGTGATGTTGGTGATCTTGATCTTCGCTGCTGAGCCGATATGGCTGTTCCTGGGGTTCGACACCCCGGAATTTGATAGCAGGAGGATCCTGTGGGCTATTCCGGTTGCAGCCTACGTCATTGCTGCGGTCGTATTGTTAATACGAGGAGGTCCAGATCGCGACCTATCCTGATTCTTGGTTTTTACGATGAGGCGAATAGGCGCTCTAAGAGCGTGAGGATGAAGGGAGCAATCTCATGATGGATATGCGCTGGTGGAATTGGGTAGGTGTTGCGATGTTGGTGATCCTCCTCGTTAGTTATGTACCGATATCGCAGTTCGTGTCGTCGGACACTGAGAATATTAAGTGGCTTGTAGCCTACGTCATCGTTGCCACTTTACTGTTAATAAAGGGAGCGGACAGATAGTGCAGAAGATTCCTGAAATAAGCACGTATTCTTCTAATCCGTGTTTGAGATAATTTGGAGTAAGGATGGTGAGTCACGAATCGCGGTGTCACTCATGTAATGAGCAGGAAGAATTCGGTGAGCTGCTCCGGTATACCGGGGCAGGATTTGCGGGGGGACTTATTGCCGGCGCAGTACTCGATCATTTTGGATTCCACCAAAGCGCACTCGGTCAATGGCTCGTTCGCACGCTTTCCGGAGAAGGAGAAAGCCTGTTTGAAGGCATCTATGCCATCCGGCAACGCATTCGAGGTTCAGCCGGGTCAATGGCCGAGGCGTACGGATGGGGAAAGTTGTCTGGGATGGTATTCCCGTGGATCATTGATTGGGGAAGCCGAATGGTCGGAATTGATGTCTACGGCGTGGAAGGATTTTACATCCCGTTCTTTTACGCGTTGAGCGACCAATTTGGGGCGAATGTCGCCGGACTCATCTTCCTTCGAAACAAAACAGGGACCTGGGGAAGAGCCCTGAGCGAATACGTGAGACATCCCGTCATGCTGAGCAGTGCAGCAATTGTTCTCGTGGTCCCTATTGGCCTGCTAACCGCGAGGCTGCTGGGGTTCAGTCCCACGACACAGACCCTAACGGCCGTCGAGACAATTGTTGCGAATCTCTGTTGGGTGCCGCCGCTTATCGGTTGGTTGATGCGCAAATAAGATGGGCCGTGTGAACACAATAAGGACGAATAACATTAAAGGGCAATCAATGACCCGTCTCTTCCGGTCCAGCATCTCCTCAGAGCGTTTGCTGGTAACAGGGCTGATTCTCCTTCTGGCATTTCAGCTCACGGGGCTATCTTGCATCAATGATTTGCAATCACGGTCCTCTCCTTCTCTCGTAAATCATACTTCTTCTCAGGATGGGGCATTAGGAGGGACCAATGACATTCCCGATAAAGACGCGGACGGATGTCCCTGTCATCTTGTGTTTCAGTCTTTCCTATTTCCTACCTTCCAGCCGGTGTCTTTAGTAACAAGCAGGGAGACTCCAAGTCCCCCTTTGTACACGGCCACATTTGTAGAGTCTCTTTTCCATCCTCCTATTCTTCATTCGGCTACTGAGTTCGATCGATAGCGCTTAAAAATTTACTGGCCGCACAGTTAAGGAGGAGTAGTCATGACACATCTATCCCTGCGCCCTTGGCTTTTCTCAGGAGTGCTCTTGCCGGTTCTCCTGAGCTGCACAGTGGTCCTGGCGCAAGAAACTCGTTCCTATCGATTGGACGAAATGACCGATATGGCGCTGAAACACAATCCAGCTTTGCAGGAAGCGGCCACTCTCATCGATCAAGGGAGAGGTGCTCAAGCGACTGCAGCGGCCTATCCCAATCCATCCATTACCGGAACATTGGGACCGGGCAGGACGCGAGAGGGCCTCCGCGATAGCAATTTTTTCGAGCGTGGAGTGGCAGTGAGCCAACCGGTGGAATGGCCAGGTATGCGTCAAGCCCGTCAGCGGGCGGCAGAGGCCGCGCTCGCGGGGTCCCAGGCGGCTGTTGATGCGAGTCGTTTGAATCTGCTGGCTGAGGTAAAGATCGCCTTCTACCAACTCCTTCTCGCCCAGCGCAATGAAGAACTGATAATGGAAGCTCTCGCCAGCGTGCAGGAGTTCCAGCGCGGCGTCAAAGCCAGGGTGGATGCTGGGCAGGCGAGGCCGTTTGAAGCCCTGAAAGCAAACGTGGAAGTACAAAAGGTAAGTAATGATCTGAATCATGCACGACACGTCTTGGTTGTCGGACGCTCTCGACTCAATGCGCTGACCGGCGGCCTGCTCGGTAAGAACTTCAACGTTCAGGGCAACTTTGTCTCACCCCCATTAGAACTTAACCCTGATGGCCTGGTCGCAAGCGCTAGCACACAGCACCCGACTGTCCGTCGTGTCCGAAAAGAGATTGAACGAGCGGAGCACAGCGTGGTGCAGGAACGCCAATCGCTGATTCCTTTTGTCACCATCTCCGGCATCTTTCAACAGGAAGCGGCCGAGACGGCCTACCTGGCTCGATTGAGTGTCCCCATACCGCTCTGGTATCGGCGGCAGGGAGAAATCACAGGGGCCTTGTCGGCGAAGCAACGCGCTGAAGCAGAACATGCGAAGTTACAAAACGAACTGGTGGCAGCAATTACCGAATCTGTGGAGGAAGCCCACGCCGCCCAGGACCGGATCGGGGTGTTTGAAAAAGGGTTATTAAAACAGGCGGAGGAAACGTTGAGAATCGCAAGGATAAGTTTTCAGCAGGGCGCGGCGAGCCTGCTCGAATTCATTGACGCCCAACGAGTGCATCGACAAATGTTGCTCGAGTATACGCAGGCACAGGCGAGTTTCTCCGTCGAGATGGCGCGGTTGGAACGTTGGACAGGGGAGCTTCGATGAGCGGGCGCACCAAACAGTCTGGCCTCAGTTCGAATGCAGGCATTGTTTTGGGTAGTCTGTTTGTTTCCATTGCCCTGGGCTGCAATGACAGTCGCGTGGAACAGCCGACGCGGAAGGCAACGGCTGAGCAAGAGAGAATCCAGCCTAGTCATGAGCCCGGTGAACCACACCAACTTGCAGTTCCACCCGAGGCGCGGGAAGGACAAGCGTTCCAGACCGCCCGGATTGAACGCCGCCCCTTTCGTGATGAAATCGCGACCACGGCCACGATCAAACCAAACGAATACCGTCTGGCGCATCTGAGCCCTCGCATCGACGGCCGGGTCATCGATGTGAAAGCAGTGCTTGGTCAACACGTCAAGGCAGGACACGTCCTAGCCCTCATGGATAGCATCGAACTGGGCCAAAAGAAATCAGATTTCCTTCAGGCGAAGACAAACCACGAGGTCGATAAGCGGAATTATGTTCGCGAAGAGGGATTGTATAAAGAACAGATTACCTCGGAAAAGGAATTCTTAGACGCCAAGGGGCGCTATGAAAAGAGCCTTGCCGCCTTCCGCGCCGCGCATGAAGCGTTACGCCTCATCGGCCTGTCCGAGGAAGACATCAAGCGTATCGATTGGAGTACTAAAGGCCAACCTCTCTCCTATTTCCCCTTGGTCTCCTCCTTGGACGGGACCGTCATCGAGCGGCCGATTACGTTGGGAGAATTAATTACTCCGAAAGATAAGGCTTTTACGATTGCAGACCTGTCTACAGTGTGGATTATCCTTGATATCTACGAACAGAATCTTGTCGCCGTACGGAAGGGAGCCGAGGTAGAGATTACGGTGGACGCCTTTCCTGGTGAAACCTTCAAGGGAACAATCGTCTATCTCAGCAACGTCCTGAATCCCGCGACCCGCACGATCGATGCGCGAGTCGAGATTCCCAATCCACAACGTCGCCTTCGGCCCGGCATGTTTGCGAGAGCGGCGGTCATCTTATCGGGGCGCGGCTCTGATGCGCTTATCATGCCGTTGGACGCGCTTCAACAGGTGAACGACCAGACCGTGGCGTTTGTGGAAAAGAAACCAGGTGCGTATGAGGTGAGGGAGGTGACCGTGGGACGACGATCACCGTCGCATGGCGAGATTCGATCAGGTCTGCGCGAGGGTGAGAGAGTCGTGACGAACGGCTCGTTCTTTCTCAAGTCGATTTTGCTGAAAGAACGAATCGGGGGAGAGTAGCGAGTGATGCGTCTGGGGGGCACCTTCCATGCTGAATCGAATCTTTGAATTCTCGCTGGCCAACCGGTTTCTGATTCTGGTGTTTGCCAGCCTCATTGTCTTTAGCGGCATCTATGCCATGCGGGAGCTGCCCATTGATGCCGTCCCGGATGTGACTCCGAACCAAGTCCAAATTCTCACGAATGCTCCGGGCCTCTCCCCGGTTGAAGTTGAACAATTCATCACCTTCCCTGTCGAGACTGCAATGTCCGGCTTGCCGGGTATCTCCCTGATCCGATCTGTCTCCCGGTTCGGGCTATCGGCGGTAACCATCTATTTTGACGAGGGAATGGACATTTATTTCTGTCGGCGCCTGGTGATGGAACGTCTCCCTCGGGCTCGCGAGGCGATCGGGGTGCGTTTTGGCCATCCAGAATTGGGGCCAATTGCCACGGGATTGGGCGAGATTTACCAATTCGAGGTCAAGGGAGTTGGCTATTCCCTCATGGAGCTGCGGACGATCCTGGATTGGGATATTGCGTTCAAGCTCCGCTCCGTTCCCGGGGTGGTGGAAGTCAACACCTACGGCGGAGAGTTGCAGACTTATGAAGTGCAACTGGATGCCGGCAAACTGGTCTCCTACAAGATTCCGATCGAGCAAGTCTTCCGGGCGCTCGAACAGAACAATGCCAACTCCGGTGGTGGCTATATCGAACACGCACAGGAACAGTATTTGATTCGCGGCGAAGGCCTTGTGCGGACACTGGAGGACATCGACAACATCATCGTGGCGACAGGACACGACGGGACGCCCATTTACATCCGCAATCTGGGTAAGGCGCGGTTCGCTCCAATGGTCCGGCAAGGCGCGGTTACGCGCGACGGCCGAGGGGAGGCGGTCACGGGCATTGTGATGATGCTCATCGGCGAGAATGGACGAGTCGTCGTGGATCGGGTGAAAACTAAGCTGCAGCAAATCGAAAAGACTCTGCCTCCCGGCGTGACCATCGAGCCCTATTACGATCGTACCGACTTAGTTAGAAAGACCATCAAAACCGTCGGCACCAATTTAACCGAGGGGGCTCTGTTAGTGGTCACGGTGCTGTTTCTTCTTCTAGGAAATCTCCGTGCCGGCCTTATCGTCGCTGCCGCCATCCCTCTTTCCATGCTGGTGGCGTTTACTGGAATGCTGGCCGCCGGCATCTCCGGTAACCTGATGAGTCTGGGCGCGATCGACTTCGGACTGATCGTCGATGCGTCCGTCGTCATGATCGAAAATACTATCCGGCATCTTGCCGAACGACGGCATGCCGCCGGAGGTGACAGGCGCATGACGGAAGACCAGATGCGCACAGTAGTCATCGAGGCCGGGCGAGAAGTGCTCCGTCCGATCGTGTTTGCGGTCGGAATCATTATCATCGTCTACCTGCCGATCCTGACTCTGCAAGGCATTGAAGGAAAAATGTTTCGGCCGATGGCCATGACCGTCATCTTTGCGCTCGTCGGATCTCTCGTGTTGACCTTGACCGTGACGCCGGTGTTGGCAAGTCGCTTCCTTCGCCAAGGCGTTGAGGAGGAGGAGACCTGGATCATTCGCCAAGCCAAACGAGGGTATCGTCTGCTCCTGTCAAAGACCATGCAGCATCCGGCTATTGCTGGGAGCGTCGCCACTGCACTGTTTGCATCAAGCCTCGGTGTCGCGGCATTGCTTGGCGCAGAGTTTATTCCGACGCTCGATGAAGGCACCATCGCCCTGCAAGCGTGGCGGCTGCCGAGTGTCTCTCTGGAGGAGTCAATTCGGACCACCACTCGCATTGAACAGGTCCTCAAGCAGTTTCCCGAAGTGGTCACGGTTGTATCGCGAACTGGACGTGCCGAAATCGCCACCGATCCAATGGGTGTCGAGGTTAGTGATATCTATCTCATTTTGAAGCCTGATTCAGAATGGACGACCGCTAGGACGAAGGACGATTTGATTGAGGCGATCAACCGGGCGCTGACCAAGGCCGTTCCCGGCAATACGTTCAGTTATTCCCAGCCGATTGAGCTGCGTGTTCAGGAATTGATTGCGGGGGTGCGGTCCGACATCGCCATTACTATTTTCGGTGAAGATATGGAGGCCCTCCGCAGCCTTGGCGATCAGGTGGTCCGGGTGGTCTCAGAGGTTCCCGGAGCGACAGACACCAAGGCTGAGCAGGTGGCCGGCATGCCGTACCATGTGGTGGCCATTGACCGGGAAAAGCTCGCTCGCTATGGCATTAATGCGGAGCAGGTTTTGGATACCGTCACCGCGTTAGGGGGACGCATTGTCGGTCAAGTCGTCCAGGGCAACCGCCGGTTCTTCATGCAAGTGCGGTTTAGTCCTGAAGACCGCAAGAATTTCGAGCGCATTTTGGATATTCGCATCAGTGATTCACAGGGTCGGCTCATTCCGTTCAGACAACTGGCGGATATTCGTACCGAAACCGGCCTGGCGCAAATCAGCCGGGAAAATATTCAACGGCGGCTGGCCGTGGAAACCAATGTGCGTGGTCGAGACCTCGCCGGATTTGTGGGCGCAGCGCAGAAGGCGGTGGAGAGCCACGTGACTCTGCCGCCTGGGTACTGGATTAAATGGGGTGGTGAATTTGAAAATCTGCAGCGGGCGTCCGCTCGACTCGCCATCGTCGTGCCGATTGCCCTGTTTCTGATCTTTGTGCTTTTGTACACGACCTTCAATAGCCTCAGGCCGGCGCTACTCATCTACCTCAACGTGCCGTTGGCGGCAACTGGGGGCATTTTAGCCTTGGCGCTTCGTGGGATGCCATTTTCCATCTCCGCCGGAGTCGGGTTCATTGCGCTCTTCGGCGTAGCGGTTCTCAATGGTGTCGTGCTGATGTCCTACATTTTGGATTTACGCAAGCAAGGGCGTCCGGCGGAAGATGCAGCCTACGAAGGCGCGTTGATTCGCATGCGGCCAGTCTTGATGACCGCGCTAGTGGCCAGCTTGGGATTCGTGCCTATGGCACTCTCGACTTCCGCTGGTGCGGAAGTGCAACGCCCGCTCGCCACCGTGGTGATCGGCGGACTGGTCACCTCGACGGCACTCACGCTCCTCGTCCTTCCCACGCTGTATGTCTGGGAAGAGCGTCTTCGAGAAGCGTGGACCCAACGAAGAGGGGAAGCCAAAGAAGTGCCGGTTCCTCATAGACCGAATTTGTAGTGTGAAAGACCTCACGCATGACCCCGATGGTGGATTGAAAAAATGCGGTTATCTCGAAGTGGACACCATACTAAAAACCCCAATGGCTCCCTTACCACGGGGATACGCGCGTTCAGAATCATCGAGGTGATGGAGAGGAGGAAACGATTATGTGGAGACTCATTCATATGATGATCGTGATCGGTGTCGTGACTCTGAGCCTGGCAGGATTCCAGGGATTTGTCGCTGGGGGCAAAGCCAGCAGACCGTCACATTACAAATCGATGGGATGACCTGCGGGGGGTGTGTGAAGGATGTCAAAGCCGCGTTGGCAAAGGTGCCTGGTGTCAGCGAGGTGGGACTCAGCACGGGAAAGAAGTGGATCGTTTTCCCCGATTATTCGGACGCACGTGCATCAGTGACGTTTGTTCCACAGAAGACGAACGTTGAGACGCTGATCAGGGCCGTCGAGGCGGCCGGCAACCCGTTGTCAAAATACAGGGCCCTGGCGCTTGACAAGTAGGCGACGGTCATTGGTGTCAGACTATGAAGTTGAAGGAGGCGTTGTCATGATTCAGGAGACGAATGCTCCAAACGGTCTGTTTGCTGAACTACGGAAGCTAAGTCCTGTGGTCACCGGCGGGCTGTTGCGCATGCGGCAACAGGCGTACCGGGATGGGGCTGTAGCCGCGAAGTACAAGTTGCTCACTGTCATGACGATTTCAATCGCGATTCGTTGTGAACCTTGCATACGGGCCTACGTCAAGATGGCGCAGGCCAAGGATGTCAGCCAGGACGAACTGATCGAATTTCTCGAAGTCGCGATGACGATGCTCTCAGAAGAACAGTAGATTGTGCGGAGCCGCTGATCGAGAACCTGTAGTCGAAATACCGTTGACAGTTAAGCTGACGAAGGGATAGGCTTACACTATGCGATTAAGTTCGTATCACTCCCGATCTTTTCTCGCTGCGACCATCGTAGTGTTTCTGCTGGTATTCAGTTTCAACGCATACGCCTGTCTCTTGCCGCTGTCAGGGACCACCGATGCGTCAATGGCCAACGGCTGTTCAACTCCTGTCGAACAACCTAGTCGGCAATTATGTGACGCCTTCAAGATCTTGGGAGTCGAATCCCAGGCTCAGTCGTCATCGTTGCTCGTGGACCATCATTGGTCGGCAGACCATACGTTGCCTACGCTTCCCACGGTGAGCCCTCGGCTCGTACAGATTTCCAGTCTATATTGCGCTCTCGAATCAAGTTCTCCTCCGCATCAGTCTCTCACAAGCACAGTGCTTCGTATCTGATCTCTCCGGCTCTTCCTTATACCGTTTCATCATGGCGTTATCTGCCCTGCTCGGAGCCTGAGCTCATCCCGTCGTTTTTTCTGTAGCGGGACGAGACTCTGAGATCCGTGACAGACGTGGGCAGGAAAGCTCTTGAGGAGGACCATCCAATGACTCGTTCAATTCGGGTTTTATTGCTCGCTATAACAGTCACAAGCCTAACCCTCGGAACAGATGGACGCCATGTCGTCCATGCCGCCGATCAGGCTGCACAATCGTCCTTGGCGTTACCAGATTTGATCCCGGAAGCCTTGGCTAGAAATCCAGAACTTGTGGCGGTGCGCAAGCAATGGGAGGCTGCCACGAATCGGATTGCCCAGGCTCGGTCACTGGATGACCCGACCCTATTCGTCGAGTTATTTAATGCCCCCAAGACCTTTAATGTAACCCAGACTCAGAACAGTATTTTTGGTCTCTCCCAGAGTTTCCCATTCCCCGGCAAACTCGCGCTCAAAGGCGACGTGGCGAGTCGTTCAGCCGATATGATGGGGCAATCGGTCCGCGCGAAGGAACGTGAACTCATCGCCCGTCTCAAGCAGATCTACTACGACCTGTTTCTTGCAGATAAGGCGATCCAGATACATCATGAGCAGATTAATCTGCTCAAACAATTTTTTGACATAGCCAACGCGAAGTTCCGTGCGGGCAAGGGAGCTCAGGTCGATGTCCTCAAAGCCCAGGTGGAACTTTCCGTGCTTCACGAGAAACTTCCCGTCCTGGAACAGCGTCGGCAGACTGCCCAAGCGATGCTGAACACCCTCCTGGATCAGGATCCACGCTTTCCACTCGCATCTCCGCAGCCTCCGCATGAAGGACGGTTTAATCTGGACTTTGAAGACCTCTATCGCGCGGCGGCGACCGCCAGACCCGAGCTTAAAGCCGCCGAGCTGGCCGTGCAGCGGAACGAACAGTCCCGCGCGCTCGCCCAGCGTCAGTACTACCCGGACTTTAATCTGTCATTTCGGCGCTTCCAGAACTATCAAGCCGATGACGGATTCGGCGCCTACGTGGCGATGAGCATACCTTTCTCGCCTTGGACCAAGCCGAAATACGATGCTGCGGTTCAGGAAGCAGCCGCGGCGAGCGCAGCAGCACGCGCCAACCTCCACACATTGGAAAACATGACTCGCTTTCAGATTCACGATCTGCTGGCCAAGGTCCGAGCCAGTTGGGAAGTGGCCGTGCTGTATCGGACGACCGTGTTGCCGCAAGCCGAACTAGGCGTGGAGGCTGCGCGGGTCGGATATCAGGTGGGGAAGTCCAACTTTCTGGACCTCTTGGATGCAGATAGGGCCTGGCGGGGGTTTCAACTTGAATACTACCGAGCGCTGGTCGAGCGGGAGCAGCGTCTCGCGGAGCTCGAACAGGTGATCGGATCGGATCTGAATGGAAACAGCTAGAAGGGAGGATAGGCCATGAGTCAGGACATGCGAGGAAAAAGTTTTGTTGTCGGTGTTGCAGTCGTCTGTTTGTTCGTCGGAATCACCGCAGGATTCTTCGCCGCGCATCGGATGATGGACGACATGTCGGGGATGACGAGCGGTGGGGAGATGAAGGGCCATGGGATGGAAGGTATGAAAGGCATGGCGGGCATGGGCGACATGAAAGAAATGCCGATGGAAGGCGCGAAATCCATGAAAGAGATGGAACCAATGCCAGGCATGTCCGACGCTCCATCCGGAGCTGTGGCTGTCCCGGCTGGGTTGAGACAGTTGATCGGCGTCCGCAGTGCTCTGGCTGCTCACGCAACTTTGGAGGAAGAGATCCGTACGGTCGGTACGGTCGGCTACGACGAACGGGGTTTCACGCAAGTGACGCTGAAAACTTCCGGGTGGGTTCGAAGGGTCTTCGTCGATTCGATCGGTCGACCGGTACGCAAAGGTGAACCGCTCTTCACCTTCTATTCGCCGGATCTTCTGGCCACGCAGGACGAGTATCTCCTCGTTGTGAAAATGCAGGCGCAACTGGCTGCGAGCCCGCTCGACGACGCGAAAGCCAACGCTGGCGATCTCGTGGCGAGTGCGCGGGAGCGCTTGCGGCTCTGGGATGTAAGCGATGCGCAAATCGCGGCTCTTGAGCATCGCGGAAAAGCCGAGCCGGTGCTCACGATCTACGCACCATCCTCCGGGATCGTGATAAAGCGTGAGGCCGTACCGGGGAAGTATGTGGAGCCAGGCGTGACTCTATACGAGATCGCGGATCTCTCTATGGTCTGGATCTCTGCCAATATTTACGAATCGGAAATGGCGCTCACGAAAGTTGGTCAGCTGGCCTCAATCACATTTGCAGCCTATCCGGGAGAAACGTTCCACGGCAAGGTGGCCTACGTCTATCCAACACTGAACACTGAAACCCGCACTGTAAGGGTACGTCTCGAATTGCCGAATCCCGAACTGAAATTGAAGCCGGGCATGTACGGAAACGTGACTTTGCAGACGAATGCGACCAAGACTTTAGTCGTGCCAAAGGAAGCCGTGCTGAACACTGGGCTTCGTCAACTCGTATTCATGGATCGCGGGCAAGGCCGGTATGAGCCTACTTTGGTCAAACTGGGGCGCAGGAGTCAGGATGCAGTGGAAGTAATGGAAGGACTCAAGGAAGGGGATCGGATTGTCACCTCGGGAACTTTCTTATTGGATGCGGAGAGCAAATTAGAATCAGCCGCGAGCATGCAGGGCATGATGGGCCGGATCGGCATGGGTGACTGGCAAATGCGCGGCGCCTATGAAGCCAAGATGGAAGGGATGGAAGGCATGTCCGGCATGCAAGGGATGGAAGGGATGAAAGAGATGAAGGGCATGGAGGGTATGAAAGGCATGGAAGATATGCCAGGCATGAAGGACATGAGCGGCATGCCGGGTATGGATCCTGGTTCAGCTAAAGCCATCTCTGAAACTCGCAACGTAGCCGGATACACCCTGACCTTCACGACCTTGCCCGAAACGCCCAAGGCGGGTGAGGTTTTCCTCAAACTCAGGGTGACGAATCAGAGCGGCAAGCCAGTGACCCATGCGCAAGTCCTGTTCGTCTATACCATGCCGATGCCAGGAATGACCGATTCCAAGGTGACGGCGCGCCATACCAAGGACGGGCTCTATGAAGGCAAGGTGATGTTCGGCATGGGCGGTACGTGGGTCGTGACCGGCACCGTGACCATCCCGGGCCAACCACCAATTTTTGAAAAGTTTCAATTCCTGGTCGCAGAGGGAGGCATGTAGTTGAAAAAGGCGAGGTCTCGGCGCCGCCGAGGTGGAGGGATAAAAAACAATGATCGCTCGACTCATCGAAGGGAGTGCACGTAATCCAGTCCTTGTCATCCTCTGTGTGCTGTTGCTGACAGGCTGGGGCCTGTGGGCTTTGTTTCAAGTCCCGCTGGATGCCATTCCAGACCTTTCGGATGTTCAGGTGATCGTCTATACCGAATGGCCGGGCCGGAGCCCCACACTCATCGAGGATCAGATCACGTACCCGGTCGTGACCTCTCTGCTCGCTGGACCTAAAGTCAAACGGGTCCGAGGAGTCTCGGAATATGGGGTGTCCTATGTGTATGTGATCTTCGAAGACCGGACCGACCTCTACTGGGCACGAAGTCGTGTCCTCGAATATCTCCAGAAGCTTACCGGCAAGTTGCCGATCGGCGTCACGCCGACCCTAGGGCCTGACGCAACGGGCGTGGGGTGGGTCTATCAGTATGCCTTGGTGGATGAGTCTGGAGCCCATGACTTGGCGCAGCTCCGCAGTCTTCAGGATTGGTATCTGCGTTACCAACTGGAGAGCGTACCTGGCGTGGCAGAAGTGTCGGCGATCGGTGGATTCGTCAAACAATACCAAATCGAAGTGGACCCCAACGTATTAGCGGCTTATCGGCTGCCGATTCAGACGGTCATCCAAGCCGTCCGCAACAGCAATGCGGAGGTGAGCGGCAGGGTGTTGGAGATGGCCGGCACTGAATACGTGATTCGAGGGCGAGGCTATCTGCGGTCGGTTGATGAAATTGAGCTGATTCCCGTCGGCACGGATGGACGAGGCACGCCGATCCTAGTACGTGACATCGGGCATGTCCAGCTTGGGCCGGATCAGCGGCGAGGCATTGCTGAGTTGGACGGCAAGGGTCAGACGGTCGGCGGCATTGTGATTATGCGGTTTGGCGAGAATGCGCTCACTGTGATCGAGCGGATCAAAGCCAGGCTGGAGGAAATCGCTCCGGCCTTGCCCGAGGGCGTGCGCATTGTTCCCGCCTACGATCGGTCCGATCTCATTTATCGCGCGATTGCCGTCCTCCGCGAGAAACTGGTTGAAGAAAGTGTGATCGTGAGCCTGATCGCTCTGATCTTTCTGTTTCATGTTCGAAGCGCACTAGTGGCCATCCTCATTCTCCCCGTGGCGGTGCTGCTTGCTTTTATCCCAATGGCCTACTTGAAGATTACCTCCAACATCATGTCGCTGGGCGGGATCGCCATTGCTATCGGCGCAATGGTCGATGCCGCGATCGTGATGGTCGAGAATGCCCATAAACGGTTGGAGCAATCTCCCTCAGGCAACCGAACGGAAATCATCATCGCTGCCGCGAAAGAAGTGGGGCGGCCCCTGTTTTTTTCACTGCTGGTGATCGCGGTGTCGTTCCTGCCAATCTTTGCCCTGGAAGCGCAGGAAGGTCGGCTGTTCACGCCCTTGGCCTATACCAAGACCTTTTCGATGCTCTTTGCCACCGCGCTTTCAGTGACATTGGCGCCCGTGCTGATGGTGTTGTTGATTCGTGGGAAGGTTCGCCCTGAAATCAAGAATCCGCTGAACCGATGGCTCATTGCCCTGTATCGGCCCATCCTTTCAGGAGCATTGCGAGTGAGGTGGGTGACGCTGGGGCTAGCGGTTGCGGCAGTGGCGATCACGGTGCCGGTGTTCTCTCGACTCGGCGCGGAATTCATGCCGCCGCTCAACGAGGGGACCATTCTCTACATGCCGACCACCGTCCCAGGCCTCTCGATCCCCGAAGCAACCAAAGTGTTACAGGTACAGGATCAGTTGCTCACGACCTTCCCTGAAGTAGAACGGGTATTCGGCAAAATGGGGAAGGCCCCGACCGCCACCGATCCAGCCTTCGTCGGCATGGCTGAGATCACGGTCACTCTGAAACCGGAAGCGCAATGGCGGCCTGGCATGACCTGGGACCGGTTATTGGACGAGATGGATGCCAAACTGCGCATCCCTGGCTTTCCGAACATTTGGTGGATGCCGATCCAGACCCGCACGGAGATGATCACGACCGGTGTCCGGAGCCCCGTCGGGATCAAGGTGCTGGGGCCGGACTTGAAGACGATCGAGCGAATCGGCATAGAAATCGAACAAACCTTGGCGACCGTGCCCGGCACCAGGAGCGCCTTCGCCGAGCGGCTCAATGAAGGCTACTACTTGGATGTGATCGTGAACCGGCGTGAAGCGGCCCGGCATGGCCTGACCATCGGAGATGTACAAGCGGTGATCACTTCGGCTATCGGAGGAGAAACCGTGACCACCACGGTCGAGGGACGAGAGCGGTATCCGGTCAACGTGCGCTACAAGCGCGAGTTGCGCGATGATCCGGACCGGCTCAAACGGGTGCTGATTCCCACGCCCAGCGGTGCGCAGATCCCTCTTGAACAAATCGCGGAGCTGGTGATCACGCAGGGACCGTCGTCGATCGCAGATGAAGCGGGGGAACTGGCCGGTTTGGTGTCGGTGTCGGTCGGCGGCCGCGACTTGCGCGGCTATGTCCAAGACGCCCAACGAGCCGTCCGCGAGCTGGTCACGCTCCCGCCTGGGTACCGCCTAATCTGGGCCGGTCAATACGAGCATCTGATGCGGGCAGAAGAGCGGTTGAAGCTGGTGGTCCCTGTGACACTGGCCGTGATCCTGTTGCTCCTGTACCTCAATTTCCGATCACTTGTGAAATCGCTGATCGTGCTCCTCTCCGTCCCCTTTGCCGTGATCGGAGCCATCTGGTATCTCCATTACCTGGGCTACAACCTCAGCGTGGCGGTGTGGGTAGGGATCGTTGCGCTGGCGGGTGTGGCTGCGGAGACCGGTGTGGTGATGCTGGTCTATCTCGATGAAGTGTATGAGTGGCGCGTGCGCGAAGGTCGCATGGCGACGGTGCAGGACATCCGTGACGCTATTATAGAGGGAGCCGTTCAGCGCGTGCGGCCGAAGATGATGACCGTCGCCGCCATCATGGGTGGCTTGTTGCCGATCATGTGGACGACCGGCACCGGGGCCGATGTGATGAAGCGGATTGCCGCGCCGATGATCGGCGGCATGGTCAGTTCAACCATACTCACGCTGGTCGTCATTCCAGTCCTCTATTCCGTTTGGCGACGCGTTCAGCTCCGCTCCACGATTCCGAGTCCTGAATCTTAGAGAATGTTGCGGAAGGAGGCTATGAAGTAGAACATGTTCAGGAGGTTCTTTTGATAATGCGAGGAGACCAAAAAAGGGTGGCACAGTGCGAAGCCACCCTTCTGCTTTCTCAGCTGTCAGCTGAAGAGGTTGTGCATCCACTGCCACACTTTGGACGAAACCTCATAGGGGCAAAAACCAAACTGTTCTACCCAGGGGCACAATAGTCATCACCTCCCTTTGAACGCCATCCTACGGGCTGTACCATAGTATCGAGTCAAGAGGGTGCGAAACTTCTGTAGAGGCGCTTGACTCTATACTGTAATGCAAGGCGTAGATTCCCTTCATGGTGATAACATCGCTGCTCAACTGACTATCGGCCAGCTTGCCGGAATTGTCGGAGTGAATGTCGAGACCGTCCACTACTACGAGCGCCTGAACTTGTTCAATCCATCAGCGAGGAGGCCTTCCAGATATAGACTGTACGGGCATGAAAAGGAACGACGCCTGAGGTTCATCAAGAAGGCCCAAGCCTTAGGGTTCACGCTGAGGGAGATCTCTGAATTGCTCACCCTAAGGATTGCTTCAACAACGGCTTGCTCTGATGATGTGCAGAAACGGGCACAGGCGAAACTTGTGCAGGTGGAATCCAAGGTTCAAGACTTACGGGTACTGGCTCATGTGCTGAAAAAACTAATCCAAACTTCTGAAGCCGGTCAGTCCACCGTCCGTTGCCCGATTCTGATGAACGTGGAAAAAGAAATAAATGCTGATTATACGAAGAAGAAAACGGCAAAAGAGTGCTAGAACCACATACGCAAGCCGGCTACGAATCGGATCTGACTTGGATTTCCACCCTCTTGGCGTACCAGCGTGGCGGTCTCACCGAAACTTCTATCGAGCGAGAAGCCTACATAGGGCGCAAATTCGCGCCGAATTTCATACCGTAGCCGCATCCCGAATTCCAAATTGTTTAGTCCCGAGCCGGTCGTAAATTCTTCGACTCGTTGTACGGCAATATTGGTCTCGAAGCGGCCCTGGAGAATCAGCCGCTGGGTCAGCAACAGATCCTTCGTCAACGTCAGTCGCCCCGACACCGCGCCATTCTGGTCGATGAACAAGGTCGCTTCCATCGTGTAATCATAAGGCACGATTCCCTCGATCCCGATCGCCGCGAACCCACGGGTCACATTCCGCCCGCGAAAGGTTTGCGTTTCAAAACGTGGGCCAATTTGAAAATCATAATATTTTCGGATGAACCGACCATAAAGCAGCTGAAAATCCACATCGTAGTCCGCTTTGAAAGCCGTATCCTGTTGTCCTTCGCTCTTGAACCACAGTCGGTTGTAATCTCCGCCGTACCACCCTTCGATGTCCCAGCGGTAATCGCTCGTCCGCTCACCCCCACTCGTTCTTGGCCGGTATTCGAGCACGTCGATCAGTGTAAACAGGTGGTTCTCCTGATCGTTGACGGGTGGAGCCCAGTCCTGTTGTGGCGATAGGTTCGGCAAGGTGCGGACAGACCCTCCGAGGATTGCCGACACTCCTCCCAACGGCGTTCGAACTGTTTTCACCGAGGGACTGAGCTGGCCGGCGGAGTTAGAAGGACCAGGCACACTGCCCTTATTCGATACGATCACAAAGGTTTCAGCAGAGGCAACTGGAGCGCAGATGTTGACGCTGAGGGCACATGCCAAAGCAATTGAATGAAGGGCGTGAAAAGACATGAGCACTTTTACAGCGGCTTATCGGACACCTCGATGACTCGAAACATGCCTGCCTCCATGTGAAAGAGTAAGTGGCAATGAAATGCCCAGGGTCCGGGGGCGTCCGCGGTGACCGCAACCGACACCCGCTCTGCGGGCTTGACGATGACGGTGTGTTTGCGTGGCAGATACTCGCCCGCGCCGTTTTCCAAGTGCATCCACATGCCGTGCAAATGAAGCGGATGCTCCATCATCGTGTCGTTGACGAACGTAAGACGCAGCCGTTCTCCGTAGCGGAAACGAATCGGCTCCGACGCATCCGAGTACTTCTTGCCATCGAACGACCACATATAGCGGTCCCCCATATTGCCCGTGACGTGGAGTTCAATCTCTCGCTCCGGCTCCCGTTGGTCAGAATAGGGCGTACGGCTTTTCAAATCGGTGTAAAGCAGCACTCGCCGAGGGCTGTTTTCTAGCCCTCTGCCTGGTTCATAAAACCGATTCCGCGAATACTCGGCCACCGTTTGATTGCCGGTCCCATGATCGTCGGGACCGTGCTTGACGGGCTGGGCTCCAGGAATCGTCGAATGAGATTGATCGCCCATGCCGGGCATGTGGTCTTTCTGCGGATCATGCTGCATGTGCTCCATATTTGGAGTGTTAGCTGAGGGCTTGCTGCTCGGCCTCTCGTCGGATGATCCCATGTCGGGCATCGTCATTCCGCCCCCGTTTGGGTGCTGCATACCCGTCATGTCCATACCCATCTCTTCCATCGTCCGGAGAGGACGCGGCCGGCGTTCCGGGATCTCGGCGCTCATGCCAGGACGCGGGGCAAGCGTGCCGCGCGTGTACCCACTGCGATCCAGTGTCTCAGCAAAAATGGTATAGGCTCGGTCGCCGGTCGGTTCGACAATCACATCGTACGTCTCCGCCACTCCCATACGAAGCTCCTCTACCACGACGGGCTGGATATTCTGCCCATCGGCCTGTACGACCGTCATCGTGAGACCCGGAATGCGGAGGTCATAAAAGGTCATGGAGGCCGCGTTGATGAAGCGTAGGCGGACTTTCTCTCCTGGGCAAAACAGTCCGGTCCAATTAGCACCCGGGGACAGCCCGTTCATGAGGTAGGTAAAGGTGTAGCCGGTCACATCCGCGAAGTCCGTGGGATCCATCCGCATCTGGTCCCACATGAGGTAATTCTTCAGCGTCGCCCATAAGCCCCAGTTCACGATATTGGAGAAGAACTCGCCCGCTGTCCGTTGCTGGAAGTTATAGTAACCCGGGAACTTTTTAAGATTGGCAAACACGGACTCCGGCGACTCGAAGGTCCAATCTGAGAGCATCACGACATAGTCTTGGTCATAGTGAAATGGATCGGGTTGGAGGGGATCAAGGATCATGGGCGCATACATTCCCCGCATCTCTTGACCTCCCGAGTGACTGTGATACCAATACGTGCCGCTCTGCTTGACGGGAAACCGATAGGTGAAGGTCTCGCCAGGCTGGATACCCCTGAAGCTCACCCCGGGTACGCCATCCATAGCTGGTGGTAGGAGAATGCCATGCCAATGAATCGAGGTAATTTCCGCCAAGCGGTTTGTGACCCGCAGCGTGACCTCTTGGCCTTCCTTGAGACGGACGGGCGGCCCAGGGATCGTCCCATTGATTGTCATGGCAGTCCCGGTTTGCCCGTCTAGGACAAAAGACCGTTCGCTGATCACCAAGTCGATCAGCTCGCCGCTCAGGGTTGAAGGTTGTGCGTCAATGGGATTCAGGGGAAGCAACTGATGACGCGTGCACGCATGAAGCAGTGGCGGGATCGCACCGAGGACTCCCAACGTTCCGGCCTGTTTCAGCAGCACACGCCTGGAAATCAAGTTGGTTTTGTCTAGTACCTTTTTTTTCACTGCCGGCTTTCTATCTATGAATCGATGAATTAGATTTCGCCCGTCCATGGATGTCGGACAGTCTCTTTAGACTGCCCGACATCTAGAGGCTGGTCTTTCTATCCCACTCTCGCCTAGTAATCCACGCCCATCACATAGGTTCTCACCGCACCTCGTGCCGCGGTGACTTTAATCGGCCGCATCATGTCATTGTCCTCATGGTCGAGGATATGACAATGCCAGACGAATCCATGCGCACCGGCATCTGGATCAAAAGAATAGTTTCTCGCCACGCCGGCTGCCGCGTCTGTCGGCCCGAAGCGCACGGCGAGGCGGGTGACTTGGCCCGGATACGCGATCACGGTATCTTTCCATCCAGCTTCGTTGACTTCCGGTGGATGTACGGGGCCATGCAGATAGGGCTGAATATTCGGATTTCCTCCATATTTCAATCCAGAAGCAACGGAGGGCGCATACGTCAACGGTGGACCATCGCCAAACATAGAGGCGCCGCCGGGGAACGCCCCCTCGTAGGCCTTACTGTACCGGTTCCGATGAAACCTCTGCCGATTGATCACCTGAACCTGCGTCAAGTGTGTGTGGATCGGATGGGCGTCGGCTGTCAGATTGACGATTTCCCAGACTTCGGTCTCGCCTTCTGCCGGCAACTCGGACACATATTCCGTTATGCCTCCCACCGTAACGGCCGTGAAATCCGTTCGAACCGTTCCACCGGCACGTTTGCCGGACATCTTCGTATTGTTCAGCAGCAATTCGACCATTTCCATTTCACCGGCACCCATCATGGCATTAAGGGTAAGTTGGCGGGTTTTCGAAGGAACGACAGCCAGCGTTCCCGCGGCCGGGTTTACCAACCGACGCATGGGTGGGCGAAGCGCGGCGCCATGAGCCGGGTTGTAGCTTGCGTCCGCCCCTGCCAATGTGGACGGTCCCACTCGAAACTGGAGAACGCGTCCCACCGTCGCCCCATCGGGTGGTGCCCCATCGGGGAATGGTGCGCGGCCGTGATTCTTTAAAATCAGCGTGCGGCCCTCTAATCCTGAAAAGTCGATCATGATGTCGGCGCGCTCACCAGGCATCACGGTCAGCTTGTGTACCCGAACCGGCGCATCGAGATACCCTCCGTCGGTTGCGATCTGCCATAGATGCTGTCCGTGCAAGGAGAGTTCATACGTACGCGCGTTTGATCCATTGATGAGGAGGAACCGACAGCGCCTGGCCTCGACATTCAGATACGGCCAGACCTTGCCGTTCACCACAATCGTGTCGCCGAAGAACTCCATCATCCAGAACGGGTGCTCCTGGTTGGGCCCCATGTTGGGGAAATAGAGCTGCCCGTTTGTATCGAACATGCGGTCCTGAATCACCAGCGGAATGATATAGTCTACGGAGCCTGCAGTGCCTTGTTGCAATCCGGTCGGATGTAGACCGGTCGGCAACGTCAGCGCCGGATCCACGATCAGATAGCCCCCTGCCAACCCCGCATAGACGTTCAAGCGTGTGAGGCCTAAGGCATGGTCATGAAACCAGAGAGGAGCGGCTTCTTGTGTATTCGGATAGCGGTACATCGCTCCGTTCGCAACCGCACCCGTTTTGCTGTAGTACGCATGGCCTCGGTAGACGCCATCAGCGGTGAACCAGGCGTTCGGATTTCCATCCAGCACCGGCGGTACCTCCCCTCCGTGCAAATGGGGCACGGTTGGGACAGGACCGGCATAATTCGATGCGCAGATTCCCACCGGCGGTTGGTTTTCAGTGACCGCATCCGCACACCTGTTCGCTTCACCGTTCAGCGGATCGGCCCAGTCAAGAGTCTGATCGGTCGAGGTCTTCCACGCCGATAGTTGGCTCGCCGCCGTATTGGGCAGACTGTTGATGTACTGAATTTCGGTGGGGGTTCCACGCGTCGCGACGAACACCGGCCCAATGTAGGTTGGGAGCAGGGTCCCCGATCCAGGACACGTTGCACCGTTGCGGTAGCCCCAGACGTAGGTTCCCGTGTAGGCGGGGGCGGAAGACGGCGGTACGAACGTCGAAGGCATGACGTTGGACTTGAACTCGCACATCGAGAGCGTCGCTGATGCCGTGGTAATCGTTTCGATGGTTCCGCCCGCCACAGCGAGAAGAGGCAACCGGTCCACGAACTGCGGGATCTCACTCCCCGGTAACGGGACTGGCTGAGCCGTGGCCGGAGTGGATGAGACCAGCGTCAGTGCCACCAAGAGGTACTGAGCCGGAGACCAATTTCTTATGATCTTCTCTCGAAGGTATCTCATGTTCACCTCCCTATCGGATAGAGATAGAAGCACCACGCTCCCTGCTCACACAAGACGATCACGCGTCGTCGCGTTGTGGATCTCCCCGTATTATCAACACCGCCGCAACAATGATGTAGGCGACGACCGGAATAACCCACAGGATCTTCGTGCTGTCAAATGTCATGCTGCCATCCGCCGTGGTGCCAAACCCGAGGAGTAGCCATATGGGCTCATGAATAACGAGAAAGAACACCAGCATTGCAAGACCCAGCCAATTGGTCCAACGCATCCCCATCATGAGATGTTCTCCTTTCATGTGATCATCAGCCCCTCTTCCAAGCCCATGGACACCGGGTGGAGTAGCATCGGGGCCGATTGTCTAATGACACCTCCAGACCAAGGAACGAATGAATCCATGCCGCCTCCGAGCACAAAAACGGAGTGGAAGTGCATGAACTGAAGTTTTGAATTAAATTCGAAGGACCGATGAGGAGGCTATGGAGATGGGGACGAACCCCGACGCAGAGCTCCAGGATGAGGATTCTAAAGTTGAGGAAACAGCGGACGCTGTAACAGGGTTTAGCAGTACCGGCGTCTGATCCAGATTAGTGGTTGCTGCCTGCCTGAGTTGCCGTTCCGGCGATGATACGGCGGACGGTGGGCACATGAGAGTCCCATCCATGGGACAGGCCATATGGTTTATCTCTTCAACCAACTGTGCAGCGTCGTCGGCCAACCATAGATCTTCTACCGTACACATTGTCCCGATGATCTGACAAAGGGCGAAGAGCAGGACCACGCTGAAGGACTGCATCTTATCGTTGACGATGATCCAATGGTTCATCACTGAAGAACTCTCTGTAGATCCATGGCCCTACCCTTCGGGTCCAAAACTTACGGCCGACTTACGACAAAAGAAGGTTGAAACGAAGTGTCAAAAGGGTGCTGTGCACATCTTCCGGGGTGCCCACAGCACCGTCCGGGGGGACGATCCACGAGGCGATTGACCCCGGGTGCTTGTGAAGCCCAGCAATTGGTTTCATGGCAGCGCCTCCCTAGGGGAAAATAGAATCGCGGCCCGCTCAGCGTCAGCAGCCAAACAGGGGATGACGATACTGGAGGTGTTGGATCAGATTCGAAGAACCGAGGAAGAGCTTATGGAGATAGGAACAACGGAGTACGCGCTACTCCAAGACCATGTCTCACTAGAAACACCATCGGAAACTTCGATAAGACTGACGAAAGACAGAACAGGATCAACAACCACGACCATGCCGTTCTTTATTTGACGCTCAGGCGACGCGGTCAGCGACGCCGGGCACATGAGGGTCCCATCCATCGGACAGGCCATATGGCTCATCTCTTTAGCCAGCCGTGCGGCATCGTCGGCCAACGACAGATCTGGCACCGCACACATTGTCCCGACGATCTGACAGAGGGCAAAGAATAAGACTAGGCTGAAGAGTCGCATCCTCATCTTAGCAAGTATCCAACCGTTCATAACGTGACACTTATCTCTCAATGCAAAGATACCTGTCAAGTCCCAAAATAGGACATCTGCCGACCTGTCGTTCGACCGCAGCTTCGGGGCAACGGCCAACTCTGGCGCGTCGGCAGGGCGGGGATCCAAGCCAGGTCGCCACTATCCCGGTAATCGCGATGAATGGCAGCCTGTTCAGCCGCTGTCGTAGCGGGCGATTGCCGAGCAACACTACAAGCTCTTGGGATCAGGTGCCGACGAAGAGAGGCGCCTTTTCGCCAATCCAGCTTTCCAGATCTCCATCGCCACCAGCGGCAAGATCCCGATGCCCAGAGCGAGAAGCCAATGCTCCGTGTCAAGGGGCACGACGTCAAAAATCGGATGGATCGGCGGAGTGAGCACAATGACGGCTTGCAGCGCCGCCGAAAGCCCAACGGCCCCAAGGAGCGGCTTGTTCGTGAGCAGCCCGATCTCGAAGATGGACCGGCGGTCGTTGCGATTATTGAAGGCGTGGAAGAGCTGGGCCGCGACGAGAATCGTGAAGGTCAGCGTGCGGGCCCGTTCCAGACTCAAGTCCATGCCGTACAAACAGTACACAAACGCCCCGAGCGAAATCAGTGCCAAAAATGAGCCCTGAGCGAACAACATGATAAACCGCTCTTTCGTTAGAAATCGTTCCGCCGGTGGTCGGGGTGGCCGTCTCATCAGGTCGGGATCCTTGGGATCAACGGCGAGGGCCAATGCAGGGAGCCCATCTGTCACCAGATTGATCCAGAGGATCTGCACCGGCAACAACGGCAGCGGAAGGGCAAACAGCGTGGCGAGCAGCATGAGGAGAATCTCGCTGATATTACAGGAGAGGAGATAGAAGACCGCCTTTCGGATATTGTCGAAGACGGCGCGTCCCTCTTCTACTGCTGCCGCAATCGACGCGAAGTTATCGTCAGTGACGACCATGTCCGAGGCTTCTTTCGTGACGTCCGTCCCGGTAATGCCCATGGCCACACCGATATCGGCCGCTTTCAGCGCCGGCGCGTCATTGACCCCGTCGCCGGTCATGGCGACCACCGCCCCTCGTCTCTTCCACGCGCGCACGACCCGGAGCTTGTGCTCAGCCGACACCCGGGCGTAGACTGCGGTGCCGGCGACTCGCTTCTCCAGCTCAACATCCGACAGCTGGTCCAGCTCTGCACCGGAGATCGCTTGCGCACCGGTTTCGAAAATCCCCAAGTCCTGCGCAATGGCGACTGCTGTGTCCTTATGATCCCCAGTAATCATGACCGTCCGAATGCCGGCGGCCCGACAGGTTTCCACGGCCGCCTTGGCTTCAGGTCGGATCGGATCTTTCATGCCGACCAACCCTAAAAAAGTTAAGTCGTGCTCCAAACTGGTCGCGGTATACGCGTCCGGCAAGATGTCTAATGGTCGCATGGCCATGCCGAGGACCCGTAGGGCTTGCGAAGCAAATTGCCGATTGGTGGAGAGGATTTGTTGACGGATCTCCTCCGTCAGCGCTGTGATCTGCCCGTCACGGGTCATCCAGGCAGTGCAATCGCGCAGCAGCACATCGGGTGCGCCTTTCACATAGGTGACCGGACCGGTGGCGGCGCGGCGGACCATAGTCATCTTTTTGCGTTCCGAATCAAACGGCACCTCACCAAGCATCGGATTATCACGATCCAGATCGGCTTTTGAGAGTCCGGTCTTCGCCGCCACGACAAGTAGGGCACCCTCTGTCGGGTCGCCCAGCACCTGCCAGGCGAAGGCTTCTAGACGCAGTTCGGCTCCGTTACACAACACGCCAGCCCGCAGCAAGGCTGTGAGTCCCGGATGTGGAGTTCTGTTAGTCTGTCCTCCATTCACACGGATCTCACCAACCGGCGCATAGCCTTCGCCTGAAACAATGAAGACCTCACCGCCGAGGTACAATCGAGTCACGGTCATCTCGTTCTTGGTGAGTGTGCCCGTCTTGTCCGAGCAGATCACGGTTGTTGAGCCCAAGGTCTCCACTGCCGGCAGCCGCCGGATTAAGGCATGGCGCTGCACCATGCGAGTGACACCGAGGGCCAGTGTGATGGTGACCACCGCGGGCAAACCCTCTGGGATGGCCGCAACGGCTAAACTCACCGATGTGAGAAACATCATGATCAGCGGCACGCCGCGGAGCATGCCCAGGAGGAACACCACTCCTACAATCACCAGCGTGAGCCACAGTAATGTGTGTCCGAGCTGTTCGAGCCGGCGCTGGAGTGGCGTTTCCTCTTGCTCCGACTGCGCCTCGCGATGAATCATCGCCGCGATCTTTCCCAGCTCGGTCTGAAGTCCGGTGGCCGTTACCAACGCCCGGCCTTTCCCAGAGACCGCGACGGTGCTCATAAAGAGCATGTTGCGGCGGTCTCCCAAGGGCACCTCGGTCTGAGAAATGAGCTCGGCGGACTTGCTGACCGGTGTGGACTCCCCGGTCAGGGAAGCTTCTTGTGTCTGGAGACTCGTCGCATAGATCAACCGACTGTCTGCCGGGATCCGATCTCCGGCTTCCACTTGGATGAGATCGCCGGGAACCAGTTGGCGGGCCGGAATCGACTGGGCGACTCCCTCTCGAATGACTCGCGCCGTTGCGACCGACAGTTTGCGGAGCGCTGCCAAGGACCGTTCGGCGCGGAACTCCTGGACGAACCCTAAGATGGCATTTAAGACCACAATCGCCACGATCGCGGCCGCGTCGATCCATTCTTGCAGCAAGCCAGATACAAGCGCCGCGCCGATGAGGACCCAGACGATCAGACTCGAGAATTGCGCGAGGAGGATTTTGAGCGGAGAGGGTGGAGGAGCTTCGGGCAATTCATTCGGTCCCACCGTCGTAAGACGATGCTCTGCCTCACGTTCAGTCAATCCATCATCGATGTCGGAGCCTAGTTCATGTTCCAGCGATTCGAACGTGAGCGTGTGCCAGCCGTTGAGCTTCATGTCGCCTCCTGAGAGGTAGGCTGGCCCCACTCGTTCGTGGAAGTTCTCAGCATCTCCAACTTGAGACCCTGACTCACCATATCTCGTGCCTCCCATCAAATATCAACCGGCTTGGTTACGCTGCGGAAACGGCAGCCTCTACGATCCAGCACCGAAAGTGGAACCTGACTGGCGCACAATCTTGTTCCTGTAGCACGCCCTCACCTATAATCACCTGTAATGACACTCCGGCTTAGTCCCTTTACGTGGAGCAGGTGCGGCGCCTCTGGCGTTGCCGCCATCTTCTTCCTCACTGGATGTGTGAACTCACCCATCGTTTCCCGGACCGTGTACGAAGACCCCATCCTCCTTGTGCGATTGGACAGTCCTCCACCTCTGAAGGAGGTTGCCGGAGGATCCGATCAGCTCGTTGCCGAGTTGACCGCCACGGATCTTATTAGCCTCCTGCGATCCATTAAGATCCAGCGGGAGACAAGCTTCATCAGCTACTGGGTTCTGAGAAGAGTACCGCAACCGGAACCGGCTTTTCCCAATGACGATGCTCAACTCCTTGCCCCTCATCTTCTGGCCGCATTGCTCAAAGCCCGAGGGGATGAAACGGCGGTCTTTGTCCTACGGCGAACCCGTGAGGATGGCATTCCCCTCGTCACGACAGGCGGTATGCTCATCCACGGCGATCAGCTCATCGTCTTACTCGCGAATGCCCGCAGACCAACCACTACGTCACGAAAGCGTGAAACCTCCGAGGAGGCTCCTCTTCAGCCGATCGGAGAAATGGAGTTTCATTTCGTGCCAGGACCTCACCAGACAACCTTGGCCAGGGGCGATCTCTCAAGGACTCTCATCAAGGACTCTGTCCAAACTCTTTCTCTCGATTACAAAGCATGGCTCACTGAGCCTAGCCGAGCTTCTTCTCCGACTCAGGCGCAACCGGATATTCCAGGTTCACTAGCCGAAGAGAAGCTCCATCACTTAAAGATATGGCACGAACAGGGCCTGATTACCGACGACGAATACCTAGAGAAGCGTCGAGAGATTCTCAAACGTTTCTAGACACCTCTCGCCGTTTTGGTCGGCGTACTCTGCGCAATACATCGCTCTCTCGCACTAAAACCCAAAATGGATCCCCACCAGGTAGCGTTCCTGACTACCGGCCGCGACGGCATTCGATTCGCCGATCCGCTGTATGTCCAGCCCTTCGCCCCTCACTTTGGTAAATTCCGCCACGGCTCGTATGTTTTCGGTGACATAATAGGAGGCATGCGCGGTGACGAGAGTGCCGTTAGCCCTCATCGGATTGTTGGGACTACCGGGGGCCAGCCCCGTATCTTGTATCTCGTAGCGGGCATCCAGGAACAGTTTCTCGGGGAGCGCTTCGAGGATGCCCTCCACCAGATAATTCCTCCGATCCTGTCCATTCACGCCTCCGATGTCCCAGTTATGAAAATAGCCGAGCAAGATCTGGCCGCGAGCAAAGCGGAGATTCAGCGTGGCATCCAATTGCTGCCTAGTTCGGCCATCAATGATCGGCGAGGGCTGATCGGAATTCGCCTTCGTGTTGATGTACCGGATGCCAATGATGTGGTCCCACCGAGTGTAGGTTCCCCAGGCGTAGAAACCCTGAAATTTCTTCTCCAGGTTAACCGTCGGCGTGTTGATTCCTTCCTCGCGCTCATCGTTGACGACTCCGGCTGCGTACCGAAGTCCAGACCAGAATCCGTTGAGTTCGACGCCGGTCACATTGAATGTCACCGGCGCCAGGTACCGCTGGAAGGTCAGTCGCCGTTTCTGTGAGAGGTAGTACTGTTCGTTCAGCATGCGCCCGGCCCGGAGGTTAAGCACACTGGCCGGTATCAGGTCGCTGAACTGCATCCAAATCTGTTCGTTTCCAAAGGTTCCCCCCTCGGCCACTTCCTGGGCAAACTCAGCCAGAAATCCGACCTTCGGCGCTACAGTTCCAGCAGCCATGAGTTCGATTTCTTCGATTTCGACCTTGCTGGTGGAAGATAGCCGGGCTTTGGTCACGGGATCGTCTTCGTGCGCATTGAGGTACTGCATGATACCGATCACGGAGACGGGCAGACTCTTTAGCTCCCAGGGATACTTACCGTCCTCGTCCGGCAGCCGGAATCCCCGTTGCTTGAACTCCATCCCGAACTCATTCAGCAGGGGGAATCCCGCATGGCAGTCGCTACACTTGAGGCCATGTTCCCGGGAAAATGATGGAACGGCCGAGGCTCGACGAGCGGACAAGAGGACCAGGGTTACCAATACTATGAGCATCAGCACGGCGGTCATGGGGATGAACGATTTCTTCATAGCGTCCCCCTTCCGGCGGTCTACTTGCCGGATGGTGCCAAGGTCCGCAGATACGCGAGCACTTGCCAACGCTGCTCTTCGGTCAGTTTGTCCTTATACGACGGCATCGTGGCCCCCGTTATCTTTTCCGAGATACGCCAGAACCAGCGGGCATCCGAATGTTGACCCACTTCAGCCGGATTGGAAAGATCGGGGGCGCCTTTGCCCAGTCGAGTTGGCTTGCCATCGTTCCCATGACACCGAGCGCAATTGACCGCCGGATTGACCTTCCCTTCGTAAATGTCCTTCCCTGCCACATGCGCTTTCGAATCGTCACGCATTTCAGCCGGCATAATTTTCCCCGCAAACTCCGGGGGGATCGCCCCCTCAGCTCCCAGGGCGAGGGCTCGTGCCAAACCGGCCAGGAATCCCATGAAAACGATTATCTTGAGCAGAACACCGTGACTCCTAGCTGTCGAGTGATGATCGTCGATCTTCAATGGCTAGTTCCTTCATGCTTAAATGACCGGTACATCAAGCGAGCCATATCTCATAAAGAGAAATTCCAATTTGTAACGCCAGGGAGAGTCCCATCAACGCCCCCCACCGATTACGATGGAGGCAAAAATTGGGTCATGCTTGGTGAACCACCAGGACCCATGTCCAGCCAGATGGCGAGGAAGGGGACCGCCACCAGAAAGGTCCGAACGGAGACAGGAATCCCACTGCAAACGAAGATGAAACTCGTGAACATGAAGATGAAACTTATGCCGAATAGATGAATATGAGAGACTCGCACCAATGATTTGATAGACTGGCCGAGGTCTACCGCTGTATAGCGAGCAACTTCCGTGTAGGAAGTTAACAACGGCAACCCCGTCCCGGCGGCTGCGCTGTGACATCCCGCGCAGGTCTGAGTGAGGATGGGTTGAACCCTTGCGAACCCTGCTTCTCTCGCGCCCTGTCGTATCCACTGGACGATCTGTGTTCTCTGCGAATCAGTGACATACTCTCCCATGGGGCCTCCAAGGGCCGCTTCCAACCTGGTCGTCTCCCGTTGACCGTAATATTTCATAATGACAGCAGCGACGAGTCCCATTCCGTGTTTGGTGTGCGGCTCCACATCAATCAAATAGAGGTAGGCGAGGGCGAAGAGGTAACCAAGTCCCATGGTCAGCAGAAACAGGGTGACCAAGACCTTCAGCGGGAGTGAGAGAGTTTGCAGCGTCATCGGCATCAGGTCTTTCGACCTTCAAAGCCTTTCCTGTAGGATTCCGGATCGTAGTCGAAATGGAGCCGTCTCCTTGTCGACCCACATGCCACAGACTCGATCCATCTCTTGCTTCGATATCATGGTTTTTCTCCTTCCACCTTTGTTCTAGAAATACGCCACCGGTCGAGGAACGCCATGCTACATGCCTTCTCTCCCTCCACGACGTGGTGTGCGTTGTCTGTCTTTAGCTAGACTGCCGATCACTGCGACGCGCTGCAGGCCTGTTCGACAACAAGGATCAGTTCCGCAGCAGCCTGGATGGAGGCACCGGAATTGGAACTCGATCCATCGAACCGGCGAAGCGAACGGGCCAAGCGTCAGACTGAATCGGTACACGGCGGCCATTACGCCGCCGGCTGCGATCAGCTCGCGAGTCGTCCACTGTTCGTTCTGATCGGTCTTCCAGGTCAGCTCACCGGGGCAGTTCGTTCTGATGCTGAGGCGATCACCAAAACGAACTGATCGGATCGGTTTGGCGAACGTCGACACGAGAGCATGGGGCACGATGGCATCACCGAGCGCCAGTGGAGGTTTACGACGCAGTGCCCCGTAGACCGCCTTCAGATGGTTTCGAAAGAGCTCGTCGAACTCCGCATCCGAATCGGAGGATTGATCTTCACCAAACCACCAAAACCAATCACTTCCTTCCGCGGCATACAACGCTTCGAACGCTTTGGGATGACGCTCCAGCATGGTCTTGATGGAATCGAGCCATTCCCGGGTTTCGCGAAGGCGGTCCCACCCTTGATTTTCCTCGGCCTCTCCGATCCATGTGCCTAAGTCGTTCCCCGGCGCCGAGCCGTTCTCGTCGATCCAACTCGCCTCAGCTAGGTCATAGACTTTCGGCAATGCCGAAATCGGGTGAGTCGGCACCTGCCGCGTGGGATTGCCCTCGAGATACTCTCGAAACGTGACCGTCCGGATCTCCGTATCACCAGCGAGCGCCGTGTACAGCGCATGAAGGAACGGACGCGCCTGCCGCCTGTATGCTCCCCAGGCGTTCTCGCCGTCGAGAATGACAGAGACGATGCGATTGGAAGGGTCGTTCACCTGCCAGGCAAATCGATCCTTGAGATGGCGCACAAAGGCCGCTGCGGCCTCGACCGGATCAGGATACTGCTGGTAGTGAAAGCCGATGTTATCGGAGAGAACCGGGTCACGGAAGAAGACGGCGACACCACGGCCCAGCTCATCTTCAGCCCGATACGCTCGGCATAGGACATTCGGGTCCTGGACGTCGTAGCCATACTGGCCAGAGCGCGCCAGCACGCCACGATCCGTGGCAATCCAGTGCATGCCAGCCTCGGCAAACAGCGAGACCACCGACTGCCCAACGGCGCCCTCTGCGGGCCACATCCCAGCTGGCGGATGCCTGAAGCGCTCCTCGTAGTACTGCATGGCACGGTGGAGTTGCGCCCCTGCGTCTTCTGGATAATGAAATCGTGTGGGGTGCACCGAACCAGGACGATCAATGGTGGCACGATCGGAATCAACCAACAGCGGAAGGATGGGATGGTAGAACGGGGTGGTGGAAACCTCGATCTGGCCTCGCTCTTGGAGCTGTTGATGGATCGCGGCGACATTGCGTAGGATCTTTAGCTGTTCGTCAACCATGGCCTCAATCTCACGAGCCGTGTAGCCGGCACCTTTTTTGATGAGGCGATGCAGGGAGACAGTCCCGCCGTCCGGCAGCTCCACCTCGCCCTCCTGAAATTCCGGACCGAACCAGGCCAAGTTGAACCACATCTGGAGATCGGTCAGATCCTGGATCGTGAACGCATCTCCCTTCCGGCGTTGTTCGAAGAGTTCCCGATAGCGAGGCCATGGAAAGATCTGTGTATGCCAGTTCGCTTCAAAGAACGTGCTGAGCAGTTCTTCGCGATCAGCCATCGTGAGGCGGCGGGCAGGGATACGCGTCAGATCCAGCGCTCGGTCGGTCGCCCCTCGCTCGGCATAATCCTCTAATTGCCAGAGGAGGACCGGTGTGAGATTGATCGTCAGATGCACCTCGGGATGCTGCTCCAGCATGGCCGCCATCGCGTAATAATCACGAATGGCATGCAGCCGCACCCAGGGGAACCGATACGATCCCTGTGGTCGTTTGGCTTGCAGGTCTTTGTACAATGGCTGGTGCTGATGCCACAGGATCGCGAGATGAATCTTGGGCCCGACCTGAAAGGTGAAGGGGCCAATCTCACAAGCCCCGGACGGCGAACTCCCGTGCAGCCGGTATTCCACTTGATCTCCATCCGTGAACGGCCCGACGTTGACAAACCAATAGCTGTTGGCGTCGCGGTTGACGTTCCACGTCCCTTCGACACGCCTGCTCTCCTCGGCTCCGTCCGAATGTACAATCCGAACGTCGATCCAGGCTTGCTGGCCCTCCTCGATCGGCCAAGTGCCGAACTGGAGGTTGACGTGCTGCCCCGCACTGACGTGAAACGGAAACCGCAGCGTGTCTGATGTGAGATGCCAGATCACCATGCTCTGTGACTCTCCTGCGTCCTCTACTTCATCAGGTCCTCAAGCGGCTGGTTCTGACGATCAACCCCTCAACGGTCCAGACGCCCGTCAAGCTGTTCTCGACTCTGCCTCTTCCATCGTGGGAAGAAGGCAGGCGTCGCCGCCGCATAACGATCATAGGACTCGCCGAATTCCGCACGGACCTGTCTCTCCTCTTTGTGCGCGAGACGGACATACATTGCCACGAGTACGGGGAACATGAACAATGTCGGAATGGTTGGCCATTGGAGGAGAAAACCCAGCATGATCACGATGAAGGCCACATACTGCGGATGTCTGATCCGGGCATACGGACCGGTCGTGGCCAATGTCTGAGTCCGTTGCGCCCGATACAAGACTTCCCACGAGGCCGCCAGTAGAAAGAACCCTCCGAAGATCAGCAGCCCACTGAGAATGTGCAAGGGATCACTATGCGCATGGCTTTTCATGCCCAGCAGGGTATGCCAGAGATGCCCGGTTTCGTGGGACCATAGATTTGCTCCGGGATATCGGCTTTCCAGCCATCCGGAGAACAGATAGATGGTCAAGGGGAATCCGTACATCTCCGCAAACAGAGCCACGATAAACGCCGAGAAGGCACCCAAGGATCGCCAATCGCGTGTCGTCCGCGGCCGCGTGAAGCTGAACGCGAAGAGGATAAACACCACCGAGTTGATGATCACTAACGACCACAACCCATAAGCCGATCCTTCATCCATGGGAATGCCCCCCAGCGTTGGCCTGTGAATCGGGCTCCTTCCTGCCTTGTGGCGAGTCGATGCCATGACCACCGTGTCGCCTGTGCAGGAGGAGATGGAACAGCGGGCAGGCGAAAAGGAATAGGTAGGGCAGCACCCCGAACAGATGCGCCCGGTGCTCGGTCACGAGGAAAAATCCCAGGACCGCGAGAAAGGCGCCGAGAACGAGCCGTCGGAGATTATTCATCGGAAGAGCCTCTGGCCACAGCTGTCCAGCTCTTGAAATACAACTTAGAGTCTTTCCTCCATCGAGTGTTCATAGCGCGGTGGTCGCCGGCCAAATCAGTAACGACATTGGGCTTTTAGGGCCCCTTCCGTGTCAAATCATAGTGTTCTGTGGCCAGATTCTGAGCCTCGTGCGCAGCCTTCCTCAAGGTTTCCGAAATAGCTTGGCAGTGCGCGATGTGTTCAGCCCTGGTGCGAGCCCCGGTGGGCTCGCCTGGATGTCTTTCATAGAATTCGGCTATGGTATCCCAATAATTCGCTTTGGCTTTGAGCTCCTGAGCCTGTTGCGAATAGTAACGCTGCAGTCCCTGATGATCTCCTTTACTAATCATAGTCTCAAGAGGATCCGCAGCGAAAATTGGCATTGCGACCAGGAGACCGAGAACCACAAATGCGCAAATCCCTCTAAGTTTTAACATCCTACGCCCTCCTTGTTTGTGGCGAACCGTTTCGCCGGCTATGGTGAGTCATCTTCACTCCCCACCTATTTCATGCCCCTCTTCTTCTTGCTCCACGCCAGCGAGCCTTGGGGATACCGAAGATGCCGTGGCCCCCCGTCAGCATCATCTGGGAGCGTGACGCTGCCGAAGGCTCGCTCAATAGCGATGATGATGCGTGCCTTGCTCCTCCTTTCTTTACACGTATGCATATAAGACGAGATTGGGCTCGTAGTATTACAGCGTCCGGAAGCAAGGGAAACTTTTCCCCGTGGCATCCCCCCCATGTGCACCTTCACAGTTCATAAACCCGTGTTCAGGACAGCAGTCCTTGCATGACGTGAGGAGTATCTGCTTGAGAGCTCGTCGCGCCCGATGCAAGCGTACTCTGATCACGTTGAGGGTACTGCCCAAGTCCGTTGCCACTATTGCCCGTGATTCTCCATGAAGATCGATCCGCTGCAACCCCACGGCATACTCGGGTTTGAGTGTCGGGATCAGTTGATAGAAACCTGCGCCCACAACCCATAGGCCGATCCTTCATCCATGGGAATGTCTTTCGACGTTGTCCTGTGACTCAGCCTGTTTCCTGTCCTGCTGAGGGTCGGAATCATGCCCGCCATGTCGCCTGTGCAGGAGGAGATGGAACAAGGGACAGGCGAGAAGAAACACGTACGGCAGCGCTCCAAAGAGATGAGCCCGGTGCTCCGTGAGCAAGAAAAACCCAAGAACGGCTAGAAAGGCGCATGTCAACATCACACGCAGTGAGTGGCTCTTCATCGGTCATCCTCCTTCCGGTAACGCCCGCGGTCGCGTTTCATGCTCTTCCATTCGCCCAGATCTTCTCGTCCCCGCCATTCTCGCTCATGCCGGGGAGCATCGTTTCTTACACATAGGCATTGGCCGCATACTGCTGGACCATGCGGTGCGTGTTGAAAAACGAGGCGTTGAACGCGATGGTGTGCCGCATGACATCAACCCACTGTTCCTGATGCTGGAAAAAGAGCGGGGCAATGACCCATCGCAGCTTCTGGTACAGCTCAACACTGTCTCGCGCGTTCACCTCACCTTCCTGAGAACTTTCAGTTGGTCCTGGTCCGACCGACCATCCAGTCACACCCTCGATGTGACCTTCAATCCACCAGCCGTCCAAAACGCTCAAGCTCGGGACGCCGTTATGGGCGGCTTTCATCCCTGAAGTGCCCGATGCTTCCAACGGTCGTTGTGGCGTGTTCAACCACAGATCGACCCCGGCGGTCAGAAGTTGGGCCAAGACCATGTCATAGTTCTCTACGTAGAGAATCGTGACGTCGTTCTTCAGTTGCTTTGCAACCTGCACCACTCGCCTGATCACCTCTTTTCCGGGTTCATCCTTCGGATGCGCCTTGCCCGCAAAAATCAGCTGGACGGGGCCCACCTGTTTCGCAATGTCTCTCAGTTGATTGGGATCTGAAAGGATGAGATCTGCCCGCTTGTACAAGGCCGCACGTCGTGCGAATCCAATGGTGAATGCGTTGCGATTGAGCGGCACTCCTGTTCGGGTACGAATCTCATGGAGCAAGCGCTGCTTGGCTTCAACATGAGCCGCCCAGATCTCGTTGTTCGGAATACTGATGGCGTAGCGGAGCGAAAATGGATCATTGATCCAACCGGGGATGTGCCGGTCGTATAAGGCCCTGAAGCTCTCGCATGTCCAGGTGGCGGAATGCACGCCGTTCGTAATGGAATCAATGGCGTATCCAGGAAACATTTCCTGCGAGACCTGTCCGTGCCTCTTAGCGACGCCATTGACGTAATGGCTCAAGTTCAAGCCCAGCAAGGTCATATTTAGCTCGTCACGACCCCCGAGCATTTGCAGGACCTCCAGGGGCAGGATGTTTCCTAGCCCGTTCCGAACCAGGTCGTAAGAAAATCGATCATGGCCTGCCGGGACCGGCGTGTGGGTGGTGAAGATGCAGCGGCTCCTGACGGTGTTGAAGTCCAACTCGGCTGGTCCGGCAAGTTTCATGGTGCATAGCAGTTCAATGGTGAGCAAGGCGGCGTGGCCCTCATTCATATGAAAGCGCTCTATCTGGGAGTAGCCCAGCGCCTGAAGCATTCTGATCCCACCGATGCCCAGGATGATTTCCTGAGCCAGTCGCTCCCGAGTATCCCCACCATATAGCCAGGAGGTGAGTTCGCGGTCATGTGGGGTATTCTCGGGCAGGTTGGTGTCGAGAAGCAGGAGAGGCACGACAAAGCCTGTGGCTCCCACAATTTCGACTTGCCACGCGCGGATCTTCAGGGAGCGATTCTCAAAAGTCACCTGCACGGCGATCGGCAGTTCGCGCAGTAATGCTTTCGGATCCCACGTCACAGGGTGTTCGTGCTGGTTCCCCCATTCATCCAATGACTGATCGAAATATCCTCTCCAGTACAGCAGGCTGATGCCAACCACGGGGATCTTGAGATCCGCACAGGATCGCAAGGTGTCGCCCGCCAAGACGCCGAGCCCGCCGCTGTATGTCGGCATGCGGGGGTCCGCCGCCACTTCCATGGAAAAGTAAGCGATCCGCCGAACGATGTCGGGTTGGCCCGGAGAGAGGCCAGTTGTTCGACCGGTATACTTTTCCGGATCGGCGAGGAATATGCGATGACACAGATCGGAGCAGAGGTAATAGGTTGTCCCGTGATGAAAGGCGGGACGCCCTTCCTCGATGGAGACCATCATTCCACACACCGGATCCTTTATTCGTTCCATATGAACCTGTTCTGACCGGTCGTCACGGCTCCGCCGGTCACTTGGTGGCCTCGATGGCTTTCACGATATCCAGGTACACATTCTCCTCCCGCTGCCGGTGAACCCCCGCCTCTCGCAGGTTGACGACCGTTAAGGCTTGGCTAAGAGAGATGACGTCCTGCTGCATAGCGTCCCGCATGTCGAGCAGCATGCCCCCATACATGCCGATGATTCCGCCGGGCTTCATCACCTCAAAGGCGCTGAGCAGCGGGATCAATAGGACGAGCAGACTCAGGCGGACGCCCATGCCTATCGCCATGCCGACCCGCATGGCCATGACCATGCCCCAATTCGAACCGACGATGATTCGCACGGCAAGTGCCGTAAGCACTCCGGTCAGTATGTCGGCCGGATAGTCACCGAGACGGAACAAGAGGGGTTCGGTTTGTCGTTCTGGTGTTCTCATGTGAGCAGCCTTTGAAATAAGTGGCCGAACGAATCGGCCAACACGCTTTGGTTATGGGTCTCCAGAGTCACCCGTCGCTCCTTGCACTCGCTCAAGGAGCCATTCTTGAAAGGCTTTGTGCCGAACAAGTTCCCCATAGACCGCGCGAGCGGTGGTCGGGTGGTGGTGGAGATGATCGGCGAGGAGCCGAGCGACGTTGTGATCTCCGCGAGGCCCTTGGCCGAGTTGATGGAGCACCTCGTGCACAAAATGCTCATCCAACGTCCCCGTTGCGACCAGTTGTTCCCGCAAGACTGGATCACCCAGTACTCGGTCGATCACCGGCACATTTTCCGGCATTGAGTGGGCGCAACCGGCGACTGCCGACACCAGACTCAGGATAAGCCACCAACTCTGCCATCCTTGCCGCGCGGTCAGCCATCGCATGGTTTTCTCCCAATCATCTTCCGATGCCACCACGCCAGCAGAGTAAAAATCAGCGGTGGCAGCACCAGCATCTGCGCCAGCGGAGCCAATCCGATGTTCAACCCCGGCACGAGAGGCATGCGCGGGCTGTAGGCCCACCAATGTGCACCATAGATCGCAATCCACTCGACCGCGACACTGATGACCGCTCCCGACAGCAGCAGCACGGTATACCCTCGCGCTCCCGGCCGGAGATACCAGTCACGCTGTCCGATCACCAGCCGGCTGATCTGGAAGATCAGGAGAACCACCAAGCCGTCTGCGATACTCGCCGCCGCGCACATCCACCACCCAACCTCTGCCTCTCCAGGTAGGACATACAGACGGGATTGGACCCGTTCCCACGGATAGTTGACCGCCACAGCAAGACCGAAGAGAACGATGAGCCGCCGATGGAGCAAGTGGTTCCACATCACTCTGACTCCGAAGAACCATCGCCTTCGATTGAGCAGGCAACGCTCAAATTCACGATGTCCCGTTTCTTCTCTCAATACCGCCCGCTCCTCTCTCTGGTTTGACCGAGCGAGTGAGGACAAGTGTCCCGAACCCTGTCGTGTAGCGGCCCGTTTCCTCCACGTGAGTAAATCCCGCCTCGCGAATCAGCCCTGGCACCATTCCTTTCACGTGCTCGTAGGCTTCTTCCAACCAACGCACGATGAGCGAGGCACAGGCCATCAGGAAGGTATGGGGCCGGCCGAAGTCGACGATGTGAAGTTGTCCCCCTGGTTTCAACACGCGAAAGGTTTCACGCAGCGCGCGACGTTTGTTGTCCAAGGTCAGATGATGCAAAAGCAGACTGGCGACGACACGGTCAAAGGAGCGATCAGGATACGGCAGCTGATAGGCCATCCCCTCGTCGAAGGAGATATCGACTCCCGCCTCAGCAGCCTTCTCACGAGCACGTGCCAACACCACCGGGTCGCCGTCGAGTCCCACAATCGTAGATTGAGGCTGATGCTGCTTGAGCAGAATCGTGAGCGTGGCGGTCCCACAACCGAGATCCAGCACGCGGTGACCCGGTTGCATCCCCACCTGTTCGACCAAACGAGGCTTGAACAGGTCCTCCCGCATGGTCCAGCGGATGACGGGATCGTACAGGCGAGTCAGCCAACCAAACCTCAGCGCAGGGATGTACTGGTGACGTGTCTCGTCCATCGTCAGTTCCCCCTCGCCGAGTGGTCGTTGTTCGTGACGGCATCGACGGCATGCGCACGAGACATCTCCCGCGAGGCTTTGCCATGCCATTTAGCAACAACTCTGGTGCCGGTCCAGAAGAACCTATCGGCCAAAAGAACAGTCACGCCTGAACACGCGGCAACGCAAGAATCTCTCGCTCCGCGTCGACCCAATCTTCCACATCACACCCTGGACTGCAGCCTCGATCGAGATAGAGCTCATAGGCCCGCTTCGCAATCCGCTCACGAAGGTCATCGGACATGATCTGTTCGGGGCTAGCAGTCTGCGTGGTATCAGACTTGTCGTCGTGTGGTTTCTTCACATGCTGCGGTTTCATGCGTTCTCCTTTTCCGGTCTTACGGATGAAATCCTCGCCAGGTCCTGTGAGCTGCTGAACGTGAGATAGAATCTCATCGCCCTCATGTTTCCATGTCCATCTGCCGACATGGGTGAAGCAGGCTAGTCGCGGAACAATTCGAAAAACTCAACACCACCGATGGATCACCCTGCCCTCCATCAAGGAATGGCCGGTTCTTGTTCGTGATGCAGCTTAGCGAGAGCCTCCGCTTCTTCGGCGGCTTTCGTGTAAGCGTGCATAAAGTCGCGGCAATGCCTGAGCAGCTCTCCTTTGGACTCTTTTGGAGAGAGCGGATAGGCATGCGCTGCGTATCGATCACCCATCTGACGCATCTCCTCTGCCTTTCCTCGTAGGCGCAGGGCCTCCTGCTCATACCAGGTTGCCAGTCCACGGTGATCATTGCGTTCAATGAGTTCGCGTGGGTGGGCCCGTCGAACAGGCCATGACCGCCACAACGAACAACAGGACGAACCACGACAGCGGCCGCGAGATCTTCACAGACGCTTCCCTCCTCCGAGTAATTGGTCTCCGCACAGGTTAACCATCCGAAACCCAGCGCAGCGCCGAGGCCTTTCTAGGCCAAATTGCGAACAACAGATCGCCTCGGCGCCCCCTGGTCGGCTTCTATCGAACAGTGATACGTTCCCGCACGACTGCCTACGGTCCCTTGCGCGTGAGGCTCAAGTGTTCACTCGCCAAGGCTGCGGCCTCGTCTGCCATCTTCCTGTAGTTTCGAGCAATCTGACGGCAATGCGCCGCCTCGTCGGCGATGTCGCTCGACTTATAGAGCTCTGGGTGATGCTCGTAGGATTCCGCGGTATTATCCCAGAACCGCGCTTTCGCCTTGAAATCCTGCGCCTGATCGGCGTAGTACATCGCGAGTTCCTGATGATTACCCTTGGCAATCCCAGGCTCAGGACCTGTCGCAGCAAAGCTTGGCATGGCCAAGACTAGCAAGAGGACGATGAATGGAAGCCCCCTCATAACCTGTCGCATTGTAATCCCCCCTTTTTATTTGGCAGTGACCCATTCACTGCCTATGATGGCACCCGAGCAACCGCTGTACCAAGTCATCCGAGCGTCATTTATACGTGAATTCCAATGTATTACTTTGATTACTGCACACATCCTCTCTTGCTACCGAAGCTCCGTGGCAATAAAGGGCAGCTTACCAATTTAGCTGTAGCGTAATGCCACCATGTTGACATGTTGGTATAACCCGATTGCCCTGGCACCTCCGTACCGGTCTGGCGACACAGGCGTCGATCGCAAGACGGGCGATGCCTTGATTAATGTAGTGACCGGTCCATAATTGAAACGCGCTGCCTGCAGAACACTTCAAGAAACTCAACACCCACAGTGGGATCATCATCCTGTCCCTCATCACGGAATGGCCGGTTCTTGTTCGCGATGCAGCTTAGCGAGTGCCTCCGCTTCCTCGGCCGATTTGGTGTAGTAATCAATGAAAAGCCGACAGTGGGCGATCAACTGTGTTTTGGACTCCTTCGGTGAAGGTTGATAAGAGGGCTTGGCGTACATTTCAGCCATCTGACGCATGTCCTCTGCTTTTCCGCGCAGGCGCACGGCCTCCTGCTCATACCAAGTCGCCAGTCCACTGTGATCGTTGCGTTCGATCAGTTCGCGCGGTGGAGCGGTCGAACAGGCCATGACTGCCATGGCGAACAACAAGACGAACCACGACGGCTGCTGCGAGAGCTTCATAGGCACTTCCCTCTTTCATCTAATGGTGTTCGGACAAATCGACACCCCGGAAAACTTAGAGCGCCAGGCGCTGTTGGCCTGTAAGACCACCGTCGAGAACGTCATGGGGTTAATACTCCACTTGCTTCTTGCCCCGTCTTCCTCACATGTTCTTCCTTGCGTTCTTTCCACCACCGCCACATGACATAGACGGGCGGAATGACAAACAGCGTCAGGATCATGGCGGAGAACACCCCGCCGATCTGTGGCGCGGCGATGCGCTTCATCACATCCGCCCCGGTTCCCGTAGCCCACATGACCGGGATCAGGCCGATGACATCAACAAAGCCGATCATCGCCATGGGCCTGATGCGCTCGACTGCCCCAAGCTGAACGGTCTCGATTACATCCTGGAGCGTCGTGAGACCGCCGGCCGCTTTGCGCCGGGCGCAGGCCTCATCCAGATAGGCCAACATCACGGCGCTGGTTTCCCCGGCTGTGCCTACGACCGTGATCAATCCCACCCACACGGCAATGCTCATGTTGTAGCCGAGAATCGACAGGTACCATACGGCGCCCACCAGCGAGAGCGGCACCCCGACCATCACCATGCAGGTTTTTGCGACCGACTGGAATGTGAAATAGAAGATGACGAAGATGATGATGAGCGTCAACGGCACAACAAACTTCAGCCTCGCTTTTGCCCGCTCCATGAACTCATATTGACCGGACCAGGCAATCGTATAGCCCGGCGGCAGTTCGACTTGTGCCGCCACAACCCGTTTGAGATCCTCCACATAGCCGCCGACATCACGCCCCGTCATGTCCAAGAACACATACCCGGCGAGCATGCCGTTTTCGTCACGGATCATCGGCGGCCCATTGACGAAACGGAGTGTCGCGAGTTGCGCGAGCGGCACTTGCGCGCCGGTCGGCGTATCCACGAGCACGCGCTTCAGCTTTTCAGGATCATCCCGCAACTCACGGAGATAACGGACGTTGATCGGATACCGCTCACGGCCCTCGATCGTCGTCGCGATGTTTTCGCCGCCGATGGCCGTTTCGATGATCTTGCCGACATCCATCAGCTTCAGCCCATAACGTGCGATCTCGTCACGGTTGATATCGAAATCGAGGAAATAGCCGCCGGACACCCGCTCCGCATACACGCTGCGCGTTCCCGGGACCTCTTTGAGCACCATTTCCAGATGCTCCCCGATTTGCTCGATCTGTTTGAGGTCGGGACCGAAGATCTTGATCCCCACCGGTGTGCGGACGCCGGTGGTCAACATGTCGATCCGCGCCTTAATCGGCATGGTCCAGGCGTTCGTCACACCAGGAATCTTGAGCGCACGATCCATTTCATCCACGAGTCCCTCATAGCTCAACCCTGGCCGCCACTGCTCCTTCGATTTCAGCTCGACGACCACTTCCATCATGCTGAAGGGGGCCGGGTCGGTGGAGGTCTCAGCCCGTCCGGCTTTGCCGAAGACATGGTCGATTTCTGGAAAGGCGCGCAGCTTTTGATCCATGATCTGAAGCAGCCGGCTGGCCTCCGTCACCGACAAGCCCGGCAACGTCGTCGGCATATAGAGGATCGTGCCTTCATACAGCGGCGGCATGAACTCGGAGCCCATACGCTGATAGACCGGGACGATGCTGAGCAGGAGTCCGATGGCGAGGGCCACCACGGTTCCGCGATGGAGTAGTGCCCATCGCAAGAGAGGGGCGTAAAGCCGCTGGAGGCTCCTGCTTACCGGGTGCTTCTGTTCCGGAAAGATCTTGCCGCGGATGAAGGTCGGCAGGCAGGCAGGCACCAGGGTAATGGCCAGCACCGCGCACATGGCGATCGCGAGGTTATTCGTCCAGGCCAGCGGCTTGAACATCCGCCCTTCCTGGGCTTCAAGAGCAAAGATGGGGATGAACGAAATGGCAATCACGAGCACGGACGCAAAAATCGGCGGACCGACTTCCTTGGCCGAATCAATCAGGACTTGTAGCCGCTCGCCCTTGCGTCCGTCTCGCTCCCATTCCTCCAACCGCTTGTGTGCGTTATCCACCATCACGATGGCCGCATCCACCATGTCGCCGATCGCGACGATGATGCCGCCCAGCGACATGATGTTGATGCCGATCTCCAGCAGGTACATAGGAATGAACGCAATCAGCACGGCGATGGGCAAGGTGAGGATCGGCACGATAGCGGATCGGACATGGAGCAAAAAGGCGATGATGAGCACACCTGTGACGATCAGCTCTTCCAGGAGGCTTTCGCTTGCCGTGGCAATCGATTCTCGAATCAAGTCGCTGCGGTCATAGACCGTGACGACCTTCACGCCTTTCGGCATGGAGGGTTCGATCTCCTTGAGTTTCGCCTTGACTCGTTCGATCACAGTGAGGGCGTTCTCGCCAAAGCGCATGACGACGATCCCACCCGCCACCTCGCCTTGACCGTTGAGCTCCGCCAGCCCTCGTCGCATGTCCGGCCCGAGCCGGACCGTCGCCACGTCGCGCAACAGAATCGGTGTGCCGTTCTCATTGACACCGACGGCGATCTTTTCGATATCGTCGGTCTTCTTAATGTAGCCGCGTCCACGGACGACATATTCGATTCCCGAATACTCCACGACGCGGCCCCCCACATCGTTGTTGCTCTGGCGAATCGTCTCGACAATAGAAGGGAGAGAGAGGCGATAGGCCAAGACTTTGGTCGGATCGAGATTCACTTGGTACTGCCGGACAAAGCCGCCGATACTCGCCACTTCGGCGACGCCTTCCACTGCCCGCAGCCAATACCGCAGATACCAGTCTTGGAAGCTGCGCAACGACGCAAGATCTTGCTGGCCTGATTCATCAACCAAGGCATATTGAAAGACCCAGCCGACGCCGGTCGCGTCTGGGCCGAGCTGCGGCGCGACGCCCTCCGGCATGCGTCCAGAGAGTTGGCTCAACCGTTCAAGGACCCGCGACCTGGCCCAATAGATGTCCGTGCCGTCTTTGAAGAGAATGTAGACATAGGAATAGCCAAAGTCCGAGAAGCCACGGACAACGGTGACTTTGGGCGCAGAGAGCAGTGCCGTGACGATCGGATAGGTGATTTGATCTTCCACGAGATCGGGCGAGCGCCCCGGCCAGGTGGTATAGACGATCACCTGCGTGTCAGAAATATCCGGCAGGGCGTCGATCGGCGTTTGCCACATGGCCCAGAGTCCGACCGCTGAGAATGCGAAGACCAGCAGAAAGACAATGAAACGGTTTCTCGCGCTGAACTCGATGATGCGTTCAACCACGGGCGTTCAATCCTTCATCTTCATGCCGGGCATGCCACCCATGCTCTCGACGACGGACTTGAGGCGGCTTTCACTGTCGATCAGAAAATTGGCCGAGGTCACAATGTGCTCGCCTTCCTTCAGCCCTTCCAGTACTTCAGACCACTCGCCGGTCTTGACACCGGTTTTGATCAGGCGCGGCTCGAGCTTCCCGCCGCCCAGATGGAGAAAGACGACCTGCTTTTGTCCCGATTCGATGATGGCTTCTTGCGGAATCGCCAGACGAGTGCCCAAATTCACCCGCAACTCCACGTTGGCATACATGTCCGGTTTCAGTTTCTCGTCGGCATTGTCGAGCTCAAACCGCACCTTGGCCGTGCGGGTCTTCGGGTCCAAGGTGGGATAAATGAAGCTCAAGTGGCCCGTCAGCACCGTGCCAGGGTCGTAGGAGAGGGTGACGGCGGCTTTTTGCCCGGCCTTCACGAACGACAGTTCGTATTCATAGATGTCGGCCAGGATCCAGATATGGGAGAGATCCGCAATGGTATAGAGTTCTACTCCAGCATCCATATGCGCACCGGCGAGGGCGTCCTTCTTGATCACCGTCCCGGTGATGGGCGAATGGATCGGCAGTGTCTTCAGCACCTTCCCGGTCTTTTCGAGTTCTTGGATGTGATCATCCGTGATATCCCAGAGCTGAAAGCGGCGCTTGGTCGCTTCGAGCAAATCCTTGGAACCTTGCGCCACTTCGGGAAACTCGCTGCCCCCCAATTGCTTCTGACTATGCACCGCGAGGAGATACTCCTCCTGAGTTGCGACTAAATCAGGGCTGTAGATTGTGAAGAGCGCCTGGCCTTTCTTCACATGATCCCCGAGTGCGCTGACGAACAGCTCTTCGATCCACCCGTGAAATTTGATGGTGACTTTTGCGACCCTTCGCTCATCGACGGCCACACGACCGACAGTCCGGATCAGCTTCTCCAGCGGTCGCCGCGTCACCTGGCCGTATTTCACCCCGATCGTTTGCAGCCGTTCCGGTGCAATGGTCACGATGCCCGGCACACCTTCGGACTCGAGCGGAGTCGCTGGTCCAACCGCTTCCTCCACCGGGGCCAGCTTCTTCTGTTGCTCCCTTCCCATCCCCGGCATGTCCATCCCGGCCATCTCGTCCTGTCGGGAATCCGTCGGTGGAAGCACCACCGGCCTCGCTGTCAACCAGACGACTGCGGCAGCGGCTAGGATTATGATGAGGACCGCTGACATACCGATGACACGCTGACGAGTCATGATCACGGTTTTCTTTCCGACAACGGGCCGTCTAACGGCCCACCCGTTACAGCTTCGAGCCGAGCGAGCGCTTTCTCGTGGTTGACCATCTCGCCATGCAACTCAAGCTGGCTTTCTTGCAACGTCAGGAGGCTATTCAGCAGCGTGAGGAAGTCTACTTTCCCCACCGCGTACCCTGCTTGCGCGGCCTGCAGGCCGAGCGTGGCCTGGGGAATGATGGCATCGCGCAGGATAGTGATCAGCCGCTCGGCCCGCTGGGCCTGCACAAATCCATCTTTCACCTGGAACAACAGATCCTGACGAGTCGCCGAAAAATCCTCACGCGCTCCCTCTAAGCTGGCTAGCGCTTCTCGGACCCCTTGTTTCTGTTTGGTTTCATAGAACAGCGGGATCTTGATGCCCACCATCACCTGGTAGCCGTTGTCATTGATCTTGTCGTTACGGATGCCGAGGGCCGTCACATCGAAATCGGGATAGTACTGACGCTTGGCAAGGGAGACAGACCGTTCGGAACGATCGATACTTTTTGCCGTCGCGAGCAGTGCGGGGGAGAATTCCTCGGCACGCTGGTTGAGTTCTTGTAATGGGATTGTCAAAATCGTGGTTCGAATTTCCTCCGGTGCCCCCAATGGTCCGGTTGGCGGTCGATTCACAAGACGATTGATCGCCGCATGGAGACTTTCTTTTTGTTGATCCAACACGGCTAACCGATCGAGGACTCGTGAAATCTCGACCTGGGCGCGAAACACGTCTTGCTGCGCGGCTTGCCCCACGCTGTATCGAGCCTTGGCTGTCCTCTCGAATTGCGTCAGCAGCGCCTTGTTCCTATCCACGATGTCGATGCTTTTGTGGACGAAGTGCAAGCTGTAGTAGGCTTCTTTTAACGAGGCGATGAGTCTTAACCGAACGGCGAGATACTCCTGCTCAAGCCGTTCGGCATCACGTTGGGCCACTTCGCCCTTCAGCTTCAGCTTGCCCGGAAACGGGATCTCTTGCCCGACCCCATACATCACTCCTTCCACTACCGGTGGCACCATCGGCATGCGTTGATAGCCCAACTGGAGGCGAGGATCCGGTAAGGTCTGCACCTGGGGCACGACCGCCTTGGCGGATTCCCAGCGCTGGCGGGCCGCCTTGATCTCAGGATTCGCGGCTTCAAATTCTCGAATGAGACCGGAAAGATCCAAGCGGGGTTCGGCCATTTCGTCGGCCGCACCAACCGGCCAGGGCAGAAGCAGGAGCGTCAGCATAATTAGCCACCCAGCCCGCACTCGCAAGAATGAAAGAGGGATAGAAGTTTGTCTCACGGCACACCTCCGACGGTAAAAGACATCACCGCCCGCTCAGCGTCAGCAGCCAAGCAGGGGACGACGAAACCGGAGGTGTAGGATCAGATTCGGAGAACCGAGGAGGAGCTTATAGAGATGGGAACAGAGGAATACGCGCTACTCCAAGACTCAATCATCTCAAGAGAGACACCGACGAGAACTTCGGCATGACTGACGAGAGACAGAACAGGATCACCCACCACAACCATACTGTTCTTTAGCTGACGCTCAGGCGACGCGGTGAGCGATGGTGGGCACATGATCGTCCCGTCCATCGGACAGGCCGCGTGACTCACCTCTCCACCCAGCTGCGGCACGTCGTCCGCCAACGACAGATCCGGCACCGCACACATCACGCCGATGACCTGGCAGAAGGCAAAGGCCAAAACCATGAACCGTAGGTTAGTTTGGACTAACATCAGAGCCCACCTCACTCACTTCAATCCGATCCTCCTATACGCACTCTCAGCAGATTCGTCAAGTTCAACCCAACACCCTCGAAGAAGCATCAATAATGCCAGCACACTCATTCGAGGAACCTTATGGAATAAGGGTTGTGATTCCGATGGCTTGCGATGCTCCCCGTTGATGATCTCGATTTCCTTCCAGGCACGTAGTGAGGCATTTCTGGACAACTGCGTATCGACGTAACTGTGGCGAATTGCGTCATGGGGGAGGAGGAAGTAGAGTCCTTCAGTTGGCGAACAAGAAGGAATCTGGCGCTGACTCGATGGCGTGCCCACCATATTCGGCATGTCATTCGACTGCGGCTTCAGCCAGACTGCCACGAGAGTGCGGCAACAGGGCGGAGAGCTAGGCCAGATACGATTCGTGGTGGCGTTGAGGGTATGGTTTTAGTTGGCACGGTCTGTTACGGGCGGACCTACTCGCCCCCAAACTGGTAAGCGTACGGCTCGAAATGGGGAGAGGTTGTGCGATTCATGATCTTCACATTTGGACCATTACCTCAGGGTCTCGATGCTCTCAGTGCTCACGTGGTGGTTTCTACCGGAGAGAACCGGGATGCAGTATTGAGTCGTCTTCAGTTGCTGCTCCAAGACCGATGGAAAATCGGGCACACTACGCTGCAGATTGTGGAGGAACGATCCGACCGGGTTCGGGTGGGATAGAGGTGTCCCGGCTCACAAGGTATTGCTCAAGGTCCTGGAATTGGCAACTCCCTTCCACAACCAAGTTTCCGGGTCATAGGCATGCGTCAGTACGCTCGTTGCCCACGTGACTATGGGATGTGCATGAACGGTTTCGGTCTAGAGACGACGAGGAGCTGAGCATCAGCGAGTGCCATATATCTAGGGTCGTTCAGGCTTAGATCTGTGTCACCGCCTCCTCCGCCCCCTCCAGCAGCCGCTGCACTTCTTCCACATAAATCTCCGTTGTCGCATAGTGCTGATGGCGCATCATCTTCTGCACCCGTGTCGGGCTCGCATCGTTGAGGAGGGCAAAGGTTGGGGTCGAGTGGCGCAGACTATGCACCACAATGCCCGGCTTCTTCACTCCCGCGAGGAGTAGGCCCTCCGTGATGATGCGGTGAATCGCGCGCGTCGAGAACCGCTTGCCGGCTGCCGTCAGGACATTCCCTCCCCGATCATGACAGGCCGTCGTGGCAAACAACGGATCACTCCCCTGTAATGGCCCCGGCCGGAGCGCGAGGTACGCCTGAATCCGTTCATACACTTCCTTCAACACCTGCACCGACTCATCGGCGGATGCTCTCCCCTTTCCATGCACCCACAGCCGCCACTTTTCATCAGGAACGAGTTCTTGCAGATGTTCAATCCGCGCGCGACTCACTTCGATGGTCCGCAATCCCGTCTTGAGCATCAGATAGGCCATCGCCACGTTGCGGGCGCGTTGTTCGCCCGTCTTTCGAGGATCAGATTCCAACGTGGCCAATAACAATTTCGCATCCTCGACCGGCAGATGCCGCCGGGTGTGCTGCCGACTGCAACTCCACCCCTGGACACAGTCGGCCGGATTCACCAATCCCGGATGGAGCGGCACCAGCCAACTCAGAAACTGGCGGACCGCCGTGAGATAGCCGTTCTTGGTCCGGAGATTCGCAAAGCGCTGATCTAAATGGGCGCGATAGGCTTCGAGACAGGTCCGATCAAGTCGACGACTGCCCGGCTCCCTCCCCTGCTCCAGCCAGGCGATGAACAAGCGGCCGCGTTTGAAATAGGTCCGGGCCGTGGTCGAGGTCGGTTTCCGTTGCACGAGCTGCCGCCAGAACTCGTCCAGATAGACGCGCAGCCCAATGAGCGTGGAGGACGAGAGCGCCAGACAGACCGGCGGCAGTTCCCCGCCCACCCGCCGGAGCCCGGTCGTGGCCAATGGGACCAGCGCCGTGGAGGTCCCTTGATTAGGCGACGTATGCTCCGGGGTCAGCGATACCAACTCCAAGGTTCCATCCCTTCCTTGCTCTGCCCCCTCTCCATTCCTCTCGTTCTCTATCTTTATAATGGAGCGCTCGCTTCGACTCGCGACCGCATTTCGCGTCCCACCAGGCCCGCTTTCCTATATATGATAGAGGTGGACCGTGCAGAACGAGCGGTCCGTCCACGCGACAGGCGTCTTCCGAGACCCCATGAGAGCGTGTCATGCCGACCCCATTGCCGAAGGACATTACGCTCCCGGCCCCACCCTATCCCATCCGATCCGAACGGTCAAGGCATCCGAGAAGGTGACCATCCCGGATACCAATACTATCGTGTGCACCTTTTTGCTTGACGGAGTATCCCTCTAAGAGTAGACCTCTAATCTATGATGAAAAATGCCATTGCGTCCCCGCAGTCTCAACCAGTTGATGAAGAAGCGGAAGTTGCTGACTTCCTACCACCGGAACTCGCCCTCGAAGGGCGCGCGACGCTCTCTGCGGACTGGCGACTCGAGCATCTCGATAAGGTCCACCTGACGATGGAAGACCCTCGGTTTCTCACCATGCCGCCGACCGCGCAGCTGTTGTATCTCCATTTGCTCAAGAAGACGTATGGCGTTGGCGAGCGGGAGGTCGCAATCTCGATCGACCGGTTAGTCAAGGAGACGAAGCTGGCCTGGATGACCGTGCAAAAGCAACTCAAGGCGCTGACGGCCATCGGACTTGTGACGACAACCCAGCTAGCCAGGCAACGAGTCGCCCCAACCTACCTCGTACATTGGCTGCCGCAGCTGGAGAAACGAGAAGAGTTGAGAGACATCGTGACACGCTACGATCAGTTGGATCAGGAGGATCTCGCTGAACTAAAGCGCCTGACTCCCCTACTCTCTCCGCGAGAGCGAGACGAAATGACTGAGGATATTCAGGTCAGCTTTCAAGGTGATGGTATGATTCCTAGCCCCGATCTCGTGCGGAAGATTCTTAATTATCGGCTGCTCTCCAGCTACCCCTATCGGCGGAGATTACTCGCGAAACACCCTGAGTGGTTCGGTTCCCCGTCAGATGAGTAGCCCTGGATCTATTCAGTGTGGCAGTTATTGATGATTTCGGGTGCATTTCTTTGAGTGAAGACTCTCCCCTCCTCCATGTGTGAAATACGACGATCTTTCTTCAGGTCGCGGCTTGTTTTGTCTTTCAGCATTCGTCGTCATGGATTCTGATGGCTTTAGGGGTGTGGTTCTCCATATATTACGAGCCGGATTCGCCTTGCCTTGCAGGACCTTGCCTCACTCCAGGCTTTACAGACGTGGAACTCCCGCTGGAATTGATACGACAGTAAGAGAGTAGTTCTTATAGCTATCTATATAGTAGCTAATATATATCTGGTAGCCATCTAGAAGCTATAAGATAGCTTATAGATACTAGAAGGCTGACTGATATCCAATATTATTGTTCCTATTAATTGTTGCTACACGATATATCATGTCTATATAATATGGCTAGCTCTTAGATACTATTTAGACATCTGCTAGCTTTCCGATGTCTTCAAGCTATCTTTTTAGAATCTGATGGCCACCTGAAACTAATTCGGTAGACAACAGCTTTCAATTCCAGTAAGGTGCAATTTGTCCAATGCATACTGTTGCTGCTCGTTTCTGAGAAGGAGGGGAGGGGATGCCCGTTATTGCTCTGGCTAGTCCGAAGGGTGGCTGTGGAAAGACAACGGCGGCGCTCCTCCTCGCAACCGAGTTAGCCCAGAAGGGAATAGGGGTGACCGTCCTCGATGCGGATCCCGAAACCTATATCGACACCTGGGCCAAACTACCAGATAAGCCACCAAGCCTCACTGTCAAGAAATCCCCGACGGAACAGACAATCCTTGATGATATCGATAAAGCCAAACAAGAATCTCCTTTCGTGATCATCGATCTTGAAGGCACGGCCAATATGTTGGTCGCGTACGCCATTAGCAGAGCGGATCTCGTTATTATCCCGTTACAACCTTCTGATCTGGATGCCCGTGGCGCAGCGAAAGCCCTCCAATTAGTCCGACAGCAACAGAAAGCCTTCAATCGAACCATACCCCACGCTATTCTCTTCACGAGAACGAAGGCTGCAATTCGCACAAAGACCTTCACCCATATTTCTCAACAGCTGACTCAAAATAAGATCACAATCTTTAAGACCCACCTCATGGAGCGTGAGGTATACCGCGCCCTCTTTTCTTATGGCGGTTGTCTTGAGAACCTCGATCCTAAGGACGTTTATCACCTCCAAGATGCAATCAACAACGCTCGGGCATTTGCTGGAGAAGTCATTTCAATGGTTAATTCACCCCATACCCCTTCTACTCGACCGACTCAGGAACTTGAAGGAGTCTTGACATGAGTAAATCCAGAGCCGCAATTCCTTTTGACGAGGATTTTTCTCAGACTTCGGATTTCACTAAGACTTTTGAGAACGTTTCTCCACAGACCTTTCGCCCGGAAGCGGTCGCTACCACCGCTCCCGTTTCCGTGGCGAAATTGACGCAAGTGGCGGCCGCCAGTGGCTTTCAGAGTCGCGAACCTAACTCGGCGGCCCCGCACTTGAGCTCTGTGCCAGGGGAGGGGAGAAGCCGGCGACCACGACGCATTTATCGAACCGGCCGAAATACACCGCTCAATATCAAAGCGCGTCCACATGAAGTCGACAAGTTTAATTGGATCTGTACTCAGAAGAACTGGGTACAAGGAGTGACCCTCCAGAACGCATTACTAGCTTTAGAAGAGAAGTTAGGCCTTACGTATCCTGTCGAGGATCCTGGTCCACCATCATGATCTTCAGTTCTCCTCAAGAAAACGAATCTTGTGACAAACCAACTCTGCAGAATGATCTGTGCATGATAAAACTTTTTCTTCACGTTAAAGGACCAGAGGTGGTTACCCTTTCTCACGATTTCCGGTCACGATTGACTAGGTACGCATGACGAAGAAACCCAGCCTTCCTCAAACGGAAACCAGCGTCGCGATTACAACTAAACAATACGATCTTTTTACTACATTTTTTGGAAATCCCAATAACCTCTCAAATACAATTGAACTCTGGGATGCAATCCCGAAATATGCGGTCAACGAACGGGCACAGAGCCAGGTCCGGGATGAAAAAGGGAATTTGCCTGTCAGCACCCAAGAATTTCTCTATCGTCCTACCGTTCGAGGGTTGCCGAAGGAAATCACCTGCAAGCTGACCATTCAGCCAGCCAGCATTAAGAACACGGACGGCACCTATACGCAGTATTACCCTTCAAACGACGAAGAACTACTCGAGGAAGTCCTCAAGAAATTCTTCACCGATCAGAATTTTGGGCAACACAGGGCGAATGGCTCTGAAAGCTGGGTCCGGTTTACCCTGGGGATGGTTCAACAAGAGTTGAAACGAAGAGGTAAATCACGCAGTTTGGATGAAATCAAACACTCTTTAGAAATCCTTTCAAAGGCTGTCCTAACAGTAGAATTCGATAGTCAACAGCAACTCGGCGTTGCAAAGCGACTTGTATACACCAATCCGATTCTTTCCGAGGTAACGGGCGTCACGCGACTCCATTATCTTCAGGATCCCAAAGCGATGTGGTTGGCCAAACTCCCGTCTTTGATCAGCAAAAGTGTCAACGAACTCAGCTATCGACAATTCAATTATGGAACGTTGATGAGCCTATCCTCCCAACTGGCTCGATGGTTCCATAAACGATTGTCACACCAATATACCCAAGCAAGCATTACCGATCCCTATCATATTAAGTACTCATCGATCCGTCGTGACAGTGGATTGCTACGCCATTCTCGCCAATCGGTTCATGTCAAACAGATTGATGCGGCGCTCAATGAGCTCATCGATAAAAGTGTGTTGCTGTCCTTCAAGAAGGATGTTCGAAAAAGGGGCAACGCTATCACCGAGATCGTCTATAGTATGCTTCCAACGTCCACCTTCCAGGAAGAAATCAAAACTGCCAACGCTCGACAATCGGCCCACAATGTAGAACTTGGCATTTCCCGCCGGCACCCATCGTTGATAAGTAAACTTCAAGGATCCTTTGGAACTTCGCGTTCCGAAGAACCTTCCTAGATTTCAGCAAGCAACATATTCGATCCAGGGTTCTAGGTGGATCGTGCGTGTTCTCTAAGTCCTTCATTACTCCATGAGATACAGTTATAGGTGTTTCGTGCAGATGTCGCGGCCTGAAGCTTATCCTCTTGTTGTAAGTGCTCCAGACATCTGACTAGGAAGTGAGGAATATTTAAAGAGAACCATTATAGGTGAAGCGTGCAGTTTATCTTTTGGCCTACGGTCAAACTTATAGGCGGAATGTGCAGGGAGTTATAGGTGGACTGTGCGGCATCCTATTTCACACGGCTTTATCGCACGTGAACCTAGATAAGACCTTAAACTTTTTGCGATTTCTCGCGTTATAGGTCCGCGGTGCAATTGTCATTTCACGTTGTTCTTTAGGTATAGGCGGATCGTGCAGCTCCGTTTTCATAAATCTCTTCGGCAGGTTATAGGTTTACCGTGCATGTCATATTGGCGGACCGTGCAATACGTTATAGGCGGACGCAACTCTATGTTCTAGGTGGTCCGCGCAGTCCATGCTTTTTGCCTCTCTGTTCGCCTGAAGAGCAGGCCTGACACATGCCTCAAGACCTAGGTGGTCTGTGCAGACCACACTGAAACTTATAGGTAGACCATCCAATTGTTCTCTCGACATATAGGTGGATTGTGCAGCTCGGTACGGAAACTTCTAGGTGCATAATGCAACACTTGGTCTTCTTCTAGGTAGACCGTGCGGATGATTTTCACAACGCATTGTTTTTACAAGTCATTCTTCTCGGTTTTTCGCCTTATCCTTTTACCTTTATTAACCTTCTCTTATAAGAGTAACTCTTTTTCTCACGATCTCCGGAATATTCGGAAAACTGCATTCTAAGGACCGAAGCCCACATTCATATGACTAAAATCATATTGATAAGCCAACATTTCCCAAGGACCAGCCACATTTTTCCTGCACGATGCACCTACAGGGTAGAGCCGTCTCTGAGTAGCCATGTCCACACTTGAGGCCAAACCCAATTTGTGCCTCCCACATCCACGTGAATAGTTTTCACAAGTGATGCAACAGTTTTGTGCGGGTACCACAAAGGTGACCGAGCCTATGTGGCGAACTTCGCGGCGAAGCTGAAAGCTCAGCACATAAAAGGAACATCGATCGCGAAGTCAGAGAACCAGGTCACCGAAGAGGGTAAAGGCGGTGTGCTTCTCTTATAGCAATCAACCACGACGGCATCGCCTGTCAGGAGAAGGTGACGGAGTAGGCGTCGATACACGCAGAACAGTGATGCAAGCAGATGTGGATTTCTCACCGATGATTGAGGAGTCGCTCTTCCCTCCGCTCTCACGGTTTTCCTCGCCCTGTCAGATCCCTTTGATACAATAACCGACTGTCATGGGTGTGGTCCTCCTCCTCCTCTGCGCCGGCGTGTTTCTCAGCCTGTTTCAGTCCACGCGCGACGGGTTTCTCTGGCTGATTGCGGGTGCCCTGGTGCTGGGCATCGTGTTTCTGGTTTTTCCTATCTCTCCGTGACCGCCTTCTATCAAGCAGTGATTCGCCAGAGCATGCCGTCGGAAACTTTATTGCTACTCTTGTAGTCACAAGAAGCGGGGCCTACATACGGAGGACGGAGATCACCTCATTGGCGATCCCGCAGATTCAGCAGATCCGGCATGGATCCACGCGGCTTCCTCTGCGATCACGAGTCTACATCGAGTCCACAGAGTCAGAGCCCCCCCGTGAGCTCGGCTCATTTTTGGGGATGGAGCTTGGCCAACTCCTGTGTAGGCTATCATTGGATAGGTCGGTGGCCTCGAGGTGGATTCGTCGCCAGCCACATCCATGGAAAAAGAACGTGGGGCATCTGGGGGGATTGCGCCAGCAACGTGCTAAGGCAGTGGGACTCATGGATCATCCAACCGTGCACGTGGTCGTGACCGGACAACCACAGGTCAGTGTCACTGCGAGCGAAGACGGTACGCCGGAGGAACGGAACGGCTACGCGTTCCACACTCATTTTGGGTTGCCGTTGGGTAGATCACATGGCTGTTTTTCAATCCTGAATCGCGGGAAATCGATCTCAATGATAACGCAGCCAGGTTTGCTCGATAGAACACTGATTGTGGCCAATGTCACAAGCATAAAAAGAAACAGTATAAGAGGAAGAAGTATCAGATACCTTGAAGGCGGACACGCTTGGTAGGTGAGGCAGACTGTCTCAGTTCGACCCACAGCCGACGTCCACGACCGACGGCTATCCGGTAGTTCAATCGAATGACGGCACCAACCGAGATCCCTAGGGGGAGGTAAACTTCCAGAAAATCCCCCTGTCAGAATCCTCATGTGAAACGCTAGCCCAAAGTCGGTCGATTTCCCCGGGAATTTGACTTATGCTAATTTTGTTCCAAATACAAATGGTTTGGTCTTTTGCGGTGGGATTGCCGGTCTCACGGCGAAGGACGCCGAGATGGTGTTGGGGAGACAAAGGTAGAGCCGGGCTTTCTTTTGGAAGACGTAACCTTACTCCAAGCCCTTCGCAAAGGCGACGAAACCGCCTTTGCCCAGCTGATAGACCACTATCATGCCTCGCTCCTTCGTCTTGCAATGACCTTTGTCGCTAGTCCTGCAGTGGCGGAGGAGGTGGTCCAGGAAACGTGGATCGGTATACTGGAAGGCATCGGTCGATTTGAGGGACGTTCATCCCTCAAGACCTGGATCTTCCGAATCCTAACCAATCAGGCAAAGACCAGGGGCGTGCGAGAACGCCGAAATGCCGCGTTCTCACCTCTAGGGCATTCGACGGAAGAGCCCGAGGTCCCAGCCGTGGACCCCTCTCGATTTCATACTTCAGGATATTGGGTCGACCATTGGAATTCTCTCCCCCGCTACTGGGATGATGAGACTCCTGAAAGGATCTTTTTATCCAAAGAAGGGCTTGCACAGATCGAGAAGGCTATGAGTGCCCTTCCCCCGACACAGCGGCAGGTCATCACGCTACGGGACGTGGAGGGGTTAACCGCAGTGGAAGTCTGTAACATTCTGTCGATCGGTGAGACAAATCAGCGAGTGCTGCTACACCGTGCGCGGTCCCATGTCCGACGTGCCCTAGAGAAGTACCTCGATAAAGGTGACTCGCAGTCATGACCCACGACCACTTCAAGAACCGCATGATTGACTATCTCGCGGGGCAGTTAACCTGTAAGGCAGTAACCGAAGCCATCACTGACTACCTCGAAGGTTATAGTGGACCCCAAATTTGAGACACCAGTTTAAGCTGCGTCCAAGGAGGACGCTGGCATGAGTGAGGTCAAAAAACGCACGGTACACAGTGCGGAGTTCAAGGCGAAGGTTGGGATGGAAGCGGTCAGGGGGGTGAAGACGCTCAACGAGATCGGTCAGCAATACGGAGTCCATCCGGTCGTTGTCGGGCAATGGAAGAAGGAGATCGTGGAGCGGGCGGTCACGCTGTTCGAAGGCAAGCGGGGGCCGAAGCCGGCGGCGCATGCCGACGACGAGCGACTGTACGGGGAGATCGGGCGGCTGAAGATGGAGCTGGACTGGCTCAAAAAAAAGTCCGGACTATGAGTGTTGCGACGCGAATGAGCTGGGTAGACCGGCAGGCCGGGTTGGCGGTGGCGCGGCAATGCGACCTGGCCGGAGTGGCGCGGGCCACTGTGTACGGACGGCAACTCGTGCGCGAGGAATCCGAGGAAGACCTGATCCTGATGCGGCTGATCGACGAGGAATATACGCGACGGCCGTTCTACGGTAGCCGGCGGATGGTCGTCTATCTGGCGCGGCAGGGATACGCGGTGAACCGCAAGCGGGTGCAGCGACTGATGCGCCGGATGGGGTTGGCGGGGATGGCGCCGGGGCCGTCAACGAGCATCAAGCACCCCGATCACCAAGTCTATCCGTACCTGCTGCGCGGCATCGAGGTCAGTCGCCCCAACCAGGTCTGGAGCACGGACATCACCTACATCCGGCTGGCGCGCGGGTTCGTCTATCTGGTGGCGATCATCGACTGGTACTCGCGGCAGGTGCTGGCCTGGCGGATCAGCAACAACCTGGACACGTCGTTCTGCGTCGAGTGTCTGGCGGATGCGTTGAGTCTGCACGGCAAGCCGGAGATCTTCAACAGCGACCAGGGCTCGCAGTTCACGGGCGCGGCGTTCACAGGCGTGCTCAAGGGCGTTGGCATTGCCATCAGCATGGATGGACGCGGCCGCGCGCTGGACAATATCTTTGTCGAACGGCTGTGGCGCAGCGTCAAGTACGAGGAGGTGTATCTGAAGGGCTACGGCACGGTCACCGAGCTGACCCGTGGCCTGACGGAGTATTTCGTGTTCTACAACAACGAGCGCCCGCACCAGTCGCTGGACAACCGGACGCCTAACGCGGTCTATGCCGATGGCCACGGTGGCGGGGCGAGGATCCCAGACTATTTTGGCACCGCAAGGGAGGCTTCCCTTGCAAACACGGGGCAGCGCTGTTCCGCTGCGATTGAAGCGATGGACGCAGCTTAAACTCGGATGAAATCTGTCTTGACAGAGGGGGCCACTTTAGGTAACTTGGGCTTGATGGAACGCATACGGTTCCAGATGCACCTGGGTTTTTGCCGGGGATGCCGACGGTATCTTCGTCAGATGCGACTGACGCTTCGCACCGTGGGCACACTGCCGAGAGACCCTATCCCGCCTGCTGTCCGCGATGAACTCCTGCAGCGATTCCGGACCTGGAAAGTCCGATCACAAACTTAGCCTGTAACGAAATCGAACCTCGGAAGACTGTAGGTTATAGAGCTCTGGTCTACGTCCGGCAAAAAGGAGGAATCAATGAAGAGGAGGGGTATTCTCACAATTGTCATGGTCGGGCTGCTGGCTTGGTCTTGTGCGGATACAGCACAGGCTGCAGCAGATCGAGAGAAGCTGCTCAAAGATCCTGGAGTCTATGGGAGTTTCGCAGTGTTCAAGGTAGATGGAGATTGGTGGAAGCTGGACAAGGCGGCGAGAGGTTCGGCCGCAGAGGAAGTGAAGGCCATCTTCCAGAAGCATGCCGACACTGTCACGACCGATACCTATCTCCTTCGTGGGCTTTCCGAGAAAGCTGACTTCTTCGTCCGCGTTCATTCTATGGAAATGCTGAACAATCAGAACTTCCTCGTAGACCTGATGGGAACAACGTTCGGGAAGTATTTACAAAACACCAATACGTTTAACGGCATTACCAAAATGGCCAATTATGTGCCGGCCTTTCCCGACGACCTGAAAGAGGCGATGAAGACCCCGCCTGATCCGGCCCCTAAGTCCTATGTGATCGTCGTACCGATCCGAAAGGACGCGGAATGGTGGATCACGGCACAGGAGGGACGGGGCACTATGATGAAAGAGCACGCGGACGCTACCGTTACCTACCTCAAGACAGTCAAGCGCAAGCTCTATCACTCGAGCGGGCTAGACGATTTCGACTTCATCACGTATTTCGAGACCACCAAGCTGGACGATTTTAACAACCTAGTTATCGGGCTGGAGCGGGTCAATGAGAACCGCCACAACAAGCAGTTCGGGGGCCCGACGCTGCTGGGCACCATCCATTCGCTGGATGAAATCCTGGAGATTTTTTCACGGTAAGCATAGCGCTTGGCCTTGGGCAGTGGGGACGACCGTACGAGAGATAGGCGCATTTGCTGCGGTCTTGCCTCGCTGATTCCTCCCATCTGCTATGCTTTACTACATATCGCCTGCTTTCTTGGAGGGTCCTCCTGTACTTGTGATTGCTGATGCTCGCGCCGAATGCCGATTGTTGGTTGTTCGCATTGTACGTCGTAGCCGTGAGGACAGGAGGTAGATTAGTTCGCGCTAACGTCCCGCCGCTCGTGAGACGATTCCCGGCGAGATCGTAGGTGTAGGTCATGGGGAAGGCTCCGCGTCGGAGAGGTCGGAACTGGTCACACGAGGTGCGCGGGCACATGAGGGCATGCAGCCTGTGCCGGCTTCTGACGGCGACACTCCAGGTCATCTCCGGGAAAGGGCACGCCTGACCGGGGAGTGGGTCTTTCACGGTGTGCAGTCAGCCCACGGAAACACCAGACGGGGGCGTAGTTATGAACGACCGCTTTCCAGCCCGGAATGTGCCGTAACGACTGTCGCCAAGTGGCCGCTAGCGGACGGTGGGTGTGGGTGACGACAATCAACACCCAACATGATCCTTGGTGGTCGTTCATGCCCCACACCAAGCCGCACGGCATCAACGTCGAGGAACCCTTCTGCCGCAGTCCTTTAAGGTCGTTTTGGCGTCTCGCCTCAGGCGACTGCGCGGCTCCTGGTTCGCGTCGCTCATCCCGCCAGACGGCGGGACTCATGCCCTGCACATGACCCCAATCACACAGACCGATGGACGGCACCGCACACGCGCCGTGCCGCACCCGTAGTCGATTGGCACCGTCCATCCGTGCCGTGCAGATGGACCGTGCGAAGACGCCTCCTCAATCCGGTCTCGTCCCTCGCATCGGTGGGGAAGAAAGAGCGCTGACAGACAGGAGGGGAGAGGGCGTGCGTGCCTGTGTGTCGTGAGGCTACCACACCGGTCTCGACGTCAAGGCCTGCGCCCGCGGCTGCGCCTCGTGCTCGCAAGCGTGTGTCACACGGCCCTGACGGCTGCGCGTGCGGTGTGCTGGAGACCCTCCACCCAGGCAATTCCGCCTGGGACCACTCGGAGGGACTGACATGAAACCATTCAACAACGAACAACCAGCGATCGTGGCGACCGTGGTGCCGGAAGAGGACCGGCTCGAGTTTCTGCCGCGCCACTTTGGCAAACACATGCTCACCGTGGAAAACTTTCTGTACGCGCAATTCGCCAAGCTGTGTCCCACCTACACCGGAGGGTATTGGCACTTCTATGACTTGAGCAACGGCGGGTGTTATCTCGCACCGAGTCATGAACGCTATGCACTCGTGCATGCGGACAATTTCTTTGACGCCACGGTCTCGGGCGATGCCGCCGGGATGATCGTGTCCCTGTTCACGTTCAGCCACGTGTCCTTCCTGTTGGAGGATGATCCACGTGGTCCTCGGATCGCCGACTACTTCCATCTGCTGCGTGACTTCACGGCCAACCATCCCGAGGCCGGCCTGATCTTTCGAGCGATCGACTGATTTGCTCAACAGGGCCGGCGGGCCTCGCTCGCTCGTCGGCCTTGTCTGATCAGACCAGTTCTCCCTTCCTTCTTCCACATTGATCTCTCCGATCCTGACCAACGAGTGTGTTGGAACGTTCCAACAGCATGGTGGCACCGCGCCAGCGCCGTGTCTTCACTCACGCACCGTCGTGCCGCCTCCGGCGGCTCGACCGTGCGGATTGTTCTCCTTCTCCATCCCATTCCTTCGCTCCCCATGGTGTGGGGCCCGTCCGGGTGCAACCGCGCCAGCCAACGGCCCGGAGGGCTGTCACGCTCGCAGCCGGCCGGGACCCCAGACTCGGATGTTCTGTTGCGCCTCCTGCTGTGCGTGAGAGGCGCAACACATGTTCGTGAAAGAGACCGGTGGGCTGGTCGACGCGCTGTGGCCGTTGGTCTCGGGGGTGGCTGTTCTCATAGGGAGACAGTCCAACAGAAAGGACACGAGGATGAACACAACAACGATGTATCGGGCGAATGTTCGAAGGGTGAAGAGGCATCCGAATGCGATCCGGGCCGATCGAGCCGCGCGGGCGCTGGCCTACTATCGCGTGGCGGCGCTACGGGAGCCGGGCGCGGCTGTGGAAACGGTTCTGTCCGATTTCCTCACGGATCTCCGTCATTACTGCGAGCGCATGCGTCAGGATCTGGCGGCGCTCGAACGTATGGCACAGGTGAATTACGTGAATGAAACCAATCAACGCTAAACACACAAGCGAGAGTCGAAACGGTGACACCCGTTCCGACTCCCTGACCATGGATCACACAGAAGGGAAAGGCGAGAAGATGACGAAGAAGATCGTATCAGCAAATCAGAATCAGCATGACACCACGTCAGTCTGTATCCCCCTCTATCGGCTGCAGGTCGTCAGGGAGCCACATTCGGCCTTGTATGGTGCGCCACGGCTCTCTCAATCGAGTGAGGTGTGCCGCTTTCTCCGGGCCCACTTCGATGGACGCCCGCATGAGGAATTCCTCGTGCTGTTCCTCGACGCGAAGAACACCCCCGTCGGCTATCAAGTCGTGTCGGTCGGGAGTCTCACGCTCTCGATCGTGCATCCGCGGGAGGCGTTTAAAGCCGCCGTGTGCATGAGCGCGGCGGCCGTGATTTTTTTGCATAACCACCCCAGTGGGGATCCCACACCGAGCCTTGAGGATCGCACGTTGACGAAACGACTCGTCAGCGCGGGCGAGTTACTGGGCATTCGCGTGCTCGATCATATTGTGATGGGAGAGGGGCGGCACGTCTCCTTTGCTGATGAAGGCTGGTTGTACGGGGAGGGGTGAGGCGCCTGTTGACATACTGATGACGGATGACACGAACGGAACCGAACGAGATAACAGACTTGGATGAAGAAGAAAGGATACACCATGACGTTAGACAGGATTGACGTATCGCCGAATACAAATGATGACGAGAACTGGCACTGCCCGGATTGCCAGAGCTGGGGACCGTTTAGGGTTGACGTGACCAGGCGCGTGAGGCTCAGCGATGAGGGGCCGCACGTCCGTGACGACGACGGCCCCACGGACTACGACCACCAGGCGTTTGCGAGGTGTCCAGACTGCCAGCGACAGGCCCCCGTGGCCTCTTTTCGGCACGAAGGAGCGTGACTCATGACGAAACGAGACCAACGGCGATTTGTGAGCGATCTGCTGAGAAACATCCCGTCATGACATCCATGCCGCCATCAACCAGGACCGTATTCCCCCCTCATGGGACGGCATCGAGTTACGTGAATACATCGCGGACAAAGCGCAGCGCTCCCGAGCACATCGGGTACTTGTTGGACAACGGGCGCGTGACTACCGCCACCACATCACGATCAGCGCGGGCTTGTGAGAGGAGAGAGGAGCCATCATGGACGAAGCGGAACGACAGGCACGAGCCTACTGGACGAAACAAGGCGTCGATCGAGCCGTGCAAGACCGAATTTTGGCCGACCTCACCGCAAAGGCTCAACCAGGCGCCTGGGTCGGCCCGTTTCAGATTCCAGACGATTGTCCGGTTACCGGACAGAGAAAGGACGACATCATGACGACATCAGCGGAGACCATCTTTGTCACCCCTGACGGTGACGCAGGACCACAGCACGAACTCATTCCGAGTGTGAGCATTGCCAATCTGTTGCAGCAGCGGGAAGCGGTCCTGACGCTCTTTCGCGAGGTGCTCGACAAACTGGAGCAGGTCCATACTCTTGCGACTGCGGCGCGGCTCGGCTTTCCTGACTTCTCAATGGCCCGCGGGTGGCGAGGTCACAGTCTCCACATGACGGGTGAGTTCGCGAATACAACAACGCTGCTGGAGACATTCCAAGCCTGTATCGATGTCGGCGGATGGACCACGCTCCTGAATGATTCTGGCATGCGCTCGGTCATGTCTGCGTCGAAGAGAAAGGAGGTGGATGAGCAAATCGGAGCGGAGAAGGTGCCGGAACTCACGCGCGAGGCCATTCGCACCACCTTTGCCACGCTCCATGATTCACGCATGGCCATGTTCGAGCAGGGGGTGATTGAGTGCTTTCGCCGCCTCTCCTGGGACTACAAGACGAATCTTCCGCAGAAATTTGGAAAGCGGATGGTGATGACGTCTCTCACGTCGTATGGTAGCGCCAACATGCGGCAGGCCGATCAGCTGGATGATCTCCTCCGCGTCTTTCATCTCTGTGATGGCAAGCCGGAGGCCGATCACCGGACAGGTGCCTATCGTCTCATTACGGATGCGATGCAGCTGACCTCATCGTGGCCGAAGCTCGCCGAGCATGTTTATATCTCCATTCGGCTGTTCAAAAATCAGAACGGGCATGTGACCTTCAAGCGTCCTGATCTGGTGACGCGACTCAATCGGATCATCGTCAAGCACTATCCCCATGCGTTGCCCGCGCCGAAAGACTGAGGAGGAATGGAGCTGGTGCGATGGGACCGCAGGTAGGAGGGGAGGGAATCAGGACTCCCTTTCCTTCTTTCTATCGCGTGTCCCGCTTCTCACCCACGACGGGGCGGGGACGCCTGATTCTGAGTGTGGCGGATGGGGCGCTGCAGGCGTGCCAGCGTCCGCCCTGGCGCGCTTGCTCGCCCATGGGCCGCCCCACGTAGGGGCGTCCCGTTCCATCTCGGCCACACTTGTATGTGGACAAGTGTTACGTTACAGGCTACACTCTGACTGTGAAGATACGGAACTTTCTCCATAAAGGCTTACAACGACTCTATCTGGATGACAACGCCAAGGGCGTGCCGCCCGATACGGTGGAGAAGTTGCGGAAGATGTTCGCGTTCCTGGACGTGATGAGCCGTGTCGACGAAGTGCGCACCCTCACCGCATGGAAACCGCACACGTTGACCGGCGACCGAAAAGGCACGGTCAGCTTGAGCGTGACGCGCAACCGCCGCTTGACGTTCCGCGTGGATGCCGCCGAACAAGAAATCTATGCCGTGAATTTAGAGGATTATCACTAACCCAGGAGCACCCGGCCATGCCTATGAAGAACCCGCCGCATCCCGGCGATTTTATCCGTACCGAGATCATTCAACCGGCTGGTTTGTCCGTCACCGCTGCCGCTGCCGTGCTGGATGTCTCCCGCCCTGCCCTCTCAAATTTGTTAAACGGTAAGGCTGACCTCACCGGCGAGATGGCCTTGCGGATCGAAAAGGCCTTTGACGTCAAAATGGATACGCTGATGAAGATGCAGTCCAATTATGACATTGCCGAGACACGCCGCCGCGAGAAGGACATTAAAGGTGTGCGGCGCTTTCATGCGGCGATGCACCCGTGACCGGTGTCCTTGAATGGGAAGGCAGACAGATGAGGAGGATTCTTCCCAAGGGGCTGATTTTGTCAGAACCTCGCGGACGTGTTAAGGGCGCACCGTCCAATAGACCACGACGGCTGAGACAAAGGTCACGAGTGCTGCGAGGAGATTCACGTACCCCACTGTGGTGGCCCTGCGCATTCGCGTCTCGGTCGTTTCTAATAGATCGGTGACTTCCTTCCGGATGGTGCGGGCCAGGTCCGTGGTGTGAGTCGCCATCTGCGCCTTCATGGTCTCCGTGGTGGCCGTCAGCGAGGCCGTGACGATCCGCTCCGCTTTCGCTGTCGTCTCCGGGCTCCATCGATCGAGTAGGGCCTCGAGCGTCTTGCGATAGTCTTCGAGGAGCGCCTGTTGCGCGGACGTGCTCTCGGCCAACAACCGAGCGTGCATGGTCTGCACCATCAAAATCGGATCTTCTCGGTCCAAAGCCACGCCATGCTTCGACGCAATTTCCTTGAGTAAGTCGTCGGTAGGATCGTCGCCCATCACAACACCGGCACCGCGGCGAGCTGTTCAAAGAGCTGCTTCTTGATGATCGACAACCGTTGCCGCGTCATGATTGTCAGCGAGGGGAGGGCCATGGCTTCCTCAAAGGTGAGATGGGCTTGCAGCATGTCGCTGAGATCACGCCCAAACGTTTCTTTCTTGAGATCCGGCAGCCGGATAATCGCCGAGACTCGATCTTTGTGTGCGGTGTAGGCCTTCATCTGCTCAAACGGTTTCCCGTCACGCTCGATCGGACCCCAATAGGGATTGAGCCAGACGACAAACGACACGTCCGAAGGAAATTGTTTCACGAGTTGGGTGAAGCCATGCAGGGTATCCGACTGGGCTTGGCCGCCGGTAATGACGGTATGCACCACGATCTGATGTGACAGGCTCTGCAGCAAGGCGGGCACATGGTTGGTAATCAAATAGGCCGAGAGCGGCACGAAGGAGCTGGCCCCATTGTCGATCACCACATCGCCCTTCGCTTGCGAGATCAGTTCCACCAGCTGGTCAAAACTGCGTGGATCGATCTCCTCGTCCTGGAGGATGTTGAGACGGGTCACGGGGAGGCCCTTATAAGCCTGAAACGACGCATTCACGGGGTCCGTATCGAGACAGAGCGGGCGCTTCCCTTTGGTCAGTTGGTATTGGGCGATCAAGGCCGCAATCATGGACTTCCCGACGCCGCCTTTACCTTGCAAGATCAGATGAATCGTGGCCATTAGTACAGCTCCTCCTCATTGGGAACGGGGTTGAAGACGAAGCCACTGTTCTTCTCGGTTTCTGAGGATGCTGGCTTCGTCGTGTCCTTGAGCAGTCGTGAAGGTGTCGTTGCCGGATGGGAAGCGGGACGGGCCTCCGGGTGAGGCCGGATCAGTTTACGGACATGCGCACGAAACGTCTCATAGCCGAATCCAATCGTTCCTTCCTCATGCAGGGTGTTCCAAATCATGGCGAGCGTGCAGCCGTCAGTGATGGCTTGCTCGATCTCCTTCCGAAGGGCGACCACCTGGGCTCGATTGCGTGCAGCAGGCCAGACCCGTTGCGCCCGTTCTTGCACCCGGACCGAGAGACTTTTCTTCACCCCCATGCCGCTCCCTCAATGCTTCCGGCCCCTAGAATACCCGAACGCGAGAGACACAGTACAGAGAGAATTCTTCCTTGAGACAGATAGACTCATCTGATGATTCAGCGTAGAATGCAGGGCAGGATAGGTGAAGGGGGCCCACCAGTAAACTGGTGCGCCTCCCTTCACCATTCCCTTCTTCGCGCCTGCGCGCTCAACGGGGTCCTATCCTGCGGAACAGACAGATGAAGGCAAAAGAGCCGAAGAATCGAAAAGACTACCAGCCGATCAAAGTCTATTGTTTCCCTGACGAGCGGGAGACCATCGAGCAGCAAGCTCGCTCGACCGGATTGAGCAAGTCGTCCTATCTGCTGCGCGTCGGCATGGGCTATCCCATCCGCAGCATCGTGGACCACCATCAAGTAGAGGAGTTGGTCAAAATCAATGGCGATCTTGGGCGACTCGGCGGACTCTTAAAATTGTGGCTCTCGAATGAGAATTCCGTAGGGGGGATCGATGCCCGGACCATCCGCGAGACGTTAAAGAAAATCGACCGCACTCAAGATCACATGCTGAATCTCATGAGCAGGGTGCTTCGCCCACAGACCGAGCCCATGACGAGTTCAGGGACAAGGTCAGAGAAGGACGACGGCACATGATTATCAAACATGTGCCGATGCGATCCCTGCGGAAGAGCAATGTCGTGTCCCTCGTGGACTATCTGACGAACACCCAAGGCAGACAGGAACGGGTCGGGGAGATCACGCTGACGAACTGTCACAGCGACCGGCACGAAGCCGCGTCACTCGAAATGTTGAATACCCAATCGCTCAACACCAGAGCTCAGTCGGATAAGACCTATCATCTCATCATCAGTTTCCGGCCCGGTGAGCGGCCCTCGGCGGCGACCCTGCGCGCGATCGAAACCAGAGTCTGTCACCGATTGGGATTCGGAGAACATCAGCGGGTGAGCGTGTTGCACCATGACACTAACAATGTGCATCTGCATCTGGCGATCAATAAAATCCATCCGACCCGCTACACCCTGCATGAGCCCTACAAGGCCTATCGGGCCTTCGGAGAACTGTGCGACAGCTTGGAGGAGGTGCTTCGTCTCGAGCAAGACAATCATCAGGTCCGGAAAACCGGCGGGGAGAATCGGGCCTCCGATATGGAGCGGCAGGCGGGCACCGAAAGCCTGATCGGCTGGATGCAACGGGAGTGTCTTGACGAACTTCGGTCGGCACACACCTGGTCTGAACTACATCAGGTGCTCCAGCACCATGGGCTCGCGATCCAACCACGCGGACAAGGGCTCGTCATCACGGACGGGCAGGGGACCTTTGTTCGGGCCAGCTCGGTGGCGCGGGATCTCTCAAAACAATCCCTCGAGCGTCGTCTCGGCCGGTTTCAGCCTCCCGATCCCGTCCAGACCACCAAGCCCACACGTCGGTACGAAGCGAAACCGGTTCAGAGCCGCATGGATACGACGGCGCTCTATGAGCGGTATCAGCAAGACCGGCTCGCCCGCACTCAAGCACGAGCGGTCGCAATGCAGGAGGCGCGGACTCGCAAAGCGCACTCTATTGATGCGGTGAAGCGAGCCGGACAGATCAAACGGGACACGATCAAACTGACCATGAGTGGACGGATCACGAAGAAACTGCTCTACGCGAAGGTGTCGCAGACGCTTCGATCCGATCTCCGTCAGATTGTCGATCGCCATCGACGGGACTGTGCCGCCATCACGGCACGTGACACCAGACTGACCTGGGCTGATTGGTTGCGCCAGCAGGCGCTCGCCGGAGACCAGGAGGCGCTGCGTGCGTTACGTGCTCGAGACGCATCCCGAGGTCTGACCGGCGACACGATCGCGGCGGTTGGAACCAGACTCGTGAATGCAGTTGTGGGCGCGAATCAGGACCATATTACAAAACAGGGCACGATCATTTATCGTGTTGGGTTCTCGGCCGTCCGTGACGACGGCACCCGCTTGCAGGTGTCGCGTGAAGTCACGAACGACGGGATTGATGCCGCGCTCCGGCTCGCGATCCAGAAATACGGCACCACGATTGCGGTGTCTGGGTCCGATGCCTTCAAAACTCGCGTGATAGAAGTGGCCGCTCGTTCTCGTCTCACCATTCGCTTCGATGACCCGACACTGGAGTACCAGCGCCAACGTCTCACTCGAGAATCCCGACGCCCACCCACGCCGGAGACCCCCTCGGCCACCGGTCCGACGCAGACCGCGCCGGTACCACTGACCCCGCCGAGTGATGCCGTGCTTCGCCATCTTGCGGAACAGGAACGAAAACGGTTGCAGATCATTCGGACGCCGACCCTCAGACGCTTCGAGGCACGAGACCAGGGGATGGTGCAGTTCGGTGCGGTGCAGAAGATCGAGGGTAGGTATTTCGCGTTGGTCCATCGACAGGACGAACTCTTGGTGCTCTCCATCGATGAGGCCACCTACAGACAACTCACATCGTTCGCACGAGGGCATACGCTTCATCTGAATGCGTCAGGCGCGATCAAGCTTGGGAGGGGACGCCGGCGATGAGCACCACGCAGGAGGCTTGCGCGGTGGATGTGGCCGAGGCCCCGTCTCAGGTGTTTGGGTTCGCGCCGGTTGTATACGTTCACCTTGTTGTGAAGGGGCATTTGGGGTAAGGTACTTCTATGCTGACCGAAGCCGACATCCAGCGCAATCTCGATGCGGTTGACGATGCCGTGGCGCAGCAGGCGCTCGAAGGATTGACGGTTCCCGCCGAGACGGTCGAGGACATGCGCAAGATCGCACGTGGTGAAATGTCCAGCGACGATCTGATCAGGAAACTCTACAACCGTTTTCCGAATGTCCCGATATTCCAGCCACGATGACTCAGTCGATCCGGCAACGGGGGTGCTCAAGAACCGCTTGGGCATTAGCGACGCACTCACGTTAGCACAGACCGAGGCGCAGTTCGTCGCCGAACGCGCGCGTGAACTGACGCACCAGCCCATTCCGGGCACGTTCGATCTTCCCCATCTGCGAGCGATTCATCGTCATCTGTTCGGCGATCTCTACGAGTGGGCTGGACAATTGCGGACGGTGGATCTCACCAAGGACACGAACCGGTTTGCGCATCATGCTCATCTTGAACGTGCCGCCGCGCCGATCTTTCGTGAACTGGCGCAGGAGCACTATTTACGCGGCCTTGAGCCAGCAGAGTTCAGTCGGCGTGCGGCGTACTATCTGGCCGAGTTGAATGCCCTGCATCCCTTCCGGGACGGGAATGGACGGGCGCTCCGGGCCTTGTTCAGCCAGGTGGCGCACGACAGTGGCTATACCATTGTCTGGAAGCATATGACCCAAGCGGAGATGCTGGATGCGTCGCGGCGGTCGTTCTCTGGAGACCTGGCCCCGCTGACGACACTGATTCAGCACAATCTGCAGCGAGACGTTCCCTTCCATGCGCAACCGTCCGCGGAGGCGTCACGTTCCACGCAGGCCGCACCGTCACTCCCCCCGCCGAGTGATGCCGTGCTTCGGCATCTTGCGGAACAGGAACGACAACGGGTACAGGTCATTCAGACCCCGACCGTCAGACGGTTCGAGGCACGAGACCAGGGGATGGTGCAGTTCGGGGCAGTGAAGCAGATCGATGGCAGACATTTCGCCCTCGTTCATCGGCAGGACGAGACCTTGGTGCTTCCCGTTGATGAAACCACTTACGAACGACTTCAATCGTTCACACGAGGGCGCACGCTTCATCTGAATGCCTCAGGCGCGATCAGGCTTGGGAGAGGACGCAGGCGATGAGCAGCACCTACAACAATGCGGTCGGTCCCCAAGTTCGAGCTCCCCACCCCAAACCAGGCCTGGTGATTCCCTTGTTGGCCTGTGCCTCCCTCGTCGTTGGCTTACAGTCGGCCACACAGTTCTTTGCCGCTACGTTCAACTATCAGGACGTGTTAGGCGAGCCTTTCGGGGCTCTGTATCAGCCCTGGGCCATTCTCGAATGGGCCTGGCGGTGGGCGAACGACTATCCATTGCAATTCAAACAAGCCGGAGGAGTCGGCATGATCGTGGCAGCGAGTGGGTTGTTGTGTCTCGCCATCGCGCGCACCGTCCAGGCATCACGGCCTCGACCGAATCCTTTTCTGCACGGATCGGCACGATGGGCCAACCGAGAGGATCTCGAAGCCGCCACGTTGCTGCCTCGCACACGCACGGTCATGGATTGGGTGAAGGGCCCGCCGCGCCACTCAGCCGATGGCGTGTATGTGGGGGGCTGGCTGGATGCGAACGGCACGCTGCACTACTTGCGCCACAGTGGGCCGGAGCATGTGTTGACCTATGCGCCGACGCGGTCCGGCAAAGGGGTCGGCTTGGTGATTCCGACGCTGTTGTCCTGGCCGCATAGCGCCCTGATTGCCGATTTGAAAGGAGAGTTGTGGGAACTCACGGCCGGATGGAGACAGCACCACGCAAAGAATCAAGTGTTGCGCTTTGAACCGGCCGCCGCCCAGGGCACGGTGCGGTGGAATCCGCTGGATGAAGTTCGGCTCGGCACCGAACACGAAGTGGCCGACGTCCAGAATCTAGCCACGATCCTGGTCGATCCAGACGGACGTGGGCTGGAATCTCATTGGCAGAAGACGAGCCAAGCGTTGCTGGTCGGCGTCATGCTGCACGCGCTGTACAAAGCCCTCAACGGCGGCACGACGACATCATTACCCGCCGTCGATAAGATGTTGGCCGATCCTCAACGGCCCATCGTCGAGCTGTGGAAAGAGATGACGACCTATGGCCATGTGAATGGGCAGGTGCATCCGGTGGTGGGCGCCGCCGCCCGAGACATGCTGGATCGGCCAGAGGAGGAAGCAGGCTCGGTCCTCTCGTCTGCGAAATCCTACCTGGCGCTGTATCGTGATCCCCTCGTTGCCCACAACGTCAGCGCCTCAGAGTTCCGCATTCGGGATCTCATGCACCATCCAAATCCGGTGAGTCTGTACCTCGTCACCAAGCCGAACGATAAGGCCCGGTTGCGTCCGCTGATTCGCGTGTTCGTGGCCATGGCGCTGCGCTTGCTCACCGATACGATTGCCTTTCATCGGGAGACGGTTCCACCATCCGGATTCATGGGCCTGCTTGAACGCCTCGGGGTCCGATCCGTATCACCACCGCTCACGACCAAGGCCGCCTATCGCCATCGCTTGCTGGGCATGCTGGATGAGTTTCCGAGTCTGGGGAAACTCGAGATCTTTCAAGAATCCCTCGCGTTCATGGCGGGCTACGGGCTGAAGTTCTATTTGATCTGTCAGGACATCAACCAACTGCGGAGCCGTGAATCCGGGTACGGTGCGGATGAAGCCATTAGCTCCAACTGCCATATCCAAAATGCGTTTCCGCCGAATCGCCTCGAAACGGCGGAACATCTGTCCCGTCTGACGGGACAGACGACTGTTGTTCACGAAAAACTGACGGTCAGCCGACGCCGTATGAGCGCCATCCAGGCGCAGGAATCCCGCACGCACCACGAGGTGCAACGGCCGCTGCTCACGCCCGATGAATGTCTCCGCATGCCGGGGCCGAAGAAAGACGCGCAAGGGCAGATCCTTGAAGCCGGGGATATGGTGATCTACGTCGCGGGGTGTCCGGCGATCTACGGCCGGCAGCCGCTCTTTTTTCACGATCCGACTTTTGCGGCTCGCGCGGCGATTCCACCGCCAGCCGTCAGCGACACGTTGTGTGAGCCGTACGTTCCACCCGCCGTGAAGATTGAGTTATGAGGGGACAGCTCAAGAACCGTACGCGGGTCTATCGCTGCGCAGGCCAACTCGGTCGCTGGCCAGAATAGAGTAAGAGCAATGAGACACCGATCGTGATGCAGACATCGGCCACATTGAAAATGCCGGTTCGCAGGCTGCCGATACCAAGATTCATGAAGTCGATGACACGACCGTCGTGCAACACACGATCCATGAGATTTCCCAAACCACCACTGACGATAAGGCCCCACGCCACGATGAAAAGCATCGAGGGAGTCTTGCTGAACAGGAGATACAACGTCAGCGCCACAAGCGAGATGGCCGGGAACACCTGAAACAGGAGAATTCGGAGTTCTTTGGAGAGGCCACCACCCAGACTCAAGAAGGCGCCTGTGTTCTCGGCATATTCTAAACGGACCGTGTCATAGAACCACGACTGTGGAGGCTCAAAAGCCAGGTACTGCTGGGCCGCATCTTTCGTCATTTGATCGCAGCCCACCGTGAGGATCAGCAGCGAAAGAATCACCGCACTCCGCGTGAAGCGAGACATGACGCAGAGTTTACTGCCAGAGCAGGAGCAAGTCCATCATGTATTCGGTTTGGTCGAATATCTTGGAACGGGGGATGTCTTGAGCGCGTTGGGATGATCCCGTACGAAGGTACAATCATCCTTCACCGGCGATTATCCCTGGCGCATCGAGACGCGAGTCTTGAACAGGCACGTCCGTCCTCTCAGAACCCCTGGATGCAGGCTCGCCGGTGGCTAGCGGATGACGAATTCCGTTCTTGAGGTGTCTCCTATGGCGACCTGTCGGAGCCGCTTGCGTCACACCATTGTGATCATGGGTGTCTGTCTCGCAGTTGGACTCATTCTGGCTCATCAAGCTGGTCTTCGTGTGAACACGACACACAGTATTCCGCTTGGGCTCTATCGGATGTCGACCGATCCGATTGTGAAGGGGGCGTACGTGTTGTGGTGTCCCCCGGAACGCCAGGAGTTTGACTTGGCGAAAGAGCGGGGCTACATCGGGGCGGGATACTGTCCAGGCGGATACGGCTACATGATGAAAAAGGTCGTGGCGTCAGATCATGATGTCGTGAGCGTGACGGAGGAAGGGGTCATGATTAACGGGACGCTCATACCAGCGAGCCAGCCCAGTGAGGCGGATTCGATGGGGCGACCGCTGCCACGGTTCCGTGTGACCGATTATGTGCTGGCCGCCTCGGAACTTTTGCTGATGTCGGACACGAACAGCCGTTCCTTTGATGCCCGCTACTTTGGGCCCGTACACCGCGTGCACATCCAAAGCCGAATTCATCCTGTCTGGACGTGGGAATGAAGACGGGCGCACCAAGACCTTTCTGGGAGAACCCCTTCTGGAAGGGACCTTTCCTTAGAGTGACCTTTTATTCTGCGAGACCGACAACACGAAACAGGAACCTACGCCGATTCCCGATGGAGGATGGGTGAAATCAAGCTGTTTGAAGACACGGATGGCCAACCCAGTCTTGAAATTGTACGAGCGTTTGTGAATGTTGCGGACAGTGGAATTACGATCATCCAGGATGTCTCGAGGACATCCCAAACCGATCTATTTGAAGGACGTCATACGATTCAGTAGGTCCGAAATTATGATCGGTCTCAAGAGGAAGAAATATGTGTGCTCTTGCCAAGCCGTGAGAAGTTCGTATTGATCACCGACCGTGAGGAAGTAGAGGAGGCCATAGACTCATGTGGAGATATCGGAAAATCAGGGGGTCGTGCCTGAAGAGGCCTCACTTAGGGGAGGCATTCGTCCAACCCACCGGAGTGCTCCCTGTACGGTATGGAGGGCAAAATCAGGAGAGTAGCTGACGGAGACATAAACAACGACTTCAACACTGTCGCCCACAGCAAAGTCCGTCATCCGAGGTTTCCCTGCGCGAAACCTCGGTTTCCCAGGACCGTGACAGGTCACAAGGTCAAAAATGGAGAGTTCACCGGTGGGGTCGGTGAGGATGAACGCATACCCAGCGTATTGCCCGTGTACGCGACAAGTATCCCCGCCTGGAAACACTTGTAACGTTTTAATGATTCCTTGGAGTCGTACTGCCCGCATATTGAAGGTTTGAGGGTTCGTGATAATCGTTTGGATGGGGATTGGCTCTTCGCGCACCAAATCAGTAGCCGAAATGGTCGGCACGTGCAGAAACAGGACTACACAATAGGCCATCACTACAGTGATATGGTGTCTAAGTTTCATATTAAAAAAGTATACCGCCAAGCCTTGGCAAGTCCAGGCCACAATGATGCCGCTTCCCATTGCTGGGACACTCTGGGCCCCCGCCGAAAATCCATGGCGGTCGACCAGCCAGTGTTCGTTGTACGTGACGAGCCAAGCCGGGAGCGCGTCCCACCGTTCGTCGACCGTCGGGAGCGTTGTCACCCGCGACAGTTGCTCTTTGAGCGTGTGGATAAATCACCTCGTGATTCCAGTGTCTTCCGTGGCTCGAACGGAAGCCCGACTTAGACGTGATTCCGACGAGGTCAAGAAAGTGTGGTTCGTTTGGCTAAGGGTTGTTGCGGTGGTACATTTGAGCCAGGAGGACCATCCATCATGACAAGAATGATGCTCCTACTTCTCGCATCGCCGATGAGTGTGCTTCTTGCCGGATGCCCGAATGGAGGAGGGGGAGGAGGAGGGTTCGAGGGAACAGGATCGACTTCCGCCATCCTCTATACAGCCAATGATGGTTCGAACACCCTCTCAGGTTTCAGAATAGGGGCCGGCGGGGCCCTGACAGCAACAACTCCTGCAAGTTTTTCTACTGGAGGGACAAGCGCCGAATGGGTTGCCATTTCCCCTAACGGTCAATTTCTCTATTCGTCAAACCAGAGTTCCGCCAATGTCTCGGCTTTCACGATCAGCACAACAACCGGAAACCTCACGCCGACTGCACCAGCAACGTTTTCCACCGGTGTAGGATCCTCTCCGCGTGGGATAACGATCACGCCAAACGGAGCATTTGTCTATGTCGCCAATAGCGCCTCCAACACCGTCGCCGGTTTTTCGATCGGATCGGGTGGTGTACTGGCTCCAACGTCTCCAGCAACGGTTCCAACGAGTGGGACATTAGCGCGAGGTCTGGCTGTATCACCGAACGGACAATTTCTCTACGTCGCAAACTCTGGTACGCACAACGTATCGGGTTTCACCATCGGAGCCAATGGCGTGTTGACCGCGACCAGTCCGGCGACCTTCTCAACTGGTGCCGGCTCTCCGAGCCCCGAGGGGCTTACCATGTCGCCGAATGGTCTATTTCTGTATGTTGCAAACAGTGGAACGAATGCCATTGCTGTCTTTTCCATTGGAGTGGGAGGCGTGCTGACCCCAACAGTCCCTCCGACGTTCTCCACTGGAGCGCTGGGATCGAGCCCTCAGAGGCTAGCAATTTCGCCCAATGGATCATTCCTGTATGTCACGAATAGTGGCATGAACGAGGTGGCAGCTTTTACCATTGGAGCGGGAGGATTATTAACACCGACGTCTCCGGCGAGTTTTGCGACGGGAGCGGCGTCCGCGCCGGTCGGGATTACGATTAATCCAGACGGGCAATTCCTCTATGTCGCGAATTCAGGGTCAACCAGTGTATCCGGTTTCACGATTGGAGCCGGTGGCGTTCTGCTCCCTACCACTCCCGCCACGTTCTCGACCGCTCCACAGGCTCCGATTGGAATTGCCACTCCTGGTCGTCCATAGTGTTACGGTCAAGTCGACGGGCAGCCTGCCAAGGCTCATTCAAGAGAGAACCCTCGAGCGCCGACTTGGACGATGTGCACCAAGAATTCTTCCCTAGAGCATCGGTCGCCTCGCGCGATTCCGTGCGAACGCATGGACTATCAACCCAATTAAGGCCCGAGTACGTAATCCGACGATCGGCGCACGTTAACCGTTGCTCGCGAAGTGACGGTTATTGACGGCTATACACAAATAACGTATAGTTACTCGGTGCAGACGGTCATCGAAACTGACGCGTATTTGAGCGATGCGAAGCGAGCCGGTCTCTCAGAGCAGGAACGGATGAGTATCGTTGAGTGTCTTGCCAAGGATCCCCAAGCCGGAGACGAAATCCAGGGGACAGGCGGAGCCAGAAAAGTACGGTTTGCAGGAAAAGGGAAAGGAAAACGAGGAGGATATCGGGTGATCACGTTTTTCAGTGGAACAGATATCCCCGTGTTTCTCCTCAACGTGTTTGCGAAGAATGAACGGGTTGACCTGACCCGGTAGAGCGGAACGAGTTCAAGGCCACGTTGGGAGCTCTGGCGGCAGCGTATCGCAGAAAGAGGGCGCGATGAAGAAGCACACACCATCGGCAGGGCGGCGCATGATCGCGAGTGCCAAGCAAGCTCTAGACTGGGTCAATGGACACACGCATCCATACGTGGTCCATGTTCCTCACGAGATAGATGTGGCCCGCATTCGGAAGAAAGTCGGGATGAGTCAGAGCGAATTTGCCAAGCAGTATGGGTTCAGCTTTCGGACCGTGCAACAATGGGAGCAGGGCCGAGCTATCCCTAGCGGAGCGACACGCGCCTATCTTCTGGTGATTGATCGTGAGCCGGAAGCGGTCCGGCGGGCGCTCGTGAATTATTGAATACGTCGAACACATATCCCTCCATGGGTCGTAGTCGAAGGGACGTTCACCCGACGGGTGTCATCATGGCTCACGCTCCGTGCGCATGATTCCCGTCGTTGTCTGCCGTCACATCACAACCTGCTCAGCCTCCTCGATCGACACCGGATGCGCCCGGCCGGCGGTCAGGATTGCGCCGCTTCATTGCCCTGCCGGTCTTTCACACGATCGGCCGACATTGATGGATCTGACTAGACGACCGCTCTCGACGCGTGTTCCAATCCCTTCCTTACGACACGTGGAAGGCCGCCGCGTAGGTTTTGGCGCGGTGAGGGCGCACGACAATTTCCACATCGTGATCGAGCTTGACGAGGAAACGGAGCAGCCGCTCAACCGAAAACTGGCGGAATGCGCCGCGCAGCATCTTCGAGATGTCCGGCTGCCGTACGCCAAACAAGGCGGCCGCCTCTCGCTGGGTCAGGTGGCGTCGTTTCATGATCGTCTCGATCTTGAAGACCAGTTGCGCTTTGATCACATGCTCGTCCGCATTGGGCACGCCAAGGTCCTCAAAGACGTTCCGTCCCCCAATTTCATATCCTTTCTTTCTCATGACCGTGCTCCTTGTGCGATGTGCTCTGCGGCACGAAGCCGTTGTGTGATAATGTCCATCTCGTGCTTCGGCGTCGCACGACCAGACCTCGATTTCTTCTGAAAGGCATGCAGCACATACACCGTGCCCTGGTATCGCACCGTATAGATGGCGCGGAATGTGTCACCACGATGGTCCGCGAGGATTTCCACCACCCCGGCCCCGCCGAACCCGGTCAAGGTCTTGGTCTCGCGATGTCTCCCCCCTTGTTGCGCGACAAACAGCGCGTATCCCATGAGATCCTGCACGGCACCGGGAAATGCGCGGAGGTCCTTGCGGCTCGATCCGACCCAAACTACCGGCTTCAGAGGTGGAACCATCGGCATTCCTAAAATATAGTGATATCACTATATTTTGTCAAGGCAGGGGTGGCCGGGATGAGGGAACGGAAGGGACGCGACGATAGGGCGCAAGAGAGTCTACACCACAGGAATTCCAATCCAGGCTCGTCAAATCACAATCCGTTCCACCTCATCCAACGAGACCTGATCAGTACGTCGATCATAGAGGCCCGTCGTACGGGCACTTTCATGGTTCGCCATCTGCTGGGCGATTTCGAGCTTCCCGCCGTTGCGGAGATATTCGGTAATCCCCGTCGCACGGAAGGAATGATTGCCGATCTTGGTGCGAATGCCGGCGGCAACCGCGCGACGGCGAATCATGCGGTAGGCATCCACCTGTGTCATGGGTTTGTCGGAGAGCTGCCCCGTCCGGCCGTGCATCGTCCGAAAGAGCGGCCTTGTGCCCTCGGTCAACTGGGCAGTCTTGAGGTAGGCATGGAGGTACTCATCAAGATTGTGATGGCAGGGCATCGCATGGAGCTTCCCACCTTTCTCATGCAAGCGCACCCAGGTCCGCCGACCTTGGATGTACACATCCTCGACTTGCATCGCGAGCGCCGCGCCAATCCGCGCGAACGTATAGACCATCAATCCAATTAAGGCCCGGTCACGCAAGCCGACGATCGTGCTGACGTCAATGGCCTCGATCAACATCCGGGCTTCGTCGGCCATGAGGACCGGCGTCTTGCCTTTCTTCGTCGAATACTTCGGCCCCCGCACGGAGCTCGCCGGATTGGAGGGGAGAACCTGGCCGACCACGAGCCAATCAAACAGCATGCGGATCGCGGCGAGATGCTGTTTCACAGATGGGGCGGCCAGCCGGCGTTGCAACGTTTCAATATAGGTGGCCACATGCACCGGCTCAATACCTTGCAAGGAAAGAAGCCCATGCCGTTCGCACCAGGTCGCAAATTCAGAGATCGCCCAGGTATAGGCTTTCCGGGTATTCGGATTTCGAATGTTGGCGGTGAAGAATTCGACGAACCGTTTGGTTGCGGTGGGTGTTGGTGTAAAGAGAACGGGGAGTGTTCGGGCTCCTGGTATGGCGAGCTGTATGCTGTGTTTCATGTTTGTCACTTTGCAAATTATCTGGCGTAGAACTTTGCATAGTATTTGGCGCACACGCCACGACTCCCGGATCGTGATGCGTTGGTGCTGACGATGCGCATGGCGTACATCTATCGCTAGGTCCGATCAT